>Ga0182742_1000005_pt1 | contig 523653 bp, 435 predicted proteins | sample eDN5th37CBELigMG_FD_128880 | JGI IMG/M metagenome (GOLD analysis project Ga0182742, IMG submission 128880) | Enriched Miracle-Growth compost microbial communities from Emeryville, California, USA - eDNA 5th pass 37_C BE-Lig MG (version 2)... ... | reverse complement strand
TGACAACATCGGTGTCACGGTGGAGCTGCTCACCCCGATCGCCATGGAGAAGGAGCTCCGCTTCGCCATCCGCGAGGGCGGGCGCACCGTCGGCGCGGGCGTGGTCGCGGAAGTGATCGAGTAATCGAGGGAATGATGGCTACCCAGAAGATCCGCATTCGGCTGAAGGCCTACGACTACAAGCTGCTCGACCAGTCGGCAGGCGAGATCGTGGAGACCGCGAAGCGGACCGGCGCGAAGGTCGCCGGCCCGATTCCGCTCCCCACCAAGATCAACAAGTTCACCGTCCTGCGCTCGCCGCACGTCGACAAGAAGTCGCGTGAGCAGTTCGAGATCCGCACGCACAAGCGGATGCTCGACATCCTCGAGCCGACGCAGGCGACGCTCGACGCACTCATGAAGCTCGACCTGTCCGCTGGCGTGGACGTCGAGATCAAGTCGTAAGCGCCGGGAAGGGAATACGAGTCATGGCGACGTTCGACGTCTACAACCTGGACAAGCAGAAGGTCGGGTCCATCGACCTGGCCGACTCCGTCTTTGCCGCCGAGGTGAACAAGAACCTCATCTACGAAGTGGCGAAGATGCAGCAGATCAACCGGCGCCGCGGAACGGTGGGGGTGAAGAACCGCTCCCTCGTCTCCGGCGGTGGCAAGAAGCCCTGGAAGCAGAAGGGCACCGGTCGGGCCCGGCAGGGCTCGATCCGCGCCTCGCAGTGGGTCGGCGGTGGCAAGGCGATGGCTCCCAAGAGCCGCGACTACTACTACCGGCCGCCCGCGAAGGTCCGCAAGGGTGCGCTCCGCTCCGTCCTGTCGCTGCGCGCGCAGGAGGGCAAGCTCCTCGTCATCGACGGCTTCGACCTCGGCGAGATCAAGACCAAGGCGGCCCTCGCGGCCCTCGAGGGCAAGCTCGGCTTGGCCTCGGCTCTCGTGGTAGTCGCCGGCGCGGCCGGCGACAAGGCCCGGGAGTCGGCGATCAAGTCGGTGCGCAACCTCGCCTCGTTCGACGCGGTCCCCGCCGAGGGGTTCAACCTCGAGGCCGTGCTCCGTCACCCGGAGCTCGTGATCACCAGCGAGGCTGCCAAGCAGCTCGAAGGAGCCCTGTCGTGAACGTGCACGAAGTCATCCGCGCTCCGATCGTCACCGAGAAGTCCGATCAGGATCGCGAGGCGAACAACGCCTACGCCTTCGAGGTCGACCGCCGGGCGTCCAAGGACGAGATCAAGGCGGCCGTGAAGAAGTTCTTCGGCGTCAACCCCGTGGACGTTCGCACGTCGATCGTCCGCGGCAAGGTGAAGCGGGTCGGCCGCAGCATCGGCCGCCGCCCCAACTGGAAGAAGGCGATCGTGGTCCTCGAGGAGGGCCAGTCGATCGACCTCTTCAACCTCGGCGCCTAAGGGAGCGAGACCAACATGCCTCTCAAGATCTACAAGCCGACCTCCCCCGCCCGGCGTCTGACGTCCACCACGGACAACGTCGAGCTCACCAAGGGCAAGCGCCCCGAGAAGAAGCTCACCGCCCCCATCAAGAGGACCGGCGGCCGCAACGTCTACGGGCACACGACCTCCCGCTACATCGGCGGGGGTCACAAGCGTCGTTACCGCATCATCGACTGGAAGCGCGAAAAGGACGGCGTCCCCGGCAAGGTGGCCGCCATCGAGTACGATCCGAACCGCTCGGCCCGGATCGCCCTCATCCACTACGCTGACGGCGAGAAGCGGTACATCCTCTGGCCCCAGGGCCTGGGGGTGGGCGACGTCATCCTCAGCGGTTCCGACGTCGACGTGAAGCCGGGCAACACGCTCCCGCTCCGGTCGATCCCCATGGGTACGGTGATCCACAACGTGGAGCTCAAGCCCGGCCGCGGCGCGCAGATGATTCGCAGCGCCGGCAACTGGGGCCAGCTCATGGCGAAGGAGGACAAGTTCGCCCAGATCCGCATGCCCTCCGGCGAGGTCCGCATGGTCCTCCTGGAGTGCCGCGCCACGATCGGACCGCTCGGCAACAACGAGCACGAGATCGTCCGGATCGGCAAGGCCGGCCGCAGCCGCTGGCTCGGCAAGCGCCCGCACGTCCGCGGCGTCGTCATGAACCCCGTCGACCACCCGCACGGCGGCGGCGAGGGCAAGGCCGCGCAGGGCAACCCGCACCCCGTGACGCCTTGGGGCATTCCGACCAAGGGCCACAAGACCCGTCACAACAAGCGTACACAGAAGATGATTGTGAAGCGCCGCAAGTAAGGCGCTCACGGATCGGTTCAGCCTGCCGGACAATCGGGTCCGCCAGGCACAAAGGAACAAACGATGGCTCGTTCAATCAAGAAAGGCCCGTTCGCCGATCAGCACGTCCTCAAGAAGGTCGAGGAGGCGAACAAGACCAACCAGAAGAAGGTCATCAAGACCTGGTCGCGTCGCTCCACGATCTTTCCGGAGTTCGTCGGCCACACCTTCGCGGTGCACAACGGGAAGAAGTTCGTGCCGGTGTTCGTGACCGAGAACATGGTCGGTCACAAGCTCGGCGAGTTCGCGCCCACCCGGACCTTCCACGGCCACGCCGCCGACCGGAAGGCCAAGGTCGGTGGCCGGTAAGGGCAGGGAAAGCACATGGCAAAGAACAAGAACGAACTCCCCAGCGCATCCGAGGCCCGGCTGCGCCACCTCCGCCTCGCGCCGCGCAAGGTCCGCGCGGTTTGCGACGTGGTCCGTGGCCAGCAGGTGGAGCAGGCCCTCGCGACCCTGCGGTTCACCCCGAAGGCCGCCGCGGCCCCGGTGGCGAAGCTCATCCGCTCCGCCATCGCCAACGCGGAGCAGAAGGCGGAAGGGCGCCTCGACGTCGACCGCCTCTTCGTGAAGACCATCATGGTCGACGAGGGGCCGACGCTCCGTCGCTTCCGGCCGCGCGCCCAGGGCCGCGCCACCCGGATCAACAAGAAGACGAGCCACGTGACCGTCGAGCTCGCGGAGATGCGCTAATGGGACAGAAAGTACATCCGATCGGCTTCCGTCTCGGCGTCATCAAGAGCTGGGACTCGAAGTGGTACGAAGAGAAGAACTACGCCAAGTGGCTTCACGAGGACATCCGCATCCGGGAGTTCGTGAAGAAGACCCTGGGTCACGCCGGCATCTCGAAAATCGAGATCGAGCGTGCGGCGAACAAGGTGAAGGTCAACGTGCACACCGCTCGGCCGGGCATCGTCATCGGCAAGCGGGGCGCTGGGATCGAGACGATCAAGAAGGACATCCAGAAGTTCACGCCGAACGAGGTGTACCTGAACATCGTCGAGGTGCGTAAGGCCGAGACCGACGCCCAGCTGGTGGCGGAGAACGTCTGCACCCAGCTCGAGCGCCGCATCGCCTTCCGTCGCGCCATGAAGAAGGCCGTCTCCACCGCCCAGAAGTTCGGGGCCAAGGGGATCCGGATCGCGTGCTCGGGCCGCCTCGGCGGCGCGGAGATGTCGCGGTACGAGTGGTACCGGGAGGGCCGCGTGCCCCTCCATACCCTCCGCGCCGACATCGATTACGGGTTCGCCGAGGCGCAGACCACCACCGGCAAGATCGGGTGCAAGGTCTGGATCATGCGCGGCGAGGTGCTCCCCACCTCGACCCGCAAGTAACCCGGGTTTTTCACGATCTTCTGCCCTTGACGCGGCGTTGCGTTCGTGACAAGAACGCGCGCCGCTCGCAATTCGAGCGAAGGATAGAACCATGCTTCAGCCAGCGCGCACCAAATGGCGCAAGCAGATGAAGGGCCGCAACCGGGGCGTCGCACACCGGGGCTCCGATCTCAGCTTCGGCGAGATCGGACTCCAGGCGGTCGAGCGCGGCAGGCTCACCTCCCGCCAGATCGAGGCGGCGCGTATCGCCCTCACCAGGCAGATCAAGCGCGGCGGCAAGGTCTGGATCCGGGTCTTCCCGGACAAGCCGATCACCAAGAAGCCCGCCGAGACCCGAATGGGAACCGGAAAGGGCAACGTGGAAGGCTACGTCGCGATCGTCAAGCCGGGACGGATCCTCTACGAGATGCAGGGCGTCATGGACGAGGTGGCCCTCGAGGCCCTCGCTCTCGCCGCTGCGAAGCTGCCGATCAAGACCAAGGTCGTTCGGCGCGAGATGATGGAGCTGTGATGGCGACGAACGTGAACGAGCTGAGGTCGCTCTCCGCTGGCGAGCTCAAGGCGAAGGTGGGGGAGCTCCGCGCCTCGCTGTTCGACCTGCGGATGAAGCTGAAGACCGGTCGCCTCGATTCGACGGCGACCCTGAAGGCCGCCAAGCGCGAGCTCGCGCGGGTCCACACCGTCCTGCGGGAGCAGGAGTTGGGGATCCAGCGTTCCGTCGCGGCGGAGTGATCCCGAGCCTTCGCCTCGATCCTCGAGGTGAAGGCTGTAGCGCAACACTGACTCGGCGCATCGGCGCCGAGAGGGAAGGTAGTTCGAGATGGAACGCGGTCGTCCCAAGTCCCGCATCGGGACCGTGACCTCCAACAAGATGCAGAAGACGGTGGTCGTCCGGGTGGACCACCGGGTGATGCATCCCAAGTACGGGAAGTACGTCACCCGCCACGTCAAGTACAAGGCCCACGACGAGGAGAACGGCTGCCAGATCGGCGACCGCGTCCGGATCGTCGAGACCCGCCCGCTGTCGAAGGACAAGCGCTGGCGCGTGGTCGAGACCCTCGTGAAGGCCCCCGCCGTCTAAACAAGTTTGCCAGCGGAAAGGCGCACGGGCGGCCAAGGGCGACATGCCAGGCCGTTCGCGAACCACCCGCGGCAGGAGAGAGTCATGATCCAGACCACTACGGTCCTCGACGTGGCCGACAACTCGGGCGCGAAGAAGGTCTTTTGCATCAAGGTGCTCGGCGGTTCGCGCAGGCGGTACGCGAGCATCGGCGACATCATCGTCGTCTCCGTGAAGGAGGCGCTGCCAAACTCGAAGGTGAAGAAGGGCGACGTGCAGAAGGCCGTCGTCGTCCGGACCGCCCGCGAGGTGGCCCGCCCGGACGGCAGCTACATCAAGTTCGACACCAACAGCGCGGTCCTCATCACGAAGGATCAGGAGCCGATCGGCACCCGCATCTTCGGGCCGGTCGCCCGTGAGCTACGCGCCAAGAAGTTCATGAAGATCATCTCGCTCGCGCCGGAGGTCCTCTAGTCATGCACATCAAGAAGGGTGACCTCGTCAAGGTGATCTCCGGCAAGGAGAAGGGCAAGAGTGGAAAGGTCCTCGAGATCGACCGGGAGAAGATGCGCGCTCGGGTCGAGGGCCTGATGATCGTCAAGCGCCACATGGGCCGGGGCCGTCTGCCCTCCGCTCCCGAGGGCGGCATCATCGAGAAGCCCGGCACCATCCACGTCTCGAACCTGATGGTGGTGGACCCCAAGAGCGGGGAGCCGACTCGGACGGGTCACAAGGTGATGGACAACGGCAAGAAGGTCCGCGTGTCCGTGCGGTCCGGCGAAGCGATCGACTAGAGCGACTGATCCGGCGGTGGTGGTCCCGAACGCCGCCGGAAGCAGGAGAGAACGAACATGGCGAAGCAGATGTCGATGCGGGAGCGGTACGAGAAGGAAGCCGTCCCCGCGCTCATGAAGGACTTCGGCTACAAGAGCCGGATGCAGGTTCCGAGGATCAAGAAGATCGTCGTGAACATGGGCATGGGCGAGGCCCTCGCGAACAACAAGATCCTCGACGCGGCGGCGGCCGAGCTCACCCAGATCACCGGTCAGAAGCCGGTGCTCACCCGGGCGCGCAAGTCCATCGCGAACTTCAAGCTCCGCGAGGGCCAGGCCATCGGCGTGATGGTGACCCTCCGAGCGACTCGGATGTACGAGTTCCTCGAGCGCCTGATCGGCGTGGCGCTCCCCCGCGTCCGCGACTTCAAGGGCGTGTCGAACAAGGCGTTCGACGGTGCGGGCAACTACACCCTCGGCATCCGCGAGCAGATCATCTTCCCGGAGATCAACTACGACCAGGTCGAGAAGATCAAGGGGATGAACGTCACCGTGGTGACCTCGGCCACGAACGACGAGGAGGGGCGGGCGCTCCTCAAGTACATGGGGATGCCCTTCCGCTCGTAGAGCGGCCAGCAACAAGGTGATTTGAATGGCCAAGACGTCGAAGATGGTGCAGGCGAAGCGCAAGGCGAAGTTCTCTGCGCGCCAGTACAACCGATGCGGACTTTGCGGACGCCCCCGGGCATTCCTGCGGAAGTTCGAGATGTGCCGCATCTGCTTCCGCAACCGCGCCCTCAGGGGCGAGGTGACGGGCGTGACCAAGGCCTCCTGGTAGGCCGACCCCGGCGCGCGGGACGGGCTCATCCGTCCCGCCGGCCGGTCGATTCGAGGATCACCGAACCACCGCATGGTGCGGCGAGGCGGGATCCTCCTGTAGTACCAAGGAACGTTTCGAATGGCACATGTGACCGATCCGATCGGCGACATGCTGACGCGCATCCGCAACGCTACGCGGGCGCGACACGAGAAGGCGGTGATCCCGGCCAGCAAGCTGAAGGCCGCGATCGTCCAGGTCCTCAAGGACGAGGGCTACATCGAGAACTTCGTCACCCACGAGGACGACAAGCAGGGCGCCATCACGGTGTTCCTCAAGTACGAGCACGGCCAGTCGGTGATCCGGGAGATCAAGCGCATCTCCAAGCCCGGCATCCGTCGGTACGTGGCGAAGGACGACATCCCGCGCGTCCTGGGCGGCCTCGGCATCTCCATTCTCTCCACCAGCAAGGGCGTGCTGGTCGACCGCGAGGCCCGCAAGGCCAACGTGGGCGGCGAGCTCCTCTGCACCGTCTACTGATCGGAGGTCCACGATGTCCCGCATTGGCAAGCGTCCGATCGAGATTCCCGCCAAGGTGAAGGTCGCCCTCGAGGGCGGCAGCATCTCCGCGGAGGGGCCGAAGGGGAAGGGCACCCTGACCCTGGGCCGGAACGTGAATGTCCGCATCGACGGCAACCAGATCCTGGTCGAGCGGCCCGACGAGTCGGCCCAGGCCCGGGCGATGCACGGCCTCACCCGCACCTTGGTGAACAACCTGGTGACCGGGGTGTCCACCGGGTTCTCCAAGACCCTCGACATCAACGGCGTCGGCTTCCGCGCCGAGGTCAAGGGCAAGGAGCTCCACCTCACCCTGGGCTTCTCCCACCCCGTGGTCTTCCCCCTCCCCGAGGGCGTGACCGCCGAGGTGGAGAAGCAGACCCGCCTCACCATCAAGAGCGCCGACAAGCAGGTGCTCGGTGAGACCGCCGCCAAGATCCGCTCGCTGCGTCTGCCGGAGCCCTACAAGGGCAAGGGCATCAAGTACGCGGACGAGACCATCCGTCGCAAGCAGGGCAAGACCGGCGCTGCGTAGCGCCTCGGGACCTCGGCGGGGATGTCCTGATCCCGCCGGGAGCCGAAGGAGAAGAACATGGCCAACGTGCACAAGCGCAAGCTGTCGCCGCGGGAGCGGCGCGCCGAGCGCATCCGGAAGAAGATCTCGGGGACCACGGAGCGTCCCCGGCTGTCGATCTACAAGAGCAACCAGCACATCTACGCCCAGGTGATCGACGACAGCAACGGCGTCACCCTGGCGTTCGCCTCCACGCTCTCGAAGGAGCTGAAGGGCGGGCTCGGAGAGCTCGACAAGAGCGAGGCGTCCAAGCGCGTGGGCAAGCTCGTCGCCGAGAAGGCGATGGCCGCCAACGTCAAGACGGTGGTCTTCGACCGCAACGGTTTCCCCTACCATGGTCGGCTGGCAGCAGTGGCCGAGGGCGCCCGCGAGACGGGGCTGGAGTTCTAGAGATGGCCGCACCGATCAACGCGAACGAGCTCGACCTCACCGATCGAGTCGTAAACATCAACCGGGTCGCCAAGGTGGTGAAGGGCGGCCGGCGTTTCAGCTTCTCGGCCCTCGTCGTCGTCGGCGACGGGAACGGCCACGTGGGCGTCGGCCTGGGCAAGGCCAACGAGGTCCCCGAGGCCATCCGCAAGGGTGGGGAGCAGGCGAAGAAGAACCTGATCCGCATCCCGCTGGCCGGGTCCACGCTTCCGCACGAAGCGCTGGGTCACTTCGGGGCTGGCTGGGTGCTCCTCAAGCCTGCCTCCGAGGGTACGGGCGTCATCGCGGGCGGCAGCGTCCGCGCGGTGCTCGAGTCGGCCGGCGTCCGCAACGTGCTCACCAAGATCCAGGGCACGCGCAACCCCCACAACGTCCTCAAGGCCGTGATGAACGCCCTCGAGCAGATGCGGTCTCCGGACGAGATCGCGCGCGCTCGCGGCAAGTCGACGGCCGAGATCCTGCCGACGGCCTGATGGCCCGGCCTTCGAGCGAGGAAGAGATGGCTCTCAAGGTAAAGCTGGTCCGGTCCGTCTCCGGTCGTCCACACGACCACAAGGAGACGGTCGCCGGGCTCGGACTGAAGAAGTTGAACGACGTGAAGCTCCTCAAGGACACGGCGCCGATCCGCGGCATGATCGCGAAGGTGGCGCACCTGGTGTCGTTCGAGGAGGTTCCGGGCGACGCGCCCGTCCGCACCCGCCGCAAGGGCAAGGTCGGCGCCAAGGCGAAGGAGGCCTAGAGCGCAATGGGAACGAACCTGCACAACCTCGCGGCGCCCGAGCGCTCGCGTCATCGCAAGAAGAGGGTCGGTCGCGGCCAGGGCTCCGGCTTGGGCAAGACGGCCGGCCGTGGCGGCAAGGGCCAGAAGGCCCGGACCGGCAACATGAACTTCAAGGGGTTCGAGGGCGGCCAGATGCCGCTCCAGCGCCGCCTGCCGAAGTTTGGCTTCAAGAACCCGTTCCGGACGGAGTATGCTCCGGTGAACCTCGCCCGGCTGGAGGCCGTCTTCGACGGAGGAGCGACCGTGTCGCCCGACGAGCTGATGGCCAAGGGCGTGCTCACCAAGAAGGGGCAGCTCGTGAAGATCCTAGGCCAGGGCTCGCTCAGCAAGAAGCTGACGGTCCACGCCCACGCATTCTCTGCGTCTGCGAAGGAAGCTATCCAGAACGCGGGTGGTTCCGTGGTCGTCATCGAGCGGCATCCGACCCAGGCCTCCGAGCAGGGCTGATGCCGGTCTTTGGCCGCGCAAAGTAGCGTAAAACGCCGAATCGTCAGGAGCCCCGCCAAAGGCCGGGGCTCCTCCCGATCGCCCAAGGGGAAGCACCTTGCTCGAAGCCATCGCCAACATGTTCCGGATCCAGGAGCTCCGCAAGCGCCTGTTGTTCACGCTTGGGATCCTGGCCGTCTACCGCCTCGGCATCTTCATCACCACGCCCGGAATCGAGCGTGAGGCGATGCAGGCCTTCATGCAGAGCCAGGGCGGGCTCCTCTCCCTCTTCAACCTCTTCTCCGGCGGCGCGGTCGAGCAGGCCTCGATCTTCGCGCTGGGGATCATGCCGTACATCTCCGCGAGCATCATCATCCAGCTCCTGGCGGTGGTCGTGCCCACGCTGGAGCAGCTCCAGAAGGAAGGCGAGCTCGGCAGGCGGAAGATCACCCAGTACACGCGCTATGGCACCATCGGCCTCGCCGTGGTCCAGGGCCTGGGCATCGCCTTCTGGCTCGAGGGCATGGGCCGGGGCGGCCTGGGCAGCGACGGCATGCTCACCGAGGTGGTGGCGAACCCCGGCTGGGGCTTCCGCATCATGACCGTGGTGACCCTCGCGGCCGGTACTGCCTTCATCATGTGGCTCGGCGAGCAGATCACCGAGCGCGGTGTGGGCAACGGCATCTCGCTCATCATCTTCGCGGGCATCGTCGCGGGGCTCCCGGACGCCGTCGTCTCGACTTTCCAGTTCTACCGGACGGGTCAGCTGGACGAGCTCGCGGTGCTGGTGCTCACGGCGGTGGTCTTCCTCGCCATCGCGGCGGTGGTCTTCGTGGAGCGCGGTCAGCGGCGCATCCCCGTCCAGTACGCCAAGCGCGTGGTGGGCCGGAAGGTGGTCGGCGGCCAGACCACGCACCTGCCGCTCAAGGTGAACACCGCCGGCGTGATCCCCGCGATCTTCGCGTCGTCGATCCTGCTCTTCCCCGCGACCCTCGCCGGCTGGATGCCCTTCCTCAAGGGCTTCTCCGACGCGCTGCAGAGCGGCGGGTGGGAGTACAACACCTTCTACGTGCTGCTGATCGTGTTCTTCACGTTCTTCTACACGGCGGTGACCTTCAACCCGGTGGACGTCGCCGACAACATGAAGAAGCACGGCGGCTACATCCCCGGCATCCGCCCGGGCAAGAAGACGGCCGAGTACATCGACCGCGTGCTCTCCCGGCTCACCACCGGCGGAGCCCTGTACCTGGCCCTGGTCTGCGTGCTGCCGACCATCCTCATCAACGCCTTCAATACGCCGTTCTTCTTCGGCGGCACGGCGCTCCTCATCGTGGTCGGCGTCGCCCTCGACACCGTGCAGCAGATCGAGGGTCACCTGATCACCCGCCACTACGAGGGCTTCACCGGCGCCCGCGGTCCTCGCATTCGCGGTCGCCGCCTGGCCGGCGGGATGCGGTAGCCAGGAACCTGCTGCGCGGCCCGCCTGCTTCGTTGGGCCTGCGCTCCGGTGCTCGCGTACCTTTGTACGCTCCGCTCCGGTGCTCGGCCCGCCTCGCATCCGGGCCGCTCGTGACGGTTCCTGCGATGGGTGCAAGAGGGTGGTTGCAACGGTGCGGGGCGCTTCCTGTCTGGGGGCGCCCCGTGCGCATCTGGGCTGCAGAACGGAGCTTCCGCGAGGACGCTCGCCCGTGAAGGAGATCAAATGAACCTCGTCTTCCTCGGCCCCGCCGGATCCGGCAAGGGGACCCAGGCCAAGAAGCTGGAGTCCGCCTACGGCGTGACCCAGATCTCCACCGGCGACCTCCTCCGCGAGGCGGTGCGGGACGGCACGCCGCTGGGGCAGAAGGCGGAGCCCCTGATGAAGCAAGGCAAGCTCGTCCCCGACGACCTGGTCATCGGCATCATCGAGGATCGCTTCCTCCAGGGCGGCCTCGAGCAGGGCGTCCTCCTGGATGGCTTCCCCCGCACGCTGCCCCAGGCCGAGGCCCTCGACTCGATGTTCGCGAGGAACGGCCTCCGTCTGGACAAGGTCCTCAGTCTGGAGGTCCCCTCGTCGATCCTCGTCGATCGGGTGACGGGGCGGCGCTCCTGCCCGAAGTGCGGGACGGTCTACCACGTGTCCGCGGCTCCTCCGAAGGTCCCCGACGTCTGCGACCTCGACGGGACCGCGCTCATCCAGCGCAGCGACGACACCGCCGAGAAGCTCGCCAACCGGCTCGCCGTCTTCGACACCGAGATCCCCAAGGTGAAGCGGCACTATGGCGCCAGGACGTTGCTGGCCGAGGTGGACGGGACCGGCACGCCGGACGAGGTCTTTGCCCGCATCCGCGAGGCGCTCGGAGGGTAGATGGGCGTGATACTCAAGTCGCGTCGCGAGATCGACGCCATGCGGGAGGCGGGCAGGGTCGTCGGAATGATCCTGGAGCGGCTGCGCGAGGCTGCGAAGCCCGGCGTCTCCACTGGCGAGCTGGACGAGCTCGCCGCGTCGCTGATCCGGGAGCATGGCGTCAAGTCGGCGTTCAAGGGCTACGCGCCGGGCGGCCTGCCGCCGTACCCCGGCGTGCTCTGCGCCTCGATCAACGACGAGATCGTCCATGGTATCCCGTCGCGGAAGCGGATCCTGAAGGAGGGCGACATCATCGGCCTCGACTTCGGGATCGTGAAGGACGGCTGGTATGGCGACTCGGCGATCACCGTCGGCGTAGGCGCGATCTCGGAGGAGGCGTCCCGGCTGGTCGAGGCGACCCGCCGCTGCCTCGAGATCGGCATCGAGCAGGCCAGGGTGGGCAACCGTCTCTTCGACATCGGCGCGGCGATCCAGTCCTATGCGGAAGGGCTCGGCTACGGCGTCACCCGGGACTTCGTGGGCCACGGCATCGGCCGCCGGATGCACGAGGATCCCCAGGTGCCCAACTACGGGAAGGCAGGGCAGGGCATCCGCCTCAAGGCAGGGATGGTGCTGGCGATCGAGCCCATGATCAACGTGGGCACCTGGGAGGTCGACATGCTCGACGACCAGTGGACCGCGGTCACCGCCGATGGGCAGCTCTCCGCCCACTTCGAGCACACGGTCGCGATCACGGAGGAGGGCCCCGTGGTCCTCACGCTTCCGTGAGCAGACGATTTCCGATGGACTTCGGAAAAGGGGCTTGCTTGGTTCGGGCAGGACGTGCTATTGCCCGCCGACTTTTGATTTCGACGCTTCTGGCGGGTCCTTCCGCTCGGATGTCGCGTCGCGTTGCGGAGCAGTCATGAAGGTGCGGGCATCCGTCAAGAAGGTTTGCGAGAAGTGCAAGGTCATTCGGCGTCGCGGCATCGTGCGGGTCATCTGCGCGGCCAATCCGCGGCACAAGCAGCGCCAGGGCTGATTTTTTCGCCTTAGACGCCTGAAGAAACGGATCGGAGGAACAACGTGGCACGAATTGCCGGCGTCGATCTGCCCCGCGAGAAGCGGGTCGTGATCTCGCTCCAGTACATCTACGGAATCGGTGACACCCTCGCCAAGCAGATCTGCGCGAAGGCCGAGGTCGACGAGACCATCCGCACCAAGGACCTCACCGACGATCAGGCGCGCCGGCTGCGCGAAGTGATCGAGCGAGACGTCAAGGTTGAGGGTGATCTCCGCCGCGAGATCTCGATGAACGTGAAGCGGCTGATGGATCTGGGCTGCTACCGGGGCCTGCGGCACCGCAAGGGCCTTCCGGTCCGCGGCCAGCGCACCCACACCAACGCGCGGACGCGCAAGGGCCCGAAGCGCACCCTGGCCCGGCCCCGCGCCGCGTCCCGCTAAATCCAAAATGAGCGGCCGCGCTCGAGCAGCGCGGCCGTCGAACACCTTTCGGAGCAGACTCCAAGATGGCCGATGAGAAGAAGGGCAAGAAGAAGGTCCGCAAGAACGTCCAGCAGGGGGTGGTGCACATCGCCTCGACGTTCAACAACACGCTGATCACGATCACCGACGTGAGCGGCAACGTGCTCTCGTGGTCGAGCTCGGGCGCCCGCGGCTTCAAGGGTTCGCGCAAGTCGACCCCGTTCGCCGCGCAGGTCGCCGCCGGCGACGCCGCCGCGAAGGCGATGGAGCACGGCCTGCGGACCGTGTCGGTGATGGTGAAGGGCCCTGGCGCCGGCCGCGAGTCCGCTCTCCGGGCGCTCGCCGCTGCTGGCCTCAAGGTGCAGCTCATCAAGGACGTGACCCCGATTCCCCACAACGGCTGCAGGCCCGCGAAGCGGCGCCGGGTCTGATTCGATCTTCGGGCGCCCGGCGGGCGATGGTTCGCCGAGGCGTGCAGACGACCTCTCCAAGGAGATAGCAGTGGCTCGTTACACCGGCGCGTCGTGCCGCCTTTGCAGGCGCGAGAACCTCAAAATGTACCTGAAGGGCGATCGCTGCTACAGCGACAAGTGCGCCATCGAGCGTCGCCCGTATCCCCCCGGCCAGCACGGCCAGGGCCGGATCAAGTTCTCCGAGTACGGCATCCAGCTCCGCGAGAAGCAGAAGGTGAAGCGGATGTACGGCCTGCTGGAGGCGCAGTTCCGGCTCTACTACCAGCGCGCCAACGCCAAGAAGGGCAAGACGGGCGAGAACCTGCTCCAGGCTCTCGAGCTCCGCCTCGACAACGTCGCCTTCCGCATGGGCTTCGCCGACACCCGCAACGAGGCTCGCCAGCTCGTCCGCCACGCGCATTTCCGCGTGAACGGCAAGAAGGTGAACATCCCCTCGTACCAGGTGCGCGTCGGCGACCGCATCTCGGTCAAGGAGCGGTCGCGCAAGGTCGTGGCGATCTCCGAGGCCCTCGAGGCCGTGGACCGCCGGGGCTTCCCGGCCTGGGTCGAGGTGGACAAGAAGGGCTTCGAGGGGACGGTGAAGGCGCTGCCGGCTCGCGAGGACCTCACGCTGCCCATCCAGGAGCAGCTGATCGTCGAGCTTTACAGCAAGTAATCGTCGCAACCACCCTGTAGCCGCCCGTGGTGCCGGCCTTGGCCGGCGTGGAGGGCGCGCGCGAGGTAATTTTCATGGCAGACGCAACCATCGCCAAGAACTGGCGCGATCTGATCAAGCCGCGTGGCATCCAGATCGATCACGACTCCCTCTCGAACTCGTACGGGAAGTTCGTGGCCGAGCCCCTGGAGCGCGGCTTCGGCATCACGCTGGGCAACTCCCTCCGCCGGATGTTGCTGTCGTCGCTGCAGGGCGCGGCGATCACCTCGGTCAAGATCGAGGGCGTGGATCACGAGTTCTCGACGATCGACGAGGTCTCCGAGGACGTCACCGAGATCATCCTGAACCTGAAGGAGGTCCGCCTCCGGATGCACACCCTCGAGACGCGTACCCTGCGCCTCGAGATCGACGGTCCGAAGGAGGTCACCGCCGGCGACCTCATCACCGATCCGCAGGTCGAGGTCCTCAACCCCGGGCATCACATCGCCACGGTGGCGGAGGGCGGCAAGCTGCGGGTGGAGATGACCTGCCGCCGCGGCCGCGGCTACGTCCCCGCGGAGCGGAACAAGATCCCGGGGCAGCCGATCGGCACCATCCCCATCGACGCGCTGTTCTCGCCGGTCAAGAAGGTCAACTACCAGGTGACCAACGCCCGCGTCGGACAGCAGACGGACTATGACAAGCTGACCCTCGAGGTCTGGACGGACGGCTCCGTGGAGCCTGCCGACGCGGTCGCCTACGCCGCGAAGATCGTCAAGGAGCAGCTCTCGATCTTCATCAACTTCGACGAGACCGAGGAGCCGACCCCGGCGGAGTTCCTGCCCCAGGCCGAGGAGAAGCTCAACGAGAACCTCTTCCGGTCGGTCGACGAACTCGAGCTCTCCGTGCGCTCCGCCAACTGCCTCCAGAACGCCAACATCAAGACCATCGGCGAGCTGGTACAGAAGACCGAGGCGGAGATGCTGAAGACCAAGAACTTCGGCCGCAAGAGCCTCAAGGAGATCAAGGAGATCCTCGCTGAGATGGGGCTGTCGCTCGGCATGAAGCTGGAGAACTGGCCGCCGCGCACCGCTGGAGCGCCGGCGCCGAAGCTGTAGGAAATTTCGCCGGCAAAAGGCGGGGGGAGACCAGTGGTCCCCCTCGTCGGCTCCGGCGGTTCGATGACGATCCGCTCCGCGGCGAAGACGCGGACGGATGCGATGGAGAAAGACGATGCGTCACGGAGTTGCCGGCCGCCGATTCTCGCGGACCTCGGCTCATCGGGAAGCGATGATGGACAACATGATCATCTCGCTGCTCCGACACGAGCGGATCCGCACCACGGTGCCCAAGGCCAAAGAAGCCCGCAAGCTCGCCGACCGGATGATCAGCCTGGGGAAGAAGGGCTCGCTTCACGCGCGTCGCCTCGCCAGCAAGACGGTCCACGACAAGGAAGTCCTGTCGAAGCTCTTCGACCAGCTCGCGCCCAGGTTCGAGGCTCGGCCCGGCGGCTACACCCGGATCGTCCGGATCGGCCGCCGGCTCGGAGACTCGGCGGAGATGGCGTTCCTCGAGCTGGTGGATCGCCCCGAAACGGCGGCGGCACCGGCCGAGGACGAAGCGAAGGCCTGAGCGGCTTTCGGTAGTATCGAATCGACGCGCGGCGGCGGCCCATGGCTTGGGCTCGCCGCCGTTTGCGTTTCGGCTCGTCGACGTTCGGCTCCAAGGAGCCTGGTCTCAACGGCGAGGCGCCCTCCGGCAGGGGCCGTCCCACGGCTCCCCCGGAAGGCCTCGGGGGCGGTCGAAATGGGGGGCCGGGCTGGCGCTCCCGGAGGGCGGGAGCCCTCCGCGGGGGCACACTTGGAGCCCCTGGTAATACCTTTCCCGTCATGATTGAATGTTCGCTCCTCAGGAGGAATGACGATGCGTCGACTCGCGTTGTGTCTCGTTCTCGCGCCGCTCCTAGCTGCGTGTTCGGATGACAAAATCGGTGGTGTCCAGGGCGAGGTCTCCGCCGATCCGGCGTCGATCTCCTTTGGCAAGCTCTTCGTCGGTTCGTCTGCGTTCGAGGTCGTGAAGCTCTCGAACGCGGGTCGTTCGCCGGCGCAGGTGTCCGTCACCCAGGTTCCCGAAGGCTTCGAGGTGAAGCCCACGGAGATCGTCGTTCCTGCGGTGGGCGAAGTGGAGGTGAAGGTCTATTTCGCACCCAGTGTCATTGGTGCGGTGACCGGAAACGTCGTGCTGGGCGTCGTCGGCGCGGACAACGACTCGGTCTCGATCGCGGTCGAAGGCGAGGGCGTCGAGCGCGTGCTCGGATACGAAGAGCCCGTCGACTTCGGGCTCGTCGAGGTGGGCACCACCGTGTCGAAGCCGCTGAAGCTCACGAGCCTCGTCGACTTCCACGTCTCCGCGCCCCTCACGGTGGTGGGTGGAAGCGGTGCGGACGTCTACTCCGCCGATCTCGGGGTCCTCGAGCTGGAGGCCGGCGCCTCCACCGACGTGGTGATCACCTTCAAGCCGTCGCGCCGCGGGGCCCTCAACTCGTTCCTCGAGATCCAATACTGCAAGGACTGCGCGGTCTCCCGCATTCCGCTCCAGGGCACCGGCGGCATCGACGCGCTGGACGCGCCGCCCGTCGACTTCCGCATTCGCTCGCCCGGCTCCGAGTCGAGCCTGCCGCTCTCGCTCCACAACACCGGCGACTTCCCGATCTCGATCGCCAGCCTGGATCTGGGCGAATCCCACCCAGAGTTCTCGATCGTCGATCCCCGCGCCGTCGACCTCGAGCCGGGCGAGGTGGTGAACTTCACCGTTCTCCTTCAGGCGGGCGAGGTGCACGGCGCCAGGGTGGGCACCGTCCGGTTCGTGAAGCCCGGCGGCGAGGTCCGGTCCGAGGTCGTGCCGCTTCGCGCGACGATCGGCGGTATCCAGATCGTCGCCACCCCCGAAGGCCAGGACTTCGCGCGGCAGCCCGTGGGCATCGAGGCCCGCAAGACGATCATCCTGGAGAACATCGGCGAGAAGAAGGAGGTGTACCTGGTCAACCCCGTGTTCGAGGGTGCGGCCGGCTTCAAGCTCGAGCCCGTCGTGCCCGAGCTCGCTCCCGCTGAGGGCGTCCCAGGCGGTTGGAAGGTGGACACCGCCGGAACCCCCGTCCCTTTCGAGGTCTCCTTCAAGTCCACCGAGGCCGGGACCTTCCCGGGCGCGGTGACGTTCCAGATCGCGAACCCCGACGGCAGCCTCTCGGTCGAGCAGCCGTCCATCACCGTGCCGGTCATCGCCCAGGCGATCGAGCCGCTGCCTTGCACGCTCGATGTCGCGCCGACGGCGGTGAGGTTCGGCGCGGTCCGGGCCGGCCGCATCTACAAGAAGGACATCGTCGTCACGAACGTGGGGACCGACGAGTGCTTCATCTGGAACGTCGGGCTCGAGGAATTCACCCCCCGGAGCTACTTCGCGCTCGAGACCGATTTCAGCGAGACCACCTACGTCGTCGCCCCTGGCGAGACGCTCACCGCCAGGGTCATGTACGCGCCGAAGCAGCGGCAGTCCCTGATTGACGAGTCCAACCTCGTCTTCCAGCAGCCCGCCGGCGAACAGCGGGTCCGCATCACGGGGCAGGCGGTTGGCTTCAACCTGCTCGTCGACCCCAACCCGATCGTCCAGGGGACGGCGCGGCTCGGCGAGCGAATCTTCAAGGACTTCTCCATCTCGAACATGGGCTCGGCCGAGGTGGTCCTCAACCGAATCCAGTTCGCGGCCGGCTCCCACGCCGCGATGTTCGGCCTGGAGATCGTCGGCGAGCTCCCCAAGATCGAGGGCAACGGCATCACGCCGGAAGGTGCGCTCTCGACCTGGTTCAAGCCGTCCGATCCCGGGACCAAGGTGGCCCAGCTCGAGATCTTCGTCGACGACGTCATCGAGCCGATCATCGTGGAAGTTCGCGGGACGGGATCCACCGAGGAATGCGACCTGCAGTGCGCGGCGCCGGAAGCGACCTGCCCCATGCCGGTGACCGCGTCCGTGAACACCCGGGTGACGATCGAAGGGAGGGGATTCAGTCCCGGCGGCCACGACATCACGTGCCAGTGGACCGTGGTGCAGGCGCCGCGGGGATCCCGCGCTCAGCCCGGACCCGGCTGCAGGCCTGACTTCACCCCGGACATCGTGGGCGACTACGTGCTCGAGCTGCGGGTCACGGACAGGCCCGAAGGGAACTGGGACACCTGCCAGGCCCGCTTGACGGCCACGGCGACCGGCGGGCTCTGGGTCGAGACGTTCTGGGACAAGGCGGGCGACATCGACCTGCACCTGCTGAACGCCGAAATCGCGGATCCCTGGCAGCAGTCGTCGTGGTGGTCGCAGGCGGATTGCCATTACGGCAACAAGAATCCCGTCTGGGACGCAGCGTACCCCGGCGCGTCGCCGGGCCTCGACAGGGACGACATCCCCGGTACCGGGCCGGAGAACATCCGCATCACCACGCCGGCGCCTCACGCGTACGCCGTGGGCCTACACAACTTCAGCAACAGCCGCGTTCCGGTGGAGGTGACCACCAACATCTACTGCGGCGGGACGCTGCTCGTGCCCATCACCACGATCTTCAACGCCACGAAGGACTTCTGCATCCTCGGCCTGGTCGACGACGCCTGCAACTGGACCCCGGACAACACCTGCTGGACGGGATTCCACTGACCATGTCGTAGGACCTTCGCGTCGGCAGGTCGTCGAGGCGGCCTGCCGGCGATTCGCGCTTGACGGGTGGCCGAACGAAGGCGATAAATCCGGCCGTTCGGCGCCATAGCCAAGTGGTAAGGCAGAGGTCTGCAAAACCTCCATTCCCCGGTTCAAATCCGGGTGGCGCCTCCAGCGAATCGAAGGCCCCGATCGCCACCGTGCGGTCGGGGCCTTCGTCTTCGCTCAGGGCTCTTCTCTGCGTTCGCTCGCCTTCGGCTCGCAGAGTTCGTGAATAAAATCACGAACTCTCAGTTGGCGGCAGCCACGGATCCGTCGGAGGATGGCCGAGTGGAGCTGATTCCGGCGCTGATCATCGTGGGCGCGTCCTATGCCGGGTACCTCCTGGCCTGGAGGCGGGTGCGCGCGGGCAGGGGGCGCAGGCGCGGCCCCGACCCGGCCGCCGTCTCGGCGTTCGACTACGATGCGCTCGAGGGGGAGCTCGAGGGGTTGGCCCAGATGCGGCCCGAGCTGCGCGATCGCTTGATAGAGGCGCTGCAGCGGTCGAGGCTCGCCGACGCCGCGCAGCCAGGCCCCGCCCGGGTCGAGGCCGCCCACAGGGCCCTCGGCGCGCTGAAGCGGGTGCAGGAGCTGGCCCTCGAGGCGCCGGGCTGGAGCGGTCTCGCCGCGCACCTGGACGTTCAGCGGCTCTCGTTCTGGAGCCTGGAGGAGGCGGAGCTCAGCGCCAGGCGCAGGCTGCGAAGGGCGCTGGCCCGCCACCCCGAGGCGCCTTCGCTGCACCTGGTCCGGGCTCACCTGGAGGCCTCGCTCGGGAACGTCGAGGGCGCGGCCGACCAGCTCGCGCGGGCGCTCTACTACGCGAAGGGCGACCCGTTCTACGCCAGGCCGATCGTCGCCTCCCCGGCGATGGCGCGGCTGCGGCCCGCGCTCGACGCCCAGGCGAGGGCGGTGCTGGAGGGGAGAGAGCCCCTAAATTGACGGATCGCCGGGCTTCCCTGAAGATTCCGCGCACACCTCGAAGCAACGGTTCGTCGAACGCATGCTCCTCGCCGCCCATGGCGCGACCCACGTCGGTCGCCGCCGCACGGACAACGAAGACGCCTTCCTCGTGGATCACGAGCTGGGCCTGTACGTGGTTTGCGACGGCATGGGGGGCCACGCCGCAGGCGAGGTCGCCTCGGCCCGCACGATCGAAGTGATCCGCGAGCACGTCGCGGAGCGCCGCTCGGTGATGCAGGCGCTCGCCCGGGAGCCGTCCCCCGCCCACCGCGCCGACGCGGTCGCGCTGATGGAGGCCGCGATCCAGCGAGCGTGCGCAGAGGTCTACCAGCTCGCCCAGGTGGACGCCTCGAAGCGAGGGATGGGGACCACCTGCGTGGCGATGCTCCTCGCGGGCGGCGTCGGCGTGATCGGCCACGTGGGCGACTCGCGGATCTACCTCTCGCGCGCAGGCCAGGCCCATCGCCTCACCGAGGACCACACGCTGGTGCAGGCGCAGCTCAAGCAAGGCGTGATCACCCGCGACCAGGCGGAGATGTCTCCCTACCGCAACGTCATCACACGGGCGGTGGGGATCCAGGCGTCGGTCCACGTGGACACGCTGGTCACCGAGGTCGTCGCCGGCGACGTCTACGTGCTCTGTTCCGACGGCCTCCACGGCTACCTCGAGGACGACGAGACCGCGGCGCTGCTCTCCGCCGGGCCGCCGTCGTCCCTGCCCGAGCGCCTCATCGATCTCGCCAACGAACGCGGCGGCAAGGACAACGTCACGGTGATCGCCGTCCACGCCCAGGCGGAGGCCGGGGCGGCGGAGACGAGCCTCGCCGAGTCCCGGATCGAGGCCCTGCGCCGGATCCCGCTCTTCCTCCACCTCTCCTACAAGGAGCAGATGGCGGTCCTCGCCCTCGCCCAGTCCCAGGCGTTCGAGGCAGGGGAGGTCGTCCTGGAGGAGGGCGCGCCGGGCGACCGCCTCTTCGTGGTGGTCCAGGGCAGGGTGGGGATCGAGTCGGCCGGCGCGCCGATCGCGGAGATCGGGAGCGGCGGGCACTTCGGCGAGATGGGCCTCATCGAGCAGGCGAGCCGCTCGGCCACGGTCCGCGCCCTCGAGCCCACCCGCTGCATGATGTTCGGCCGCACCGACCTCATGGCGTTGATGCGCAAGGAGCCGGTGCTGGCGGTGAAGCTCCTATGGAGCCTGGTGCAGGTCCTCTCCGAGCGCCTGCGCAACACCAACGCCGAGCTGTCGGACGCGCGCCTCGCGCAGCCCGGCCGCTGATCCGTCGCGCCGCCGTGCGCTCGATTCGTGGTAGGTAACGACCGCCACTCCATCCGGCGGCCGAGGCCGCGTCTCGAGGAACGATGGCACGAATCCCCGTAGCGGTCGTCGGGGCCACCGGCCTCGCCGGCCAGCAGTTCCTCGCGGCCCTCGACGGCCACCCCCGCTTCGAGCTCGTGGCGCTGGCGGCGAGCGCGCGCAGCGCCGGGAAGGCCTACCGCGACGCGATCCGCGACGCCAAGGGCTCGAGCCGCTGGTTCGCCCAGGGACGGGTGCCCGACGCGTTCGCCGCCCTCCCGGTGCAGGACGCCGCGGCCTTCGATCCCCGCGCCGTCTCGCTGGTGTTCTCCGCGGTGGACGGCGACGCAGCCAGAGAGATCGAAGCTGCATGCGCAAGGACCACGCCGGTGGTCTCCACCGCGAGCGCGTTCCGCATGGAGCCGGACGTGCCCCTGGTCATCCCGCAGGTGAACCCGGATCACGTCGCGCTCCTGGACGAGCAGCGGCGGCAGCGCGGGTGGAAGGGCTTCGTCGCGCCCATCCCCAACTGCACCACAACCGGCCTCGCGGTGACCTTGGCGGCCCTCGATCGCGCCTTCGGCGTGGAGGCGGTGTTGATGACGTCGCTGCAGGCGGTGTCGGGCGCAGGCCGCTCCCCCGGCGTGGAGGCCCTCGACGTGGTGGACAACGTCGTCCCCTACATTCCCAAGGAGGAGGAGAAGGTCGAAGCGGAGGCCCGCAAGATCCTCGGGCGGCTGGATGGCGGCTCGGTCCGCGCCCACCCCATGGGCGTCTCCTGCACCTGCACCAGGGTGTCCGTGCTGGATGGGCACACTGAGAGTGTCTTCGTTCGCCTCTCCCGCGAGGCGCCGCCTGCCGCGGTCGCCGAGGCGATGCGCGCGTTCCGGCCTCCGGCCGACGTGGAGGCGCTGCCCTCGGCGCCCGAGCGCTTCATCGAGGTCCACGACGATCCGTTCCGCCCCCAGCCCCGCCTCGACCGCGACGTAGGCGGCGGGATGACCACGGGGGTGGGCCGCATCCGGCCGGATCCCGTCCTCGGCGGCGCCAAGTACGTCCTCGTCTCCCACAACACGAAGATGGGCGCGGCGAAGGGGGCGATCCTCCTGGCGGAGCTGATCCACGCCCGCGGGCTCCTCTGACGCACCGGACGTCGGCACCCGGCCTCGTGGCGGCCCGTCTCGTCTCGCCAGCGCCGGGGGCGGGTCGTTTGATCTCCCACGGAAAGTGCGGTACGCCTTCGCGATTCCCATCAGACCGACGCGCCCGTCCTGAAGGACTAGAGCGGGCGCGACTGGAGCCAGGACACGCATGAGCCAGCTCGCGAAGATCGTGCTCACCTCGGTGGCGGTGATCGTCGTCGCCTTCGTCGCCATCAACAAGTACGACTCCATGCAGGAGCAGTACGAGTACCGCCTGGCCAAGGAGCAGGTCCGCTCCGAGTTCCTGGAGCGCTCTGCCGCAGTGCGCTCTGTTGCCGACGCGGACCGGTACCACGACGAGGCGCGCGGCCTCTTCAAGTGGTACTTCGCCGAGCTGACCAAGGTCTACAACCGGTTCCCGAAGCAGAAGGGCGCGGAGACCGCGTACCTGCGCGATCTCGAGGAGCGCCAGGCGAAGGGGCAGGTGAAGCCCTCGGACTTCGAAGGCCTCAAGGCGTCCTACGACCAGATCCGGGAGATCTGGGATCTGCTGCGCGACGGCAAGTACTCCCCGGCCCTGAGCGCGGGCGACTCGTCGCTGCGCCTCGACTTCCTCGAGTTCGAGTCCGGCACCGTCGACGGCAAGAAGGGGATCCAGGGCCGCTTCGTCCTGTGGGGCGCCATGCGCCGCAGGGTGGAGGAGAAGTCCGGCAGCCAGACGCAGACGCGGGTGGACGTGCAGGCCTCCTTCTCCGACGTGCAGCTCAAGATGTTCGGGTCGAACGGCAAGCCCGTGGCCGAGATGGCGTTCGGGATGCCCTCCGGCGCGTACGTGCCGTACCCCGAGGCGCGCCTCGAGGACTTCCCGCCGATGGCGTACCTCGGCTCCTTCGCCTTCCCGCTGGTGCCGTTCGAGGCCCACACCGTGGAGATCGAGGCGACGGCGACCTCCCGCTCGCCTGCCGGCAACGAGATCGCCGGCCGCTTCAAGTGGTCCATGCCGGTCCCCTCGGAGTGGAAGCTGAAGGAGGGGCAGGCCTGGGAGGGCGCCACGATCGAGGAGCGCGAGGAGCTCGCAGAGCCCGCCGGCCGCCGGCGCTGATCGGCCTCCGGGCGTCCCGGCGTCGGACTCCATCGGCGCGGGACGCCGCCGCCTTCGCGAGGGCGTATCAAGAGCCTAAACGACGCAAGAGTGTACCCGTAGCGGCTTTCGCGGCAGCGGCACGTCGGCGCATTTGGTAGAGTCCGCCGGCAATGAGAGACGCCGCGTTCCTCACCTTCGTCAAGCTGCTCCCCAAGAAGTCCCTCTCACGGGCCGTCGGATCCGCCACCAGGCTCGACGGCATGGAGGGGGCGCACCAGGTCGCGATCCGCACCTTCGCCAAGCAGTACGGCGTTGCGGTCGAAGAAGCGGAGCTCCCGCTCGACTCGTACCCGACCTTCGGGGACTTCTTCACCCGCAAGCTCAAGGACGGCCTGCGGCCCATCGCTCCCGGCGACGAGGTCCCCGTCTCGCCGGTGGACGCCGCCGTCAGCCACGCTGGGATTGCGGAGAAGGGCCGTCTCATCCAGGCCAAGGGCCGCGACTACACCCTCGCCGCGCTCCTGGGCGATCCGGAGGAGGGGCGGCGCTTCGCCGGCGGCGCCTACGCCACCCTGTACCTCTCCCCCCGCGATTACCACCGCTTCCACGCGCCGCTGCCGGGGACGGTCCTCGGCTGGCGCTACGTGCCCGGCCACCTTTGGCCGGTGAACCGCCCCTCGGTGCGCGGCGTCCCCGAGCTCTTCGCCGTGAACGAGCGGGTGATCATCCTGATGGAGACGCCGGTCGGCAGGGTGGCGATGGTGGCGGTGGGCGCCACCTGCGTGGGGCGGATCCGCCTCTCCTTCGACGATCTCGTCACCAACACCGACCGGCCCGCGAGCCGCGTCCGCTACGATCTGCCTCGCCCGATCCGCAAAGGCGAGGAGCTGGGAATGTTCGAGATGGGCAGCACGGTCATCCTCGTGTTCGAGCCCGGGAAGATCGCGCTGGACGAGCGGCTGGTGCCGGACGCGCCAGTGAGGCTCGGCGAGGCGATCGGCCGGGCGATCGCCAGCCCGTAATCGAGACGCGACGTGAAGATCAACTCGGTCAAGGGAATGAAGGACGTCCTCCCCACCTCGGAGGGCGAGGACGCGCCTTTCAACTCCAGGCTCTGGGAGCAGGTGGAGGCGGTGGCCCGGGAGACGTTCCGGCGCTTCGCCTTCGACAGGATCCGCACCCCGGTGGTGGAGGAGGCCGGCCTCTTCGCGCGAGCGGTGGGCGAGGCCACCGACATCGTGGGCAAGGAGATGTACACCTTCCCCGATCGCGCGGGGAAGAAGACCTACGCCCTGCAGCCCGAGGGGACCGCCGGCGCCGTGCGGGCGTTCATCGAGGACGGCCTGGGCATGCGGGATCCCGTGCAGCGCTGGTGGTACTTCAGCCCGATGTTCCGCCACGAGCGGCCCCAGAAGCACCGCTACCGGCAGTTCTACCAGGTCGGCGCCGAGTCCTTCGGCGTGGCGGCGCCAGAGGCCGACGTGGAGATCCTCGCGATCTGCCACGCGATCCTCGAGGGCCTGCGCCTCGAGGGGATCGAGCTGCGCCTCAACAGCCTGGGCGACGGCGCGTGCCGCCCCGCTTACCTCGAGAAGCTCTCGGACTACCTGCGCGCGCGGCGGGACGAGCTCTGCGCCGAGTGTCGCGACCGGCTCGAGCGCAACCCCCTGCGGGTCCTCGACTGCAAGAACGAGGGCTGCCGCGCGGTGACCGCGGATGCGCCGGCGTCGTACGAGAACCTCTGCGAGCCCTGCGCCGAGCACTTCGCCCGGGTGCGCGCCGGCGCCGACGCCCTGGGGATCCCGTACAAGCTCGATGCGCGGCTGGTGAGAGGCCTCGATTACTACGGCCGCACTTCGTTCGAGTTCCTCGCCGGCGCCCTGGGTTCCGGCCAGCAGACCGCAGTGTGCGGCGGCGGCAGGTACGACGGGCTGGTGAAGCTGCTCGGCGGCCCCGACACGCCGGCCATCGGCTTCGGGATGGGCGTGGAACGGCTCTGCGCGCTCCTGGCCCAGGCGGAAGGGATCCCGGCCGCGAAGCCCGATCTCTTCGTGGCCATCGGCGACGAGGCGGCGCGGGATCGCGCCATGGCCCTCGCCGCCCAGGCGCGTGCAGCTGGTCTCTCCGCGGAGGTCGATCTGCGGGGCGGCAAGGTGGTGCGGCAGCTCGGAAGGGCCGACAAGCGGGGCGCCCGCTTCGCGGTGGTGATCGGGACCGCCGAGCTCGAGTCGGGGGAGGCGCGCCTCAAAGAGATGGCCACCGGCGGCGAGACGGTCGTCGCCCTCGGCGCACTGGTGGACGCGATCGCCGGGCGGACGTGAAGCACCGGATCTTCGCGATCGTCGGCCCCACCGCGTCCGGCAAGACGGCGCTCGCGCTCGAGGTGGCGGCGAGGATCCCCGTCGAGATCGTGTCCTGCGACTCCCAGGCGGTGTACCGGGGCCTCGACCTCGGCACCGCCAAGCCCTCGCCCAGCGAGAGGGCGGCCGTCCCTCACCACCTCATCGACGTGGCCGATCCTGCCGGCGAGTTCTCCGCGGCGACCTTCGTCCGCCTCGCCGACGAGGCGATCGCCGCCATCACCGCCCGAGGTCGAATCCCGCTGGTGGTGGGCGGCACCGGCCTTTACCTGCGCTCGCTGCTGCGGGGGATCGTCGAGGCGCCGCCAAAGGACGAAGCGCTGCGTCGCTCCCTCGAGGCCCGGGCGGCGGAGGAGGGGACGGAGGCGCTGCACCGCGAGCTCGCCGCGGTGGATTCGGCGGCGGCGGCCCGCATCCCTCCCGCCGACCTCGTCCGGATCGTCCGGGCGCTGGAGGTCCATCGCCTCACCGGCCGCACCATCTCCGAACACCACGCCGCCCACGCCGGCGGAGCGCCGCGCTACCGGGCCGTCGTCTTCGGCGTGACGCCGCCCCGCGACGAGCTCGCCCGTCGGGTGAGCATTCGCGCCAGGCGGATGTTCGACGAGGGCCTCGCCGAAGAGGCCGTGGCCCTGGCCCGCGATTCGGCGGTGCGCGCGCGGCTCGAGGGGATCATGGGCTATCGCGAGGCGCTGCTCCTCGCCGAAGGGACGCTCGCACGTGAGGACGCGATCGAGCGCACCCGCCTCGAGCAGCGCCGCTTCGCGAAGCGTCAGCTCACCTGGTTCCGGGCGATGCCGGAGGTCGAGTGGCTCGAGTGGCCGCCTTCGGCCGACGCGATCGCCGCGCGGATCGGGCGCGCCTGAGCGCGACGGCGCCGAGGGTCGCTGTCGGAATGCCGACGCTGGAAGCCATGGATTGAAAAGGAAGCCGCCGAAGACTTGTAACACCTAACGTTTCCATGTTTGACACTTGGCCCAAGGGCATGCTCGCCTCTGCGTGGCAACACCCAACCACCCGGAGGTTGATATGAGATTCATTGCAGGTGTTCTCTGCGCACTCTTGCTGGGCCTGGGGGCCTGCGCGGAGGTCGTCGAAACGGAGCCGGCGCCCGAGGGGATCGATCAGCAGCAGCAGGGGCTGGACGTCTTCAAGTCCCTCGCGATCCTGGATCGGAAAATCCTCCAGCCCTTCACCTTCAAGCGGGTCCTCGATCAGCTCGTCGCCCAGAGCGGCATCGCGGGGATGACGTCGCTGCAGCTGTTCAACCAGTGGTGGGACACGCAGAACATGGGACCGAGCCTGGGCCTGGGTTCGAACTGCGATGATCAGCCGGGCTTCCCGGGGCTCAACCAGTTCCCCTGGGAGTGCCCGCGCGCCGAAGGGCACCAGGCGTTCGACCCCTTCGAGCTGCCCAACGATCCGCTCTACATCCCGGTCGGTCTCTTCAACCGCTTCGATCTCGCGCCGTCCAACGGCGCGCACTGCGGCGAGTACCGGATCGTCTTCGCCATGGATCCCAACCACCAGCTCGCCCAGGGGCGGAACTTCGTCATCTTCGAGGCCATCCTCCCGAACCCGAACCCCGCAGCCGGACTCGCCGGCTGCAAGCCGGTCGCCCAGTTCTGGGAGGACCTCTCCAGCCTCAGCATGTCGACCCGGCGGGCGCACCTCGAGAAGTTCTACTTCCATGGCCTGGGCGGCGGGTTCGAGCCGGTCGTCCACGTCAACCACTACGGGCTGATGCTGGGCGCCAACGGCTACGGGTGCTCCACCGGCCAGATCCGGACGAACCAGTTCGAGCAGGGGCCGTGGACCATGCGCGAATACAAGCTCGTGAAGGACTGCCGGTGCGGCGTGGACGACTGCAAACTGCTCATGGTGCCGATGACGGTGAAGACGAACCCGCACGGCGAGATGTTCAACGTCTCCTCGGTGGAACCGCGGGTGCCCGCCCTCGTCAGCACGGTCGCGTCCCAGGCCGGGAGCCTGTCGGTCCCCGATATCAACAAGTTCTCGTACGAAGTCTCGGACACCCTGAACGCCGCGGAGAGCCCGATCGACGATCCCGCGCAGGTGAACAACTACCTCCTGCAGTTCTCGTCTCCGATCAACGCGCCGTTCGACGCGGCGATCGCTGCGAGCCTGCCTCCCGGGTCGACGCTCTCGCCCAGCGACATCGTCGCCAGGGCCCAGGTGCTCTCCTGCGCCGGGTGCCACCGGCAGAGCAACTCGGCGAACCTGGGCGACGGGTTGATCTGGCCGAACTCGCTCGGCTTCACACACGTAGACGAGTTCGTGGATCCGATCACCGACCGCTACCACGTGTCGGATGGGATGATCTCCGACTTCCTCCCTTTCCGCGAGGCCCTCCTCAATGACTTCCTCCAGAACGGGCCGCCGGCCGGCGGCGCGACCAGGTGCTCGATCCAGATGCCTCCGGAGCTCTCCATGTCGCCGGACGAGTGCAAGAAGGCGACGAAGGATCCGAGCGTCATCAAGTTCCCGTCTTCCGCGATCCGGATGATGCGGGATCGGTGGGAGGGCGGGCGGCTCCTCGGGAGACGCGCCGGCCACTGACGCTCGCCATCAAGCGGTGCGGTAGTGATCGACCATCTTGTAGCGGCGCACGTAGATGCCGAAGACGAGCGCCGCTACGAGGGCGAAGCCGGCGAAGAAGAACATCTGGAACGCCATCTGGCCCATGCCGCTGGAGGCGATCGCCGAGGTGACGAAGTCGTTCTTCACGGCGCCGTTCACCAGCAGCACCCAGAGGTTGCCTACCGTCACCGAGAGGCTCCCGAAGCTCATCAGCACGCCCTTCATCTTCGCGGGCGCTTGGCTGTAGGTGAACTCGAGACCGGTGGCCGAGACCAGCACCTCTGCCAGGGTGAGGAGGGCGTAGGGCAGCACCTGCCAGAGGATCGACGTCTGTGCGCCGGCGTCCATGGCGAGCTGGATCATCCCCACCGCGATCCACGACAGCCCGGCGAGGACGAGGCCCACCGTCATCTTGCGCAGCGGCGTGACGCGGAAGCCCAGCCGCTCCACCGCCGGGTACACCACGGCGTTGTTCAAGGGGATGAAGATCATCACCAACACGGGGTTGAGCGCCTGCATCTGGGACACGTTGGTGAACCAGCTCCAGCCCGGAAGCTGCATGTCACGCGCCTGGAGGATCCAGGTGGACGCCTTCTGATCGAAGAGGGACCAGAAGGGCGTGGTGAGCGCGAAGATCATCAGCAGACGCAGGACCGCGCGGACGCCCTCCACGTCCTCGTCCGGATGGACGCCGCGCGCCCTCTCGAGCTGCATCAGCGCGCCTCCGCCGTAGCCGGCGACGACGATCACGAGGGCGAGACAAGCGGCGACCACGAAGCCCAGCCGCGGCGCGGTCCCGAGGGCGGCGAGGCCGAACGCGAACGCGCCGGCGGCGAGGGCCAGGCCGGGGCGGCCCTCGCCCGCGCGGTTGGCGAAGAGCGCGGTCCGGGTCACCTGCAGGAAGCCGTGGGGATCGCGCGGCGCAGGGGCGACCCGGACGTATCGATGCCGTCCGGCCCAGAAGATCGCGGTCGCCACGAACATGAGGATGCCCGGGATCCCGAAGGCGACGCTCGGGCCGTAGGCGTCCAGCGTCAGCGGGATGAGCAGCGACGCGAAGAACGACCCGAAGTTGATGATCCAGTAGAAGGCGTCGAAGACCATCTTCGCGAGGTGCTTGTTCGACTGGTCGAACTGATCGCCGACGAAGGAGGAGACGCAGGGCTTGATGCCGCCGGAGCCCAACGCGATCAGAAAGAGCCCGGCGTAGAAGCCGGGCTTGCTCGTCTCCGAGAGCGCGAGGCAGAGGTGGCCGGCGCAGTAGACGAGGCTCAGCCACAGGATGGTTCGGTACTTGCCGAGCCACCTATCCGCGAGCCAGCCGCCGAGGAGCGGGAAGAAGTACACCCCCATGACGAAGAGGTGGAAGACCTCCTTCGCGTCGCTGGCCCGCCTCTCGTCGGGGACGTCGAGGAGCAGCCAGCCGATCAGGAAGGCGGTGAGGATGTTGCGCATCCCGTAGAAGCTGAAGCGCTCGCAACCCTCGTTGCCGATGATGAAGGAGATCTGGCGGGGGAGGCGCCCCTTGGTCTCTACCGTCGCGGCTGGATTCATCCCGTTGCCATAGCGCAATCCCCGCGGGAGGCGAAAGCGCGAACGAGCGGGCGGAGGATCGGCTCCCCGGACGCGTCGGCCGGCCACGAGTGGCCGCGGCGGGGCGAACGATCCCGCGCAGCCGTCACGCCTGCGCGACGAGCGGCGACGGCGTCCCGAACGACACCAGCCAGAGCTGGTGCGAGGCACGCGTCACCGCCACGTGGAGGCGGCGCCTGCCCTCGTCGGTGGCGGGCCAGACGGCGGCGTTGGCGTCCGCGACGATCACGTAGTCCCACTCCAGGCCCTTCACCTGATCGACCTCGGTCACGTCGAGGCCCGGATCGAAGGTGAAGGCGCCGTCCAGGACGAGCCGCGACGCGGGGAGCTCGTCGACGAGGGCGTGGAAGCGCCGGGCGGTGCCGGCGTCGGACGCGATCACCGCCACCGACGCCCGCGGCTCCCGCTCGAGGAGATCCTGCACCGCCCCGGCGAGGAAGAGGTGGGCCTGCGCCTCGTCGGGGAACGAGAACCGCCCCACCGGCGCGCCGTCGCGGAAGGCGCGGGTGGGGCTCTGCGGCGCGAGCGGCCCCAGGATCTCGCGGGCCAGCTCGGCGATCGGCCTCGGGCAGCGGTACGAGACCGGGAGCCGGCATGTGGCGGCTCCCTTCACGCCCAGCGTCTCCAGGGATCGCTCCCATCCCGCGAAGCTGGAGTGGGTCTGCTGCGCCTCGTCTCCGGCGAGGGTCACGCGGCCGGTGCCGCGCACCAGCCCCGCCATCGCCTCCAAGTCGAAGAGCGAGAAGTCCTCCGCCTCGTCCAGCACCAGGTGCGAGACCTCCGGCAGGCGCAAGGCCCTGCGCCAGGACAGCATCGAGAGGAGGATGGGGAGCTCCTCCACGTCGATGGTCCCGGCGAGATCGTCGGGCGTCCCCTCGGCCAGGCGCCTGCCGTCGATCGCCTGCTTGCGCTCGTCGTCGGCGATGTGGGCGAGGGCGCGATCGAGCGGCGTCGCGATCTGCCGCATCGTGTGCTGCACCGTGTCCTCCACCGCGGTCAGGGGCAGGGTGCCGCCGGCCGCGTCGACGACCGAGAAGAGGAACGGCCGGTCGGTGAGGAGCACGGCGAGGTCCCGCCGCAGCGCCGGGAGCGAGCCGTCCCCAGCGCCGCGGCCGCCGAGGCGACCGCGGAGGGCGTCGAAGAGGGCGGGGTGGCGCTTCATCGACGTCACGAGGGCGGGGGTGTCGCGGCAGAGCGGCGGCAGGTTCCCGAAGACGCTCCTGGCGAAGGCGACCGCCGCGTCGTCGAGGGTGCGCACCTGCGCCTCGCCGCCACCGAGCGGAGCGAGGAGCCGCGCCGACAGCCGCGCGAGGCCCTCCTCGGGCACCACCACCCGCGCCCGGGAGATGGGGAACCTCTCGGGATGCTGCGCGGAGAGGCTCGCCAGCCGATGGAGCGCCACCGTGGTCTTGCCGCTTCCCGCGCTGCCCAGCACCAGGAGCGGCTCGTCCGGAGGCGAGCGGATCGCGCGAAACTGCTCCGCATCGAGGAGGGCGGTGACGTCGACGCGGGCGTCACGAATCCCCACGCCGACGCCCAGGGAGCCGGCGCGGGCCGCGCTCCCGGCGCCGCCCGGGGCGAAGGCGAAGCTCGACCGATCCTCCTCCGCCCAGGTCCCGTCGGGCTTGCGCCACAGGGCGAAGTCGCCGCCCACGATCTGCTTCAGCTCGCCGCGGTGGATCACCAGGGCGCGGCGCACCTCCACGACGCCGCGCACCTCCCGCCCCGGGAACGACTCCTCGAACGGGTCCCCCTCGCGGTAGCGGTAGAAGATCTGCGCGACAGGGGCGACCCGCCAGTCGACGATCCGGATCCCCGCCTGCACGTCGATGAACGTGGAGTGGCCGAGGAGATAGTCGCGGGACTGGTCCCCCTCCCGCAGGCGCAGGTGGGCGAGGTAGGGCGAGTCCGGGTCCGGCCCTGGCCCCCGCTCGGCCCGGTTCGCGCGCCTCGCCCGTAAGGTCTGCTGCAGCGCGAGCTCGTGCAGCACCGCCACCGCGTCGTCGTCGCGGGCTGTCACCGCCTCGTCGCGCAGCTCCCGCAGCTCGTCGGCCGACATGGGCGCCGCGCCGCGGGCGGGCCGGGATCGGGCCCCCAGGGCGGCGCGGACGCGGCGGAGCAGGGCTTCTTCCTCGGCGATGGCCGGGTGGATGGCGTTGGGCATCGGCGCACGGTGCCGGCGGGGAGCCGATTCGTCAACCGATTGTATTTTCAGGTGAATGTGCTAACTTGATCGGGTCGTCGACGGGGTGCGCATCCCCGCCGGCGCCGTGGCCGGCTCACGGCCTGCCGCTCCTCGAGAGCTCCTCGGCCCGGGCCCGCGCCAAGGCGGCACCCTCTGCATCCCCGAGCTCCTCCAGCGCATCGGCGAGCACCCGTGCCGCCTCAGCCGAGGCCGCCGCCTCCCGGGCGATCATCCGCGCCGCGGCCCCGGCGTTTCCCCGCGTGAGGACCACGCGCGCCAACCTCGCCGCCGAGTCCCCTTGGGTCTCCGGGGGCGCGTCCGCGCACCACGGGATCTCCTCGTCATGCCCCGGATGGGCGGTCGAGACGCCCGGCAACGCGAGGGCGAGGACCACGAGGAGGTGGGTGGGACCCTTCATGCCGGCAACCTTTTGCTTCCGGGCGGCCGGGCGCATGTAGCGTTTACTCCGTCGTCCGCCGATGCTAAACGGCCTCTTCATGAGCCATTACGCGCTCGAGTTCGAGAAGCCGCTGCTCGAGCTCGAAACCAAGATCGAAGAGCTCCGCCAGCTCGCCGCCACCGGCAACGACTTCGCCGAGGAGCTCGCGAAGCTGGAGCGAAAGGCCCGCAAGGTCCAGAAGGAGATCTTCTCCGATCTGAGCCGCTGGCAGATCGTCCAGCTCTCCCGGCATCAGGCCCGGCCCTACACCCTCGACTACCTGAAGCTCATCTTCACCGACTTCGTGGAGCTCCACGGCGATCGGCGCTTCGGGGAGGATCCTGCCATCGTCGGCGGCTTCGCCCGCTTCGACGGCAAGCCGGTGATGGTGATCGGCCATCAGAAGGGGCGCTCCACCAAGGAGAACATGCAGCGCAACTTCGGGATGCCGCGCCCCGAGGGTTACCGGAAGGCCATGCGCCTGATGGAGCTCGCCGAGCGGTTCCGCCGGCCGATCATCTCGTTCATCGACACGGCCGGCGCCTATCCGGGGATCGGCGCCGAGGAGCGCGGCCAGGCCGAGGCCATCGCCAAGAACCTCGAGGTGATGGCCGGTCTCACAGTCCCCATGGTCTGCACCGTGATCGGCGAGGGCGGATCCGGCGGCGCCCTCGCGGTGGGCGTCGGCAACCGCGTGCTCATGCTCGAGTACGGCGTCTACTCCGTGATCAGCCCCGAGGCCTGCTCGTCGATCCTCTACCGGGATCCCACCAAGGCCGAGCGGGCGGCGGACGCCCTGCGTCTCACCGCCAAGGACCTGCAGGGCTTCGGCGTGATCGACGAGATCGTCCCGGAGGCCCCCGGCGGCGCCCATCGCGATCCTGGCCTCACCGCCAAGAACCTCGCGGAGGCGCTGCGCCGCCACCTCGGCAGCCTCGAGGGGATGTCGGGCCAGCAGCTCGTCGACGATCGCTACGCCCGCTTCCGCGCCCTCGGCGTCTTCGAGGAAGAGGTCGCCTGAGCATCAACCCCTTCGTCTCACCGCTTCACATGGAGTTTCGGATGTCCCTCGTGCCGTCGTTCATCAGCAGTCTCTCGCCCTACGTCCCCGGAAAGCCCATCGAGGAGACGGAGCGGGAGTACGGCATCACGGGGGCGGTGAAGCTCGCGTCCAACGAGAACCCGCTGGGCCCCTCGCCGAAGGCGATGGAGGCGATCGCCGCGGCACTGGGCAAGATGAACCTCTACCCGGACGGCGCGAGCTTCTACTTCAAGAACAAGCTCGCCGCGTTCCTCGGGGTGACGCCGGCCGAGCTCATGCTCGGCAACGGCTCCAACGAGATCATCGAGTTCCTGATCCGCACCTTCGTCCACGGAGACGAGGAGCTGCTGATCTCCGCCGGCACCTTCGTGGTCTACAAGATCTCGGCGCAGGCGGTGGGCCGCAAGTACGTCGAGGTGCCGATGAAGGATCGGCACTACGACCTGGAGGCCATGGCGGCGGCGGTGACCCCCCGCACCCGGCTGGTCTTCATCGCCAACCCGGACAACCCCACCGGCGGCTACAAGACCCAGGACGAGCTCGTCCGGTTCCTGGATGCGGTGGGCGAGAAGGTCCTGGTGGTGATGGATGAGGCGTACTTCGAGTACGTCGAGGCCAAGGACTACCCCGACTCGATGTCGCTGCGGGCCCGGTACCCCAACCTCATCGTGCTGCGCACCTTCTCCAAGGCCTACGGCCTCGCCGGCATGCGGCTCGGCTACGGCGTGGCGCGGCCGGAGATCGTGGACTTCGTAAACCGGGTGCGGGCACCGTTCAACGTGTCGTCGCTGGCCCAGGTGGGCGGCATGGCGGCGCTGGAGGATCAGGAGCACGTGCGCCGCACGGTGGAGCTCAATCGCCGCGGGTTGAAGCAGCTCGCCGAGGAGCTTCCGCGCTTCGGCCTCTCCTTCACGCCGTCGCAGTCGAACTTCTACCTGGTGGACTTCCACCGACCGGCGATGCCGCTGTACGAGGCTTTCCTGCGCGAGGGCGTGATCACCCGCCCCATGGGTGGCTACGGCTTCCACACCTCCCTGCGCATCAACACCGGCACCGAGCAGGACCACGAGCGGCTGCTGGCGGCGCTGCACAAGGTGCTGGAGACCCCGTGAGCAGCGCCGACGCGCCGGCCTTCATCGTCGCGATCGACGGCCCCGCCGGGGCGGGCAAGAGCACGGTGAGCCGCCTCGTCGCGGAGCGGCTGGGCTTCGCGCTGGTCGACACCGGCGCCATCTACCGCGCCGTCGCCCTCGCGGCTTCCCGTGCGGGCGTGGCCTTCGACGACGACGAGGGGCTCTCCGAGATCCTCGCCTCCCTCCCTCTCGAGTTCGGCACCAGGGCGGGCGGAGGGCAGGGCGTGTTCCTCGCCGGCGAGGACGTGTCGGACGCCATCCGCACGCCGGCGATCTCGCTGGGCGCGTCGGCGGTCTCCGCGCGGGCCGTGGTGCGGGCGGGGCTGCTCGAGCTCCAGCGCAGGCTGGCCCGCGGCGCGCCGAGGGGCGCGGTCCTAGAGGGGCGCGACATCGGGACCGTGGTCTTCCCCGACGCCGACGCGAAGTTCTTCCTCACCGGCGACGACGAGGTGCGGGCCGAGCGCCGGTTCGCCGAGCTGAAGGCCAAGGGCGCGGACGTCACCTTCGAGCAGGTGCTGGCGGATCAGCGCAAGCGGGACAAAGACGACACCGAGCGGCCGATCGCGCCGCTGAAGCCGGCGGCAGACTCGGTGCTGGTGGACTCGACGCCGCTCGCGAAGGCAGAGGTGGTGGATCGGATCGTCGCGGAGGTCGAGCGACGGATGGCGGCGCGGCCGGGCCGCGGTTAGAGGGAGGCATCATGCGGATCACGATCGCCAGGACGGCCGGTTTTTGCTGGGGTGTGCGGCGGACCGTCAACAAGGTCCTCGAGACCACCTCCGATCCGGATCGCAGCGCGCCGGTGGCGACGCTCGGCCCGGTGATCCACAACCCCCAGGTGATCGCCAAGTTCGAGTCCCAGGGAGTGAAGGTCTACCAGCAGGTGGCCGACGTCCCCGACGGCACCACGCTCGTGATCCGCACCCATGGCGCCGTCGTCCCCGAGCACGAGCTCGCCAAGGAGCGCACGCTCGACGTCATCGACGGCACCTGCCCCTACGTGAAGTTCCCCCAGGTGATGGCGCTGCGCCTCACCGGCGAGGGCTACCACCTCATCATCGTGGGCGACGCCGACCACGCCGAGATCAAGGGCGTGGCGTCCTACGCCAAGGGGCCCTACACGATCCTTCGCACCGGCGAGGAGATCCCGCCACTGCCCGGCGTCAAGAAGGTCGCGGTGATCTCGCAGACCACCAACGACGCCACCTACTTCAAGAAGGTGGTGGGCGAGGCGTCCCTGCGGTTTCGCGAGGTGCGGGCGGTCAACACGATCTGCTACGACACGGGCGAGCGTCAGACCGAGGTGCGCGAGCTCTGCGACAAGGTCGAGGCGCTGATCGTCGTCGGCGGAAAGATGAGCGCCAACACCCGGCACTTGGCGGAGATCGCCTCGGAGATCCTCCCGCCCGAGCGGGTGCATCACGTGGAGCGGGCGTCCGAGCTCCAGCCCGCGTGGTTCGAGGGGTTCACGGAGATCGGCATCTCGGCCGGGGCGTCCACCCCCGACGACGTCATCGACGACGTAGCGAAGACCATCGCGTCGTTCGCGCCGGGCGGGCACGCGGAGAAGGCGTTTCACACGCCGTCCTTCACGCCCACCCACGCCAACCGGTAGGACCGGCGACCGCCGGTTCACTGCCTCCCGGCAGGTGGGAGGGGCGTCGGGTAGAGAGGCACGTCTCCGGCAAGCGCCGGAGGGTCATCCAAGGAGACCGAGCGGCCATATCCGAGGAGTCGGCTATCGTAGCCCCAGTCTCCTCCGCCCCAGCAGCGGATGCCACCGTCCTCCAGCACCGCGCAGGTATGATGCGCGCCGGCCGAAATCTGGATCACTTTCCCGCCGATGTCGACGTCGGGCGGCGGCATTTCGCCGGGCTCGTCGCCGAGGGTGAGGGGCCGATCGTCGGCGTCCCGTCTGGGGAACCGATCGCCGTAGCCGAGCGCCCCATTCGACAGATTGCCCCAACAGCGGACCCGTCCGGTCTCGAGCAGGACACAGACATGTCCCCCGCCACCAGCGATCTGGGTCACCCTCCCTCCCAGCGGGACGGGGCCGACGCTGACGGGGGTCTCGTCGTCGCCGATCGCCTCCCTGTGGCCGTAGCCAAGTTGGCCATCTGCGTTCCAGCCCCAGCAGTAGACTTCACCCGTGTCTCGAAGTGCGCATGCCCCCGGACCCCGAGGGATGATCTGGGTCACCCGGCCTCCCAAATCGACGTCGCCGTAGCTCACGAGAAGGACGTACGTCCCCCCTGGGTCCAAAGGCACCGGAGCTCCATATCCGAGATACGCAGAGCCCCAACCGTCGGGGGTGCTCCAGCACTTCACGTTTCCCGCCTCGTACAAGACGCAGGAGACCAACCCGCCCGTGAGCTGCTGGACCTCCCCATGTTCCTTCGCGCGGACGTACGCCGCGCTGGGGGTCCGACATCCGTCGGTCAAGGCGTCTGGATACCAGCACTGGACATCGTTGGACTCGAGCAGGGCGCAGGTGCCACCACAGCTGTTGAAGAGGTCGACCGCCGGGCCGCGTGCTTCGAGGTCCGGAGGCGGCATCTCTCCAGCCTCGTCGCCGATCACGTAATTGACGTTATCGCCGACGTCGTACCGGGGATACTCCGCTAGCCTCCAACCCCAGCAGCGGACCTGACCCGAGTCGAGGAGGGCGCAGGCGTGCCGTCCTCCAAGGGAGAGCTTCACGGCGCGGCCGCCGAGGTCGAGATCCCCGAACACACCAGCTGGCCGCGGATGCGTCGGGTACTCTTCCGGGTAGTTGCCATCCTTTCCGTATCCATTCCCAAGGACTTGCCCGATCTCCTCGCCCCAGCAGCGGACGTTCCCCTCCTCGAAGAGGGCACAGGTGAAGGTGCCAGACGCCTCGACCTGCACGGCGCGGGGCGGACGGCAGTTGGCGCGGCAGCCATCGCCGTCGACGACGTTGCCATCGTCGCAGTACTCCTCCGGGTCGACCACGCCGTCGCCGCAGCGCGGCGCCTCGCAGCCCAGCCGGCAGGCGCCGGGCTCGATGTCGGAGTTGCCCGCACCGTCGTCGCACGCCTCGTCGCCGGCACGCACCCCGTCTCCGCAGACGGCGCCGCCGTCGACCGGGGGGACGGGCTCTCCCTGGCACCCGAAGAACGCGACGGCGAGAACGAGGAGGCCTGCACGCACGCCCATGGTCTTCCTCTCGTGCATAGGCCCGCCGCCTCCCTCGAAAGACCATGCCGCCATTTGACACCCACGAATCAGGAACTTCGCCTCGAGGAGAAATGTACGGAAAACGAAGAACGGATCTCAGGAACCCGAGCGGCGCCGAACCGCCTGACGGGGGGGCGGCTCAGGGGACTGCCGATCGAGCCTCCAAGGGCTTCCGCGGTCGCTTGACAACCCGGAATCCCACGACTAGCGTGCGCGTTTTCTCGCCTACCGGTCGTATTCGGGTCGAGTCATCGGACACCGCCATCGCTCCCCGTGGCGTAATGCCCGCCGCCGCAAAACCAGGGGGCGTTTCATCAGAAGCGAAGAGAGATTCCCATTTCCATGAACGTTGATACCCAGGGTCACACCGAAGAGCACGAAGAGAGCTTTGCCGAGATGTTCGAGGCCTCGCTCAGGGAGCGAGGCGGCGAAGGCGTCCTCAAGGAAGGCGAGATCGTCAAGGGGACCGTGATTCAGGTCACCAAGGACTTCGCCATCGTGGACGTCGGCTACAAGTCCGAAGGGCAGGTTCCCCTCTCGGAGTTCACCAACGCCAAGGGCGAGACCCAGGTGCAGGTGGGCGATCCGGTCGAGGTGCTCCTCGAGTCGCGCGAGAACGAGACCGGCATGGTCGTCCTCTCCAAGGAGAAGGCCGACAAGATGCGGATCTGGGACGAGATCTCGGCGGCCTGCGAGCGCGACGAGCTGGTCCACGGCACCATCGTCGGGCGCGTCAAGGGCGGCCTCTCGGTCGACATCGGGGTCAAGGCCTTCCTGCCCGGTTCCCAGGTCGACATCCGGCCGGTCCGCAACCTGGACCAGTTCATCGGCAAGGACTTCGACTTCAAGGTCATCAAGTTCAACAAGAAGCGCGGCAACATCGTGCTGTCGCGGCGCGTGCTCCTCGAGAAGCAGCGTGAGGAGCTCAAGAAGGACACGCTCCTCAAGCTCAAGGAAGGCGCGATCCTCAAGGGCGTGGTCAAGAACCTCACCGACTACGGCGCATTCATCGACCTCGGCGGCATCGACGGCCTGCTCCACATCACCGACATGTCGTGGGGCCGCGTCGGCCACCCGAGCGAGGTCTTCAACGTCGGTGACGAGGTCCGCGTCGTCGTCCTCAAGTTCGACCCGCAGACCGAGCGCGTCTCCCTGGGCCTCAAGCAGATCCAGGAGGACCCGTGGCACCGCGCCGACGAGAAGTACCCGGTCGGCACCCGCGTCAAGGGCAAGATCGTCTCGCTCACCGACTACGGCGCCTTCATCGAGATCGAGCAGGGCGTCGAGGGTCTGGTCCACGTCTCCGAGATGTCCTGGACCAAGCGCGTCAAGCACCCCTCGAAGCTCGTCAACATCGGCGATCCGGTGGAGGCGGTGGTGCTCGACATCGATCCGAAGGCGAAGCGCATCGCCCTCGGTATGAAGCAGATCGAGCCGAACCCCTGGACGCTGCTCGAGGACAAGTACCCGATCGGCTCCGTCATCAAGGGCCAGATCCGCAACGTCACCGACTTCGGCATCTTCGTCGGCGTCGAGGAGGGCATCGACGGCCTCGTGCACGTCTCCGACATCTCCTGGACCCAGCGCATCAAGCACCCCGGCGAGATCTTCAAGAAGGGTGACGAGGTCGAGGCGGTCGTTCTCAACATCGACGTCGAGAACGAGCGGTTCAGCCTGGGCATCAAGCAGCTCCACGTGGATCCCTGGGACACGCTCAACGAGCGCACCCCCATCGGCTCCGTGGTGAAGGGCAAGGTCACCAAGGTGACCGACTTCGGCGCCTTCGTGGAGATCGAGGAAGGCATCGAAGGCCTGGTGCACGTCTCCGAGCTCCGCGAGGAGCGGGTGGAGAAGCCCTCCGACGTGGTGAAGGAAGGCGACGAGCTCGAGGTGAAGATCATCGACATCAACACCGTCGACCGGAAGATCGCCCTCTCCGCCAAGGCCGTGCTCAGCGGCGAGTCCGACTACCGTGACTACATGCGGCAGCAGGGCGGCGACATGGGCAAGGCCCGCCTCGGCGACCTGATGAAGAAGTTCAACCGCTAGTCGCTCTCGACCGCGGTCGCGTCGAAGCCCCCTCCCGGCGATCCCGGGCAGGGGGCTTCGTCGTTCTCACGCTCAGGCAGACGCCGCGGTGTCCAGATCCTCGCGGGCGGCGACCGCGCGATACGCGGGGAAGAACGAGCCCCCCGTCGGCGCTCCGGATCGGCGCGTCAGCTCGTCGTAGGCGCGACGATCGGCAACCACGTTCACGGTGCGGAAGGGCCTGGTGAGCCGGGAGAAACCGAGCTTGTACGAGAGCAGGGCGTCGCTCTTCCCGCCCACGCCACCGCCGATGTGGAACCAGGTGGCGCCCGCCTCCTTCGCCCACTTCCACGACGAGTGGATGCTCAGCTTCGACGGAGAGAGCTCCATGAGCTCGGGATCCCAGCCGTTGAGATGCGACTCGACGATGCCGTCGTCGTAGAAGAGCAGGGAGCTCGACGCCACCCTCCCGTTCGGCGCGAACACGGTGTTCAGGTGGACGTGATCGCCCAGATCCCTTCGCAGGGCATCGAAGTGCTCGCGAGGGAAGAAGTAGGAGGATGACGCGCCCACCCGCCGCATGGTGCCGTGGTACAGCTCGACGAACCGATCGAACCATCGCCAGTCGTCGATCGCCGCCGTGTAGCCCTTGCGGATCAGCCGGTTGATGTCCGTCCTCGTGGCGGGGCGATGCCCCGACCAGATCTCCTCCTCCGTCCGGCGCAGGTCGATCGAGACGGTATCGCCCCTCTCGGTGACCTCGGCGAAGGCGCGGTCGTCCCTGAAGCCGACGCGGGCGTCGAGGTCCGGCGGCAGCAGAGGGTGACCGCGGAGGAACGCCGTGACGATACCCCGCTCGGCGCACGCGGCGGCGAAGGCGCGGAGGAGATCGCCGAGCTTCGCCTCGTCTCCCACCAGGAGCGGATTCGCATAGCCGTACGGCGAGATCGCGTCCTTCCATCCCTCGCCCCGATCGAGCCAGGCGGGGATCGGCCTCTCCACCAGCGGGATCAGACACCGCGTCCCGTGCGACTCGCCGAGGAACGCGATGGCCTCGCCCCGCTCGGGGGCAGCCAGCAGCGCCCCATAGGCGGGCCGGTGATAGAGGTCGTGTCGGGCTGTTTTGAGGAACTCGTCCCACCTCGGATCCGCGCAGCCGATGAAGCTCGTCTCCATGCCGACCCCCGATTGCCGGCGCGGGTGCAGGCCGGCGGCGAGTCGAAGGTACGGGCCGAGGAGCGGGCGTGCAGGCCGCCGCCCCGATCGAGCCGAAGTGTGATGGGAATGCGGCTTCTTTCGACGAGACGACCGTTGACGTCTCCAGGCACCGGCGACTAGCGTGCGCGGCGACATGCTCACCTTCCAGGACCTGATCCTCACCTTGCAGCGATACTGGGCGGGCCGCGGCTGCCTGCTCGGGCAGGCCTACGACACCGAGGTCGGCGCCGGCACCATGAACCCGCAGACGTTCCTTCGGGTCCTCGGCCCGGAGCCTTGGAACGTCGCCTATGTGCAGCCCTCCCGGCGGCCGGTGGACGGGCGGTACGGCGAGAACCCGAACCGCCTCTTCCAGCACCACCAGTTCCAGGTGATCCTCAAGCCTTCGCCGAAGGACGTGCAGGAGACCTACCTGGGCTCGCTGCGCGCGATCGGGATCGATCCCCTCGAGCACGACATACGCTTCGTCCACGACGACTGGGAGGCCCCGACCCTGGGGGCGTGGGGCCTCGGGTGGGAGGTCTGGTGCGACGGGATGGAGATCACCCAGTACACCTACTTCCAGCAGACGGGCGGCGTCGAGCTGCGACCCGTGAGCGTGGAGCTCACCTACGGTCTCGAGCGAATCTGCATGTACCTGCAGGACAAGGAGAACGTCTTCGACATCGAGTTCGCCAACGGCATCTCCTACGGCGAGGTCTTCAGGGCCAACGAGGTGGAGATGTCGAAGTACTCGTTCCAGGCCGCGGATCGCGACACGCTCTTCCGCCTCTTCGACACCTACGAGGCGGAGTGCAAGCGGCTCCTGGAGCTGGAGCTTCCGCTGCCTGCCTACGACCAGGCGCTCAAGTGCTCCCACACCTTCAACAGCCTCGACGCCCGCGGCGCCATTAGCGTCACCGAGCGGCAGGGCTACATCCTCCGGGTGCGCAACCTCTCGCGCGTGTGCGCGGAAGGCTACCTCGCCATGCGCGAGCGGCTCGGCTTCCCGCTGCTGCAGTCGGCGTGGGCCAAGGCCGAAAGAGGTGGCTCGAGATGACCCGCGATCTGTTGCTGGAGATCGGCACCGAGGAGATCCCGGCCGCGTTCTTCCCCAAGTGCCTGGAGGATCTGCGCCGTCTCGTGATCGAAGGCCTGGAGGGCGCGCGGCTGGAGCACGGCGACGCGTCGATCTTCGGGACGCCGCGGCGGCTCGCCGTGATCGTGCGCGGGGTGGCGGAGCGCCAGCAGGACGTCTCCCGGGACGAGGTGGGACCGCCGGTGAAGGCCGCGTTCGACTCGAGCGGCGCTCCCACAAAGGCGGCGGCCCACTTCGCCCAGAAGGTGGGAGTCCCGGTCGAGAAGCTGGGCCGCACCACCACGCCCAAGGGCGAGTACCTCGCCGCGCGGGTGGAGGAGAAGGGGCGCGACGCCGCGCAGGTGCTGCCCGGGATCCTCGAGGCCGCCATCCGCGGGATCCCCTGGAAGAAGAGCATGCGCTGGGGCGCGGTCGAAGACTCGTTCGCCAGGCCGGTGCATTGGATCCTCACTCGATTCGGCGGCGACGTGGTCCCGTGCCGATTCGCCGAGGTGGACTCGGGCGGCGAGACCATGGGGCACCGCTTCCTCGCCAACCGCAAGGTGGAGATCCCCTCCGCCGCCGCGTACGAGGAGTCGCTGCGGGAAGCACACGTGATCGTCGATCCGGCGGAGCGGCGCGAGGCGGTCCGGGCCGCAGCGGCCAAGGGCGCGGAGCAGGCGGGCGGCGTCGTCCTCGCGGACGACGAGCTCCTCGACCACGTCACCTGGCTGGTGGAGAAGCCGTCGCCGGTGCTGGGCGGCTTCGATCCCGGCTTCCTCGAACTGCCGAAGGAGGTGCTGGTCTCCGAGATGAAGGGGCACCAGAAGTACTTCTCGGTCACCACGCCGGACGGCACGCGGCTCCTGCCGAACTTCGTGGCGATCGCCAACACGCCGGTGCGGGATCCCGACCTGGCGCGTCGCGGCTTCGAGCGGGTGCTCGCGGCGCGGCTGGCGGACGGGCGCTTCTTCTACGACGAGGATCGCAAGGTCCCGCTGATCGATCGGCTCGACAGGCTGTCGAAGGTGACCTTCCAGCACCAGCTCGGCAGCGTCCACGACAAGGTGGAGCGCTTCCGCAGTACGGCCCGCTGGCTCGGCGAGACCTTGGGCCTCGACGCCGCGACGCGGGAGCACGTGGAGCGGGCGGCCACCCTGGCGAAGGCGGATCTCGTCACCGGGATGGTGGGCGAGTTCCCCGACCTCCAGGGCGCGATGGGCCGCGAGTACGCCGAGGCGTCCGGCGAGCCTGCCGAGGTCGCGCTCGGCATCTTCGAACACTACCTCCCACGAGGGCAGGGCGACGCGCTCCCGTCCAGCGACGTGGGCGCCGTGGTCGGCATCGCCGATCGTGCAGACACCATCGCGGGCATCTTCGGCATCGGCAAGCCGCCCACCGGCACCGCCGATCCCTTCGGTCTGCGCCGCGCCTGCCTCGGCATCGTCCACGTCGTCCTCGCCAGGCGCTATCACTTCTCTCTGGGCGGCCTCGTCGATCGGGCGTTGGAGTCGCTCGGCCCCAAGCTCGCGCAGCCGGCGACGGCGGTGCGGGGCCAGGTGCTCGAGTTCTTCAGGGCCCGCCTGCGCGCGCTGTGGTCCGAGGATCATCCGGTCGAGGTGGTGGAGGCCGTGCTCGCCGCCGGCTTCGACGATCTCGTGGCCACGTACGACCGGCTCGCCGCGGTGGACGCCATGCTGGGCGACGCGGCCTTTCGCGCGCTGGCCGAAGGGTTCTCCCGCACCAACATCGTCGAGAAGGCCCCGGCCGTCGGCGCGGGGCAGGTGGATCGCGGGCTGTTCGAGAAGCCCGCCGAGGGCGCGCTCTACGAGAGGTTCGTCGCAGCGAAGGCCGCGGTGCACGAGGAGCTCGGCACCGGCGACTACGGCGCGGCCCTGCGCGAACTCATCGCGCTGCGGCTCCCCCTGGACACCTTCTTCACCGAGGTGATGGTGATGGCCGAGGATCCGGGCGTGCGCGCGAACCGGCTGCGGCTGCTCACCGAGATGCGGGAGCTCTTCGGAAGGATCGCCGACTTCGGCCGCATGGATCTCAAGCGAGCCGGCGGTCGCCCCGGTAATCCTTGACCCTCCGAGAGGCGGACGCCTATATCCTTCCGCCCTTCGAGAGCCTCTCGCCCGTGATCCGATCCCTCGCCACCGCGGCCCTCCTGGGCCTCCTCTCCACGACCGCCGCCGGGTGCGCGACGTCGGAGGACGGCACCGTCCAGCCGCCTGCGACCCTCTCGTTTCCCACCGGCGTGGCGCTCACCCCCGAGGACGCGGCGTTGCCCCAGCGCCTGCTGGTGGTGTCGAGCAACTTCGACCTCCGCTTTCGCGCCGGGAGGCTCCACGCCTTCGATCGCGCCGCGATCGACGCGCTCGCCGACGAGGCGCCGCCGTCGCCCGCATGCCCCGCTGCCGAGCCCCGCTGCCTCCCGGCGGACGTGCCGTCCCTCCAGCCGGCGCTCGTCGGCACGGTCGAGGTCGGCGACTTCGGCGGCGAGGTGGGCGTCGCCAGCCTGGGCCCCGGGCGGATGCGGGCGTTCGTCCCGGTGCGCGGGAGCCAGTCCGTGGTCGCCGCGGACCTCGACGCCCAGGGGATCTCGTGCGCCGAAGGCGGCAGCGACTGCGTCAATACCGGCGCCTCGTTCTCCCGCAGGGATCCGTACTCGATCGCGGTCGCCCTCGGGAACGTGTACGTGGGCCACTTCACCCTCAACACCTTGGCGGGCACCGGACCCAAGGGCGGGGTGATCGGCACTGCCCCGGCGGACGCCTCGTTCTGGAGCCTGGGCGGCGGCGCCATGGCGGAGATCCCGGTCGGGCAGGGAAGTGCCATCGGCGGCCTGTCCGTGGGCGGCTGCAGGGCCGGTGACGCCGGGCCCCTCTGCACGCTCTTCGCGTCGGGGCGCTCGCGCCTGGGCGGCACCCAGGAGATCTTCGCGTTCGACTTCCAGGCCGGCGCGCCCATGGCCTCGGCGCTCTTCTCGCGGAACCTCTACTCGCAGGAGTTCGGCTTCGACTCGCGGGGGATCGGGGCCGCTTCCTCCGGCACGGCGGTGTTCATGGCGAGCCGCTCGCCCAGCGCCCTCGCGGTGATCGACGTCACCCGCCTGGCCACCCTCCCGACCGACGGGTGCGTCGTCCCCGAGGGCGAGGTCGTCGCGCCGGGCGCTGCGTGTCCGGACCTCCCGCCGCCCACCGGCGAGACCCCGGCGTTCCGTACGGTCGATCTCGTGCCGTCCCCAAACGGCCCGAACGCGGTCGCGGTCCTCCCGAGACTGCTGCCCGGCGGCGGCACGAGCGATCTCGTCGTGATGACCACCGACGGCGGCCTCGCCTTCTTCGACACGAGGGCGCCGGTCCTGGCCGCCGACCTCGGCGGCCTCGGCGCAACGCCCTCCGCCATCGCCTTCCGTCCCCAGGGAGCGGGCTTCCGGCTCTACGTGCCGTCGTTCCTCCGCGGCACCCTCGCCGTGGTGGACGTGCCCGATCCGTTTCGCCCCGAGACCGCCCGGGTGGTGGCCCGCATCGGGCCCGTGCAGGAGGGGACTTGAGGTTTCGTCCGACCCTCGCCGTGATCGCGGCCTTCGTCTCGACCGCCTGCGCCGAGCAGGCGCTCGCGCCCTTCGGCAACCTGGACACCCCGGTGTCCCTCGCGGTCCACGAGCCCTCGGGGCAGCTCTTCATCGCGTTGCAGGGGACCAACGACCTGCGGGTCTTCGCCACCCGGTCGGACGACTTCCTCGTCGGGCCCGCCGAGCTGTTTCCGCTCTCCATCCCCACCGTGCGCACGCCCATCGCCGTCGCGGCGGCGGAGCGCTTCGCCTTCGTGGTGTCGGGTGCCTCCGCCGAGATCGGCTTCGTCGACACGCAGGTGCCCTCCGGCGCCTTCGGCCCCCGCAGCGTCGACGGCCCGGACGGCTTCCCCGTGACGCTCGCGGTGGACTCGGTGCCCACTGCGGCCGTCGCTTTCTCAGCGGCCTTCGGCTTCGCGGACGAAGGGGCCCTCGCCGATCATCTGCTCGTGGCGGGGCTCTCGCCCGACGGCGACGGCGGAAAGCTCACGATCGTCCGTCCTCCTCACGTGACTGGGGCATCCACCGAGGCCCTCCCTTCCATGGCGGGCGAGCTCCTGCTCCCCGGCGCGTTCCCGGCGGACGTGGCCCTCGATGCGGGGAGGGCCGATCCCACCGCGGCCGTCGCCGACTGCCGTGCGGTCGCCGTCGCCGACGCCAACGCGGCGACGGGAGGCGTGATCCTCTCCAGGGTGCGGGTCCAGCCGGACGGCAGCGTCTCGCTGGACGCGCCCGCCGCCGCCGATCGCGTCGAGCTCCCGATGCCCGTGACGATGCCGGACGGCTCGGTCGAGATCCGCCGCGCCGGGGCGAGGGCCGTAGCGTTCGGGCCGGCGCCCGACGTCCCCGGGATCGAGGCCGCGCTCGCAGCGGATCCGTGCGCCTTCCGGGCCGGCAGGCTCTTCGTCGTCCTCGATCCTGCCTACTGCGGCGACGCCGAGACCTGTCCGAACGTCGCCGTCCTCGATCTGGACGGCGCTCCCGCGCTGGCCGTCGACGCGACCACCGGCGGCCCCGCCGCGTACAAGGTCCCTGCGGCGGCGCTGGGGCTCGTGGCGCTCCAGGGGCCCTTCGACCTCACCGACGCGTTCGATCCTTCGCGCGTCGAGGACGGTATCGCCGCGAAGGCCGTGGCGCTCCCCGAGCTCACCCTCGTCACGTCCTCCGACGGCGCCGTCACCTACCTGGCCGGAGGCCTCGGCCCATTCCTGCTGGCCGACGGCTCCCGGGCGGCGCCCGATCCCGTCTTCCTCGTCTCCTCCAGCAAGGCCGGCCCGAGCGCGGGCAGAGTGGAGCGGACCGGCGTGCGCCTTGCGCCCGACGAGGTGTTGCCTCCCGTCGTCTCCGTCCCGCCGGGGGCCCGGCCGCGGAGCGAGACCTGGTCCGCCGGCTTCGAGACGCCGCTCCCCGGCTTCGGCAGCGTCGGCACCGTCTCGTCGCTGCAGGGCGACACCCTGCCGTTCCCCGCGGGATCTGCCGGGACCTTCCTCTCGCCGGTGCCGATCCTGGCCTCCGCCGATCCGCTGCTCGCCGATCGCGTGGTGCCGCTTCCGCCAGAGGCCGACGTGGTCTGCGACGGCTTCCCCGTGGCCTCCGTGGCCGCCGACGGCCGCTCCCTCACCGTGGCCCGTCAGGCCCCCGGGTTCGACAACCCCGCACCCTGCGAGCTGGGCGACGCGACCATCGCCATCCTCCCGCCCAAGGGCCTGCCCTGGACGCTGACCGGCTCCACGACCGGCTTCGTCGGCAGGGCGGGCGTCGATCCCGTCGGCGTCTTCTCGGGCGGCACGCTGCTCTTCCGCTTCGCCGCGCCCGCCGGGGACGTCCCCCGCGGTGCCACGTTCGGCTGGCAGACGAACCAGGGCTTCGGTTTCTTCCGCGCCGATCCCCGGACCATGGGCCTCATGCCCGCGTCCATCGTTCCGGTGCTCGCGCGCGGCACCCCAGGTGACGACCCTGCCTGGCGGGTCTACGTCGCGTACAGCGGCGCCGACACCGTGATGCGCCTGAACCCCCAGACGCCCACGTTCGGCGATCTGACCTTCCTCCAGTAACCGCCCTCGCGCTTCGCCGCCGAGTCGCGCGACTCCCCGGGGGGACCTGGGCGACCGTGGCGTGAGCCCGCGACCCGCTTCGCTGGCGAGGGCGGGGCCCGTCCCGGGTCCCCATGCCCGGCTCCCGGGCCGAAGAGGCGGCGTCGAAGCGGGGCGCAGAGGGCGTTCGGTCCTGGCCCGCCTCCTGCCTATCGAGATCAACCAATTGGATCCCATTGGGGCGCGAGAGGGCCCCAGGAGGCCTCCCTTGGCAGATCTCGCTCCCGTGCTCCTCGTCCTCCTCCTCGCCGTAGGTCTGGGCGTGAGCCTCGTCACCGACCTCCGATCACGCCTCATCCTGGACGTGGTCACCTTGCCGATGCTCAGTCTCGCCCTGGCCATCCGCGGCGTCCTGGTCGGATGGGACGGCCCCTTGGGCCTGGCCAGCGGCCTCCTCGGCGCCGGCATCGGACTCGCGATCTTTCTCGTCCCCGCGTGGCGGGGCGGCATCGGCATGGGCGACGTCAAACTCGCCGGCGCCGTGGGCGCTGCGCTGGGGTTCGAGCGGATCTTCGGCGCGCTCTTCTGGATCGCCATCGCCGGCGGCCTGCTCGCCTTTGGCGTCATGGTGGTCGGTGGCACGGTTCGCAGCACCCTCCGAAAGGTCGCGTGCATGCTCCTGCGGCCGCTCCGGCTGCCGCTTCCGGCAACGCCGGCGCAGGCGCCCGTCTTCCTCCCCTACGGTGTCGCGATCGTGGCGGGCACGGTGGCCTCCGTCGCCCTCGAGGTGGCGTCATGGTGACCCTCCGCGCCCTCTTCGTCGCCGCGCTGCTCTGCGTTCCCGCCTTGGCGCCCGCGTCGACCGACCCGACCATCCAGCTCGGCGTCGGCACGCAGAAGGTGCTCTCGATCCCCGGCGGCGTGAGCCGGGTTGCGGTCGGCGATCCCAACGTCGCCGACGTCAAGCCGGTGGGATCGAACCAAATGCTCATCATCGGGGGCCAGGTGGGACGCACGACGCTCATCGTCTGGAAGGCGAACGGCGCCCGCGTCAGCTACCTGGTCGTCGTCCGCAGCGTCTCCACCGACGAGACCGCTGCCGAGGTCCGCACCCTCCTTGGCGACGTCGAGGGCATCGTCGTCCACGCGGTCGGCGATCGCGTCCTCCTCGAGGGCGAGGCGCTCACCGCCGACGACTTCCGCCGGGCGGAGGAGGTGGTCTCCGTCTACCCGGCGGTGAAGTCCTTCGTGAAGCTGTCGCCCCAGGCGCGGCGCCAGGTGGCGAGCCGCCTCAACGATGCGTTCCTCCAGGCGGGCCTGCGCAAGGCCGAGGCCACGGTGATCGGCTCCACCATCTTCCTCGAGGGATCGGTGGAGTCGGAGCCGGAGCTGCGCAAGGCCGAGCTCATCGCCAAGGCCCACGGCGAGAAAGTGGAGAACCTCCTCGGCGTCGGCATCAAGCGGATGATCCTCTCGGAGGTGCAGTTCGTCGAGGTGCGGCGCGGCTCTCTCGCCAGCGTCGGCCTGAGGTTGCCCACCGACATCGGCGGGACCGTCACGGTCCAGGGGACGGCGGCGGCTCCGCTCGGCGGCGCTGCAGACGGAGCCATCGCCGCCTCCCTCGTCGCTGAAGCGCAGACCTCCCTCCGGCTCTCCATCGACTCCGGCGCCGGCCGCCTGCTCGCGCAGCCCACGCTGGTCTGCGCGTCGGGCGATCAGGCCGAGTTCCTCGCGGGCGGCGAGGTGCCGGTGCCCCTCATCACCCAGAACACCGCGTCGGTCGTCTACCACAAGTACGGCGTGCTCCTGCGCATCCGCCCCACGGCGGACCGCTTCGGCAACGTGCAGACCGAAGTGGAGGCGGAGGTCTCCGAGCTCGATCGCTCCGTCGCCGTGGCGGTGGGCTCCAGCGTCGCCGTGCCCGGCTTTCGGAACCGGTCGGTGAAGACCAGCGTCACCGTGCGCACCGGCGAGACCATCGTGCTCTCCGGCGTCTTCAGCCGCGATCAGCAGAAGGCCGTCTCCAAGACACCAATCCTGGGTCACCTGCCGATCGTGGGCGAGCTCTTCAAGCAGCGCAGCATCGACGACTCGGAGCGGGAGCTCGTCATCTTCATCACGCCGAAGGTCGTCAACCCGGCCACGCCCGAGGTCGTCCGCATGATCGAGGACGGCGACCGGAGCTACCGCGAGGCGGCGGACGACGTAAAGTTCCAGCTCCTCGACTAGAAGGGGGTGCACCGTGTCGTTCCGGATCGTCGTCCGCGTCCCAGGCGAAGCGCCGCAGACCATCCCGCTCGAGAGTTCGCTCTCGGTGGGACGCACCGAGGGCAACGACGTCGTCCTCGCCCAGCCCCGGGTGTCCAAGCGGCACGCGAGGTTCACCGTGATCGACGGCGCCTGCCGCGTGGAGGATCTCTCCTCGACGAATGGGACGCTGGTGGCGGGGGAGCGCATCGGCAGCCGGATCCTCGCGGCGGGCGAGGTGGTCGTGATCGGCGACTCCGAGCTCGAGCTGATGGCACCCGCGATTGCCGATGAAATCACCGCCGGTCCTGCAGCCGGTTCGGAGCCGCATGCGGCCGCGGCGGGCCCGGAGCTTCGCAAGGAGATGCACGATCGCCTCCTGGCCGCCCTCGACCTCCGCCGCCTCGACCTCGACAGGCTCGACGCCGCCGCGTTGCGGAAGCGCAGCGAGGCGGCGCTCCGCGGGATCGTCGAAGAGCTGGAACGGCAGGGCAGGGTGCCTCCCGCCGTCGATCGGGAGCGCCTCCTCGTCGACGTCGCGGACGAGGTACTCGGGCTCGGCCCGCTGGAGGCGCTCCTCGCCGACGACGAGGTCAGCGAGATCATGGTCAACCACGCGGAGCAGATCTTCGTGGAGAGGAACGGCCGCATCGTCCCTTCGGGAAAGACGTTCTCGTCCAACCGAGCGGTGCTCGGCGTCATCGAGCGGATCGTGGCGCCCATCGGCCGACGCATCGACGAGGCGTCGCCGCTGGTGGACGCCCGACTCGCCGACGGATCCCGCGTCCACGCGATCATCCCGCCGCTGGCGCTCAAGGGGCCGTGCATCACCATCCGCAAGTTCAGGCGGGAGAAGCTCCATGCCGAGGACCTCGTCCGCTTCGGCTCCCTCACCCGGGAGATGGCAGCGTTCCTCGAGCTGGCGGTCCGCTCCCGCAAGAACGTCGTGATCTCGGGCGGCACCGGCTCGGGGAAGACCACCCTCCTCAACGTGCTCACCTCGTTCATTCCGCCCGCCGAGAGGATCGTCACCGTGGAGGACGCCGCCGAGCTGCAGATCCGCCAGCCGCACTGGGTGCAGCTCGAGTCCCGCCCACCCAACCTCGAGGGCAACGGCGCCATCACCATCCGTGAGCTGGTGAAGAACTGCCTCCGCATGCGCCCCGACCGCATCGTCGTGGGAGAGTGCCGCGCGGGGGAGGCGCTGGACATGCTGCAGGCGATGAACACGGGCCACGACGGCTCCCTCACGACGCTACACGCGAACACGCCGCGGGACGCCCTCGCCAGGCTCGAGACCATGTGCCTGATGTCGGGCATGGATCTCCCGGTGCGGGCGATCCGGGAGCAGGTGAGCAGCGCGGTGGATCTCATCGTGCAGCAGACCCGCTTCCCCGACGGCACCCGCAGCGTCACCCACGTGGCCGAGGTCTCCGGCATGGAGGGCGACGTGATCACGCTCCAGGAGATCTTCCGCTTCGAGCACCAGGGGTTCGACGCAGAGGGGCGGGTGCTCGGCCGGCACCGCGCTGCCGGCTTCGTCCCCAGGTTCTGCGAGGAGCTCTCGCAGAGGGGCAGCGCCGTCGATCTGTCGGTCTTCCGGGACGATCGCTGAAGGGAGACTTGCATGCGTCGGGCGTCCCTCACTTGGATCTTCGCCGGGCTCGGTGCCGCGCTCGTCGGCTTCGGGGCGGGCCGGATCGCGGCGCCCGCCCCGGTGAAGGCAGAGGTGAAGCTGGGCGAGACCGCAGCCGCTTGGAAGGCGCGAGACGCCGCCCGCACCCGCCTCGAGATCCGTCTGGCGAACGCGGAGGCGGCGAAGGACGGCGGCGCGGCGCGCGCCGAGGCCGAGGCGCTGGCGGCGCTCGATCCCTTTCACCCCGGGGCGCGTGCGGTTCTTCGAAAAGGGCCTGGGGGCGCCCTCGCGTCGCGGCCTGGAGCCCCTGCGTCGGGTCCCACCCTCGGCATCGGCGCCGCCAGGGAGCCCACGGGATACGACGCGGGAGCTTCGACCGACGTCTCCGGCGCATCGACGGCGGGGCGGACGCGCATGGACACGGCAGTCTCGATTCCCGACGCCGGCGCCGCGGCGGACAGGCGGTCGCGCAAGGACGCGGCGGCCTCGATTCCCGGCGGCAGCGCCGCGGCGGACAGGCGGTCACGCAAGGACGCGGACGCCGCCGCGGCGGCGCGGAGCACCAGCGCCTACGAGGAGGCGCGGAGGGAGATGCGGCGCCGCACCCACGAGGCGATCGACGCGATGTTCCCGCACGCCGGGATCGCAGCGGCGATGAAGCGCCAGGCCTGGGACGGTCGCCTCGATCAGGCGATCGAAGATCTGCGGAAGCTGCGCAGCGACGAGCCGGCAGCCGACGAGATCCTCGCCGGCCTCCGCGCCATCGCAGCCGGGTTGGAGGGCGGGCGCGTCGCCCTGGCCGACGGCAGGCTCGCAGAGGCCGACTCGCTCTGGAGGCGGGCGTTCGAGGCCGAGAGAGAGCTGTTGCCGGCGGAGGTCTCGTCGGTGCCGGTCCGCGAGGCGCGGCGCCAGCTCGCGCAGGCCTGGTTCGAGGACGGGCGCCGCTTCCTGGCGCGCGACGAGGTCGACGCGGCGGTCGCCTCCTGGCGGCGGGGGCTCGCCGCGGATCCCTCCCACCTGGACCTTCGCGCTGCGCTCCAGCGGGCGGCAGAGCGATCGGCCGCGCGATAGCGAGCCGGAGACGGGCAAAACGGCGGGCAGTCCCCTCGCGGAGGCGCGAACGGAAGAGCTCGTTCCTGTCGGGCGGGGGGCTTCACAGGCTCCGAATCGAGCACCGCGGGAGCGAAGGCGCCTCTCCCCTCTGTTATACGGGGATGATGAAAAGCGAGCGCCCCGTCCTCACCCTCATCGACGGCTCCGGCTACATCTTCCGCGCGTACCACGCGATCCGCTCCGAGCTCTCCACGTCGAAGGGGCTCCCGACCCGCGCCGTCTACGGCTTCACCCGCATGCTCCTCAAGTCGCTGCGGGAGGCGTCGCCCACCCACGTGGCGGTGGTGTGGGATCGAGACGGGCGGGCGCTGCGGCGCGCGATCGATCCGGATTACAAGGCGCACCGCCCCGAGACCCCCGACGACCTGAAGGTCCAGTTCCCCTACATCCGGCAGGTGGTGGACGCCCTCGCGGTGCCCAGCGTGGAGAAGGAGGGCTGGGAGGCCGACGACGTCATCGCCACCCTGGCGAAGCAGGCGGTGGCCGCCGGCTTCGAGGTGGTGATCGTCACCGGGGACAAGGACTTCAGCCAGATCGTGTCGCCGCACGTGCGCCTCTACGACGGCATGCTCGATCGGTGGACGGGGCCCGCCGAGGTGCAGGAGAAGTGGGGCGTCCCCGCCGAGAAGTTCATCGAGCTGCAGACCCTCATCGGCGACGCCAGCGACGGGATCCCGGGCGTGCCCGGCGTCGGCGCGAAGACGGCCGCCGACCTGATCGGCCGGTTCGGAGACGTCGACGCCGTGGTGCAGGCGTGTGAAGGCGGGGAGTACTCGAAGAAGAAGACGGCGGCGGCCATCGTCGAGGCGAAGGAGCGCCTCGGGCTGAACCGGCAGCTCGTCACCTTGCGGGACGACGTGGAGCTGGGGGTCGCGCCCGGGGACCTCGAGCGGCGCAAGCCGGATCCCGCCGCCGCGCAGGCGCTCTTCCGGGAGCTGGAGTTCTTCGCCTTGCTGCGGGAGCTGCCCGGCGTGCTGGCGTCGCTCCCCGGCGCCGAGTCGGAATCTGCCGCGGTGGTCATGCCCGCGGCGAGCTTCGAGCCGCCTCCCACCGACCTCGTGGTGGAAGCCGACGGGCTTTCGGCGCTGCTCGCTCGGATGGCGGACGCGCCACGGGTGGGCTTGCGGGTGGCGGCGCCGGACGACACCGTCCACGGCGCGGAGCTCGCCGGCGTGGCGATCGCGATCCCCGGCGGCAGGAGCGCCTACGTGCCCCTAGGACATCGGGGGATCTTCGCGGGCAGCCAGCTCGGCAGGGACTCCACCTTGCGGGCGCTCGTGGACGCGCTGGGCGACAGACCATGGGTCGGCACCCAGACCAAGCGGGATCTGGTGCTGCTCCTCGGCGGAGGGGTGGAGGTTCCCGGCCCTGCGGGCGACGCGGAGCTCGCCGCCTACCTCCTCAACCCGGCGCGGCGCACCTTCGCCATCACCGACCTCGCCCGGGAGAAGCTCGGCTTCGACCTGCCCGAGTACTCCACGATCTGCGGCACGGGGAAGGATCGCCGCGTCCTCGCCGAGCTCGAGCCCAAGGACGCTGCGCCGTGGCTGGGCGCGGCGGCGGCTTGCGCGGTCGAGGTGGAGGCGGCGCTGCGCAAGGAGCTCGGCAGCCTCGAGCCGATCTACACGGGCCTCGAGCTGCCGCTGGTGCCGATCCTCGCGCGCATGGAGACGACGGGAATCCGCCTCGACCTCGACCTGCTCCGCAAGCTCGATCGGGAGCTGGAGGGGCAGCTCGCCGAGAGGCTCGCGGAGTGCTTCGCGGCGGCGGGGCACGAGTTCAACCCGGCGTCGCCGAAGCAGCTCGCCGAGGTCCTCTTCAACGAGCTGAAGCTCCCGGTGCAGAAGCGCACCAAGACCGGCCCCTCCACCGATCACGAGGTCCTGGAGAAGCTCGCCGAGCTGCACCCGCTGCCGAGGGCGATCCTCGAGCACCGCTCCATCGCCAAGCTGAAGGGCACCTACGTGGAGGCGCTGCCCCGGATGATCGGGCGAGACGGTCGTCTTCACACCACGTTCGATCAGTCAAACACGGCTACCGGCCGGCTCGCCTCCCTCGACCCCAACCTGATGAACATCCCCATCCGCACCGAGACGGGGAGGCGGATCCGGGCGGCGTTCATCGCCGACGAGGGGTGGGAGCTGGTCTCCGCCGACTACTCGCAGATCGAGCTGCGGATCCTGGCACACGTCACCGGCGACCCGGGGCTCGTCGACGCGCTGCGCGCCGGCGCCGACGTGCACAGCCGCACCGCCGCGGAGGTCTTCGGCGTCGCCGAGTCCGCTGTCACCTCCGAGCAGCGCCGCATCGCCAAGATGATCAACTACGCGGTCGCCTACGGCCTCTCCGCGTTCGGCCTGTCCACGCGCCTCGACATCCCGCCCGCCGAGGCGTCGTCGATCATCAAGCGCTACTTCGAGCGCTATGCCGGGGTGCGGGCGTGGATCGATCGCATCATCGCCGAGGCGAAGACCAACGGCTTCGTCTCCACCCTCGACGGCCGCCGCCGCTTTCTGCCGGATCTGCAGTCGCGCAACCCGGCGCTGCGCCAGGCGGCGGAGCGGGCCGCGATCAACATGCCGATCCAGGGCACCGCCGCGGACATCATCAAGCGCGCCATGGTCAGCCTCGACGCGCGCCTGCGCGAGGTCGGCACGGGGGCCCGGCTCCTGCTCCAGGTGCACGACGAGCTCGTGCTAGAGGCGCCGCGGGCCCACGCCGAGGCCGCCTGCGAGCTCGTGCGCCGCGAGATGGAGAGCGCGGCGTCGCTCGCCGTGCCCCTCGTGGTCGAGGTCGCCCACGGCCCGACCTGGGCCGCCGCACACTGACCCAGGGGCAGCCGCGTCTCGTCAGTGCAGGAGCCGGGAGCCCGGCGCCGTCGTGGTCGTGAACGCCACGGCGTCCTCCTCGGGATCGCCCTCGGGGAGCGCGTCTGGGGCGCCCGGTACGTCGGCCTCGTCGGAGTCGTCGGAGTCGTCGATTTCGTCGGGCATGGCGGCGAGGCGGCGCAGCTTGCGGCGGCGCAGGCGCCAGGCGCCGAAGACCGCGAGGAGGGCGGCCCAGCCCCAGAGGAGCTCGTGGTCGAGGACGACGGGTAGCCAGCCGAAGCGGGCGCGCAGGGTGCGCTTCCAGGCGAGCTCGTGGACGAGGAGGGGCTGGCCGTAGGCGGAGACGATGGCGTCGGCGAAGGGGGTGCCTGCGGACATCGCGGCGACGAGGCGGTGGAAGGGGGCGCCGTCGTCGATGCGGGCGAGGAAGGAGACGAAGTTGGCGCTCTGGGCGTACGCGAGGTCGACGTCGGACGGCGACGCGGGCCAGGAGCGATCGATGTCGTCCAGGGGGATGAGGGTGCCGGCGGCGGAGGCGCGGACCAGGACTGCGCTCCGGGAGAGGGTCCATTCGTCGGCGTAGAGCATCGCGAACCCTTCTGTGAACCAGTGGGGGATGCGCGTCTGCAGCAGCCTGCCGAGGGTGACGTGGGCGAGCTCGTGGCGCAGCACGCCCTGCACGCTGCCGGATCGCCCGGAGGCCTGGGCGTCGAGGATCACGAGGCCGATGGAGGGGTAGGCGACGCCCGCCGCCCATCCCGGCGCGAGAGAGGACGAAGGCTGCAGCGCCCGAAACTCTTCGCGGCCGTAGCCCACGCGGATCTCGATCGGCAGCTCGTCCGCCAGACCGAGGAGGCGATCGAGCGCGCGGCGCTCCTCGGGGAGACTGGCGGCCAGGTCCTTGGCGATCGCCTCCGCCGGTCCTGCGGCGGCCACGAGGATGGTGCGCGGGTCGCGGACCTCGACCGCGCGGACGGGGATCCGCGGCGGCTCCATCGGTCTGCGCGCCGGCGCTGCGCGAGGAGCGACGGCCTCGCTCGCACCCGAGGGATCGCCGTCTCCCGTCGGCGCGAGCGGGGCGGGGCTCCCTCCCGACGCTGGCTCGTGGGCTGGCGAGGGCTCGGCGCCTGCCACCTGAGCTTCGGGCGGCCGTGCGACGGGCTCGCCGGGGGCGGCGGCCACCGCGTGGCTGGCGAAGAGGAGCGCGAGGAGGGCGGGCAGGCGCCGGATCATGAATCCTTGGATGCGAGGGCACGCTCGATCGTTCCGGCGTCGACGCCGGTGATTCGCACGGTTTTGCGCTTGCCGGTGGCGCCGGCGGCGATCTCGATGTGGCGCCGGGGGATCCCGAGGACGCCGGCGAGCAGCTCTACCAGCGCCGCGTTGGCCTCGCCGTCGACGGGAGGCGCCGCGATCTGGACCTTGAGGCGATCGCCGTGCTCGCCCACGACCCGGCTGCGAGAAGCGCGGGGCTGGATGGCCAGGTCGAGGGTGACGCCGCCGTCGGTCGCTCTGAGCCAGGCTGGCAAGGGTCCTCCTGCAAGGAAAAGCCGGAAACGCTCGATGATAACCCGCCCGGCCGCCACGCGCCCGCGGACGGAGCGGGCTTGACCGCGCATGGACGGCCGGCGCAACGTCGTGCCCATGGTGCGTCTCGTCGCTTCGATCGCGATCCTGGCGTGTGTGATCTTCGAGCCTACGGCGGCGCGGGCGAGCGATCCCGACCCGTGGCTGGGCCGCGACAAGATGCTGCACTTCGGCGTGAGCGCGGCCCTGGCGGCCGGGGGTTACGCCGCGGGCTCGCTGGCGTGGGATGGGACGGGCGAGCGGCTCGCTGCCGGCGCCGGGTTCTCCCTGGCGCTCGGCGCCGCGAAGGAGCTCGCGGACATGGCCGGCTACGGCGATCCTTCGTGGCGGGACTTCGCCTGGGACGTGGTCGGGACCGGCGCCGGCCTGCTCTTGGCGTGGAGCGTCGACGAGCTCTTCTTCAGGCCTCACCGTTCGCGCGGCGAGGGCGTGACCGCGACCGCGCAGGGGCTCGTCTTCCGCTGGTGAGGCGTCGAACGCTACCGGCCTGCCTTTGGCTCGATGGCGTAGCGCACGCGCACCGACGCTTCGACACGGATTTCGCCGGGCTGCACGCTGGTGGGGGCAGACATCGCCCTCGCTTCCATCTTCATCATCGGCGGGACGGGGCCGACGTCGACGCCGCCCTCCGCTGCTTCCCGCAGCTCGCCCAGGCGCGCGCCGAGGGCGTCGGCGATGGCGCCCGCCTTGGCCCGGGCGTTCTCCGCCGCAGCGCGCAGGGCCTGGGCGCGTGGCTTGGTGTCGTCCGAGAGCTCGAACGAGATCCCTTCGATGGAGTTGGCGCCGGCGTCGAGGGCCGCGTCGAGGACGGAGCCGATCTCGGGACCCTTGGCGTTGAGGGCGAGCTCCACCCGGAGGGTGTTCGACGCGCGAAAGCCCACCACCTTCGGCTCCCGGTCGTATTCGTTGGGGCGCTGCTGGGCGTAGACCGGGAACAGATCGAGGCGCGCCGTGGTGATGCGGGCGTCGGGAACGCCAAGCTTCTTCACGGCCGCGAGGATCTTCTGCATGGCGGCGTTGACGCCGGCCTGGGCCTTTCGAGCGCTGGCGTCCTGGTGCTGGACGCCGAAGGCGATGACCGCGCGATCGGGCGCCACCGACACGGAGGACGTCCCCTCCGCCGCGACGAAGGGCGGCAAGGCCGGGGCGGGCGCCTGGGCGAGCGCGGGAGCGGAGACGAGCAGCAAGAGGGGAAAGAGGGCGGCGCGCATCGTTAGGACTCCGTTCACGAGAGCGGCGATTCTCACACGTTCGGCGGCAAATGCGGCGCCGAACGCGTTCGATGTGACGGACCGATGCGCGACGAAATTCTACCTCTTGGTCGATGCAGGGACCGGAGCGCCGGCACCGCCCTTCTTCATGGCGGCGGCGACCTTGTCGTTCCCGGCGCCGATCTTGTCCGCGACCTCCTTCGGGACGCTCGGCGGCTTGACCGAGTTGGAGATCGGCTTCGTGGACTGGAGGAAGGCGTAGACCGCGCGGAGGTCGTCGTCGTTCATCGAGGCGACGCTCGGCCACGGCATGGGCGGCAGGATCGGGTAGGTGTGCGTCCTGCGGCCCGTTCGCATCGTCTGGACGAACTGCGCCTCCGTCCAGCTCCCGATGCCGGTCTTCTTGTCGGCGGTGATGTTGGAAGAATAGACGGTCCCGAAGGGCATCTTGAACGCGGTGAAGGTCGGGCCGATCAGGCCCATGTCGCGCTGGCCGACCGTTCCTTCGGGCTCCGGCGCGTTCTTGGGATGACCGGAGAAGGCGAGGGTCTCGTCGTTGACGGGCATGCCCAGCGCCGGATCGAACTTCTTGGGCGTGTGGCAGTCCTCGCACCCGCCGATCGTCACGAGGTAGCGACCGCGCTGTACCGCTGCCTGATCCACGTGCTTGGCAGCGCCACCAGGGGCAGGCGCAGGCGCGCCCTTGGGGGCGGGAGCGGCGCCGCCTTTCGGAGGCGGCGCGCTCTGCGCCGTGGCATCGAGGGCGGGAAGGCAGAGGAGGGCGAGGAGCGAAAACGACCAGCGGATCGTGCGCATGTGGGGTTCCCCCATAAGAAGGTGAGAACTGACCCGTACATGAAATCGCCCACGAGTGGAATTGGCGGCTTGCACTCTTTGTCGACGGTTGTACGGAGCCGTCAGCCGATGATGAAGTCCTCGACGACGAGATCCCCGGTGCGGAAGCGATCCAGCGTGAAGCGATCGAAGATCTCGTCCTTGGGGCCGCCGGTCATCCACGTGGCCATGGCCTCGGTGACTGCAGGGGCCATCATGAAGCCGTGGCCGACGAAGCCGTTGAGCTGGAGGAAGTTGGGCAGCTCCGGCGTCTCGCCGAGGATGGGGTTGTTGTCGGGCGTGTGGTCGTAGCAGCCCGCCCACTGCCGGATCACCTTCACGTCCCGCAGGGCGGGGACGCAATCGACGATCGCCCTCGAGTAACGGGACAGGAAGCGCAGGGTGCTGCCCATCTCGAGGCCCGGCGGCTCGTGTGGATCGCCCATGCCGCCGACGATCTCGCCGCGCATCGACTGGCTGAAGTAGAGGCCGCTGCCGATGATGGACACCAGCGGCCCGAGCCACGGCTTGAGGGGCTCGCTGCTGCAGATCTCGTGGCGGTGGGGCTCGTTGGGGAGCTCGACCCCCGCGAGGCGCGCCACGCCAGGGGACCACGCCCCTGCGGCGTTGACGAGGACGTCGCACTTCACCGTGCCACGGTCCGTGTGGACGGCGAGCACCTTGCCCCCGCCCGTCTCGATGTGCTTGACCTTGGTGAAGGTCTCCACCCGGGCACCTGCCTTGCGGGCGCCCTGGGCGTAGCCCCACATGAAGGGCCAGGGGAACACGACGCCGTCGTCGGGGTTGAAGGCGGCGGCGACGAACCTCCCGCCATCGAGCTGCGGCACGATCTCCTTGGCGCCGCCGGGGGAGAGCATGCGCGTGGACACGCCCAACTCGTTGTGGAGGAGGGCGTTCCTCTCGAGGCGCGCGGCCTGCTCGTCGTCCGGCGCCAGGAAGAGATAGCCGCCCTGGCGGAACCAGACGTTGATGCCGAACTCCCGGGCGAAGGCGCGGCACAGCTCGATGCTGCGCTTGGCGAGGCGCACGTTGGTCGCCGTGGACCACTGGGCGCGGACGCCGCCGCCGTTGCGGCCGGACGCGCCGCTGCACAGGTAGCTCTCCTCGAGGACGAGGACGTCGCGCCTCCCGCGCTTCGCCAGGTTCCAGGCCAGGGCGAGCCCCATGATCCCGCCGCCGATGATCACGACGTCGGCGCGCTCGGCGAGGGCCGACGCCGGCTCGAGCGGGTGGGAGGCCTCGCCGGGAGCGCCGTCCGGACCCGACTGCTCCCAGGGCTCCACCGGCGGGGGGACGCCGTGATCGGGCGCCTCGCCAGACGAGACCGGGAAGGTGGCGAGCTCGCCGAACGAGACGAGGCGCGCCGGCGGGCGGGGCGTGAACGGGAGGATGGCAGGTGCGGGTAGCTTCGCCTCCTCGGCGAGGATCCTCGCGACCGCCGCGGTGCAGCTCTTGCCCTGGCACACGCCGGTGCCGAAGCCCGTGAACCGCTTGACCGACTCGATGTCGCGGTAGCCCTTTGCGATGGCGTTCCGGACGTCGTCCGCCGTCACGTCCTCGCAGGTGCAGACAAAGCACTTGCTCATCGCTCGCCTCCCTGTGGGTGGGGCGTCGAGCCATCCGGGCCTGGAGGAGCCCCTGCCGCGGCGGACGCGCCGACCTCGGCGGAGCTCGGGCCGGCCTCGCTCGCCGCGGGGATCCGACCGGCGAGGGCGAGCGCCGCCGCTGCCGCCGACCTGCCGGCGATCCGCCCCTGATCGGCGCTCTCGCCGACGGTGCACGCGCCCGTCACCTCTCCGCACGCGAAGACCCGCCGGACGCCGGTGCCCTGGCGCTCGTCGGTGATCACCGCGAAGCCGCTCTCGCGCCACTCGACCCTCGCGCCGGCGTGGCGGGCGAGGTCGAGGAACGCCGACGTCTCGCCGGCGACGGCGATGGCCTCGCATCGCAGCTTCTTCTCTCCGCCCGGGCCGGCGAGGACCACGCCGGCGACCTTTGCCCTGCCGCGCGCCCGCAGGATCCGATCGGAGCCGCGCAAGGGCGGCGTCGCCACCACCGTGGCGCCCGCCTCGCGGAGGAGCGCGGCGAGCGCGTCCCGCGCTGCCACGTCGTCTCCCGCCACCACGAACTCCTTGGCGGGGAGGACGCGATCGGCGTGGACGAGGCGCGCCAGCGCTCTGCCGGCGTAGACGCCGGGGAGATCGTTGTTGGCGAAGGGGGGAAGGACCTCGGTGGCGCCCGTGGCGAGGACGACCGCGCGGGGGCGGATCACGAGGAGCCGCCGCCCGGGCGCGCGCGCCGCGACGAGGAGCCCCTCCTCGAGGTAGAGGCCGAAGGCGAAGGTGCGCGAGAGCACGTGGACGCCGGCCTCCTCGAGGGCGGCGCGGCGCTCCGCGTCCAGGTCGGAGGCGGGCGCCTTCGCCTCGGGATGGAGGCCGGTGCGTAGGCGGCCGCCCAGGCCCCCCTGCTCGTCGACGACGGTGACCTTGGCGCCGGCGGCGGACGCGGCGAGGGCGGCGTGGAAGCCGGAGGTGCCGCCACCGATCACCGTGACGTCGATCTCGTGCTCGAGGAACCGGGCGCCGTCGGCGCGGGCGGCGTCGGCGCGGGCGGCGTCGGGGAGCTGCCCGAGCCCCGCCATCTGCCTCGCGACCTTGGCGACCACCTTCTCGACGATCGGCACGCCGGCGAAGAGCGTGTGGTGGTCGAGGCCCCGCGGGTACATCCAGTCGATGGTGCGGAAGAGATCGTGCTCCACCCCGGGGAACGCGTTCTGCCGCTCGATCTTGCAGCCGTCCCGCGCCGGGGTGATGCAGGTGAAGACGTTGGGCTCCCCGTCCACCCGCATGACGCAGTGGGAGCAGCGGCCGGAGAGGCAGAACGGGCCTCGGGCGCGGTGGTACTTCACCGCCCTGGAGAAGACGTCGACGCCCGCGGCGAGCAGCGATGCGGCGATGGGCTCGCCCTCCCGCGCCGGGATCCTCTCCCCCTCGAACTCGAGCCGGATCTCCCGGCCTGCGGCTCCGCCCGGAAGCCTCTCTGCCTTCGCCATGATCGTGCTCCCTGAAGCGCGCGCTCTATACCACGGGCCCGACGTCGCTGCGACGGATCGGCCCGGAGCCGCAGGGCCGATGGGTGTGACGCACACCCCCAAGCTGGCGCGAAAGCGGGCGCGACTCGGCGGGCACGAGCGCCCCCACGGCGCACGCTCTCCGTACCCCGGATCGGAGGAGGACCGCAGGGAGGCGCGGGCCCCCTTGACTGCCTGCATGGTCTGCGCATAAACATCCGCCCCCATGAATGGAACGGCGGTCGGCATCTTCGGCGCATCGGGCTACGCGGGCATGGAGCTCACGCGCATCCTCGCGAACCATCCGGGCGTCCGGATCGCGTTCCTCGCGAGCGACAGGTGGGCCGGCTCGACCGCCGCCGAGAGGCTCGGACCGGACTGCGCCTCGGCGGGCGGGTACGTGGGCGCCGCGGAGGCGGAAGGGGTTGACTGCGACGTCGCGCTCCTCGCCACCCCCGCCGACGCATCGCTGCGCCTGGCGCCCCGGCTCCTCGAGAAGGGCAGGCGGGTGGTGGATCTGTCCGGCGCGTTCCGCCTGGAGGACGCCGGCGCGTTCGAGCGCCACTACGGACTCCAGCCCGCCGCCCGCGGTCCCGGGGTCTACGGGCTCCCCGAGCTCTTTCGGAGCGAGGCGCCGCAGGCGACGCTGGTGGCGAACCCGGGGTGCTACGCGACGGCTGCGGCCCTGCAGCTCGCGCCGCTCCTGCGCGCCGGCGTGCTGGAGGCGGACGGTCTGGTCGTGAGCGCCGCGTCAGGCGTGACCGGGGCGGGGCGCAAGGCGTCCGAAGACTTCTCGTTCTCGGAGATCGACGGCGACTTCCGGGCGTACCGGGTGCTGCGTCACCAGCACGAGCCGGAGATCGAGCAGACGCTCTCGCGGTTCTCGGCCAGGAGCGTGCGCCTCACGTTCACGCCGCATCTCCTGCCGGTGCGCCGGGGGATCCTCTCCACCGCCTACGCTCGCCTGCAGGTGAAGTCGACGTCCGCCGAGCTGACCCGGATCCTGGAGGAGGCGTATCGCGACGAGCCCTTCGTCCAGGTGGCGAAGACGCCGGAGGAGGTCTCTCTGCGCAAGGTGGTGGGGACGAACCGCTGCCTGATCGGCGCCGCGAGCCCCGGCGAGGCGGGCGGCACCGCCGTGATCGTCGCCGCCCTGGACAACCTGGGGAAGGGAGCCGCCGGCCAGGCGGTGCAGAACCTGAACCTCCTGCTCGATCTCCCCGAAGCAACGGGCCTCAGCCACTTGCGCGCCTTCACCCCCTGACCCGAACACCCACCTGCGGATCTCCGAGGGCGCGCAGATGGTCGCGCCTCTCGCTCCGTCGTCTCCACGGAACCGAAAGAATGCAGCTCCCGATCGGCTTCACGTTCTCCGGCATCCCCTGCGGCATCAAGCCGCAGCGGAAGGATCTCGCCCTCGTCCACAGCGAGACCCCCTGCGCCGCCGCCGGCGTCTTCACCGTCAACCGCGCGAAGGCCGCGCCGGTGGTGGACGCCGAGTCGCGCCTGCCGATGGAGGGCGCGCGGGCGGTGGTGATCAACGCGGGCAACGCCAACGCCCTCACCGGCGCCGCCGGGTTCGAGGCGATGCGCGAGGTCCACGAGAGCGTGGCAGCGACCCTCGGCGTGCCGGTGGGCACGGTGCTCTCCGCCTCCACCGGCGTGATCGGCGTGAAGCTCCCCGCCCACAAGATCGTGGCGGCGATGCCTACGCTGGTCGCCGACCTGCGCCCCGACGCCAGGGCGGCGGCCGAGGCGATCATGACCACCGACACCCGGATGAAGCTGGCCGGGCGGACGCTGCGCCTCGGCGATCGCGAGGTGACGCTGGCGGCGATCTGCAAGGGCTCGGGGATGATCGCCCCCGAGCTCGCCACCATGATCGCGGTGATCACCACCGACTGCGCGATCGCGCCGGAGCTCCTCGCCGCCTCCTTGCGGAAGGCCACCAAGCCCACCTTCAACCGGCTCACGGTCGACGACGACATGAGCACGAACGACGCGGTCTTCGCCATGGCCAACGGCCGCGCGGAGAACGAGCCGATCGTCGCCGAGGGGCCGGCGCTCGAGGCCTTCACCGCCGCGCTCACCTCGCTGTGCGAGGAGCTCGCCAAAGAGATCGCCGCAGACGGCGAGGGCGCCACCAAGCGCCTGGAGATCCGCGTGGGCGGCGCGCCCTCCGAGGAGATCGCGAGCGACGTGGCCAAGGCGATCGCGGGATCGTCGCTGGTGAAGGCGGCGATCTTCGGCGCCGATCCCAACTGGGGCAGGGTGCTGTCCACCGTCGGGGCCCGGGCGGGATCCCAGGGATTCGCGATCGACCCTTACGGCGCCGGCGTGAAGATCCAGGACGTCCTGGTCTACGACAAGGAGCCGCTGGACGCCGACAAGAGCCGCCTCAAGGCGCGGATGCGCGAGCCCGAGGTGCTGGTGGAGGTGGACCTTCGGGCGGGGGAGGCGAGCGCCACCGCGTGGGGCTGCGACCTCTCGTACGACTACGTGAAGATCAACGCCGACTACACCTCGCTCCTTGTGGAGACGCCCTCCGGCGGCGTGGCGAAGGACGAGCGGCTCTCGAACTACAGCCCGGCGTTCAAGGTGTCGCTGCTGGTGGAGGCCCTCGGCTACATCTCCCGCTTCGAGGGCCAGCGCTGCGTGATCAAGTACGGCGGCGCCGCCATGACCAAGGAGTCGCTGAAGCGCACCTTCTGCGACGACATGCTGCTCCTCCGGTCGGTGGGCCTCTGCCCCATCGTGGTGCACGGCGGCGGGCCGGACATCACCCGGGCGCTGGAGAAGCTCGGGGGCACCGCGCGGTTCGTGGACGGCCAGCGGGTGACCCAGGCGTCCGACCTCAAGGTGGTGGAGATGGTGCTCACCGGCTCCATCAACACCGAGCTGGTCACGCTCCTCAACCGCAACGGCGCCAACGCCGTCGGCGTGTCGGGCAAGGACGCGGCGCTCCTCTCCGCGCGCAAGCTCGTCCGCGAGGACGGCCAGGATCTCGGCCAGGTGGGCGAGCTCGTCCACGTGAACGGCGGGCTGCTCGATCTCCTCCTGAAGCAGGGCTACATCCCCGTGGTCTCGCCGGTGGGGCTCGGCGAGGACGGCCAGGGCTACAACCTCAACGCCGACGTGGTCGCAGCCGGGGTCGCGGCCGCGGTGGGCGCCACCAAGCTCATCTACCTGAGCGACGTGCCGGGGATCCTCCAGGCGGACGAGCTGGTGAGCGAGCTGACCGCCGAGTCGCTGCGGGCGCAGGTCGCCTCCGGCGGGATCTCCGGCGGCATGACGGTGAAGGCCGCGTCGATCCTGCGTGCGCTGGAGGGCGGGGTGCGGGACGTCCACGTGATCGACGGCCGCACGCCACACAGCGTGATCGCCGAGCTCTTCACCGACAAGGGCGTGGGCACGCTGATCCGCGGCGGCGACGGGAAGCCGGCGCTGCGTCGGGTGAGCTGAGGGAGAGGCGCCGGTGCCCATGGAGGGGCAACGGCAGGACATGGGAGGCGACATGCCGGACGACATCCAGGAGGCGAGGCGGGCCGCGATCACGCAGATCGTGCGCACGCAGCGGGTGGGCACCCAGGAGGAGCTGCGGCAGCTCCTCGCGGAGAGCGGCTTCGACGTGACGCAGGCCACGCTCTCCCGAGACCTCTCTCGCCTCAAGGCGCGGCGCGTCTCGCTCCCCGAGGGCGGGAGCATGTACGAGGTCGGGGAGTTCACCGCTCCGGACGATCCGGACGAGCTCGCGCAGGTGGGCGACTTCGTCACCGGCATGGAGTCGAACGAGGTCCTGGTGGTGGTGCACACCCGGCCCGGCACCGCGTCGGCGGTGGCCTCGGCCCTGGACAAGGCCCGGCTCCCCCAGCTCCTGGGGACGATCGCCGGCGACGACACGATCTTCCTGGCGCCGGCGCGGCGCCAGACGACGAAGAAGCTCGAGCAGTTTTTGCAGCAGCAGTGGAAGAAAGGCGGCAGCTAGATGGCGAAGCAGAAGATCGTCCTTGCCTACTCCGGTGGGCTGGACACCTCGGTGTTGGTGCGGATCCTGGGTGAGGAGTACGGCTACGACGTGGTCGCGTGCCACGTGGACGTGGGCGAGGCCCGCGACGCGGACTGGGTGATCGCCCGGGCCAAGAAGGCCGGCGCGGTGGCGGTGGAGGTGGTGGAGGCGCAGGACGAGTTCGTCCGCGACTTCTGCTTCCCGGCGCTCCAGGCGAACGCGATGTACGAGGGGATCTACCCCTTGTCGGCGGCGCTCTCCCGGCCGCTGATCTCCAAGCACCTCGTGGCGGCGGCCCGCAAGCATGGCGCGACCGCCGTCGCCCACGGCTCCACCGGCAAGGGCAACGATCAGGTGCGGTTCGATCTCGCGGTGAAGGGCCTCGCCCCGGATCTGAAGATCGTCGCCCCCCAGCGCGAGCGGAACCTCACCCGCGACGCCGCGATGGAGTACGCGGCGAAGTGGGGGATCGAGGTGCCCACCACCAAGAAGAGCCCCTACAGCGTGGACGAGAACCTGTGGGGCCGCAGCATCGAGGGCGGCGTCCTCGAGGATCCGAACCAGGAGCCGCCGGAGGACGCGTTCGCGTGGACCCGGAGCTGGAAGGACGCGCCGGACGAGCCCGCCTACGTGGTGATCGGCTTCGAGGCGGGCAAGCCCGTGAGCCTCGACGGCGAGGCAATGGAGCCCGCCGCCCTCGTGAAGGCGATCGGCGAGATCGCCGGCGAGAACGGGGTGGGGCGCATCGACCTCATGGAGAACCGGGTGGTCGGCATCAAGAGCCGCGAGCTCTACGAGTGCCCGGCCGCGGTGGTGCTGATCGCCGCCCACAAGGATCTGGAGCGGTTCACCACCCTGGGCATGTCCCAGCGCGTGAAGGCGATGCTCGATGCCAAATACGCCGAGCTGATCTACGAGGGCTTCTGGTTCTCCCCGTACCGCGACGCGCTCCAGGCGTTCAACGACGCCCACGATCGAAACGTCACCGGCACGGTGCGGCTGCGCCTGTTCAAGGGTGCGTGCCAGGTGGTGGGGCGCAGCTCGCCGTTCGGCATCTACGACCACGCCCTCTCCACCTACGGCGCGGAGGACTCGTTCGATCACCGCGCGGCCGAGGGGTTCATCCAGCTCACCGGCCTGCAGCTCGAGTGCTACAGCCGCATGCACGGCGGCGAGAAGTAGCCGCCGGCCGTACCCGGTCCGGGCGGTCCCATCGCCCGCAAACGAAGCGATCGGTCCCTTGCCTCGGCGAGCGCCGATCGCTTCTTTCGTTCAAGAACCAGGAGTCGTCACATGATCGCAAAGACCGCCGCCGCGGGGGGCTCCGTGCTCCACCCGGATCTCCTCCGCTTCTCGAGCTCCCTCGATCTCGATCTGGGGCTGCTCGAGGAGGATCTGCTGGGCAGCCTCGCCCACCTGACCATGCTGTCCCGACGCGGGATCATCCCGAAGGACGCCGCCGCGCGCCTCAAGGACGGCCTCCTCCGGATCCGCGCGCTCGCCAAGGAGGGGACTCTTGCGCTCCCCGCGGAGGAGGACGTGCACATGGCGGTGGAGGCGTGGCTACACGCCAACGTGGGCGCGGCCGCCGGGCTCCTGCACACGGGGCGCTCGCGCAACGATCAGGTGGCCCTCGACCTCAAGCTCCACGTCCGCGAGCAGGCGGCGTGCGTCCTCGAGGGGCTGTCGCGCCTGGTGGACATGCTCGCGGAGCGCGCGGAGGGCGAGCTCGAGACGCTGATCCCGGCCTATACGCACAGGCAGCGGGCGCAGCCCGTCAGCGTCGGCTACTGGCTCGCTTCCTACGCCACGATGTTCGCAAGGGATCTGGACGCGTTCGAGTTCGTGCTCCGGCAGGTGGACGACTGCCCGCTGGGGGTAGGGGCAATCGCGGGGACGACGCTGCCCACCGATCGCGAGATCGCCAAGGAGCTCTTGGGCTTCGCGCGGGTCACCGTGAACGGCCTGGACACGGTTGGCGATCGGGACTTCGCCCTGGACTTCGCCTACGCCGCCGCGCGCTTCATGCTCCACGCGAGCCGCCTCGCCACCGACCTCGTCGACTTCTCGTCAGGCGAGTTCGGCTTCGTGAAGCTCGACGACGAGATCTCCTGTGGCTCGAGCATGATGCCGCAGAAGAAGAACCCCGACGTCTTCGAGCTGGTGCGCGGCAAGAGCGGCAGGGCCGTGGGCAACCTCATGGGCCTGCTGGTGACGCTCAAGGGGCTGCCCGGCGGCTACAACCGCGATTTGCAGGAAGATCGGGGACCCCTCCTCGAGACCGGGCCGCTGGTGCGCGGCGTGATCTCCATCCTGGAGCTCGCGCTGCCGCGGGTGCGGTTCCAGCCCGAGCGCTGCCGCGCCGCCCTCGAGGCCGACGCCACCCAGGCCACCGACCTCGCGGAGGCGCTGGTGAAGAAGGGGATGCCTTTCCGCGACGCCTACCGCGCCGTGGGCAAGCTGGTGCGCGCCTGCCAGGACCGCGGCATCCCCTTGGGCGCCGCCGACCCGACCCTCGCCGCCTCGATCGATCCCTCGTTCGACGAGGCCACCCTGCGGGCGGCGAGCCTGGACGGCGCCCTCCAGCGTAAGAGCAGCGCGGGCAGCACGGGGATCGCGGCGGTCGAAGCTCAGCTCGCATCGCTGCGGGGCCGGGCGGGCGAGGCAAAGCGCATGGCGGCGTCGGCGCCTCGTCTCGATCTCCTGTTCGACGTGATCGCCGACTCGCCCCTCTGACCTCGAGACGGAGGCGAGGAGGCCCCACGCCCCAGAAGGCTCGTCGGACGGAAACGAAAACGCCGCCCTCCGCACGGATGCGAAGGGCGGCGTTCTCGTTTCAGGGATGGGCGGGCGGGAGGACCGCCCGCCCGTCTCGGATCAGTTGCCTTCCACCACGACGAGTTCGTCGATGTAGAAGCCGGGGTAACCGACCGAGCTGTCGCTCTGGTTCCCGAACCGGATCTTCACCGGCTGGCCGACGTACGGGGTGAGGTCGACGCGGACGAGCCTCCAGCCGGCGCCGGAGTTGTTCCCGCCCCAGGCCGATTCGCTGCCGATGGTGAACGGCCGCGCCGGCGTCGCGTCGGAGACGGTGGTGTAGGTCGTGCCGCCGTCCGTCGAGACCTGAAGGGCCATGCCGTCGTAGGTCGACCCTTCGGACGCCGTCCACATCCGGAACCACAGGGTGGGCTCGATCGCCGTGGTGAGGTCGATGTCCGGCGACACGGCGTTCGACGAGGCGTAGGTCCTGCTGTTGCCGTAGTACCCGGCGAGGTTGGTGGCGATGCACTGCTGGCCCGCGTAGGTGTCGCCAGGCCCGACGTACGTCTCGCCGGTGGGGCCGGGGGTGCCGCACTGCCAGTCGCCGGTAAAGGTCCAGCCGTTGGTGGCGCAGTCATCCTCGAAGTCGGAGGAGTAGTAGACGGCGGCGCCGCTCACCTCGAACTCGAACTCGTACTCGTCGAAGAGGGACGAGTCGACGGGATCCTGCGCCCGCACGACCACCGAGACGGGACCGATGTCACCAAGACTGGGCATGCCGTAGAGCACGCCGGTAGAGGGATCGATCATCAGCCAGGCGGCGTTGATCCCACCCGTGATGCTCCAGTCCACGGCGGACGGGCCGACGCTCGTCTGCACGTTGTGGGTGAAGGGCACGTTCACGAATGCGGTGGAGACCACGTCGCCGACGATGGAGGGCGGGAGGTCCGCCGCCTCGATGGAGACGTCGTCCACGTAGGCGCCCGGGCCTGGCGAGTAGCTGACGCTCGAGGTGGTGAACACGAAGTTCACCATCACGGTCTCGCCCGTGAACTGGGAGAGGTCGACCGAGTACTTGCGCCATCCGAGCTGGCTCAGATCCCCGCCCCAGTGCGAGAAGTTCTGGGTGTAGGCAGGGGAGACCTCTGCGGCGGTGGGGATCAGGTATCCCTCGCTCATCCGCCGGACCTGTGCCTGGAACCAGTGCGAGTTCGCGTGGGTGGAGCTGACCCAGGCCCAGAAGGTGAGCTTGGACGGCACGCCAGGGAGCAGCGCGATCGGCGGCGAGTTCACGAAGTTGCCCTGGATCGACATGCCCGCCGGAGCGTCGCCGTCCATCTTCGTGCCCAAGCAGGCGGCGCCGGTGCGGCAGGAGGCCGGTCCCACGTTGGTCGGGGTACCGATCTCCCACTCGCCACGGAGGGTCCAGCCGTGGTTGGGCCCGTCGAAGCTCTCGGCGTAGGAGACGCCGGCCGGGAGGGCGACCACCTCGGTCGCGAACGTCCTCTCGGCGAAGTTCGTCGGGTAGCCGGGCTCCTCGACCCGAATCGTGAACGAGGCGGTGCCGAGATCCGAAGCTGTGGGAGTCCCGCTGACCCGCTTCGTGGCAGGGTCGAACGTGAGCCAGCCGGCGTTCGTCACCGGTGTCATGGTCCAGATGGCCGCCGGTGTCCCGCCCGTGGACGAGAAGGCCGCGATCATGTCGGCGCCAGCCACCACCTGGGACGGGACGCCGGTCGTGCTCAAGCGCAGCGGCACCAGGCCTGCGGAGAGCACGCTCAAGTCATCGATGAAGACGCCGGCGTATTGGTTGCTTCCATCGGAGCGGAACGCGAACCGCAGCTTGATCTCGCTCCCCTCATAGGCGGAGAGATCGGCCTGGTAGGACGTCCAGCCGTTGTCCGCAAACCTGCCGCTCCAGCTTGGGATGCTGTTGACGTTGCTCGGGTACGCGGGAGACACAGCGGTGTGGTGGACGAAGGTGTTCCCGCCATCGGCGCTGACGAGCAGGTGGAAGCCGTCGTACGTGGCTTCGGTGTCCATCCAGGCCGAGAAGGTGACCATTGACCTGTTGCCGTTGGTGAGATCGATCGTTGGCGAGGTCGCGATCGACGTGCTGAAGCTCGCGTTTGCGGAGTAATTGCCATCGAGCTTGGTGGCGAGGCACTCCGCGCTCGTGAGGCACGAGTTGGGGCCAGAGGTCGGGACCCCTCGCTCCCACTCACCGGCCACGGTCCAGCCGCCGGCGGCGCTGAAGTCGGCGACGTAGTACGGCGCGGTCGGTGCGACGATCACCTCGATCGCGAAGGTCTTCTCCGCGAAGTTCGAGGGGCGGTCGGGCTCGGTGATGCGGACGGTCACCGAGTCGGGACCGAGTGCCGTCGGCGTGCCGGAGAGCGCGCCGGTGGCGGGGTCGATGCTCATCCAGGCGGGGCCGGAGACGATGCTCCAGACGGCGTTGGACGAGCCGAAGGACCTGCGGACGGTCGCGGTGTAGGGCAGGTTGAGCATCGGGTTCGGGATGCGGTCGGTGTCGATCACGAGAGGATCGGAGTCGGCCTCCCTCACCCGGAGCTCGTCGATGTACACGCCGGCGTAGTTGGTGCCGCTATCCGAGCGGAAGGCGAAGCGGATGATGATCTGCTGGCCTGCGTAGGAGGCCAGGCGGACCTTGTAAGGTAGCCACTCGGCGGCGAGCCGGCCTCCCCAGCTCGGTTTCCCGTCGATGGGGCCCGTGTACGGGGGCGAGACGTCCATCGCATGTGTGAAGGTCAGTCCGTTGTCGCTGCTGACCTGGACGTGGAACCCGTCGTAGAAGGTCGTGGTTCCCTCGGCGTCGACCCAAGCCGAGAAGGTGAGCAGGGGATCCACGGCATTCGTGAGGTCAATCGGGAGCGAGGTCGCGTTCGCCGATCCCCAGGCCTGGGAATTCGAGTAGTTCCCGCTGAGGTTTGTGGCGAGGCATCCGGTGCCCATTCGGCAGGAGCCGGGCCCGCTGGTGGCGGTCCCGCACTGCCAGTCGCCGGTCATCGTCCAATCGCCACAGGTCGTCTCGAAGTTGTCCAGGTGGAGGAGACCGTCGACGCCGAGCTGGACCACCACGGTGGTGAAGGTCTTCTGCGTGGTGTTGGCCGGGTTCGAAGGCTCAGCTGCGCTCACCGTGATCGTGCTCAGGCCGAGGTCGGCGACGTCGGGCGTGCCGAAGATCTCGCCGGTCAGCTGGTCGACCTGGACCCAGGCCGGGCCCGAGACGAGGGTCCACGTCGTCTGTGTCGAGCCGCCGATCTTGCCGAGGGTCTTGGTGTACGCATCCCCGGCGACGATCTCGCCCAGCTCCGAAGCGCTCGTGATCTCGAGGGGATCGTACGCCGCGTCTATCACCTCGACGTCGTCGACGTAGACGCCGGGGTGCACGGTGGAGGAGTCGGACCGGAAGGCGAACCGGACCTTGATCGACTGGCCGGTGTAGCTGTCGAGGGGGAGGACGTAGCGCCGCCAGCCGGCGCCCGAGAGGTCGCCGCCCCAGGCCGACTCGCTGTTGACCGTGCCGGTGTAGTCCGGGCGGGCGCCAGTGAGCAGCGTGAAGGACGACCCGTCGGTCGACACCTTTACGTTGAATCCATCGGACGTGACGCTCTGGGTGTGGACCCAAGCCCAGAACACGAGCCTGGGCTCGATCGCCCCTGCGAGGTCGATCCAAGGCGAGTCGGCGGTGGTGGTCGTGTACGACTGGCTGTTGTTGTAGTTGCCGTCCAGGACGGTCGCCAGGCAGTTCCCGCCGCCCCGGCAGGTTGCAGGCCCGACGTTCGAGGGGGTGCCGCACTGCCAGTCGCCGCCGAGCGTCCAACCCTCGGTGCAGGCGTCGAACGACTCCAAGAACGAATGGCCCGGGTCTAGGGCGATCACGTCGATGTCGAATTCCTTCTCGACGAAGTTCGTGGGGAAGGCCGGCTCGTCGATGCGAACGGTGAAGGTCAACGGACCGGCGTCACCGATCCCCGGCGTGCCGCTGAGCGTGCCGGTCGCGGGGTCGATCTGGAGCCACGCCGGAGCGGCCGGCAGGCTCCACACCGAAGAGGAGGAGCCGCCAAGCTTGGCGAGGGCCATCGAGTAAGCGCGGTCCACGAAGGCGTTCGGGAGGGACTTCGTGATCACGCGCACGGGGTCGGCGCCTGGCTCTGCCACGACGACGTCATCGATGTACACGCCGGCGTTGTTCGTTCCACCGTCACTGCGGAAGTCGAACCGGAACCGGGCCGTTGACCCGACGAGGCTCGACGCATCGACCGCGAACCTGCGCCAGCCCAGCGCCGAGTGGTTGCCACTCCACGCGTCTTCCTTCCCGTTGGTGGGGCCGATCTGGCCGGTGTAGGCCGGGGTGACGGAGGTGAGGATGCCGTAGGTCGTGCCGCCGTCGGTGCTCGCCTTGACGTTGAAGCCGTCGTAGCCGGACTCGGTGTGGATCCACGCCGAGAAGTAGAGCGTGGGCTGGGTCGCGCTAGAGAGGTCGACAGGGGGCGAATCGACGAGGGCGGTGTTGAAGTTGACGTTGTTGGGGTAGTTGGCGTCGAGCACGGTCGCCACGCAGCTGGTGCCGGAGGTACAGGCGGACGGACCCACGGACGACGGAGTGCCGCACGCCCAGGGCGAGGTGAAGTTCCATCCCCTGCCGCAGTCGCTGAAGTTGGCGTCCAGGTAGACGCCCGGGATCGGGAGGATCACCTCGAAGGAGAACTGCGCCTCGGTGAAGACGTGCGGGGCGATGGGCTCCTCGACGCGCACCTCGACGGTGGTGGTTCCCTGGTCCGCGGCGGTCGGGGTCCCCGAGAGGGTGCCCGTGATGGGATCGATCGAGAGCCAGGTGTGGTTCGAGCCTCCGACGATGCTCCAGACGGCGGTGGTCCAGCCGCCGGCGCGAACGATGTCTGCCTCGTAGGAGCTACCGACGTAGGCGTCGGGGAGACCGGCGGTGGTCACGGACACCGGTTCGATGGTGCAGTCGAGGGCGCAGCCGTCCCCGGCCACGGTGTTCGCGTCGTCACACTCTTCGCCAGGGTCGATGATGCGGTTGCCGCAGGTGCCGAGGACCTGGCAGCTCACGGTGCAATCGGGCTCGCCGTCGCAGCGCTCACCCTCGCTGGCGTAGCCGTCGCCACAGACGGAGTTGAGCTTGGCGGTGAGGGTGAAAGGTCCGGAGTTCGAGGAACCGTAGCCGTCTGCGACGACGTAGTAGGTCTCGCCGGCGGTCAGGGTGACCGTGGCCGCCCCGGTGTCCTGGCAGGCGAGCTGCTCCATCGTTCCCCCGCAGGGGCCGTGGAGGACCTGGAAGAAGTCGTCGTAGGGCGACTCCGTGATCATGTCGAAGACATAGGTGCCGGTCGCTGGGGCGACGAAGGCGGCGGTCATGTCCGGAGAGGTCGGCGAATAGGTGCCGCACGAGCCCCGCCAGCTCGACTGGCCGGTCGTGACGCCCTCCCACTTCCAGAAGCCGGGCGAGGTCTCCATGGAGTTGAGGGAGTAGGGCGTTCGGCAGCTCTTGCCCAGGATGCCGCAGTTCACGCAGTTGGGATCGCTGGAGTCGTCGCAATCCTCGCCGGTCGTGACGATTTCGTCGCCGCAGATGGGCTCACAGGCGCCGCCGCCGGGTGCACAATCCCAGCCGGTCATCAACTGGCAGTCCCTGGTGCACCCCGCGTCGCCACTGATGTGGCCGTCGTCACACTCCTCGCCGGCGTCCACGACGCCGTTGCCGCACGAGTCGATCATCTGGCAGTCGGCGCTGCAACCGGGGGTGCCGTCACAGCGCTCGAAGCCCTGCACGATCCCGTCGCCGCAGTGGTCGCCGAGGACGATGTTGAGGGTGAAGGCTCCCTGGCGGTTGGCGAAGTAATCGTCCGCGATCAGGGTGTAGGTCTGGCCACCCTGCATGAAGAGGGTCCCTTCGCCCGAGTCGACGCACAGCATGCCGCCGGCAGGCTTCGCCTGGCATGGGCCCTCGTAGATCTGGAGGTAGTCGTCGTTCCCAGTGGCGACGAGCAGATCGAAGGAGTAGTAGCCGGTGGTGGGGGCGACGAAGGCACCGGTCATGTCCGGGCCCTTCGCGCCGGCGCCGCCGGTGCAGATGTTGTCGTAGTTCCTCGGCGCGCCGGTCGTGGTCCCCGTCCAGGCCCACGTGGTGGGCGAGGTCTGGAAGGAGTTGACGTCGACGGGCGCGGCGCAGCTCCACCCCAGCATCAGGCACGAGTCGGTGCACTGGTCGTCGGTCGGGTCGTCGCATTCCTCTCCGGAGGTCACCTGGCCATCGCCACAGACGCTGGCCTCGCAGGTGCCCGAGTCGCCGCAGAACGATCCGTGGGCGCAAAGAACGGTGGAGTCGCAGGGATAACCGACCTCCATGATCGGGGTGATCGTAGCCGTCAGGTCGAAGGGGCCGCCGGGGAAGGTCTCTCCCTCCGCGAGGAACCGATCGGCCACGATGTAGAGCATCGTGCCGGCGGGGACGTCGTCGAGCGAGGCGACCTCCGCCGTGCCTGCGGCAGGCTCGTCCATGCAGATGAGCTCGGTGCCGGGGTCGGCGCAGTTGGTCCGCACCACGAGAATCGAGTCGACGGCCGTGCCGCCCATCAGGCTGAAGTCGAACTTGGCCCGGTGGGAGACGTGATACGCCATCATCAGGTCTTCGGTGTGCCGGGGGCGGCAGGTGGAGGTGAAGGTGTTGCCGAGGCCGGTGCTGTCGCCGGAGTAGGTGAACCCGGTCGCCGTGAGGGTGGCGTCGGTGTTCAGGTTGATCATGTTCGGATCGCAGACGAGTCGCTCGAGGGTGCAGGTCGAGCTGCAGCCGTCACCATCCTCGGTGTTGGAGTCCTCGCACTCCTCGGCGCCGGAGAGGATGCCGTCGCCGCAGACCGGGCAGGCGTTCAGGTCGGACGAGCACGCGAGGTCGTCGCAGTCGGTCTGGCCGTTCTGATCGTCGTCGATGCCGTTGCCGCAGATCTCCGGCGGGAGGCAGGACGAGGAATCGAAGGTGCAGTCGGTGGCGCAGCCCAAGGCGCCGGTCGCGAAGCCTGGCAGGTCGGCGCAGGTCTTGCCGCCGAGGTCCGCGCCGTCGCACAGCTCGGAGCCCTCGCGGGTGCCGTCGCCGCAGACGGCTGCGCGGCATCCGGTCGTGTCGAAGCCGCAGGAGGTGTCACAGAGGAGCTGGCCGTCGAGGAAATCCAGGGCCTCGCAGGTCATCCCGCCGAGGTCGAGGCCGTCGCAGGCCTCGTCTCCGGTGCGGCGGTCGTCGCCGCAGCGGTTGCACCAGGGATCCTCGGTGCAAGCCACGTCGTCGCAGTCGATGTCGCCGTTGCCGTCGTCGTCTTCGCCGTTGTCGCAGATCTCGACGAGGTCGCAGGCCGTCGCCAGCACCTGACAGGAGGTGTCGCAGGCCAGCTCCCCGACGTTGCCGCCGAAGTCGGCGCAGGTGAGGCCGCCGAAGTTCTCGCCGTCGCACTCCTCGTTGCCGACCAGGGCGCCGTCGCCGCAGACGGGCTCGCAGGTGCCGCCGGCGCAGTCCCAACCGGCCTCGACCTCACAGGTGGCCGAGCAACCGTCGCCGTCGTCGGTGGCGCCATCGTCGCAGGCCTCGGCGCCAACGATCACGCCGTCGCCGCAGATCTCGACGCAGGATTCGCCGGAGCAATCCCAACCGTCTTCGACCGAACAGGAAGCCGAGCAGCCGTCGCCGTCCTCCTGGTTCTCGTCGTCGCAGGTCTCGTCGCCGAGGACGAGGCCATCACCACAGATCGTCACGCAGGCGTCGCCCGAGCAGTCCCAGCCGTCCTCGACATCGCAGGTCGCGGAGCAACCGTCGCCGGGCTCGGTGCCGCCGTCGTCGCATTCCTCTCCGTCGGCCTTGATGCCGTCGCCGCAGACGGGAGTCTCGCCGCCGGTCCCGCCCACGCCGCCGGTCCCGCCGACACCGCCGGTCCCGCCGACACCGCCGGTGCCGCCGTCGCCGCCCGTGCCTCCGTCGCCACCGGTGCCGCCGTCGCCGCCGGCGCCCCCCGTGCCGCCGTCACCCCCGGTTCCACCGTGGCCAGCGATTCCTCCGGTACCCCCGGCGCCTTCGCCACCGTCGGGATCGGAACCGCCACAGCCCGCAAGTGCGATCGCCAGGATCGCGAAGAGAATGCTCAATCGATTCATTGCGTGAGACTCCAGCCTTGGTTGAGGGGCCGGAATCGTACGCACAAAAAACTAACGGTTTCAAACCATAAAGTCCGAACGACAGGCGGATGCGGTCCCGTCCTGGGCCGGTCGGCTACAGAAAGCCTTGGAAAACCATCGGTTTGGGCTTCTGAGTCTGGCGGAACCCGCCTGCCAGCTTTCTGGCGAGCGTGCTGGGTCTGGCCGTCATATCGTTTGAGGGCCTAGGGTTTCGGCGCTACGGGCGGGGCTTGGTGCGCCCCGGCTTCGCCGCCGCCCGGGCGACCTCCGCCGCCCTGGCCTCGAGCTTCGCCGCCTTCTTGCGCCGCTGGGCCTCCCGGAAGCCCGGCTTCTTCTCGGGGGCGGGGAGGGGAGCGGGCGCGACGGTGCTTCCCTCGGCTCTTGACGCAGGTGTCGTCTGGCGGACGCTTTTGCCTTCCGCCCGGGGCGCGGCGCCCCCGCGAGGCCGCCGCTTGGGGCGCACCGCCTCGGATGGCCCGCCGTAGGCGCGGGAGAGCTGCTCCAGCGCCACCGGGTGGAGCTCGCCGCCGTGGCCGGCCGCCTCCTCCTCGAGCATGGCGAACCAGAAGAGACGCTTGGTGACCAGGGTCGCGTAGGCGCCGGGGGGGAGTGTGAAGGCGACGTTGACGCGGAGCCTGCCGCGGTTGAGCTCGTCGGGCCGCGGCTCCGACACCACGAGCTTGCCGGGGTGGATCAGCACCGGGCGCTCCTCGTGCTTGAAGAACATCCCCGGCAGGTGGGCGAGCTCGAGGTCCTGCAGGCTGATCCGCTCCCGCTGGAGGGTCTCCTCGGCGGCGTGGCGGGTGGCCTCGTCGGAGTACTCGGAGTCCGGCGCCAGCAGCGGGAAGGTCCGGTCGCGCAGGTCCCGCAGGACGTCGCCGCCGATCTCCCTGGGAAAGAGGAGGCGCCCGGCCTGGTAGCGCAGGGAGATGAGGTCGTGCTCGTCGACCATCCTCTGGAGGAGGCGGCGGACGCCCTCGTTCCACAGCCAGCTCTGGTACTCGAAGAGGAGCAGCGCGCGGTACCGCGGCTCGATCTCGAGGAACGCCCCCGCCCAGTCCTCGGGATCCTCCCGCAGGTGGACGAGCACGTTCCGATAACGCGCCACCGCCTTGAACGGACAGTGCAAATCCCACTCGCCCCAGTGATCCGCCCAGAACTGCTTCACCCGGGCGTCGTCGCTCTGATCGAGGGGCGACGGCCTGGCGAGGTAGTTGTAGAGCGCGTGCTCGACGTTGCCGCGGATGAGGTCCTTCGCGATGAACCCCTGGCCGTGCTTGAGGGCTCCGAAGCGCTGGGAGTCGAAGTAGTTGACCACGCCCACCCGGCGCACGTCGGCCACCGACGCGGCGAGGCGCGCCACGTCCTCCTCGGAGAGGTCCCGGACGGTGATGGCGAAGCGGTTGGCGGTTAGGTTCTTGGCCGAGAGAGGCTTCGCGGTGCGTCCCAGGAACTTGAGGCGCAGGTCGGGCTCCTGCATCTCGGCGTCCTTCCCGCGCACGGCGACGAGCTGCTCGGTCCGGCCCTGCTTGTCCTTGAGGCCGCAGAAGCTGATCGACTTCTGGGGGACGCGCATGCGGGTGGCGATCCGCTGCACGGCCTCGAAGGTCGAGAGCTTCTGCTTGTCCATCAGGTAGACCCGGTGGGGGCCCCTGGGATCGAAGTCGAGGCGATAGGCCTCTCGGACCACGAAGTCCTCGGGTCGCTGCTTGAGCTTCATGGTCTTCCTCGCCGGCGCCCGGGGGGCAAACCCCCGGCAGGCCGGATTCCGCGCGCTTCTATCACAGCATCGGATGTAACATGTCCGGATCATGAGCGACGCCCGCCTGCTCCTCCTCCTGCCGGGAGGCGACCGACGAGAGGTTGCCCTGGGGAACCGCGCGACCATCGGCCGGCAGCCCGGGAACACCGTGGTGCTCGTGGACCGCGAGGTGTCCAAGGATCACGCCCTCGTCGAGCGGGTGGGGACGGACTGGTTCTTCCGCGACCTGGGCTCGTCCAACGGCTCGTTCGTGAACGGCAGGCGGACCTCGACCTGCCTCCTCAGTCATGGCGACGAGCTCCTCCTCGGCGCGAGCACACTGCGCTTCGAGCGCCCCGAGACGGCGCCGGTCCGCACCATCTCCGCCCGCGTGAACGTCACGAGCAGCGAGACGTCGATCCTGAAGGCCCTCCCCAGCGACGACGCGGCGGGCTTCCTCCCCGAGGGCCAGATCGCCAGCGACGAGCTGCTCCGCCACGACTACGAGAAGCTGCGGATCGCCATGGAGCTTGGGCGGCGGATCGTGCTGGAGCAGGACGAGGGCGCGCTCCTCGATCAGATCCTCGCCTTCGCGTTCGACGTGCTGCCGGTGGCGGACAACGGGGTCATTCTCCTGGTGGATGCGGACAACGGGCAGCTCGCGCCCAAGGCGGTGCGGTCCCGGGAGGGGAGCGACCAGGTGGTGCTCTCGGACAGCATCCTGCGGCGGGTGCGGGAGAGCCGCGACAGCGTCCTCACCCTGGACGCCGGCATCGACAGCCGGTTCGCGACCTCGGCGTCGATCGTGGTGCAGGGGATCCGCTCCGCGATGGCCGTGCCGCTCCTGGTGCGCGACGAGGTGAAGGGCGTGCTCTTCCTCGACAGCCGCAAGACCGCGGCCGCGTTCTCCGAGAAGGATCTGCAGCTCTTGAACGGCGTGGCCGCCCAGGCCTCCCTCGCCCTGGAGCGCACCGCTCTCTCGCGGCAGATCGCGAAGGAGGCGGAGGCCCGCGCGCACCTGTCCCGGTTCTTGTCGCCGGCGCTGGTGGAGCAGGCGCGGCTGGGCAAGCTGGACCTGCAGAAGCGCGGTACGCTCACCCTCGTGACCGTGATGTTCGCGGACATCCGCGGCTTCACCCAGATCTCCGAGGGTGTCGGACCGGAGGAGACGGTCCGCATGCTGAACGAGTACTTCGAGCGGATGGTGGACATCGTGTTCCGCCACGGCGGGGTGCTCGACAAGTTCATCGGAGACGCGCTGATGGCGCTGTGGGGCGCGCCGGTGGGCGGCCCCGACGACGTGGATCGCGCGCTCTCCTGCGCCCTCGAGATGCAGGAGCAGCTCGCGCTGCTCAACGAGACGCGGATCGCCGAGGGGCGGGGGCCGATCCACTGCGGCATCGGCGTGAACGCCGGCCAGGCGGTGGTGGGGACGATGGGGTCGTCCAAGCGGCTCGAGTTCACCGCGATCGGCGATCCGGTGAACCTGGCGTCGCGGCTCTGCGGCCTCGCAGGGCCAGGGGAGATCATGGTGTCGCAGGAAGCGATGGCCCTGACGACGATGCCGTTCCTCACCGAGGCGCGGCCGCCCACCCAGGTGAAAGGCAAGTCGCAGCCCGTGCCTCTGGTGAAGCTCCTCGGCGCCGGCGGTTGATTGCCGCGCGGGCAGTCCCGGATCCCGGCGCTGGCGCCTCTCCCGCGGGGGTCAGCGACCGCGAGCGGCCTGCGGTCTTCGGCGTCGCGGATCCCGGTTGCTGCCGGTCGTCCCCTGCGGCGCGCCCGGCCTTCCCTGCTGCTGCGCAGGCCGCTTCGCCGGCGTCCCGGCGGGGCGCGGCTTGGGACCGGCAGGACGGGCCGGGCCCTGCGCGGCTGCGAGCTGGGCGTGGGTGCGGCCCCCGTGCACGCCGGGGCTCCGCTCCCGCTCCTGGCGCTGCGCCATCTGCGCGGCGAAGACCGGATCGTCCTTGGGCACCGCCTCTCGGGGGAGGGCGCGGCCGATCAGCTTCTCGATCGCCACCAGCGTGAGCTTGTCGTCGGGCTCGGCGAAGCTCGTGGCCCTGCCGCTCGCCTGGTTGCGCGCGGTGCGGCCGATGCGGTGGACGTAGTCCTCCGGCTCGCCGGGGAGGTCGAAGTTGATCACGTGGCCGATATCCTCCACGTCGATCCCGCGGGCGGCGACGTCGGTGGCGACGAGCACCCGGTACCTGCCGTCCTTGAAGCCCGCCAGGGCCTGCTTGCGCTGCCCCTGGGTGCGATCGCCGTGGAGGCGGGTCGCCTTGTGTCCGGCCTTCTCCACGACCCGCGCGATCTTGTCGGCGCGGTGCTTGGTGCGGACGAAGACGAGGGTGGAGTCGTCGTCCGCCGCGAGGAGCGCCAGGAGGAGCGCGGCCTTCTCGTTCTTCTCCACGCGGTAGATCCGCTGCTCGGCCCGAGCCGCGGTGGTGCCGCTGCGGTGGACCTCGACCCGCACCGGATCGGGGACGTACTTCTGCGCGAAGGCCGCGACCTCGCCCGCCATGGTGGCCGAATAGAGGAGCGTCTGCCGACGCACCGGCGCCTTGGCGAGGATCTTCTCGAGCTGCGGGCGGAAGCCCATGTCCAACATCCGATCGGCCTCGTCGAGGACGAGCGTCTCGATGCGGGAGAGATCGACGGTGCGCTGCTGGAGGTGGTCGATGAGGCGGCCCGGCGTCGCCACCACGATGGCGGGCTTCTTCCGGAGGGCGTCGATCTGCGGGCCCATGCCCACGCCGCCGACCACGAGGGCGGCGGGCGGTCCGCCGAACGCCGCGACGTACTCGTGGATCTGCTGGGCGAGCTCGCGGGTGGGGGCGAGGACCAGCGCCAGCGTGGTGCCGGTGCGGCCCGAGGTGCGCTGGAGGAGCGGCAGCATGAACGCCGCCGTCTTGCCGGTGCCGGTGGCAGCGCAGCCGATCACATTCTTGCCCGCGAGTGCGGGGGGGATGGATTCGGCCTGGATCGGCGTCGGCTGCTCGTAGCCCGAGCGTCGCAAGCCGCGGAGGAGGTCGGCCGAGAGGCCGAGGGATTCGAAGGTCTGGGTCATTTCTCTTCTTTGGGGAACTACCCCGGGGCGCGCCTTTGCATTTCCCGCCGGAAAAGTCACGCGGCGAAGTCGTGCGGCGAGGTCACGCGGCGAAGTGGCAGGCTGCGCGACGTCCGCCGTCGAGGACGCGCAAGGTGGGCTCCTCTCCCTTGCATCGGGACTGCCCGGCGGCGTCCAGGCGCTTGAAGAGCGGACACCTGGGGTGAAACCGACAGCCCGGCGGAGGGTGCAGCGGGGAGGGGACGTCGCCCTCGAGGACGACGCGGCGGCGCCGCCGCTCGCCCTCGGGATCCGGGATCGGGACGGCGGAGATCAGGGCCTGGGTGTAGGGATGGGCCGGCCGCTCGTAGAGCGCGGCGGCGGGGGAGAGCTCGACGATCTTGCCGAGGTACATCACCGCGATCCGATCGGAGACGTGGCGGACCGCGGCGAGGTCGTGGGCGATGAAGAGGTAGGTGAGGGAGAGCTCGCGCTGCAAGGAGACGAGGAGGTTCAGGACCTGGGCGCGGATGGAGACGTCGAGCGCCGAGACGGGCTCGTCGCAGACGACGAAGGACGGCCGCAGCACCAGCGCCCGGGCGATCGCCATGCGCTGCCGCTGGCCCCCCGAGAACTCGTGTGGATAGCGCCGGATGAAGCGGGCGCTCATGCCGCAGAGGGAGAGGATCTCCTGCACCTTCTCCTTCACGTCGGCGCCCCCGAGGCCGTGGGCGCGCAGGGGCTCGGCGACGATGTCGAGGACCGTCATCCGGGGATCCAGCGAGCCGTACGGATCCTGGAAGATCATCTGGAAGTCGCGCCGCCTGCGCCGCAGCGCCTCGCCTCGAAGTGCCAGCAGATCCTCGCCCGCAAGCTCCACGCGTCCCGACGTGGCTTCGACCAGGCGCATCAGCGCCCTGCCGGTGGTGCTCTTTCCGCAGCCCGACTCGCCGACGAGTCCCAGGGTCTCGCCCCGCGCCACGTCGAAGGACACGCCGTCCACCGCCCGCACCACGCCGGTCTGCCGCTCGAAGATCGCGCCGGCATGCACGGGAAAGTGGACCTTCAGATCGACGGCCCGCACCAGCGGCACGCCGGCGCCAGGGTCGGCGGCGCTCATGCGTTCCAGCACGCGACCTCCCTCCCCGGCCCGAGGGCGCGCAAGGCCGGACGCTCGGCGGCGCAGCGTTCGGTGGCGGCGGAGCAGCGGGTGCGGAACGGGCAGCCGGAGGGGAGCCTGGAAGGGTCTGGCGGCTGCCCGGGGATCGGCACCAGCGCCTCCTTCTGCGCGGCGTCGAGGCGCGGCACGCTGGCGAGCAGCCCCTTCGTGTACGGATGCCGCGCTTCGCCGAAGATCTCGGCGGCCGTGCCCCTCTCGACCACCCGGCCGGCGTACATCACCGCGACGAGATCCGCGGTCCCGGCGACCACGCCGAGGTCGTGGGTGATGAGGATGGTCGAGCTCCCCAGCTCCTCCTGCAGCTCCCGGAGCAGCTCGAGGATCTGCGCCTGGATGGTGACGTCGAGCGCGGTGGTGGGCTCGTCCGCCACGAGGAGCGCCGGCCTGCACAGCAGCGCCATCGCGATCATCACCCGTTGGCGCATCCCGCCGGAGAACTGGTGCGGGTGCTGATCGATCCGCCGCTCCGGATCCGGGATCCCGACCCGACGCAGCATCTCCAGTGCTTCGCCCCGCGCCGCCCGGCGGGACATGCCGCGATGCACCTCGAGGACCTCGGTGAGCTGCCGCTCCACGGTGAGGAAGGGGTTCAGGGCGGTCATCGGATCCTGGAAGATCATCGCCACTCGGTCGCCCCGCAGCGCCCGCAGCCGCGCCTCGCCCGCGCGGAGGAGATCCTCACCGTCGAGCGTCGCGGCCCCTCCGAAGACCTCGCCGGGAGGCCGGGGCACGAGCCCGAGGATCCCGAACATGGTCTGGCTCTTGCCCGATCCCGACTCGCCCACCACGGCGAGGGTGCTGCCCCTGGGCACGTCGAAGCCCACGCCGTCCACCGCCTTGGCGACGCCGCCGTCCACCCGGTAGTGGACGTGGAGATCCCGGACCTGAAGCAGGGGCTCGCTCACGTGCGCATCCGGGGATCGAGGGCGTCGCGCAGGCCGTCGCCGAGGAAGTTCAAGGAGAAGAGGGTGACGGTGAGCATCGCCCCGGGGAAGAGCAGGAGGTGGGGGAAGAACGTCATGGCGTTCGCGCCGTCCGAGACGAGCAGGCCCCACGACGCCATGGGCGGCTGCACGCCCAGGCCCAGGTAGGAGAGGAAGGCCTCCTCCAGCATCACCCGCGGGATGGTGAGGGTGGTGTAGACGATGATGGGCCCGAGGGCGTTCGGCACCAGGTGGCGGAAGATGATCCCCGCGTGCCGCACGCCGCTGGCCCTCGCCGCCTCCACGAACTCGCTCTGCTTCAGCGACATCACCTGCCCGCGCACGATCCGCGCCATGGTGAGCCACGACACCGCTCCCAGCGCCACGAAGAGCAGCACCAGCGAGCGGCCGAAGAGCACGAGGAAGAGGATCACCACGAACATGAAGGGGATGGTGTAGAGCACGTCCACCACCCGCATCATGGCGGTGTCGAGCCTGCCGCCGAAGTAGCCGCTCACCGCGCCGTAGGCCACGCCCAGGGTGAGCGACACCGCGGTGGCGCACAGGCCGACCAGCAGCGAGATCCGCCCGCCGTGCATGGTGCGCACCAGCAGATCACGGCCGTGGAGATCGGTTCCGAACCAGTGGCTCCACGAGGCGCCGCGGGCGCCGTACGCGAGATCCTGTTCGTCGAAGCCGTGGGCGACCACCCACGGGCCGGCGACGCAGAAGAGGACCACGAGGGCGAGGATCGCCGCGGACGCCACGGCCATGCGGTTCTTGCGCAGCCGCTTCCACGCGTCCTGCCAGAGGGAGGTCCCGGCGACCTCCTCGTCCTCCTCCGCTTCGAACAGCGGCAGCTCGAGCGCGTCGCGGTTCATTCGTAGCGCACCCGGGGATCGAGGAGGCCCAGGATCACGTCCACCACCAGGTTCGCGACCAGGAGGAAGACGGCGTCCACCACCACCACGGCCATGGCGAGCGTGATGTCGCGGTTCAGCGCGGCGTCGACGAAGTAGCGGCCGACCCCGGGGATGTTGAAGATCCGCTCGATGACGATGGAGCCGGTGAAGAGGCCGGCGAGGGCGGGGCCGAGGTACGAGACCACGGGCAGCAGGCCGCCGCGCACCGCATGCCGCAGGATCACCAGCCGCTCCGACAGGCCCTTGGCGCGCGCGGTGCGGATGAAGTCCTGCCGCACCACCTCGAGCATGCCCCCGCGGGTGAGCCGCGCCACGTAGGCGGCGTAGGCGATCCCGAGGGTGAAGCCGGGGATGAGCATGTAGCGCCAGCCGTCCCACCGCGCCGGCGGCAGCCACGCCAGGGTGAGCGAGAACACGAAGATCAGCACGGGGCCGAGCACGAAGTTCGGCACCGAGATCCCGAGGAGGGCGGCGCCCATCGACGCGTGGTCCTGCCACAGGTTCTGCTTGGTGGCGGCGACGAGGCCCGCGCCCAGCCCGATGAGGAGAGCGAAGCACATGGCGATGAGGCCGAGCTGCATCGTCACGGGGAGCCCCGAGGCGATGAACTCGTTCACGCTGCGGTCCTTGTACTTGTACGAGGGGCCGAAGTCGCCGCGCACGTAGTTGGAGAGCATCCAGCCGTACTGGAACGCGCCGGTGCAGAGCTTCTCCACGCGCGAGGACCACGGGGCCTCGCTACGGATCGCCCGCTCGGCGGCGGTGGAGAGGCCGGGCTCCCGCAGCGCGGGGAGGAAGCGGGCCTCGCACCAGGGTTCGCGCAGGTGGTACTGGAGCTCGAGGTTGCGCTTCACCTCGGCGGGGACGGGCTTCTCGGCGTCGAAGGGGCCGCCGGGCGCCGCGCGCATGAGCAGGAAGCTCAAGGTGAAGATCACGAGCAGGGTGGGGACGAGGCCGAGGAGCCGGCGCAGGATGTAGCGGCTCACTCCTCGTTCTCCAGCCAGACGTCCCGGAACGGGTGGATGTCCTGGGAGTTCGGGTGCCAGCCCTTCACCCATGAGCCCAGCAGCGTGTTCTGCGCGTAGTAGTACAGCGGGATCATCGGCAGCTCTTCGAGGAGGATCGCCTCCGCCTTCGCGTAGAGCGCGTATCGCTCCGCGCGATCCCGGTGCTCGAGGGCCTCGCGGACGAGGGCGTCGTACTCCTCGTTCACCCAGCGGGTCTCGTTCTGCTCCGAGTCGGAGAGGAACATCGACAGGAAGGAGTAGGGATCCTGGAAGTCGCCGGTCCAGCCCGCCCGCGCCAGCTGGAAGTAGCCCTCCAGCCGGTTGTTCATGAAGACCTTCCACTCCTGGTTCACGAGCTGGACGTCGATCCCGAGCTCCCGCTTCCACATGGCCTGCAGCGCCTCGGCGACCTGCCGGTGGGCGTCGTGGGTGTTGTACAGGACCTCCAGCGTGCCGAAGGGCTTGCCGCCGGGGCCGTATCCCGCCTCGCGCAGCAGCCGCCGCGCCTCTTCGGGATCGTAGGGGTTGCCGGGCGGCGGCGCGTAGCCCTGTTCGACGAAGAGATCGGGCACCAGCGTGCGCGCCGGCCGCTCCCCGCCCTTCATCACGAAGCGGGCCATCGCCTCCTTGTCGATCGACATGTCGAGCGCCTTGCGCACGCGCTTGTCCCGGAGCGGCTCGGGCGCGTCGGCGCGAAGGTTGATCAGGTAGAAATACGTGGCGAGGTCCCGGTCGGAGCGGAAGTCCTTCTTGGAGGCGAGGTGCTCCAGATACTCCTGGGGCGGCCGCACGTCGGGACCGATCCAGTCCAGCTCGCCGGCGCGGAAGAGGCGCATCATCGCGTGGTTGTCGTCCGACACGACGAAGACGACGCGGTCGAGCTTCACCTCGTCGGCGCCCCAGTAGGTGGGGCTCTTCGCGATCTCGATCTGGTAGCTGATCACCCACTTGTCGAGGTGGAAGGGGCCGTTGGTGACGATGTTCTCCGGCCGGGTCCACGCCATGCCGTGCCGCTCGATCGCGTGTCGCGGCACCGGTTGGAACGGCCCGAAGGTGAGGAGATCGACGAACCACGGGACCGCGCGCTCCAGCTCGACCAGGAGCGTGCGATCGTCCTTCGCCCGCACGCCCACGGCGTCGGCCGGCGCGCGCCCTTCCGCGTAGGCCTTGCCGTTCTTCAGATCCCAGAGGAGCCCCGCGTACTGGGCCGCGGTCGCGGGGTCGAGCACCCGCTTCCACGACCACTCGAAGTCGTGGGCCGTGACGGGCGCGCCGTCCGACCAGCGGGCGTCGGGGCGCAGGTGGAAGACGAAGCGCTTGCCGTCGTCGCTCTCCTCGTACGACGACGCGACGCCGGGGAGCGGCGCCAGCGTGACGGGATCCGGCCGCATCAGCCCCTCGAAGAGGTTGCGCGACACCATGAAGCCGGGGGCGTCGTAGGTCTTGCCCGGATCGATGGACTCGGGCTCCGCGCCGCCGCCGACGTAGAAGGTGTTTCCGGTCCGCGCGCGCTTCGGAGGCCCGAAGGTCTCGCCGCCGCGGGTGCAGGCCATGACGAGGACGACGCAGGCGGCGAGGAGGATGCGAAGAGGCAACGCGAGCTTTCCGGGGTCGTGTACGGCAGGGCGGGCCAGGAACCGCCCCCACCAACCGCTCGTGGGGCGCTCGCCTTCCCTCCGCCGGGAGGGCAGGCGAGCATTCCAGCCGGTATGCGTCTTTGTCAACGCCACGGTTCACTCCGGGACGCCTTCGTGGTAGCGACGTGCGCTTGGCGAAAGGACGACCGCGTGCTCATCGATCTCCACGTCCACACCGACCGTACGCCCGGCTGCACGCTCGATCCCGCCCTCGCCCTGGCGAAGGCGGAGACCCTCGGCCTGGACGGCGTCTGCTTCACCGATCGCGACACCCTCGATCGCGCCGCGGACCTCCACTCACTGCGCAACGGGGCGAAGATCCGCGTGCTGGTGGGCCTGGAGGCCGAGACCGATCACGGGCGCTTCCTGTGCTTCTTCCCCGACCCCGAGGACGTGGACGTGCCGGCCATCCTGGGCAGCCACGAGCCGGCGAACCGCAGGCCCGCCCTGGAGGTCGTGGAGAGGACGCTGGCGGCCGGCGGCGCGGTGGTGGCGGCGACCCCCTACGATCGGAACCTCCCGAAGCCGATGGGAGACTTCGTCTTCACCTTGCGCAACCTGAGCGCGGTGGAGGCCTTCACCGGCACCCGCGGATCCAACGTGAACGAGCTGGCCATCGAGGCGGCGGATCACCTCTCCGCGCCGTGCGTGGGCGGGAGCGGGGCGATGACCTCCTACGACGAGGTCGGCACCGCGGCGACGCTCTTCAAGGACGACATCCAGAACGAGGCGGATCTCGTGCGGGCGCTGCGCGCAGGATCCGTGTGGGCGGTGGCAGTGGGGACGCCGCCGAAGTTCCACGGCGACGACGAGGCGCTGCGGGCGCCGCGGGAGAGGCCGGGCGGCGGCAGGTCGTCGCGCCCGTTCCGCGATCGGCGGGGCGGGAGACGCGGCGGCCGGGGCCGGTGATCCCCGGCGCGAACGCGGGTACGCTGTCTGCGTGAATCGAGCGGCCGGCGACGGCCGCCTCGGAGGAGATCCTTGAGAAGTCACGTCTGGGCCGCGGTCGCGATCTTCTTCGCGACCGCCTGCGCGTCGCACACCACCATCCCCGACTCGGATCGCGTCCGCCTCGAGCGCACGCTCCCGGGCCGCACCTTCTACCTGCGCCACTCGATGTACCTGGGGCCGTTCTGGTCCGACGCAGGCAAGCGCTTCCTCTCGGACGTGGTGCCGGGCGAGATCCCCTGGGTGGTCAACCCCGCCGGCGAGCCGATGGATCCCGGCGCCCCGACAGCGGTGATCCCTGCCGGGACCCGGGTCCGCATCGTGAAGCTCGAGCTCCCCACCGGCTATGCGGTGACGATGCGCAACCCCTTCCTGCCCAGGTACAACCCGTGGCTCTACCTCGAGGTGGCGGGGCAGCCTCGGGATCCTTCGCCGGTGATGATCCTGCGCAACGATCTGGGCTCGCAGGCGGAGATCCTCGCCGAGATCGATCGGTTCCTCTCCAAGGACGACCTCTCGCCGATCCTCGGCGCCCTCGCGCCCGAGATCCGCACGGCAGTGGGGGAGAAGCGGCTCGTCGCCGGCATGTCCGCCAGCGAGGTGGCCATGGCGTGGGGATGGCCCGAGCGGCGCAAGCTGTCGTCTTCGCCGGATGGAAAGCGCGAGGAGTGGATCTGGCCGTCGTCGCGGCGACATGCGGTGATCGTCGGCGATCGGCTGCTCTCCTGGGAGGGCGAGGGCGCGCAGGTGGACGCCGGCAAGCCCTGACGAAGGAGGCTCCATGCGACGGACGGCGGTGTGGATCGGGATCGCGCTCATGGCCGCGGCGACAGGGTGCGAACCCGGCGGCGGGCCGGACCAGACCGAGGGTGCTGGGGGCACGGTCTCGGGCGGCGGAACCGGCGGCGGAGAGGCAGGCTCCGGAGGAGGCGGTGCCGGCGGAACCGGCGGCGTGGCGGGTGACGGCGGCGCCGGCGGATCGGGAGGAGCAGGCGGCACCGGCGGCGAGGACTCGTCTTGCGGCGACGGCGCCCTGGACGAGGGGGAGGCGTGCGACGAGGGCGCCGCCAACAGCGACGAGCGCGCAGACGCGTGTCGCACCGACTGCACCCCGGCCCGCTGCGGCGACGGCGTCGTGGACAGGCTGGAGACCTGCGATCCCGGCAAGGAGCGAGATCCCGGCGTGTGCGACGCTGCCTGCCAGTACGTGGGGCCGCTGGCGACGATGGAGGGTCCCTGCACGATGCCGGGCGCCAGGAGCTGGGGCCTCGTCTGCGTGGACTCGGGGCCCAGCGGCCTCTACTGGATGGAGCCCTGCGAGCGCACGCTGGATTGCTCCACGCGGCGCGACGTCTGCGTCGAGGTGGGAGCCGCCGGTCTCGTCCGGGTCTGCTACCCCAACTGGTGCGCGGACCAGGCGCGGCTCGGACCCGGCACCAACGGCGCCATGTGGGAGCGCTGCGACTCCGAGCGTGGCGCCGGAACGGAGGGGTGGACCGACGGGCTGTGCCGTCCGGTGCCCGGGGTCGACGGATCTCCCTTGGGCCTCTGCGTGAAGGGCGGCACGATCCCCTACGGAGGCCCGTGCCGGTGGGTCGACGATCGTTTCAGCTCTTGGCTCTGCGAGGCCGGGACGGAGTGCTTCTGGGAGGAGCCCGAAGAGTCCACGCCGTGCTCCAGGGACGCCGACTGCGAGGGCATGGACGCGCCGTCCTACTGCGACGACCTGCACTGGCCGCGGGTGTGCAGGCCCTTCGGCGCGTGCACCGATCTGTGCAACTCCGGGAGCGGCACCTTCGACGGAGAGGCGGGATGCCGGGACCCCGCGCTGCAATGCTTCGACGTCCTCGGCCCGGAGGTCCGTTACGCCGATCAGCTCGGCATATGCCTCGAGCCCCCGGAGGAGGAGGCGTCCTCCGGCTGACGGGAGCGCTCCTGCAGGGGGGCGCCCCTCCGCTGAATGCGCCGCTCATGCTTCCGTCGGATCGGCGCCGGTCCTCTTTCGCCGGCGCGGGCGGCGGATCGGCCGCCGGCCCGATGGTCGCGCCGGGAGGATCCCGGCGCGCGAGGAGCCTCCATGCGTGTGGGGATCGGGATCGTGTTGGTCACGGGGGTGGTGTGGGCGAGCGGTTGTGCGAGCACGCCGAAGACGCCGGCGGATGCGGTGCAGGGCGAGCTCACCGACGCGCCGGAGTGGGTGCGGAAGGGCTGCGAGGCCTGGTGGGGCGAGAAGCAGGAGCGGCGGATCTGCGGGGTGGGCGCGGCGGGGAGCACCCGCAACGCGGCGCTCGCGAGGACGGGCGCCATCGCCCGGGGCCGCACTGAGATCGCGCGGGCGCTGGGCGTGCGGGTGGAGGCGCTGATCAAGGACTACCAGGCCACCACCACCGGCGGAGAGGCGTTCGGCACCGCCGCCGCCGACGACCAGCACCTGGTCGACGTCAGCAAGCAGATCACCGACATGTCACTCGCCGGGACCATGCTCGTCGACTCGTGGATCTCGTCGAGCGGCACGTTCTACGCCCTGGTTGCCCTCGACGTGGAGGGGTTCAAGGACGCCGTCTCCAAGATGCAGAACCTCTCGGAGAGCGTGCGCTCCGCGGTGATCCAGCGGGCCGACGAGGCCTTCGAGGATCTCGATCGGGAGATCGATCGACGCCGGGGGCGGTAGCGCCGGAGAAATGCCCGGGCGCAGGGCACGACGTGCCGCCGCTACTTCTTGGGCGCCGGGGCCGGGGCGGGAGCTGGGGCCGGTGCCCCGCCCGGCGCCGGTGCGCCGCCGCCGGACGGAGGCGCGGTGCCGCCGGAGGGAGGGGCGGAGGGAGCCGGCCTCCCTCCCTGGAGCCGGGCCTGGATCTGATCGAAGCCGCCCACGATCGACGCCTTGCCGGTTGGGTTGCCCATCTTCGCTATGTCGGCGTTCAGGTTCTTCACCCGCTCCTTGGGGTTCGGATGCGAGGCGAAGAACTCGGCGACTGCGTTCGAGCTGCCGCTGATCCTCACCAGCTCCTCGAAGAAGCGCGGCATCGCCTTGGGGTCGTAGCCGGCCTTGGTCATGTACTGCAGGCCCTTGGCGTCCGCCTCGCGCTCGGCGTCCCGGGAGTGGCGCGCCATGTACCCTTGCGCGGCGATGCCCGCGGCGAGCTGCTGGAGCGCACCGGGGTTCTGGCCGAGGGCGATGGCGGAGAGGGTCTGGAGGCCGTAGGCGGTGCCGAGGGCCTGGGCCGCGTGCCTGGACGTGACGTGCCCGACTTCGTGGGCGAGCACGCCCGCGAGCTCGGCCTCGCTGCGGGCCGCCTTGATCAACCCCGAGTAGACGTAGATGTGACCGCCAGGGAGGGCGAACGCGTTGATGGCCCCCGGCTGATCGATCACCGTGAACGAGTACCGGATGCCGTCCCGCTTGTCGCCGGACGCCTTCACGATGAGCTGGCCCACCGAGTTGACGTAGGCCTGCACCTGCGGATCCTGCAGGATCTTCTCCTGCTGGTTCACCTCCGCCGCGAGCCGGTTGCCGAGCTGCACCTCCTCGGAGACGGGCAGGAGGAGCTCCCCGAAGGCCCCGGTGCCCTTGTCCAGCGTGCGGTTCACGCTGGCGCAACCCGAGACGGAAGCGCAGAGGATCAGGACCAACGGGACGTTTCTCATCGGGTTCCTCTCATCGCCGGGACCAGGCTCCGGCGCTCGCGTGAAGGGCACGGGCATCTCCGCATGGCGGACGATCGTCGTACGAGGTGGCCGTTGCCGCCACCGGCACGCCACCGTAGGATGCGCCCGCCTTGAAGCTCTCGTCGATCATCGGACAGCCCCGCGCCGTCTCGCTGCTGCGCGCCGCCCTCGAGCGCAGGCGCGTCCACCACGCGTGGCTCCTCTCCGGCCCCGAGGGGACGGGCAAGGAGACGACGGCCCGGGCGTTCGCCGCCTCTCTGCTATGCGGCGCCGGCGGCGACGATCCGGTGGTGGAGGCCTGTGGCACCTGTCCGTCATGCCAGAAGCTCTCTCGCGGGGTCCATCCCGATCTGATCGTGGTGTTGCCGGAGAGCGAGGCCGTGGCTCGCAAGCTCCTCGCCAGGGAGGATCTGCCGAAGACGCCCTCCCGCGAGCTGAAGATCGAACAGATCCGCAACCTCCAGGCCTCGCTCTCCCGATCGCCGGTGGAGGGGAAGCGGCGCGTCGTGCTCCTCCTGGGGGCCGACTCCCTCAACGCCGCTGCACAGAACGCGTTCCTGAAGACGCTGGAGGAACCGCCTCCGGGCACGCACCTCCTGCTGGTGGCACAGGCCGGAGACGCGCTGCTGGCCACCACGCGCTCCCGCTGCGTGCGGGTGCCCTTCGGCCCGCTGCCCCCCGAGCTCCTCGCTGCGGAGATCGCCGGGGCCAGAGGGATCGACCAGGAGGAGGCGCGGCTGCGCGTCGCGCTCGCCGGCGGCTCGTGGGGAGGCGCGCTGGAGCTGGATGGCGCCGCGCTCGCCGATCGGCGCCGAATCCTCGAGGCGCTCGAGGGGCTCCGTGGCGATCGCCTCGCGCCCGCGCTGCGCCTGGCCGAAGAGCTGGCAGGCAAGGGCCGCGATGACGCGGAGCTGGCCCTGGAGGTGATCGCGCTCTTCTATCGGGACGCGGCCCTCGCGGCGGAGGGGATCGGCGATGACGCCTTCGCGAACCGCGATCTCGGGGATCTCGTGCGATCCGCCGCGGAGCGAGGGTGCGCCGATGCCTTGCGCCGGCACGAGCTCGCCAAGGAGGCGAAGCGGGCGATCGCGCGGCACGCGGCGGCGAGGCTCGCGATCGAGCGGATGCTCGTCTCCTTCCTGATCCCGGAGGTGGCGGCGTGAACGCTCCGGTGATCCTGTTCCACGGCGAGGAGTTCCTCGCCCGAAAGGCGGCGGAGGAGCTGGTGGAGCGGCTCGTGCCGCAGGCGTCGCGGGACTTCAACCTCTCGATCCTCGAGGCCGCGGCGTCGCCTGCCGACGTGGCGAGGGAGCTCGCGACCATCCCCATGTTCCGCGGCACCAAAGTGGTGTGGCTCCGGGATCCCGAGTTCCTCTCGCCGCGAAAGGCGGCCAAGGGCGATCAGCTCGCGAGGCTGCGGGAGCTGTGGGAGCAGGGCCGCGAGAAGGAGGCGGCACGGAGGCTCCTCGCGCTGGCCCAGAAGGCGGGGGTCGATCCCGCCGTCGCCGGCGCCGCGGCATGGAAGGCGGAGGCCGGCCTCGACCCGGACGCCGCCGACCTGGCGTTCTGCCGCGACGCCGCGTCGTTCGCTGCGGCGAACGGGATCGCCCCTCCCGCCACCGACGCCTCCGAGCTGGAGCGGCTCCTGGCCCAGGGGATCCCGGACGGGCACCACCTCGTGGTCTCGGCCACCGCCCTCGACGGCAGGCTCTCGCTCTTCAAGAAGCTGAAGGAAGCAGGCGAGGAGATCTCGTTCAAGCCGCAGGGCAAGGAGAAGCGGGACGTGGGCAGCCTCGCCCGCGATGCCCTCGCCGCGCACGGCAAGCAGCTCTCGCCCGGGGCGGCGGCGCGCCTGGAGGCGCTGGTGGGAGGGCACCAGGTGCGGCTGCTCCACGCAGAGCTGGAGAAGGTCGCGCTCTACGTGGGCGACCGCCGCGTGGTCGAGGCCGAGGACGTCGACGCGGTGGTGGAGGCGTCTCGCGACGTGGAGTTCCTCCTCACGAATTCGGTGGAGAAGCGGGACCTGCACGGCGCGCTCGAGGGGCTGGCGCAGCTCCTCGAGGACGGGGGCGGCCTGCCCCAGGCGGTGGCCTCGATCGCCGGCTGCGTGCGTCAGCTCCTCGCCGCCCAGGAGGCCACCCGCGCCACCGGCGGGCGGCTCCCCGGCTTCGGCGCAGCGGCGGCCGCGTGGGTGACGGAGTTCAACGCCGCGGGGCTGAAGATGGGCAACCCGAACGCGGCGAAGTTCAAGGCGGAGGCGGCCGCGCGGTTCTCCCGCGGGGAGCTGGTGCGGGCGCTCGTGGACGCCGCGGCGGTGGACGTGGCGGTGAAGAGCGGCGGCGGGCGCCTCGACGTGGAGAGGCTGCTGTGGCGGGTCTGCGCGCCGCGGCGCACCTCCTGACGAGAGTTCGCCGGACGAATCGCTTTACCCGCCGCACGGGGGTGGCTACTTTCCGGCGAATTCCTTCGAGGAAAGGCATCTCCCTTGTCGCAGAAGATCCTGGTCACCAGCGCGCTCCCTTACGCCAACGGCCCGAGCCACCTCGGCCACCTGGTCGAGTACCTCCAGACCGACATCTGGGTGCGTCACCTCCGGCAGATGGGGCGGGACGTGAAGTACGTGTGGGCCGCGGACACCCACGGCGCTCCGATCGAGATGAACGCCGCCAAGCAGGGGATCGATCCCGCCACGTTCGTGGAGCGGGTGCAGGAGGGGCAGCGCCGGGACTACACCGACTTTCACATCTCGTTCGATACGTTTTACACGACGCACTCGCCGGAGAACCGCCGGTGGGTGGAGGAGATCTTCCGGCGCCTGCAGGCGGGCGGCCACATCGAGGAGCGGCCGCTCGAGCAGTGGTACTGCCAGGTGGACCGGCGCTTCCTCCCCGACCGCTTCGTGAAGGGCACCTGCCCGAGCTGCGGCGCCAAGGACCAGTACGGCGACGTGTGCGAGGTCTGCAACAAGGCGTACGCGTCCACGGATCTGGAGGAGCCCTATTGCTCGATCTGCCGCAACCCGCCGGTGCGCGGCACCTCGAACCAGCTCTTCTTCAAGCTCGGGCGGTTCGAGGAATTCCTCCGCGGGTTCATCTCGAAGGAGGGGCGGCTCGAGCCGCAGGTGCGCAACTCGGTGAAGGCGTGGCTCGACGCGGGGCTGCAGGACTGGTGCGTGTCCCGCGACGAGCCGTACTTCGGCTTCGAGATCCCCGGGTACCCGGGCAAGTACTTCTACGTCTGGCTCGACGCGCCCATCGGATACCTCGCCTCGACCGTGCACCTGCTCGGCGAGGAGCGCGCGCTCGCAGACTACTGGGGCGAGGACGCCGGCGCGCGGATCGTCCACTTCATCGGCAAGGACATCGTCTACTTCCACGCGCTCTTCTGGCCGGCGATGCTCCACGCCGCCGGCCTCGCCGTGCCCGATCGCATCCAGGTCCACGGCATGCTCACCCTCGGCGGCGAGAAGCTCTCCAAGAGCCGGGGCCGCATGGTGACCGCGCGGGAGTGGCTCGACGCCGGCCTCGATCCCGAGAGCCTGCGCTGGTACTACGCGTCGAACCTGGGCGCGGCTCCCTACGACGTGCCGCTGTCGAAGGAGGAGATCCGCAACCGGGTGAACGCGGAGCTGGTGAAGACCCTCGCCAACTTCGTCGCCCGCGCGTTCTCGCCGCTCGAGAAGGACTTCGGCGGGATCGTGGGGGAGCCCGCGGACGACCCGGCGTCTCGCGAGCTGTGGGCGAAGGTCCTCGAGCACTCGGCGGCGGTGCGCGCGGCGTTCGACGCGTTCGAGCTGCGCGAGGCCACGCAGGCGCTGGTGCGCCTGGGGTTCGAGGCGAACCGCCACCTGCAGGACGCCGCGCCTTGGAGCAAGCGCAAGCGCGGCGACGAGGAGGGCGCCCACCGCGATCTCTCCCTCTGCGCCAACGTCGCCTACGCGATCGGCTGCGGGATCGCGCCGATCCTCCCGGTGGCGGCGGGCAAGCTCTCCGCGATGCTGGGAGGGATGGAGCTCGATCCGTCCCGGCTCGTCGCCGGCGCCGGCTTCCCGGTGGCCGCCGGCACCAGGCTCGGCAAGGTGGAGCACCTGGCGCAGCCGATCGACGACGAGAGGCTCGACAAGCTGTGGCCCGAACCGGAAGAGGAGGCCGCCGTGCTGGAGAAGGGCAAGCAGAAGCCCGCGCGGGCGCCGGGCCTGGAGCTGGAGGCCGGCAAACCGCCCGCGAAGACCGGCCCTGCGGCGGAGGCGCCCGCGGGCATCGTCGGGTTCGACGACTTCGCCAAGGTGGAGCTGCGGGTGGGCAGGATCCTCACCGCCGAGCGGATCCCCAAGGCGGACAAGCTGCTCAAGCTCACCGTCGATCTGGCGGAGGCCGAGCCGCGCACCATCGCCGCCGGGATCGCGGCCTGGTACGAGCCCGAGCAGCTCACGGGCAAGCACGTGGTGGTGGTGGCGAACCTCGCCCCCCGGACGATCCGCGGCGTGGAGAGCCGGGGCATGCTCCTCGCGGGCGGCGGCGACGCCGGGCGGGCGATCCTCGCCGAGGTCCCCGGGGCCCCCCCCGGGTCCCGGGTGAAGTGATGGCGGACGCGGAAGAGCTCGCGAAGCGCCTCGACGATCCATCGGCGCCGCGAAAGGATCGCGAGGGGGCGATCGCCCAGCTCGTGGAGATCTGCCGCCGGGACGAAGAGGCGCGTCGGCGATGGCTGATGCGCTTCGTGACCCTCCTCTCCGACGAGACGCCGATCATCCGCGGCTGGGCCTCCCTGGGCGTGGTGCTCTGCGACGAAGAGGGGAGCCACGTCGATCGGGTGGCGCGGCTCCTCTCGGATCCGTCTCCGGGGGTGCGGCTCCAGGCGGTGCACGCGCTCGCGCCGCTGGACCTCCCGGAGCTGTACGATCGCTTCGCCTCGGTCCTCTCCGATGGCGACGAACTCGTGCGTCTGGCCGCGGCGGCGGCGCTGGCGTCCGGCGGCGATCTGCGGGGCACCGACGTGCTGATCGCCGCCTCCGCGCGGCGGAACACCCGCCTCGACGCGCTCCTCGCGCTTCGCCCCGCGGCGCAAGACGGCTCCCCGGAGGTCCGCGCCGCCGTCCAGGCCGCTGCCAGGAAGGCGTTCGGCAGGCTCTTCGCCAACCGCTTCGAGCGGGTGGCGGCGGCGGCGCTCCTCGCCGCGACGGGGGACGAGGCGGGGGGCCGGCACCTCCTGGAGCGCGCGAGGAAGGGCGGCGTGGAGCGGCCCATGGCGATGGAGATCTGCGGTGAGCTCCGGATCCCCGGCGGTGAGGCGCTCGTCCAAACCACCGCCTCCGACAGGAGGGATCCCTTCCGCGGGACGGCGCTGCGCGCCCTCGCGTCCTACGGCAGCGCGGACGCGGTGGATCGCTGCGGCGCGGTCCTCGTAGACGACCAGGAGGATCCCGACGTCCGCTGCGATGCGGCGGAGGGCCTCCTCATCGCCGGCGGCGATCGCGCGCAATCGATCCTCGAGATCGCGAAGGGGGAGGTCACCGACGATCACGTGCGGCGGGTGGTGACCGCAAGCCTCTCGCTCTTCGGCAGGCCCGCCGACGAGATCCGCCTCTACCTCCCGCTCTCTGGCGACGAGGTCGTGACCTCGCCGTCGTCCGGCGCCGAGGCCGAGGCCGAGGAGAAGGAATGATCGAGCTCCTCGATTCCCACGCCCACGTGGACGCCAGCGCGTTCGAGGGCGAGACCGACGAGATCCTGCGCCGCGCCGCGGAGGCGGGCGTCACGAAGATCCTCAGCATCGGGCAGTGGTACGCCCCCGGAGACTTCGGCGGCGCGATCGAGCTGGCCGCGGCCCACCCGGGACGGGTGTTCGCCAGCATCGGCATCCATCCCCACGAGGTGGCCAACGTCCCGGAAGGCGACTGGCGGGAATTGGAGAGGCTCGCCACGCTACCGGCCACGGTGGCCGTGGGCGAGACCGGCCTCGACTACCATTACGACCACTCGCCGCGCGAGGATCAGCGCCGGTGGTTCTCGCACCAGCTCGACCTCGCCGCCCGGGTGAAGAAGCCGGTGATCGTCCATACGCGCGAGGCGGACGACGACACCGTGGCGATCCTCCGAGAAGCAGGATCGAGTGACGGGGTGATTCACTGTTTCACCGGAGATCCGGCGCGCGCGACGGTCTACCTGGACATGGGGCTGTACCTGTCCATCCCCGGCGTGGTCACCTTCAAGAACGCCGAGCCTCTTCGCGACGCGGTGCGGATGGCGCCCCTGGAGCGGATGCTGATCGAGACGGACTGTCCGTACCTCGCGCCGATCCCCCACCGCGGCAAGCGCAACGAGCCGGCCTACGTGCGACTCGTCGCCGAGAAGATCGCCGAGCTCAAGGGGATCGATGTCGAGGAGGTGGCGGCGACCACCACCCGAAACGCGGTGGAGCTCTTCCGCCTCGGCCGGTAGCCGCCGGAGGCGACCATCGAGGCCAGGCAGCGGACCCGACCTGCCTGGCTATTAATACCCCTGTGGCTCGCCTGCCGCACTCTTCTCCTGCGGCGCCTCCTCGGCCGGCGCGGTGGAGTCGGCCGGCGCTTCCGCGCCTGGCGAGGCCTCCTTCGTCTCGACCTCCGGGGGGCGGGACTCGCGTGGCTCGCGCGCCTCGGCAGCAGTCTCCTGCCGATCGTGCGCCTCGGCAGCGGGCTCCTGCTGTTCGCGCGCCTCGGCCGCCGTCTCCTGCTTCTCCCGGTCCTCCGGCGGCGCCTCCTGCTCCTCCGGTCGCTGTTCGGCGGAGGGCTCCGTGAACGCGGAGAACGGCTTGAAGGTGAGCTTCTCTCCGCCCGCCGCCGGCCTGCCTCCCTCGGCCCGCTTCAGGATCTTGGGGCCGCGCCGCTCGCCGCCCTCCCGAACCGAAGGCAGGGCAGGGGCCTCGGCCGGCGCGGCCGGCGCCGCCTCGAGCCGGGGCTCTGCGATCCCGCGCTCCCTCATCCGCCGCTCACGTCGCGGCGCCTCGGTCGTCCCTTCCGCGGCCCCCTGCGGCTCGCGCTTCTCCCTGCGCTCGCCCCGGGTCTTCCCCCAGCCCTTGGCGGGCGAGCCCCTGCGACGGCCGGCCTCGGTGGGCGCCGGACCCTTCCACAGCATGCGCTCGTGGGTCTTCTGCGGATCGGTCCACTTGGCGCCGGGGCTCCGGGCCATCTGCCCCAGCATCGAGTCGATCCGGCTGTCGATCTCGTCCAGGGCGTGGACGAGGTAGGCCTCGATCGTCATCGGCAGCTTCGGGGAGCCGTATTCGAGCCTGCCGTGGTGGGCGAGCACCATGTGGACGAGGTGGTTCTCGATCTCCTTCGGGAAGCCGGAGATCGCCTTCGCCTTCTCGTGGATCCAGGTCGCGGTCATGACCAGGTGGCCGACCAGCTTGCCCTCGTCCGTATAGGTGGTGGTCCCCCTGTCGTAGTTGAGCTCGGAGATCTTTCCCAGGTCGTGGAGGAAGGCGCCGGCGAGGAGCAGATCGCGATCCGCCATCGGATAGTGATCCGCCAGTCGGCCGGCGAGGCGCACGCATGAGAGCAGGTGCTCGAGCAGGCCGCCGGGGCGGGCGTGGTGGATCTCCTTCGCCGCAGGCGCGCGGCGAAGCTTCGCCGCGATCTCCGGATCGTCCAGGAAAGAGGAGAGCAGCGCCCGCACGTGGGGATCCGTCACCCTGGACAGCTCGCCGCGCAAGGCGCCGAACGAGGCCTCGCCAGGCGCGGCCTGGGCCGGCGCGGGCGGCGGCTCGAAGGCGAAGTCTTCGGGGTTCGATTCGTCCAGGGATTTTTCGATCGCTTCGATCGTTAGCTGGGGGCGGCCCTGGAAGGAGGCCACCTGCCCCTCGATCCGGACGCGATCGCCCGCCTCGAAGAGGGACGCCAGCTCGTCCGCCTGATTCCAGATGCGCGCGTCGAGCTGACCGGTCTTGTCCTGGAGAAGGACCTTGAGGAAGGGCTTGCCGTTCTTGCCCATCGCCTGCTGCTTGCGCGCCACCGCGAATACCCCGGTCGCCCGCTGCCCCGTCTGGATGTCCTTGACCCACGACCTGTCCATGCCTGGCTCCACCCGTTGCGAAAGGTTCCGTCGTGCTCCACGGAATCGAACCGCGGAACCTAGCAGACGGGCGAAGGCCGAACAACGCGGAGCTGGTTCGAAAACGGAGTCGACGTGAAACTCGCATTGCTTCCCCTCGCCCTGGTCCTCCTCGTCCCTCCTTCGCTCTACGCCGCCTCGGACGGCTGGAAACGGATCGCGGAGAAGGACGGCATGACGGTCTCCGTGAGGGACGCCGAGGACGGGGTGTCCGAGGTGCAGGTGGAGGGCAGGATCGACGCGCCCCCGGAGACCGTGCTCGCGGTGCTCGCCGACGTGGAGGCGTATCAGGACACGATGCCGCACACCGAATACTCCCAGCTGGTGAAGCGGGAGGGCGACCGGATCTGGCTCTACTCCGTGGTCAATCCGCCGCTCGCCAGCCGCAGGGACTACTGCGTGGAGATCAAGCTCTCGAGGGGGCCGAAGGGCGTGCTCTCCACTGAATGGAAGCCAGCGAACGAGCTGGCGCCTCCGGCGAAGAAGGGCGTGGTGCGGGTGACGGTGAACGACGGATCGTGGACCCTGGCGCCCACGGACGGCGGGCGCGCCACCAAGGCCACCTACCGGCTCCACGTCGATCCGGGCGGCAAGCTCCCCAGGTGGATCGTCGAGAAGACGAACCGCAAATCGGTGCCGGATGCGTTCCAGGCCGTGCGGAAGGCGGCGAAGTCGAAGCGCTATGCCGACGCCCCGTCGCCGCTCGCGCAGGCGCGGTGACGGGCGCACCTCGCCCGCGCGGCCCGCCGAGCGTCAGAGCCGCGAGAGGACCGCGACGATCGCCGCGACCGAGGCGAGGAGGAGCGTGACCAGGAAGATCGCCCGGAACCGGGCGATGTCCTGCTTCTCCGCGTGGAGCATCTGGGCGTACTCCGGGATGTCGCCGATGCGCCGCCAACGCTCCTCGCCTTTGCGCCGCACCTCGTCGTCCATGTCGAGGAGCCGCTGATTGAGCAGCCTCACGAGCTGCTTCCCGTCGGCGACGTTCAGCTCGGCGCCTCCCTTGGATCGGACCTGGTAGCGCACCATGCACCCTCCGCGGCGATCGCGACCGCGATCCGAAGGCCATCAACCATGGTCGACACGATCCCGCCGGCAAGAGGGGGAGGTGGGCGATCGCAGTTGCTGACGCTTTCGGAGGAACCGTCGAGGGCGGCGTTTATATCCGCTGGTTCCCGAAGCGCACAAGGCGCGCGGCTTCGATCGAGACGAAGGTCGCCGGAGGCCCGGCGTCGCGGCTGGGTGCAGCGGGCGCGTGGCTCCTTCGAGCAGGCTTTTCCTGGCGCGAGACTCCTGCGTCAGGGAGGGGCGCGCCGGGCGCGCTGCGGCACTCCGGTCAGGCCTCGCCGGCGGGGCGCTGGGCGTCGCTCCGAAGCTCCTGCGTCACCAGCTCGAGGATCTCGGTGGACGCCGCGAGGATCTCCTTGGGGGTGAAGCCCCCCTCGCGCAGCTCCCGGTAGAAGGAGCGCGCCAGGATCCGGGGGCCGTTCGCGCCGGAGATCAGGAGGCCGTTCATCTTGGCTTCGATCATCTTCTCGGGGACCATTTCGCGTTGCTCCTTCGCCCTCGAGGGTGGAGGGCCGTTTCGACGGATCCGGCGAGGCCTGCAGCGGCGCTCGGCCGTTCTCTCGGCATGGGCATGGGAGATGAGCAAGGTGCGGGCCAACCCCACGCACCTTGTGGGTGCGCCGTGAAAACAAACGCTTGCGGCGCCGCTCACCCCGCAAGGAGGCCGGGGTGCGTCCGTCGGTTCGCAGGTCTCGGGTCTCCGGGGCGCGAATGGGAGTTCGCACTCCCATGCACGTGCTTCGGAGCGGACGCAGTTGGCGATCTTGCGCTTGACCGATCGGGGCCCCACCCCTATGAACGCGCACTCGGCAGCAGGGCTCCCGAGGGAAGCCGCAAGGGTGCGGCGCCATTCGTGGGAAAGGAAGGCGAGCGATGAAGTTTGCCATCAACGGCTTCGGCCGAATCGGCCGGTGCGTGCTGCGCGCGGCGCTCCAGCGCAAGGAGAACGACGTCCAGATCGTTGCGATCAACGATCTCGACTCGCCCGCCACGCTCGCGCATCTGTTCGAGTACGACTCCGTTCACGGGAAGTTCCCTGGCGAGGTGCACGCGACCGAGAAGTCGATCGTGATCGACGGCCGCGAGATCCCGATCTTCGCGATCCGCGAGCCGGAGAAGCTCCCCTGGAAGGACCTGGGCGTGGACACGGTGTTCGAGTGCACCGGCCGCTTCACCGACCGCGACGCCGCCGGGAAGCACCTGGCAGCCGGCGCGAAGAAGGTGATCATCTCCGCTCCCGCCAAGAATCCCGACATCACGATTTGCTATGGGATCAATCACGATCAGTACGATCCCTCCAAGCACCACATCTTCTCGAACGCCTCGTGCACCACCAACTGCCTCGCGCCGGTGGTGAAGGTGCTCCTCGAGAACTTCGGGATCGAGCGCGGCCTGATGAACACCGTGCACAGCTACACCAACGACCAGAGCATCCTCGACCTGCCCCACAAGGATCTGCGCCGGGCGCGAGCGGCGGCGGTGTCGATGATCCCGACCTCCACCGGCGCCGCCAAGGCGGTGGGCGAGGTGCTGCCCCAGGTGAAGGGCAAGCTCACCGGCATGGCCATCCGCGTGCCGACTCCCAACGTCTCGCTGGTCGACTTCACCGCGGTGCTCTCCCGCAAGGCCACCGCCGACGAGGTGAACGCCGCCATGAAGAAGGCGGCGGAAGGATCCCTCGCGGGCGTCCTCGCCTACACGGAGAAGCCGCTCGTCTCCATCGACTACAACCACACGCCGTGGTCTTCGACGGTCGACGGCCTCTCCACCATCGTCATCGACGACATGGTGAAGGTGCTCGCCTGGTACGACAACGAGTGGGGCTTCTCCAACCGGATGGTCGACCTGGCGAAGATGGTGGCGACGAAGCGCTAGCGCGCTCACGCGCGAACCTCATGGAACGCCCGTGTCCACGGGCGGGGTTGTTCGGAGGGCGGGACGAAGATTCGTTCCCGCCCTCGCGCATGAAAGGGATCTTTGTCATGGCGGTCCGCACGCTCGACTCGCTGCCCCTCACCGGCAAGCGCGTCTTCATCCGCGTCGACTTCAACGTCCCCCTGAGCGAAGGCAAGGTGTCCGACGACACCCGCATCCGCGCGGCGCTTCCCACCGTTCGCCTCGCCCTCGAGCGGGGCGCGAAGGTGATCCTCGCCTCCCACCTGGGTCGGCCGAAGGGAAAGCCGGACCCCAAGTACTCGATGCTTCCCGTGGGCGAGAGGCTCAAGGAGCTGCTCCCCGACGTCGACGTGATCGTCGCGGACGACTGCGTGGGCGAGGGCGTGGCAAAGGTGGTTCGCGAGCTCAGGGACGGGCAGGTCCTGCTCCTGGAGAACCTGCGCTACCACGCGGCGGAGGAGGCGAACGACGAGGACTTCGCGAGGCAGCTCGCGTCCAACGCCGACATCTGGGTGAACGACGCCTTCGGCGCCGCCCATCGCGCCCACGCATCCACCGCGGGGATGGCGAGGTTCGTCGGAGAGAAGGCGGCCGGGCTCCTCATGAAGAAGGAGCTCGACTACCTGGGCGGCGTCCTCGGCAAGCCGGAGCGCCCGTTCGTCGCGATCCTCGGCGGCGCCAAGGTCTCGGACAAGATCAAGGTGATCGAGAGCCTGCTGCCTCGCGTGGACGCGTTGCTCGTGGGCGGCGCGATGGCCTACACCTTCCTCGCCGCCCAGGAAATCCCGGTGGGGACGAGCCTGGTGGAGAAGGACAAGCTCGATCTCGCCAGGCACCTGCTCGAGGCGGCGCAGCGCAAGGGCACGCAGCTCGTGCTCCCGCTCGATCACGTCTGCGGCCGGGAGCCCAAGGCCGGCACGGAACGCCTCGAGGTGAAGGAGCGCGCGATCCCCGACGGCTGGATGGGGCTCGACATCGGCCCGAAGACCGTCCAGCTCTACCGGGAGAAGATCGCGATCGCCAAGACCGTGCTCTGGAACGGCCCGATGGGGCTCTTCGAAATCCCCGAGTTCTCCCAGGGCACCATCGCCGTGGCGAAGGCGCTGGCCGCTTCCGAGGCGACCTCCATCGTGGGAGGTGGCGACAGCGCCGCGGCCGTGGAGCAGGCGGGGCTCGCCTCGAAGATGAGCCACGTATCCACCGGAGGCGGCGCCTCCCTCGAGTTCCTGGAAGGTCGCGAGCTGCCTGGCGTGAAGGCGCTGGAAGGTTGAAAGAGATGAAGACTCGTACCCCGTTCATCGCCGGAAACTGGAAGATGCACCTCACCATCGACGAGGGCGTCGCGCTCGTCCGCGAGCTGCGCTCGTCCCTCGAAGGGATCGAAGGCGTGCGGGTCGCGGTGGCGCCGCCGTTCACGGCGGTCCACCCGATGGCGAAAGAGCTCGCGAGCTCCACGATCGAGGTCGCAGGGCAGGACGTCTACTGGGAGCCGCAGGGCGCCTTCACCGGGGAGGTCTCCGCGGGAATGCTCCGCGACGCCGGCGCCTCCTGTGTCATCGTTGGACACTCTGAGCGGCGGCAGTTCTTCGGCGAGACCGACGAGACGGTCGGCAAGCGCGCCAAGGCGGCGCTCGCCGCCGGCCTCACGCCCATCGTCTGTGTGGGGGAGAGCCTCGCCGAGAGGGAGGGAGGGAGGACGCTGCAGGTGGTGGGGACGCAGGTGAAGGAAGGCCTGCGCGGCTTCACGGCCGAGGAGCTCGGGAAGCTCGTCGTCGCCTACGAGCCGGTGTGGGCCATCGGCACCGGCAAGACCGCCACCGCCGCCCAGGCGCAGGAGGTGCACGCCGCCATCCGGGCCATGCTGCGCGAGCTCGGCGGGGACGTGGCCGATCGGGTGCCGCTGCAGTACGGCGGCAGCGTGAAGCCGGACAACGCCGCCGAGCTCTTGTCGCAGCTGGACGTCGACGGCGCCCTCGTCGGCGGTGCGTCGCTGAAGGCCTCGACCTTCGCCGCGATCGTCCGCGCCGCGATCTGACCCCCCCATACGGGCTAGCAAAAGAGGCCCTGGGTGCACCGTCGCCCGGGGCCTCTTTGCGTCTTCGCGGGCCCATCGCACGACTTCTGGGCACGGATTCCGCGGTGCGACTCTGGCTCGAAGGCGAGGCCAGGCCCGCGATCTGGCCGGTGAAACAGGCCCGTCGAAGGCTTGGACACGCAAAAATAGGGAGCCCAAGGTAGGGGCTGGGGAAGCAGGAAAATTCTTCTATTTCCTTCTGCTTGCGCCTCCCTCTCGATGCAGTGTGTGACGCGTCGGAACCCTCCAGATGGAGGGGCGAAAATGGACCTCGTTGCCAGCCCGCTGGCGCCGGTGATTCGCTGGCGTCACTTGTGGTCTGACCTGCGCAGGCTCCACCTGTCGCCGCACGTCACGTTCGCACGGGAGTGCAATATGAAGTTTCAGAATTCGCTGATCGGTTCCCTCGCGGTCTTGTCGCTGGTTCTTTCAGCCTGCGGCGATGATCCTGAAATCGTGGAGGTCCCCGGCGATCCCCACGCGCAGATCCAATCGTTCACGGTGACCCCGGACGCGATCGAGGCCGGCACCGAGGTCACCGCCGAGTGGAAGACGCAGGACGCAACCGGGATCGAGCTGACCCGGAACGGAACCGCGGTCGATCTCGGCGACGCTTCGGTGGCCGAGGGCTCGATCAAGCTGGCGGTGCAGGAGTCCGCCGTCTTCGTCCTGAAGGCCACCGGAAAGACGGAGTTCGTCGACACGCGGTCGGCGTCGGTGACGGTGAAGGTCGAGGCACGGCCGAACATCGTTGCGTTCACCGCGAACCCGGCGACCGTGCGGGCGGGTGAGACGACGACCCTCGAGTGGCAGACCAAGGACACGGACACCGTGCGCATCCTCGACGCCTCGGGGACAGCGCTCGATCTCGGAGACGCCGTCGCGTCCGAGGGAAGCGTCACCACCGCGGCCCTCGCCGCGAGCACGTCCTTCAAGCTGATCGCGGAGCGGGCTGGGCAGCCGGCCTCCGAGAGGACCGTTTCCGTCACCGTGACGCCGCTCGAGACGACGCGCATCCTCACGTTCACGGCGGAGCCCGCCGAGGTGGAAGAGGGCGGGGCGTCGCGACTCTCCTGGGTCACCGAGAACGCCGAGACCGTGCAGCTCTTCGCAGGGACCGATGAGATCGACATCCTGGGGCAGGGGCCAGCCTTCGGCGCCGTCGACGTCCACCCCACGGTTTCGGGCACCTACCGCCTCGTGGCGTCGAAGGGCGAGCAGATCGACGAGAAGACCGTTCAGGTGCGGGTGAAGGGCTTCCCGAACGCCTCCTTCGAGATTTCGCCGTCGCCGATCGACTTCGGCGGCACGGCGACGGCGACCTGGTCGACGGAAGAGGCGGAGACCGTCAGCATCGCCGACGCCTTCGGCAACCCGATGGAGGGCGGCTCCGTCGACGCGAGCGGCACCCGCGTGATTCACCCTTCGATGACCACCACCTTCACGCTCACCGCCACGGGCCCGACCGGGAAGGTCGCCCGTGTCACCGACGTCGTGGAGGTCCGGCCGGCGGTGCTGGGCTTCGCGCGGGTGGGCACCGAGCCCGTGGGCGTCGGCGACGTCGTCGAGCTCACTTGGGAGACGGGCGGCGCGACCTCGGTCGAGCTCTCGAACCTCGACGGGGCGACGAAGACCATCCAGGGAATCCAGGTCGACGAGGGGACGGCAACGATGCCCATCGGCGCCGGCGGGACGTTCGAGATCGTCGCCAAGAGCGGTCGCCTCGAGACCCGGTCCCAGATCCAGGTGATCCTGATGCTCGAGCCCGCCATCGGCACGTTCGGGGCGAACCGTGACGTCGTCAGCCTCGTCGACGGCACCGCCGAGGTGCGCCTCGCCTGGTCCGGTGTGAACCGCGCCGACACCCTCGAACTCGATGACAGCAACCTCGGGCGGATCACGCTGAACCCAGCCGACCTCGCCGCGGGTTTCAAGGTCGTGACCATCGAGGAGGATACGACCTTCACCCTGACGGCGCGCAACGCCGCGGGCTTCGTCAGCTCCACTGCGATCGTCCGCGCGGTGTCGATGCCCACGGTGTCCGCGGTGTCGGTCTTCCCTGATTACATCGGCGCGGGAGAGGAGGTCGAACTCACTTGGACCACGACCGGCGCCACCAACGTGGAGATCCTGGCGAACGGGCTCGTCGTCCCCGGCACCCACCCGGCCTCCGGCACCGCCTCCATTCCCGTCGGCGTCGCTACCACCTTCGAGGTGAAGGCCTTCAACGACGCGCTGGACTCGGCGAGCGACATCGCCAGCGTCTCGGTGGGCGCTCCCCAGATCCTCACCTTCACCGCATCCGAGACGAACGCTTGGACTGGGACCCCGATCATCTTGTCGTGGACGAGCCGCGGAGCCGGCACGCTGCGCATCTCTCAGGCGGGATCCGTGGTGCACAGCACCTCCACGCGAGCCGACGCGATTTCCGGCTCCTACACGACGCCTCCGCTCGCCGATGGCCTCCATGACTTCGAGGTCGAGATTGAGAACGCCGCCGGTGCGGTAAAGAATCAGTCGATGCGGGTGCGGGTCGGGTCCGGGCCGTCCATCGATTCCTTCACGGTCTCCCCTGGGCAGCTCCTCTCGGGCACCGACGTCACCGTCTCCTGGTCGGCGGGGCCCGACCCCGATGGCAACGCTCCGACGCTGGCCCTCACCGCGAGCCTCGGCGGCCCATACACGATCCCGGCGACCGCGACGGGAACGGCGACGTTCACCCTGACCGACTTGGGCGCTTACGCGTTCACGCTCACCGCCACCACGACCGCGGCGGGTTCGGTCGCCGCCACCCAGCAGGCGACGACGACTGTCTTCGGTAGGCCGACGGTGACCCTGGCCGCGACGCCCTCCCTGTTCGACGACGAGCTCCATACCGACGTGGAGCTGACCTGGACCTCGGAACACGCGGACACCTCGCTCGAACTCTTCGAGATCGTCTCGGGGACGCCGACGTTGATCCACCAGATCCCGGAGGCCACCCGCGGCGCTGGCTCCTTCTTCGCCGGCCCGCAGACCGCCGCACGGACCTTCAGGATCGTCGCCACCAACGGCCTTGGCATGACGGACGAGAAGGACGTGATCGTCGGGATGCAGGGGCCGCAGATCACCTCGTTCGTCGGGGTCCCGGTCGAGGCCTACCTCAACCCCGCGACTCCCCCGACCGTCGCCGTGCTCGGAGGCGACGCCGTCTCGCTGCAGTGGACCACGCGAAAGTCGACCCGGGTGACCCTCGACTTCCTCACGGGCATGGTCCTGAGCGAATCGACCGAGCCCTTCATCGACGCGAGCACCGCCGGCGGGACGAAGTTGAACCTGACCCAGACCTGTACGACCACCTGGGTTCCCGGCGACGAAGGCTGCGGAGATCTCACCTTCCCGAACGGCTTCACGTTCCCCTTCGGCGGGACGGGCCGGACGGCGATGCGGATCTACACCAACGGCGTGGCGAGCTTCGACCTCACCCGGACCGGCAGCTCGTTCTCGAACGGAACGATCGTGCCGACCTCGAACGCCTGGGCTCATCTGCCGGTCTTCTGGGACGACCTGTTCTTCCCCACCGACATGGCGAATGGAAACGTCTACTACCTCGAGGGAACCACCACAGGGGGCGAACGGTACCTGGTGGTGCAGTGGAAGGACGCCACGACCAGCTCGACCTCGGTTCCCCCTACGGAGAGCCTGAACTTCGAGATCGTGCTCTACGAAACGGGTGAGTTCGAGTACCGCTACGGCGGCATGGTCACCGCGACGGCGTCGCGAGCGACCGGGACCGAAGCGACCATCGGGTACGTGGTTCCCGGCGGCGCACACTACAACCTCGTCTCGTTGGACGCCGCCGTCTCCGGCGGCTTGGCCAACCGGTCGCTGCGGTTCTCGCATCCACCTTCGCTTGGGCTCAACGATTCCTTCACCTGGACCCCGACGGGCGGGACGGGGATCGTCTCTCGGACGGCCACTCTCATCGCGTCCGCGCCGGGCATGCCGGACGCGACCTCGACCGTGACGGTGGAGGTGCACCCGAAGGCGACGGTGAGCATTTCCGCCAACCTCCCGGCCGGCCAGGACGCGATCCGCAACACGCCATTCCCCGTCGTCTGGACGACGACGAACGGCAACGCGTTCCGCGTGGAGGATGACACGGGCGCAACGATTTGTACGGCAGCGGCTGGCCAGGTCGCGTCGGGGCAGTGTCTCGTGACTTCCGCCACGACGGGGCAGCGCACCTTCACGGGCGTCGTCACGGGAGGGCTGGGCCACGAAGTGAGTAAGACGTTCGACGTGATCATCACTTCCGCCGACTTCGGCATCAACTCGTTCGACGTCACCTCCGGGGAGGTCGACTACGGCCAGCCGGTTACCCTGATGTGGGATACCGGTGACGCCGACCTGCTGACCATCACCGCCAACGGCGAACCGCTCGTGCTTCCGCCGACGGTGGACTTCAATTCCGACTCGTTCACAATCCCCGCGCTCTCCGAGGCGACGGAGTTCGAGCTCACGATCACCAACGTGGGGACGGGCGCGACTCGTTCCGCCACAAGGCAGGTCACCGTCCGGACGCTGCAGTTCTCGCTGACGCCCTCCGAGACCGAGGTCTCCCCCGGGACGCCGGTGGACATCCTGATCACCGGCACCTCCCTCGTGCCAGGCGAGGAGGTGTCGTTCGAGGTCGTACCGATGACGCCGGCGACCAGCCTCCTAGAGGACATCAGTGCCGATCCGGACGCGACGCGGATCATCAACTCCGGCGCGAGCGACGACGCCGCCGCGATCGCCGACTTCGACGTGGCGAACACGCAGTTCGAGTTCCCGTACTTCGGGACGGTCCACTCGAAGGTGAAGGTCTCGGTCAAGGGGTTTATCCTGCCCGAGACGGCAGCCCTTCCGTCCTCCCCGTACTCCAACGTCGCCATCCCGACGGGAACGACCTCCTCCTTCAAGAACGTGCTCCTCGCGCCGTTCTGGGGAGATCTCCTCACCGACGCCACTGACGCGGGAGTCTTCACGAAATTCGTTAGCGACCCTGTCGATGGTGATCGGTTCATCATCCAGTGGCACAAGGTGAACATCTGGGGTAGCCCCCAGAACACAGGCACCCAGCTGACCTTCCAGGTAGTCCTCTTCAAGGATGGCGCGTTCGAGTTCCGATATGGCGACATGAACCCCACGACGAACGCTCTCGCCCAGGGCGGCGCGAAGACCATCGGGTACCAGAGGCCCGGCGGTGCGACCGGCTACCAGGTCCACTACGGCGGAGGTTGGACGTCTTCTCCCACCAACACCTCGATCACTACGCTCCAGGGCGGAGCCTCGAACCGGGCTTTCCGTTGGGGGCCGCTGGGCAACAACTCCACTTGGACCGTAACGCCCTCGGCGACTGGAACCTACACGGTCTGCTCGACGTTGAGTGGCTTCTCCGAGTGCAAGTCCGTGACGATCATCTCCGAGTTCCTGGTGTCGAGCTTCGAAGCCTCCGTTTCGACGATCGACTTCGGAGAGTCGGTCGAACTCTCCTGGGCCACCAAGAACGCTGACACGTTCAGGCTCCTGGAGGGGACCAACCCGATCGCAGACGAGACCACGGTCGACAAGGACGGCGACAGCATCGTCGTTCAGCCGACCGCCACGACCACGTATACCCTCGAGGCAAAGAACACCTTCCTCAACAAGACGATCACCATGACCAAGACGGTCACCGTCAAGCAGTTCGAGCTCGGCCTGACGTCCAACGTCGCCACGGTGAATCCGGGCGATCCGGTGACGCTGAGCTGGACCTCGACCACCTTCTCCGGTGCGCCGACCCACCTCGTGACGCCGCTCGCAGACGTGTCCGCCACGAGCGCGTATTCCGACATCAGCGGAGTAGCTGGCGTCCAGGAGATCATCGGGACGAACAAGGATAGCGACATCGTCCTCGTCACGTTCGACCCTGGTTTCGTCTTCCCGTACTTCGGCACCGACCACAATGCGGTCCGGGTGTCCACGGACGGGTACGTCTCGCTCGACTCGGCGGTGACGAGCACCACGTCGACGAACGCCGCGATGCCCACCACCTCCAGCCCCAAAATCCACCTCGCACCCTTCTGGGACAACCTGCATACCCGGACCAACGGTCGGGTTCACGCCGGGCAGGTGGGGTCCGAGTATGTGTTCCAGTGGTCGAGCATGAGCATGACCACCGGCTCGTCCGCCACCGACGAACACAACCTGAATTTCCAGGTCGTGCTGCGCGCCGATGGATCGTTCGAGTATCGCTATGGATTGATGGCAGGCCGGGCGACGACGAGCTCGTCCTGCTACCCGACCCCTGCGGATTGCACCAACGAGGCGAACGGCTCGGCGGCCACCATCGGATACCAGAACTTCACCGGGACCGCCGGATTCCAGCTCTACTTCGGTGGAGCATCCCCTGGTTCGGCGAACTTCCCCTTCGGCGACGGCCTCTCGAACCGTGCTTTCGCCTTCACGCCCCATAGCGGAAGCGGATCGATCACGGTCAATCCCTACGACACCACGTCCTACAAGGTCTGCGCGATCTCGGGGACATTCCTCGAGTGCACCGAGCCGCTCAGCGTCAAGGCAGACTGGAAGATCGACTCGTTCAACGCCGCCCCGAGTCCGGTGGTTGCCGGCACGCCGCTCACCCTCTCGTGGTCGACGGCCGGCGGGGATTCGGTGACGGTGAAGGCGAAGGCGGGTACCACGGAGTCGACGATCTTCACCTCCACGACCGACGTCGCGTCCGGCACGACTGTCGACTTCCCCACCGTGGCGACCACGTATACGCTGGAACTCCACTCCAAGGGCCGAGTCAAGACGATGACGAAGGCGGTCATCATGCGTGAGGTGTCCGTCGATTTCACTGTCACGTCGGAGGTCGCTCTCCCTGGTGTCCCCGTCTCCTTGGATTGGACGATTACGCCGAATGCGGCCGGCACTCCGACCGTATCGGTTCCGATGGTCGAGGTGGATGCGAGCACCGGCAGCGGCTTCGAGTTCCAGGACATCAGCGTCGAGACGACCAAGACGCAGATCATTGGAAGCGGCCTCGATTCGACCGTATCCAACCATACGTTCCCGTCGGGCTTCTCCTTCCCGTTCATGGGCACGACCTACACGTCAATCCGGGTTGGGGTCGACGGGTACGCCTCGTTCGATACGAGCACCACCGGTACGGGCTCGAACCAGATCATCCCGAACACCGACTCGACCTACAAACGCCCGAACCTGGCGGTCTTCTGGGACGATCTGAACACGCGGACGAACGGCCGTGTCTATGCATTCAGGCCGGACACCGACACCTACATCATTCAGTGGAGCAGAGTGAGCGCGACCAACGGGTCGACGGCGACGAACGAGTGGGATCTGAACTTCCAGATCGTCCTCCACTCCGACGGCAGGTTCGAGTACCGATACGGCACGATGGCGGGTCCGGCGACACCGGCGACAACGACCACCGCCTGCAATCCCGTCTCGTGTGAGAACGAGGCGAAGGGATCGTCCGCGACCATCGGATACCAGGACACGACCGGTACGCTGGGCCACCAGATCCACTTCGGCGGCAACGGGCGCTCCCACCTGAACCCGATCGTCAGCGGAGGCGTCGCTCACCGGACCTTCGCGTTCAACCCGGCGGCGACGAGTCCGCTCGTGGACGCGGGCGAGCACTCGATGACCTACTACGTCTGCGCCAAGCTGGGCACATACACTGAGTGTGGCAAGAAGACCGTCTACCGGTATGGCGAGGGAACCGCCGTCTTCTCCGAGCTGATGATCAATCCGACTGGCGGTGCGACGGACCAGTGGTTCGAGGTTCGCAATCTCCTCCCCACCGAGATCGACATGACCGGCTGGACGCTGTCGACTGGCGCCGGAAGCTACACCATCACGGGGCCTCTCGTCGTCCCCGCCAAGGGCCATGTCGTCTTCTCGTCCGCGCCGATGGCAGGCGTGACCAACGTGGTCTACGGCGCGAGCCTTCCGATGAACCCGGCGGGTGACACCCTCTCGCTGAAGATCGGTACCGTCCCGGTGTCCTCCGTCTCGTGGAACTCCGCCTTGCAGATCCCGCAGGGCGCATCGCTCGAGCTGGACGCGACCCGGCAGTTCGAGGGCAAGGGCATCTTCACCAAGCTGAGCTACTACTGCGTGGCGGAGGACTTGATGGGCGACGGAGATGCCGGTACCCCTGGCGCCGAGTCGACCTGCTCGTCGATCCCCTACACCCTCGACATGAACTCGACGCTCCCGTTCATCGACATCCGGGCCTCGGGTACGACCGTCGCGGCGATGGCCGCCGACTCCGGGAGGGCGGGCCTGGCTCTGCCTTTCGCGATGCCCATCTTCCATGAGACCTACACGAACGTGTGGCTCGATGCGAACGGATGGATGTCCTTCGCGGCAGTCCAGCCGTCGACGTCCCACTTTGCGCCGACGCTTCCCCGGGCCGTCGGCGCCACTCCGGAGGGCCCGCTCGTCTCGGCCTTCTGGGACGACATCGGTTGTACGCAGGGCAACGGCCTGCCGTGGGACTTCCAGTATCAAGCGAAGACCGTGTCGGGCCATGAGGTGATGATCCTGCAGTGGAACAACTATGCCCGCTGCAGCAGCGCCGGTGGCGCGACCTTCCAGGTGCAACTCTGGGAGAACGGTGACATCGCCATGGCCTACTTGAGCATGGACGCCGTTCCCGGGTCCTCGGCCTGGAATGTCTACAACGGCTCGGGCGCTTGGATCGGCTTGGAGGGACTGGACGGTACGCTCGATACCGTGACGGCGCTCTACAAGACCGTCGAGCCGCTCTCCGGCCGGACGATCCTGTTCAAGCGAAAGTAGTCGCGGTGCATGGGGAGCCCGGTCTCACCGGGCGCCCCATTGGGAACGAATCAAGAGGTTCGGAAGGGCGCCCGGGCTACCGCCGGGGCGCCCTTCGTTTTGTGAGGCATCGCCGTACGCTCCGCTCGTGAGGCGGGCGAGAGCGGAACCGGCGGTCGTTTCTAGTCCAAATGGAGGTAGTCAAAGGAAAGAGATTGAAACAACAACCTTGCGCTGCTTCGCTATTGGCATCGGCGGGTGTGCCGCTCGGCACCTGCCATCCCCAAAGGAGTCCGACGTGAAGCAGCTCAGGCAGCTTGTGTGGTTGTCCGCGGTCGTCTCACTCTCGTTCGCCGCTTGCGGCAGCGACGAGGTCGATCCAGGGGAAGTGGGCGAGGGGGTAGCAGTCGTCTCGTTCACCGCCGATCCCGACCGCGTCGCTGCTGGCGACTCGGTGGTCCTCTCGTGGAAGACCAAGGGCGCAGCCTCCGTGAACGTCACCGGCAATGGCGTGGCGGTCGATCTGGCTGGCGCTTCCCCGGCCGAGGGCACCGTCTCCGTGTCGATCGACGAGTCGACTTCCTTCGTCCTCGAGGCCACGGGGGCGGCGGGCGACAAGGCGACCGAGTCGCTGACCGTGACGGTGGAGGCGGCGCCGCGACCTTCGATCGAATCCTTCGTCGCGGATCCGTCGACCGTCGAGGAGGGCGGCACCGTCACCCTGAAGTGGCAGACGAAGCACGCAGACGCGGTGCGGATCGTCGACGCCACCGGCGAGGAGCTCGATCTGGGCGACGCGGCGCCGGTGGAAGGGCAGGTCGAGACCGCCGCGCTCGGGGCGACCACCAGCTTCAAGCTCGTGGCCTCCCGTGGAGACGACTGGGCCGAGAGAACGCTCACGGTCACCGTCTCTACGAAGCCGAGCGATGACGCGCGCGTGGTCTCCTTCACGGCGGATCAGACGGAGATCGAGGAGGGCGGCAAGGTTCGGATCTCGTGGACGACGGAGAACGCCGAGCGGGTTCAGCTCTTCGAAGGCCTCGAGGAGATCGATCTCGAGGGCCAGCCCGTCGCGGCAGGGACCGTGGACGTCTTCCCGAGCCGGTCGTCGACCTACCGGCTCGTGGCGTCGAAGGGCGATCAGAGCGACGAGAAGAGCCTGCAGGTGAAGGTGAGGGGCTTCCCGTCGGCGTCGCTGTCGATCGCGCCTTCGCCGATCGACTTCGGCGGCGCTACGACGATCACGTGGATGACGGAGGACGCGGTAGAGGTCACGATCACCGACGCGCTCGGCGAGCCCTTGGAGGGCGGCACGGTGGAGGCGAGCGGCAGCCGCACGATCCAGCCGGCGTCCACCACCACCTATCGGCTCTCCGCCGTCGGCGAGACCGGCAACGAGTCCCACGCCGTCGCCACCGTCGAGGTGCGCCCGGCGGTGCTCACGTTCGGCTTCGTGGACGACGAGCCCGCGGGGGAGGGCGATCTGGTCGCCCTCGAGTGGACCACCGGTGGCGCGACCTCCGTCGAGATCTCCAACCTCTCCGGCGAGACGAAGACGTTCGCCGGCACCCAGGCGGCGGCCGGAACCGCGTCGCTGCACGTCGGCACTTCGGGGAAGTTCGAGATCGTCGCCCGCAGCGGATCCTTGGAGGCGAGGAGCGAGATCGAGGTCGAGATGATCCACGCGCCGGCCATCGCCTCCTTCGGCCCCTCGCGTGGCGTCGTCAGCCTCGTCGACGGCACCGCCAGCGTGCGCCTCGTCTGGACGGGCGTGACCCGGGCCGAGACGCTGGAGCTCGACAGCGACACCCTGGGTCGGATCACCTTCGAGCCCGACGATCTCGCTGCAGGGGCGAAGGACGTCGAAATCGAGGCCGACACCACCTTCACCCTGACCGCCCGCAACGCTGCGGGCTTCGTCTCCGAGACGGCCGACGTCCGAGCGGTGCCCATGCCCGCCGTGACCTCGGTCTCGACCTGGCCCGACTACCTCGGCGTTGGCGAGGAGGTCGAGCTCACGTGGACGACCACCGACGCGACGGACGTCGTCATCGAGGCGAACGGCATGCCCGTCGCCGGGCCGCACCCCGCCTCGGGCTCCCTGTCGATCGCCGTGGATGTCGCGACCACCTTCGAGGTCAGGGCGTACAACGAGGCCCTGGACTACGACTCGGCCATCGCCTCCGTCTCGGTCGGCGCGCCGCAGATCCTGACCTTCGTGGCGTCGGACACCCACGCGTGGACGAACTCCGCGATCACGTTCGACTGGACCTCGAGAGGCGCGGGGACGCTGACCCTCTCCTCGGCGCCCGGCGTAGTGGAGTACGGCACCTCCGATCGCGAGGACGCCATCGCCGGCTCCTTCACCACCCAGCCGCTCGCCGACGGCGTGTACGACTACGTCCTCGAGATCGAGAACGCGTCGGGACAGAAGGTGTCGCAGACCATCCGCGTTCGCGTGGGCGCCGGTCCCTCGATCGAGACGTTCACCGTGACCCCCGCCCAGCTCCTCTCGGGCTCCGACGTCACCGTGCAGTGGGCGGCATCCTCCGATCCCGACGGCAACGTCCCGTCCCTCGTGTTGACCGCCGACGTCGGAGGGCCCTACGACCTGCCTGCCGCCGCGTCGGGTAGCGCGACCTTCAATCTCACCGAGGTCGGCGCCTATGCCTTCACGCTGACCGCCACCACGGAGGCGACCGGTTCGACCCCTGCCTCCAGGGTCGAGAACGTGGAGGTGTTCGGTTCGCCCACGGTGACCCTCGTCGCGACGCCGACGGTCTATGACGACGAGATCCATACCGGCGTCGAGCTCGCCTGGACGTCGGAGCACGCGGACACGTCCCTCGAGCTGTTCGTGATCGACGGCGCCAACCCGCCGGTCCTCCTCCACCCGGTCGCGCCGGCCGACCGCGCCACCGGCTCCTTCATGGCGCCTGCCCAGACGGCGAACACGACATACCGCATCGTGGCGACGAACGGCCTGGCCATGACGGCGCAGGAGGAGGTGACCGTCAAGATGCAGGGCACCCAGGTGCTGACCTTCACGGGCCAGCCGGTAGAGGCCTATCCCGATCCCGCCGCGCCCCCTGCCGTCGAGATCGTCAGCGGCGACGACGTCGTGGTCTCCTGGACGACCAAGCGCGCCAACAACGTCACCCTGAGCTTCCTGAGCGGCTACGGGCTTACGAGCATCGCCGACCCTTACGAAGACATCTCGACCCTGGGCGCGACCCTGGTCCCGCTGTCCGCCATGCCGGGGCGGACCCAGGGTCCCGCCGACGAAGGGAGCGGAGACATCACCTTCCCGTCGACCTTCCTCTTCCCGTTCGGGGGAACGGATCGGACCCAGCTCCGCGTCTTCTCGAACGGCGTGGCGACGTTCGACATGTCGCCGCTCCCGTCGTCCTACGACACCTTCACGAACGGCTCGCTCCCCCCGTCGAACGCTCGAATCAACATCGCTCCGTTCTGGGACGACCTCCTCCTCTCGGACGCCTCGACCAACGTGTCCTGGCTGGCGGGTACGGACAGCGCCACGAGCGAGCAGTACCTGATCGTCCAGTGGAAGGACGTCGGCTTCTTCAATCAGTCCGGCGTCAGCCTGAACTTCCAGGTGGTCCTCCATGAGGACGGGCGGATCGATTACCGGTACGGGACAATGAACGGCGGTTCGTCGAACCAGAGCCGCGCCGACGGCAACAGCGCGACCATCGGCGTCCACGCGGGGAGCACCGCCCACAAGATGCTGTTCGACACCTTCAACGTCGCGGTGCCCGGCGGGCTGTCCAACAAGAGCTTCCGCTTTGCGCCGGCACCTTCGCTTCCGCTCGCGGGCAGCGAGCCGTGGACGCCTGCCGCGAGCACGTCGGTCGTCACCCGCACCGCGACGATCGTCGCCTCGGGGATCGGCAGCGAGTCCAAGACGCTCGACGTCACCGTGCATCCGCGCGCCGCGGTCACGTTCCAGAAGAGCCAGGAAGGCGACGCGGTCCGCAACCAGGCCTTCGCCATGAAGTGGACCTCCAACCATGCGACGGCGGTCGAGATCCTAGACGAGAACGGGACGACCCTCTGCACCGCGACCGCGGCGGAGGTCACGGCCAAGACCGGGACCTGCGACGTCACCGCGACCGTCACCGGGATGGCCGAGTACACCGCGGTCGCGACTGGCGCGCTCGGTCACACGGTGAGCGCCACCGCGTCCGTCAACGTGGTCTCGGCGGACTTCGGCATCACCTTGTTCGAGGTAAGCGAGGACGAGGTCGACTACAACGAGCCCGTCACGCTGACCTGGGAGACCGGAGACGCCGACGACTTCGAGATCACGGCAAATGGGACGCCCCTCGTCCTCCCGCCCGGGACGGATTTCAACAGCGGTTCGTTCGTGGTGCCGGCTCTCTCTCGGACGACGACCTTCGAGCTCACGATCGGGAACGACCAGGCGACCCGGACCTCTTCGCAGACCGTGACGGTCCGGACCTTCAACCTCGAACTCATCCCCGACCTCACGGACGTCGCCCCGGGGCAGCCGGTCACCCTCACGTGGACGAGCACCTCCCTGACCGGCGCCCCCGCGAAGATCTTCATGGGGACTCCGATGGTCGACGTCTCGGCCACCTCGCCGTACGAGGACATCAGCGCCGTCGGCACGAAGATCATCGATCGGGTCTCTTCCGGCGCGGACCGCTGGGCGACGGTCGACTTCTCGGCGGAAGGCTTCTCGTTCCCGTACTTCGGCGAGACCCATTCCGCGATTCGGGTGGGGAACCAGGGCACCCTGTCGTTCGACACCTCGAAGTCGGGCTACACGTACAGCAACCGCGAGCTTCCCTCGACGCATGCGGACGCCGCCGGGGTCGCATTCGCCCTCTTCTGGGGCGACATCCAGGTCGCATCGACTGGCGCCTCGTTCCCCGATGGCGGTGTATACGCCCATTACAAGCCGAACCCGGGCGGTGTGGCCTCCTACATCATCCAGTACCACCACCACCGCATCTACGGCGCCTCGGCCGGTTCGACCGACCTGAACTTCCAGATCGAGCTCTTCGAGGACGGCGCGTTCGAGTTCCGGTACGCGGACATGCTGCCGCTCACCGGCAACAATCCGGTGTTGGGCGGCGCGAAGACGATCGGCTACCAGACGCCAGACGGCTCCATCGGCAGCTCGGTCCACTTCGGCGGCACGTACACCGGGAGCCCCCCCGCTTCCACGACCTTCCCCGGCGGCCTCTCCAACAAGTCGTTCCGGTACGAGCCCATCGTCGGAGACGGCAGCGTCGTCGTGAATCCGAAGGAGACGACCGACTACAAGATCTGCGCGGAGCTGGACGGGTTCACCGAGTGCAAGACGGTCACGGTCCAGGCCGAGTTCCTGCTGTCGTCGTTCGACGTCTCCACGACGGAGATCGACCGCGGACAGTCGGTGGACTTCACGTGGCTGACCAAGAACGCCGACACGTTCACGTTGAAGGATGGCTCCACCGTGATCGCGACGGAGGCCACGGTGGACAAGGACTCCGGCACCTTCCAGTACGCACCGACGGCGACCGGGACCTTCACCCTGGAGGTGAAGAACAACCACCTCAACAAGACGCTGACTGCGAACAAGACGATCACCGTCAAGCAGTTCGAGCTGTCTCTCACGGCGGACACCGACACCGCAGCCCCCGGAGACCCGGTGACGTTGACCTGGACCTCGAACACCTTCTCCGGGGATCCGACGGTCCTCACGACGCCGATGTCCGAGGTGACGGGGTCCGCCGCGTTCTCCGACATCAGCGCCGACCCGGACGTCGTCGCGCTGATCGGCGTCGGCGATATCTCGACCACCAAGCGAAACGTCGACACGGCCATCGTGGACCAGCCGCTCACGGAGTTCCCCTTCCCGTTCCTGGGAGTGGACCACACCTCGGTCCGGATCTCGGTGGACGGCTACCTCTCGTTCAGCACGAACACGTCGACGACGGGCTCGAACCAGGCGATCCCCAACACGAGCTCCTCCTACAACAAGGTGAGCCTGCCGGCGTTCTGGGACGACCTCAACGCCAGGACGAGCGGGACCGTGTACTTCCTCGCAACGCCCACCGAGTACATCGTGCAGTGGAGCCACATGAGCATGAGCAGTGCCTCCTCGACCACGTCGGAACACGACCTCAACTTCCAGGTCGTGCTCAAGCCCGACGGCACGTTCCAGTACCGGTACGGGACGATGGCGGGGCTCGGCGGTGGCGCGACCAGCAGCTCTTGCCACCCGACCCCCGGGAGCTGCCAGAACGAGGCGAACGGCGCCTCGGCGACGATCGGGTACCAGAACCTCGCCGGCACCGCGGGCTACCAGCTCCACTTCGGAGGCACCTCCAACTCGGCCTCGAACTTCCCCATCGGAGGTGGCCTGAGCGGGCGGGCGTTCCAGTTCACGCCCTACGGTGGAAGCGGCTCGATCACGGTCAACCCGTACGACTCGAGGTCCTACAAGATCTGCGCGATCTCCGGCTCCTTCGTGGAGTGCACGGAGTCGGTCTCGGTGCAGAGCGAGTGGAAGATCGTGTCGTTCGCGCCGAGCGCCGCCGTCGTTCCGGTCAACTCGCCGGTCACGCTCTCCTGGCAGACCCTGAACGCCGACAGCCTGAAGGTCTACGCGACGGTCGGGTCCACGACGACAGAGGTGCCGACCACCGGCATCGACCTGGACGTGGGATCGGTCACCGACGTCTTGACCGGAAAGACCACCTATCGGCTCGAGATCGAGTCGAAGGGCCGATACAAGTCGACCACGGTCACGGTCGATGGGCAGACGGTGGACGTGATCTTCTCCGCGGACAGGTACAGCGTCCTCCCGGGTGAGGTGGTGACGCTGACCTACGACGTCACCTCGATCGCGGGAGGAACGCCGACGATCGCGAACGATCTCGAGTTCATGGAGGTGAACTCCCCGTATGAAGACATCGTGGCGGCGGGCGGCGCGACGCTCGTCCCGAACCTCGGCCTGGGGGCATCCACCTCCTCAGGTTGGGGCACCGTCGACTTCACGCCCAGCGGCTTCTCCTTCCCGTACTTCGGTCAGACCTACGACCAGATCCGGGTCGGGAACCAGGGCATCTTGTCGTTCGACACGGGCCTGACCGGCTACATGTACGAGAACCGCGATATGCCCTCGGCGGCAACCACGTCCGTGGCAAAGGTGGCGTTCGCGCTCTTCTGGGGAGACGTGCAGACCGCTTCGACCTCCAGCACCTTCACGGACGGTGGCGTCTACAGCCAGTTCATGCCTGGCTATGGTCCCGGCGGCATCGACGCATACATCATCCAGTACCACCACCACCGCATCTTCAGCTCCTCGACCACCGATCTGAACTTCCAGCTCGTCCTGTACGCGGACGGCACGTTCGAATACCGCTACGGAGACATGCTCCCCCTGACCGGGACCAACACGGTCCTGGGCGGCGCGAAGACGGTCGGCTACCAGGTTCCAGGCGGCACCGCAGGCACCTCCCTACACTACGGCGGCGCCTACACCGGCTCGCCCTCGGCGTCGACGACCTTCCCTGGTGGCTTCACCGGGCGATCGTTCCGTTACGAGCCGCTGCCGGCGTCCGGCTCGAAGTCGATCACGATCGATCGGACCACGACCTTCGAGATCTGCGCGACCGAGGCCGGCTACACCGACTGCGAGACGGTGACCATCGAGGTCACGGAGGCGGGCGACGTCGCCATCAGCGAGGTCATGGTCGATCCGGCGGGCGGTCCCTCGCAGCAGTGGGTCGAGGTCCGAAACCTCTCCACCGCTCCGATCGACCTCGCGGGCTGGAAGATCGAGAGCAGCAGCGGCTCCCACACGATCCTGAACGCGCTCGTCGTTCCGCCCGGCGGTTTCGCGACGGTCGCCGCCTCCTCGTCGGTGGGCTTCGCGCCCGACGACACCTGGGGCGCGTCGATGTCGCTCGACCCCGTGGCCGACGAGCTGAAGCTCATGGCAGGCACCCTGGTCGTCTCGAGCGTCGAGTGGGATTCGACGTGGGGGATCCTGTCCGATGGATCGATCGCCCTCGATCCGAGCCATCACGTACGCGGGCGCGTCTCCCACGACGTCGCGGACTGGTGCATCGGATCGGGCGCGGGAAGCCCTGGCGCGCTGGGCCAGGGATGCCGCTTCGCCGACTATGACCTCGACCCGGCCTCCGGCAAGGCGGCCATCGACATCTCGGCGATCGGGGTGGCGGTTCCGGGGCTGGACTCGTACCTGACACACGGCCCGGCGACCCTGTCGTTCCCGTTCCCCTTCTTCGACGGGACGTACACCGACATCGCGGTCTCGTCGAACGGGTTCTTGGCGATGGTCCCCTCCATGACCAGCTCGTACTCCAGCAACACCACACTGCCTTCCACATCGGCGCCGGCGAGCCTCGGGATCATCGCGCCGTTCTGGGAAGACCTGTCGTACTCCCGTCACGGCGGCTCCTTCCGGATGGCCGAAGTGGCGGTGGGCGGCCAGCAGGTAGCCGTCCTCCAGTGGACCGCCCTCGGCCCCTGGACGGGATCGACGTCCACCAAGGTCACCTTCCAGGCCCAGCTCTGGGAGAACGGCGACATCGTGTTCGTCTACCAGGACCTCGTCGGCGACACGACGACCACGCTCGGTTCGAGCGCGACGGTCGGCATCCAGGCGCCTGGCTCCTCGGGCACTCCCCCTGCGGTGCTCGTCTCCTACAACCAGGCCGTGCTCCGGCCGGGCATGGCGATCACGATGATCAAGAAGTAGCCAGCGACGATCGGAGGGGCCCGGTTCCGACCGGGCCCCCCTCGATTCTCCGAGACGCCTTCAGCTCGCCCGGTACGCCGCGGCGAGCTCTTTTTTTCGCACCTTGCCCATGGCGTTCCTGGGGAGCTCGTAGACGAGCTCCACGGCGCGGGGGCGCTTGTGGGGCGCGAGCAGCCGCGCGACGTGATCCGCCAGATCCTCGGCGCGCGGCGGCGAGCCCTCCCTGGCGACGACGAAGGCGACGATGCGCTCGCCGAGGTCGTCGTCGGGGGCGCCGATCACGGCGGCCTCGCTCACCAGCGGGTGCTCGAGGAGCGCGGCCTCCACCTCGCCTGCGCCCACCTTGTAGCCGCCGGTCTTGATGAGGTCGGTGGCGCGGCGGCCCACGATGCGGACGGCGCCGTCGGCGGCGAGGGTGGCCAGGTCGCCGGTGCGGAAGTAGCCCTGGGCGTCGATCGCCGCGGCGGTGGCGTCCGGCCGGTTCAAGTAGCCGGCGAAGACGTTTGGGCCGCGCACCGCGATCTCGCCGATGGCGGACTCGTCGGCGGGGACGAAGGGACGTCCCTCTTCGTCGAGGAGGCGCAGCTCCACGCCGTCCACCGGTGGACCGACGATGCCGGCGCGCCTCTCGCCGTCGTGGCGCACGGCGCAGTTGATCAGGGTCTCGGTGAGGCCGTAGCGCTCCACCACGCGCTGCCCGAGCAACCGCGCCAGGCGCTCGTGCTCGCGCACAGGCAGCGCGGCGGAGCCCGAGACGAGCAGGCGCGCCGTGGCCAGCCGCTTCCGCGCCGCTTCGTCGCCCTCCAGGTGATCGGCGATGCGGTGATACATGGTGGGGACCGCGAAGAGCAGGGTGCCGCCGCCGGATCCGAACGCGTCCGCGACCGCCTCGGCGCCGAACCGCGGCAACAGGTGGAGCTCGCTCCCGGCCCGCAGGCTCCCGAAGACGCCCAGCACCAGGCCGTGCACGTGGAAGAGGGGGAGGGCGTGGACGAGGGTGTCGTCGCCCGTCCACCCCCAGGCTGCCGCGAGGGCGTCCAGGTTTGACGCCGCGTTGCCGTGGGTGAGCACGGCGCCCTTGGGCGCGCCCGTGGTGCCCGACGTGTAGAGCACGAGCAGAGGATCGGACGCCTGCACCTCGGGCCAGACCTTGCGCCGCGGGCCATGGGTGGAGACGGGGTCGACGGCCGGGCTGCCTGGCGGCATCCGCGCCGCGAAGTCGCCGGGGGCCGAGGCGAGCACACGGCGAGGGGCCGCGTCGGCGAGGATGTGCCCGAGCTCCCTCGTGCCGAGGGCCGGGTTGAGCGGGACGCTGACGAGGCCGGCGAGGGCGTTGCCCACCATGGCGGAGACGGTCGCCGCAGCAGGCGTGGCCCAGACCGCGACCCGATCGCCAGGCTTCAGCCCGTCGTCGAGGAGCCGGGAGGCGGAGGCCTCGGCGGCGCGGATCAGATCATGGAAGGAGAGCCGGTCGCCGCCGTGGCGCAGGGCGGTGCGGGCGGCGTGGCCGTGGATGCCTGGGAGGAGAGGGTGCATGGGACCTTCGAGGGTAGCCCCGCGGCGCCGACATTACATCCGGCGCCTGCCGCTTCGGCGTCGGGGAAATTCGGCAGGCGCGGTCCTGGTTGCGATGCCGATCCCCTCGTGCTAGCGTGCCGCGCTTTTGCAGGATTTGACGTTCACCAGCCGACCCGCTCCAGGTATTCCATGGAACTCGCGATTCAGATTCTCCACGTGCTCGTCGCCGTCTTCCTCGTCCTCGTGATCCTGCTCCAGGCCGGCAAGGGGGCGGGCATCGGCGCGGCGTTCGGCGGTGCCGGCAGCCAGACCGTCTTCGGCGGCCGTGGCGCCCAGACCTTCCTCAGCAAGCTGACGTCGATCGCCGCGGCGGTCTTCTTCGTCACCTCGCTCACGCTCTCGTTCATCTCCTCGACCCAGGCCCGGTCGGTGGTGGAGGGCGAGCACGCGATCCCCGCGGCGCAGACCGAGCAGGCGCCCGAGGCCCCCGCTGCTGCGGCCCCCGAGGCCGTGGAGCAGGGTCCCGCCGACGCTGCCCCGGCCCCCGCCGACGCTGCGCCGGCGCCTGTCGACGCGGCCCCCGCGGAGTAGCCGCGCACGCGCGGGCGGTGGAGCGAAAACACGCTCACAGCGCTCGAAAAAGCTTGCGGAGCGGCGGTGCCCGCTGGTACACAGCCGCTCGCTCGCACGGCAGCACACGCAGCGAGCGCCAGTCGAATATGCCCAGGTGGTGGAATTGGTAGACACACCATCTTGAGGGGGTGGCGCCGCGAGGCATGCGAGTTCGATTCTCGCCCTGGGCACCAGAACCGAGAGGGGAATCCAGCTTCGAGCCGGGTTCCCCTCTCGCCTTTTCTGCGATCGAGGAGCCCGGCAGGGGAGCCGGCGGGCCCGACCTCGGGTGGCCCCGGGTGGGGGCGGGGGCTATGATCGACGGTCAACGGCGCCGAGACTGCCCGGTGCGTCGGGAGAGGGCCGCCCGGAGGGTGAATGATCGAAGCCAACGCCGAAGTGGAGCGCGCGAAGACGAAGCGGATCGAGGTCTTCGACACCGTCGTCCGAGACGTGGTCTGGGAGACCCCCGACACGGTGACCCTCCTGCTCGACGCCGGCGACCACCACCGGAACTACGAGGCGGGCCAGTTCATCTCCATCGACCCGGCGCAGTTCCCCGAGCTGCGCCAGCAGATCGCCTACTTCGAGCACGTCAAGGGACGTCGCGAGGCGGTTCGCGCCTACTCGATGGCGTCGACTCCGGACGAGCCGCTCCTCGCGATCACGATCAAGGAGGAGACGTTCATCGCCGGGTCGACCGAATATCCGCCCCTCCTCTCGCCGTTCTTGGTGCATGGGCTCGTGCCCGGCCGGCGCATCACCGTGAAGGGGTACAGCGGCTTCTACTCGGTGAGCCCGGAGACGGCGACGAGGACTGATCACCTGGTCCACGTGGTCGCGGGCTCCGGCGTGGTGCCGAACTTCGCCATGGTCAAGTGGGCGCTGGCGCACCTCCCCGACGTGCGCCACACGTTCGTGTACTCGAACAAGACCTGGGACGAGGTGATCTTCGCCAGGGAGCTGGACGAGCTCGCCGCGGGGAGCGGCGGCCGGTTGCGGCTGATGCACTGCCTCACCCGGGAACCCGCGGTGCCACAGGACTCGTCGTGTGCGAGGCTCGGGAGGATCAATGCGGAGATCCTCTCCGAGGCGATCCCGGACCCGAAGTCCTGCCTCGTCTTTTCGTGTGGTCCGGGGCTGACCCGCTGGGACAAGAAGGCCGCGAGGGAGCGGGGCGAGGAGCCAAAGCCGCGCTTCCTCGAGACGGTGAAGGAGATCCTCGAGGGGCTCGGCGTCCCCAGGGCCTCGATCCACACCGAGGCGTACGGCTAGCCTCGCGCCGGCCTCGCATCGCCGTACCCGGTGACCAGGCGGTTCACTGTCAGAAATGGGCGACGGCTTCCGCGCCGTTGTACGGTTGGCGACGGATCGTGTATGCTGCGGTGCGTCAGAGCGCCTTCGGCGGCGCAGGAGGTAGACCAGGCATGTCGGCGGATTCCACCAACTTCTTTCGCGACAACGACGATCTCCTCTTCCAGTTCGAGCACGGGCTGCCTTGGACGGAGATCGTCGAGCTGACCGAGAACGGCTACACGCTCCCCGACGGCCACAAGAACCTCGAGGAGGCCCTGGCGTTCTATCGGGACGTGATGGAGGCGACCGGCGAGTTCGTCGCCCGGGAGATCGCGCCGCGGGCGGAAAAGATCGACGAGAAGGGCACCCGCCTCGAGAACGGGGAGGTCGTCTTCTCCGACGAGCTGAACGCGATCTTCCAGGGGATGAAGGAGCTCGGCCTATACGGCCTCTCGTCCCCGAGGGAGCTCGGCGGCTCCAACGCCCCCAGCGCGCTTTACTTCGTGGCGAACGAGCTCATCGCGCGCGGCGACGTCTCGGTGATGACGCACTTCGGCTTCCACGGGGGAATCTCGGCCTCGCTCCTGGCCTACGCGATCCGCGAGGGCTCGATCCGCATCCAGGACGGCCACATCACCGAGACGCGCTTCGAGAAGGAGATGCGCGAGATCGCCGCCGGCGACGCCTTCGGATGCATGGTGCTCACCGAGCCCGGCGCCGGCTCCGACCTCGCCGCGATCCGCACCAAGGCCGTCGAGCGGAACGGCAAATGGTACCTGACCGGCGAGAAGATCTTCATCACCTCCGGCCACGGCCAGCACCAGCTCGTCCTCGCCCGGTCGGAGGATCCGGCGGAGGCGCCGGGCCTCAAGGGGCTGTCGCTCTTCCTGGTGCCGCGCGTGATCGAGAAGAACGGCGATCGCATCCACAACGTGGCGGTGACGAAGGTGGAGGAGAAGCTCGGCCACCACGGCTCCGCCACGTGCTCGCTGCAGTACGACGACTCGGTCGGCGAGCTGATCGGGAAGCGCGGCCAGGGCTTCGAGCTGATGCTCTTCCTGATGAACGCGGCCCGCATCGGCGTGGCGATGGAGGCGGTGGGCAACGCCGAGGCGGCGTATCGCAAGGCGAAGGCCTACGCCGCGGAGCGGTGGACGATGGAGAAGCCCATCGAACGCCACGAGCTGATCGCGGAGAAGCTCCTCGACATGGAGACCTGGATCCCTGCGATGCGGGCGCTGGCCTTCGAGGCGATCCACGCGGTGGAGGTGTCACAGCGGCTCGACGTGAAGCTGCGCACCGAGCCGCCGACCGATCCCGCCGCCCTCGCCGCGATGAAGAGCCGGCAGTCGAGGCTGGCCCGCAAGGCCCGGCGCCTCACGCCGCTGCTCAAGTACGTGACCAGCGAGAAGTCCGTCGAGATCGCCAGGGACGCCATGCAGATCTTCGGCGGCATGGGCTACATCGACGAGACGGGCATCCACAAGCTTCTGCGCGACGCGCTGGTGATGCCGGTGTACGAGGGCACCTCCCAGATCCAAGCGCTGATGGCCACCAAGGATCACCTGCTTTGGGCAGCGCGCGATCCCGCCGGCTTCCTGCGGCGCGGCGCACGGTCTCGGCTCCTGGCGCGCACCGCGAACACCCCGCTCCTGCGGGAGGTCTACAAGGCGGACGCGATGGTGTTCTCGGCCACCGAGTCGATCATGCTGAAGATCTTCGGCAAAAAGGTCCGCTCCGAGTGGGAGGGTGGGATGGTCGGCAAGGACCCCGCCGCCTGGGGCCGCTACTTGAAGAAGCGGTTCCTGCGGCAGTGGGACGCGAAGAACGACTTCTCGCTCGGGCTCCTCCACGCGGAGCGTCTCACGCGCATGCTGTCGGACGTGGCGATGGGCAAGATCCTCGCGAAGCAGGCGCGGGACTTCCCCCACCGGCAGGCGCTCGCCGAGCGATTCATCCACAAGATGCTGCTGCGGGTGGAGGCCACCGCCCGCGAGATCGAGCAGACGGACGACAGCGTGTTCCGCGCGATCGCGAGCAAACAGGTGAAAGCCGACGCGGCCGAATGAGCGCGTAGATGCTGAGCCAGGAAGGGAAGCAGCGATCTTTCGGGGCGAACGCCGGCCTCGCGATGGTCCTCGCGATCGTCGCGGGGATCGTCAACGCCGCCGGCTTCTTCGCGGTCGGGACCTACACCTCCCACGTCACCGGGAACGTGAGCACGGTGGGCGACGAGCTCGCCCAGGGCCACCACGACCTCGCCCTCGGGGCCTTCGCCCTGGTGGTCTCGTACGTCGCCGGCGCCTTCGCGGCGTCCCTCTTCGTCGAGGGCGCCAAGCGGCTCGGGAGGGCGCGGTACGCGGCGGCGCTGATCACGGAGGCCGCGATCCTCACGGCCTTCACCCTCGTCAGCGCGGCGTGGGATCCCCGTCCTTCCTGGGTCGGTCTCGCGCTCACCGGAAGCCTCTGCTTCGCGATGGGCATGCAGAACGCGCTGGTGACCCGGATCTCCAGCGCCGTGGTGCGCACCACCCATCTCACCGGGATGGCCACAGACATCGGCATCGAGCTGGCCCACCTCGTCTACTGGCTGAGGGAGGAGGGCAGGGGCAAGGGGATCGGAGGGCGCCTGGGCCTGCTCTTCGGCGTGTGGCGGAACCCCGAGTTCGGCAAGCTCATGCTTCATTTCTCGATCTTCTCGGCCTTCGGCGTCGGCGCGATCCTGGGGCCGATCCTCTACCTGCGGCACGCCCACCTGACAATGCTCCTGCCTGGCTTCCTGATCGTGTGCCTGGTGGTCTTCGATCTGGTGAGCACGCTGCGCGCCAAGGAGCGGCCCGAGGCAGGGGCGCCCGTCGGCGCCCGGGGCGAAGCGCGGTAGCCGCGCCTCGCGGCTGCGGGTCCGCCCGGCGAGGGTCGCGCTCGATACGGCAGTTGCCCCGCACCGGCATTGTTTGCGACAACCGCGCGGATGGCTCCCGTGGACAAGAGACTGCTCGCGCTCCTCGCGCCCTACCGCTGGCGGGTGCTGGCGGCGGTGGCTTGTGCGGCGATCGCCGCGGCCGGCATGGCCTCGTACGCGTTCCTCGCCGGCCCCGCGCTGCGGGCGCTCGTGCAGGGGGACTCGCTGGACGTGGGGCCCCTGCTCGGCAAGGCGCTCCCTGGCGGGCTGGCGGAGCGCCTCACCTCGGGGGTGGTCGGGACGCTGCCGCTCCTCCTGGTGGCGGCGGGCGCTGCCAAGGCCGCCGCGTCGGCGGGATTCAACGTCCTCCTCCCCGGCGCCGTCGCGGCCGCCGCTGCGGACCTGCGACGCCTCCTCCATCGCCGCCTCGTCCGGGCGGACCCTGAGTTCTTCCGCAAGCGGCCCACCGGCGATCTCGTTTCGCGCTTCACGGGCGACGTCGCGTGGGCCGAGTCGTCCGGTTCGCAGGTGGCGATCACGCTGGTGCGGGACGTGTCGCAGGCCCTCGCGCTCGTCGGGGCGTGCGCGCTGCTGGACGTGCGGCTGATGCTCGCGGCGCTGGTGGTCGTCCCGGGGACGCTGATCCCCGTGCGCAGGTTCGCGGACGCGCTGCGCGGGATCGGGAGAGAGCAGCTCGCCGCGCAGGGGCAGATCTCGAGGCGCGTGGAGCAGGTGCTCGCGGGACACGGGGTGGTGCAGGCGCAGGGCGGACAGGATCACGAGAGGGCCCGCTTCGCCGCCGCGAATGACGGGCTCCTCGGGGTGATGCGGCGCTCGCTCCTGTGGCGCGCGGCCTTCACGCCGGTGATGGAGCTCCTCGGCGTCTTCGGCCTCGCCTTCGCCATCGGCTGGGCGGGGCGGGCGGTCGCGGAGGGATCGCTGCCGCCCGAGGCGGTGATCTCGTTCGCCGCTGCAGCCCTCATGCTCTTCCAGCCCTTGAAGGCGCTGGGCAACCTCGGGCAGCAGCTCGCGCAGCTCCGGGCCGCGGCGGATCGGGCGTTCGAGATCCTGGACGCCCCGGACGCCATCTCCGACGCGCCCGGCGCCGTGGCGCTGCCGCCTCCGGGCGAGGTGCGCCTGGAGGGCGTGACCGTGCGCTACGGCGAGCGAGAGGCGCTGCGCGACGTGAACCTCACCTTTCGCGCGGGCGAGACGGTGGCGCTGGTGGGCGAGAGCGGCGCGGGGAAGAGCACGATCGCCTCGCTGCTGCTGCGCTTCCTCGATCCGACCGAGGGGCGCGTCTCCTTCGATGGCGTGGACGTACGCGCCGGGACCCTGCGCTCGCTGCGCGACCAGGTGGGCTACGTGCCCCAGGAGACCGTGGTCTTCGCCGACACGGTGCGGGCGAACATCGCGTGCGGGGCGACGCTCCCCGAGGGGGCGGTCGAGGCCGCGGCCCGGGCGTCGAACGCCCACCTATGGATCGAGCGGCTCCCGGAACGGTACGACGCGCCTCTCACTCAGGGTGGAGGCGGCCTCTCCGGCGGCGAGCGGCAGCGGCTGGGGATCGCCCGGGCGCTCGCGCGAGGCGCCAGGATGCTGATCCTCGACGAGGCGACGAGCGCCCTCGACGCGGAGAACGACGCGCTCCTGCGCGAGGCGTTCGCGAAGGCGCTCGGCACGGATCGGATCGGCGTGGTGATCTCCCATCGCATGTCGTCGATCCGTGGGGTGGATCGGGTGGTGGTCCTCGAGCGGGGGAGGGTGATCGAGGAGGGGCCGCCGGAGGAGCTGCTGCGGCGGGGCGGTCGCTTCGCCCGGCTCTGCGAGCTGCAGGCCGCCTGAGTCGTCCTGCGGGCTCGATTGGGCTCGGTGATGCGGTCAGGCGTAGGGCGACGGCTGCGCGGTGGCCGAGGCCTCGGCGCGGGCGTGCTTGCGCAGCCACTGCAGCACGTCCACGTAGGAGAGGATCCCGACCAGGCGATCCTCGGCGTCCAGCACCGGCACCGCGCCGATCCGCTCGTCGGTGAAGACGTCGAGGATGTCGACGAGCCGGTTGTCCGCCCGGATGATCACCGGCTCCGGGACCATGACGTTGGCGATGATGTCGTCGAGGCGGTCCTGCTCCACCGTCGTCCAGTCGAGGAAGTCGGTGCCGAACGCGGAGCGCAGATCCCGCTCGGAGAGCATCCCCGCGAGGCGCCCGTCCTCGTCGACCACGGGGAGGTGTCGGAAGCCGCCTTCGAGGAGCAACCCCGCCGCCTCTCCCAGCGTGGCGTCGGTGCCGATGGTGATCGGCTCGGAGGTCATCACCCGCGCCACGAGCAGCGAGCCCACGTCGCGGACGGGCGCGGCGACCCCCGCCACCGCGGCGAGCAGATCGCTGTCGGTGAGGATCCCCTCGAGGACGCCGTCCTCGTCCACCACGGGGAGCGAGTGGATCTCGAAGCGCCGCATCATCTCGGCGGCCTCCTCGATGCTCGCCGTCGCCTCGACCGTGACGGGGGGCCGCCGCATGGCGTCGTAGACGGGGATCAGGCGGGGGTTGCCCGGCCGGCTCGCCTGTTCGACGAGGTCCATGCGCGAGATGATTCCGACCACCCGATCCCTGGCGTCGACGACCGGCAGGTGCCGGAAGCGTCGAAACCGCATCAAGTCGGACGAGAGGCCCAGCTCGTCCCACTCGCGGATGGTGGCGACGTTCCGGGTCATGAGATCGAAGACGCGCATTTCCCACCTCCGGCGAGCGTTTCGCAAGGGATCCCGACTACGAAGGTAAGGCGCAGACCATCGTGCGGCTCGACACGATGGCCGCCCGCCCCTAGAGTCGCGAGGCAAGCCATGCTCTTCCCCGCACCGCCCCCGGCCGACCGACAGATCCTCCTCCGCGTCCTCGAGACCGCCCGGCGCCTCGGCCCCGCCGGCGTCGCCGTCTTCGACCTCGACTCGACCCTCGTGGACAACAAGCCGCGCCAGGCGATGATCCTCCGGGAGATCGGCGAACGGTTCGGCCTGCCCGCCCTCGCCCGGTCGACCCTCGCCGACTGGGGCTCCAGCTGGGACATCCGCGGCGCCATGCGATCGGCAGGCCTCGCGGACGACGTGATCGAGCGGATCTTCCGCGACGCCATGCGCTACTGGGCGGAGCGCTTCTTCACCGACGAGTATTGCGACCACGACTGCGCCACCGCCGGCGCTCCCGAGTTCCTGGCGGCGCTGCGCCGGGCGGGCGCGCGGATCGCCTACTGCACCGGGCGCCCGGAGCTGATGCGGCGCGGCACCTGCCGCAGCTTCGAGCGCTTCGGCTTCCCCCCTGCAGGGGAGGACGGCGTCGTGCTCCTCATGAAGCCCTCGGCGGACGACGTGGACGACGACTTCAAGCGCGACGTGCAGCCACGCCTGCGTGAGCTGGGGACGGTCTTCGCCGCGTTCGACAACGAGCCCTCCCACGTCAACGGGTACCGGGTGGGGTTCCCCGACGCCCACGTGGTCCACCTCGCCACCGACCACTCGGGGCGCGACGTGGCGGTCGCCGCCGGGATCCCCTCGATCGTCGACTTCGTCCTGCCCTGATGCGCGGGCGCGCCTGGTCCGGCGCGCAACGTGAGAGCGTGCGTCCTCGCGGCGGCACCGCCGGTGTCGGGACGCCGTGGTAAAAGCGGTGAATCCGGCAGGGGCTCGATCCGTCTCCAACCCGGCCGCACGTTTCCGCTCCGAACCACGGTCCGAGGACCTCCATGTATCGGCTGAACGTCACCTCCGCCGCGGCGCTTTGCGCCTTTGCGCTCGTCGCCTGTGGAGGCGATGGCGATCGACCCGCCGCCGAGGGGCGGATCCTCGAGCCGCTGCCGGAGGCGCCGTCGCTCTCCGCGCCGCGCGAGGAGGTCCCGGGTACCGACGGAGCGCTGGCGGTAGTGGTGGTGCGGCCGCGGGGCGCGGCGCCCCGGGGGGCCAACCCGACGATCACCTTCTCGAAGCCGATGATCGCCCTGGGCGATACCGGTGCAGCCGTCCCTGCGACGATCGAGCCCGGGTTGGCGGGCCGCTGGAAGTGGCTCGGCTCGGCGAGCGTCGAGTTCGTGCCGGACGTCGGGCTCGCGCTGGGCACCTCGTACCGGGTGACGGTACCCGCGGGCCTTCGGGCGCTGGATGGCACCACGCTCGACGAAGCCTTCGCCTGGCAGTTCTCGACCGGGGTCCCCGCGATCGAGTCGATCGACCCGGCGCCCGGCCACCGATGGCTGGACGAAGCGCCGGTTTTCCGTGTGGTCTTCGATCAACCGGTGAAGGACCTGGAGGCGCACGCGCGCCTCGAGGTCGAGGGAGGCGGCAGCGTCCGCTTGCGGATCGCGACAGAGGAGCGCCTGCAGGCGCGGGCGCGCGAGCCCTGGGAGCCCCACGAGACGGTGCAGCCGAAGCGGGTCGCGTATGCGCTCGTCCCCGAGGCGAAGCTGCCGCTGGACCGCGCGGTCACGCTCGTGTTCGACGGGGACCTGCAGGGGGTCGAGGGTCCTCTGGGGATCGGCGGAGCCGTGAGGCACGGCTACCGCACCCACGGAGACCTGCGCGTCTTCACGGCGGACGGTTGCGTGTGGCAGCAGGAGTCGTGCCCCTGGGGTCCGCTGGTCCTCGAGACGAGCAACCTCGTGGTCTCGGAGTCCCTGCGCTCGCGCTTCGCCATCGAGCCAGCGGTCGAAGTCGAATGGGATCGAGCGGAGGCGCGGATCCCCGCGGAGTGGGAGCAGCGGCAGAACCCATACGTCGTGATCCACGGGAAGTTCCGACCGGGCACCCGGTACTCGATCCGGATCGCCGCCGGCCTCGAGGACGTCCATGGAGGAAAGGCGCCCTCCTTCGAGGCGACCTTCGCCACGGACGACCGCGAGTCGTACATGGATCCGGGGGCGCGGCTGGCGCTGATCGAGAGCGAGGGCGACGGGGCCCTGCCCGTGCAGACGGTGAACCGCGAGCGGCTGTCGGTGAAGCTGCGCCGGCTGTCGCTCTCCGAGATGGCCGTGGCGCTGCGCGGCTGGGACCCGCCGAAGGGGAGGCCGCACGTCTCGTTCGAGGTGCCCGTCGGCGGCGCCCGCAACACCACCCGGTGGACGCCGGTCGATGTGCGTCGGGTCTTCGAGAAGGGGAGCAGGACGGGCCTCTTCTCGGCGGTCCTGGACACGCCCGATCAGCCGGAGGCGATCCCGCCCCATGTCGTGGGGCAGGTCACCGACTTCGCGGTCCACGCCAAGCTCGGCGCGACCGACGGCGTGGTGTGGGTGACGAGGCTCTCGTCCGGCGAGTCGGTGGCAGACGCGGCGCTCTCGGTCTACGACTGGGACGGCGCCGTGCGCTGGCGGGGGCGCACGGGCGCGGACGGCCTCGCCGACCTGCCGGGCCTCGAGTCGATCCTCGTCGACGACGAACGGGAGGAGTGGCGGGGGCGCTACGCCATGATCGCCGCCGAGAAGGGCGACGAGGTCGGGGTGACGTCGTCCCGCTGGAACGACGGCCTCGGCCCGTGGGTCTTCGGCCTCCGCCAGCACTGGGAGGGCCGGACGGCCACCTCGCTGGGGTTGCTCTTCGCCGAGCGGGGCATCTACCGGCCCGGCGAGAAGGTGCACCTGAAGGGTCTGGTGCGCTACCGCACCCTCGGGGAGATCCGCACCCCGCCCGCCGACGTGGAGGTGTCGCTGCGCGTGGCCGGGCCCAAGGGAGACACGGTCGCGGAGCGTAAGGTGCGGACGTCCGAGTTCGGGACGTTCGACGCCGAGATCGAGATCCCGAAGGACGTGCCCCTCGGGACGTTCGAGGCGACCGCGGACGCGGTGATCGCGGGGCAGACCGTCACCGTGGCGGGATCGTTTCGCGTGGAGGAGTACCGGGCGCCGCAGTTCCGGGTGGACGTCTCCGCGTCGGGCGCCCACGTGATCGCGCAGGAGCCGATGAAGGGTGGCGTCCTCGCGAGGTACCTCTTCGGCGGCGCGATGGCGGAGGCCAGGGTCGGCTGGAGCCTGGTGCGGCGCAGCGAGCCGTACGTTCCTCCCGGCAACGACGGCTTCACCTTCGGCGCCAGGACCTGGTGGTGGGACGACGACCGGCCGGTGCCGACCACCGAGGTGGTGGGGAGCGGAGAGGGGTCGACGGGCCCGATGGGAGACCTGGCGATCGACCTCGGGACCTCTCTCGCACCTGGTGACAGGAGCTATGACTACACCCTCGAGGCCGAGGTGGCGGACGTCGACCGGCAGCGGGTGGCGGGGCGGGCGTCGTTCACGGTCCATCCGGCGGAGTGGTATGCGGGCGTACGGACCGTGAACACCGGCTTCGCCCGGGTGGGGCAGCCGCTCCGCCTCGAGCTGGTGGCGGTGACGCCGGACGGAGCCAGGGCGACAGGGGCGCCGATCCACCTCGAGGTGAAGCGGCGGGAGTGGAGGTCCATCCGCAAGAAGGGCGTGGGAGGCCAGTGGTTCACCATGACCGAGCCCGAGGAGACGCGGGTCCACGCCTGCGACGTCTCGAGCGCGCCACGGGCGAAGGTCTGCGCCTTCGAGCCGGAGGCGCCGGGCTTCCATGTGATCGAGGCCACGGTCGTCGACGCGAAGGGACGCCGCCAGGTCACCCGCGACTCCGTGTACGTGGTGGGCGACGGGTGGGTGTCGTGGCAGCGGAGCGACACCGATCGGATCGACCTCGTCCCGGACAAGCCGGCGTACGAACCCGGCGAGACCGCGAAGATCCTGGTGAAGAGCCCATTCCCCGAGGTCGACGCGCTCCTCACCGTGGAGCGGGAGGGGATCTTCTCCCGCCGCAAGGTGCGGCTCGAGGGGAGCGCCGGCGTCCTCGAGGTGCCGATCGACGAGTCGATGATCCCCAACGCTTTCGTCGGCGTGCTGCTGTCGCGAGGGCGGGTGGCGGACGGCGGGCAGGCCGCCGGCGACGATCCCGGGCGGCCGTCGATCCGCCTGGGGTACACCGAGCTGCGGGTCGAGAAGAAGGCCAAGCGCCTCAGGGTGTCGGTGACGCCCGATCGCGCCGAGTACCGGCCGCGCGAGAAGGTGAAGGTCGATCTCCAGGTGAGGGACGCCGCCGGCGGGGGCGTCGAGTCGGAGCTCGTGGTCTGGGCAGTGGACGAAGGAGTTCTCCGCCTCACCGGCTACGAGATCCCCGATCCCGTGGACGCGGTGCATCCGCCGCGGGGCCTGTCGGTGCGGCTGGGCGAGCCGCTTCTGCACCTGGTGGAGAGGCGCCGCTACGGCGAGAAGGGCGAGACGGCAGGAGGCGGCGGCGGCGACGGCAGCGGCGCGGGCCTGCGCTCCGAGTTCCAGACGACCGCGGTCTTCCTCCCGAAGGTTCGGGCGGATCGCTCGGGCAAGGCCCGGGTGGAGTTCGAAGTCCCCGACAACCTGACGACCTGGCGGATCATGGCGATGGCCGTCACCAGGGACGATCGGTTCGGCACCGGCCGCTCGGAGGTCCAGGTCACCAAGCCGCTCCTCGCGCTCCCCGCGCTGCCCCGGCTGGCCAGGGTCGGCGACACCTTCGAGGCGGGGGTGGTCGTGCACACTGCCGAGGGCGGGGCGCCAATCAGGGTCCGGGTGATCGCGTCCGCGGAGGGGCTGGATCTCCTCGGCGACACGGCCCAGGACACGCAGGTGGAGCCCGGGCGACCGCGCGAGGTGCGGTTCCGCTTCGGGGCGGGGGCGCCCGGCGAGGCCGTCCTGCGGTTCCGGATCGACGGCGGCGGCGAGCGGGACGCCCTCGAGCAGCGCCTCCGCGTCGAGCTCCCGGTCGCCATGGAGGCGGTGGCGATCCACGGCGACACGGCTGGGCGAAAGGAGGAGGCGCTCCTCCCGCCGGGCGGGATCCTGCCGGGGCACGGCGGGCTCGAGCTCACCTTCGCCTCGACGATCCTGGGGGGCTTCGACGAGAACATGAGGCAGCTCGTGGAGTATCCGTACGGATGCCTGGAACAGCAGGCGTCGCGGCTGGTCCCGTTCGTCGCGCTCCGGGAGCTGTCGGCGAGGTTCGGCGTGCCCTGGGCGGGGCCCGACTCGTATCGCAGCTTCATCGGCGACGACGCCCTCGCGACCCGCGGCAGCACGGATCCCGACGCAGTGATCGCGGGCACGATCCTCGCGATCGAGAAGCTGCAGAACCACGACGGCGGCTATCGTTACTGGTCGTCGTCGGCGTGCTCGGCGCACTACGCTTCCGCGTACGCGGTGCTCAGCCTCGCCCGGGCCAAGGCGGTGGGGCACCAGGTGGATGCCGCCGCCCTCGCGCGGGGGCAGGCCTTCCTCGCGTCGGACGTGGCGGCGGGCAGGTGCGAGGGCTGCGGCTGGGGCTGCAACGGCGCCGACGACGCCACGCGCACCTTCGCGCTCTGGGGCCTCGCCCGCACCGGCGCGCCGCTCCCCACCTACTACCCCGAGCTCCACGCTCGCAGGGAGGCGCTGCCGCTCTACGCCAGGGCCATGCTGGCCGACGCGATGTTCGTGGGGAGGGGCGATCGGGCACAGGCGCGCCGGGTGCTGGACGAGCTCCTCGTCCACGCGAAGGAATCGCCGGCGGGTGTGCACTTCGAGGAGCCGGCGCGGCGGAGCGACGCGTGGTCCTCCGACGCGCGCACCACCGCGGTGGTGCTGCAGACCCTGGCCACCGTGGCGCCGGAGCATCCCTTCGTCCCCAAGCTCGCACGTTGGCTCGGCGGGATCCGCGGCAGGGACGGGCGCTATCGAAACACCCAGGAGGCTTCTTTCCCGCTGATGGCGCTCGCGGACGTCGCCCGGTACCGGGAGAAGGAGGTCCCCGCCTATGAAGCCACCGCGACGCTGGGCGGAGCCAGGATCGCTTCGGCGCGCTTCGAGGGGCGCTCGATGCGCATGGATCGGACCTCGCTCGCGGTCGATCGGATCGGCGCCGGCGGAAAGCTCGAGTTCCAGAAGGAGGGCCCGGGCACGCTCTACTACGGCGCGCTCCTGCGGTACGCGCCTGCGGAGCTGCCCACCACCGCCCTCGACCGCGGGATCACGGTGCAGCGCTGGTTCGAGCCGTACGAGGGCGGCGGGCAGATCCGACATGCGGTCGCAGGCGAGCTGGTCCGGGTGAAGCTTCGGATCGCTTCGGCGCAGGAGCGCAGGTTCGCGGTGATAGCCGTTCCCGTCCCCGCCGGCCTCGAGGTGGTGGACACGTCGCTGGCGACCACCGCCGCGCTCCCCGCCGTGGCCAGCGCGAATGGCGAAGGTGAGGAGGAAGGCGGGTTCGAAGACGACGAGGACGCGCCGGTCGGGCCGTGGGCGGCGCGCTTCTTCAGCCCCTTCAACCACGAGGAGAGGAGGGACGGACAGGTGGTGTTCTTCGCGGATCTCCTCCCTCCGGGCGTCCACACCACGAGCTTCGTCGCGCGGGCGACGACGCCCGGCGACTTCGTCCTCCAGCCCGCCCACGCCGAGGAGATGTACGCGCCGGAGGTCTTCGGCCGATCGGACGGCGGGCGGATGCGGGTGGTCGCGCACCCGGGCGTCGCCGAGCGGTGAGCCGCTCGTCGTGGTGGCGCCGGGCCAAGGGACCCAAAGGCGCAGGCGGCCCGGGGCCCGGTCCAGGAAAGCGCTGGCGGATGCGTGGCGCGCGGGTGTTTGGCCTCGCGGCGGCGGTGGCCGCGGTGGCGGCGGTGGCTGCCGGGGCGTTCATCGCCCAGCCCTTGCCCGACGGCCTCCTCGATCGGGAGGCGGTGAGCTCCGTGCGGATCACCGATCGCGAAGGCGGCCTCCTGCGCGAGCTGCGCTCCCGCGAGGACGGCAGGGCGGTGCCGCTGCCGCCCGGCGAGATCCCGCCGCTGGTGCGGGCTGCCTTCCTGGCGGCGGAGGATCGTCGCTTCGACTCGCATCCCGGCGTGGATCCGATCGCCGTCGCCCGGGCTGCGTGGAGCAACGTGAAAGCCGGCCGGGTGGTGAGCGGGGCGTCGACGATCCCGCAGCAGCTCGCGAGGACCCTCGTCCCCAGGGAGCGCACCTTGGCCGGCAAGGCGATGGAGGCCCTCTGGGCGCTGCGGCTCCGCGACCACCTCCCGGCGGATCGGGTGCTTCGGGAGTACCTCGATCGCGTGCCCTTGGGAAACTCCGTCTTCGGCGTGGAGGCGGCGGCGCGGCTCTACTTCGGCAGGCCCGCCGCCCGGCTGTCCGCGTCACAGGCGGCGCTCCTCGCCGGGATGGCGCGGTCGCCCGCCAGGCTGGATCCCTTTCGGCACGAGGCGGCGGCGAGGGAGAGGATGCGGTCGATCCTCCGGCGCATGGTGGGGCTCGGGTGGCTCGGCGAGGAGGACGAGCGCGTGGCCGCCGCGTCGCCGCTGGATCTCGTGGCGCCCGCCGCGGCGTTCGGCGCGCCCCACCTGGTGACGGAGGTGGCCCGCTCCCTGGGCGCGCTCGGCATCGACCGCGCCGTCCGGGTGGAGACGACGCTGGATCCCGCTCTTCAGGCCGACGTGGAGGCGGCGGTCCGCGAGGAGTTGCGGGCCCTCGCCGCGCAGCGGGTCGGACAGGCGGCGGTGGTCGTGATCGACAACGCCACGGGCGACGTGCTGGCGTACGTGGGATCCGCCGATTTCCTGGACGACGAGGCCCTGGGACAGAACGACGGCGTCCGCGCGCTGCGGCAGCCCGGCAGCGCGCTCAAGCCGTTCGTGTACGGGTTGGCGCTCGCCTCCGGCAGGACACCGGCGACGATCCTCTCGGACGTGGAGGTGCACCTCGCGACGCCGTCCGGCGACTACGTCCCCAAGAACTACGATCGCCGCGCCCACGGTCCGGTGCGGCTGCGGACCGCGCTGGCGAGCAGCTACAACGTCCCCGCGGTGCGCCTCGCGGAGGAGCTGGGCCCCGACCGCGCCCTCGGCCTCCTCCGGGCAGCGGGCTTCGACTCGCTCACCGAGGACGCCGCCCACTACGGAGTGGGGATCGTCCTCGGGAACGGCGACGTCAGCCTGCGGGAGCTCGCCCGCGCGTACCGGGGCCTCGCGCGGGGAGGCGTGGCCGGTCCACTGCGGGAGGTGCGGAGGGCGTGGAGCGCGGGCGGCGGCGAGTTGCCGCTGGCTGCGGAGATGGAAGAGCGTCGCTTCCTGCCGGAGCCGGCGGTGGCGCTGCTCGTCGACATCCTCTCGGACGAGGGATCCCGCACCTCCGGCTTCGGCCTGGACAACGCCCTCCGGCTGCCGTTCCCGGTGGCGGCCAAGACCGGAACGAGCCGCGGCTACGTGGACAACTGGACGGCAGGGTTCACGAAGGAGCGCACCGTGGCCATCTGGGTGGGCAACTTCGACGGCACGGCGATGCGCGGGGTCTCTGGGATCACGGGGGCCGGCCCCCTGTTCCGGCGGGTGATGATCCGGGCGATGCGGGACGTCCCCGCGCCCTCGCCGCTGGTGGACCGCTCGCGGTTCGCCGAGGCCCTGGTGTGCCCGCTCTCCGGAGAGCTCGCCGGAGAAGCTTGTGAGGGGACGATTCACGAAGTGTTTCTCCCGGGGACCGAGCCCACCCAGGCTTGTCCGATGCACGCCCTCGTCGCCGCAGGAGGAGGCGACGACGAATTCCCGGGCGGGGCGCGCCTCGTCCCCTCGCTGGACGTGGGGCCGGGCTTCCATGAGTGGGCGCGGGCTGAGGGCCTGGTGGCGATCCGCCCGACAGGCCACGAAGCGGGCGCCGGCCGGGACGCCAGGGTGAGGATCCTGCTCCCGGCCGACGGAGACGAGTACCTCCTCGATCCCGGGATCCCCCTCGCGTCCCAAGGCATCCCGCTGCGGGTGATGGCACCTCCAGGCATCGGCGCGCTGGAGGTCCGTCACGGAGGGGGCGAAGCGCGCCCGCTCCCCGCGACCAGGGTCGATCGGTTGCCGCCCGTGCGAGGCAGGCACTCGGTCGAGATCTGGGCCGAAGGAGGCAGCGCGCCGCTGGCCAGGTCGACCTTCCTCGTCCGGTGATCCTCGAATGGGGCCTCCAGGCGGGGATCGCGCGACGCACGGTTGCCGGGCTTGCCCCCCATACCGATGTTCCCGATGGGACTGTGTGGGACAGCCCACAAAGGGCGGCCCGCACCAATCCTCGGGTGCTCGCCGTCTCGTGGCGCGCACGTCAACGCAGGTCGACGGGAGGTTGGACAAATGGCAGATGTGATCAGGCGGGACGAGCTGGAAGCGGCCTTTGGGCGCGAACAGCACCGGCTGAGCTTGGCGGGCACCTTCATCGGCGCCTTTGCCTCGCTCGGCCTCGGCATTCTCTTCATCACCCTTGGCGTCGCGGCGGGCATCGTGAAGCTCGGCGTGGGCGCCTCGCAGGGAGGCGGGGCAGGCGGCGGCGTCTGGATCCTCGTGAGCGTCTTCGTGGCCACGTACATCGGGGCGGCCATCGGCGTCCGGAGCTCGGGCCTCACCTACAAGAGGGACGGCGGAACCCAGGGCATGGTGACCTGGGCGCTCTCGTTCTTCCTGTCGATGGTGTTCCTCAGCTTCGTCGGCGCGGCGGCCCTGTCGGCTGCCGGCGGCGGTCCCGGCGGCGGCGTCTCGAGCGGTCCGGCGTGGTGGTTCTTCATCGCCGCGTGCGCCGGCCTCCTCGGCGGCTTCCTGGGCGGGGTCTCCGGCGCGCCGCTCTCGCAAGCCGAACACAAGGCGGAGGCCCGGAGGCATCCGTCGCTTCGCGAGCGCGAGGTCTGACGGCGATCGACCGCGCCACGGGCGCCCGCGAATGGAGACGGCCGGAGGCCCCGCGCTTCCGGCCGTCTCGGCGTTCACGTGGGTTGTGGCGTTCGGGGAGTCCGCTCGGTAGAAGGGGCAGATGAGCCGCCGCAGCCGCGTCTTCCTCCAACTCCATGGCGAGACCTTCGCGAGGCGGTACCAGGTCGCCTCCCTCGCCATCACGGCCGCGGCCGCCGGAGACCAGGTGGCGGTGGTGCTCTGGTTCGATGCGCTTCGGCGCTGGTGCGACGGGACTTTCGACCAGCCGGGAGGCGGGGAGGACGCCGCGGTGGCGGCCCGCCACGCGGGCTTGGGGTTGCCTGGCCCAGGCGAGATGCTCCGGGAGGCGCGCGCCCTGGGGGCGCGGCTCCTGGCCTGTGAGACAGGCGTGAGGCTCGCCGGCCTCGACCCCGTGATGGCACGGGAGATGGTGGACGACGTCCCGGGCCTCCAGGAGATCCTCGCGAACGCGCGCGACGCGGACCTCGCCCTCTACGTTTGAATCAATCGCCTCCTCCTCGCGAGGAGCGATTGATTCACTGGCTCTGAGCCTGGCGCCCGGAAAAGGAGCGCGCCGGCCGGCGTCCGGCTACAATGCGGTGGATCTACGGTCCAAAACCTTTTGGGGGCGGAGAGCCGGCGGCTTGAAGACTGCCACCTACACGGTGATGTTCACCGACATCGTGAATTTCACCGAGAGGACGAGCCGGCAGACCCGCGCCCAGAACGCGCGGCTGCTGCGCCTCCACGACGCGCTCCTGCTCCCCGTGATCCGCGGCTACCTGGGGAGGCGGGTGAAGTCGATCGGCGACTCGTACCTCGTGGTCTTCGATTCTGCGAGCCGTGCGCTCGCGTGCGCCGCCGCGATCCAGGACCGGCTGGCGGCGTTCAACGCCGGCGTCGAGGCGCAGGATCGGCTCGAGGTCCGGATCGCGCTCAGCGCCGGCGAGGTCCGGGTGGAGCGGGGCGACGTCTTCGGAGAGGCGGTGAACGTCGCCTCCCGCGTCGAGGGCATCGCCCAGTCCGGCGAGGTCTGCTTCTCCGAGTCCGTGTACCTCCTCGCGGATCGCGCCGCGTTCTCCATCGATGAGCTGGGCTTCCGCGAGCTGAAGGGGATCCCGGAGCGGGTGGGGATCTACCGGCTCCGGTCGCGCGATGACGAGCGGGCGCCGTTCGGCGGGTTTGCGCTCGCGCCGCTGGGGTTGCCGGCTCCCACGCTGGAGGCGTTGGCAGGCTTTCGGCTGCCGCTCCCGAAAGGCGTGGTGGCCGCGATCGCCGCCTTCGCGGCGCTGGTGGCAGGGTTCCTCCTCGTCTCGTGGCGGGCCCGGTGAAGACGGCGAGGGGGCCAAGGGAGAGGATGATCGGGATGACAGGTACGGGGCTGGACGCCTTGGTGGCAGAGGAATTTCGGCGGCTGCGCGGGCTGCGGGTCGGGGCGATCTGCAACCCGACCTCCGTGGACCGCGACTTCGTCCACCTGGCCGATCGGCTGGCGGCGGCGGAAGGCGTGACCCTGGCGGCGCTCTTCGGCCCCGAACACGGGATCCGGGGGACGGCGCAGGACATGATCCATGTGGAGGGCGACGCCGTCGACGCGCGCACCGGCGTGCCGGTCCACTCCCTCTATGGCCCCACCTTCGAGTCGCTCGCGCCGACGCCGGCGATGCTCGAGGGCCTGGACGCGCTCGTCTTCGACATCCAGGACGTGGGCGCCCGCTACTACACCTACGTGTACACGATGGCCCTCTGCATGAAGGCGGCCGGCAGGGCCGGCCTGCGCTTCATCGTGCTCGATCGGCCCAACCCCATCGATGGTCTCCGGGTCGAGGGCAACTCGGTGCGGGAGCCGTACCGATCCTTCGTCGGGATGTACGATCTGCCGGCGAGGCATGGCATGACCGCCGGCGAGCTCGCGCTCCTCTTCGACGAGCTTCATGAGCCAGGAGAGCGGTGCCGTCCGGAGGTGATCCGCTTGACCGGCTGGGATCGGCGGCGGGAGTGGGACGCCACGGGCCTGCCTTGGATCCCGCCGTCGCCCAACATGCCGACCGTCGACACGGCCCGCGTCTACCCGGGGATGTGCCTCCTCGAGGGGACGAACCTCTCCGAGGGACGCGGCACCACCACGCCCTTCGAGCTGTGGGGCGCGCCCTACCTGGAGCCCTACGCCCTCGCGGAGGAGCTGCGCTCGTACCGCCTGCCGGGGGTAGCGTTCCGGCCGTGCTGGTTCGAGCCGACCTTTCAGAAGCACGCGCGCCAGCCATGCGGCGGAGTGATGCTCCACGTCACCGATCGTGAATCGTTCCTGCCAGTGCGGACCGGCGTGGCCTGCGTGCGCGCGGCCCGCGTGCTGGGCGGCGACGCATTCCGCTGGCGGACGGAGGAGTACGAGTATCGCAGCGACGTCCCGGCGATCGACCTGCTGGCGGGGAACGACGAGCTCCGCAGGGGGATCGACGCCGGCTTCTCCCTCGACCGCCTCACCGAGGGCTGGCTCGCGGAGAGCCGCGGGTTCCTGGAGGCCCGATCCCGACACCTGCTCTACGGCGAGCCATGACGGCGAAGAAGGTCGCCCTCTACGGCGGATCGTTCAACCCGCCCCACGTCGGCCACCTCCTGGCCACCGCGTATGTCCTGGCCACCGGCGACGTCGACGAGATCTGGCTACTTCCGTCGCACCGGCACCCGTTCGGAAAACGGCTCGCGCCCTTCGCCGATCGCGCGGCGATGTGCGGCCTGCTCGCCTCGTATTTTGCCGAGGGCGTCTCGGTTTCCACCGTGGAGGAGGAGATCGGCGGCGGGGGCTTCACGATCGACACGGTGCGCGCCCTGATCGCGCGGCATCCGGATCACGCGTTCCGGCTCGTGGTGGGGGCGGACATCCTCGACGAGGCGCCGAAGTGGCGCTCCTTCGACGAGCTCGAGAGGCTCGCGCCGCTCCTGGTGGTGGCGCGGGGCGGACACCCGCATCCGAGGGCCCGGGGGCCGGCCATGCCGCAGGTCTCGAGCACGGAGGTGCGGGCGCGCCTCGCCGCCGGCCGCGGCGCGGAGGAGCTCGTTCCCCGCGCGGTGCTCGAGTACATTCGTAACGGAGGGCTGTACTCAGAGTAGACGAGGTCCGGCCCCGTTCCCGTTCAGCGCTTGCGGCGTCGCGGCGGGCGGGCGAGGAGCGCCGAGATCCGCTCGAGCCCTTCGGCGTCGGCTCCCTGCTCCCGGGCGAGCGCTACCGCTCGGAGGGCGAGCAGACGATAGACGCCCTCGGCGGACGTGCCGGCGAGGGCGTCCAGGTGCGCCGCGACGACCGGCGCGTCGGCGCGGGAGATCGGCCCCGTCAGGGCGCCGGGGAGCCCTCGCGCGGCGAGTCCATCCACCGCCGACTCGAGGAGCGGCACCAGCGCGACGAGCGCCCGGTCGCGGGGGACGCCCGCGTCGACGAGGATCTCCACGGCCAGATCCGCGAGGGACACCAGGCCGTTCGCGGCGAGGCTGGCGGCGGCGTGGTAGGCGGCGCGGCGATCGGGCGAGATGGAGATCGGCGTGAGGCCGGTATCCCTCGCCGCCCGGCGCAGGAGCCGCAGCGCAGCCGGCGAGCCGTCGAGAGCCGCGGCGTGGCCGGAGAGATCGGTGGTCCCCCGGCTCACAGCGGCGAGGGGGTGGATGGAGCCCACCTCGGCGCCGGCTTCGCGCAGCGGCTCCAAGGCGTCGAGGCCGACGGCGCCTGCGCAATGGGCGACCACGCGCCGCGCCGGGATCCGGCCGGAGTCGGCCAATAGCTGGGCCATCGCCGGGATCACGCGATCGGGGACGGTGAGGAGCACGAGATCCGCGTCGATCCGGGGCGGCAACTCCCCCCTGCGCTGCCTCGCGCCCACGGCTGCGACCCGCCGTGAAGAGCGGGTCCAGGTCTCCACCTCCCACCCCGCGGCGGCGAGGCCGGCCGCCAGCGCGGAGCCGAGCCGGCCGGCCCCGACCACGAAGACGGATCGGCGGGAGCGCTCCCGCTCCAGGTGCGGCGGGCGGGGGCGCGGATCGAGCGGCTTGGGGTGGCTGCGGCGCGCGGTCATGCCACGCGCCGGGAGAAGACGATGGCGCCGTCGTCGAGGACCGCCTCCACCGCATCGCCCGACGAGACCTCGCCGCGCAGGATCGCGTCCGCGAGAGGCGTCTCGAGGGAGCGCTGGATGAGCTGCCGCATCGGCCTCGCGCCGAGGGAGACGTCGTAGCCGCCGTTCTCCACCAGGTGGGCGACGACGTCCTCCGCCACGCGAAGCTCGATCCGGCGCTCGGCAGCGAGGCGCCTGGCGGAGTCCGCGAGCAGCAGGCGCGCGATCGCGCCCACCTCGTCCCTGCCCAGCGGCGCGAACACGCAGCGCTCGTCGATCCGGTTCCACAGCTCGAGAGGCAGCTCGCCGCGGGCGAGCGACAGCGCGCGCTCGAAGCGGCCTGCCGTCGCATCCTGCTCCCTGGCTGCGGCGCCAAACCCCAGCGGCGCGGCGCCGCGACCGGACGCGAAGACCTCGGCCCCCAGGTTCGAGGTGAGGACCACCATCGAGTGGCTGAAGTCCACCTCGCGCCCCTTCGCGTCGGTGAGCCGACCCTCGTCGAGGACCTGCAGCAGCAGGAGCTGTACGTCGCGGTGGGCCTTCTCGATCTCGTCGAGGAGCACCACGCTGGCGGGCCGTCTGCGCACCGCCTCGGTGAGCTGGCCGCCGTCCCCGTGTCCCACGTAGCCAGGGGGAGCGCCGATGAGCCGCGCTACGCCGTGAGCCTCCGCGAACTCGCTCATGTCGAAGCGGAGCAGGGCCTCTGGCGTGCCGAAGAGGAGGTCCGCCATCGCCTTCGCGAGCTCGGTCTTGCCCACGCCGGTGGGGCCCAGGAACAGGAACGAGCCCATCGGCCTGTGGGAGGAGAAGCCGGCGTAGTTGCGCCGCAGGGTCGCGGCGATCCGCGAGATGACGTCGGGGTGTCCCACCACCCGCGCAGAAAGCTCCTCCTCCAGGCGAAGGAGGCGCTCGGAGTCGTCGGTGACCAGCCGCTCGACCGGGACCTTCGCCGCGCGGGCCACCACCTCGGCGACGGCGCGCACGTCCACCACCGCCTCGCCGGCCCTGCGGCAGCGGGATCCGGCCAGATCGATCGCCTGGATCGCCTTGTCGGGGAGCTGTCTGTCGCGGACGTAGCGGGCGGTGAGGGTGGCGGCTGCCCGCAGCGCGGCGGGCTCGTAGCGAACGCCATGGTGCTGCTCGTACCGAGGGGCGATTCCCCGCAGGATCTCGACCGCCTGCTCGGGGGTGGGCTCCGGCACCTGCACCGGCGTGAAGCGGCGCTCCAGCGCCGGATCGGCCTCGATGAACCGGCGGTACTCGTCGACGGTGGTGGCTCCGATGCAGGGAAACTCGCCGCGGGCGAGGGCGGTCTTCAGCTCGTTCGCGGCGTCCTGCGGTCCGTCGCCGGTGGAGCCCGCGCCCACCACCGTGTGGAGCTCGTCGACGAAGACGAGGATCCTGCCTGCGGCCTGGCGCACCTCCTCCTTGATGCCTCCGAGACGCTCCGAGAAAGAGCCGCGCAGCGACGTGCCTGCGGTGAGCGAGGCCATGTCGAGCTCGACGACGATGCGGGGCTGGCGCTCCGACTCGAGGAGCCGCTGCGCGACCCCCTCGACGATGGCGGTCTTGCCGACCCCGGCTTCGCCGACGAGCACCGGGTTGTTGCCCCGCCGCTTGCCGAGGATGTCCGCCACCTCGTCCACCTCGCGATCCCTGCCGATCACGGGGTCGAGCTGCCCGTTTGCCGCTGCCTCCGTGAGGTTGCGGCCGAAGGAGCAGAGGAAGGGGAAGAGCTTCGGATCCAGCTGGACCGGAAGCGGCTCCGCCACGCCGGGCAGGGCGGCGAAGTCGGGGGAGGTCGCGCGAACCGGCGAAGGCGGGCCATCGAGGCGTGGTTCGGAAGGCGCTGCGGCCCCGGCGCCGGGAGCGGCAGGCAGGCCGTTGGCCCACGCGCCGGCGGCAGGCGCCGCGGGTGCAGGGCCTGCGATCGGCGCCGCGACAGGGGCGCCCGGGCGCGCCTGCGTCTGCCACGATGCGGGAGCGGTTCCCCCCATCGACGGAGGACGCCGGACGGGGGGCCGCCGCTCGTTCGTCACGGCCGGGGACGGGCCTCCACCTGCGCGGGCCCTTCCCGCGGCCGGGAAGTAGTGTCGGGGCATGGTACCGGCGGTGTACCAGGACAGGATCGTGTTTCGCAGAGGCGCCAGCGGGACGCCGCACCGCTCCAGCAGCCGGTAGGCGAGCGAGTCGGGGCTGCGGCTGATCGCGATGAGCAGGTGGAGCGTCGTCGCCTTCGCGTCCACGCTGGCGGCGATCTCGCGGGTCCTCCCGAGGATCAGCCGGAAGATCTCCTCGGGCTCCCGGGGCGCGGCGTCCATCGCCGCGAGGACTTCCTCGCTGCCGACTCCCCGCTCTCCGAGGAGGATCGCGGCTGCGCAAGGGGTGGTCCACGCCGCCAGGAGGAGGTGGGCGGACGTCGAGGCGTGCCCAGCGGCGCGCGCGACGTCTTCCGCCTCCACCAGGAGCTGTGCGAGTTCGGGGGCGTCGGAGTTCATGCGTCCACGGACCGGTACCAGAAGGGATTCGTCGACGACAATACCCGAAGACCTCCGGGCTGTGGATGGAACCCGCGGCCTCGTGCTAGAGCGGCTCCATGGAAAAAGAGCGGCTCTCTTCAATCCTGGTGGCGCTCGTCCTGGTCCTGGTCCAGGGGGCGTGCCGTTCGGAGGTTGGACAGGCGGCGCCGGGCGGGTCGGCGGCGCCTGCACCCGTCCACGCGGCGGGGGGAGAGGAAGGAGAGGCGACCGCGGGCGACGTCCCCGCGCCGGTCGCGTCGCTGCGCGACCTCCTCGCGGACGCGGGGCTCGCTCCGGTGAAGATCGAGCGTCTCCGGAGCCCGCAGGAGCTGCCGGGTTGCCCGGCCGCGGAGCTGCGCTATCGGCTCTTCGTCGGTGACCGGGGCGCGTTCTTCAACGCGTCCCACTATCGGATCGCCTCGGACGCCCAGCTCTGCCGGAACGACTTCAAGGCGATGGCGCTCAAGGGCGGCGAGTCGGCGTGGCAGCGCCTCGAGCAGGACGTCTTCGTCGAGGGGAGCTGGCTGATCCTCTTCCCGCCGGATCTGCCCGCGAAGGACGTCCGTGAGCGGATCCTGCGGGCCATCGGTCAGGCCCCTACGCCCTGATCCAATGCGACGGTGAAGCGAAGAAGCCGCCCTCGTCTTCGAGGGCGGCTTCCAAACCTACTTGGCGAATCGATCCGATGCTACGAGCGACGCCTGCGGAGGGCTGCGAGGCCCAGGGCCGCGGCGACGGCGAGGACGCTGGGATCGGCTCCCGCGGACTGGCAGCTCGTCGTCGTGGTCTCGTCGTCCGCGAGGCCGGGGCCCGGGGGCGACGAGAGCAACGAGATCGACAGCGGCGCGGTCCCCACGCGATTCATGGAATCGGCCACCCGCACGGTGAACGCGACGTTCCCCGCCATCTCGCCGGCCAGCTCGTCGCCGGTGGGGGTGCCGGTGATGAGACCTCCGGGCGTGATGCTCAGTCCCGCAGGGAGCTTCTCGCCCTCCGGGACCACCCAGGCCAGGTCACCCTCGCCGCCGGTCGCCTCGAGCTGTGCGGCGTAGCGCTGACCGATCACCGCATCGACCAGCGTCATGGTCGTGATCGTGAGGTTGCGGTCCCGGATGACCTCCACCCGGATCATGCACTTGGCGGACGTGCCCGAGGCGGGGGCCTCCTTCACGCCCACGAGCCAGTCGTAGACGCCCGCGCGGGTGGGCGATCCCGTCACCCTGCCATCGCTCCCCAGGACGAGGCCCGGGGGCGCCTGCCGGACGTACCATTTCGACACCTCGCCGGGAGCCGCTGGGAGGTGCCAGAGCTCCTCTGACTCCCAGTACTTGATGGGGGCACCGCCTGCCTGGATCGTGGAGTCGACGGTCTCGGCGAGCCGGAACGGCCCCAGGGCCGTCGTGCCACAGCTGATCCGGGCAGGCTGCAGCACCTCGAGCTCGACGCGTTGGTTGGCGGAGACCCCGCGGGAGTCGGTGACGCGCACGGTGACCGGAAACACGCCGTCCTGCAGAGGCCGGCCCTCGATGATGCCGTTCGCGCCGAAATCGAGGCCGCCGGGGAGCCTGCCGGTGGCCAGGGCCCAGACGTACGGGGGCTCGCCGCCGCTGGCCACGAGATGGGCGCGGTAGGGCGACTCGTACACGGCGGCCGGCAGGTCGCGCGTCTGGATGTTCAGGGAGATGGCTTGCGGGACGATCGAGAGCTCGAACCTGCGCGTGGCGGCCAGCGCGCCGGACGTCACGTCCAGGCCGATCTCGAAGTCGCCGGTCGCAGCCGGAGTCCCCGAGATCATCGTGACGAATGGCAGCCCCGCCTCCCGGGCGCCCGCGGGCAGCTCCTCCAGGCCGAGGCCCGCGGGCAGGCGCGACCCCGGCGAGACCCTCCAGTAATACGACCCGTCGCCGCCGATCGCCTGGAGGGCGATGGAGTAGGGCGAACCGGCCTCAGCCGTCGGGAGGGTCGGCTGCGTCAATACGGCGAGGGTTGTGGTCGACTTCGCCAACGTCGCGCCGGAGACGCCGGTGTTGTTCGAGCGCTCGTGTTCGAAAACCAGGAGATCGGGATCCAGCGTCACGCCGATGTAGTACCGGCCGGCGGGGACGTCGGCTGGGAGGAAGACCTTCTCCACCCGGCGCTGGTCGCGATACAGGCGATCGGGGAGCGGCTGATCGATCTTCTGGTCGAGGTCGACCCATCCGCGATCGACGAGGCGTCCGTCGACATCCTGGATCGAGAGGACCCGGCTCGACGCGCTCGGCGTCTCGCCGGCCGACAGGATCACCTGGTAGGCGGCACGGTACGCCGGCGCGTTCCCGAGGTTCGCCGCGGTCCAGGAGAGGTCGAACGTACTTCCCGGCTGAATCTCCCCGGGCGCGACAACGTCCAAGGCGGTGAGGTTCGGCGCTGGAACACCGATGGTGAAGGGCTTCGATGCCCGGATGGTCGCGCCCCTGCCGGCCACTGGCACCGCGTGGTCGGGATCTGCCTCCACGACGATGTAGTAGGGACCCGACCCGAGCGAGACCGGCAGCGTCGGCCGAAGGGAGAAGGTGGTGACCTGACGCGGCTGGAGCGACTGGCGGACGGGAGCGACACCGAGGGGAATGGAAGCGGAGGTCTTGGTCGGGGAGGTGTCCAGCCAGAACTGCACCGTGAAGTTCAAGGCAGGCTCGTTGCCGGGGTTGCGAATCTCCGCCGTCACCGGGAAGGTGGAGCTCGCGAATCCCTCGGGGGGCGTCGTCACGGAGGTCACGGAGAGCTGCGGGCCCTGCAGATAGACGATCTTGTGGTTGGCAGGGACGGACGCACAGTTCGGGGTGCAGATCGTGCCGCCAGGACCGATCCCGGAGGTCCCGTCGGTGCCGTCGATGTTCTCGACGCCCATCGCCGCCGTCCAGGTTCCGGACGACGTGCCGTAGTGGACCTCGATCTCTCCGTTCTCGCCCAGCCAAAGCTGCGCGTTGACGTTCGCGGTGACCGCGTACTTGCGGCAGTTCGTGAACTCGATCACGAAGAACCGGTTCCCCGGCTGCCCCACCTCCTGGGTCTTGGCCTGGTTCGACGAGGAGTCGCAGACCACCTTGTCCTGCCAGACGGCGATGAAGTTGTGCCTCGCGGCCGACGCAGTGGGAAACACGTGGCGATCGTCCACGGCGTCGCTGTTCTGCGAAGACGGGAAGGTGGTCGAGCCCATCGACACCGTACCGTTCCCCATCAGCGTGACCTCGGTGTACGGCAGCCCGTAGAAGTAGAAGGTGAACGGGAGCGTGAACACCTTGTAGGACGGACTGTAGTAGTACCCCTGGTACTGACTGGTGGTCAGCGTCGTGTGCGTGCCGCCCCCGGTGATCGGAATCGGCTGGTAGGCATGCGGCTGGAGTACGGCCGTGTACGCCTGGCCGAATGCGCTGGCGGGACCAAAGAGGAGCGCTGCCGCGACCGCGATCGACCCGAGGGAAGACGAGAGCGCGCTTGTCTTGCATCCAAACCGGTTCATTGAACATCCCCTTCTCGACCGGCGACTGGAAGAGGCCGCGCTCGCTGCGCCAAACCCCCCGGACCGGTCGTGAGCGCTGCAGGTAACCGGCAAAGCCTACCAGGGGCTCAAATGCGTTGCTACACCAAGTAGTATGGGGGGGGGAGCTGCCCTCCTTGGCGGGGCCGGCTCGGCCCTCGTTCCGGCCACCATCGAGCGGGTTGCCCGGCGGCAGCGGGGGGCCACGGGGCCGCCTCGAGGGCGGCGACGACAAAAAAGGGCCGGCATGATGCCGGCCCTGATACGACCGTGCCCCCCGGCGGCCGAGGCCGGCCGAGGGGCACGCGGTTCAGCGAAGTACCGCTACCGCCGACGCCTGCGGATCGCGGCGAGACCGAGCGCCGCTGCGACCGCGAGGAGGCTGGGATCGGCTCCCACCGACTGGCAGGTCGAGACCGTCTCCTCGTTGTCGGCGAGGCCGGCGGGCGGAGGCGACGCGAGCAGGGTGATCGACAGCGGCGCGGTGCCGATTCTGTTGTTGACGTCGGTCGCCTTCACCCTGAAGGCGATGCTGCCAGCGTCCTCGCCTGCGAGCTCTTCGCCGGTGGGGGTGCCGGTGATGAGACCCCCGGGGGTGATGCTCAGACCGGCGGGCAGCTTCTCCCAAGGAACGCTCCACTCGATCTCACCCTCGCCGCCGGTGGCCTCGAGCTGCGCGGCGTAGCGCTGGCCGATGATCGCGTTCACGAGCGCTCCCGTGGTGACCGTGAGGTTGCGGTCGCGGACGACCTCGACCCTGATCATGCAATTGGAGGGATTGCTGGAGGCGGGATCTTCCTTCACGCCCACGCGCCAGTCGTAGATGCCGGCGTGGGTGGGTGCACCGGTGACCCGGCCATCGCCGCCGAGGTTGAGGCCGGGAGGGGCGACCTTGCCGAGACGCTTGGTCGACTCGCCAGGGAATGCAGGGAGAGACCAGAGGTCCTGGAGCTCCCAGTACTTGGTGCTTCCACCGCCTGCCTGGAGCGTGACGTCGACGACCTCGCCGATGTGGTAGGGGCCGATGCTGCGCGTTCCGCAGCTGAGCTTCGGCGGCGGCAGCACCACGAGATCGGCGCTCCGGGTGGCAGCGACTCCGCGGGCGTCGCTGACCCGGACGGTGATCGAGAACGTCCCATCCTGCAGCGGTCGACCTTCAATGGTGCCATTTCGCCGGAGCACGACCCCGCTGGGCAACTTGCCCGATTCGACGATCCACGCGTAAGGAGGAGTGCCGCCGCCCGCCTCGAAGTGGGCGGTGTACTCAGACTCGAAGTAGGCCGCGGGGAGGCCCTGGGTCTGGATCACGAGGGGCCGCTCCTGCGGAACGACTGCGAGGCTGAACCGCAGGGTCTTGGTCAGCGAGCCGGAGGTGACCTCGAGGCTGAACTCGAAGTCGCCGGTCACGGAAGGCGTCCCGGAGAGCTTGGTGACGAAGGGGAGGCCCGCCTCCCGCGCCCCGACGGGCAGCTCCTCGAGGAAGAGCCCAGGGGGCAGGCTCGAACCGGAGGAGAGCTTCCAGTAGTAGGTGCCGTCGCCGCCGACGGCCTGCATCGCGACCGAGTAGAAGGTGCCGGCCTCCGACGTGGGGAGTTCGGCCGGGGTCACGATGGCCAGGGAGGTCTCCGAGATGGCCAAGGTCGGTCCGGAGACGCCGGTGTTGTCGCTCCGGTCGTGCTCGAACACGTCCTGGTCGGGATCCATCCGCACCCCGATCCAGTAGCGGCCGGAGGGGACGTCTGCAGGGAGGAAGACCGTCTCCTGCCTTGGAACATCACGATAGACGCGGTTCGCCACCGGCGGATCGGACATCTCGTTGATGTCGACGAATCCGCGATCGGTGAGGCGCCCATCGCCTCCCACGATCTGGAGGACCCGGCTGGAGGGGCTCGGCGTCTCGCCAGACGAGAGCACCACCTGGTACGAGGCCCGGTTCGCGGGGGCGTTGCCGATGTTCGACGCGACCCACGAGAGGTCGAACGTCCTCCCAGGATGAATCTGTGCCGGCGCTTCGACGTCGGTGGCGGTGAGGTTCGGCGCCATGAGGCCGAGGGGGAACGGGGCCGATGCACCGATCGTCGTGCCCCGGCCGGAGACGGGGACCACATGGTCGGGATCCGCCTCGGCGATGATGTAGTAGGTGCCCTGGTTCATCGCCAGCGGAACGGTCGCCCGCATGTTGAACGTGACGACGTCGCCGGGGTTGGCGCTCTGCCGGATCGGAGCGGGTTCGCCCAGGGGGATGGCGCCGGTCTTGTTCGGGACGGTGTTCAGCCAGAGCTGGGTGGTGAAGTCGACGGCCGGCTCTCCGCCCGCGTTGCGGACGTTCACCGAGACGGGGAACGAGATGCCGGCAAAGGCCTCGACCGGCGAGCTGACGGAGCTGACGGCCAGCTCCGGGCCCTGCGAGTAGGTGATGAGGGTGTTCGAGGGCCAGGAGGGCCCCTGGCAGCTCCCGCCGCACGGGAGGGGGTGCGTCCACTCGGTGGCGGTGCTGTTCTGGATTCCTACGTAGACGGCGGCGTACTCACCGGGGTTGGGGTACGCGCCGTAGTGGACCTTGATGGTGGAGGACCCCTCGGTGAGGATGACCTGGAGCTCCCAGATGGTCGTGCCGCCGTTCCATTTGTGGCAGCGGTACTGGATCACGAACTCCCGGGAGGGAGCGGTGCCGCGGGCCTGGGTCTTGATTGCATCGCTCGGGCACGTGGAGAAGCCCCACCAGACGCCGAGGATCTCCTTCGTGGTGTTGGAACCCGGGAAGGGGAAGCCCGAGTTGACCCGCAAGTTGGCGGCGTCCGACGAATTGAAGAGGAGAAGCCCGTTCGAGTTCACGTAAATCGTCGAGTAGGTGTTGTTGTAGAACTTGTACGTGAACCCGGGCGGCATGGTGACCGCGAAGGTCACGTCGGTGCCGCCTCCGAGGGTCGTGACGCCGGCGCCGCTCAGCGCCTGGAACGGCATGGGCGTGAAGGAGTAGGTGTAGGGAACCGCCTGCGAAACCCCCGGCGTGAAGATCGCGAGAGCAGCGACCAAGGCGCCGGCGGCGGAAAGCATCCGCGTGGTTGGCCTGACGAACCTCGAAAAGCCCAGCCTCATGATCACCTCCAACTAGCGTAGACGAACGCGACGTCGCGACGAACCATCCGAGACGTTTTGACTCAGGGGTCGACGCTAGGACGGATCGGTCTTGGAGGGCAAGGGCCATTCGGCCTTGCGGGTGTGGAGGCGAGCGTTTTCGCCCCCCGAACGGGGGGGCGGGCAGGGCCGAAGGCTCCTGGTGCTAACGGGTGCGCGGGCGCCGGCGGATCGCCACGGCGCCCAGGATCGCCACTGCGGCAGCGAGGTTCGTGCCTGCGCCAGCCGACTGGCATCCGCCGCCAGACTCCGTGGTCTCGTCCCCGGGGCCGGGGCCGGGAAGCGCGCGGAGCACCGTCACCGAGAGCGCCACGACGGCGGCGCGATCCTGGGAATCTGCGGCGCGCACCAGGAAGGCCACGTTTGCGGCGTCCTCTCCCGCCAGGTCGGCGCCGTCGGGGACGCCGGCGAGGAGGCCTTCCCGAGAGAGCGTGATCCCGGAAGGGAGCTTCTCGCCGGGCAGGAGCTTCCAGGTCGTGGCGCCCACGCCGCCCGTTGCCTCGAGCTGCACGGCGTAGGGCTGGCCGAGGAACGCGTCTGGCACCGAGCGGTTGGTGACGGTCAGGCCGCGGTCGAGGAGGACGTCCACCCGAACCACACAGACGGCGACCTTGCCCGAAGGGTTCTGGGCGTCGCGGACGTCGACGAGCCACTCGTAGCTCCCGATCCTCGTCGGCACGCCGGTGACCCTGCCGGTGGGCGAGATCGAGAGCCCGGGGGGCGCCTCGCCGCTGCGCCACTGCGGCTCGTCGCCGAACCGTGTGGCGAGAAAGTTCGTCTCACGGGTGGTGAACGTCGGCGTGGTCGCGCCCGCCGCGTGGAGCTGGTCGTCGAAGGGCTCGCCGATCGGGCGCGGCGGGAGGCTGCTGGTGCCGCAGGCGACCGAGGTGGGAGAGACGACCACCAGCTCGATCTCGCGGGAGATCGAGGTGCCGTTGGCGTCGGTGACGCGGACCATGAATGGGAACCTCCCGTCCCGGAGCGGGCGGCCCTCGATCACGCCGGTGACGTCCAGCCGCAGGCCCGGCGGGAGTTTGCCGGCTGCGAGCGACCAGACGTAGGGCGCGCGTCCACCGGCGGCGACGAGGGCGGCGCTGTAGGAGGTGTCGTAACTTCCGGTGGGGAGCCCCGAGGTGGAGAGGGAGAGGGGGACGAGGCTCGGGAAGACGCCGAGGCGGAAGGTCCGCGAGCCGGTCAGCGAGCCGGACCGCACCGCGAGGGCGATCTCGAAGTCGCCGGTCGCGGAGGGCGTGCCGGTGAGCATCGTCACGAAGGGGAGGCCGGTCTCCCTGGCGCCGGCGGGGGACTCCTCCAGAGCGAGGCCCGGGGGGAGGCGGGAGCCGGGCGCCACGCTCCAGGCGTGGACCCCGTCTCCGCCGGACGCCTCGAGGAGCACGGTGTAAGGCGAGCCCACCTCCGCGTCCGGGAGCTCGGCGGCCGTCACGATCGACACCGCGTTCGGCGTGGACACGAGCGTGGGACGGGAGACGGCGATGTTGTCGTTCCTCTCGTGCTCGAAGACCTCGAGCTCCGGATCGACGATCACGCCGACGTGGTAGAGGCCGGTGGCGATGTCGGCCGGCATCGACACCCGGTCCACCATCTGCAGGCTCTCCTGCACGCGCAGATCGAAGTTTCCTCTGGCGAGCCGGAGGCTGGCCGGGCCTGCGGTCTCCTGCGCGGACAGTACGATCACGTAGGGGACGCGCACCGCGTCGGCGGTGCCCTCGTTGGCCGCGGTCCAGTACACGTCGAACGGCTTGCCGGGCTCGAGGACCCCCGCCACGGAGACGTCCCGGGGAAGCAGGTTCGGCGCGGGCACGCCGAGGGCGAACGCCGGCGACGAGCCGAGGGTGGAGGCGCGGTTGGCGACCGGGACCACGTGGTCGGGGTCCGCCTCGGCGATCACGTAGTGGTTGCCCGATTCGAGGTCGATCGGGAGCTGGGGGCTCATCCCGAAGGTCACGATCTCGCCGGGCTCTGCGGATCTCCGCTCCTGGCTCGTGGCGATCACCCGGGCCGCGGCCGACTTCGTCGGGACGGGGCTCACGTAGAGGCGCACCGTGAAACCGGTCGCCAAGGCGCCGCCGGAGTTCCGCACGGAGACCGAGACGGGCATGCGGATCCCGGCATATCCCTCGGCGGGCACCCGCACGTCGGTCACCGTGAGCTCGGGGCCCTGGGTGTAGGTGATCCGGGTGCCGGTCGGCCACGCTGTCCCGGAGCAGGACTGCGCGCAGCCGAGGCCGTAGGCGTACTCCGTGGCGGTCCGGTTCTGCACGCCGACGGTGACGGCGGTGTAGTCGGATCCGCCCGCATACGTCCCGTACAGCACCGACATCGTGGAAGACCCCTCGCTCAGCCACGCCTGGGCCTTCCACAGCTCGGTCCTGCTGTAGCGCCGGCAGTTCCATTCGATCACGAAGCGGCGGTTCGGCGCGGAGCCGATCGTCTGCGAGCGGATCGCGTCGGCGCCGGGGCATTGGGCGTCACCCAGCCAGACCGCCAGGATGTCGGTCGGGTTCGCGGTGTCGGGGAAGGTGCGCGTGGCCCGCGCGGTCCCGCTGCTCCCCGGCTCGAAGGTGAGGTAGCCGTTGGAGCTGACGGTGACGCTCGAGTAGGTCCGATCGAAGAACTGGAAGTCGAAGCCGACCGGGATCCTCGCCTGGACGTCGTCGACGTTGCCCATGATGGTCGACGCGGTCCCGCCCTGGAGGGGCAGCGCGACGAAGGGCTCCGTCGACCTCGCGACGGTGTAGGGCGCCGCCATGGCGAGACCGGGCAGGATCAGCGCCGCGAGGGCCGCGGCGGGCGCGAGCCCAAGGGATCGGCTCCTACCAAAGAAGGGGATCTCTTCCCGTGCTCCGCGGTCACCGATCGACCCCGGGTTCAACGAACTCCTCGACCTCATGCGCTCTGCTTCCTCTTCATTCCCCAGACGAGGAGGAGGCTACCGGAAAAATGCTTGGAGCGGCAAGCATCGTCGCCCGCGAGTCGCAGGGCCCCCGCGTTCCCGCCCCGCCGGGAGAGTCGTCTACGACCGATCAGAACGACGCGCCGGCGCCCAGGTACGGGCGGTGACCGCCTCCCGCGCCCACGTCGAAGCCGTAGGCGTCGCCGACGACGATCGAGCCGGCGATCGCCCACCCCAGCTCGACGCCGAGGCGCAGCTCCGCGCCGACGCTCGGATGTGGCGTCACGGGCCGACCGGGCTCGAAGGCGTCTCCGGCGTCGGCGAACACCGCGCCGGAGAGCTTGCCCGCGTACAGCGGGAGGACCGACGGGCTGCGATCGATCCACGCGATGGGGAAGCGGTACTCGAGCGAGCCCAGGGCGAAGGCGCTCCCCACGAACGCGCCTGGCGCGTATCCCCGGAGCTGGCCGCCGCCGATGAGCTGGCCGGTGAAGAGGAGATCGAGGAGCGGGTTGCCGAGCCGCGGTCCGCCGAGCCCGAAGAGCCGGCGCTCGCCCTGATCCCCATGCCCGATGCCGCCGGCGAGCGTGGCGGCGAGGACGTGGTGCCGCGCCCAGGGCATCCGCAACCACGCCGACGCCGAGCCCGACGCGGAGGTGTAGTCGTAGTCGCCGCCCAGCGCGCGGGAGCCCGCGCGTCCCAGCACGCCCAGGCCGATCCCGTTCTCCGGAGAGATGGACTCGGGTGGCCGCTCCGCGTTCCCGTACTGCCAGCGGAGCTGCAGCTCCGTGGCGACGCCGGGCGCGGGCTGGGGCGCGCCGTCTACCACGTGGACGGGCTGGAACCACGTCGCCTGGTACGCGAGCGACATCGTCTGAGAGTGCCGCGTCGACGCGAAGGGGAGGGCGAGGCCGGCGCTCCCGACGGTGACGCGCTCGGTGGTGCCCAACACGAAGCCGGGCGTGCCCCGGAAAGCGGTGGCGCCGGAGAGGGTCGGCTGGGCGCGCCAGCCGCCGTAGGTCCACGAGGCGGCGCCCTCGGGCTGCCGCGATTCGATCCCGGCGCCGGCGGAGAGGGTCCAGGCGTGGAGCCCCACCGCGTCGGCGCCGGAGACCGAGGCGCCCAGCACGGTGCCCCCGCGATCGGCGCCGAGGTAGGGGAACCACGACTGCGGGCCGAGGGTCTCGAGCGGGCTGTAGCGGCGCACGGGATAGATGGGCTCCGGCGCCTCGGCGGCCACGTGCCCGATCGACGCGCGATCGCTCGTGAAGACTTCTGCCGGCACGGGACGGAGCCTCTCCATCGGCGTGGCCGCGACGTCGAAGCCGTTCGGCCCGTAGGTGGTCCAGGCGATCCACGTGCCGTCGGGTGAAAGGTCGGGCTCGAACGCCCCCGTGAGCACGTTGGTGAGGCGCAGGAGGTCGCCGCCCTCCGCCCGCGCCGCGAACAGGTTGAAGATCCCCGTGCGATCGCTGGAGAAGACGATCGCGCCCCCGTCCGGCGTCCAGGCGGGATCGAGGTCGCTCGCGTCGTCGTCGGTGACGTGGAGCGGCGCGCCGCCTCCCGCCGGGATCACGACGATGTCCCGCCCCGGTCCGCCCCGGGTCTGCGAGATGACCACGCGCCCGCCGTCGGGGGAGACGCGCGGAGAGGCGATCTCCCGGCCCTCCGGCGGCGCGTAGATCCGGACGGCCGGCGCACGGGGATCCTCGAGCGAGATCCGCTCGAGGGTCGTGCGGCCCAGGTTGCGCTTCACGAAGTACACGTGGCGGCCGTCCGGCGAGACGTCGGGCTCCCACGCACGCAGGCCCTCGGTGATGGGCGCCTCGCCGGAGCGGTCGACGACGAAGAGGTCGCCGACCACCCGGTGGAAGCCGAGGACCTCCTGCCTGGCCACGAGCGTCCTGCCGCCCGGGAGCGGCGCGATCCCGCCGGCGCTCCCCAACTCGGCGATCTCCCGATCGGCGCCCGCCCGCGGATCCGCGGCGCGCAGCCGAGGCCTTCGGTGGGCGGTGGCCTCCACGTAGAGGAGCGCCTCGCCGTCTCTGGACCAGCGCGGCGATCCGGTCCGCTCGCCGTGGGCCGTGGTGAAGGCCGGCGCCGTGATCTCGCCGCGGGCGCGCACGTGCGCCTCCTGCGCGGCGTACCGATCCCGGAGCGACTCCACCCATTCGTCCCAGAGCGCCTCGAAGTCGATGCCCGCCTCGGCCTTCAGCGAGGCGTCCATCGCGTAAGGGGGCAGGCTCGCGCCGTATCCCTGGACGTAGGCGCGGATCGCCTCGTCGCCGCGGGTCTCGGCCAGCCACGCGAGCATGCGCCCGCCATAGAGGTACGCGGCGGTGCCCCGGGGCCAGCGCAGGGTGCCGCCCGAGAGGCGGGAGAGCGTCAGCACCCGACCTTCGAGGACGTCCGTGCGCAGGTACATGTCGAAGAGCGCCGAGCGGATTCTCCCGCCGCGGGAGATCTGAGACTCGTGGTAGGTGGCGAGACCCTCGGTGAAGAAGCGGGGGTGCATGCCGTTGGGCAGGAAGAGGTCGCCGAAGAGGAAGCCGAGGATCGACCAGGCGCCGGAGGCGGTGCCGAGGTGGAGCACGTGCACGTACTCGTGGGCCACCAGCAGAAAGACGTAGTCGTCGTAGTCGCCGAGGTCGGACCGCGCGTCCGGCGGCTCGGCGAGGAGCCAGATGCGGGGGCGCTCGAAGGCCGAGGCGGAGCCGTTGGCGGAGTCCGTGTCGTCGCTGAGCACCACCTGGGTCTTGCGCTGCGGCTCGGATCCCAGCAGGGGGACGAGCCGCTCGTGCGCCCGCTCCAGGGACGCCGCGGCCCGGTTGGCCATGGGGTGGAGACCCTCGTGGAAGTGCACCACGAAGTGCGGGGACTCCAGCGTGCGCCAGGTGTGGTCGGGGGCCAGGCCCGCCGCCGGCGGCGCCCACGCGAGCAGGGCGATCGACGAGAGGGCGAGGGCCGCCAGGGATCGTCCTGGCCTTGGCGGGGGCGATCGCTTCACAGGCGCGGGGAGCGTGGACACGGGGGCGTTCTTCTCGGGGATCCTTCGGCGCGATGATGCCCGGACACGCTTGCACGGGTCGCGATCCGTGGGCAAGGCGACCTCGGCAGACCCTCGATTTGGGATGGCGAGGAGGGTCGCGGGCCTATACTGGAAAATGGATGGCCAGCGACAACGCGAGCACCCGGGTCCTCGGGGCCGGGGAGGGGCACGCGCACGAAGACGGGCGTGCGCAGGGCCACCGGCATGAACACGGCGAGCACGCCCACCGCCACCTCCCCGACGCCCGTGCCGCCGCGCGCATGCTCCCAGAGGAGCGGGCGAAGGAGCGCAAGTCCCTCTCCCTGACGCTCGGGCTCGTGTCCGTCATCATGGTTGTGGAGTGGGTGGGCGGCTGGCTCACCGGCTCCCTGGCGCTGCGAGCAGACGCCGGCCACATGCTCACCGACTCGGTGTCGCTGGTGCTTGCGCTCCTCGCGCTGTCGTTCGCCGCCAGGCCCGCCGATCTGAAGCGGACCTTCGGCTTCTACCGGATGGAGATCCTCGCCGCCCTGGCCAACGGCGTCACGCTGGTGGTCCTCGCGGGTTGGATCGTGGTGGAGGCGATCGAGCGGTTCCGCCACCCCGCGCCGATCGACGCGTTGCCGATGATGGCGATCGCGGCGATCGGCCTCGCCGCCAACGTCGTCAGCCTCTTCGTGCTCCACCGCGAGGGCGGCTCGCTGAACCTGCGGGGCGCCTTCCTCCACGTGCTGGGCGACACGCTCTCGTCCGTCGGCGTGATCGTGGCGGCGCTGATCGTGTTCCTCACCGGCTGGACGCCGATCGATCCGCTCCTCTCCATCGCCATCGCGCTGGTGATCGTGTGGAGCGGCGTGCGGCTGGTCCGGGAGGCGGTGGACATCCTCCTCGAGGCCGTCCCCGCGCACCTGGACCTGGCCGAGGTGCTGCACCGGATGGAGCAGACCGACGGCGTCGCCCGCATCCACGACCTCCACATCTGGACGATCTCGTCCGGCATGCACTCGCTGAGCGCCCACGTGGTGGTCGAGTCCTGCGACATGGGGCGCAACGAGGAGATCCTGCGGGGCCTGCGGGCCATGCTCGCCGCGGACTTCGAGCTGGACCACGTCACGCTGCAGATCGAGACCCCGGCGCACTGCCAGGGGATCGAGCTGCACTGACCGCTCGCCCGTCACGCGCCTTGACGGCGTCGCCCGCGCGTGGATAAGGAGCCGCTCGATGCGCATCGTCGCGGGCAGCGCCAGGGGGCGCCGGTTGGTGGCTCCGGCAGGGTCTGAGACCCGGCCGACCTCCGATCGGATCCGGGAATCGATCTTCAACATCCTCGGCCAGCGGTTCGACGGCGGCGCGGTGCTCGATCTCTTCGCCGGCAGCGGCGCCATGGGCCTCGAGGCGATCTCCCGCGGCGCGGACCGGGCGATCCTGGTGGAGCGCAGCCGGGAGGCGGCGGCGATCTGCGAGCAGAACGCCAGGACCCTCGGCTTCGGCGATCGGGTGGAGATCCTCCGTGCCGACGCCGCCGGCGCCCTGCGGACGCTCGCCCGCCGGGAGGCGAGGTTCGATCTGGTGTTCCTCGACCCTCCTTACGCCGAAGGGCCGGGGCCGACGCTCTCGCTCCTCGGGGCGTGCGATCTGCTGGCGCCAGGCGTCCGGATCGTCGCCGAGCACGGCAGCAGGCGCGCGCCCGACGATTCGTATGCGACATTGGTCCGCACCGACCTGCGGACGTTCGGCGAGCCGGCGGTATCGTTCTACGAGCGCGAAGGAGCCCAACCGTGAAGAGAGTCGCCATCTACCCGGGCTCGTTCGATCCGCTGACGAACGGCCACCTCTCCATCATCCACCGGGGCCTCCAGACCTTCGACGGCCTGATCGTCGCCATCGCCAACAACTCCAAGAAGACGCCGCTGTTCTCCGTGGAGGAGCGCAAGGGCTTCATCCTGGAGGCGATCGAGAACGATCCCAGGGTGGAGGTGGACGCGTTCGAGGGCCTGCTCGTGAGCTACGCCCGCTCCCGGGGCGTGCCGACGATCCTGCGCGGCCTGCGGGCGGTGTCCGACTTCGAGTACGAGTTCCAGCTCGCCAACATGAACCGCAAGCTGGATCCGGCCTGCGACACGGTCTTCATGATGACGGGGGAGGACTACTTCTACATCTCGTCCCGACTCGTGCGGGAGGTGGCGTCCCTGGGCGGCGACGTGGACGGGCTCGTGCCCCCCGCCGCCGCGGGGGCGCTGCGCAGGAAATTCGCGAAACCATAGCTCTCGGAGGAGTGACCTTGAAGATCAGCCGCCGCGCCAACGCCATCCAGCCGTCCGCCACCCTCGCGATCACCGCGAAGGCGAAGGCCCTCGCCGCCCGCGGGGTCGACGTCGTCTCCCTGGGCGCCGGCGAGCCCGACTTCGACACGCCGCCCCACGTGAAGAAGGCGGGCATCGAGGCGATCGAGAAGGGCTTCACCCGCTACACCGCGACGCCCGGCACGCCCGAGCTCCGCAAGGCGATCTCGGCCAAGCTCGAGCGCGAGAACGGCCTGCGCTACGACGAGACCGAGATCATCGCCACCGTGGGGGCCAAGCACGCGCTCTACAACGCGTTCCAGGCGCTGCTCGACGAGGGCGACGAGGTGCTGATTCCGGCGCCCTACTGGGTGAGCTACCCCGACATGGTGCTCCTGGCCGGCGGGAAGCCCGTGATCGTCCCCACCAGGGCCGAGGACGGCTTCGTCCCGGATCCGAAGGCGATCCGCGAGCGGCTGACGCCGCGCACCGCGGCCATCGTGCTGAACAGCCCGTCGAACCCCACCGGCGCGGTGTGGAGCGCCGACGCCCTGCGCGGGATCGCCGACGCGATCGCCGACCACCCCTGCGCCATCCTCAGCGACGACATCTACGAGCACCTCATCTACACCGGCCAGCCGTTCGCCAACATCCTCCAGCTGCGGCCGGAGCTGCGGGAGAGGACCATCGTCGTCAACGGGCTCTCCAAGAGCTTCTCGATGACGGGCTGGCGGCTGGGGTGGGCGGCGGGGCCCAGGCCGGTGATCGCCGCCATGCAGAAGATCCAGGACCAGTCGACCTCGAACCCGTCGTCCATCACCCAGAAGGCGGCGATCGCCGCGCTGGAGGGTGGCAACGCCTTCGTGGACGAGATGCGGGTGCAGTTCGACGCCCGCAGGCGCTTCGTGATGGAGCGGCTGGGGAAGATCCCGGGGCTGCAGTGCGCGACCATCTCCGGAGCCTTCTACGCCTTCGTGGACGCTTCCGAGCTCTGCGCCCGCCGGTACCAGGGCAAGGCCATCGAAGGGAGCAGCGCCAGGCTCGCGGAGATCCTCCTCGACGACTTCCAGGTCGCCGTGATCCCCGGGGCGCCCTTCGGTGCGGAGGGCTTCATCCGCCTCTCGTTCGCCACCTCGATGGAGCAGCTCGAGAAGGGGCTGGACCGCATCGAGGCGTGTGCGCGGGCCCTCGCCTGATCCCCCGACGGGGAGCCTCCCGATCTTGCGAGGGGTGAAACGTCCTCGTTCTTCCTCTTGCCAAACCGGATCGAGACGTGCATTGTCACCGCGCTTTGCGAAGATCGGGCATGGACGCAGTGTCCACGACGGTTGTCTTGCTCAGCACCGGCCTTCTTGCCGGATAGGAGGGTGCGGACAATCCGCACCCGTGAAAAGGAAGCAGCAGAATGGCGCAGGGAACTGTGAAGTGGTTCAACGACACCAAGGGCTTCGGCTTCATCTCGCAGGATGATGGCGAGGACGTTTTCGTCCATCACACGGCGATTCAGACCGAAGGCTTTCGGTCGCTCGCAGAAGGCGAGCGCGTGGAGTTCGACGTGACCCGTGGCCCCAAGGGGCTGCAGGCTGCGAACGTCCGCAAGGTCTGATTTCGAGACCGACTTCGCTGTCCCGGCGCTTCGGCGAGCCGAAGGCGAGCAAACGCAAAACGCGGTACTCGCGCGAAAGCGCGAGCCGAAGAAATCGACTCCGCGTCGCGGGGGCGGCTTCTTCGCCCGCAGGGACGTGAACGACGATGGCCGCGCTTCCTTCGGGAGGGGCGGCCATCGCGTTTAAGCGCGCGTCGGAACGGGCGCGTCGCCGCTCTGCGAGGGGATGCCTTGCGCGCACGGGACGCGGCGCTTCCTTAGAGGGATCGATCTGTGGTACGCAGCGCGCCCGCCGGATGTCGCGAGCGCGGGCCGTGAACGACGGTGTTCCAGTATCCTCCCCGCGCGAAGCGTAGGCGTCTCTCTCGCCGGAAGGATCAAATGCCCCGTCGCACCGATATCGAGACCATCTTCGTCATCGGCTCGGGGCCGATCGTCATCGGCCAGGCCTGCGAGTTCGACTACTCCGGGACCCAGGCGTGCAGGGTGCTCAAGGAGGAGGGCTTCCGGGTCGTCCTCCTCAACTCCAACCCGGCCACCATCATGACGGATCCGGGCCTCGCCGACGCCACCTACGTCGAGCCCATCACCGTCGAGACGGCCGAGCGGATCCTCGCCAAGGAGCGCCCCGACGCGCTCCTGCCCACCCTGGGCGGCCAGACCGCCCTCAACCTCGCGAAGGCGCTGGCCGAGGCCGGGATCCTCGAGAAATACGGCTGCAAGCTGCTGGGCGCCTCCCTCGACGCCATCCGCAAGGCGGAGGATCGGGAGCTCTTCGGCGAGGCGATGGCCCGGATCGGCCTCGCGGTGCCCGCCAACGGCGTGGCCCACTCCCTGGAGGAGGCCCGCGCCATCGCGGAGCGCACGGGCTTCCCGGCGATCCTGAGGCCCTCCTACACCCTGGGCGGCACCGGCGGCTCCATCGCCTACAACAAGGTCGAGTTCGAGGAGAAGGTGAAGATCGCCCTCGACGCCTCGCCCACCCGCAGCGTCCTCATCGACGAGAGCGTCCTCGGCTGGAAGGAGATCGAGGTCGAGGTCGTGCGGGATCTCGCCGACAACATCCAGATCATCTGCACCATCGAGAACCTGGATCCGATGGGCGTGCACACCGGCGACTCGATCACCATCGCCCCCGCCCAGACCGCCACCGACGCCGAGGCGCAGGCGCTGCGCGACGCCTCCTTCCGCGTCGTGCGCGAGATCGGCGTGGAGAGCGGCGGCTGCAACCTGCAGTTCGCGGTGAACCCCAAGGACGGCCGTGTGGTCGTCATCGAGATGAACCCCCGCGTGTCACGTTCTTCGGCCCTCGCGTCCAAGGCAACGGGCTTCCCGATCGCGAAGATCGCGGCGCGCCTGGCGGTCGGCTACACGCTGGACGAGATCGCCAACGACATGACCGGGGTGACGAAGGCGTCCTTCGAGCCGGCCATCGACTACGTCGTCACCAAGGTGCCGCGCTTCACCTTCGAGAAGTTCCCGTCCGCCGACGCCCAGCTCACCACCCAGATGAAGAGCGTGGGCGAGGTGATGGCCATCGGCCGCACCTTCCGCGAGTCGCTCCAGAAGGCGATGCGGAGCCTGGAGACGGGCAGCCACGGCTTCGAGTCGCCGCTGGGCAAGCGCCCCGGCGACACCTGGACCACCGACGAGCTGGAGTCGATCCGCGAAGGCGTGCGGAAGCCCACCGCCCAGCGGATCTACTGGGTGGTCGAAGCCCTCCGGGCGGGCCTGTCGGTCGAGGACGTCTTCGACCTGTCGGCGATCGATCCCTGGTTCCTCCGGGAGCTGCGCGCCATCGTCCTCGACGAGGAGGCGGTGGCGCGGGACGGCCTGGGCGACGCGCGGCGGCTGCGGGAGCTCAAGGGGCGGGGCTTCTCCGACAGGCGGCTCGCGTGGCTCACCGGCCAGAAGGAGGCCGACGTCCGCGCCAGGCGCGTCCGCGACGGCGTCCACCCGGTTTACAAGCGCGTCGACACCTGCGCCGGCGAGTTCGAGGCGCAGCACGCCTACCTCTACTCGAGCTACGAGCAGGAGTGCGAGGCGCGGCCCACGGATCGCAAGAAGGTGATGATCCTCGGCGGCGGACCCAACCGGATCGGCCAGGGCATCGAGTTCGACTACTGCTGCGTGCACGCGTGCTTCGCGCTGCAGGAGGCCGGGTACGAGACCATCATGGTCAACTGCAACCCGGAGACGGTCTCCACCGACTACGAGACGGCCGACCGCCTCTACTTCGAGCCGCTCACCTTCGAGGACGTGCTGGAGATCGCGCGGATCGAGAAGCCGGTGGGCGCGCTGGTGCAGTTCGGCGGGCAGACGCCGCTCAAGCTCGCCGTGGCCCTCGAGCAGGCCGGCGTGAAGATCCTGGGCACATCGCCAGACGCGATCGACCGCGCCGAGGATCGCGAGCGCTTCGCGGAGGTGGTGGAGAAGCTGGGGCTCCAGCAGCCCGCCAACGGGATGGCGCGCTCCGAGGCAGAGGCCATCGCGGCTGCGGCGCGGATCGGCTACCCGGTGATGGTGCGGCCGTCCTACGTGCTGGGCGGCAGGGCCATGGAGATCTGCCGGGATCAGGAGCAGCTCGAACGGTACCTCGCCCACGCGGTGCAGGCGTCGGAGGAGCGGCCGGTGCTCATCGACCGCTACCTGCGCGACGCCATCGAGGTGGACATCGACGTCCTCTGCGACGGGGCCCGCGCGGTGGTCGGCGGCGTCATGGAGCACATCGAGGAGGCGGGCGTCCACTCCGGCGACTCGGCCTGCGCGCTGCCGCCGTACTCGCTGCCCGATTCGGTCATCCGCACCATCGAGGCGCAGTCCCTCGCCATGGCGCGGGAGCTCGGCGTCGTCGGCCTGATGAACGGCCAGTTCGCCGTGCAGGACGGCGAGGTCTTCGTGCTCGAGGTGAACCCCCGCGCGTCGCGGACGGTGCCGTTCGTGGCCAAGGCCACCGGCGTGCCCCTCGCCAAGCTGGCGGCGCTGGCGCAGCTGGGGATCCCGCTCCCCGCCGACCTGCCGGATCGCCCCACGCTCCGCCACTCGGCGGTGAAGGAGTCGGTGTTCCCCTTCATCAAGTTCCCCGGGGTCGATCCCGTCCTCGGCCCCGAGATGAAGAGCACGGGCGAGGTGATGGGAATCGACACCGACTTCCCCCGCGCCTTCTGGAAGAGCCAGGTCGCGGCCGGGAACGCCCTCCCCACGTCGGGGCGGTGCTTCGTGTCCGTGCGCAACGAGGACAAGCCCGCCGCCGCGGAGCTCGCCAGGCGCCTCGCGGCCCTGGGCTTCGAGCTCATCGCCACCAAGGGCACTGCCGCGTTCCTGGCGGAGCGGGGCATCGAGGCGGCCGAGGTGATGAAGGTCGCGGAGGGGCGGCCCCACGTGGTGGACAAGATCCTCGACGGCGCCATCCAGCTCGTGATCAACACCACGGCGGGGCGGAAGGAGCTGTCGGACAGCTACTCGATCCGCCGGGAGACGCTGAACCGCGGCATCCCGTACTACACCACCATCCCCGGCGCCCGGGCGGCGGTGTCCACCCTCGAGGCGATCTCGGAGGGCGGGTTGCCGGGGGTGCGCCCGCTGCAGGCGTACTGATCGGCGACCGGCCTTCGGGGCGTCACGCTCGTTGACACCCCGGGCACCCTTGGGCAGACTCCCCATCCTACGCGGCCGTCCCGGAAGCTTCCGGGACCGGCCGCTTGGCTTTTTGGACCCTCACGATTTATTCGAGCCCAACATGTCCGACAAGATCCCCATGACCCGCTCCGGCAAGGACCGCCTCACGGAGGAGCTGAAGAGGCTCAAGACGGTCGAGCGGCCGAAGATCGTCCGCGAGATCGAGGAGGCCCGGGCCCACGGCGACCTCTCCGAGAACGCGGAGTACAAGTTCGCCAAGGAGAAGCAGGGGCACATCGAGGGTCGCATCCAGCAGGTCGAGGACTGGCTGGCCCGCGCCGACGTGATCGACGTGTCGGCGCTCTCGGGCGATCGAGTGGTGTTCGGGGCCACGGTGAAGCTGCAGGACGTGGACACCGACAAGGAGGTCCAGTACCGGATCGTCGGCGAGGTCGAGGCGGATCTGAAGAGGGGGATGATCTCGGTGACCAGCCCGATCGCGCGGTCCCTGATCGGCAAGGAGGCCGGCGACACGGTGACGGTGCGGGCGCCGGGGGGCGAACGCGATTACGAGATCCTGGACGTCTCCTTCGTCGAGGACGAAGCGCCGGTGGCCGAAGGCGCATAGAGGGCGCCAGCGCGTGGACGCGGCGACGATCCTGGCCGAGCTCTTCGGCCCTCTGCGGTTCGCGACCCGCGACGGCTTCGCGCGGGCGGCGAACCTGCGGGACGTCGGGCGGCTGGCCCAGAGCGTGGTCCGCAGGGCGGGGGAGGCGGGCGCGGATCCCTGCGCCCTCGAGAGGATCCAGGCGGCCGCGTCGGCGTTCGACGCCGCAGGGCCTTCCTCCAAGGAGGCACCCACCCGCGCGCTCCTGGCTGCCCTGGGAGCCGCGGTGCGGCTGCCGGACGATCTCGCGGCGGTGATCGGCGGGAAGCCTCCTGCCGAATCCGCACGCGAAGCGAGGCCGACACCGGGGCGGGCGCCCATGCCCAACGCTGAAGCGCAGTCGGTGCCGCGTGCGGCGGGGCAGCTTCCTCCCAAGGCTGCTCCGGCCCGTGAAGCGCAGACGAAGGCGCCTCGGGCCGCAAGCCTGCCGTTGCCGGGCATGGAGCGGGCCCATGAAGCGGGGCCCTCGACGCGACGGAAGGCCAGCGCGCCCGGTCGGCGAAAGGCTCCGGCTGTCGAGGCGCCCGAGCCGGAGAGCATCGGGCGCTCGCGGATCCCGGTGCCGGCGTTCGCAGCGGGCATCGACACGCCGGTCGAGGAGGTGCACGGAGTGGGTCCGCAGCTCGCCGCGAGCCTGGCGAAGAAGGGGATCTCCAACTTCGCCCAGGTGCTCTACAACCTGCCGCGGGCGTGGCAGGACCGCCGCCGCGTCGCGACGATCCGCGAGCTGGCTCCCGGGGCGAAGGGGCTCACCCGAGGTGAGGTCCTGGAGTGCAGAGAGATCTACAACCCCAGGTCTCGAAAGAGGATGCTGCGGGTGGTGCTCGGTGATCCCACCGGGCGTCTCGCCCTGACCTTCTTCCACTACTGGCCGTCCACCGCCCGGCGTTTCCAGCAAGGGAAGCGCTTCTTCGCCTGGGGCGAGGTGAAGCTCTTCGGCGGGCAGAAGCAGATCGTCCACCCGGAGCTCGAGGAGGAGGAGCCGGACGCTGCGGGCGCAGGCCGAATCGTGCCCGTGTACCGTGGCATGGACGAGCTCGGGCAGGGGCGATATCGCGGCATCGTGGAGCGGGTGCTCGAGGAAGCTTTGGAGCGAATCCCCGAGATCCTGCCGGAGGCGCTGCGCCGGGCGCGGGGCCTCGTGGGCGAGGCGGAGGCGCTGCGAGCGCTGCACCTCCCTCCCGCGGACGCCAACGTCGAGGCGTTAGCAGCCGGGGTGTCGCCATGGCATCGGCGCCTGGCCTACGAGGAGTTCCTGCTGCTCTCCATCGGCCTGGCGCTCAAGGCCCGGGGGATCCAGGTGGAGCCGGGGCATCGCTTCGACACGTCGCCCGCGCGTGTTGAGGAGGCGCTCTCCGTGCTGCCGTTCAAGCCCACGGGCGCGCAGCGGCGGGCGATCGAGGCCATCGCCGCGGACATGGCGCAGCCGTCGCCGATGAACCGGCTCCTCCAGGGAGACGTGGGCTCCGGCAAGACGGCGGTGGCGCTGGTGGCGTGCCTGCTGGCGATCAAGGACGGCAGGCAGGCGGCGCTGATGGTGCCCACCGAGCTCCTCGCCGAGCAGCACCACCGCGGCATCGGCAAGCTCCTGGAGGGCACGGGGATCGAGATCGCGCTCCTCGCCACGGGCCGGGGGCAGAAGGCGCTCTCCGCCGCGAGGGAGCGGGTGGCGTCCGGGTCGGCGCGCCTCGCCATCGGGACCCACGCGCTCTTCTCGGAAGGGTCGACCTTCCGGGAGCTCGGTCTCGTGGTCATCGACGAGCAGCACCGCTTCGGCGTCGAGCAGCGGGCCGATCTGATCTCGAAGGGCGTCCGCCCGGACGTGCTGGTGATGACCGCCACCCCGATCCCGCGCACGCTCGCGCTGGTGCTCCACGGCGAGCTCGGCCAGACCGTGATCGACGAGCTGCCGCCGGGCCGCACGCCCGTGGTCACCAAGGTCGTGGGGGCGAAGGGCCGGGAGAAGGTGTGGACGGCCATCGAGGCGCAGCTCGCCCAGGGCCGGCAGGCCTACGTCGTCTACCCGCTCATCGAGGAGAGCGAGCGATCCGATCTGGAGGACGCCACCCGCGGCCTCGCCACCTTGCGGGAGCGCTTCCCCGGCAGGCGCCTGGATCTCGTCCACGGCAGGATGAAGGCCGAGGAGCGCGACGTGGTGATGTCGGCGTTCCGGGCGGGAGAGGTGGACCTGCTGGTGAGCACCACCGTGGTCGAGGTGGGCGTCGACGTCCCCAACGCCAGCGCCATGGTGATCGAGCACGCCGAGCGCTTCGGCCTCTCCCAGCTCCACCAGCTCCGCGGCCGGGTGGGGCGGGGCGCGGCCAAGAGCTTCTGCTTCCTGGTGGACCACGGCGGCGAGGGGCGGTCGCGCAGCAGGCTGGACGTGATGGAGCGCACCACCGACGGCTTCGCCATCGCGGAGGCGGATCTGGAGATCCGCGGGCCGGGCGAGTTCCTCGGCACCCGGCAGGCCGGCGTCACCGAGCTCGCCTTCGGGGACCTGGCCCGCGACGCCAGGCTCCTCGAGCAGGCGCGGGAGGACGCGTTCGCGCTGGTCCGCTCCGACCCGGACCTGTCGCGACCGGAGCACCGCCTGCTGGAGAAGGAGGTCTTCGCGAGGTTCGCCACGCGGATGAGCCTCGCGCAGGTGGGGTAGGACGCTCGCCGGGCGTCGCGGTCTCCGGAAGGTACGCCGTCGCGGGCACGGGGGCCGGCCAGGCCACTGCCGTCTTCACTTCGCCGAGATGGTGGCGCGTGTTAGTTTTTGCGCTTCCATGAGCGTCCCCGAGATCGTCTGCCAGTTCTGCCACGTCCGGCAGCCCAACGCCTGGGACTGCGCCTCCTGCGGCAGGCCGCTCCACGAGCGTCCCACGCTGCAGGGCCTCGAGACCCCCGCGCTCCCCGAGCTGGAGCTCCACGCCTTCGATGCCGGCAACGTCGCCGTCGCCGCGGTGGAGGGCTTCGAGGTGACGGCGCTGGTGGACGACTCCGCGCCGCCCCCCGATCTGCCGGCGGCGACGCTCGAGGGCCTCGAGGTCACGCTCCTCGACGATCCCGGCGCCGTGCCCGAGGATCTCTCCATCGAGCTCGAGCCCACCCAGGTTGCCGACGCAGAGGCGCTCGAAGAGCGGGGCCCCGTCACCTGCCGCTACTGCGGCACGCCGTGGCGGGAGGGGATGAGCGTCTTCTGCGTCCGCTGCGGGATGCGGATCTCCTGATGGCCAAGCGCGGAAAGTTCTTCGTCCTCGAGGGACTCGATGGATCGGGCACCACCACCCAGGCGCGCCTCCTCACCGATCGGCTGCGCAACGCAGGCCACAAGGTGCACTGCACCGCCGAGCCGTCCAGCGGCCCCATCGGCTCGCAGCTCCGGCTCATGCTCGCGGGGCGCCTGGTGGGCCGCAAAGGGGAGCCCTGGGATCGTCGCTCGCTGGCGCTGCTCTTCGCGGCCGACCGCCTCGATCACCTGGCGTCCGTCATCGTGCCGCGCCTCGAGGACGGCATTCACGTGGTCTGTGATCGCTACGTGCTCTCGTCCCTCGCCTACCAGTCCCTCGACAACCCAGCCTCTTGGGTGGCAGAGCTCAACCGCCACGTGCGCCGGGCCGACGCCACGTACTTTCTGCGCATCCGCGCCGAGGCGGCCCTCGCACGCCGCCTCGAGGACTCCGCCGGCCAGGCCGAGCTCTTCGAGACCCTCCCGCAGCAGAAGCGCATCGCCCGCGCCTACGAGCGGGCGCTCGCGTCCCATGGTCGCGCCCAGCGCGCACGCGTGATGGATGGCGCCGTTTCGGTGGACGAGGTCGCCGACACGATTTGGCGCGACGTCCGCAAACGAGTTTCCCGATAGACGGAGGCATCTGCCGCCCATCTGCGGGGGCGGTGTGACGTCGGCAGCGGGACGTAGGGCCGCCCGAGGTGGATCGCCGACCGATCGATCTCAAACCATGCAGAGCCGCCGCAACTCGGAGAGGGTCTCGTCCACCGGCAGGCCGACCACGTTGGTCCAGGAGCCGTCGATCGCGGACACGAAGGCCGCGGCGCCGCCCTGGATCGCGTAGGCGCCCGCCTTGTCCATGGGCTCGCCGCTGTCGACGTAGGCGCCGACCTCGTCGTCGGAGAGTTCGCGGAAAGTGACGAGCGTCCTCACGGAGAACACGGTCTCGTCGGCGCCGGCGATCAGGGTTACGCCGGTCCACACCTCGTGGGTGGCGCCGGAGAGCGAGCGCAGCATGCCCACGGCGTCGGCGCGATCGCGCGGTTTGCCGAGTACGCGGCCGCCTATGGCGACCACCGTGTCGGCGGCGAGCACCGCCGCGTCGGGCCGCAGCGCCCGTACCGCACGGGCCTTGGCGAGCGAGAGGCGCTCGACCACCTGCGCGGGCGACTCGCCGGCACCGTTCTCCTCCACCACGTCCGGGACCACGATCTCGAAGTGGAGACCCGCCTCGGCGAGGAGTTCGCGCCGACGGGGCGAGCCGGAGGCGAGGATGAAGGCTGGTGTGGGATGGATCAGAAGCGCGTCCTCGTGGGAAAATGCCGGCGAACGCTACTCCGGGACGCGCATGGAAGGCCAGGTCGACCTGCAGGAGCTGACGCGCACCATCGAGGAGCTGCGCGCCTTCAACGAGCTCGGCAAGGCGCTCACCTCCACCCTCGACGTCGGCGAGGTGATCGAGCGGGTGATGGAGCAGGTGAGCGCGCTCTTGCGCCCCACCAACTGGTCGCTCCTCCTCGCTGACGAGGCCGACGGATCGCTGGTCTTCGAGGTGGCGGTGGGGCCGGGCGCCGAGGCGCTGAAGGGGCTCCGCCTTGCGCCTACCGAGGGGATCGTCGGCTGGGTGGCGACGAGCGGCGAGCCGCTCCTGGTGCCGGACGTGGCGGAGGACGAGCGCTTCGCCGCGCGGTTCGACGACCAGACCCGCTTCACCACCCGGAGCATCGTCGCGGTGCCGCTGCGCATCCGCGGCCGCAATCTCGGCGTGATCGAGCTGGTAAACGGCGTGGACAAGCCGTCGTTCGCTGAGCGGGATTTGCGGGTGCTCGCGTCCATCGCGGACTTCGCAGCCATCGCGCTGGACAACGCGAGGAACTTCAAGCGGGTGGAGGAGCTGACGGTCGTCGACGAGCACACCGGGCTCTTCAACGTGCGGCACCTGCACCGCGTTCTCGCGGCGGAGGTGGAGCGGGCCCGCCGCTACGGGCACCCGGTGTCGGTGATCTTCTTCGACCTGGATCGCTTCAAGGAGGTGAACGACACCCACGGCCACCAGGCCGGCTCGGCGATCCTGCGCGAGTGCGGCGAGCTGCTGTTGTCGACGCTGCGGGTGGCGGACGTCGCGGTGCGCTACGGCGGCGACGAGTTCGTCTGCATTCTGCCCGAGACCTCGCCGGATCAGGCGCTCCTCTGCGCCGAGCGGCTGCGCTTGCTGGTGGAGGGGCGCAGCTTCCTCGAGGCGGAAGGCCAGGCGATCCGCCTCACGGCCTCGTTCGGCGTGGCGTGCTTCCCCGACCACGGCGCCACCGCCCCGGAGCTGATCCGCCAGGCGGACAAGGCGATGTACGCGGCGAAGGAGGCGAACCGGAACACCGTCGCCTCCGCGTGACGCCGACGGCTTAAACGAGAACGGCGCCCGGGTAGGGCGCCGTCCGTCGTTCCGAGCAAAGAGAGCTGGATCAGCCCTCGGCGCTGGCGAGCTCGGGGCTCGTCTCCACCTTGGCGCCGTCGCGCAGGTGCTTGGTGAAGGTCTCGACGAGCTCGCCCTCTTTCTTGCGGAGGACCCGGGCGCGCAGGTCGTCCTTCTGCGCGTCGAGCTGCGAGAGGTCGGGGCGCTGCCGCGCGTTGACCTGGGCGATCACGAACGCGCCGCTCACCTCGTAGACCTCGGGGAGAACGTCGCCTGCGTTGGCGGCCTCGACGGCCTTCACCACCGCGGCGGCGGAGCCCACCCGCGGCACGTAGTCCGACGAGAGCCCGAAGCTGCCCGTCTTCTCCGCCGAAGGGGCCGCCTGGGGGCCCTTGGCCTCGGCGTCCGGGGCAGGGAAGAGCACGTCGAGGGCCTGGCCGGCCTTGGCCTGGGCGAGCGCCGCCTCGGCCTTGGCCCTGGCCGCGTCCTTGGCCTTCTTCGTGGCGAGGAGCTCCTTGGCGAGCTGCTCCTGCACGTCCTCGAGCTTCTTGTCCTCGGCAGGCTGGATCTCGTTCACCTTGATGAGGTGGAGACCGAACCGCGTGCGCACGATGCCGGAGAGCTGGCCCGGCTCGAGGGCCATCGCGGCCTCCTCGAAGGGCTTGGCCATGGTGTTGGGGCCGAAGAAGCCCAGGTCGCCGCCGTTGTCCTTGGAGCCCGGATCCTCGGAGAGCGCCTTGGCGAGCTCGCCGAAGTCCGCGCCGCCCTCGATGTCGGCCTTCGCCTTCTCGAGCCTGGCGGTGGCGGCGTCCACGTCGGCCTGCGCAGCGTCCTCCTCCACCTTGACGAGGATGTGCTGGGCCTTCACGCGCTTGGGCGTCTTGAAGCGGAACGCCTTGGCCTCGTACTCGGCGGCCACCGCCTTCTTCCCGTCCTCGCCGGCGAGGTACTCGCTCACCTCGGCGTCGGTGGGGGCGGCAGCGGCGTCGCCCTGCATCGCGGAGAAGCGCACGATGGTCAGGTCGGCCTTGTCGTTGTCCTTGCGGAACTCCTCGCGGATCTCTTCGTCGGAAGCGTTCGCGCCCTGCCGCACCTGAGCGATCAGCTTGGTGACGAGGAGGCTCTCGCGGACGTCCGTCTCGTACTTGTCGGGCGTGAGGCCGGCGTTCATCAGCACCTCCTTGTAGGTGCCGAAGTCGAACTGGCCGTCCTTCTGGAAGAACTCGAGCTCCCTCACCTTGGCGGCGACCTCGGAGTCGGCCACGGCGATCCCCTGGGCCTTGGCCTGGGCGAGGAGGAGCTTGCGATCCACGAGCTGGTCGAGGACGTTCTTCTTGAGGCCCATCTGCTCGGCCATCTGCGCGTCGAAGCGCTCGCCCATCTGCTGCTGGTAGCTGCGGAGCGTGTTGCTGTACGCGCCCTCGAACTCCTTCCAGCCGATGGTGTCCCCGTTCACCTTGGCGGCGTAGGGGGAGGCGCCCTCGACTCCGCCGCCGATGCAGCCGTTGCTGCCCGGGCCGAAGTAGATGATGAAGACGAGGATGAGCGCCCCGAAGACGAGGTACATCCCAAACGAACGCGAGCTGGCGCGCATCTTGTCGAGCATGGTCTCTTGCCTGTGCTTGCCCCGGGAGCTTGGCCCGGCGGGCGAGGAATGTTGCTCCAAGTCCTCGAAAAGGTTGACACCCTAGGGAAATCTCTGGCGTAATGCAAGGCATTCAACGGGGTTTTTCTGACCTTGCTCGCCTTCCTTCAGCGATACCGCGAGTTGCTGCTGGTGACGGCGCTGCTGCTGTTGCCGGCCGGCACGTACGTAGCGAACGCCAAGCAGGGCCGGGAACTTTCCTCCCTCGACGAGCTCTTCCTCGCCGTCTCGGCTCCGATCAGCCGGGCGGTCGAAGGAACGGCGGGCTTCGCCCTCGGGATCTGGTCCTCCTACGTCGATCTGCGCGACGCTCGCGAGGAGAACGCGCGGCTCCGTGAAGCGCTGGCCGAGGCGAACGGGCGCCTCGCCGCCCGCACGGAGGCCGAGCTGGAGAACGAGCGGCTCCATGAGCTCCTCTCGTTCACGAAGGCCACCCGGGGCCGCTCCGTCGCCGCCCCGGTGATCGGCGTCTCGCCCACGCATCGGCGGGTGGTGACCATCGCCACCAGCCCCGGCGACGGGATCGCCGCCGGCATGGCGGCCGTCACCGCCGACGGCGTGGTCGGGAAGGTCGTGGCCACCTACGGGCGCACCGCCGAGGTGCAGCTCCTGGTCGACGGCGCGTCTGCCGTTGCGGCGCGGGTCCAGCGCAGCCGCGCCCGGGTCACGGTGCGGGGCACCGGCGAGGAGGCCTCGCTCCAACTCGCGAACGCCCTGCGCACCGACGACATCGAGTCCGGCGACATCCTGGTCACCTCCGGCACGGACCGCGTCTTCCCCAAGGGCCTCGTCATCGGCCGCATCGGCCGGGTGCAGCGGGAGTCCTACGGCATGTACCTCGAGGGCGAGATCCGCCCCGCGGTGGACGTGTCGGGGCTGGAGGAGGTGCTGGTGATCGTCTCGTCCGGCGACGAGGACGATCTGCCCACCGCCGACGCCCGCGAAGATTCGACCCCGGTCCTGCCGGGGCTGCCGTGAACCGCCTCCGCGCGCTGGCCCTTCGCCTCCTCCGCCGGCAGCCCGGGAACAAGCGGGTGGACCCTTCCGCGCAGCGCGAGATCCTGGGCAGCCTGCACCTGGGCGCCCCCCGCACCCGCGAGGTGTGGAGCCTCTGGCGCGTCTTCCTCTGGGCCGCGCTGGCGCTGGTCGCGTACCAGGTCCAGGCCGGGCTCCTGGTCCACGCCAACCCCGGCCTCGTCCGGATCGACGCGACATCGCTGCTCGTCACCTTCTTCGCGCTGCGGCTGCGGACGGTCGAGGGAGCGCTCGCCGCCTACGCGGTGGGGTTCGTGGCGGATCTCTTCGTCCAGGGGCCGCCGGGGCTGTGTCGCTTCGTCGCCGTGGCCGTGTGGACCGCCGGCCGGATCGCCGCGCCGAGGGCGGGGCTGTCGTCGCGGGCGGGGCGGGTGGTATACGCGTTCGCGACGAGCGCCGTGTACCAGCTCGGCGTGCTGGGCGGCCTGACCCTCGTGGCGAACGCCGGCTCGGGTCCCGGGCGAATCGCGTGGCTCTCGATCGTTCCACAGGCGCTGCTCGCCGCGGCGCTGGTCCTGCCGGTCCACGCGGCGCTGGGAGCACTGGACAAGCGGACCGCACCGGCCCGCTCCTAGGAAGGGTCGAAGGGTCGATGAAGCTGGCGATCAGGGCGCGGGAGGAGCGAGAGCTCAAGATCCGGATCGGCTGGCTCGGCGTCGCCGCTGCCCTCGGGATCCTGCTCCTCGCCGGTCGCGTCTGGTACCTGCAGATCCGCAAGGGCGAGGAGTACTTCGCCCGCAGCTCCGGCAACTTCGTCAAGGAGCTGCGCATCCCGGCGGATCGCGGGATGATCGTCGATCGCAAGGGGCGGATCCTCGTCGACAACAGGCCGAGCTACGACGTCTACCTCACGCCCGCCTTCTGCCCGGACTGCGAGGACGTGATCGGCCGGCTCGCCGGCCAGCTCGGCCTCGAGACCGAGGACCTGCAGCGGGCGGTGGACGCCAACGAGAAGGCCCGTGGCCTGGAGCGGTTCCGCCCGGTGATGATCCAGCAGGATCTCTCCCGCGACGACCTGGACGTCCTCGAGGCCAACCGCGAACTCCTCCCTGGCGTGGACGTGATCGGCGCGCCCCACCGCAACTACCGCGCCGGGGCGATGGCCGGGCACCTCCTCGGCTACCTGGGCGAGATAGGCCCGGACGAGCTGGAGAAGAGCGCCGGCCGCTACCGTGCCGGCGACTACGTGGGAAAGCGGGGCGTGGAGCGGCGCTTCGAGTCCTGGCTCAAGGGGCAGGACGGCCTCGAGCGCGTGGTGGCCGACGCCAAGGGACGGAAGCTCCCGGAGTTCGAGGAGCTGATCCCCGCGGCGGATCGGCTGGTGCCGAGCCAGCCCGGCGCCAACGTGATCCTGACGCTGGACGCGAGGCTGCAGGCCGCTGCGGAGGAGGCGTTCGACGACGTCGCCGGCGCGGCGATCGTGATCGACGTCGACACCGGCTACCTGCTCGCGGTGGTGTCGAAGCCGGGCTTCGACCCCAACCGGATGACCGGGCGCATCTCTCGGGCGGAACTCAAGGCGCTCAACGCCGATCCACTGGAGCCGATGCTCTTCCGCGCCACCCAGAACCATTACCACCCCGGCTCTGTGTTCAAGGTGGTGCCGGCGCTGGTGGGGCTGGAGGCGGGCTTCAACCACGACGTGTTCTGTGGCGGCGGCTACACCCTGGGCAAGAGGCGCTGGCGCTGCCACAAGGAGAGCGGCCACGGGTACGTGGGACTCGAGCAGTCGATGAAGGTGTCCTGCGACACCTGGTACTACGCCCTCGCCGATCGCGTGGGCCTCGAGCCGATCGCCGAGATGTCCCGGCGGTTTGGGCTCGGCTCCGTGACGGGGCTCGATCTGGGATTCGAGGTGCCGGGCGTGGTGCCGTCGCCCGCGTACCACGACAAGTACACGCGGGGCGGCTACACGAAGGGCTTCGCCTTGAACGCGGTGATCGGCCAGGGAGACAGCAACGTCACCCCGCTTCAGGTGGCGGTCATGTTCGCGGCCATCGCCAACGGCGGCACGGTCTACGAGCCCCAGGCGGTCTTGCGGGTGGAGAAGCCGGGGGGAGAGGTGTTGGAGGACTTCCCGCCACGGGTGAAGAGCAAGCTCGGCGTGAAGCGGGAGCACCTCGACATCGTGCGCCGCAGCCTGGAGAAGGTGGTGGGCGAGCCCGGCGGCACGGCGTACCGCCACCGCCTGCCCGGCGTGAAGGTGGCCGGCAAGACCGGCACCGCCCAGGTGGTGCGGATCGGGAGCGTGCGCCTCAAGAAGGAGCAGATGGACTGGTTCTCCCGGGATCACGCCTGGTTCGCTGCCTATGCGCCTGCGGACCAGCCGGAGATCGCCGTCGTCCTGCTGAACGAACACGGCGGCAGCGGCGGCGCGGACGCCGCCCCGATCGCGATGCGGATCATCCAGCGCTACTTCGAGATCGTCGGGGAGGATCGCGCCGCTGCCGCGACCGGTCCGGATCGCGAACCCGCGGCGCCCCCTGCGCCCGTCCCGATGAGCGACGCCCCGGGAGCGCCCACCTTGCCGCTCCTCGAGCGGGCGTCCAAGGTGGCGGGATGAACCTGGCGGGAGGCTACGATCGGCGGGAGGGGAAGCTCCTGCGGCGGGTGCCTTGGCAGCTCCTCGGCATCACGCTCGGGATCGCGGCGATCAGCGTGGTCAACCTCGCCTCCGCGTCACGGGTGGCCCACGCGCCGGTGTGGATCTCCCAGATGGCCTGGGTGGGGATCGGCCTCGGGGTGGCGCTGGTCTCGCTGTCGGTCGACTACCGGCACCTGCACACCCTGGCCTGGCCCTTCTACGCGCTGGTGATCCTCCTCCTCGTCGCGGTCCACTTCCACGGCCAGACGGTGATGGGCGCGCAGCGCTGGCTGGTGCTGGGCCCCGTGCGGCTGCAGCCGTCCGAGCTGGCGAAGCTCGCGGTGATCTTCGTGCTGGCGCGGCATTACCACGAGGAGGGAGAGAAGCCAGGCGGACACGGGCTCGTCGACCTCTGGAGGCCGGCGCTGATCATCGGCGTGCCGTTCCTGCTGATCCTCGACCAGCCGGACCTGGGGACCGCGTCGATGACGGCGGCGATCGCGGGCACGATGGTGCTCGCGTCCCGAGTGCGGTGGCGGCCCCTGGTGGTGATCGCCGCGACTGGCGCGTTGGTCGCCGTGGCCGCGTGGTTCTTCGTGCTCCACGACTACCAGAAGAAGCGGGTGCTCACCTTCCTGGACCCGGAGGCGGACGTGCTGGGCTCGGGCTACCACGCCAACCAATCGATGATCGCGGTGGGGTCGGGGCAGTGGGCGGGGAAGGGCTGGGCCCAGGGGACCCAGACGCAGCTCTCGTTCCTGCCCGAGCAGCACACGGACTTCGTGTTCTCGGTGTTCGCCGAAGAGTGGGGCTTCCGCGGCGCCCTCGTGCTGCTGGGGCTCTTCCTCGCGCTCTGCCTCACGGGCCTGCGCATCGCCGCCCAGGCGAGGGAGAGGCACGGCGCGTTCCTCGCGATCGGCGCCGTGGCCTTCCTCTTCTGGCACGTCTTCGTGAACATCGGGATGGTGTCGGGGCTGTTGCCCGTGGTGGGCGTGACCCTGCCCTTGATGAGCTATGGAGGGTCGTCCGCGGTCACGGTCCTCGTGGCGGTGGGGTTGCTCGCCAACGTCGGGAGCCGGAGCAGCCGATTCGCTTGATCCCAGGGGGGCGGTGCTCTATCCATCCACCGAAGCACCGGCCGCGTGGAACCTTGGGGGCCGGTCCTGCATCCAACCGATCGAAACCCGATCCCAGGAGCGACGAGAGATGGCCAACGCCGACGTGAGGACCTTCACCGATTCCAACTTCGACTCCGAGGTGCTGCAGAGCCAGGAGCCGGTGCTCGTGGATTTCTGGGCGGTGTGGTGCGGCCCCTGCCGCGCGATCGCCCCGGCGGTCGAGGAGCTGGCGAAGGAGTATTCGGGCAAGGCGAGGGTCGGCAAGCTGAACGTCGACGAGAACCAGCAGGTCGCCGCCAGGTACGGCATCCGCTCGATCCCCACGCTGCTGGTCTTCAAGGGGGGCAAGGTGGTCGATCAGGTGATCGGCGCCGTGCCCAAGAGCAAGCTCGTCGACGCGCTCAACAAGGCGGTCTGACGCACTCCCCGTTCGAGCGCCCCTTTGGCCGCGCGGAGTCGTCGTCCGAATGCTCCGCGCCCCTCGTTGGGGGTGGTAGGCTGCAAGACATGTCCGGCCTCCTCTTCGTTCCGCAGGCGCTCCTCGACGAGTGGCTCCAAGAGGGCCTGGCGGATCTCACCGCCGACGGCCTCCAGGTTCCGTCGGCGTCGGTGACCCTGCAGGTGGAGGCGGCCTACCGCTTCACCGCGGTCCTGGACGGCGCGGACGACGCTCGCCTGCAGGGCAAGGTGAAGACCGAGCGGCAGCTCCGGGAGCTGGGCGCCGAGCCGTACGGCGACTCCGTCCTCCTGGGCGAGGTCGTCTACCAGGTCGTGCCGGGATTCACCGCCCGCACGCCCTCCGGTGCTCCACGGGAGTGGCGGACGGGCGATGGGGCGTTAATCCAACCCGAGTCGCCTCCCGCGGCGAACGCATCCGCCGCCGGCGAGGCGGAAGGCAGCGACCGCCTCAGCCAGTTCTTCGGCTGATCGGCGCGCGGGGGGCTGGAGCGAAGGCTTGAACGCGACGATCCTCTTCCATGCGGGCCTGCTGGCCTACGCGCTGTCCGCCGGGTTCTTCCTCGCGCACCTGGTCCACGCGACGCCGCGGCGGGAGCGGATCGCGCGGGCGGCGCTCTTCGTCGGATTCCTCCTCAATGGGGGGGCGGTCGGGCTGCGCATGACGGCGCTCGCCCTCTCCGGAGGTGGGTTTTTCCGCCTGGACGAGGCACTCTCCCTCGTGGCGTTCCTCCTGGCCGGGGCCTGGCTGCTCTTCGACCGCTGGCATCGCATCCCCACCGTGGGCGCGTTCGTGACGCCGCTCATCGTCGCCACGCTCCTGCCGGCCCACGCCGTCCCAGGCGCGACCACGGGGGCAGGACGAAGCCTGGGGCCCCTGCTTCCGCTTCACGTCGCCGTCTCGATCGGCGGCCTCGCGCTCTTCGCGCTGGGATTCGTCGTCGCGCTCATGTACCTGCTCCTCGAGCGCGAGCTGAAGGCGAAGCGACCCGGCGCAATGTTCAAGCGACTGCCATCTCTCGAGGCCCTGGACCGGCTCAACTACCAGCTGGTCCTCCTGGGTTTCCTCCTCCTCACCGTCACCATCGGCACCGGCGCCTTCTTCTACCGGGGCGACGGCGGCATCGCCTTCTCGCTCCGATCGAAGGAGGGCTTCGCGCTGGTGGCCTGGCTGGTGGCGGCGCTGGTCGTGCTCTTCCGCCAGACCGTGGGCTGGCGGGGGAGGCGGGTGGCGTTGGCGACCATGGCGGGCTTCGTGCTCCTCGGGTTCGCGTTCGCCGGGATCTTCACCGGGAGCTCGGTGTGACGCGGTCGGAGCTGGTCTTGGTGGGATTGTCCCACCACACCGCGCCCGTGGCGGTGCGCGAACGGATCGCCGTCGGCGAGGGTGTCGTCGACGAGGCGCTGGGGAGCTTGCGCGCGCTGCCCGGGATCGACGAGACCTTCGTGGTCTCCACCTGCAACCGGGTGGAGGTGTACGCGGTCACCGGCGCCGCGCCGGCGGAGGCGGGCCAGGCGATCCGCGGCTGGCTCTCGTCGCAGGACGCCGCGATCGACTCGCACCTCTACGAGCATCACGGCCTCGAGGCGGTTCGCCACCTGTTCCGCGTGTGCGCGAGCCTGGACTCCATGGTGGTGGGCGAGCCCCAGATCCTGGGCCAGGTGAAGGAGGCGTTCGCCACCGCCGAGAAGGCCGGCGCCGTTGGCGGACTGCTCGCCCGCTGCTGCCGCCGCGCGTTCACCGTCGCCAAGCGGGTGCGCAACGAGACGCAGGTGGGGAAGCTCGCCGTGTCCATGAGCTTCGCGGCGGTGGAGCTGGCCAACAAGATCCTCGGCTCCCTGGAGGGGAAGACGGTCCTCCTGGTGGGCGCGGGCAAGATGAGCGCGCTCGCCGCGCGGCACCTCCTCGGCGCCGGCGTGGGGCGGGTGGCGGTGGTCAACCGCTCGAGGGAGCGGGCCGACGAGCTCGCCCGCGAGATCGGCGGGGAGGCCTTTGACTGGGCCTCCCTGCAGGATCGGCTGGCGGAGGCGGACGTGGTGGTCTGCTCCACCGCGGCGCCGCTGCCGGTGATCAGCCGGGAGATGGTCCAGGCCGCCCGCAAGGTTCGCCGCCATCGGCCCCTCTTCTTCATCGACCTGGCCGTGCCCCGCGACGTGGATCCGCGGGTCAACGAGCTGGACGGCATCTTCGTGTACGACGTGGACGACCTCGACAAGGTCGTGGACGAGAACCGGAAGGCCCGCGAGGGCGAAGCGGCGCGGGCCGAGGGGATCGTCGACCAGGAGGCCGGCGCCTTCCTCGCCGCCACCAGGAGCGAGGCCGCGCCCATCGTGCGGGAGCTGCGCCTGCGGGGCGAGGCCGTCGCCCGTCACGAGGTGGAGCGCACCCTCGCCAGGTTCGGCGACTCGCTCACGCCCGAGCAGCGCAAGAGCGTCGACGCCCTGGCGCGGGCGATCGTGAACAAGCTCCTCCACGAGCCCACCGCGCGGATCCGCGAGGCCGGGGAGCGTGACGACGGCGAGCTCCTGCGGGCGGCGGTGAACCTCTTCGGGATCGAGGGCGAGCCTGCGGCGCTGTCGGTGGTGCGTGCCCCGGCCAATGAAGCGGCGCCCGAAGCGCCGAACGAAGCCGCTCCGGCGGCTGACGCTGGGGATGCGTCGCGGCCCACCGGGAGCGACGGGTGATCGCAGCGACGACCGAGAGAGAGACGAGATGAACCGACCCCTCGTGATCGCCACCCGGCGCAGCGCGCTCGCGCTCTGGCAGGCGGAGCACGTCGCCGAGAGGCTCCGGGAGGCGACGGGCCGCCAAGTCGAGCTGCTCACCCTCGTCACCACCGGTGACAAGATCCTCGACGTGCCCCTGGCCCGGGTGGGAGGCAAGGGCCTCTTCGTGAAGGAGATCGAGGAGGCGCTCCTGGACGGGCGGGCGGACCTCGCGGTCCACTCGTTGAAGGACGTCCCCACCTTCTTTCCCCCAGGGCTCGTGCTGGGTGCCATCACCGAGCGTGAGGATCCGCGCGACGCCCTCTGTGCCCCGCGGCATGGCGCCCTGGACGCGCTCCCCAGCGGCGCGCGGGTGGGGACGAGCAGCCTGCGGCGGCGGGCCCAGCTCCTCGCGCTGCGCCCGGATCTCGAGGTGGTCGACGTGCGGGGCAACGTGCAGACGCGGCTCTCCAAGACCGACGGCGACGTCGACGCGGTGATTCTCGCCTACGCCGGGCTGAAGCGGCTCGGCCTCCAGGAGCGGGTCACCGAGGTCCTCCCGATCGCGCGCTCGCTGCCGGCCATCGGGCAGGGTGCCCTCGCCATCGAGATCCGCGAGGGCGACGCCGAGATGATCGAAGCCATGCGGGCGCTCGAGCACGACGCCACCAGGGCCGCGGTCACCGCCGAGCGGGCGCTGCTCGCGACGCTGGAGGGCGGGTGCCAGGTGCCCATCGCGGGCCACGCGACCGTCGAGGGCGATCGGGTCTCCCTGCAGGGCCTGGTGGCGTCGCTCGAAGGCGCCACGGTGCTCCGCGTGACCGAGGAGGGGCCCGTGGCAGAGGCGGAGGCGATCGGGGTACGGGCGGCGCGGCGGCTGGAAGAGCTGGGCGCCCGGAAGATCCTCGACGCGATCGAGGGCATGTCGGTGGGGAGACCCCATTGAGTCTGACGGGGCGGCGGATCGCGATCACGCGGCCCGCATCGTCCTGCGTGGCGCTCGCGGCGCGACTCGAGGAGGCGGGAGCCTCGGTTCTGGTGGCGCCGGCGATCCACCGGGGGCCTCCGTCCAGCTGGGAGCGCCTGGACGCTGGCGTGGCGACGCTCGCGGCCGGGGGCTACGACGGCGTGCTGTTCACGTCGCCGGCGGCGGTCCCGCCTTTCTGTGATCGGCTCGCCGGGCTTGATGTGTTGCGAAGCGTCAGGGTCGGTGCAGTGGGCCCTGGGACCAGCGCCGCCCTCGCCGCGCGCGGGATCGAGGCGTCGATCGTCCCGTCGCGGGAAGATGGCGCCTCGCTCGCCGCCGAGGTGGCGAGCGCTTTCGGGACGCGCCTCGCCGGGGCGCGCTTTCTTCAGCCGCGGGCGGAGGAGGGAAGGGAGGAGCTCTCCGTGGGCCTGGCGGCGCGGGGCGCGACGGTGGACGTGGTCCCCGCCTACCGCACGACGCCCGCCACCGCTGAGGCGCTGTGGCCCCTGGTCGAGGAGCTGCGCGCGGGGCTTTGCGACGTGGTGTTGTTCGCGAGCCCGTCGGCCGTGAACGCGGTTCTCGACGTGGCGACGGACCTGGGCGCGGCCATGGCCGTGGCGATCGGAGAGACCACGGCGGGCGCCCTGCGGGAGAGACGGATCGGCAGCGTCTTCGTAGCGGCTACCGCCGACGACGACGGTCTCCTCGGCGCAGTCCGCGCCGCTCTCGTCTAGCGGCGCCGCCACGCGTGGCTTTCGGCCGCCGCGCGCCATCCATTCGCGACTGCCCTCGGAACGACTTCAGCGCGCGAATCCGGCCGCTCGCCGGCGGCCCGGCGATCACTCCGCGCCGTTCTCCTCGAGATCCGGATCGATCGGCGCCGCGCCGATGGCGTGGTACCCGCCGTCCACGTGCACCACCTCGCCGGTGGTGGAGGGGAGCCAATCGGAGAGGAGGGCGATGGCGGTGCGGGCCACGGCCTCGTGCTGCGTGCGCGAGTCCCAGCCCAGCGGCGCCTGCTTCGCCCACCGCTTCTCCAGCGTCTTGAAGCCGGGGATCCCCTTGGCCGCCACGGTGACGAGCGGCCCCGCCGCCAGCGAGTTCACCCGGATCCCCTTGGGGCCGAGGTCGCGGGCGAGGTAACGCACGGTGGAGTCGAGGGCCGCCTTGCACACGCCCATCCAGTCGTAGGTGGGCCATGCACAACGGGTGTTATCGAAGTCGAGCGCGACGATGCCGGAGCCGCGGGGCATCAGCGGCGCGAGGGACGCCGCGAGCTCCTTCAGCGAGAACGTCGAGATCCGGAACGCGGCCTGGACGCTCTCCCAGGGCGTATTCAGGAAGTTGCCGCCCAGCGCGTCCTCCGGCGCGAAGCCGATGGCGTGGAGCACACCGTCCACGTGCCCCCACTTCTTCTCCAGCTCCGCCTTCAGCACCGGGAAGTGTTCGGGGTTGGTGACGTCCAGCTCGAGCACTTCGGGCGAAGGATCGAGGCGGCGCGCGCTGCGCTCGGTGAGCGACATGCCCCGGCCGAAGCTGGTGAGGACCACCTCGGCACCCTGTGCCTGAGCGAGCTCGGCGACGTAGAACGCGATCGACTGCGGCGTGAGGACGCCGGTGACGAGGATCTTCTTTCCCGCGAGAAGCACGGATCTTCCTCCAACCCGAAAGCGGTTGTGCTGGTTGAATCGGGCCGTTCTATCAGAATCGCGCGGGTCGGAGCAGCGCGAAAGCGCGAGCAGGAGGCGAGCACGCGACAAAGCGCCCCGCGCGCGGTGCACAACCCGATGGCGACGCGTCGCGTTGCCCCTTTTCCTTTGACCTCCATGGCCAGAAACCCTATTCATCCGGCGGTTTTCACCCAGGAGGTCGCTAGTGGCGAAGCCTAGCTACGGGCTCGCGGAGAAGCTCGACAAGCCCACGCTCGTGAACATGTACCGCCAGCTCGTGCTGCTGCGGCGGTTCGAGGAGCGGTGCGCCCAGCAGTACGCGCTTCAGAAGATCGCGGGCTTTTGTCATCTGTACATCGGTCAGGAAGCGGTGGCGGTGGGCGTCGAGGCGGCCATCAAGCCGGACGACATCGTCATCACCGCGTACCGCGACCACGGCCAGATCCTCACCCGCGGCACGCCGCCGGGACCGGTGATGGCGGAGCTCTTCGGCAAGGTCACCGGCGTCGCCAAGGGCAAGGGCGGGTCGATGCACCTCTACGACATCCCCCGCAACTTCTACGGCGGCTGGGGCATCGTGGGCGGGCAGATCCCGCTGGCCCTCGGCACCGCCTACGCCTCCAAGTTCCGCGGCGACGGCAAGGTCACCATCTGCTACTTCGGCGAAGCGGCGGTGAACCAGGGCGCGTTCCACGAGGCGCTCAACATGGCCGCCATCTGGAAGGTGCCCGCGGTCTTCATCTGTGAGAACAACCGCTACGGCATGGGTACGCCCATCGAGGTCTCGTCCGCGGTGGTCGACGTCTACAAGCGCGCCTGCGCCTACGACATCCCCGGCGTCGCCGCCGACGGCATGGACACCCTGGCCATGTACGACGCGGTGAAGCAGGCGGTGGACCGCGCCCGCGCCGGCGAAGGCCCCACGCTCCTCGAGGCCCGCACCTACCGCTACCGCGGCCACTCCATGTCGGACCCCGCGGTGTACCGCACCCGCAACGAGGTGGATTCGGAGCGGGCGAACGATCCGATCCCGAAGATGCGCGCCTGGGTGCTGGCGAAGAAGGCCGCCAAGGAGGCGGAGCTCGACGCCATCGACGAGGCCATCGAGAAGGAGGTCGAGGAGTCGATCCAGTTCTCGGAAGAGTCGCCGTGGCCCGATCCCTCCGAGCTCTACGAGGACGTGTACGTCGACCCCATCCGCCGCGTGGAGATGAAGTAAATGCGTGAGCTGACGTTCCGTGATGCCCTCAACGAGGCCCTCGACGAGGAGCTGACCCGCGATCCCGACACCTTCCTCATGGGCGAGGAAGTCGGCGCGTACAACGGCGCCTACAAGGTGTCGAAGGGCCTGCTCGACAAGCACGGCCCCAGGCGCGTCGTCGACAGCCCCATCTCCGAGCTGGGCTTCTGCGGCCTGGGCATCGGCGCCGCCATGGTGGGCCTCAAGCCCATCATCGAGGTGATGACCTGGAACTTCGCCATCCTGGCGATGGACCAGATCGTCAACACCGCGGCGAAGATGCGCTACATGGCGGCCGGCGCGTTGTCGTGCCCCATCGTCTTCCGCGGCCCCAACGGCGCGGCCCACAGCCTGGCGGCGCAGCACTCCCAGTGGTTCGAGGCGCAGTACGCCTACTTCCCGGGCCTCAAGGTGATCGTCCCCGGCACGCCGGCCGACGCCAAGGGCCTGCTCAAGTCGGCGATCCGCGACCCCGACCCCTGCGTGTTCATGGAGAGCGAGACCATGTACGCGTGGAAGGGCATGGTGCCGGACGGCGAGTACACCATCCCCATCGGCGTGGGCGACATCAAGCGCGAGGGCACGCACTGCACCATCGTGGCGTGGGGCAAGGCCCTCAAGATCGCCCTCGACGGCGCGGAGCTCCTCGCCAAGGAGGGGATCGAGTGCGAGGTCGTCGACCCGCGCACGATCCGACCCCTCGACGAGGCGATGATCGTCGACAGCGTCCGCAAGACCGGTGCGTGCGTGGTGCTCGAGGAGGGCTGGCCCTATTTCAACGTGGGCGCGCAGATCTCCGACATCGTGCAGCGCTCGTGCTTCGACGTTCTCGACGGTCCGGTGATCCGGGTGACCGGCGCCGACGTCCCCATGCCGTACGCCAAGACCCTCGAGGCGGTGGCCCGGCCCGACGAGAACAGCGTCGTCGCCGGCGTGAAGCAGGCCCTCAACGTCCGCTCGTAGGAGAGCTCTTCGATGGCTAGTGCGATCCAGATGCCCAAGCTCTCGGACACCATGACCGAGGGCACCATCCAGAAGTGGCTGGTGAAGGAAGGCCAGAAGGTCCGTGCCGGCGATCCCATCGCCGAGGTGGAGACGGACAAGGCCACCCTCGAGATGGAGGCCTACGAGTCGGGCACGATCCTCAAGATCATCACCCCCGACGGCGGCAGCGCCGCTGTCGGCGCGGTGATCGCGGTGATCGGCAAGGAGGGCGAGGACTGGCAGAAGGTCGCCGGCGGCGCCGCGAAGCAGGAGCCCGCCAAGGCCGCCGCCCCAGCGCCCGCTCCGGCTGCCGCGGCGGCGCCCGCTCCGTCCAAGAACGCCAAGCCGGTGTTCATGCCCAAGCTCTCGGACACCATGACCGAGGGCACCATCCAGAAGTGGCTGGTGAAGGAAGGCCAGAAGGTCCGCCCGGGCGATCCCATCGCCGAGGTGGAGACGGACAAGGCCACCCTCGAGATGGAGGCCTACGACGGCGGCACCGTCCTCAAGATCCTCGTCGCCGACGGCGGCGTGGGACAGGTGGGATCGGTGATCGCGGTGATCGGCAAGGAGGGCGCCGATTGGAAGGCCGCCGCCGGTGCCGGTGCGCCCGCCGCGGCGCAGGCCGCCGCGCCCGCCGCCGAGGCACCCGCTGCCGAGCCGACGGCGAAGGGCGAGAAGGTCACGTGGAAGCCGGCAGCGGCCCTCGCTCGCGCGGCTGCGGGCCCCGCCGCCTACCAGAGGCGCACGGCCCCCGGCGAGATCGTCGGCGTCACCTTCGGCTTCGGCCATGGCCTGGCGCCCTCCGTCCCGGTGGCCCCGCGTCGCGCCGACGGCGAGAAGGTCCGCGCGTCTCCGCTGGCCCGCAAGCTCGCCGCCGAGTACGGCGTCGATCTGCTCACGGTGAACGGCAGCGGCCCCGGTGGACGCATCGTCCGCGAGGACGTCGAGAGCGCGCGCAGGGCCGGTCCCGTCGCGGCGGCTCGTCCTGCCATGGCGGCGCCCGCCGCAGCCGGCCAGACCGTCCCGATGTCACAGATGCGCAAGGCGATCGCGCGCAATCTGCAGCAGTCCAAGCGCGAGGTGCCGCACTTCTACCTCACCATCGACGTGGACATGGCCGCCGCCCTCGCGCTGCGCAAGGAGGCCAAGGCCTCCGAGGTGGCGGTCTCCGTCAACGACCTGGTGCTCAAGGCGGTGGCCGTCGCGGCGATGAAGGTGCCGCGGGTACAGGGCCAGCTCGTCGAGGACGGGAACGCGGTGTTCATCCCCGGCACCGTCAACCTCGGCGTGGCCGTAGCCCTCGAGGACGGCCTCATCACGCCGGTGGTCCGGGGCGCCGAGTCGATCTCGATGGGCGAGCTCGGCAGGCAGGTCCGCGACCTGGCCGGCAAGGCCCGCGACCGCAAGCTCAAGCCCGAGGACTACCAGGGCGGCACCATCACGGTGTCCAACCTGGGCATGTTCGACATCGAGCACTTCTACGCGATCGTCAACCCGCCGCAGGCGTCCATCGTCAGCGTCGGCAAGGTGCGCGAGGAGCCGGTGGTCGTGAACGGCCAGATCCAGATCGGCCAGCGCATGCGCGTGGGCTACTCCGGCGATCACCGCATCGTCGACGGCGCCGTGGGCGCGCAGTTCCTCCAGGCCCTGAAGAAGGTGCTGGAGAACCCGATGCAAATGCTCATCGGCTGATCGCCGCTGCACGAGCGGCGTAAGAGGCGGGCAGGGCGAGCGTTCGGCTCGTGTTGCCCGCCTTTTTTCGTGCCCCCGGCCGTACGCCTGCCGCTCTTCCGCGAAGTTGGCGCGTGGCGACGCGGGCCTCCACCTTCCCCCGAAGGAGGTGGACGAACATGCGATTTCGTTTCCGGGCGAAGCCCGAGTCCCCGTGGTCGAGAGCAGGAAAGGGGGCCCTCGCCGGCGTCATCGGCACGGTGGTGATGACCCAGGCGCAGACGAGGCTCCTTCCGAAGATCCCGTCGGGCGAGGCGCCGAAGCAGCCGCGATATCCGATGGAGCCCGAGGCCAAGAGCGAGAACGCCACCGAGACGATCGCCCGGCGCTTCGTCGAGGGCGTGACCCATCGGCCGCTCCCCAAGCGCGCCAAGGCGGCCGCCGGCATGGCGGTCCACTTTGGAACCGGAGCGTTCTGGGGCACCCTGCTCGGCCTCGCGATGCCGAAGCGGCTCTCGCCCGGCGCGACGATCGGATATGGAGCGGCCTGGGGAGCGGGGGTCTGGGGCCTAAACGACAACGTGATCCTGCCGCTCTTCAGGCTCGGCGACTGGCCCACGCGCTACGGCATCGGCACCCACGTCAAGGCAGGCCTCGCCCACGCCGTCTACGGCATCGCCAGCGCGATCGCCTTGCGAGAGATGTTGTCTCCGAGATTCGTCCTTCGTCCGGGCTTGGAATCGGCGCGGGCGCTCACCCCGTTTGCGAAAGCGCTGCGGCCGGCCGGCAAGGCGCTCTATTCCAAGGCGGGCCGACGCGCCGCCGTCCGGGCGGCGCCGCTCTTCGCTCGCGCCGCGAGGGCCCCTGGGCCCTTCATCGCCAAGGCAGCCATGGGCCGGCGGTTCGGGCCGGTGAAGATGGGCGCCTGGGGCATTCGCGCCGGGTGATTCCTGCGGGGCCCGGATCCGCGGGGCGGCGGAAGGTGAACGCGCTGCTTCGTGAATCGAGGGGCTGAGCGACGGGTGGAGCGCGACGGGACGACCGATGCCGATCGTCCCGTCGCCAAGCCACCGCATCCGAGGACGGCGCGAAGTACAGGATTCGCCGACTAGAGAGTCTCCCAACTTGATTTCGCGGTAGTCGAGACCGGCGCCTGGTTGCAGGGCGGCAGCGGCGTCGCTACATGCCCAGGATGGAAAAGACGCGGATCGAGCGGGACCCGATGGGGGAGATCGCGGTACCCGCGGACGTCTACTGGGGGGCGCAGACCGCCCGGGCCGTGCAGAACTATCCCATCTCGGGGCTGCCACCACACATCGCGCTCGTGCGGGCGACGGTGCGCATCAAGCTCGCCGCCGCCCGCGCCAACGCCCGGCTCGGCGCCCTCGATCCGAAGCTCGCGTCGGCGATCGAAGAGGCCTGCGAGCGGATCCTGGACGGCGAGCTCGCCGATCAATTCGTCGTCGATCCGTACCAGGCCGGCGCCGGCACCTCCCACCACATGAACGTCAACGAGGTGATCGCGGCGCGGGCAAGCGAGCTCCTCGGCGGGGCGCGGTCCCCCAGCACGGGCCTCGTCCACCCCAACGATCACGTCAACCGGGCCCAGTCCACCAACGACGTCTTCCCCACGGCGCTGCGCCTCGCGGTCCTGGAGGAGAGCGGGCCCCTCCTGGCCAACCTCGAGCTCTTGCAGCGCTCCCTCGAGGGCAAGGCCCGCGTCTTCCACGGCATCATCAAGAGCGGCCGCACCCACCTGCAGGACGCGTCGCCGGTGCGGCTCGGCCGCGAGATCGGCGCGTGGGCGAACAACGTTCGCAAGCACCGCGAGGCCATCGAGCTGGCGGCGGGCGGCTGCGGCGAGCTGGGCATCGGCGGCACCGCTACAGGCACCGGCCTCACCGCGAAGTCCGGCTACCGCGAGCTCGTCGTCGAGGATCTCGCGACGCAGACGGGCCTGCGCCTCTTCCCCGCGGATGATCTCTACGAGGCGATGCAGTCGCTGCGCCCGGCGGCGGCGCTCTCCAGCAGCGTCCGGGACTTTGCGGTCGACCTGTTCCGCATCAGCTCCGACGTGAGGCTCCTCGCCTCCGGCCCCACCACGGGCCTGGGCGAGCTCCTCCTCCCGGCGGTGCAGCCGGGCAGCTCGATCATGCCGGGCAAGGTCAACCCCTCCATCGCCGAGATGGTGGGCCAGGTCTGCGCCCGCGTCATCGGCAACGACGCCACCGTCGCGTGGGCGGCCGGCGCGGGCCAGATCGATCTAAACGTCTTCTTCCCGGTGGCGGCGCACGTGCTCCTCGAGGCCGAGACCATCCTCGCCAACGCCGTGCGCGTCTTCGACGAGCGCTGCATCCGCGGCCTCCAGGCCGACGAGGCGCGTTGCGCAGCCTACGCGGCCCGCTCCAGCCAGCTCGTCCTCGCCCTTGCCCCGCGCCTCGGCTACGAGAAGGCCGCCGGCATCGCCAAGCGCGCCCTCGCCGCCGGCCGCACCATCGAGGAGCAGGTCGTCTCCGAGGCCGTGATGCCCGCCGAGGAGGCGAAGCGCATCCTCGATCCCGCTCTCCTAGCCGGGAAATAATCTCCAGGTCGAAAACGTCCGAAATACTCGAGGGATCGCCATCCTCGCCGGGCTTCGGTGGAGTCTCTGCGCGCTTGTCATCGCTGCGCGGATTTCATCGCCGCGCGATGAGTTTTCGCTCCTTATCGCTCAGTTTGTATAGCCTGAAGAGGAGGGAATTCAGTTCTTCTTCCTTGGCCTCGATCGTCTCTTCGAGTCTAAAAAGCGCTGCCTCGTTCGCCACAATAGATTCGCGCAGAATTGAGTTGTTGGTCGAGCGAAGGCACAAGAGACGTTTCACCAAAGACGATCCGCGGGACTGCTCAAATCTGTAGCCTCGTAATGCTTGCCGCCACTGAGCCAAGATCCATTTTCTCTCGCTTCGAGGTAGTACAACCGACAGAACAAATTTGCCATCAGCCAATAGCGAAAGCTCATCGCCAGCTAGCACTGTTGAAAGCTTGGAGTCTACGGGAATGGCCGCTTCGATCGCCGCAATTGCTGCGCTGGTTGATTCGACTGCTCTAGCTCGAGACCATCGCTTCCGCTGAGAGGAAGACATGGAGTCTGGCGCAAGCTCATACCAGTGAGCTTCGCTGTAGGCTTCAGCCATAAGCCATGAAATAGGCTTTTCGTCAGATATGGTTTGTGGGTGCCTTAGTCGAGCATCGATCTTTCTGGAGAGCCCTTGTGCTCGGGAATGAAGACTCTGTAGATCCCTTGCGAAGCCTGCAACCTGCAGGCGTTCCGATGGCTCCGCGTTCGGGACTGGTAGGAATTCTAGAAACTGCTTGTTCGCCGCGCGGTAGTCATTGGCGAAAGGCCGTGACCGACGCCTCCAAACAAAATTGGCGACCGACCCGTTCAGAACCCCTGCCAAGAAAAACAGCTCGGTTTTGTTTGTCGCGAGAATGCCATTTACATCGACATTGTCCATGACAAACTGTCCCTTATCGTCAACGGCACACTGTAGCGTTCTGGTGAGCCTGGGCACTAAAATCTTTGGCAGATGCTGTTTGTCGATGTTCTGACTGCGGCCGAACGCATACCATGAGGCGTTGTCAAACCGGCCCTTCTCCCTCCCGCGAAGCCTCTTTTCTGCTTGCTTTAGGTGGCGCCAAGCGACAGGAAAGCTAGAGCGAATCTCATTCGCAGACAAGAGCCTGGCTTTCGACTCCCCTGTCTCGTATGGAAACAAGATCCGAGTTGTCGTGGTCGGCGTTCGGAAGCGCTTGACGTCTTTCCCTGACACGAGCGGCCTGATGACCTCCGCTTCAATGTTCAGATCGACGAAGTCAAAGCCTTTTTGATGGTTTCTGAATGTTTTCTTTGAAACCTCTTGGAAATGATAGAGGTCATCCGCGCTCGTCTGTACGCCTACGATAATCTTGGTCGCGCACGCGGCGAGAGGGCGGCATTTTTCGTCTAGACGTGTGATGAGATCTCTTTCGTCTGATGGCAGAAAATGCCAGGAATCAGTGGAGAGCTGCGAGTATGGGACGGAGTTGGAATTCGTGCCCCAATCGCACCCGGACAAATCGCCCTCGTCCGAATTCGTGAATCTGATTTGAGAGTTGGCTTCCTTCGTAAAGAACTGAAGCGCCGTGTATGTGGTTGCTTCGTTGAATACTTGAAAACTACCAAAGTCAACCCAGCGTTCGAGCTGCCTCGTCCTAGCGAGGAGTGTTCGTAGTCCGACTCCGTAATCGTTTACGAGCCATGTGCTTGGTGCAATGTACCCCATTCGGCCTTTTGGTGCCAGAAGGCTGAGGCCCTTTTCGATAAAGGCCAGGAAAACGTCGAGGTTGCTGGTCTGCGTGCTCTCGAAAGCAGGTCGTCCAGTGGAGTCCTTGGCTGCTACGAGCCAGTCTGCGACTGCACCGTCTACCTTACGGAGATTTTGCAACTTCACGTAAGGAGGATTTCCAATTACGCAATCAAATCCTCCGTTTTCGAAGACTTCTGGGAAAGCGGCGTCCCAGTCGAAGGGGTTTATCCTCTCGAGATGCGAGCGTGGAAGCCCGGCCGAAAAATCGGAATCCAAGAACGATTTCGGGACTAAGCTGTTTCCACAGACAATGTTGTGGTTGAGTGAGTCGAGAGGTTTTCCTGGCTGGGCTGTATGAAGCCAGAGTGCTAGTCGGGCAATCTCGACCGACTCAGGGTTGATGTCTACTCCAAAAATGTTGCGAGAAAGAATCAGCCTGCGAATGGAGTCTGAATCGAAAAGGTCAGAATTGCCGGTAATTCGCGCTCGTTCGCCGGAAATCCACTGATGTTGGGAGACGAGAAAGTCGAGGGCTTGGATCAGGAAGGCGCCCGAACCGCAGGCTGGATCCACGACTGTGAGACGCTCCAAGCGTTGCGCGAATGCTGCAAGCTTCCAGTAGTAGGCCTTTACGGGACCAGGTCGTTCCCCTTTCCTAGGCTTGGTTCCAACTGATTTTCGTTCTCGTGCAAGCTGTTTGTCGGAAAATGTCGATGGAGCATCGAGCCCTAACTCAGAACGAATGTCGGCGATCCGCGCACCGAGAGTTTGTCGGACGATATACTCGGTAACCCATTCCGGGGTATAGTATACTCCGTCGCGTTTTCTTTTCGAAACTTCGGTTAGAGATTCACGCCCCTCGGCCCTGGCTTGCATCAACTCAAGATCGGTGATCGATTGCTCGAAAATTCGACCAAGGGTGTACAGCCCGATCGACGGGCGTGCGAGACTCTCTGATTCGCCCCCGAAGTGGTACATGGCGGAAAAGTAAAGTAGAGTATCGCTGCTCTTCCGGATGCGCTCTTCGTTGGCGCCTTGTCCCCTTGCACAGAAGACGGAAGAAGGGACTTGGAGAGTGTCGAGCGTTTGATCGAATTCGAATAGGCCGCCGTTGAATTTGTTCACACGATGGCCGCCAAAGGAACCGCCGTCCCGCAGCGTGGAGAATAGCTGTTTTATTCTTTGCCATGCGACAGTGTCGTCGGGGTTGAAGTTGATATCAGTGCTCAGTGTCGACAGTAGGTTGCGAACGAGGTTCGGCGGGAACCCAAGCGCCTTTCCGGCGTCCTCGCAAAATAGGAGAAAGATGCACCGATCGAGGAAGAGCTGAGTTGCGCGAACAAGTTCCCGGTCAGTGCCACGGAATCCGGGATTCGATTGCTTAAGCGCCAGGAAAACCTTCTCGCGAAACGCGCGATACTCAAAATAGAATTCGCGTTCGAGTTTTCGCTCTGTGATCCACTGCTGAGAAAGCAGACGTGCGAGCTCTGAGTTTCCACCGGTCGAAAGGAGGCTTCTTGCGTGGAATATTCTCTTGAAACAATAACGCTGAAAGGCACCCGCCTCATTGGGCGCCAATAGATGGGTGCTGGGTGTTGCTGAGGTGGGTTCAATGTTGAACCGCTGGAATCGTCCTGGATTTTTCCGCCAGTATAGGCGGAACTCGTTCATGTCAGTAACGATTCCCCATGTGGGCTGAACGGGTTCGTGGCCTGCGAGTTGGTCGAATGCATGTTTTAGGTAGTCAAAGCATTGCTCAACTGGGCTTCTGGTGTTTCCCTTGCGGGTTTGTGGTTTGTCGAGATTGCTTCGGATGTCTTTGAATTCGCATACGGCTTGCGGGATGGCGGGAAGACCTTGGTGGTCGAAGTAGCCAAGTGCTAGATCTGCAAATCCTGGCCCCCCACGTGCTCCCGAGTTGGGAATTGCGAATTTGGGACTACAGGTAAATCCCAGACTGGCGGGACCCATGCCTGAGGGCGTATAGCCCCAGAGGTTGACAAAGAATACAGAAATAAGAGCCGCCTCGGACTCCGTTTCCGTCTGTTGACGCTTTGCGGACCAATGACGGAGAACTTCAAGGAGTTGTTTTTCATCCTCCGAACCCATCCACGCCCTGAAGTCATCGCCCCAGTGTGCGTACAGGTCGGTGTCCGTAAAGAGCGGATGATGATAGCTCGGCATTGGTCGCCCTCCGAAAAGCTTCGATTCCGAATGATACCTGTTCGGAAAGGGACGTAAAGTGACGAGGCGTAGGTAGGAGTCTCAGTCTTCCGCGACGTCGCGGCCGAAGCCCTTGAGCTTGCGCTGCAGCGTGCGACGGTCGATGCCGAGGGCCTGGGCGGCCTTGGTGACGTTGCCGCCCATGCGCTCGAAGGTGTCGAGGATGTGCCGGCGCTCGAGGTCGGAGAGGGTGAGGTCCGCGCCATCGGCGGAAGCTGCGGCGCTGACGGTGGGCGGCGCGGACACGGATGCTTCGCGGGCGCGGGCCGCGCGGGCCTCGGGGTGTCCGAAGATCGAGGCGCCGATGGACTCGCGGATCTCCTCGGGGAGGAGGACGTCGCCGCGGTTGAAGATGGCGGCGCGCTTGAGGACGTTGGCGAGCTCACGGACGTTGCCGGGCCAGTCGTAGCCCTCCAGCTCCGCGGCGGCGGCTGGGCCGAGCGCGAGGGGGCGCTCGCGATCCTTGGACATGAGGCCGAGGAGGTGCCGCGCGATGGGCACCACGTCCTCCTTGCGGCGGCGCAGGGGTGGCACCTCGATCGACAGGACGTTCAAGCGGAAGAAGAGATCCTCCCGGAAACGGCCCTCGCGCACCTCGGCGGCGAGGTCGCGGTTGGTTGCGGCGACAACCCGCACGTCGATCGGCTCCTCCCGCGAGCCGCCCACCGGCCGCACGGTGCGCGTCTCCAGCACCCGCAGCAGCTTGGCCTGGGCCGGCAGCGGCAGCTCGCCGATCTCGTCGAGGAAGAGCGTGCCGCCCGCCGCTTCCCGGAAGAGGCCCGGCTTGTCGTGGGTGGCGCCGGTGAAGGCGCCCTTCACGTGACCGAAGAGCTCCGCGTCGAAGAGATCGCGGTGGGCCTGGGCGCAGTTGATGGCGACGAAAGGGCCCTTGGCGCGGCGGCTCTGGTGGTGCAGGGCGCGGGCGATGAGCTCCTTGCCGGCGCCGCTCTCGCCGGTGACGAGCACGGTCTCGTCGGTGGGGCCGGCGCGGCGGATCTTCTCGCGGGTGCGCTCGAGGCCCTCGCTGGTGCCGGCCATGCCGAGCTCGGCGGCCTCGGGGGTGGTGCTGCCCGGTGCGCTCCCCGCCGCGTCCTCGAGGAGCGGCAGGAGCGCCGGCGCGTCCACCGGCTTCTGGACGAAGTTGACGGCGCCCAGGCGCATGGCCTCCACCGCCGCGGCGATGGTGCCGTGGCCGGTGACGACGATGACGCGGGTGCGCGTCCCGGGGCAGCGGCGCAGGACCTCGAGGCCGTCCATGTCGCCGAGCTGCAGATCGAGGAGGGCCACGTCGGCCTTGCCGGCCTCGAGCGCGGCGACGGCCGACTCGCCGCTGGACGCCTCGTCGATGGGAAAGCCGAGGCGGCCGAGGGCCTTGGACATGGCCAGGCGAAAGGCGTGGTCGTCGTCCGCCACGAGGATGCGGGGCTTGTTCACGAGATCGCTCTCCGTTCCGTCGGCGCCGCTGCATCGCCGGCCGGGAGCTCCAGGGTGGCCCGGGCCCCGCCGCGCGGCGCGTCGCCGAGGGTGAGGGTGCCGCCGGCGTCGCGCACGAGGTTCAGGGCGGTGTAGAGGCCGAGGCCCGTGCCCTTGCCGGGCGGTTTGGTGGTGTAGAAGGCTTCGAAGACGCGGTCGCGGCTGCCGGGGGAGAGCCCGGGCCCGCCGTCGTCCACGTGGATCGCCACGCGGCCGTTGGGCGCCGCGACGGCGTGCACCTCGATTTTCGCCTGGGGCCTGCCGGCGATGACGTCGGCGGCGTTCTGCAGCAAGTTCACGAAGACCTGCACCAGCGGATCGGGGCTGATGGCCACCGAGGTGCGGGCGAGCTCCTCGCCGAGCACGAGGCGCTGCCGGCTGAAGCTCGTGCCGAAGACCAGGGTGGCGGCGCGCCGAACGGCGACGTCCACGTTCGAGGGGCCGTGGGACGCGTCGGCGGCGAGGAGATCGCGGCCCGAGAGCAGATCCTGGGTGATGGCGCGGCAGCGGCGCATCTCGTCGAGGATCAGCGCCGCGGACTCGTCGAGATCCTTCGCCAGCGCCGTCGCCTCGGGAGGCGCGGTCTCGAGCGCGGCGCGCATGTCGGCGGCGAGGGTCTGGATGGTGGCGAGCGGCGTGTTCAGCTCGTGGGCGACCGCCTGCACGGTGCGGCCGAGGCTGGCGAGGCGCTCGGCGAAGAGGAGCTTGCGCTCGGCGAGCACGTTCTCGGTGCGGTCGAGGTGCAGGCGCAGCACCGGCGCCGGCACGGCGTCCGACAGGGGATACGAGAGGAGCTCGATCACGCGCTCGCGGCCGCCGAGATCCTGCTGGGAGAAGCGGCAGGATCCGCTGCGGCCCTCGCGGGCGTCGTCCACGGGGCAGCGGCCGCTCGGCGTGTGGCAGCCATGGCTCATCCGCGGGCAGTCGGCGGAGAGGCCACGGGCCTCGAGGAGGTGCCGGTTGCGGAAGGTGGGCGTGCCGTCGGGGGCGAGGATCTCCACGCCCACCTCGAGGCGATCGAGGGCGCCGAGGAGGATCTCCGCCTCGCGGGCCTGGGCGCGCTTGGCGGCCTCCGCCTCCTTGCGGCGCAGGGCCAGCTCGGTGGCGGCTCGATCGGCCACGTAGGCCGCGGCCAGAAGCGTCACCACGAACGCGGCGGTGTCGACGAAGCCGACGAAGTCCGGCGCCACCCGGAAGGCCGAGATCTGCAGGGCGGGGAGGGCGTCCACCAACACCAGGAAGCCCGCGCACACCAGGGCCACCGCCGACGCGAGGAGCGCCGCGCGCCGGCCCGACAGTACGCTCACCAGGAGCACGTGGACGAAGAACAGGGAGACGAACGGGTTGCGCACGCCCCCCGATGCCCAGAGGACGAGGGTGAGCGCACCGAAGTCGGCGACCGCCTGGTAGAGGGGATCCCAGGGGTGGTCGGGGCGCCGGCGAAAGTGGATCTGGAGGTACGTGTTGTAGAGGGCCCCCGCCATCACGGCGAAGAGGAGCACCGGGACGTTGACCCGGTCGAGGCCGAAGAGGGGCGAGGTGATCGCCGCGGCGAGCACGCCCGCGAGCGCCACCCACCGAAGGCGCACCAGCCAGGCCATCCGCTCGCCCTGGGCGAGAGGGAAGGACCGCGGCGGCTCTGCCGGCGGGATGTTCAGCCGCGCCTGGATCCCCAAATGGTCGCCTCCTCGGTCGGGTGAAACACCCGGGCTTCGTCCGATCCTCCCTTGCTACTCGAAACCGCGCGGCCTTTCGCGGAAGAAATGCGCGGAAGAGGGGGCCGCCTCGCGCGATCCAGCGAAACCGTGGCCCGGCGGAGGACCATTGCGGAGGGATTAAAAACGAAGGGCCAGCCTCTCACTGGCTGGCCCTTCAACTACTGGTTGGTGACCCGTACGGGAATCGAACCCATGCTTTCGGCGTGAGAGGCCGACGTCCTAACCGCTAGACGAACGGGCCACACATCCTTGCCGGCTCCGGTTGGCTGCCCCGGTGGCCGATGCGCGGGAGGCGTACTACTTGGGGCCTTCCGCGTTGTCAAGCGGCGCACTTGCTGCGAGCGCCGCCTGCGAAGTGTTGGTTGGGGGACTAGGATTCGAACCTAGATAGTATGAGTCAGAGTCATACGTCCTGCCGTTAGACGATCCCCCAACGGGATTCGTTTCCGCGGTGAACCCGGTGGAGGCCGGGGAATCTTCCCCGTGCCGGCGCCGGGAGCGCCGCGTCGACGGAAGGGCTTTTAGGGGAGCGCCGCCGTTCGGTCAACGGGAATCTTCGTGCCCCTCGCTTTTGGCGCCAGGCCCTCGTGGGCTCGCCCGTTCGAGCGTCGATTCACACGCCGCCTTCAGACGAGCGCCGCGTCGATCCGCGCCAGGGACTCCTCCCGGCCCAGCAGCGCGACCACGTCGTAGATCCCCGGCGAGGCGGTGCCTCCCGTGAGGGCGACCCGCACCGGCTGCGCCACCTTCCCCAGGCCCACCTCGTGGCGGCCGGCGATCCCGGTGAAGAGCGGCTCCAGCGTGGACGGCTGGACGTCCGGCGCCGCGGCGATCGCGTCCCGCACCTCACGGAGGAGGTCGAGCGATGGCCCGGAGAGGAACTTGGCGGCGGCCTTCTCCTCCGGCGGCACGCGGGTGAAGAAGTAGCGGGAGATCTCCACCAACTCCACCAGCGTCTTGGACCGCTCCTGCTGCAGCCTGCACACCTCCTGCAGCTTCTCGTCCGGGATCATGGGCAGCCCCGCCTTCTCCACGAAGGGCGTGACCTCCCTCGCGAGCTGCGCGGGATCCATCGCCTTGATCCGCTCGTGGTTGATCCACACGAGCTTGTCTTTGGGGAAGACACCGGCGGTGTTGCCGACCTCCTCGATGGAGAATTTCTCGATCAGCTCCTCGCGAGTAAAGAGCTCCTGATCCCCGTGGCTCCAGCCGATGCGGGCGAGGAAGTTCACCATCGCGTCGGGCAGGTAGCCCTCGTCGCGGTACTTGGTCACCGACACCGGCCCGTGCCGCTTGGAGAGTTTGGAGCGATCCTGGCCGAGGATGAACGGCAGGTGCGCGAACTTGGGCGGAGTGACGCCGAGGGCCTGGTAGAGCGTGAGCTGCGGCTGGGTGTTGTTCAGGCCGTCCTCGCCGCGCATCACCACGTCGATCCCCATCTCCACGTCGTCGATGACCACCACGAAGTTGTAGATGGGCGAGCCGTCGGTGCGGGCGATGATCCAGTCCTGCAGGTTCTCGTTCTCCACCTCGATCCGGCCGTAGACGAGATCGTCGAAGCCGGTGGTGCCGGTGAGCGGCACCTTGAGGCGCACGGTGTGGGGCAGGTCCGGCTGGTCCTTCCGGTCGCGGCAGGTGCGATCGTACTTGTACTGCCGCTTCTCCGCCCTGGCCGCCGCCTTCTTCGCGTCGAGCTCCTCTGGCGTGCAGTAGCAGCGGTAGGCCTTGCCCTCGTCGAGCAGGCGCTTCACGTAGCCGCGATAGAGATCGCCGCGCTGCGACTGGAAGTAGGGCGAATGCGGGCCGCCCACCTCGGGGCCCTCGTCCCAGTCGAGGCCGAGCCAGCGCAGGCCCTCGAGGATCGCCGCGGTGTTCTCGTCCGTGCTGCGCTCCTTGTCGGTGTCCTCGATGCGGAGGACGAAGGTGCCGCCGTTATGGCGGGCGTACAGCCAGTTGAACAGGGCGGTACGCGCGCCTCCGATGTGGAGGAAACCCGTCGGGGAGGGGGCGAAGCGGACGCGGGGCGACGAGGACATGGCTCGAATCTCCGAAAAAGTGGGGCGGATGTAGCAGGTTGACGGCACGCCTTCAACGGCGCGCCCATGTTGATCGTGTTACGCTCGGCTCCACTTTCTCGGAGGACTGGCCTTGTTCGCACGCCTCGTTTGGATGTCGGCTGTGGGAGTGCTGCTCGCAGCGGGCGCGGCCTACGCGACGACCATGCTCGCGCTCTCGGTGGACGAGCTCGCCCAGCGCTCGGATCGGGTGGTGATGGGGCGGGTCGTCGCCACGGAGCCGCGCTCGTCGGAGGACGGCAGGCGGATCACCACGGTGGTGACCCTCCAGGTCGAGGAGACCTGGAAGGGGACCGCCGCCGAAGAGGTGCGCATCCTGGCCCTGGGTGGGACCATCGAGGGGATCTCACAGGTGGTGACCGGCGCCGCCCGGTTCGAGGAGGGCGAGGAGGTGGTGGTCTTCCTGCGCCGTCTCCGCACCGAAGAGCCGCTCTCCGAGGTGGTCGGGATGGCGCAGGGCAAGCTGTCGGTGGAGCGGGATCGCGAAGGGGTCCTCGTGGCGGTGCCGTCGCTGAAGGGCCTCGACCTGGTGGAGCCGGGGACGATGGAGCCGGGCCGCGCGCCGCTGGGCGGGCCCATCCCCGTCGCCGCGCTGCAGGAGCAAGTGCGGGCTGCCATCCGATGAGGGCAATCGTCGTTCTGGTGCTGACGCTGGCTGCGACGCAAGCGTCGGCGTGGAAGCAGTCGACCGCCGGTGACACCGGCGTCTGCCTGGCGTGGGGGAATCGGACGGTGGGCTGGAGCGCCGCTTCTCCCCTCGGTGGCACGGTGCCGGAGAACGAGGCGCTGGAGGTCGTCCGAAGGTCCTTCGGCGTATGGGAGGCGGAGAGCTGCTCGGACCTGAGCTTCGTCGAGGGGCCGCGCGCGTCGCGGGGCACGGGCTACGAGTCGAAAGGTCCCAACACCAACGTGATCGTGATGCGCGATCGATCCTGCGACGCCGTCGTCCCCGACCGGGATCCCTGCCTCTCCGATCGCACCTGCGCCAGCAAGTACGATTGCTGGGAGTTCGATCCGGGCGTGATCGCCATGACCACGGTGACCTCGTCCAACTGCTCGGGGCGGATCCTCGACGCAGACATCGAGTTCAACGCGGCGTCCTTCCGCTTCACCGCGGTGGACGGCCCTCGCTGCGACAAGGCCGGACAGTCGGGGTGCGTGGAGATGGACCTGCAGAACACGCTCGTCCACGAGATCGGGCATTTGATCGGCCTCGACCACAGCGACGATCGCGACGCGACGATGTTCCGGAGCGCGTCTGCCGGCGAGACGAACAAGCGGGTGCTCGGTCACGACGACCGGGCGGCTCTCTGCGCGGTGTATCCGCAGGGGCAGGCGGCGCGCACCTGCGGAGCGGCCGCATCGCCCGCCGAGTGCGAAGCCCGGCGGCAGCGCTACAGGACGAGGACGGGGTGCAGCGCGGCGGGCGGCGGGAATGGTGGAGCCCTGATCGTGGCGACGGGGCTCACGCTCCTGGCCGCGCGGAGATCGCGCCGCCGAGCGTAAGGGGGGCGAAGGGGTGGGGGGACTTCTCGGACGGTTTTTCTGCGGCGGTTGGGGGTTGGCCGCGCTGATGGCGTGGCCTCTGCCCGCGACGGCGTTCGTGAGGACGGACGTGCCGGGCACGGACACCTGTCTGTTCTGGAACGTGCGCGAGCTCGAGTGGTCCCTTCAGCAGGACGGCTCGCGGACGCTGGGTTTCGAGGGGAGCCACGACGCGATCGTGCGCTCGTTCGACACGTGGCAGGACGTGGCGTGCACCGACCTGGCGTTCATCGATCGGAGCCCCACCGACGACACTGCGATCGGCTTCAGCAGAGACGACTCGAACACCGACCTCCTCATCTTCCGGCAGGCGCCCTGTGTGCCGGGCGTGGATCCGAGCTGCGACGCGGACGACCCCTGCCTCGACCCCCGGGGCTGCTGGGAGTACGACCCGACGGTGATCGCGCTCACCACGGCGACGTTCCGAGAGAAGACCGGCGAGATCCTGGACGCGGACATCGAGTTCAACGAGGCGGACTTCGTCTTCACCGACGTGGACGGCCCGCCGTGCGGAGGGGCGGTGACGATGTCGTGTGTCGCGACGGATCTGCAGAACACCGCCACCCACGAGATCGGGCACTTCATCGGCCTCGACCACTCTCCCGATCCCGCGTCCACCATGTTCGGCTCGGCGTCCTCCGGCGAGATCGACAAGCGCACCCTCTCGCCGGATGACGAGGCGGGGATCTGCGACATCTATCCGCGGGGCGGTCCCACCTCGGTGTGCAGCACATCGTCGGGCACGCGGGCGGTTGGCGCGAGCGACGGCGGATGCTCGTGCGGGCATGCGGGCGGCGGCTCGGTCGCGCCGTTCGTGCTCGGTTTCCTTTGGTTGGCGCGTTCGAGACGGAAGGGCCGGGTCTGATCTGGATCCCGCGGGATCGCGGCTTCCCCCGGGAATCCAAGGGGGGAATGGCTCCGGGACCTGCCCCGGTTTGGTTCGCATCGTTCGGACCGCGAGGGACCGAGGGGCGAGCGCCCCGAGAATCCCGCCGATTCGGACGCCCCGCTGTTGCAACGGGTGCCGGAGTTGACTCACACCGGCGACTCGGTGCGACCATGGACGGGTTGGCGTTTACGAAGTCGGGAGAGGCAAGGGCGAGTGGCGTGAAGAAGTGGCAGACGATGGTGGTGGCGATCGCGGCGACGTCGTTGACGTCCGGGGCGATGGCCGAAGTTTCAGAAAGTGATGAGGCGTCCGTCGCGGGCGCGAGCAGCGAGCAGCAGAGCGAGAAGCTGCCCTTCGCTACGGGCGAGAAGCTCTCCTACGACATCAGCCTCCTCGGGATCCGCGCAGCGGAGGCCGATCTCCGGGTGTCCGGCGCCGCGAACGACGGCTTCCGGTTCCGGGCGGACGGCAGGACCGTAGGGGCGACCGATTCGCTCTTCGGTCTGCGGGAGACCGCGACCTGCTCGGTGGACGAGACGTTGACGCCTTCGCTGTGCCGCTTCTCCTCGGAGAAGCGCAGCGGCGTGCGCCGGCGCGAGCTCAAGTTCGACTCGTCCAGCGGCAACGTGCGAGAGCGCACCCTCCACGAGGGCAAGCGAGAGGAGAAGGAGATCCACTTCGACTCCGGCCTCAGCGACGTGCAGGACGCCCTCTCGGGCCTGTATCTGCTCCGGTCGAAGATGCCGGAGGCGGAGGGCGAGGTCGTCAAGTTCCGCTCGATGCGCAAGGGCAAGCCCATCAACGTGGAGGCGACCTTCCGCCAGGTGGAGTCGGTCTCCACGCCGGCGGGGACCTTCAAAGCCGCGCGAATGGATCTGCGGATCGTCGAGCAGCAGGAGGCGGGCGCCACCACGGCGGCCTCCGTGTGGCTCTCCACCGACGCCCGCCGGCTGCCGGTGAAGATGACCGCCGCCGCGCCGATCGGGACCCTCGAGGCGAGCCTCAAGGCCGCCACGGGCACGGTCGGCAGGGCGCTCGCCGAGCGGTAACGGCTCCCTCTCGATCGAAGCTCTCGAGGCCGCCCGGCCCAACGCCGGGCGGCCTTTCTTCTCTTCGTCGGCCCTGGCGGGGAGCTGACGGGCCGGTACGATTCACCCCAACTTGCGCAGATGCGCCTGCTCGCCGCTGCGATCGTCTTGGCCTGGGCCGCACAGTCGTGGGGTGAGGCGTCTTTCGACGAGCTCGCCGCTGCGTCCGATCTGGTCATCGCCGGTCAGGTCCTGCAGGCGGGTGAGCTCGAGGGCGTGCAGGCGACGACGATCGCGATCGACAGACAGCTGCGCGGTATGGAGGCGGCGGGGGCGGTCACCTTCCGCGCGGGCGGCTGGAGGGTAGGGGAGCGATCGGTATTCTTTTTGCGACGCCTGCCCCTGTCCGACCGAGGGGCTCGCTTCGCCTCGATCGCAGATCCCGCGACGAGCCTGGCGGCGAGCGCGGGCTTTCTCCGCAGCGAGCCGGTTCGGTCGGCGTCCTATCGACGAGAGGAGCTGCTGCCCGAAGGCAGCGGCATCTCGCTTCCAGGCGTCGCGGCGGGGCTCATCGCTGCCTTCGGGATCCTCGCGCTCGCGAAGCTGCGCCGCCCACCCGCGCAGAAGAAGCGCGAGGGGCGGTCGGCATCATAGACGGCTCGCTCAGGGGCGCGCGCTCCAGCGCGGTGCCTGACCGTAGCCGTTTCTCCCCCAGCAGAAGAGCTGGCCGTCGACCCGGATCCCGCATGCCTCCTTCGCTCCTGCGCTGAGCGTGGAAAAGGGTGTGGAGGAGGGCGGGATCGGCTCGGAGAGCGGCGGTCCCCAGCATTGCGCCGTTCCATCCGTGAGGACGCCGCAGGCGAGTTCGAACCCTGCGGTCACGCTCTGGAGCGATTCGGTGCTCGGCGTCGTGGGAGCCCCGAAGGGTGCGTAGGAGCCCCAGCAGATCGCCTTGCCGTCGAGCCGGACGCCGCAGGTGAACCCGTCGCCCGCGCTCACGCTGGAGAACGAGTCGACGCTCGGCCCCGGAGGCGCCTGTCCGTATTGATGGTCGCCCCAGCAGAGCACCTTCCCGTCGACGCGGACGCCGCAGGAGTGGGAGTACCCGGCGCTGACGCTCGAGAAGGAATCGGCGCTCGGCATCGAGGGGGCCTGCCCTTGGGCGTCATAGCCCCAGCAGACGACCTTCCCGTCGGTCCGGATTCCGCAATTGTGGGCGAGGCCCACGCTGATGCTCGAGAAGGTCTCGACGCTCGGCTGCGTTGGAGCCCGTCCTTCGCCGTCGAAGCCCCAGCAGACGACCTTTCCGTCCACGCGCAGGCCACAGCTGTGTCTCTCGCCGGTTCCGACGGAGGTGAACTCGTCGGTCGAGGGCTGCGGGGGCGCCTGCCCGTCTTCGTTCCGTCCCCAGCAGACGACCTTCCCGTCCAGCCGCACGCCGCAGGTGTGGGCGCCGCTGCCGAAGGTGTCCTTGCCGACGGCGACCTCCGCGAAGCGCTCCAGGTGCGCGCGCGGCGGAGCCTGGCCATCGAGGTTCTCGCCCCAGCACGCCACCTTCCCGTCGGTCCGGACGCCGCAGGTGTGCGAATCACCGAGCGCGACGCTGACGAAGCTGGCCTCGGTCGGCGCGGTCGGGGCCCGGTCCTGTACCTGGCCCCAGCAGACCAACTTGCCGTCGGTGCGGACGCCGCAGGTGTGGAAGCGGCTCGCGGCCACGCTCGTGTACGAGTCCGAGCTCGGGCCGCTGGGCGCCTTCCCGTCGAGGTTGGCCCCCCAGCACAGGACCTTCCCGTCGGAGCGCACCGCACACGTGTGGTCGCGGCCGGCTCCCACGCTCGAGAAGATCTCCTGGCTTGGTTCTGCGGGGGCCTGGCCGTACGGATTGTCTCCCCAGCAGAACAGCCGGCCGTCCGTCCGGATCGCGCAGGTGTGGGCGGCGCCTGCGCTCACGCTCGCGTAGGTGTCCGCCGACGGCCCGCGGGGTGCCTGGCCGGAAGAGTCGTTGCCCCAGCAGACCAGCCTCTTGTCCGATCGGATGCCGCAAGTGTGGCCAAATCCTGCAGAGACACTCCTGAAGAAGTCCGCTGAGGGCTGCGTTGGAGCCTGGCCCGCGCCGTTGGCGCCCCAGCAGACCACCTTGCCGTCGGTGCGGAGGCCGCAGGTGTGATTGCCCCCCGCGCTCACGCTCGTGAACGAGTCGGGCAGCGGGGTGGGAGGGGCCTCGCCGTTGGCGTTCGTGCCCCAGCAGACCACGGCGCCGTCGTTACGCAGGCCACAGGTGCGCATCCTCCCTGCGCTCAACGTGATGAAACCGTATGCAGTCGCTCGCGCCGGAGCGGAGAAGCCGGCGATGCCCTCGCCCTCGAATCGTGCGCGGTAATGGCGCCCTTCACCGAGGACGGGGTCCAGGTCGAGCGACGGATCGAACTCCAGACCGGGGACGTCCGCGTAGTCGGCGTCTGCGTCGGCGGCCGAGCGCTGCCAGAAGGTCCGGAACGAGGTCCCCACCTTGCGGACGCCCAGGGCGGGGAGGGAGGGATCGCTCTCTTGCGCCAGCCCGACCGCACGGACGAGGTAGGTCGACGGGTCGGGAGACGTAACGGCGGGAGGCCCCGCGAGTCCGAGTTCGACGAAGCTCCGAACCCGATCCACGAGAGCGGTCGCCTCGGCCTCGACCGCTCCCTTTGGCGCGTCCTCGTCCAGGAACGAGGTCTCGCTCCCGACGGCGAACCAGTCTCCGCCGTCCCGCTGGAGCTCGTACGCGATGGCGGGTGCGGTGCGAGCGCCCGACACCTCGTTCGATTCCGATCCGCCATCGGCTGCGAGGGCGAGCACCTGGTACCGGTGCGTCTCGCCAGGGTGGGCGAGGGCGGGCTGCCACTGCAGCTCGACGCCGTCGAAGGTGGTCCCAGAGCTCGCCTCCAGCCCGGCGGGCGCGTCGAGCCGGCCCGCCGTCGCTCCGGTGTCGTCGAAGGAGGTGACGTCCCCGTTCACGAGGGCCACCTCTTCGCCGTCACGAAGGATGCGGTAGCCGAGAACCTCGGGCGCTAGCCGGCTGGCTTGCACCGGCTCGGACGATCGTTCACCAACCTCCGTGTCTGCCCAGATCGCGTAGGTGTGGATCGCGTCACCGGAGGTCGTCTCCGGTGTCCATTGCAACCGCACCGACGCATCGCCCTCCACGAGGGTGAGCGATGGCGGTGCGAGGTCGACGGGAGTCGCGGTGCGATCGTCGAACGAAGTCTCCGTCCCGTCGAGGGTCGCCAGCAGCACATTGTCCCGGAAGAGCATCCAGCCGACGACGGCGGGCGCTGCCCGGCGGCCTTCAGCGAGGTCCGACGTCGCCTGCCCGTGGTCCCCGTAGTCGGCGACGATCTCGTACCCATGGTTCGGACCGGCGCTCGGCTCGGGTGCCGACCAGCTCAAGCTCACCGAGTCGACGTGCGAAGTCGCGATTGCCGCGGTGAGCTCGGCTAGCACGCCTGGCGAGGCAGTCGAATCGTCGAAGCTCTTCGATTTGCCATCCAAGGCCGCGACCTCCTCGCCGTCACGCCGGACGAGGATGCGGGTAGGGGAGCCGTCGCCCGGGATCACCCAGGAGAGCGCGACGCGGTCTGGCAAATCCTGGCTGGCGACAACCTGGACCGGCGCCGGGGTGGAGCCGGCTCCGCCCCCACTACCGCCGGCTCCGCCTCCACCGCCGCCGCCTCCGCCACCACCGCCGTCTCCGCTCGGCCCGCTGCCACAGCCGATCGCCGTCGCCGCGATCACGGCGATCGACAGTCGGAACATCGCGGCGCGGGCGTGGGTGGTGGTCGCCCGCGTCGTACTGGGCGACCTCTCGAGCATGAAACACGAAGCAAGGCGCTTCATCCGGACTCTCCATGGTGGCGGCCATCGGGACCGCTGCGGGACGCGAATCCTGCCACGAAGTGAAGCCGATACAGGCCGGATTCGCGCCCCTGCCGTGCACTTTCTTCCCTGACTCCTCCGCTACGGAGCCGTGGTGAACTGGTGCTCTCGAGTCCTGAAAATCCTGAACTCGTCGAGTGAGAAGATGTGAATGGCGCCCATGCCGGTCCCGGTGGCGATGGTGTTCGCGTCGAGGAGGTGATCCGTCATGGCGGCGGCCACGGTCCACGAGAAGGTGGTAGAGCCCTCCAGTCTCACGGCATCCGATCCGACGGCGGCGAGGTCGATGCTGGTCACGTCACCCGGCACGAAATATTGCTGACGATGAGTGGCTCCCTGGCCCTCTTCCGTGGCGATCTCGATCCAGTAGCTCTTGGCGCCAGGCACGGGGCTCCAGCGAAGCTCAGGCAAGCGAGACACCCCCGTGGCCTCGTCCTCCGGAGCGAGCGCCTCGAGGTCCGCGGTGTTCGGGAGATGGACGCTGGTCGTTCCGGTCGAGGTCACCTGGACCATCTCAAGCACGAAGGTCCCATTCTCGTCGGCACCGCTGAAGAAGAGCCGCCCCCCATCCCCGGGGAGGGTGAGCTCGGCGCCATTCGGGAGCTCGGCGCTCGAGCGGAACTCCTCCGGGTAATCGAAGCGCGCACCCATGACATCGAGAGTCTGGATGCCTGAGCTCCTGTCGTTGTCGAAGGCGCCGAAATCGACGTCGAGCATGGTCTGGAACGTGGGGACCGGGGCTGTCGTCAGCTCGATCTCCAGATCCCGGGTGGTGACGTCCTTTTCCAGGGTCACGTCCCTCACGACCCCTGCGGCTCGGTAGACCAGGTTGCCTTCTCCGTCCGCCCCGACGTGCACTGCCACGACGTCGACGGTCCGCGGCGAGGACCCGCGCCAGGCCACCTCTCCGGAGAACGCACCTGATTCGTCGACATCGAAGGACGTGGTCGTGCCGCGTGTGGCCGAGATGCCGATCGCATCGCCCGACGGGAGCGGGATCGCAGCTCCCGTGACCGTCCCCGACAAGCTCGCGCGGAGGAGGCCGTTGTCGTTGTCGAAGAGGGCCACCCTGGGCTCCCGCTGCACCAAGGCACGGAGCTCCACGATCTCACCGGAAGCGAGGATCAGGGTGAGGTCGTAGGGAAGGTCCACGTCGTCGAAGGCAAACGCTCCCTCTTCGTCCGTCATCTCTACGTTGTCGAAGGCGTGGTTGATGGCGACGCGTACATCGGGAAGGGGTTCGCCCCGGTCGCCGATGACGGTACCCAGGACCTGGTCGCCGATGTGAGGGGCTCCGCCGCTCCCTCCCTCACCAGCGGTACCGCCTGTTCCACCGGTTCCCCCGGTACCGCCGAGTCCTCCCATTCCGCCGGTGCCTCCGGTGCCTCCCGTTCCGCCGTCTCCGCCGATGCCGCCCGCACCACCGGTGCCCCCGATGCCCCCGGTGCCACCCGAACCCCCGGTGCCCCCGTCGCCGCCGGTTCCTCCCGTACCCCCGGTGCCGCCGGCGCCGCCCGTACCCCCACTGCCCCCGGCAGCTCCGCTGCCTCCCGTGCCGCCGTCGTCGTTACCGGCGGTGCATCCCGCCATCGCCAGAGTTGCAAGCAGAACTCCAACGATCTTCATTTTCATCATGGGTGATTCCTCCTCCGACGCACGTACGTTTGCGTCTTCGGAATGTCAATTTTTGAGCCTTTGCTTAAGGTGAACATGTGCTTCACTGTAGGAGGCTCGGCTCTTCACCCTCGACACGACGCAGGCCGAGCCTGATCCCGATCCGCGTCACGAGAGGGTGTGCGACGAGCAGGACCGCCGCGGAGCAGAGGACACGACCGGCCGTCGCTTCGCCCCGGAGCCCGAGCACCAGCCACGAGCCGGCGAGCAGGTCGAGCTGATCGACGACGAGAAATGCCCGGCCTGCGACTCCGCCCTTGGTCTTGCCTTCCCCGATGCCGAGGCGGCGCTTCGCGTAGCTATTCGGCAACTCCGCCAGCATGGCGGCTGCTCCGAGAGCAAAGCCGTGCCCCAGAGAGAGCCACGTCGCGGCGAAGGATCCCGGCAGGTCCAACAGCCATTGGGCGATCGCCGTGCCAATGGAGACCATGGCGATCCCGCGCCACGTCTTGTTCCGTCCGAACCATCCCTGGTGGACGGGCCGATCGAGCGCGGCCCACCACCCGTGGCGGATGGCGAGCCCCATCGCGAGCGAGCCGCCCAGGAGCGGGGAGAGCAGCACGAGGGCGTGCGCCGCATCCGCCGCGAGCACCGAGAGCGTCACGCGTGCCGGAGGGGACGATCGATCGGCATGGCCTCGACATGCGGGATCAGGCGCACCGCCAGGCGACAGGGGCGAGGCTCGGCGTCGAGGATCCTCTCCAGATCCATCGGCGTATGAACCATCGCCGGCAGCTCCGGCCGCGCCCCGTGCACCGAGAAGATCGCGTCGCAGACGGTCCCGGAGCAGGTGACGCCACGAAGGTGGTACCTCGCCCTCGCGCGTATCGTCCCTGACAGTCTCTCGAACGCGACGAAGACGCCCATGACCCAGAGATCGAGGGTCACCTCCTCGCGGCCGATCCAGCGCTGCATCGCCACTTCGTAGGCGGGATCTCCGGCCAGGATCACGATGTCGTATTCGTCTCGGAAGAACCGCTCGAGCGGGTGGTACCGGACCCGCTTCTTCAACATGCCGAGGACGCGTCCTTCGCCGGCATAGATGCAGACGTGCGGCATCCGGCAGCCCGTCATGAAGCGGATGAAGCGCGACCTGCGGCTCGTCCGGTGGTTGAAGAGGATGATGTCGCCGGGGCGCGCGAGCGCCAACGCCTCGTCGAGGAGTCTTCCCCGCACTTCCCGGGACAGCGACACGGTCCGAAGGTCCATCACGGCCTCCTCCTGCGCAGGCGAACGAAGAGGAAGGCACACTCCGATCGGAACCGATCGGCGTCGAGCATGCGTAGCAGCCGGCCGAATCCTCCTCCTGCCGCCCAATCGATCGCGCGGGACACGGCAAGCGGGAGCGCGCCTGGAAGACCTCCGGCCAGCCGTCGCCCCAGCTCGAGCGTCGGCGCGACCTCCTCCGTGGCGTCGCGCTCCCATTCGATCCCCCAGCTCGAGCGATCCAGGCGTCCTCGAAAGGCGTCGAGGAGGTGAAGGTCGGTGTAGACGTCCGAGGGCCCGCGCAGGAATGGGGCTGCGAGCACCAGCGATCCGCCGTCCGCCACGAGCTGGTCGCTTCGCACCAGCAGGTTGTCCAGATCGACGTAGTTCGACGACTCGCTGAAGAGGACGCAGTCGAAGCGCCGGCCGAGAGGGAAGTCCTCGAAGCGGACCGGGACGAGCTCCAGCGCGGGTCCCGCGTACCGCCTGGCCCAACGCGCCTGGTCGGGATCCGGCGAGATGCTGGTGACCACGTGCCCCCGTGCCGCGAGCGCCGCTGCCACATCACCCGTCCCCGTTCCCACGTCCAGAAGCGTCACCGCTGCCCTGGGGACCAGCTCGAGGATCTCGTCCACGAAGCGGCGCTGCCCGCTGCGGAGGGCCTCGACCGAAGCCGCCTCCGTGCGCCCATCCGGGAACCATCCGTAGTGCAGCGAGAGGCCGAGTGCCTCGACCAGCAGCGGAAACACCCTCCCGTCGCCGCGCCTCTCCCAGGCGGGTCCGACTCGGGCGGGATCGAAGGCAGGCATCCGGTCCATCGCGTCCTCGAACTTGCCGCGCCGACCCCCACCAGCGAGGGCCTTCGGCTGCAGCCATCCAAGGACGTGCGGTGCGCGTGGATCCGGCCAATCAGGAGGGGCGCCGTCTACGTTCGGAGAGGGTACGAGACCGCCGGCATCACCCGCAGCGCCGAGGTTTTGCGATTCGATCCTCGGGTGGTAGACCCCTCCCGACGCCCGATGGTGGGCGTGGGATTGAGCAGGAAATTCAGAGATGAATCAGAGAAGAGTCGTCGCCGTTTTGGTCGCCACCGCGATTTCGGTCCCCCACATGGCATGGGCCAGCGGCGCCTCCGCCACTCGGGAGCCACCGAAGGAGGTCATCGTCAACGGCCTCTATTGCGTGGAAACCGCCGAAGACCTCTGGTGTCGCGACGGCGGGAAGTTGGTCAAGATGGAGAGGCGTGCCAGCCCCGGCAGCGAGGCGACCGCCGTTTCGTTCTTTCTGCCAGCACGCGACGAGCCCGATGCGGCGACCCGGCTCTCCGCCGAGACCACCCGGCTCCTTGGCTCCGCCTCGATGAAATACTCCTGGTCCGGTCCCTTGAAGTGGAGTGCGATCAGCAACGGGCTTCTCGGGATCCTCGTTCTTTCGTCCGACGTTGAAGGTGCGGGAACGATCGGAGGAGTCGCCATTGCTTCGGCGGCGCTCGCGCTTGGGGCAGCCCTCTTCATCGACGCCAGCGCGAAAGAGGACCTCAGCCGGGTTGCCGGCACGCGCCTCTACGGACCCAGCGTCTTCGACGCCTACGCTGCCGACGAGGGCGTGGGGGACGAAGACGAAGACGAGGTGGACGACGAGTCGGACGAGGAGTAGGTCCGCCGTCTCATCACGCCGGGCGTGCGCTGCGGCGGGGCGGCCTCCCGAGGTCCCCTCAGTATTCCCTGCCCGGTCCTACCGGCGACGGCAGAAAAGGCGAAGGCCCCGAAGTCAGCCCGGAAAACCGGGGTGAAATCGGGGCCTTCCATGGCGGGCGATGAGGGATTCGAACCCCCGACCCTTGGCTTCGAAGGCCAATGCTCTATCCAGCTGCGCTAATCGCCCATGAGCGGATCGCTCTGTACCGTTTTCCGGGGCGGGCGCGCAAGGATCAGGAGCGTCACGGCTGCTCGCGGATCAGGAGGAAGAGCGGATCGAGGGTCTGCGAGCCTCGACCGAAGACCCACACCGCTAAGCTCCCGGAGGACGGCGCGGTCCAGACGATGCGCGAGCACTCCCCTACGCCGCTGAATCCGTCGGTGGCGACCGTGTTGCCGAACCCTTCGTTCAGGTAGAGGCCCGTCCCGACGCCGGTAGGCAGGTCACAGGCCCCGGGAGCTCCGACGAAGGTCTCGATCGAGTAGGTCGTTCCCGCGGTCGCGGAGAAGGAGAAGAAGATCATCCCCGTGCCCGTGGGGATGCTGGCCTGCACGAGGCGTCCCACCGGGGCCGTGGCTCCGGGGAAGATGCTGGTGTAGCCGGTGGCCTGGACGATCTCGTGCTGGCAGGTGGCGTCGCACCCGTCGTTCGGATCGGTGTTTCCGTCGTCGCAGGTCTCGGGCGCGTCCACGTAGCCGTCGCCGCACTCGATCGGGCGGCACGGTGAGCCGGGGATCGGGCAGGCCCAGCCCGGCACCAGTGTACATGCGCTCGTACAGCCTCCCGAGTTCGCGCCGCCGTCGTCGCATTCTTCGCCGCCGCCGACGTACCCGTCGCCGCAGACGTCGGCGTAGCAGGCGATGCCGGGCATCACACAGGTGAAGCCGGGCTCCTGGGAGAGGCAGTCCGGAGCGCAGCCTTCGCCCCCGTCGGTGTGGCCCACGTCGCAGACCTCCGAGGCGCCGATCACGGCGTCGCCACAGCGATCCTTGGTGGTGACCTCGAGGTCGTACCCGCCGCCCGACGAATCGACCGATCCGACCACAAGTGCGACGAGCTCGCCGGGCAGGACCACGAAGTCCGCGATCTTCGCCTGGTTCTCGAAGACGGGGCCGCCCAGGACGCAGCGAGTCAGGGGCGCTGCGGGCTCGAAGGGGAAGCGGTAGGCGTGGAGCGTGATCACGTCATCGAACGGCGCCGAGACGTACGCACGGAAGGACTGGGGGAACGGGGAGTCGTTGACGAGCGCATGCTCGGCGAAGAGGTTCTGGATCACGGTGTCCGAGCACGACGAATTGGGCCGGTCCCACTGATCCGCGCCGAACGTCCCCGTGAACGTGAGGGACTGACCGGGAGCCGCAAGCGGCGTCGCTTCCCACTGGCAGGAGGAGGAGCACCCGTCGCCGTCAACGTCCCCGCCGTCGTCGCAGGTCTCGCCCGGATCGACGCGACCGTTGCCGCAGAGCGCGACCTCCGGTTCACCGCCGGTGCCGCCAGTGCCCGGATCGCCGCCGGTGCCGCCGGTGCCCGGATCGCCGCCGGTGCCGCCGGTGCCCGGATCGCCGCCGGTTCCGCCGGTGCCCGGATCGCCGCCGGTTCCACCGGTGCCCGGATCTCCACCGGTTCCTCCGGCGCCCGGATCGCCGCCGGTTCCTCCGGCGCCTGGGTCGCCACCGGTTCCGCCGGTGCCCGGATCGCCGCCGGTTCCGCCGGTGCCCGGATCGCCGCCGGTTCCTCCGGCGCCCGGATCGCCGCCGGTTCCTCCGGCGCCCGGATCGCCGCCAGTTCCTCCGGTGCCCGGATCGCCACCCGTTCCTCCGGTGCCCGGCTCGCCACCCGTTCCGCCGGTGCCCGGCTCGCCACCCGTTCCGCCGGTGCCCGGCTCGCCACCCGTTCCTCCGGTGCCCGGATCACCGCCGGTTCCACCGGTGCCCGGATCACCGCCGGTGCCGCCAGTGGCCGCGTCTCCGCCGGTGCCTCCGCTCCCGCCGGCACCCGAGGGATCGGTCTCCGAAGGGCTGCAGGCTGAGGTGATGGACAGTGTGACTATCGACGCGAGAATGAGAAGAACGGACCGCATGTGAACCCCTGTTGAACAAAGATTCGCGCAGGGTATCGATGAGAGCTTTGTTCGGCAATGAACACTGGAGGCCGGGGGGCAGCAGGGCATCCGAGCCAGGAAAAGGTCCCAAAGGCCGCAACTCGGCGTCGGAGTTTTTGTACAAAAATGCGCCCCGCGGCTTGGATCCCGCGAGGCGCAGCTGGCTTCACCTCTCGAGCGTGAACCGCGCTCGAAGGTTAGGGGGGATGCCGGGCGGCCACTCTAGGAGCGGCCACCCGTGCACTCATGGTGCCTCGTGGATCCACACATAGAACGGATCGTAGTTCTGGAGGATGGCCATGATCGAGACGATGAGCTCCTCGCCGAAGAAGCCGTCCGCCATGGAAGGAGCCGTCCAGACGAGCCTCGGGCACCCGCCGACTCCGTGACCCCTGTCGGTGTCGATCGTCCAGACGAAATATCCCTCGTTGATCGGGTTGCCTCTCAGGCTGAGTCTGATGTCGGGTGAGGTGGCCTGACACTCGTAGGGAGCACCGACGAACGCCTCGATGACGTAGGTCTTGTCCGGTTCGGCCATGAACTTGTAGTCGTTGAAGAAGCCCGACGACGTGGTGGCAATCCATCTGCCCACCGGCACCGGGAAGTTCGCACCACCCCCATCCAACCCAGCAGAGTTGATGAATTCGATTTGGCAGTTGGCGTCGCATCCGGAGCCGATGGAGGCGCCGAAATCATCGCAGGTCTCGGGCGAATCGATGAACCCGTCGCCACAGACGACAGGGTGGCAGCTCTGATCGGGCGGGCAGGACCACCCCGGCATCACGGTACAGGTCGGGCTGCACCCCGTGGCGCCGTGCAGGGCCGGGTCGCACTCCTCGTCGCCTCCGACGAATCCATCCCCGCAGACGCTGCTTACACAGTCATCGCCGGGGAGCATGCAGGTGTAGCCGAATTCGACCGTCCGGCAGTCACTGCTGCAGCCGTCGCCGCCAACCGTGTTTCCGTCGTCGCAAGCCTCGGTTTCGCCCAACACCCCATCGCCGCACCGATCGAGAGTCTCGACCCGGAGATAGGCGGGACCGAAATGGTCCACGATGGTAGGCAACGACAGGCTCGCCACGACCTCGATCCACTCGCCGGGCTGAAGTGTGATTGCGAACTCGGAATGGAGGCCGGCGCCCTCCTGGGCGAAGCGGCAACCCACCGACGGGTTCGTCGGATCGAAGGGATGGTCGTACACGAACACCAGGCCAGGCGGGAGGGACTCCCCTGCGCCATGGCCCCTCCTGGTGGCCACCGGAAACATATAGTCCACGCGGACCGTCTGGACGTCGCCGGTCGCGTTCAGCAGCGGGAACGACTCGTAATGGTATGCCCCCTGCGTGGCCCACGGACCGCAGGTACCCGACCGCCGCTGCCACGTCGGGCCGGCGGAGTCGATCGAGCCCAACTGCGTGCGGACGCCGCCGGGCATCGCGATAGCGTACTCCTCCCACTGGCATTGGGACGAGCAGCCGTCGCCGTCCCAGAGGTTGCCGTCGTCACACTCCTCGCCGACCTCAACGATCGAGTTGCCGCAGACCGGCACCGGAATGGTGCCACCCGTTCCGCCGGTGCCGCCGCTGCCGCCGGCCCCGCCAACCCCGCCCGTGCCTGCGGTGCCCCCATCGCCACCGACACCTCCGACGCCGCCGTCTCCTCCGACGCCTCCATCTCCGCCGACGCCGCCGTCTCCGCCGACCCCACCGTCACCGCCGACCCCACCGTCACCGCCGACGCCGCCGTCTCCTCCAACGCCGCCGTCACCGCCGACGCCGCCGTCTCCGCCGACGCCGCCGTCTCCGCCGACCCCACCGTCACCGCCGACGCCGCCGACGCCGCCGTCTCCGCCGTCTCCGCCGACGCCGCCGTCTCCGCCGACGCCGCCGTCTCCGCCGACGCCGCCGTCTCCGCCGACGCCGCCGTCTCCGCCAACGCCGCCGTCTCCGCCAACACCGCCGTCTCCGCCAACGCCACCGTCTCCGCCGACGCCCCCGTCGCCACCGACGCCGCCGTCACCGCCGACGCCCCCGACACCTCCCACGCCACCATCTCCGCCGGTCCCGCCCGAACCTGCATCGCCTCCAATACCCCCCGTGCCCCCGGCGCCGGTCAATCCCTGGTTCGTCGAATCGTCGTCCGGTGATCCGCAACCGACCGCTAAGAGAAGTGCTGCTACAGCGGAGAACAACATGCCTCTCGACATCGTGAACCTCCAGTGAAGCGGTTGGAGTACCGACCCTATGACGTTCCATGCATTTGTAAAAGGGGGGGGCGGGACCGCTCCTGGTTTACTCGATGTGGGAGATGGCGCACACGAAGAGAGCCCGACCCCCACGGACGGGGATCGGGCTCTCGAAACCGACTTCAGATGTGTAGGAAGCGTCAGCGCTGCTCTTCGAACTCCGCGTCCACGACCCCGGCGTCCTTCGCGTTGGCAGCAGCGCCGGCCGCGGTGTTGGCGGCGGCCTCGTTGGCCGGGGGCGCCTCGGCGCCGGCGGCGCTCTTGTACATCTCCTCCGCCATCTTGTGGGAGATGGCGGTGAGCTCGTCCATCGCCTTCTGCAGCTCCTCGGCAGGAGCCTGGCGCTCGAGGGCGGCCTTCAGCGCAGACAGCTTCTCACCCACCTCGGTGGCGAGGACCTCGGGGAGCTTGTCCTTGCTCTCCGCCAGCATCTTCTCGGTCTGGTAGGCCATCGAGTCGGCGCGGTTGCGCGTGTCGATCTCCTCGCGGCGCTTCTTGTCCTCGGCCTCGTGGCTCGCGGCGTCGGCGACCGCCTGCTCGATCTCCTCCTTCGTCATGCCGGAGGACGAGGTGATGGCGATCTTCTGCTCCTTGCCGGTGGCCTTGTCCTTGGCGGAGACGTTGACGATGCCGTTGGCGTCGATGTCGAAGGTGACCTCGATCTGCGGCACGCCGCGGGGCGCCGCCGGGATTCCGTCCAGGTGGAACCGGCCCAGCGTCTTGTTGCCGCCTGCCATCTCCCGCTCGCCCTGGAGGACGTGGACCTCGACCGACGTCTGGCTGTCGGCGGCGGTGGAGAAGACCTCGCTGCGGCGGGTGGGGATGGTGGTGTTGCGGGGGATGAGCCGCGTGAACACACCGCCCTGGGTCTCGATGCCGAGGGAGAGCGGGGTGACGTCGAGGAGGAGGAGGTCCTTCACCTCGCCGGAGAGCACGCCGGCCTGCACCGCCGCGCCCACCGCGACCACCTCGTCCGGGTTGACGCTGCGGTTGGGCTCCTTGCCGAAGAACTTCTTCACCACCTCCTGCACGCGGGGCATGCGCGTGGAGCCGCCGACCATCACCACCTCGTCGATGTCGCCGGGCTGCTTGCCGGCGTCGGCGAGGGCCTTGCGCACCGGCTCCATGGTCCGCTCGACGAGATCGTCGACGAGCTGCTCGAGCCTGGCGCGGGTGAGGCGGATGCTGAGATGCTTGGGGCCGGTCTGGTCCGCGGTGAGGAAGGGCAGGTTGATCTCCGTCTCCATGGTGGAGGAGAGCTCGATCTTCGCCTTCTCGGCGGCCTCCTTGAGGCGCTGCAGGACCATCTTGTCGTTGGAGACGTCGATGCCCGTGTCCTTCTTGAACTCGGCGATGAGGTGCTCCATCACCCGGTCGTCGACGTCGTCGCCGCCCAGGTGCGTGTCGCCGTTGGTGGCGATCACCTCCACGACGTTCTCGCCCACCTCGAGGATCGAGATGTCGAAGGTGCCGCCGCCGAAGTCGTAGACGGCGATGATCTCGCTCTTCTTGGCGTCGAGGCCGTAGGCGAGGGCCGCGGCGGTGGGCTCGTTGACGATGCGCTTCACCTCGAGCCCGGCGATGCGGCCGGCGTCCTTGGTGGCCTGGCGCTGGGCGTCGTTGAAGTACGCGGGGACGGTGATCACCGCCTCGCTGACCGTCTCGCCCAGGTACTGCTCGGCGGCGCGCTTGAGCTTCTGCAGGATGCGGGCGCTCACCTCGGGCGGCGTGAGCTGCTTGCCGCGGGTGGCGATGGCCACGTCGCCGTTGGCGCCGCTCTCCACATGGAAGGGCATGCGGGCCGCCTCGCCGGCGATCTCGTCGTACTTGCGGCCCATGAAGCGCTTGATCGAGTAGAGGGTGTTCTCGGGGTTGGTGATCGCCTGGCGGCGGGCCACCTGGCCCACGAGCACCTCGTCGTCCTTGCCGAAGGCCACGACGGAGGGGGTGACGCGGTGGCCCTCCTCGTTGGCGATGACGGTGGCCTCCTTGCCCTCCATGACTGCGACGCAGGAGTTCGTCGTCCCCAGATCGATTCCGATGATTTTGCCCACGTGTTCCTCGCTGGTTGTCGGCCGCCTCTCGGGGCCTTTGCGCGCGCTACCATAAGAGCCGAAGGGGCCTTGTCAACGGCCGCCGGTGGCAATGTCACGGGAAGGGCCCGTGGAGCGCGATGGGAAGGCGTACGGGGCTGAAGGAGAGGGCCCCGGTCGGCGGCGCTGGACGCCGAAGGGGCCGGGGGAGCCTCGCTGAGCGGGCAGAAGGCTGGCGGCCCGGCGCCCGCGTGGTAGGCTCGCCCCCACACACCGAGCGCGAACGACTGCCACGCGGAGACGTGGATCTTGGGACCCGACTCGAGCGCCGGCGGCCCCCTGGGCCCCGCGCTCCCAGCAAGCTTCGGACGATACACCTTGATCGAGCGGGTCGGCGGCGGCGGGATGGCCACCGTCTATCGGGCCTCGCTGTCGGGGGCTGGCGGCTTCGAGAAGGACGTAGCGGTCAAAGTGATCCGCCAGGAGCTCTCGGAGGAGTCCCAGTTCACCGCCATGTTCCTGGACGAGGCCCGGCTCTCCGCCCGCCTCAACCACGCCAACATCGTCCAGACCTTCGACTTCGGGCAACACCAGGGGGTGCACTTCCTCGCGATGGAGCTGGTGCGGGGCCGGACGCTGGCGGCGACCTTGCGGATCTGCAGCGCGAAGGGGGTCCGGCTCGGCCTCGCCCCCAGCCTCCACGTCGCCGCCGAAATCGCCAAGGCCCTGGGCTACGCGCACCGCCTCTCCGGCCCCGGGGGCGAGCGCCTGGGGATCGTCCACCGGGACGTGTCGCCGCAGAACGTCCTCCTCTCCAAGGAAGGCGAGGTGAAGCTCGCCGACTTCGGTATCGCGAAGGCGGTGAACCGCTCCCACGTGACCCAGCCCGGCCGCGTGCGCGGCAAGTGCGCGTACATGGCGCCGGAGCAGATCCGCGGCGAGGATCTCGACGGGCGGGCCGACGTCTTTGCGCTGGGGATCGTGCTCTGGGAGTGCCTGACAGGCAGGCCGCTCTTCGAGGGGGACTCCGACGCCGCGGTCCTGATGCAGGTGCTGGAGAAGGAGCTCCCGGCGCCGTCCACCTTCGCGCCCGAGGTGCCGCCCGCCGTCGACGAGCTGGTCTTGCGCCTGCTCTCCCGGGATCGGCGCGATCGCCCCGAGTCCACCGCCGCCGCCCGCGACCTCGCCGATCTCACCCTGCGGCTGATCCGATCCCAGGCGGACATCGACCTCGCCGAGCTCCAGCGCCGGCTCGGATCGGGGACGGCCGTGTATCGGCCCGCCGAGATGATCCCGCCGGGGCAGATCGCCGAGCCGTCCGCTGCCAGGACCACGGCGCCCATGGGCGCCCCGCGGGGCACGTCGGTGCAGATCTCGATCGACGCCGCGTTCGACGCGGGGGCGCCTCCCGATCCCGGCGCCGAGACGCTGGATCATCGGCCCGCGCCTGCGCCACCTGCGCCTGACGCCGGGACGACGGGTGCCGAGACGGAGCGCCGGGCAGCGCCGCCCGAGGGATGGGGAAAGATCGCCGCGGGGATCTCTATCGCCGCGCTCCTCTCCGCCGCAGGCGGTTGGTTCCTGATGGGCGGGCCGGGGCGAGGAGCGGGCGCCGAGACGACGGACGGGGCACGGCCGGCTCACGCGCTGGCCCCAGCCGAAGCCTCGCTCGCCGCGGCCGCCGAAGCCCCGGAGCCGGATCCCGCCGAGGTGCATCCGGCCCCCGAGCCCGGGCCTGCGGACTCCCCGTCGGATGGGGAGCCGCCGCCCACGCCGGAGCCCTCGCGGGCGGACGTGGAGATCGAGGAGCCGAAGTCGCCGCCCGCCGGGCCGAAGCCCTCTCCCAAGAGGCGCGAGCGCGCGGCCCCCGTGATCGCAGGGGAGGGGAGCCTGGTGCTCGCGACCCGGCTTCCGAATCGATCGTCCGTTCGGATCGACGGCAAGCGGGCCGTCCCGCTGGGCCCGTCGCCCACCAGCGTCACCTTGGCCGCGGGCCGAAGGACGCTGCGGATCGAGCGGGAGGGGGGATCGCCCTGCATCGTGTCGGTCCGCATCGAATCCGATCGGAAGCGTACGCTTCTGATCGAGGCCGACGCCGTGAGCGAGCTGGACGGCACGACCCGCACGCCCCTGCGCTGCAACTGAAGCCCGCGGAATCGCGCGAGACGCTCGGCCCCTTTCGCGACCGCACACGTTCCGCGACGCCCGCTGCGGCAGCGCCGCGCACAACGATCGCCGCCTTGCGATCCGCCGTCTCGCGCCTCCGCGCGCACGTCATCCCCACACGAACTTCCCCGCGTCAACCGGGCGACCCGAGTTGTCCACAGGGAGCGCCTGCTCCCTCGAATGGAATCCATTGACGCTCCTCCACTGAAACGACAGAGTGGTTTGCGAAAGGGGATTGAATGGCATCTCTCCTCTCGGACGACGAGCTGGCCGCACTCGAGAACGAACACCGCTCCACCGGCGTGTCGGCGCGGCAGGTGATCGCCCTCTTTCAGCGGCGCGGCGTGCGCTTCAGCGAAGGGACGTTCCGCAAGTACGTGCAGGCGGGGCTGCTTCCCCGGAGCCGGCGCGTGGGGCGCAAGGGCAAGAACCAGGGCAGCGTGGGCGTCTACCCGACGAACGTCTTCCGCCGCGTGAACGCCATCAAGGCGATGATGGCGGAGGGAATGACCCTCGAGGACATCCGGGGCAGCTTCCTCTTCCTGCGCGGCGAGCTCGACGTGGCGGAGGAGGCCCTGGGATCGGTGGGCGAGGAGCTCGCGAAGGCCCTCGCGTCTCCGTACGTGCCCGAGACGCACCGGGTGAAGCTTGGCGAAGAACTGCAGGACGCGGAGGAGGCGACGGTACGCCTCACCGCGAAGTTGGAACGTCTGGCGAGCCGCATCGTGGCGGCGCGCGACGCTGGTCGAGAACCCAATCGGAACGGGGTGGGCTCATGAGCAAGGCCGAAGAGAGAATCTCCGACGAAGAGGTTGCACAGCCCGCGGAGGCGCCGGGAGAACCGGAAGCACGCCGCCGCTCCAAGACGATGTCTCGCAAGGAGATGGCCAGGGACCTGCGCCGGCGCAGGGAGCAGGGCCTGATGGACCCCGAGGAGTCCGGCCTGCTGCAGGACATCGAGGCCCAGCGGCCCCGGTGGCGGGCCGACTGCGTGGACGGGCCCAGGCCTTGCCTGTACGTCTCGTGCAAGCACCACCTCTACCTGGACGTGAACCCCCAGACCGGCTCGGTGAAGCTCAACTTCCCCGACAAGGAGATCTGGGAGCTCGAGGAGACCTGCGCCCTCGACGTCGCGGATCGCGGCGGCATCACCCTCGAAGAGGTCGGGGCGATCATGAACCTGACCCGCGAGCGGATCCGCCAGGTCGAGAGCCGCGGCCTCTACAAGCTGCGGGTCGCCGCCTCCGAAGACGACATCGACTGATCCGAAGACCCGGCGTGGAAGACTCGCGCCGGGACGCCTGCCGCCCCACGGGACCCGTGGGAGGTTCGGCCCTGCAGACGGGGATCGAACCGTTGCGGAGGGGACACGGATGCTGCTATGGGCAGCCCCGAATCCACCTCCCGCCAAGGGGTCCAAAAAATGGCCGGCAAGCGCGCGCTCCTCTCCGTTTCCGACAAGTCCGGGCTCGTCCCGTTCGCCAAGGGGCTCGTCGGGCTCGGGTTCGAGCTGATCTCCACCGGCGGCACCGCCAAGGCGCTGCGCGACGCGGGCCTCCCCGTGATGGCGGTCGCCGAAGTGACCGGAGCCCCGGAGATCCTCGGCGGCCGGGTCAAGACCCTGCACCCCAAGATCCACGGCGGCATCCTCGCCCGTCGTGACCTCGAGAGCGATCGGGCGGATCTCGCCGCCCAGGGGATCACCGGCATCGACCTGGTGGTGGTGAACCTCTATCCCTTCCGCGAGGCGGTGGCCAAGGGCGCGCCCTTCGCCGCTTGCGTGGAAGAGATCGACATCGGCGGCCCCGCCATGATCCGCGCCTCGGCCAAGAACGCCGCCTTCGTGGGCGTGGTGGTGGACCCGTCCGACTACGACGGCGTCCTCGCCGAGCTGCAGGAGAAGGGCGGCCTCGCCAAGGCGACGCGGATGGGGCTGATGCGCAAGGCCTTCGCCCATACGGCTTCCTACGACGTGGCGATCTCCGAGTACCTGGCGAGCCTCCCGGCCGAAGCGGAGGGCGAGCGGGCGAAGCACCCGTCCTTCGTGGGCGTGCTCGGCGTGGAGGGCCGCACCCTCCGCTACGGCGAGAACCCGCACCAGGCCGGCGCGTTCTACCGCACCGAGCCGCGCCCCTCAGAGCCCTCCATCGCCTGGGCGGAGGTCCTCGGCGGCAAGGAGCTCTCCTACAACAACCTGCTCGATCTCGAGTCGGCGCTGGCGTGCGTCAAGGAGTTCGACGAGACCGCCTGCGTGATCATCAAGCACAACAACCCGTGCGGCGTCGCCTCGGGCAAGACCCCGGCCGAAGCCTTCGAGCGGGCTCGCGAGATCGATCCCGTGTCCGCGTTCGGCGGCATCGTGGCGTTGAACCGGCCCGTCGATCGGGCTTGCGCCGAGGCGCTGCACGCGATCTTCCTCGAGTGCGTGATCGCGCCGTCCTACGACGACGCCGCCCGCGAGGTCCTGGCGGACAAGAAGAACCTGCGCCTCCTCGCCGATCCCCTGCTGGGCCAGCCTCGCGCCTCGTGGCAGCGCGGCGGCAAGGAGCTGCGGTCGCTGGTGGGCGGTCTCCTCGTGCAGGATCGCGACCTCGGCGAAATCCGCCGGGACGAGCTGAAGCTGGTGACGAAGCGCGCCCCCACCGCCGCGGAGCTCGACGCCGCGCTCTTCGCCTGGAAGGTGTGCAAGCACGTGAAGAGCAACGCCATCGTATTCGGCGCGGCCGATCGCATCCTCACCGTGGGCGCGGGCCAGACCTCCCGCGTGGACTCCGTGAAGCTCGCCCGGATGAAGTCTCGCTTCCCGCTCGAGGGGAGCTCGGTGGCGTCCGACGCGTTCTTCCCGTTCCGCGACGGCCTCGACGAGATCGCCGACGCTGGCGCCACCTGCATCGTGCAGCCGGGCGGATCGGTGAAGGACGCCGAGCTGATCGCCGCAGCGGACGAACGCGGCGTGTCCATGCTCTTCACGGGCATGCGCCACTTCAGGCATTAGAACCCATAGCCGCCGGGGCTCCGATGGCCGGCGGCGAGCGAGCATCTCCATGAAGGTCCTGGTGGTGGGCAGCGGGGGCAGGGAACACGCCCTGTGCTGGAAGCTCTCGCAGAGCCCCAAGGTCTCCGAGTTGATCTGCGCCCCCGGCAACCCGGGGATCGCGTCGTGCGCGCGGCTCGCCCAGGTGAAGGCGGACGACGTCGACGGGCTGGTGGCCCTCGCGAGCGCCGAGGGTGTGGGCCTGGTGGTGGTGGGGCCGGAGAAGCCGCTGTCCCTGGGCCTCGCCGACGCGCTCGCCGAAGCCGGGATCGCCTGCTTCGGGCCCAAGAAGGCCGCCGCCGAGATCGAGGCCTCCAAGGCCTTCGCCAAGGGCGTGATGGAGCGGGCCGGGATCCCCACCGCCGCCTTCGGCGTCTTCGACGACCCCGCAGCGGCGAAGGCGTTCGCGGCGAGGCTCCACGGCAAGGTCGCGGTGAAGGCGGACGGCCTCGCCGCCGGCAAGGGCGTGGTGGTCTGCGACTCGACGCCGGAGGCGGAAGCCGCCATCGACGAGATGATGGTCGGCAAGGCCTTCGGCGCAGCCGGCGCCAGGGTGGTGATCGAGGAGAAGCTCGAGGGCGAGGAGGCCAGCGTCATCGCGCTGGTGGACGGGGCCCGGATCGCGATCCTCGCCCCGGCCCAGGACCACAAGCGCATCTTTGAAGACGACCTGGGGCCGAACACGGGCGGCATGGGCGCCTACTCGCCGACGCCGGCGGTCGATGGGGCGATGCTGGAGCGGGTGCGCCGCGAGGTGCTGGAGCCCGCGGTGCGGCAGCTCGCGAGCGAGGGGCGCCCCTTCGTGGGCGCGCTCTACGCGGGGCTGATGCTCACCGCCGGCGGGCCGAAGGTGATCGAGTTCAACGCGAGGCTCGGCGATCCTGAGACGCAGCCGATCCTGATGAGGCTGGAGAGCGATCTCTTCGAGGCCTTGCACGCCGCCGCTTCCGGGGCCCTGGACGGGGTGGAGCTGCGATTCTCCCCGGAGCCGGCCCTCACGGTGGTGATCGCCGCCGAGGGGTACCCGGGGCAGGTACGCACAGGGGATCCGATCGCGGGCCTCGAAGAGGTGCCGCCGAGCGATCGGGTGGTGGTCTTCCACGCCGGCACGGCCGTCGAGGATGGCCGGATCGTCACGGCCGGCGGCCGGGTCCTCGGCGTGACCGCCAGGGGCTCCACCGTGGCCGAGGCCCGCGAACGGGCGTATGAAGCGTGTTCAAAGATTCGATTTCCCGGCCTGCAGATCCGCAAGGACATCGGCCGACGTGCCCTAGGGCGAGAGTAGGAGCGAGAAGAAGATGAGCGAAGCGAAGACGAAGGTCCTGATCCTCATGGGATCCGACTCCGACTGGGCCGAGATGTCCGGTGCGCGGGACGCCCTGCGCGAGCTGGGCATCGGCTGCGACGTCCGCGTCTCGTCCGCCCACCGCACCCCCGAGCGGACCCACAAGCTCGTCAAGGAGGCGAAGGGCCGCGGCATCGAGGTGATCATCTGCGGCGCCGGCGCCGCCGCGCACCTCGCAGGCGTGGTGGCTGCCACCACGAACCTCCCGGTGATCGGCGTCCCCCTGGCCGGCGGGTCGCCCCTGCAGGGCATGGACGCGCTGCTCGCCACCGCCCAGATGCCGGGCGGCGTCCCAGTGGCCACCGTGGCCATCGGCAAGGCGGGCGCCAAGAACGCGGGCTACCTCGCCGCGCGGATCATGGCCCTCCACGACAAGGAGCTCTCGGCGCGCCTCGACGCCTACGTCGCCGACATGGCGGCCGCGGTCGAAGAGAAGGATCGCAAGCTCCAGGAGAAGCTCTAGTCTGCGACGGATCCTCCCCCGCTACGTGTTCTGGGAGGTGCTGCCGCCCTTCTTGGGGGCGCTCCTCTTCTTCACGCAGATCTTCTTCGTGGCCCGGATGCTCACGGCCGCGGACGTGATCTTCGGGTCGGCGGTGGATCCCAAGGACATCCTCGGCGTGCTGCTGTACCTGCTGCCGTCGATGTTCGTATACGCGGTCCCGGTCGCCTTCCTCCTCGGGGTGCTCATCGGCCTGGGGAGGTTGGGCGACGACCGCGAGCTCACCGCGCTGGCGGCCACGGGGCACGGGCCGATGTCCCTCCTGTCCATGCCGCTCGTCATGGGGGGCGCGCTCACGGGGATCATGCTGGCGATCACCGTCTGGGCGGCGCCCGTGGGCTTGAAATACGCCCAGGCGCTGATGAACGACATCATCCGCCGCAACCTCGCCACGGGCGTGAAGCCCGGCGTCTTCTACGAGGACCTCTCCGATCTCACGCTGTTCGCGGGGGAGATCGACACGAAGGACGGCACGCTGAAGAACGTGCTGGTCGAGGACTCGCGGGAGGCGAACTCGCCCATCCTGGTGCTCGCGCGGCGGGGGCGGATCCTCCCGTCCGATCCATCCGGCGCGATCGTGCTGCGCCTCGAGGACGGCGACCTCCATCGAGCCCAACCCAAGAGCGGCGACTACGCGCTGGCCACCTTCGCGGAAGCGGACGTGGCCGTGATCATGGACCGGGAGATCTCGAGGAAGAACAGCCTCAAGCGCCGCCTCGAGAACCAGACTCCGTCCGAGCTGCTGGAGAACTACCAGTACTGGCTCGACCGCGACGACGACGATCGCAGCTACCTCGTGGAGTACTACAGGCGCTTCGCCCATCCCTTCCTGCACCTGTCCCTGGCCCTCGTGGGCGTGGGGGTGGCGGGATCGGTGGCTCGGGGTCGCAAGCCGGGCAAGGCCGTGGCGATCACCTGGACCGTCGGCACGGTCATCGTCTACTTCGTGCTGGGCAAGATCCTGGGGACCTTGGGGAACAACGCCAAGATGTCCCCCTGGCTGGCGGCGTGGGGGCCCACGCTGCTCATCGGCGCGGTGGGGATCGCGCTGCTGTGGTGGCGCAGCGGCGGCTGGAGGCGCGCGCGATGAGGCTGCGGCCCTCGATCCTCTGGCGTTACCTCGCCGGGACCTTCGCCAAGACCTCCGTCGCCACCGTCGGCGGCGTGCTGGCCGTGGTGCTGGTCATCGACTTCGCCGACAGGGCGTATTCGTTCAAGGGCGAGGGCTGGGTCTGGAACGTGATCCGGCTCTACGTGAACCTGGCCGCCGACTTCGGCTACCAGGTGGCCCCCGGCGCGCTGGTGCTCGCCGCCGGCATCACCGTGAGCGGCCTGCGGGTGCAGGGGGAGCTCACCGCGCTGCGCTCGCTCGGGGAGCGGCCCTCCCGCATGATCGCCACCATCCTCACCTCCTGCGCGCTGGTGTGCACGGGTATCGTCCTGGTGAACGAGTGGGTCGTGGTCAGCGCGGCCCGCCGCGCCGAGGAGATCAAGCGCAACGTCTTCGGCCGGAAGCCGGGTGACTTCCGCGCCTACCTGGAACAGCAGCAGTGGTTCCGCAGCGGCGACAGGATCTACAACCTGCGGGAGTCGACCGACACCGGGTTCGCCGACGTGAGCCTCTACCAGCTCGGCCGGGACTTCCACCTGGAGCAGCGCATCGACGCTGGAGCGATGGACTGGGATCCGGAAGGGAAGGAGTGGCGCCTCCTGGACGTCACCACCTCGACCTTCGACCACGGCCTGCGGGTCGCGGCGGACCATCAGGGCGAGGCGATCTTGCGCCTGCCCGAGTCGCTCGACGATCTGCGGATCAAGACCGGCAAGCCGCGGCAGATGAGCCTCGTCCAGCTCTACGACCAGATCCGGATCCGACAGCGCCTGGGGCTCGCGGATCTCGAGTTCAAACACGAGCTCTACAACCGGCTGGCGTACCCATTCGCCGCGGTCCCCGGATCGCTCATCGCGATCCGCCTGGCGCTGCGCCGCAACCGGTCCGGCCACCTGGCGATCTCCATGGCGGAGGCCCTCGGGATCTCGCTGGCGATGTTCACGCTGTGGACGGTGTTCCGCGCGCTGGGGATCTCCGGGGCGTTGCCGCCGGGGCTGGCCGCGGTGTCGCCGCTGCTGGTCCTGCTGGCGATCGGCGTGGCCACCGACGCGTTCCAGCGCCTGGCCCGGCGCCGGCCGGTGCCCGAGACCATCGCGGCCTGAAGCGAGCCGCCATCCGTGCAAGATGGCGCAGGTGCCACCGCCACGCTCGAGGTCGCCGCTCAGGCCGACCCAGGATCCTTGGCTGGAAAGATCGCTAGGGCCGCGCCCATCGCGAGGGCGAAGCCGAAGCCGTACATCGACTCGCTCGCGTAGAACAGATCATGGGCCATGGCGTTGACGCCCATGGCGACGAGGGCGGCGAGGGCGCCGATGCTCGCGCCTCGGGCGAGGGCGTCGCCTCTTGCGCGGGCCTTCCAGAAGCCGCGGGCGAGCAGGGCGAAGAACGACGCGAGGGCGAGGAGGAGGAGGGCGCCGCCCTCCACGTAGGCGGTCAAGAAGGAGTTGTGGCACCACGCCCGGATCACGGTCCGGGGCGCGACGCGGTCGAAGTAGGGGCTGATCACCTTCGGCAAGTTGCCGAAGCCCACGCCGACGATCGGATGATCCTTCGCCACGGCCTCGCAGGTGCGCCAGATGCCGATGCGATCCTGGTTGGTCCCAGCGTCGGCGCTGGTGGTGATCCGGCCTCGAACGCCGGGGTGCAGGAGAACGACGGCGATCGCGGCCGCGGCTCCCGCGCCGAGGAGCAGGGGCGCGAGCCGGCGCCCCGCGAACCCGCCGAAGACGACGCCCGCCGCCGCCAGGCCGAACCACGCGCTGCGGGCGAAGGTGAAGAAGACCGCGCTCGCCACCACCGCGCAGACCGCGAGCGCGAGGGCGCGGCGGCGCCTGGCGAGGCCCCCGTAGCACGCGACGCCGGCCAGGACGAGGAGCGGCGGGGTCAGGTTGTGTGCGAGGCGCTGGTACCAGGTGAAGAAGCCGATCGCCGCGTAATGCCCCGGGTACTTGGGCGCCGGCGCGATGATGGCCTTCTTGCGCAAGCCCGCCTCGAAGAGGGGATCGAAGGGCCGGCCCTGCTGGATCCACGAGACGAGCGACGGCGCCAGCGCCGCCACGGCCCATACGGCGAAGAGCCGCAAGGTCTCGTCCCTGGCGCGGGCGGGGTCGAGGCCGATGACGGAGACGGCGATGAGCGGCGCGAGGAGGGTGCGCCACAACATGGTGTCGTTGCCGCCGATCCACGAGAACGCGAGGATCTGGCTGGCGCACGCCGCGCCGATGAGCGCGAGCACGGGCAGATCGAGGAACGAGCGCGTCCACACCCGCCGGCCGGAGAGGCGCAGCGCGAGCAGGGAGATCCCGGCGATCGCCAGGCCGATCTGCATGGGCGCGATCCCGATCGGAAGGAACGCGACGTGCAGGTAGAGGCCGGCGCGGGCGGTGCCCGCGAAGATCGGCTGGAGGCGCTCCCCGGCGATGGACGCGGGAGAGGTCGGGATCGCGATCGGTTCCATGGGTGTGGCATCTTGCCGTCTGGCCACGCCGCCGGGCAAGGATCCGCTGGCGCATCAACAGCTTGCGCTGCGTGCGGGTCCATGGCGGGATCCTCGCCCACGAGGATCCACGCGCGAGGGGTCGACGAACCGACGATGGCGAAGCCCGAAAGAGACGTCCCTGTGCAGGCGGCGCCCGAGTGGCTCGCTGCCGCGTCGCTCCACGCGACCGCTGCGTGTCTGGGCGCGGGGCTCCCCTGGGTCTGGATCATCGTCGCCCTGGCCGTGGCCGCCACGGTCCGGCGGGCGCGCCCCGCGGTCACCGCGATCTCGCTCCCCTACTGCCTCTTCGGGATCGCCCTCGGCCTCGGTGTCGTCACCGCCTGGCCGGCGATCGCCGGCCTCGGCACGCCGCACGCCTGGTCGATGGTTCGGCCGGCGATCGCGCTCCTCCTCCTGGGCGCGGTCAAGGGCAGGGCCTGGAGCCTGGCCGCCACCTTCGTCGCAGCCGCGACGCTCCGTGCGGCGGCGGCGCTCGTCCCTGGGGTTCCCCCGCCGCAGCCCTTCCTCGCCTCGGCCGGGCTGGTGCTCCTGGTCGCGGCATGGGGAGCGGGGGCCATCACCGGCAGGTGGAGGATCGCCGCCGCCGCGGGGTCTCTCCCCCTCGCGGCCGGGCTGCTGGGCGGCGGATCGGCCGGCGCCTGGATCGCCTTCGCCGTCGGCCTCGCGTCGATGGCCGTCCTCGGCCGAAGAGCACGCGCGTTCGCCGTGCCCGGGGCGGCCGTCGGCGTGGTCGCGATCGCCGCCTTCCTGGCCCCGTCGCCGCCGGCGGGGGACCTGAGCTTCGCGTGGGGCCAGGCGGTGGAGCTCCTGTCCCGGAAGCCGGCGGGGATCGGCGCGGGCAACTTCGCGGGCGAGACGCGCAGCGCCTTCGCCGCCCATGGCCTCGCGGGTTGGGAGCACCCCCGCAACGCGCTCCTCTCCGGATGGGCGGAGAACGGCCCCCTGGGGCTCGTCGCGGCGGTGTGGATCTTCGCCTCGCTCTTCGCGGCCTTGCGCCGGGGGTGGAAGGCGCTCGAGGCCAGGGGAGGCGTACCCCGCGACGGGGCCCTCGTCCTCGGCGTCGCCGGGATGGCCGGCGCGCTCCTCGCCTGGTCCCTCGTGGACGATCCCCTCGGTGATCCAGTCGCTGGCTACGCGTTCGGCTTCCTGATGGCCTTGGGACTCGCGGCGGCCGGAGAGGCAGGCGGGCCGTCGCCGGTCCCCTCGAGGCAGAAGCCCCTGCCCAAGCTCGCCGCCGGCGGCGCGGCGATCGCGATCGCCGGGGCCACGGTCGGGGGGGCCATCACCCCCGGTGCATCGTCGCAGGGACTTCGCCTCGGCGCGGTCGCGCTCCTGGTCGCGCTCGCGGTCCTGCGCCTGCCGTGGGTGCGCGGGCCCCTTCCACTGGCGCTCCGGGGCCTGGTGATCTATGGCGGGGCGGTGTTCTTGGCGGTTCGAGCGTTTGCGGCGCCCCTCGATCCGGGCTCCGCGCTGTGGTGGAGGAGCCCATCGGCGGTGGCGGCCCTGTGCGGCCTCGGCGCCGCCGTCGCCGGGGCGGGGCACGCCATCCGCCGGCCGGGATCGATCGGTCCCGCGCCGGTGTCGGGCGCCATCGCCTGCCTCTTCGTGATCGGCTTCGTCTCGCTCCTCCACTACGGGCTCCTCGCGCCGGGGTTCGTGCCCTCGGCGCCCTACAACTTCGCGGTGGCCTCCTGCCTCGCCTCGCTGCTCTTCGTGGCGTGGTCCGGGCCGATGAGCCTGGGCCTCTCCGAGGTCGACCACCGCGTTCGCCGGCTGGCGGGCCTGCCCGAGGCCGCGGTGGCGTCGGGCCTCGTCGCGGCGCTGCTCCTGGGATCCAGATGAAGTTCGAGCTCTGCGGACTGCCGGTGGATCAGATCGATACGGACGGGACGGTGGCGCGGATCCTCGCCCGGTGTGGCGAGGCCGGCGGCGCCCCGCTCGTGGTCTCGTCCTGCAACGTGGACATGGTGGTGAAGGCCTCGCGGGATCCGTCCTTCGCCGAGGCGCTCGCCTCTGCCGACATCCTCACCGCCGACGGCATGCCGGTGGTGTGGTTGGGCCGCGCCAGAGGCGGAAGGTTCCCGGAGCGGGTGGCGGGATCGGAGCTGGTGCCCAGGGTCTCCAAGGCCTGTGCCCGCCATGGGTACTCGGTGTTCTTCTTCGGCGGACGTCCCGGGATCCCGGAGGCCGCCGCCGCGCGGCTCCTCGCGGAAGCCCCGGAGCTGCGGATCGCGGGGACGCTGTCGCCGCCGATGGGGTTCGACTCGGATCCCGGGCTCCTCGAGCAGACCGTGGCCGAGGTGCGCCGCGCGGCCCCGGACGTGCTCTTCGTGGCGATGGGCGCGCCCAGGCAGGAGCGGTTCATCGCCGCCCACGCCGCCGCCCTGGGCGCGAAGGCGATCCTGGGGATCGGCGGGAGCCTCGACATGCTCGCGGGCCGGGTGCGGCGGGCGCCCGGCTGGGTGCAGCGGTCGGGACTGGAGTGGCTGTGGCGCCTGGTCCAGGAACCCAGGCGCCTCTTCCGTCGCTACCTGGTCGACGACGTGGCGTTTCTCCCGATCGCGTGGCGCGAGCTGAGGGCGCCGCGGAAGTGACACCACCCTTGGCAGCGATCGAACGCAGCCGAATCGGCGCCGCCGCGGCCCGCGTCCGCGCGGTCGTGCCCGCGCCGCTCCTCCTCTTCGCGGCCCTCGCGGTGCTTCGCCAGATCCTCCTCGTGGAGCAGCTCGGCAACGCGCTGGACCTCGGCGCCGAGCGCCTCGTCCTCGTCACCCTCGGGACCTCCTTCGTCGTCGCGACGCCTCTCCTCCGGCGGGGGCGCCTCCTCCCCGTCGCGATCGCGGACACGTTGCTGACCCTCTTCGCGGTGGGCGACCTGGTCTACTACCGGGCCTTCGGCGATCTGCCGTCGGCGGCGTCGCTGCGCTTCGCCGGCCAGCTCCCGTCGGTGGCCTCGGCCGCGGCGGCGCTGGTGCGGCCCTCCGATCTCGTGCTCCTCGCGCTCGGGCCCTTCGCCTTCGCCGCGCTGCGCTTCGCCGGGCGCCGCGGCCCGGGGCTGTCCTGGAAGGCGATCGGCGCGTGGGCTGGCGTCGGCGCGATCCTCGTGGCCGGCGTCTTCGCGACCACCCCCAGGCTCGGCAGGCTGCGACACCGCGGCAACGCCTTCCTGGCCGGCGAGCTGGGGACGTTCAACTTCCACCTGTGGGAGGCGGCGACGTACGTGGCCAAGCGGGCCTCGCGGCTCGTCCCGGATCCGGAAGCCGAGCGGGCGGCACGCGAGCGCCTAGCCGAGCTCGCGAAGCTCGACGACGGACGCTCGGAGCTGTGGGGGGCGGCGAGAGGGCGGAGCGTGATCGTGCTCCAGCTCGAGTCGTTCCAGTCGTTCGCGGTGGGGATGCGGGTCGGCGGCCAGCCCGTCACCCCGCACCTCGACGCCCTCGCCGGCGAGAGCCTGCGGTTCACGAACTTCCACCACCAGACCGCGGGCGGCCGCACCTCCGACGCCCAGTTCGTCTCGAGCTGCTCGCTCCATCCGGCCCGCACAGGCGCCGCGGTCTTCGAGTACGCCGGCGACGATCTGCGCTGCCTGCCCCGGCTCCTCGCCGGCGCGGGCTACGCCACGATCGCGATGCAGACGATGGGCGCGGACTACTGGAACGCGGCCTCCATCGAACCGAAGCTGGGCTTCCAGCGATCGCTCAAGGATAGGGACTTCGTGCAGGACGAGGTGATCGGCTACGGGCTGTCCGATCGGTCGTTCTTCCGGCAGGCGGTGGAGGTCCTGGGCGAGACGCGGGAGCCGTTCTACGCGTCGCTCGTCGGGCTCACCAGCCACGCCCCGTACGACTGGCCGAATCTGCCGAGGGAGCTGGATCTGGGGAAGCTCGAGGGGACGTACCTCGGCAGCTACCTCCACGCCGTGCACTACACCGATCGCGCGGTGGGCGGGCTCGTCGCTTCGTTGCGGGAGCGGGGGCTCCTCGATCGCGCGATGCTGGTGGTCTTCGGCGATCACGACGGCGTGACGAGGCGATCGGCGCGGGGCCTCGTCGACATCCTCGGGATCCGCGAAACCGACGAGATCGCCTGGACCCGGGTGGAGCGGGGGATCCCGCTCCTGGTGCGGCTTCCCGGCGGCGAAGGAGCGGGGGATCGAGAGGCCCTCGGCGGCCAGATCGACCTCGCGCCCACGCTCCTGGGGCTCCTCGGCCTCCCCAGGGAAGGGACCGTCTTCCTGGGCCGCAACCTCCTCGGCCCGCCGGCGCCGGAGCCGGTCGTCGCCTTCGTGGACGGCTCGGCGCTCGGGATCTCTCGCCTCTTCGCGGCCGGAGCCTGCCATGGCGAGGAGGGAAGCGAGCCCGCGGGGGCGTGCGCGTCGCTGGAGCGGGCCGCGGCCCGCGACCTCGCCATCTCCGCGGGCATCCTGGACGGGGATCTGAGCGCGAAGCTCTCGGAGTGACCCGCCTTGGGCGGCGAGCCTCGGCCGCCCGCGATCCCCTCCCTTGCGCTGGTCCGCCAGAAGACTGTCGGGTATCGTGTGCTTTATCCGATGGATGGAGGGGGTGGCCGCTTGGGCGGATCGCTTGGTTGGATTCGTGCTATCGCGCGATGGACTTCTCCGCACCTGGCCTTCGGGCTCTTGTGCGTCGCGGTGATCGCCAAGCAGTACGTGATCGTGGGCCAGCTCGGCAGGGCCCTGCACATCGGCGGCGCTCGTCTCGTCCTGTCGACGCTGGGCCTGATGCTGGTGGCGACGCCCTTCGTCCGCGCCCGGGAGGGACGCAGGCAGGTCCTCGCGCTCTTCGCCTTGAACCTGGCGCTGACGATCCTCGCGTACGGCGACCTCCTGCACTTTCGCGCGTTCGGCTCTCTGAGCTCCGTGTCGCAGCTCTCCTCGGCTGGCCAGCTCCTCGACGTTCGGGACGCGATCTTCGCGCTCTGCCGCCCGAGGGATCTCCTGTACTTCGCCGATCTCGCCGCGCTGCTGGCCGCCCTGGCGTGGCCGCGCCCGGGCAGTTGGGGCGCCGTGGGGCGCCGGGCGCGTCTGGCGACCGCCATCGTCGGCGCCATCGTGATCACGCTGGTCGCCCGGGATTCGCCGCGCTTCGCCGTGCCCTGGAACGGCCGGGCCTACATCGCCGGAGACGTGGGCCTGGCCGGCTACCACGTGTGGGAGGCGTGGGACGCCGCCAAGCGGGCGTTCGAGCGGGCGGGGAGGGCGAGCCCCGAGACGATCGCCTCCGCCTCCGCCAAGCTGCGGGAGGCTCGAGCCGAGACGGCGTCCCCCGCCTTCGGCGCTGCTGCCGGGCGCAACCTGATCGTCTTGCAAGTGGAGTCGTTCCAGGGCTTCGCCGCCGGCCTCGAGATCGGCGGACAGCGGGTGACGCCGCACTTCGACGCCCTCGCCGAGGAGTCCCTTGTCTTCGATCGATTCTTCCACGTGACCGCGAAGGGCCGCACGTCCGACGCGCAGTTCGCGTCCAACTGCTCGCTGCTGCCGAGCACGATCGTCCCGGTCGTCTTCGGATACGCGGGCAACGAGTTCCGCTGCCTGCCCACGCTCCTCGCCGAGGCGGGCTACGTCGCGCAGTCCTTCCAACCGCTCAACTCCGACTTCTGGAACGCCTGCGTCATCGATCGAAAGATGGGGTTCCAGCGGTCGCATTCGGCGGAGGACTTCGTGGTGGACGAGAAGATCGGCATGGGGTTTTCCGACCGATCCTTCTTGCGCCAGGCGGTGTCGAAGATCGCGGCGCTGCCGGAGCCCTTCTACGCGAACGTGCTCACGGTCACGAGCCACTCACCCTTCGACTGGGACCAGATCCCGCGCGAGCTCGAGCTCGGAGCGGCGGAGGGCACCAAGGTCGGGCACTTCCTGCACGCGATCCATTACACCGACTCGGCGATCGGCGAGTTCGTAGGCGCCCTGCGGAGGTCCGGCCTGCTGGATCGGTCCGTCCTGGTGGTGTTCGGCGATCACGACGCCTGGACGCGCAACAACTCGAACCTCGGGGACTTCCTGCCGATCGATCCCGACGACGAGGGCGCGTGGTTCGAGGAGGAGCGACGGGTCGCCGCCGCGATCCGCCTGCCCGGCGGCGCGCTGACCGGTCGCCGCGCCGACGTGTCCAGCCAGCTCGACCTCGCGCCCACCCTCGCAACGCTCATGGGGCTGTCTCGGGAAGACACCTGGTTCATGGGGCGGGATCTCCTGGCGCGACCCAAGACCGAGCCTATGGTCACGCTCGCGAACGGCTCCGTCATCGCCGGGACGCGCACGCTGCTGTCCGGGCAGATGTCCGCGGAGCGCTGTGTCGAGGGCGGCGCGAGCAAGCCGCTGGAGCGCTGCGCCGACCTGCAGGCACGGGGCCGAGCCGACGTGGATCTCGCCCGCGACATCCTCGACGGAGACTTGATTCCGCTGCTGCGGCGGTCGATCCTCGCGGCCGACTCCGACCGGGCGGACGGCCCCTGACGAAGGAACGATCGATTTGAAGCGAATCGCAGTGGTGATGGGGACGCGGCCCGAGGGGATCAAGCTCGCGCCGCTGGTGAGGGAGCTCCGTTCACGAGGAGGATGCCAGACCCTCGTGATCTCCACGGGGCAGCACCGCGAGATGCTGGCGCAGGTGCTGGATCTCTTCCAAATCGAGCCCAACGTCGACCTGGCGGTGATGAAGCCGGGGCAGGATCTGTACGACGTCACCTGCGCCGCGCTCCTGGGGATGCGCGAGGTGCTGCGCCGGGAGCGACCGGATCACGTGGTGGTGCAGGGCGACACGACCACCGCCTTCTCGGCGGCCCTCGCAGCGTTCTACGAGCGCATCCCCGTGGCCCATGTGGAGGCGGGCCTGCGCTCCGGCGACCGGTACCTGCCGTATCCCGAGGAGGTGAACCGGAAGATGATCACGCCGATCGCCGAGTGGATGTTCGCGCCGACGGAGGCGTCGCGGCGGATCCTCCTCGGCGAGGGCTACCCCGAGGATCGGGTGATCGTCACCGGCAACACCGTGGTCGACGCGCTCCTCCACACGCGGGATCTCGCGCGCTCCCGCGACGTGGAGATCCCGGGGCTGCCGCATGGCGCACTGGACGGGAAGCGCGCCATCCTCGTCACCGGCCACCGCCGCGAGAGCTTCGGCGACACCTTCGAGGGGATCTGCCGGGCGCTCCTGCGGATCGTCCGCGCCCACCCGGACGTCGCGATTGTCTACCCCGTGCACCTGAACCCCAATGTGGACGGCCCGGTGCGGCGCCTCCTGGGCGACGAGCCGCGGATCCGCCTGCTGAAGCCGCTTGGCTATCTGGAGCTGGTGTCGCTCATGGATCGCTGCGAGCTGATCCTCTCCGACTCCGGCGGGATCCAGGAGGAGGCGCCCAGCCTCCACAAGCCCATCCTCGTGATGCGGGACGTGACCGAGCGCCCGGAGGGGATCGAGGCCGGCGTTGCCCGCCTCGTCGGCACGTCGGAGGAGGGGATCGTGGCCGGGGCGACGGAGCTGCTGGGCAATCCGGCCCTCTACGAGAGGATGGCGTCGGGCGGGAACCCCTACGGCGATGGGCGGGCCTCGGCGCGCATCGCCGACGTCCTGCTCCGTCCGGCATGAACCCACGGGAGCGAATCGACGAGGGGGAGAAGCTCGCCTCTCGTCGATCGGCTATCGTCCAGGACGTGACTTCCTCGGGACGACCGGATTGAGGCGATCCCCCGCGAGCCAGCGGCGACGCGAGGGCGCGGTCTCCCCGCACGCGCCGGCGCTGGTCTTCTTCGCCGCGTTGCTGGCCAAGCAGGTCTGGCTCAGCGCCCAGATCAGCCCGAACGATCGCCTGGTCGGCTGGGGGCTCCTCCTCGTCGCGACCGCGGGTTTCCTCCTCGGGGCGACGTGGCTCGCCCGATCGTTCGCCGGGCGGCGGCAGGTGGGTGCGTTGGTCGCGCTCGATCTGGTCCTGACGGTGGTGGCGTACGGCGACCTCCTCCACTTCCGGATCTTCGGCTCGCTGCCATCTGCGGCGTCGCTCGCCTTCGCTTGGCAGTTGGGCGACGTGCAGGGGAGCCTCGGCTCGCTGATGCAGGCGAGAGACGCGTGGCTCTTCCTGGACGTGGCCGCGCTGGCCGCGTGGTGGGCGCTCCCCATGGCGAAGGACGCGCGTCGGATCCCGCCTCGTCTCGGCGCGGCGATGATGGCGGCGGGGGCCATCGCGTCGATCGCGGTGGCGATCGCCTCCCCCCGAAGCCGCGACCGCTACGTCGGGAATGCCCACCTCGCCAGCCACGTGGGGCTCTTCAACTACCACCTGTGGGATCTGGCCGTTCAGGCGAAGCGCGAGTTCGCGACGGCCACCGTCGATCCCGACGTCACCGAGGATGTGGCCGAGCGGGTCGCGGCCGGGTGGACGACCCGCACAGGAGCAGACTCTTCGCTCGTGGGGGCTGGCGCCGGCCTGGACGTGATCGTGGTGCAGTGGGAGGCGCTCCAGGGCTTCGCCGCGGGGCTCGAGGTGGAGGGCCAGCCGATCACGCCGCGGTTGGACGAGCTTGCGGCGGAGAGCCTGCGCTTCCCCAATTTCTTCCACCAGGTGGGGACCGGCCGGACGTCGGACGCGCAGTTTCTGGCGAACTGCTCCCTCGCGGCGAGCACCACGGGGGCGGTGGCGTTCCGCTACGTGGGCAACGAGTTCCGCTGCCTGCCGAGCGCCCTCGCGGGCCGGGGGTACCGGACCGCCTTCTTCCACGCCTACGATCCGGACTTCTGGAACCGCGCCGCCTTCAACCCGAAGCAGGGATTCGCGGAGTCGTTCAGCGAGCGAGACTTCGAGATCGACGAGACGATCGGCATGGGGCTGTCGGATCGATCCTTCTTTCGCCAGACCGCGGCCATGCTCCAGGATCTGCCGGGCCCCTACTATGCGTTCCTGATCACGCTCACCAGCCACAGCCCCTTCGACTTCCCGGAGCTGCCGAAGCGCCTTCGCCTGGGGCGGCTCGAGGGGACGCCGGTGGGCGACTACCTCCACGGCGTCCACTACGCCGACGAGGCGTTCGGCGAATTCGTCGGCGACCTGCGGGCGCGCGGTCTCCTCGATCGCGCCATCCTCGTCGTCTATGGCGACCACGACGGTGCCCTGCGACGCAACTCCAACCTGGAGGACCTCCTCTCCATCCCTGCCACCGACGAGTTCGCGTGGGTGGGCGTGGAGCGCCGGGTGCCGCTCTTCGTCCGTTTGCCACATGGGCGTCACGCGCGAGAGGTCCCGACGCACGGTGGCCAGATCGACGTCGCCCCGACGCTGGTGGGCCTCCTCGGCCTCCCCTTGGACGGCCTCCCGTTCCTCGGCCACGACCTGCTGGCCGATGGGAGGCCCGAGCGCGTGTTCGCTCCAGACGGAGTCGTGATCACGCCCGACCGGATCTCGTTGAGAGGGGCCCGACCCGATGGCTCGAGCTGCCACGGCAGCGCGGGGCCGCTGCCGGCCGCGGCGTGCGACGACCTCGAGGCAGCGGCGAGGGAGGAGCGGGCGATCGCGGACTCGATCCTGGAGATGGACTTGATCCCCGAGGTGGAGAAGGAGTGGTCGGAGGTGCAGGTCGGGATCCGGTGATCGCCGATCCGATCAGCTCTTGGACGGGGAGGGAGCGAGCGGATCGGCCCGCAGGCGCGAACGGATCAGCAGGGCGATCACCGCGAAGCCCAGCAGCTCGGACGCGATGAAGGAGATCGCCGCGCCCTCCGTGCCGACGCGCGGCAGCAGCAGGGCGTTCGAGACCGTCACCAGGACGAGCTGCGCCACGTTCATCGCGACGTAGGCCCGGATAAGGCCGAAGTTGTAGCCGACCACCGCGATCGGGCAGAAGAGGATCGCGATCACGTAGCGCAGGCCGAGGAGCCGGGCGAGGCCCACCGCCCCTTCGTACGCGTCGCCGAAGATCCACGGCGCCGCCATCGGAACGACGATCGAGTACACCAGCGCCCCGAGGGCGAGGACCGCGCTGAGCGCGAAGGTCTTGCGCAGCAGGCGGACGGTCTCCTCGCGGGAGCTCGCCACGGCAGCCGCGCGGGGCGCGAGCGCGGTGTTGACCGCCGCGATCAGCATCAGCAGGGGCAGGGTGAAGCGGCTCGCCACGGTGTAGACGCCGACGTCTGCATCCCCGAGGAAGAACCCCATCGCCCACACGTCCATCCGCGCGGTCACCGCGCACACGAGCGAGGCGGCCAGGTTGTAGCGGGCGAAGGATCCGAGCCCCTCGCTGGTGGGCATCGACAGCGATCGCCGGCTCGGCAGGCGCGGCCGGATCACGCCCCAGGGGACGAGCGGCAGGAGCACAGCCGCGGCCACCGCCATCCCCACGGCGCTGGCCAGCAGGATCGCCTCCACCGACCAGAGGCCGAAGCCAGCGGCGACGAGGACGGCGAGCAGCGTGAACGCGCCCTGGCCCGATGCCGCGACGGCGTTCCAACGGAAGCGGCGATGCGCCTGGAGGTACAGCGCGGGGAAGGTCACCATCGGCGCGAGCGTCGACGTCAGCAGGGCGAGGCGGATCAAGGGCGCGAGGCTCGGATCGTGCCACGCGGCGTCGGCGATCACGGGGGCCAGCGCGAAGGCCGCCGCCGACGCCCCCGCTCCGATGAGGAGCCGCATGCCGAGGGTCCACCTGAGGATGGCGCGGGTCTCGTCGGCCCGGCCTTCGGCCCAGGCCCCCGCCGCGAACCGCACCGCGGTCGCGCCGATCCCCAGGTCGGTGAAGGCGATCACCATCGAGGCGACGCTGATCGCCAGGGCGTGCCGGCCCAGGCTCGCCGCGCTCAGGCCCCTGGCGAGGAGCAGGGTCACCGCCAGCCCCGACGCGGCCGTGACGCCCTGGGGCAGCAGCGACAGGAGCACGTCCGCGATCCCGCGCCGGGAGCCTCGCGCCTCGTCGACGAGCGAGCGCAGCCGGCCAGGTGCGGTCGTCGCGATACGGCCGAGGGGAGACGCCATCGGCGGGCAAGCTAACACACCTCGGTCACTCGGTTCGTCCCGGCAGCAGGTCGGCCGGCCGTCCGAGAGACGTCGAACCCGGAGATGAGGTACAAGGCGACAGGGCAGGCCTCGAGAGAGAACCTTTTTCGGCCTTGGCGAAAGGCAGCTTCGTTTGAGCAGAGCGAAGAGGACCCTGGGATTCGCCCTCGCGATCACGGACGCGTTCCTGCTGGTGGCGGCGTACTTCGGCGCCTACGAGCTGCGCTACCGGATGGGCTGGCTCCCCGGCGCGCTCGGCTGGGATCGCTACCTCCTCCTCCCGGTCCTCGCGCTTCCCCTATGGCTGGGCACGGGGTGGTGGGCCGGCCTCTATTCGGGAGGTCATCGCACCTTCCGCCGGGAGGTCGCCGGCCTCATGCGAGCCGCGGTGGTCACCGGCCTCGTGCTCGCGGCGTTCGCCTTCCTCCTCAAGCAGCAGCACCAGAGCCGCCCGCTCATGGTGCTCTACATGAGCTTCGCGTTCACACAGGCGTGCGCGGTGCGCCTGGGGATGCGGCTCCTCACCTTCGGCAGGCCAGAGCGGATCGTTCGGACGATCGTGGTGGGCTCCGGGCCTGGCGCGGAGGATCTCTGCCGGCGGATCTCCGACAGGCCGGGATCGATCCTGGTGGGCCTCGTCGCCGAGGACGCAGAGGGTCGACCGCCGCCCGGCGTGCGGCTGCTCGGGACCATCGCGGACGCAGACGGGATCTTCCGGCGCGAGGTCGTCGACGAGGTGATCTTCGCGGTGGCCGCCTCCCAGGTCGGCCAGGTGCAGGACGCGTTCGCCAGCGCGGAGGATCTGGGCCTGAAGGCCAAGATCTCCGTCGCGTTCCTCCCGTTCCAGCGGGCGCGCGTCGACTTCGAGGAGCTCGACGGCATGCCGCTCCTCTCCTTCGAGACCGCCCCCGGCCACCCGGTGAAGCTCGCCACCAAGCGGGCGTTCGATCTGCTGGTGAGCGGCGCGGCGCTCCTCGTCTTCTCGCCCGTGTTCCTGGCGATCGCGGTCGCCATCAAGCTGGACTCGCCCGGGCCGGTGTTCTTCGGCCAGGTGCGCAGCGGCCTCAACGGCCGCCGCTTCACGCTATGGAAGTTCCGCTCCATGGTGGTCGACGCGGAGAAGCGCCTCGGGGAGCTGGCGTCACGAAACGAGATGAGCGGCCCGGCGTTCAAGATGAAGGCCGATCCCCGGGTGACGAGGGTGGGGCGCTTCCTGCGCAAGAGCTCCCTCGACGAGCTGCCGCAGTTCTGGAACGTCTTCCTCGGCGACATGAGCGTGGTCGGACCGCGCCCGCCCCTCCCGGACGAGGTCGCGCGCTACCAGCGCTGGCAGCGGCGTCGACTCTCCGTGAAGCCCGGCATCACCTGTGTCTGGCAGGTTAGCGGCCGGAACGACATCGACTTCGACACCTGGATGAAGCTCGACCTGGCCTACATCGACCAGTGGTCCCTCTGGCTCGATCTGAAGATCTGCTGGAAGACCATCCCCGCGGTCCTCCTCGGCAGAGGCGCGAGGTAGCGGCCCGTCCCCGCCCGACGCCGGTTGGTGTTGGCGGCACCCTCCAAGGGGAGGGCCCCAAGAAGTGCGCAGGCGGTAGAGGACTGGCGCTTTTCGCCGGCCCCGTGCTAGTGTGCGCCCCACTGTTCGGCGTGGTGGGTTTCCTTCGGCTCCGGTCCGCGGCCTCTTTCGAGAGGCGGGTGGGGGAGGTCGGAGGGGTGTCTCTTCGGACCGGAAATCCGAACCCGGCGTTCTGCATTCGGGCCCGTCCCGGGCGAAACGGCTCCAGGAGTGCGACACTCCTGCCGCAGGTCGCGACCCCGATGACGCCCTCCCGGTAAAACTTGCGCCCCAAGACCGGGAGGGGGCGCCGCATCGGCAGGGGCCCGAGGGCGGAAACACTCGGCTTTCCAGGGAATGGGCGGGAGCGCGCCTCATCGGGCGCCCCTGGCATGGATCTCGCTACAGTTTGGGGTCGAGCGTCCTGCTGCTATCCGCAAGGCCCGAAGGTCGGCGAAAGCCGGGGCGCTCCCACGGTCGTCCTCCCTGGAGGCCGCCCGTCGGTACATCCCGCGCCGGTCGGAACGCACGTTCGCCCGTGTGCCCGATCGGGACGCCAGCCTGCTTGCCGCTGCGGCGAGCACCCCGCCACGCCGGACGGTGCGCAGCGAGCATCCCTCCTTTCCAAGAGGCCCCAAGGGCTGTGGCGGGAAGCGCCAGGTCTCCAGAATGAGCCGGAATTTCGGTATGTTTGCCTACTCGAACCGGGTTCGAAGCGCGCTTTACGGGCAAGGGCGCGGTCGCTAGACTCCCGCCGGCTTTCGCAACGAGCACAGGAGAGGAACCACCTTGCGTTCTCCGCTGATCCGAGGCCGCCGGCTCCGCCGGTCCGAGACCTTGCGCCGCATGGTTCGGGAGACCGAACTGCGGGCGTCCGACCTGATCCTCCCCCTCTTCGTGGAGCCGGGCCGAGGCGTGCGACGCCCGGTCGGCTCCATGCCCGGGGTCTTCAACCTCTCGTTGGACACAGCGATCGACGAGGCCAAACGGGCCCGCGACCTGGGGATCCCCGCGCTGCTCCTCTTCGGCATCCCCGACTCCAAGGACGCCATCGGCAGCACCGGTCACGCGGAGGACGGAATCGTGCCCCGGGCGCTGCAGGCGCTGCGAGAGGCCGTGCCCGACATGGTGCTCGTCGCGGACGTGTGTCTCTGCGAGTACACGGACCACGGTCACTGCGGGATCCTGCGGGACGGCGACGTGGACAACGACGCCACCGTGCCGCTCCTCGCCAAGGCCTCGGTCGCCTACGCGAAGGCGGGGGCGGACATCGTCGCGCCGTCGGACATGATGGACGGCAGGGTGGGGGCGATCCGCCACGCGCTGGACGAGACGGGCCTGGCTGCCACGTCGATCATGAGCTACGCGGCGAAGTTCGCGTCGGCGTTCTACGGCCCTTTCCGGGACGCGGCGCAGAGCACCCCCCAGTCCGGCGACCGCCGGGGCTACCAGATGGATCCCGCCAACGGCCGGGAGGCGATGCGCATGGTCCGGCGCGATCTGGCCGAGGGCGCGGACATGGTGATGGTGAAGCCGGCGCTCGCGTACCTGGACGTGATCCGCAGGGTCCGCGACGAGGTGGACGTGCCGGTGGCGGCCTACAGCGTCTCCGGCGAGTACGCCATGATCGAGGCTGCGGCGCGCAACGGCTGGATCGACGGGCCCCGGGCGGTGATGGAATCGCTGATCTCGATCAAGAGGGCCGGCGCCGATCTGATCATCACCTATCACGCCATCGAAGCCGCCAAGGCCCTCGCCGGACTCCGTTAGAGTGAACGCCTTTCGCACCCGGAGCGCGAGCCGGAAGGGGTCGCCGTACCCCAAGGCCGACCTCGGGCCCAGGGTGCTGGCGAAGGTCGCCGATCTGCTGGTGGCCTCGGCGTTCTGGTACTTCGTGCCGGGCGTCGGCGTGATCCTCTCGTTGATTTACCTGCTGACGTGCGACGGCCTCCCCAACGGCCAGTCGCCCGGCAAGCGGCTGCTCGGGATCAAGGCGGTGCACGTGCCGACCAGGCGCTCGTGCTCGGTGTCGCAGTCGCTGGTCCGTAACCTGCCGGTCGGGCTCGCGATGCTGCTCGCGGCGAACCCCTTCCTGCTCGTCGCCTCGTTTCCGATCCTCGCTTTCGAGCTCTATCTGGTGGTATCCGATCCCCGCGGCGCCCGGATCGGCGACGTCTTCGCCGACACCCAGGTGATCGACGGAAAGGTGCCCTCCGACGCGCCGGTGATCGCCGGCGAACCGGTTCCGCCTCCCCGGACCTTGCGGGGCGAGCTGGGCGAGACCGCCCGCTTCGCAGCATCCTCCCTGGAGGACCCCCCATGCGAATCGCGCTGACGCACAACCTCCGCTTGACCGAGTCGGAGGACGAGGCGGAGTTCGACACCAAGGAGACCGTCGACGCCCTCGCCAAGGCGCTGGAGCGGATCGGCCATCGGGTGGAGCGCATCGAGGTGTCGGGGCCCGCGTCCCGCACCGTGGCCCGCCTCGAGGCGTACTCGCCCGACCTGATCTTCAACGCGGCCGAGGGACGCCGGGGGCGCTTTCGCGAGGCGTTCTTCCCGGCGCTGTTCGAGGAGCTGGGGATGCCCTACACGGGCAGCGACTCCTACGCCCTCACCGTCACCCAGGACAAGCAGCTCGCGAAGATGATCGTCGCGCAGCAGGGGATCGCGACGCCCTCCTGGCTCTTCGTCGACAGGCTCGACCGGCTCGATCTGCGCGCGCTCACCTTCCCGGTGATCGTGAAGCCGAACTTCGAGGGATCCTCGAAGGGGATCTCGCAGGCGTCGGTGATCGAGGAGCCTGCGCGGCTGCCCGCCTACGTGGCGGAGATGCTGCGGCGCTACCCCGCAGGGCTCCTCATCGAGCACTACATCGACGGGACGGACGTGTCGGTGGGCTTCCTCGAGGCCCTCGGCGACGGTCCCAGCCAGGGGATCCTCGCGCCCACGGAGGTGGTCTATCCCGAGGGGCAGGGCGGGCTGTACCCGATCCTCGACTACGAGCGGAAGGCCCGCAAGGGACGGGGCGTGGAGCTGCGCACGCCGGCGCGCCTCGATCGATCGGTGGAGGAGGTGGTGCGGCAGATCGCCCGCAAGGCCTTCGAGACCATCGACTGCCGCGATCTGGGCCGCGCCGACTTCCGGATCTCGCCGTCCGGGGGCGTCTATCTCATCGAGATCAACGCGCTGCCGTCGCTCGATCCCAGCTCGTCCATCTTCGCTGCCGCCGCCCTCGAGGGCCTGCACTTCGATGGCGTCCTCGACGCGGTGATCAAGAGCGCCACCAAGCGCTACGCGATCAAGGACGCGAAGAACCCCAAGTCGAAGCCGAAGAAGATCGGGCCCCTCAAGGTGGGCTTCGCCTTCAACGTGAAGCGGGTGCGTCCCACCCTGGACGGCCAGAGCGACTCGGAGGCGGAGTACGACTCCCCCGAGACCCTGCAGGCGATCCGAGAGGCGATCGCCTCCTACGGCCACGAGGTGATCGACCTCGAGGCGACCTCGGAGCTCCCCGCGATCCTGGCGAGCTCCAACGTCGACGTCGTCTTCAACATCGCGGAGGGACTCAAGGGCCGAAACCGGGAGTCACAGGTCCCTGCGCTCCTGGAGCTGCTCGACATCCCGTACACCGGGAGCGATCCCGCCGCGCTCGCCATCACCCTGGACAAGGGCCTCGCCAAGCGCATGGTGCGCACGCACGGGATCCTCACGCCGCAGTACTTCCTCATGCAGACGGGCAAGGAGAAGCTTCCCCGGGATCTTCGTTGGCCGCTGATGGTGAAGCCGGTGGCGGAGGGATCGTCGAAGGGCGTGATCTCCAAGTGCGTCTGCGACACCGAGGCGGAGCTGCGGAACGTGGCGCGGGAGCTCGCCTCCAAGTACCGGCAGCCCGTGCTGGTGGAGGAGTACATCCTCGGCCGAGAGTTCACCGTGGGGCTCCTGGGCGAGCGCAGGCCCAGGGCGCTGCCGCCGATGGAGATCGTCTTCCTCGACAAGTCGATGAAGAACCCGATCTACAGCTTCGAGATGAAGCAGGACTGGGACAGCCGCATCCGTTACGACACGCCGGCGCAGGTGGACGATCGCACCCGCCGCAAGCTCGAGGAGTGCGCCCGAGACGCGTTCGTGGCGCTGGGCTGCCGGGACGTGGCGCGGATCGACTTCCGCATGGACGATCAGGGGCGGATCTACTTCCTCGAATGCAACCCGCTCCCCGGGCTGACGCCGGGATGGAGCGACCTCGTCCTCATCTCGAAGGCCGCGGGGATGGATTACCGCACCCTGATCGGGGAGATCCTCTCCGGAGCGGTCCGCCGGTACAAGGAGCGGGTGCGGGAACGTCGGGCGGAGGACTCGGGGCGCGGGCGGCGGCCGGAGGACGCCAAGGAGAAGGGCGTCGCGAAGGGCTATGATGCCGTGGCGGCAGGGGGGCAGGAGCACTCCGCCCCTGCGAGCGCCAACCTGGCGAGGAGCGAACCATGGCCCGATCGAAGAGCAAGCACGTCCGCGTCAGAAACCGCCGAAAAATCCAGTACCGGAAGTACCTGAAGCGGAAGAAGGCGGCCGCCAAGCAGGAGAAAAGCGGCCGCTGAGGAAGGCGCTGCAGCGGCCGCACGCCGCCCGGGTTCGTGAATAGCATTCGCGGATGGAAGGTCGTCCTCCCATCCGCTGGTCGACCTGGGCGTTCATCTTCGTCTTCGCCATCACCCTGATCTTCTTCGTGGTGGTGGTGTGGCCGTTCCTGATCCCCGTGCTGATCGGCGCCTTCGTCGCGGTGCTCTTCGACGCACCCCACGAGGCGCTCGTCGAGCGGCTCCACGGCAGGCGCGGTCTCGCCGCGCTCCTCTCCACCGTCGCGGTCTTCCTGCTCCTCCTGGTGCCGATCGGAGGGGTGGTCTTCGTCCTCGTCCAACAGGCGATCGAGCTCGCCGGGAACCTCACCGAGTACCTCGGTCCTGGCGGCCTCTCCGCGCTCCTCGGCGGCCAGATCCCGGAGCCGCTGCGCCCCCTCGTCAGTCGCCTCGAGGGCCTGGGGATCGGCGCCGAGTTGGAGAAGGCGCTCGCCTCCCTCGGCAAGTACCTCGCCGGCTTCGTCGGCGGGATCCTCTCCACCGCGACCGCCGTGTTCATCAACGGGTTCCTGGTGATCGTGTCGATGTACTACTTCTTCCTGGACGGCAGGCGGCTGCTCGGAGAGCTCTCCCGCGCCACGCCGTTGGACGTCCGCTACGAGAAGGAGTTCTTCCAGGAGTTCCGCGACGTCGCCCAGACCATGATCTTCGTGAACGTGGTGACGGCGGTGGTCCAGGGGCTCCTCGGCGGGATCGGCTTCGTGGTCGTGCAGCTCCCCACGCCTCTCGTGTGGGCGGTGCTGATGTCCTTCCTTTCCCTCGTGCCGATCCTCGGCACCGGCCTCGTCTGGGCGCCAGCTGGCCTGATCCTCCTCCTGTCGGGACGGACCGTCGCCGGGATCTTCCTGCTGGCCTGGGGCCTCCTGGTGGTGGGCTCGGTGGACAACCTGCTCCGCCCGTTCCTCGCCAAAGGCCGGATCCGCCTGCACCCTCTCCTCGTGTTCGTGACGATCTTCGGCGGGCTCGCGGTCTTCGGCTTCGTGGGCGTGGTGATCGGCCCGCTGATCGGCTCGCTGTTCACCGCGATGGTCCGTATCTGGAAGCGGGACTTCGCGCCCAGGCTCGCCGCGCCGGGGCCGTCCTGACGCTCTACGCCGCGAGCCTGACCACGGGGCGCTCGGCGCCGCGGCGCCGTCTCGCCGGATCGACGAGCCGCAGGGAGAGGGGCGCCGACGCGAGGCGACCCACCGCGGACAGGACGAAGAGGAGCTGGAGCGTGAGCACGGGCCTGCCGTGGAGGAAGAGCAGCGGGGGAAGCGCGTTGGCGACCAACCCGCCAACGCCGGCCGCGAGCGCGAACGAGACGCCGCCGGCGGTGGCGAAGGCCGCCAGGTAGAACGGCCGCTGCGCCCGCGGGGCGATGGACAGCGGGAGCTGGAAGGTGGCGAGGCCGTGTCCCGCCCAGAGCGTCCCCGCCACCATGGCGTCCGCGGCGATCACGAAGGGGAGCGCCGACGTCGGTGGCGCCAGCCACACGAGCGGGACCGCGAAGAGGCCGAAGGAGCAGAGCACGAGGATCGGCTTGGCGCCTCGCCTGTCGATGGCGCGGCCCCACGCGGGCGTCACCAGCACCCGCACCACGCCCGCCGCGGCGGCGTGGGCCGCCACCAGCATGAAGCCCATGTGCAGGTTGGTGAGCAGGTGCACGGCGAAGAAGCTCGCCGACACGCCGATCGCCGCGTTCCACGCCATCTGGAAGGTCACGAGGCGGCGGGACGCAGGATCGCGGAGGATGCGGGCGACGACGGCGCGCACGGGCACGGGCCTGGACTGATCGCGGGCCGGCTCGTGCTGCCTGCGCATCAGCGGGTGCGTCACCAGGCCGGCGATGGTCGCCAGCAGGGCGAGGCCGGAGAGCGCCAGCGACTCCATCCCGAGGATGCTGGAGCGGTCGAGCATCACGCCCGACGCGAAGCCCATCAGCGAACCGGAGAGCGAGGCGAAGGAGGCGCGCTTCCCGAAGTAGCGGCCGCGGAGTCGCTCGGGCACGAGCTCGCCCATCCAGGAGAGCCAGCCGTTGGATCCCACCACGCCCAGGGCGATGTGCATCGCCGCGACGCCGAGGAGGAGGAGCCGCTTCCCCTCGGTGGGAAGCGGGAGGAACGGGAGGATGATCAGCGGGGCGAGGGAGATCCGCGACGCCGCCGAAGCGATGATGGCGACGCGGCGGCCGCCGTGCGTGGAGGTGAGGCAGGCGGACGGGAGCTGGATCACCTGCGCGAAGGAGGGCAGGGCGCCCAGGAGCGCGACGATCAGCGGATCGCAGCCGAGGTAGAGCGCCCAGGCGGTGAGCGCGGCGCCTCCCGCGCAGGCGGTCACGACCTCGGCGGTCATCCCCTCGATGGTCGAGAGCCTGAGGGTGCGCTTCATCGCGCGTCGAGGCGGGACGCGGGAGGCCTGGTTGCGGTGGGGGGCGATCGGCGAGGGGCCGGTCGAAGAAGGCGGCGTGTCGGTCACGGGCGGGAGGCGCGGGGGGAGGAGTTGCCCCGCGCGTGCGACGCAACAGCTCCGGCCGCCTTCCATTTCCGCGAGGGCGGACGCTCCCTCACAGCCCCTGAATCAACCGCTCCGCGCGAGGCGGAGACGATTGATTCACGCGCGCTGCGCGCTCAGGGCTCTTCGTTGCGTTCGCCGCAGAGTTCGTGAATGAATTCACGAACTCTTAGCCCCCGGTCGCGGACCCGGCCTTCGTGTCGGACTTCGGCGTCGAGTCGCTCTTCGACGAGGAGTCCTTCGAGCCGCTCTTCGGCGTGGAGCTGTAGAGATCGGCGTACCAGCCACCGCCCTTGAGCTGGAAGCTGGTGCGGCTCACGACCTTGGACAGGGTCGCCTTACCGCCACAGGAGGCACACACGTCCGGGTCGGGGTCCGAAACCTTCTGGAGGACCTCGGAGAGCTTTCCACACTGGGCGCATTCGTACTCGTAGATCGGCATGGCGGCGCTGATCTAATCGAGAGCGGGCCGGCGTTCAAGAGCGAGGCGGGTCTACTCGCCTCGGGGGCGCGGGGGACCGCGTCGGGCGGGCGGGCGCGTCCCGCCGCGAGGTCCGGCCGATGCCGCGCCTGCGCGGCGGGGGCCGGCGGCCGGCTTTCCTCGGGGACGATCCGCGGATCCGGCGCCAAACCGATCGCCCGGGTGCGTGCGGGGACGATCGGTGCGCTGGAAGCGATCGCCACCCGTGGGGCGGGGACGATCGGTGCGCGGGAAGCGATCGCCGCTCGTGGGGTTGGGGCGATCGGTGCGCGGGAAGCGATCGCCGCCCGCGGGGCGGGGACGATCGGTGCGCTGGAAGCGATCGCCGCCCGTGGGGCGGGGACGATCGGTGCGCTGGAAGCGATCGCCGCCCGTGGGGCGGGGACGATCGGTGCGCGGGAAGCGATCGCCGCCCGCGGGGCGGGGACGATCGGTGCGCGGGAAGCGATCGCCGCCCGTGGGGCGGGGACGATCGGTGCGCTGGAAGCGATCGCCGCCCTCGGGGCGGGGACGATCGGTGCGCTGGAAGCGATCGCCGCCCGCGGGGCGGGGACGATCGGTGCGCTGGAAGCGATCGCCGCCCGCGGGGCGGGGACGATCGGTGCGCTGGAAGCGATCGCCGCCCGCGGGGCGGGGACGATCGGTGCGCGGGAAGCGATCGCCGCCCGCGGGGCGGGTACGATCGGTGCGCGGGAAGCGATCGCTGCCCGCGGGGCGGGGACGATCGGTGCGCGGGAAGCGATCGCCGCCCGCGGGGCGGGGACGATCGGAGCGGGCCGCGCTTCGCGGCGCGGCCTCTCCCGTTGGGCGCGCCGGCTCTGGCGGCGGGACCCCGAGGATCCCCGCTGCCTCGACGATCAGGCCGTAGTGCGCCACCGCCTTGCGCCAGGGGCGGGGATCGATCCCCAGCTCGCGCCGGGCGAGCTCGACCACGACCGTGGGATCCTGCGTCGCCCCCTTCGCCGCGGCGGCGCGCAAAGCCTCGCCGAGGGCCTCGAGGTTCGCCCCGTCGAGATCATCGAGGACGCCCGCCGCGCGCAGCGGCTCCGTCCTGGCGATCGCGAGCGCCAGCTTGTCCACGAGGGGCGCCTCGGTCCGCGCCTCCTCTCGGAGCCTCTCCTGCCACTCGCGCAGCTCCGACTCCAGGTCGTACCTCGCGATGGCGCGGCGCAGCTCCGGCGCGGTCATCCCCAGCGCCCGGCGGATCGGCGGCAGGAAGCCGCGGTTCTGCCGGAGGAGGGTCTTCAGGTTGTCGCGCTCGGCCCGCGCGAACCGCTCCACCAGGCCGTGCCTCTGCAGGAGCCTGTTCAGGTCCGCGGGCGTCAGCGCCTCGCGCTCGTCCCTGGCGTAGACCGCGTCGAGCCGCTCGAGGATCCCGCGGCGGTTGGCGCGAAGCTCGTCGATCATCTCGGCGAGCTCCTCCGTAGCCAGCTCGCGGAGCGGGCGCCGCGCGGCGGGCCCTCCCACGAAGCGGCCGAACTGAGGCGCCGCGGGCGTCCGTCCGGGGCGGGGAGGCGGCGGAGGAGTCTCCTCCGGCCCGGTGGCCCGCTGCTTCTCCTCCTCGAGGCGGCGCAGGGCCACCTCCTCCCGCGAGCGGCGGATCGGCTCAGGCGAGGCCGCGGCGCCCTTCGACTTGCGCCTCTTGGGCGAAGCATCGGGCGGCGCCGCGGCGGCAGGGGAGGGCGCGCCCTTCTCCTGGGCGCGGACCGGGGCTCCCTCGCCGGGCGCGAGCGGGGCGACCGGGAGCCGCTCCAGCGCGGAGGCGACACGCCTGTAGTGACCCTCCTCCTCGAGCCGCGCCGCCTCTTGGGCAGGCCGCCCCCGGAACACGTCGACGGTGGCGAGGGGAGAGAGCGGCCGAGCCGGCGGCTCCCCTGCGCAGTACGCGGCGAACTCGGCGTCGTCCTCGGCGGGCAGGCTGGAGAGGGCGAGCCGCACCTCGGCGGACGAGGCCGGCCGCTCGGCCCGTCTGCAGAAGTCGGCGAGGGCGATGGCGACCGGCGTGGGCACCGTGAGGGGATCGCGAAAAAGGCGGTCGAAGGTCATGGGGCGCGCAACATCCAGCCGGCGCACGATCCTGTCAAGGACAGGGCAGAGGACGGCTCAAATGAGAATGAATTGCAGGTTCTCGGCCAGGAGGATATGACGAATGACGCTCGATCACACGCGTCCGGACGAAGGATCCGGGATGCGCGGATCGGCGGGTCCAACGTGCGCGAGCGCGAGCGGACGCTCATCGACCCCGCCCCCCGGGCGGGCCTCGCCGACGAGGAGGTGGCATGCGCGACGAGACGAGAGATCAGCGGGATTCCGCCGAGACCCCAGAGCGTATCCTGGCCAGGTACATGGCGGAGCGCGGCCTCAAGTCCACGCGCCAGCGGAGCCTCGTGCTCTCCGTCTTCTTCCAGGCGGGAGGCCACCTGAACGTCGAGGAGCTCCTGTCGCGGATCCGGGAGGTGGATCCCAAGGTCTCCGCCGCGACCGTCTACCGGACGATGAAGCTCCTCACCGAGTCCGGGATCGCCCACGCCCGGCACTTCGGCGACGGGCAGACGCGCTTCGAGATCGCGAGCGATCATCACGACCACCTCATCTGCACCGCCTGCGGGAAGATCGTCGAGTTCGAAGACGAGAGGATCGAGGCGCTGCAGCTCGAGGTTGCACGCCGCCACGGCTTCGCGGTGACGGATCACAAGATGGAGCTGTACGGCCGCTGCTCCACCTGCGTCGCGAAGGCCCGCTCCGCCTGATCCGCCCTCGCTCCCGGCGGCGCAGCGATCCGCAGGGGAGCGCTGGCGACGGCGCCTCTCTACGGTCACTGGCGGTCCCGCGTTCCATTGCTGGACGCGTGCCTTCGAGCCACCCCCCGTCCAAAGTGATTCTGACTCTCGATATCTCTTGCGCTCGGAGAGCGAGGGTGCTAGCAAGCTCCCGCCTGCCGACCAAGGTCTGGCGCCCGAGCCGCTCGGCTCCTTTTTTTGGGTCCGTAATTGAGAGTGAGTCGCAACTTCTCTTTCATCGCAGCCGCAGTGGCGATCGCCGCGGTGGGGGCGGCCCTGCGCCTCCTCGCCGTCCCCCAGGCGCTGCCGGACCTCGACTCGGTCAACTTCGCCTCGTCCCTCTCCCGCTTCGACCTCGCCACCCAGGCCCCGCACTTCCCCGGCTATCCCCTCTACGTCCTGGCGGCCAGGGGATTCGCAGCCTTGGGGGCAGGGGAGATCCTCGCGCTCGCGCTCCCCGGGATCGTCCTCGCGGCCCTGGCGTCCATCGCCATGGCGGTGGTCGGCTCGAGGGCGGGCGGCGCCGCCGGTCTTGGGGCCGGGATCCTCGTCGCGCTCGCGCCCGTGGGGATCCTCGCCGGGGGCAGCCCCTCGTCCGACGGCGCCGGCGTCGCCGCCCTGGCCCTCGCCCTCGCGTTGCACGTCGCCGCGCCGTCGCGCGGGCTCGTATGCGGCCTGGCGGCGGCAGGCGTCATCGGCCTGCGTCCCTCGCTGGCGCCGGCGGTGGCGATGCTGTGGTTCGTGGTCCCGGCGGCGGGCCGGCGCGCCTGGTTCGGCGGCGCCGCGGTGGGATGCGCCGCGTGGTTCCTGCCGATGGTGGCGATCACCGGGATCGAAGGGTTCGGCGCCATCGCCGCCGGCTTCCTCGCCGGCCACGGCGGAAGCTGGGGCGGCACGATCTGGTCGCGCCCCGATCTCGGCGGCCGCCTGCACGCCTTCGTCTTCGACCTCTTCGCTGCGAACCTCGCGCTGCCGTGGTCCGGCCTCTGGGGCGCGGGGCGGCTCCTCGTGGCCGCCGCCTTCGTCGCCGTCGTCGCCGGCCTCATCGGGCGGGTGGCCGCCGATCGCACGGGATCGTCCGCCGTCGCCGGCGGGTCGGCCTCCGATGCTGCGACTCATCCGCGCAGCGATCGGGCGAACGTGGCGACGCGCCTCGTCGCCGTGGCGCTCCTCTCGGCGATCCCCTACGGCCTCTGGGCCTTCGTCGGGCAGAACCTCGACAAGGCCCGGCACCTCCTCCCCATGGTGCCTGCGATCGCGCTCGCGTTCGCAGCGTGCCTCGGCTCCCTCCGCGCCTCGCTGGCGGCGCCCGCCCTCGCCTGCGCCGCCGCGGGCCTCCTGGCCGTCGCCGCCCCGGCGTCGCTCCGGCAGGGACGGGAGATCTCCCCGGGCGCCGCCATGGCGATGTCCCTGCGCGGCAGGGTCTCACCTGCGGGCGCCATGATCTTCACCGGGCAGGAGGGCAAGCTCGTGGAGCGCTACGCCCCCGAGTTCCGCGCGGGACGGGTGCCCGATCCCGCGAGGCTCGGCCTGGAGGCATCCCGCCTCTTCGCCGCCGGCGTCGACGTGTTCGTCACCTCGGCCGCCCCCGGCGCGTCGCTCCTCGCCGCGGATCTCCAGCTGGTGGACCGCTTCGGCGCCTGTTCCCAGCCGCTCGCGAGGGACTGCGAGCTCCTCCTCTATCGCTTCCGTCCCGACAAGGGGTCCATCTGATGCGTGCCCTCGCGCTGCTCGCCGCAGCCGCCTCGATCGTCGCCTGCGCCGGCCCGGAGGGGACCGTCCCCTCGGTCCAGCCCTCGTCGAGCGCGTCGCCCCGCGGCGGCCTCGTGATCTCCCTCAACCGGATCATCGCCGGGCACTTCCGCTTCATCGCGCCCATGTGCGTCGGCCAGCGCTTCGACATCCGGTACCCGACGGGCGGCGTGCCGGGCGAGGTGGTCGCGGCCGGTGGCCTCCCCATCCGCCCGGGCGACACCGCGGAGTTCCGCAACTACATGCCGGACATCCCGACGAACGTGACGTCGCTCTCGGGGCCTGCCGTGCTCTTCAGCCCGAACCTGGTGACGCCGTACAACATCTCCGCCGAGGCGGGGGAGCGGTTCTCCTTCTGGCGGTACACCTTCCCGTTGCCGGGTGTGTACGAGTTCTTCGACACCAACGCAGGCCAGCCCGGCAGGCCGGTGGTCGACGCGTACTACGGCACCACCACGTTCGTGGGCGAGGCCACGGGGCCCAAGGGCACCGTCTGCGTCGACGCCCCGGGCTGCGAGGCCTCTCTCGAGTGCCTCGCCGGCAAGGACGATCCCGCCTGCTGCAAGTGCGTGGGCGTCTGCTGCGACCGCGACTCTCAGTGCGGCGCCGGGACCACCTGCCTGCGGGGCCGCTGTGTGGACCCCGAGCTGATCGAGTGAAGTGCAACCGCGCGCGAAGCGCGTCGGAGTTCCCAATGAAGAAGACGCTGCCTCTGCTCCTCACCCTCCTCGCTCTCGGCCTCGCCGCTTGTGACGTCGAAGAAGTTCGCGTCTTGGACCAAGAGACCGGCCGCTGTGAAGCGACCGAGTACATGGCCTTCGATCCGGTGAACCACGCGCCGCAGGACGCTCGCCTGGACGCGATCGATCGGATGCTCGCGCTCTTCGCCGAGGCGTCGGCCGATCCGACCACCGCCGCGGCGAAGGCGAAGGCAATCCGGGACGTCTACGAGAGCCCGACGACCAACCTCGCCGCCAAGGTCGAGGGTCGCACCGACGTCCACGATCCCGACGCCCCCCTGGGCGCCGAGATGAAGGCGGCGATCGACGGCGCGCTCGAGCTGCTCGAGGACGCGAGCACCGCCACCGAGGTCTCGATCGCCAAGCAGCGCTTCGAGAAGGCCGGCATCTACCGGTTCCTCTTCCATTCGGTGTTGCAGGAGCTGTGGGCGCCCAGCCGCAAGCACTACGACGAGGCCTACGGCTACCTCGGATCCGGGGAGACCAACGCCCCCGGCGGCAGGCGCGGCCTCGCGAGCGTCGCCACCAAGCGCGACGGCGTGAACGGCACCACCCTCGCCGAGGAGCTCTTCGACCACCTCCTCGTCGGCGCTTGCGCCCTCGAGACCGCGCTGAACGAGCGCGCCGCCGACGAGATGAAGGTGGACGACGACCCCGCCTACCTCGCCGCGGCGCAGGCGATCGACCGCAAGCTCCGCGTGGTCATCGCCTACTCGATCGGCCACGAGCTCGTCGAGATCCGCAAGGCGGGCGCAGACGTGGATGCGGCCCTGATCAAGCTGGAGGAGGCGGACGGCTACTTCTCGATCCTGGAGCGGTCGCTCCTCCGGGGCACCGACGCGCAGAAGCAGCTCGCCGAGGAGCTCCGCGCGGCGATCGACGACGCGATGGCGGCGGGCGACGGGAGCTGGATCGCCGGGTTCCCCGCCGACGACCTGCTCGACCTGATCAACGACGCCTTCTCCATCACGGTGAAGGGCTAGTTCACCAAGGCCCCCGCCCACGAGAGGTGCGGGGCCTTGCGCGGCACACTGCAACCGGAGCTTCGAACCTTGCTTCCTCGCTGGTCCATCCCGCTCTGCATCCTGACGCTGTCCCTCCCGTTCCTCGCTGGCGCCGAAGAGGGGCCCAGGCTCGAGATCGAAGGCGCCGAGGAGCCCGCGCTCCCCTTCGAAGCTGCGCGGCAGGAGGGCGCCGCCGAGGCCTTCGGCGCCCGCCTCGACCCGGCGCGGACGCTCTCCGATCGCGCCGGCGCCATCCTCGACCGCACCACCCTCGGCGGCTACGGCGAGCACGACTTCGTGGTGCCGGAGGTGGGGACGTCCTCCTTCGTCGCGCACCGGTACGTGCTCTTCGTCTACAGCCACATCTCCGAGCGCATCTCCACCGCGACCGAGATCGAGTTCGAGTTCGCGGGGAGCCCGCTGAAGCGGGACGGCGTCCTCGGCTTCGGCGAGGTGCTCCTCGAGTTCTCGGTGGTGGATCTGCAGATCACCGACTGGACGACGTTCCGGGCGGGCGTGATCCTGGTGCCCTTCGGCACCTACAACCTGCGCCACGACGCCCCGGCGCAGGAGCTCCCCGAGAGGCCGATCGCCTACACCACGATCGTGCCCACCACCTGGTTCGAGTCGGGCGCCGGCTTCCTGGGGCAGTTCGGCCTCGGCGACCACGGCAGGCTCACCTACGAGGTCTACGCGATCAACGGCCTGGACGCGAAGATCCTCGACGGCAGCGGCATGCGCGCCGCCCGCGGCAGCAACCTGCGCGACAACAACGACGACAAGGCGATCGTGGGCAGGGTGGGGTACTCGCCGTGGCTCGGCCTGGAGCTCGGCGTGTCCGGCTACACCGGCGCCTACGATCTGCTGAACAACCGCGTGAACATGGTGAACGGCGACGCGTTCTGGCGGATGGGCCCCCTCGACCTTCACGGCGAGGCGGTGTGGGCGTTCATCGATCCCGGCTTCGTCCAGGGCTTCCCCGACGGATCGATCGCGAACACCCGCTCCGCCGTCCCGACCCGCATGCGCGGCTACTACGGCCAGGCGGACTATCGCTTCCGCATCGAGCCGTTCTTCCGGGCGCTGCCGGAGGAGTGGCACGACGGGCACTTCACGGCGTCGCTCCGGTACGAGGAGAAGGACACGGACATGTCCGTGGTCACCGCCGAGGGCGACGTCGCGAAGCTCACCGTGGGGCTGAACTTCCGGCCGCTCCCTCCCTACGTGATCAAGAACGCCTTCAGCTGGGAGCAGAACGGCGCAGGCGGCGAGCAGCCTCATCTATGGAGCGATCGCTTCTTCGGAGATGGCGCATGGCAGTACATCGGCAGCGTGGCCTATCTCTTCTGATCGGGCTCGTCGCGTGGGCGGCGACGGCAGGCTGCGCGGGCTCCCGCGCCAGCCTCGGGGCGGAGCGGCCCGCATCCGTGGCGCTGGTTGTGAAGAGCGCGGCGCCGGCGCCTCCCGCCCAGCGCGCCCTCGACGACCTCCTCGGCTCCGAGCGCCCAGAGGCGGTGCTGGCGCGCGACGTCGGCAGGCTGCTGCGCGCCAGGGGTTACCGGACGCCGGCCATACCGGGGCCCGGCGACGCGGTCCTCGAGCTCGTCCTGGGCAGGATGGACATCTCCGCGCTGCGGGCCCTGGGCCAGGTGGAGATCGATCTCGAGGCCACCCTGCGCGGGGCAGACGGCGCGATCCTGTGGCAGGCGTCACGCGTCGGCCCGACCCCAGTCCAGACCTACCGGGCCCAGAACGACTGGGCGCCACACCTGCGGACGGCTGCCCGGCAGCTCCTTGGGGGCATGCCGTGACCGTGATAGAGGAGCGCACCACGATGACCAGTCTCGTTCGGCTCACGCTCGCGCTGCTCCTGCTCGCGCCCGCCGTCGCCTCGGCGTCGGCCACCTACTTCACCACCCCGCAGATCCTCCGGGAGTTCTTCCCGTCGAGCGAGCGGGTCACCTACCGGAAGATCGCGGTGGGCGCGGCGCAGGAGCGGGCGCTGAAGGAGCGCCTGGGCTACCGGCCCGCCCGCAGGGAGTACGTGATCTACATGGCCTACACCGGCGAGCACCTGGACGGCTACGCGGTGATCGACGACGAGCGGGGCCAGCACGAGCCCATCACCTTCGGCGTGAAGCTCTCTCCGACCGGCGTGGTGGAGCGCCAGGAGGTGATGGTCTACCGCGAGAAGTACGGAGAGGAGATCGTCGACCCCCGCTTTCGGGCGCAGTTCGTGGGCAAAGGCCCTGACGACGCCCTCCGAGCCGGGCAGGACGTGGACGTGATCACCGGCGCCACGATCTCCTCCCGCTCGATGGCGGTCGGCGTGCGTCGCGCCGTCGCCCTCGTGGACCTCCTCGTGCTGCACCCATCGGCGGAAGGGTAGGGGCGACCGTGCGTCAGTTCGCCCGACCGTTCCCGCTGGAGCGCCTCTCCCTCGAGGCGCGCGTGCTGTACACGGCCTTCCTCGTCTTCCTCGCGGCGGGCCTCGGATCCGCGGTGTGGCTCTACGCCAGCTCGTTCGGCGGCCTCGGGGGCGAGGAGGCCTCTGCCTACTACCTGGGCGAAGCCCCCGCCGACGCTCCCGCCGAGGTCGGTGGCCCGGCCATGGATCTGCCGGAAGAGAGCCAGGCGGGCTCGATGCGCCTCGGGCAGTCGCCCAGGCAGGTGATGGAGACCTTCCACTTCCACCTGTTCACGGTGCCGGTGGTGCTCCTCATCGTCGGCCACCTGTTCATGCTCACGAGCCTGGGCACCCGCACCAAGGTCTGGATCCTCGCCGTGACGTCGGCGGCGACCTTCGCCCACCTGGTGGCGCCGCTGGCGATCCGCTTCGGCAGCGAATCGCTTGGCTGGCTGATGCCGGCGTCCGTGATCGCCGCCTCCGTGGGGTGGCTGCCCATGATCTTCGTCCCCCTCTGGGAGATGTGGCGCAGGCTCCCCGCCCGCGTAGACGCGAAGGCGCCGGAGGCAGCGACGCGATGATCTCGGTGGTGATTCCCGCCCGGGACGAGGCGGCCTCCGTCGCGCAGGTCATCGCCGACGTTCGGCTCGCCCTCGTCGGCGAGGAGCACGAGATCCTGGTGGTGGACGACGGCTCCGTGGACGGCACGGGGCGTCTCGCGGCGGAGGCGGGCGCGGTCGTGATCCGGCTGGACGGCGCAGGCTACGGCGCCGCGGTCAAGGCCGGGGCGAGGATCGCCCGACATCCCATCCTCGGCCTGGTCGACGCCGACGGCTCGTATCCGGCGGCGGCCCTGCCCCTGCTCCTCGCCGCGGTGCGAGGCGGAGCGAGGCAGGCGATCGGGGCCAGGCCCGCGTTCGGTCCCGCGGAGCCCTTCGCCCGCAGCGCGGTGAAGGCGGCGTACCGCCTCGCGGTGAGGTGGGCGGGGGGACTCGTCGTCCCCGATCTCAACTCGGGCCTGCGGGTGCTGCGCCGCCGCGATCTCCTCGCGCTCGCCCCGGTGCTGCCCGATCGGTTCTCGCTCACCACGACCCTCACCCTCGCCCTCGCGGCCGAAGGGGACGGGCCGATCTTCCTGCCGATCCCCTACCTGCGGCGGGCCGGCCACTCCAAGTGGTTGCCGGTACGCGACACCTGGCTGATGGGCCGCACGGTGTGGAGGGGGATCGGCTGGGTGCGCGACGGCCACGCGCCGCTTGCGCTCCCGGCACCCGAAGGCGCGCGGTGACCTCCGAACGGCGATCCGCTCCTCCACCGTCCTCGCCCCTGGCGAAGTGGCGCTCCGAGAGTGGCCCGTCGAGCGCCCGGCCGATCGTGATCGGCGCCGGGCCGGCGGGCCTCGCCGCTGCGTGGAGCCTCGTCCGCGCTGGCTCGAGGCCCCTGGTCCTCGAGGCTTCGGATCGGGTGGGCGGACTGTCCGCCTCGTTCGACGTCGACGGATTCCGCGCCGACTACGGCCCCCACCGCCTCCACCGCGCGGCGAGCGACGAGGTGATGGAGCTGTACCGGCTGGCGCTGGGCGGCGCGCTCCTCGACCGCGATCGCAGCGGCGTCGTCCACCTGGAGGGCCGCCGACTCCCGTTTCCCCTGTCGTTAGCAGGCCTGTGGCGCGGCCTGGGGCCCTTGGGGGCCCTGTCCCACGGGCTCTCCGCCGTCGCGGCCCGGATCGCGCCGCCTCCCGGGGACGACTTCGCGGGCGAGGCCGGGCGGAGGCTCGGCCGCAGGGCATCCGATCGGCTGTATGAGCCTGCAGCACGAAAGGTGTGGGGACTCCCGCCGCGCGAGCTCGACGCCGCGCTCGCCCGCGCGCGCATCTCCAGCGACGGCCCCGGGAAAGTGCTCCGGGCCGCGGTGGGGAAGGGGAGGAGCCGGCGGTACTTCTATCCGGAGAGGGGGAGCGGCGCGCTGGCGGAAGGGCTGGCCGAGAGGATCCGCGAGGCAGGGGGCGAGATCCGCACGGGGCGCCGCGTGACCGGCCTGCGGATCGAGGGCGGAGCCATCGCCGGCGTTCGGGTGGATGGCGAGGTGATCGGCGCGGATCGGGTGGTGGCGACGGCGCCGCTGCCGGCCTTGTGCGCCTGGGCCGGGCGCCCGCCGGGGGGGCCGCTCTCGTACCGGTCCCTCGTGCTCCTCTACCTCGTCCTCGGCACGGATCGGGTGAGCGCCCACGACGTGCACTACTTCGCCGACGAGAGGATCCCCGCCAACCGACTCTTCGAGGCCAAGGGCTTCACCGGCGGCGCGGGCCCCGCGGGAAAGACCCTCGTCGGCTTCGACCTCCCCTGCGCCGAGGGAGACGACACCTGGACCGCGGGCGCGGAGTCGCTGGTGGAGAGGGTGCGTCCCGCGCTGGACCTCGCCGGCGCCGCGGGCGCGCCGATCCTCGGCGCGTCGATCCGCCGGGTGGCGGCGGCTTACCCGCTCCTGCGCAAGGGCTACGCCGGCCCGCGGGATCGGGCCCTAGACGCCCTGGCGGCGGTGGAGGGTCTCTACCCGGTGGGCCGGCACGCGCTCTTCGTCCACGACAACGTGCACCACGCCTGCGCGGCGGGCCTCGCCGCGGGCAGGGCGGCGGCGGAGCGGAAGCGGGCCGGCTCGTGGCGCGAGGAGCAGCGGCGGTACCTCTTCGCGCAGATCGAGGACTGAAGAGATCTGCTGCGCGGGATCGGGGACGAAATCGGCATGGCGAACGGCACGCCATCGGCGAAGATGGAGCGATGAAGCGCCTGCTCGCCTCCTGCCTGATCCTCGGCGCCCTCGTCGCGTGCCGAAAGGAACCGCTGCCCGAGCCGGTATCCCTCGTCCTGCCCCTGGCGGAGACGGGCGCTCCCTGGTCGTTCGCCGCGCGGCGAGGCGAGGCGACCATGGTCTTCTTCTTCGCCACCTGGTGCATCCCGTGCCAGGCGATGGAGCCCTCCGTCGCCAAGGCCGCGATCGAGGGGCGGGACGAAGGGATCCGGACCGTCGGCGTCGCCCTGGACGTGGACGGCCGCAAGACCGTCGCGCCCTACGTCGAGGCGACGCAGCCGCCGTATCCGGTGGTCGTGGGAGGCGGCCCGGTCGCCAGGGGCGAGAGCCCCTTCGGCCGCATCCCCGAGCTGCCCGCCGTGTACTTCCTCGATCGGGAGGGGAGGCCCGCCGCCATCATCGCCGGGGTGGCGTCCGCGACCATGCTGCTGGAGAGGGCCCGGGAGGTGAAGACGCGCTGACAGTTCGTGAATCTATTCACGAACTCTGCGAGCCGAAGGCGAGCGAACGCAAGGAAGAGCCCTGCGCGCGCAGCGCGTGTGAATCAATCGCCTCCGCCTCGCGCGGAGCGATTGATTCAAAGGCTCTGAGGCTCTGTCCACAGCGGTCTGCCTTGCGGCGGGCCGCGACCCGTGTGTACCAAGGGACGGTCCGGAGGTCGGCATGTCTCGTCGCAGGGTGATCCTGGTCGCGGTTGTGGGCGCGCTCGCGGCGCTCGGCCTCGCCCTCGATCCGCAGGGCCTGCGGCACGCCCGCCGGCTCCAGGTCGATCTGGAGCGGATCCAGGCGGAGAACGAGCAGCTCCGCGCCGGCAACGGGAGGCTGCGCATGGAGCTGCGGCGCCTCGCCGACGATCCCGCGGTGCTGGAGCGCGTGGCCCGGGAGGAGCTCGGGCTGGTTCGTCCCGGCGACGTGGTCTTCCGCCTGGAGGACGGGCATGAATCCGAGGCTCCGTAGGGCGGTCCGGTGGGCGGGGCGGTCGTGGCCTGCCCTCAGCGGTGCCGGCGTGGTGGCGCTGCTGCTCGCCGGCGGCTTCGAGTCGATGGCCAGGCTGGGCTGGATGGAGATCGGCCTCCTCGGCGTCCTGGTCGCCGCCATCGCCATTTCCACCGTCAAGCGGATCCGCCGCGAATCACGCGAGCAGCCTCATGGGCCCTGGCAGGAGGTGGAGCTCGGCGCGCTCCTGGTGGTGGCGGTCTACGCCATGATCTTCCCGGTGGAGGGCGTGCGGAGTCCGCTGTACCCGCTGCTCTATTTCCTGGTCGCATTCCTCGCCGCGCACCTCCCCGTCCTCGGCGCGGCGGGCCTGACCGCGCTGGCCATCGCGATCGACGCCGCGCTCTTCGCCTCCAAGGGGATGCTCGGCGCGCAGCTCTCGATCTTCCTCGTTCACTCGATCTTCCTCGTGCTGTTCGCGTTCTTGTCCAAGCTCGTCTTCGCCGGACAGATCGCGAGCCAACGGGCGGAGGCGCGGCTCGCCCGCCAGGAGAAGGCCCGGCTGCACGCGGAGACGGCGCGCCTGGTGCGAGTCCGCCACGCAGCAGGGAAGGCGGATCGCCTCGAGGACGAGGAGTGGGCGAACGCGGCGATCGCAGAGGTCTCGCAGGCGATTGACAACGCCCTCGAGGTGGCGGAGGTCGCCCTCGGCACCCACTCCGTCGCCGTCTTCCTCTTTCCCGACGAGGGAGACCTCGTCCGCGCCCCGGGCAAGGACGGATACCTGCGGCTGCACGAGGCGCGATCCGCCGGTGCGCCGCTGCGCATCGACGCCTTCGACTCCCGCGAGGGCCTCATCGGCGCGTCGCTGCGCCGGCTCGTCCCCATGCGCCTCTGCGGCGAGCTCAAGGGGATCACCTGGTACGAGGAGCCGGCATCTGTGAAGAGCGTCGCCTTCGTGCCCCTCGTGGATCGTCGGAGGAACGAGGCGCCTGCGGAGGGCGAGACGGGGGAGGGGCGCGTCCGAGGGATCCTCGTCGCCGATCGCCTCGAGGCGAAGGAGTTCACCGAGGACGACGAGAAGGTCCTGGTGGCGACCTCCCGGGAGGTGCTGCGGGCGATCGAGGCAGAGCGGGTGATGGGCTACATCCGGCGGGCCCGCGACGAGCAGGAGTTCTTCTTCCGCTCGATGGAGAAGCTGAACCGGGCCCAGACCCGCGCCGAGGTGGCGGCGAGCACCGTCGAGATCCTCGGCGACGAGCGGATGCTCGCCCTGGACTTCATCGCCCTCACCACCACCCGCTTCGACCTGGACAAGAACAAGCGCGTCCATCGCATCGAGCGGATCTCGACCACACTCAAGGTGGAGGAGCTGGAGGGGCACGAGTTCGGCGACAACCACCTGCACGTCGCCACGGTGGTGCGGCAGGGGACGCCGTTCTGGAGCAACGAGCCCAAGGTGCTCGAGAAGATGCATCCCTTCGACGCCGCCGCGCAGCTCCGCGGCCTCCGGTCGGTGCTGATCGTCCCGCTCTTCGTCTACTCGAAGCACGATCGGCGCAAGGTCGTGCTCGGCACGGTGGTGTGCGGCTCCCGGCGCCGCGGCCACCTCGACACCGAGCTCAAGGGGCTGATCCGCGCGGTCGGGGAGCAGGCCGGACAGGCGCTCCTGCGGGCCAAGCTCTACGAGGAGCAGGAGGAGGCGGCCACCACCGACGGGCTGACGAAGCTGATGAACCACCGCACCTTCCAGGCGCGCCTCGACGAGGAGCTGCAGCGGCTCGGGAGGCAGACGCGAGGCTTCGCCCTGGTCCTCTGCGACATCGATCACTTCAAGATGGTGAACGACGTCTACGGACACGCAGCGGGGGATCTCGTGCTCGCCGGCGTGGCGGGGATCCTCCGCCGCACGGTCCGCAACACCGACGTCGTGGCGAGGCACGGTGGCGAGGAGTTCGCGATCCTCCTCTCGCCCACCGACGAGGATGGCGCCCGGGAGGTGGCGGAGAAGCTGCGTCGGGCCATCGAGGCGCACGTGTTCCATACGGATCTGGGCCAGCTCCGCTGCACGATGAGCTTCGGCGTGGCCACCGCGGACCCCGGTGATCCGCCGGCGAAGAAGGCGCTCTTCGAGGCGGCGGACGGGTGCCTCTACGACTCGAAGCGGGCCGGGCGGAACCGGGTCACGGTCGCGGGAGAGAGCAGCGACCCCGCCGCCGGCGCCTGATCGATTGGCGCCCGCGCTCGGGCGCCCGGCGGTTACTTGCGGAAGAGCGCCTCGAGCTTCGCCTTGGCGGCTGCCGCGGGATCCTCCTCCGTGGGCCTTCCGCCTCCCAGGTCGAAGAAGTCGCAGAAGTTCGCCGCGGATCGATCCCGCACGGGCTCGGTCCCCGGCTCGCGGCACTGGTTCTGGGCGAAGAGATCGTGGTGCCGGCAATTGAGGCAGCAGTGGACGTCCGCGCCGCAGGCGTCGCAGGTGTCGCGCCTCCCGACCCTCCCGAGGACGACGATCTCGGCTCTACACGAGTGACAGTTGGGCATGCTCCGTTGTCTCCTGGAGGGAGGTTCGCACGAGGCGCCGCTCCCGGGTCAAGCTCCCGCTCGCGAGTTACCCACCAGGGGATGCGGCGCGGGACGGGAGGCGAGAAAGATCCCCACACTTCCTGGCCGGGAGGACACCCGGCGAGAGGCGCTCGCGATGAGGCGGGCGCGCGCAAAACGAGAGGAGGCCCAGGCATTTGCGGCCATTGACCCTGCAACCGTCCGATCGCTAGACTTCCCCATTTCGTTTCGCGAGGAGGCCGCAATCCGCGCCGACCCAAGGCTCTCGGATGCCGCGCCTCCTCCCAAGGAGGAACGCCAGTGAAGTCCCGGATTCTCTCGATCACCCTCGGCGCCGCGCTCTTCGTCGCGTCGATCCCCACGGGCGCCTTCGCCGCGGTGACCCGCGACGACTTCAAGACCTTCCTGGAGACCCGGGACGCGCTCCAGGACAGCCGGGTGCAGAGCATGCCGGAGGCCAAGCGGCTGCCCGAGATCGCGCGGCGGAACTTCAAGCTGAAGGCGGGCGCCCTCCAGGCGATCCTCGACAAGGTCGAGGCGGAGGGAGGCGAGAAGGGCGTGGCCGACGAGGCCAAGAAGGCGATCGAGGCGGCGCTCGCCGGCACGGACCTGAAGGAGCGAATCAAGGAGGTCCGGGTCGACACCTCGAGCCCCCACGTCGTGACCTACATCAAGTGGGCGGCGACCCCCGACAAGCTCGACCAGGAGGCGGCGCTGGTGGCCCTCAAGGCTGGGACCGCGTCCGACGTCCCCTCCACCTTCTACCTCTGGGCCGTCGACGAGAAGGGCACCGACCTCTTCCGCGCGAAGATCGGCGCGGACCGCACCCGCAACATCAAGGAGGACCGCATCGCCGACTGGGCCGCCACGCGGTACGTGCGCCTCTTCGAGATCGACCGCCTGCCAAACTGATCGGATCCGGGAAACGAAAACGCCCCCGCCGGTGAAGGCGGGGGCGTTCGCGATCCGAGAGGCCCGCGGGGCGCGGGCCTCATCGGTGGCCGATCAGTTGCCGGCGAGCTTCTGGTAGAGCTGCGCGGGCTTGGTGCCCTTGGCGAGCTCGGCGTCGGCGCGCTTCAGCTCCTCGTCGATCACGTTCTTGAAGGCCGCGAACGGCTGGGCGCCCGAGACGAGCTTGCCGTTGATGAAGAACGCGGGGGTGCCGCTTGCGCCCACCGTGCCGGCGTAGCGCTCGTCGTTGTCGACGTAGGAGCGGAACTTGCCGGAGTCGAGGGCGGCCGTGAACTTCTTCATGTCGAGGCCGATCTCCTTCGCGTACCGCTCGAAGGTCTCCCGGGTCAGGTCACGCTGGCTCTGGAAGAGCTTGTCGTGCATCTCCCAGAACTTGCCCTGCTCGTGGGCGGCCATGGCGGCCTCGGCGGCCGGCTTGGCCTCCTTGTGGAAGGGCAGGGGGAGGTGGCGGAAGACGATCCGCACGTCCTTGCCGTAGGTGTCCTCGATCTGCTTCAGCGTGGGGTTCACGCGGGAGCAGAAGGGGCACTGGAAGTCCGAGAACTCCACGATCGTGACCTTCGCGTCGGCCGGACCCTTCGACGGCGCGCCGGCGGGGATCTCGACGAAGACGGGCTTCGCGGGGGCGGGGGGCTCACGGTTGGCCGCGGGGGCGGCGGCGGGGGCCGTGGCGCCACCGGCGATCAGCTTGCCGTAGAGGTCGGCGGGCTTGGTGCCCTTGGCGAGCTCGGCGTCGGCGCGCTTGAGCTCCTCGTCGATGACGCGCTTGAAGTTGTCGAACGGCTGGGCGCCGGAGACGAGGCGGCCGTTGATGAAGAAGCCGGGGGTGCCGCGGGCGCCGCGCGAGGTGTAGAGCTGCTGCTCCTTCTCGATCTGCGCCTTGAACTTGTTGGTGTCGAGGGCGGACTTGAACTTCGCCATGTCGAGGCCGAGCTGCTGGGCCCACTTCTCGAAGTTGTCACGGGTGAGCGACCGCTGGTTCGCGAACATCAGGTCGTGCATCTCCCAGAACTTGCCCTGCTCGTGGGCGGCGTAGGCGGCCTCCGCGGCGGGCATCGCGTTCTGGTGGAAGCTGAGCGGGTTGTTCGCCCACACGATCCGGACGTCCTTCTTGTAGGTGTCCTCGATCTGCTTGATGGTGGGGTTCACCCGGGCGCAGAAGGGGCACTCGAAGTCGGACACCGCGATGATCGTGACCTTCGCGTCCTTGCTGCCCTTCGTCGGCTGCGAGGCCTCGAAGGGGACGTTGTAGATCGCCTCGGCGCCAGGGGCGGCCGGGCGAGCAGGGACGGCGGCAGGCGTCGGCGCCGCCGCGGAGGGCTGGGAGGGAGCTGCAGCCTTGTCCTTCATCGGGGGCAGCGTCCTCGCTGCCACGAAACCAACGGCCACGCCCACCGCGAGCGCCACCGCAATCGAGCCAGTCTGCTTCGCCATCTATGTCTCCTGCCTGCCGTTATCGGCTTGGGACCGCTTCGGACCGTCACCGGACCTGGCTGGTTCCCACGGTTTGAAATCCGTACGAGGCGCCCCTCGAACGTCGAGACGCGCCCGCTTGTTCCTTCGATCGCTCGGGGAAGGACCCGATCCCGCTACAGGAACCCGATCCCGCCTCCGAAGTTCCCAGCCACCTCATCCGGGGCGTCGAAGCCGGATTTCGTAACAGAAGCCACCACCTGGTGCAACGAATGACCGGGCAGGCGCTCGTGGACAAAAACGGGCATTTCGCCGCTGCGCCCTCGTTTTTCGAGGATCCCGATGCGCAATCGGGCATCTGGAGTATAGAAAGGCCCCATGGAACGCCCCCATCCGGATCGCACCGTCGACGCCACCGGCACCTTCTGCCCGGTCCCGATCATCGAGACGGCGAAGGTGGCGAGGGATCTCTCCCCCGGCCAGGTGATCCTGGTGCTGGCGACGGATCCCGGGATCGAGAGCGACGTCCCCGTATGGTGCCGGGGGACGGGCAACGAGCATCTCGGGACCGAGACGGACGGCCGCACCTGGCGGTGCTGGATCCGGCTCGGCGGCCCGAGGGCAGGACGGACATGACGAAGCGGAAGCCGAAAGCGCTGGGGCTGATCTCCGGAGGGCTCGACTCGATGCTCGCCCTGAAGATCGTGCGGGACGTCCTCGGGTGCGAGGTCCGGGCGATCAACTTCTATACGGGGTTCTGCATCACCGAGACCCAGCGGCGACGTGGCACGAGGAAGTCGGACGGCAGCGTCAAGCCGAACGAGGCCCTGGTCGCCGGCGCCGAGCTGGAGACGGAGGTCGAGCTCATCGACATCTCGGACGCCGGCTACCTGGACGTCATCGCCAACCCCAAGTTCGGCTACGGCGCCAACGCCAACCCCTGCGTCGACTGCCGCATCGACATGTTCCAGCGGGCGAGGGTGATGCTCGAGGAGTGGGGCGGCGACTTCGTCTTCACCGGCGAGGTGCTGGGCCAGCGCCCGAAGAGCCAGCGCCGCGACACCTTGGGGCTCATCGAGAAGAACGCCGGGCTGCAGGGGCGGCTGCTCCGGCCGCTGTCCGCGAAGCTGCTGCCCCCTACGCGCGCCGAGGAGGAGGGGCTCATCGATCGGGAGAAGCTCCTCGACATCTCGGGGCGCGGCAGGAAGGAGCAGATCGCCCTCGCCCAGGAGCTGGGCATCGGCTCGTTCCCACAGCCCGCCGGCGGATGCTGCTACCTCACCGACGAGGCCTTCGCGCGGAAGTTCTTCGATATCCTCGATCACAGGGAGGAGCGCCGCATCGAGAAGGAGGAGATCGTCCTCCTCGCCTCGGGCCGGCACTTCCGGCTCTCGCCCCGGGCCAAGCTCGTGGTGGGCCGCACGGAGGGGGAGAACTTCCAGCTCGAGCGGCACGCCCCGGGGCGCTACCTGCTGCAGGCGCCGGATCACAACGGGCCGGTCGGCCTGGTCGAGGGCGAGCCCACCTGGGAGGAGATGGTGGTGGCCTCTCGGATCCTCGCCCGCTACGGCCAGGGACGGGCGGAGCCGCGCCTCGTCGTCGAGTGGAGGCGGGACGGAGGCGTGGAGGATCGCCTCGAGGTGGTGCCCTACCGGGACGACGCCGAGATCGAGAAGCTGCGCATCTGAGGGGCGCGGTCGGCCCGGCTACGCCCGACGGCGCCTGCGCGCCAGCGCGAGCCCGACCGCGAGGAGGCCGAGGAGGCCGACCGACGAGCCGCCCGCGCTGCACCCCCCGCCGGAGCCGCCACCCGAACCTCCGTCTCCGCCTGCGCCTCCGCCGCCGCCGCCTTCGTCGAAGGGGCCGTCACAATCCCAGGGGCCGTCCACGAGATCGGAGAAGTTGGTCGTCCAGTACACCCGGAACCTGGAGCCCGGCACGACCACTCTCGCGATTCCGATCGAGGTGAACTCCTCCTTCCGCATGTTCGCGTCGTGGCCCTTGCTGCCGCGCCACGCCGCGAAGGCCTCCGAGGCCTTCATCATGCCGGCCGCGATGTTCTCCGCCGCCCACGACCAGCCCACGTGGCCGAAGGCGTCGATCCGATCGAAGGGATCCCGGCCCGTGCACTCCTCGCCGTCCTCGTCGCAGGGCGGCTCGTTGTGGGAGAAGAACCCCTGCTCGCCCATGGCGCGGCTCATGTAGTCGGCCGCCTCGTTCATCGTAGGGCTGGGCGCGAGGCAGGGCGCTCCGTTCTCGGCCCGGTAGGCGTTGATCAGGCGGAGGAACTCGATCTCCTCGGCGTCGAGCGCTGGATCGGCCAAGGCGGCGGCCGGGAGGGCGGCCAGGGCCAGGGCGATCGCGAAGGGGCGCACCATTTCTCTCACTCCGGTTCGACGCGCGGCGGCGCGTCGTCGGCGGCAGCATAGCGCCCGATCGCCGGCGGCTGCATTTCTTTGCGAAGAACCCGCCGCCGGGCGCAAGATGGCGCCGATGGCAGAGCTTCAGGGCGAGCTGGCGTTCATGCCGGCCGCGGATCTCTTTCGATATCTGGGAAATCGCGGCTTTTCCGGGACCTTGGTGGCGAGGCGGGGCCCCGACGAGAAGCGGATCGTGCTCCTCGAGGGCAAGGCCGTGCAGGCCACCTCGAGCGATCCCCGCGAGTACGTCGGCCAGTTCCTCCTCCACGGCGGCAGGCTGGGCGAGGAGCAGCTCGAGAAGGCCTTCCAGGGCCAGCGGGCGTCGAAGGAGCCCCTCGGCAAGCTGCTTGTGGCGGGCGGACTGCCCGAGGCGGTGGTGCGCGAGGCCCTGGAGCTGAAGATCCGCGAGACCGCGATCGACCTCTGTGGGTGGACCGAGGGGCAGTTCGTGGTCGCCCGTTCGGCCGCCCGGGCGGACGAATCCGGCGTGGCGGTGGGCCCGCTCTCCCTGCCCTCGATCGCCGCCGAGGCCCAGGCCCGCGCGCTCCATTGGCGGGAGATCCGCAAGGTGCTCCCGGCTGGAACCACGAGGGTGGAGCTCGCGTCGAAGCGCGCCGCACCTCCCCCGGGCTCGGTGGACGAGAGGATCCTCTCGCTCCTCTCCGAGCCGAGGAGCGTCGACGAGCTCGGTCTCTTCCTGCACGCCACGGAGTTCCAGCTCTATTCGCGGCTCCTCGATCTCCTGCGCGAAGGGGTGATCCGCATCGCATCCCGGGAGAGGCCGGCCGGAGGATCCCCGGCGCCGGCCGAGGCCGCAGCCGGCGAGCCGCCGAAGCCGCCGCCCCTCCCGATGACGAGCCCCGTTCGTCCGCCGCCCCCTGCGGAGAAGCCGCCCGCGAGCGCGGCCCCCCACCTCGCCCGCGCCCGCAAGGCGCTGCAGGCGAAGGCGCTGGCCGAGGCGGTCTCCGCCGCGCGAGAGGCGATCGGGATCGAGGCGTCCGGCGAAGCGGTGTCGATCCTGCGGCAGGCGGAGGCGCTCCTGCTCGAGGACCTGCGCAGCAGGCTGATGGCGACGCCGGCGAAGCCGCGCTCGACGGTCGATCTGGCCAGGCTCCGAGAGCTTCCCATCCCGCCCCCGGCGCGGTACCTGCTCACTCGAATGAACGGCGCTCGGGAGCTCGGCGCCATCGTCCGCGTGGCGCCGATGCGGGAGATCGACGCGCTGGAGATCGTCGAGCGCATGGTGCGTGATGGGTGGATTACACTCTAACGTCGAGTGCGTCCGCCGTGCCGGGCCCTGACGAGGCCCGAGGCGCGGATCGAGCGCCGACGCAACGCGAGATTTCCAGGGACTGTCGAGCGCATGGCAACCCGGCCGGGGTGCCATGAAACCTCGGGGTTTGCAGCTTGATCCGCGCGATGGTGGTGGGGTACTCCCATCGCGTGCGCAGCCATCGTGATCGACGAGAGGGAATGGGGGGCGGGAGCCCTCGCGGGGGACACCCGGACGGGGAGGCTCGGCTGCCCGTCGTCGTGGTCGGGCTGGACCCGATCGGGAGGCTCGCTGCCGAGGCGGCGCTGAGGCACCCCGAGCTGGACCTCGTCGGCGCCGCCGATCCCCGGCATGGAGGCGCCCGACTCCCGGAGCTGGTGCCGGGGGCGGCGGACGTCCCGGTGGAGGCCGGCACCGACGCGCTCTACCGGAAGGCCCGCGGAGGGATCGCGCTGATCTGCCTGGGGCCCTCGCTGGACGAGGTGGCCCCGGAGATCGAGAAGGCGGCCCGTGCCGGCGTCGGCGTGGTCAGCTCTTGCGCGGAGCTCGCCAACGCGTGGTTCGTCGACCCGGAGCTCGCCGGCACCATCGACGAGGCGGCGCGCAAGGGCGGCGTCTCGGTCCTTGGCGCCGGCGCCGATCCCGGCTTCGTCCTCGATCGCCTGGTGGTCACGCTCGGCGCCGTCTGTGGCGACGTTCGCGGGGTGGTGGCCTCCCGCCACGTCGACGCGGGCAGCCTCGATCCCTCCCGCCTGGAGCGGTTGGGCGTCGGTCTAGACCCCGCTCGGTTCGAGGGGCGCGCGGAAGACGGCGCGGTGGGGCACGTGGGCCTCTCGGAGTCATGCGCCCTGGTGGCGGATGGGCTCGCGCTCTCCGTGGACGAGATCGAGGAGGAGATCGAGCCGATCGTCGCCGAGGCCGAGGTCCGCTGCGGCGATCGGATCCTGCCTGCGGGCCGGGTGAGCGGCGTGCGGCAGATCGCCCGGGCCCTGGAAGAGGGCCGCGAGATCGTGCGGCTCACCCTGGAGATCGCGGCGGGCGTCGATCCCTCCGGCAGGATCCGCATCGACGCGGATCCGCCCATCGAGGCGGTGCTCCCGGGTGGAATCGACGGCGACAGGGCCACGGCCTGGGCGCTGGCGAACGCGGCGCCGCGGGTGGCGGCGTCCGATCCTGGCTTGCTGGACGTGCTCGACCTGCCCGCGGGCAGGTGAGCGAGAGGAGAGTGCGATGCTCGACAGGGAGCTGATCGGAAGGCGCAGCGAGCCCGTCTGGAACGAGGTCGAGGCGGGCACCATCCGCCGCTTCTCGGCGTCGCTCGGCGTCGGCGATCCCGTCCACCACGACGATCGCCAGGCCAAGGCGTCGGGCTTGCGCGGGCTTCTCGCGCCCCCCACCTTCCCAATCACCTTCCGCTCCTCCATCGACCTTGAGGCGCTGCTCGGCGGCGGCGAGCGCGGGCTCGTCCACGCGGACCAGTCCTTCGATCTCTACCTCCCGATCTGCGCCGGCGATCGCATCGAGGTGGTGGCGGCGATCGCCGACATCTCGGAGCGGGCGGGCGCCGGCGGCCCCGTGGAGGTCGTGGTCGTCGAGGACGAGGGACGGGACGAGCAGGGCAATCTGGTCTATCGCGGGAGACGCACGGTGATCGTCCGGCCTCCGGCGAGGGAGAGCTGAAGATGGGATCGGCGAGGAAGCTCTACTTCGAGAACGTCCGGGTGGGCGAAGAGCTGCCTCCCCTGGTGAAGCCGACGATCGATCGGGTCGCCATCGCGCGGTACACGGGGGCGGTGGAGGACTTCAACCGCCTCTACGTCGACGAGGACTTCGCGAGGCGCAGCGGGTTCCCCACCGTCTGCGTGCCGGGGATGATGGCGATGGGCTTCCTCGCCCAGCTCGTGGCCGAGTGGTTCAAGCCGGGGCAGGTGAAGCGCCTCTCCGCCCGCTTCGTGAAGATCATCTGGCCCGGAGACTCGCTCGTGTGCAGGGGGCGGATCGTCGACAAGCGCCGGGAAGGTTCGGAGAGCTACGTCGACCTCGAGGTCTGGGTCGAGAACCAGCGGGGCGAGCTGGTGGTGAAGGGAACGACCACCTCGCGGATCTACTTCAGCCCCTCCGACGAGGATCGCGCCCGCCGCGGGCTCCAGGTGGATCCGCACCCCGAGGCGTCGCGGCCGTCGCTGGTCGACGTGCTGGAGCGGGAGATGCCCGCGGCGGTGGTCGAGGCCAGGCCGGCCAAGACGAAGTCGCGGTCGAGGTCGCGCGGGGGCGCCAAGGTGCAGAAGTAGCCGCGGCTCCCCGGGCTCGCTCACTCGCCGCGGGTCGCGACCGCCAGGCGGGTGAAGCCCGCCGCCCGTGCCTTCTCCATCACCGCGACCACGCGGCCATGGTGGACGCCTTCGTCGGCCTGCACCACCAGGGTGGACGCGCCGCTCGAGCGCTCGCGCATCTGGCGGAGCCGCTCCACCAGGGCGTCGTCGGCGATCTCCTCTCCGCCGAGCACCACCCGCCCGTCCGGCAGGATCACGGCGACGGTGTCCGTCGCGCCGGGGGCGAGATCCCGCGCCGCGCCCTGCGGGAGCTCCACGTTCATGGCGCCGCTCTCGCCGCCGCTCGTGGCGTTGCCCGCGGCGTCGACCGCCATCGACGCGCCGACCATGAAGATGATGAGCAGCACGAGGAAGATGTCGGTCAGCGGGGTGATGTTGATCTCGGAGAAGACCGACTCGATCTCGTCGTCGCCCTCCGGCGCCCGGCCCATCGCCATGTCCCGCCTCCCTTCAGCCCGCCGACGCCGCGGGGGGCGCCGGCGCGTCGGTCTGGCGCTCGTGGGCGAGGAGCTCAAGCACCTCCTCGGCGCCGACCTTGAAGCCGACGAGGAGCGCCGCCACCCGGGAGCTGAAGTAGTTGTAGAGGACCACCGCCTCGATGGCGACGGCGATGCCGGCCGCGGTGGCGACGAGCGCCTCGGAGATCCCGGCCGCCACCACCGCGAAGCCGCCGCCCGGGTGCGCGGCCATGTCCTCGAACGCGCGCATGATGCCCACCACCGTGCCGAAGAGGCCCACGAAGGGGGCCGTCGCGCCGATGGTGCCCAGCATCCACAGCCGGGTGCGCAGGCGAAGGCCCACCTGGGCCCGCTCCCGATCGACGGCCGCCTGCAGCGCCTTTGGGGTCGCCTTGCCCGCCCGCACGAACGCCGCGAGGAGGATGTCGGCGAACGGCGTGCCGGAGCGCTCGCAGGCGGCCCGCGCCTCCGCGACGTCGCCCCGATAGAGGCACTTGATCACCGAGTCCGACAGCCGGCGCGAGGACTCGGCCAGCCCCCAGAGGGCGAGGGCCCGCTCGATCCCGACGAAGACGCCGACCAGCGAGAAGAGGACGATGATCCCCATCGCCACGCCGCCGTTCAGCGCCGCCGTCCAGATTTCGGAGAGGTTCTCCACTCGGGTCCTCCTTCGGCCACGGGGAACAAGCGCCGCGGCCTTCGATTCCGACGGGAGCGCCGAAGCGAACGCCCCGACCCGCGACAGTACGTGAATCCGAGCCCGCGAAGGCCACCGCTTTCGTGCGGGAGGGCTCCCAGGCGCCTGCCCGCCCTCGGTCAACGGCAGGAGTAGAGGAAGTCGTATCTCGTGGTCTGGTCGTCCGAGCAGCGCTCGGTGCAGTCCGGCGCCTCGCCCTCGGCCTCCACGGTGCAGCGCTCGGGGACGCAGAGCGCGTAGCCGAAGGGCGCCTCGAAGACGGTCGACCCGTCCGCCGCGCAGGTCGACTCGTCGCAGTCGAAGACGTGCCCGGACTCGTCCACCGCGCAGTACCAGGGCGGGCACGACGGCTCCCGCGGCGGGCAGAAGAAGCGCTGGTTGGCGAAGTGGAGGGGGTCGGCGCCCAGGGGGATCCCTGAGGCGCCCAGATCGTCGCCGCACGCCGAAGCGAAGGCGACGAGGGCCGCGAAGAGGGTGAGGGCGTGGGCGCGAAGCGGGGGAGCGAGCATGGGGACGTCTGCCCGGCGCATTCGTGGCGAGCGCATCGAGGCGGCGCAGTGTACCATCGGCCCCCGATGACGAGGCTCCTCCCGCTGCTGATCGTTCCGATCCTCGCCTCCTGTGCCCATCGGCTCGACTTCGGCGCCTACGGGCGCATCGAGGATCCGGGCGTGATCCTCCGGGTGATCCGCGAGCGTTGGGAGCGGGTCCATGGCCTGGCAGCCGAGGGGAAGATCGGGCTCGATTCGCCCAGCGGCAGCGGCACGCTGCGCATGGCGGCGGAGGTGCGCAAGCCCGCGAGCGTCTACCTGGAGACGCGCGACTTTCTGGGGATCGCCCGCGGCACCTTCGTCACCGACGGCGAGACGTACGCCTTCTACCGGCCGGAAGAGAACGAGTTCCATACCGGACCCGCCACCGCCGAAGAGCTGGGGCGGTACCTGCCCCTGGCGCTGCCGCCGGAGCAGCTCGCCGGCGCGATGCTCGGCGAGGTGCCCCTCCTCGAGACGGAGAACCTCCGGATGACGGTCCTCGAGGACGAGGGTGCGTACGAGATCCTACTGCGGCAGGGCAGGGTGTCGCAGCGGGTCCGCGTGGGAACGCGGGATCTGCGGCTCGTGTCGATCCAGACCCGGGGGATCCCGTCGGTGGACGTCGCCTGCTCCGATCACGAGGCGTTCGCCGAGGACCTCCCATTTCCCACCACGATCGAGCTCTCGGTCCCGGCGCAGCGCACGAACGTGAAGCTGCGGTATACGAAGCCCACCTTGAACCCTCCTTACGATCCCTCGAACTTCATCCTCAGGCCCCCGCCCGGCGCGAAGATCATGGAGTCCGGATGATCCGCGCAGTGGCATTGGCCCTCGTGGCGGCCGTCGCCGCCGGCTGTACCCGTGGCAGGACCGACGAGCAGAAGGCCGCCGATCGTGAGGCGGAGATGGCCCGGGGAACGCCGACCGTTCCGGCGTGGGTCGACGGGCCTTGGAGGGAGGGGGTCTTCCCGCCAGGCGTGGACGATGGCGAACCAATCCCCGGGGGGACCGTCACCGTGCGCGTCCGCTCGGAGCCGGGGACCCTCGGGTACCTCATCCAGTCCGACTGGTGGCTGTCGAGGATCATCCTCCACGATGTGAACGAGAGCCTCATCCGCACCGACCCCAGGAAGCACCCGGAGTATCCCTTCATCCCAGAGCTCGCGGAGCGCTGGGAGGAGTCGCCCGACCTCCTGCGCCACGTCTTCCATCTGCGCAAGGGTGTGCGCTGGCACGACGGCGCGCCCTTCAGCGCGAAGGACGTGAAGTTCACGATCGAGAGGATCCTCGATCCCACCGTGCGCGCGGCACGCCACGCCAGCACTTTCGTCGACCTCGAGGCGGTCGAGACGCCGGACGATCACACCGTCGTCTTCCGATGGCGGAAGCCGTACGTCTGGGCGCTGAACAAGCTCGCCGAGATCCCCATCTACCCTGCCCACGCCTTCGCCGGCCTCGAGGGCGCGGCCTTCAACACGGCCCCTTTCATGCGGGCGCCCATCGGCACCGGCCCGTTCCGCTTCGAGTCGTGGACGGAGAAGAAGGAGATCGTATTCTCGCGCAACGACCACTACTGGGGACCGAGGGCCCACGTGGATCGGGTGGTCTACCGCATCGTCACGGAGTCCAACGTCGCCCAGCAGCTCCTCATGCGCGGCGAGATCGACATCGAGATCGACCTCACCTCCGAGCAGTACGTGCAGGTGGCCCAGGAGCGGAAGCTCTTCGACCGCTACCACCGCGTCAGGTACTTCGACGCGAACTACGGTTTCATCAGCTGGAACACGGACAGGCCCGTGCTCTCCGATCCAGCGGTGCGCAACGCGCTCACCATGCTCTTCGATCGAGAGAAGGTCCGCACGACCCTCCTCGCCGGCCTCTTCCGCACCGCGGACTGCATCTTCTACGTCGACAGCCCCGCCTGCGATCCGGAGTTCCGGCAGGCGCCCTACGATCCGGCGGCTGCGTTGCGCCTCCTCGCCGAGCGCGGCTGGGAGGACCACGACGGCGACGGCGTCCTGGACAAGGACGGCCTCCCGCTGCGCTTCACCGTCAGCATCCCCTCCGGAAACCAGTGGGTGGAGCAGGCGCTCCTTGTGTACCGGCAGGCCCTGACCAGGGTCGGCATCGAGATGGACGTCCAGAAGCTGGAGTGGTCCGTCTTCATCGCCCGCCTGCGGGCACACGAGCTCGACGCCGGGGTCCTCGCCTGGGTCATGGATATCGAGAGCGATCCCTACACCCTCTGGCACTCGACGCAGGTGGAGGGGGGATCGAACTACACCGGCTACCGCAACCCGGTAGTCGACGGCCTCATCGAGGAGCTGCGGGGCGAGTTCTCCAAGGACGCGCGGATGGAGATCATGCAGCGCATCAACCGGATCATCGTCGAGGACAACCCGCAGACGCTGCTGTTCAACAAGCCCCGCCAGGCCCTCTTCCACCGGCGGCTGAAGGGGCTCTACGTGTCGCCGATGGAGAGCTTCCAGGTTCGAGACATGTGGATCGATCCCGCCTGGCGAGAAGGGGGAGGGCGCTGACGTGGGATCGTACGTCGCCAGGCGGCTGCTCGTGATGATCCCAACGCTCTTCGGGATCACCTTCGTCACCTTCCTGCTGGTGCACCTCGCCCCTGGCGATCCGGTGTCGGCGGCGATGGGCGGCGACCTGCGGGCGGACGCCGTGAGCTCCGAGGCGATCGAGCACTTCCGCAAGGAGATGCACCTGGACGATCCGCTCCTCGTGCAGTACGCGCGCTGGCTCGGGAAGCTCGCGTCGTTGGATCTCGGCACCTCGTGGCGCACCGGCCGCGGCGTGGGCGAGCAGATCGCGGAGCGCCTCCCCGTGACGGTGGCCCTCGGCGGATCGGCGATGGTGCTCGTCTACCTGATCGGCATCCCGCTGGGCGTGGCGAGCGCCGTGCGCCGCGGCTCCCTCGGTGACAGGGCGACCACCCTCGTGCTCTTCGTGCTCTATTCGCTGCCGTCGTTCTGGGTGGGGACCCTCGCCATCCTCTTCCTCGGCGGCGGGCGCTACCTCGATTGGATCCCGGTGCAGGGCCTGCGCTCGCCCGGCTGGGAGTCCCTCTCCGCCATGGGCCGGGCGCGGGATCTGGTGTGGCACGCCGTGACGCCCGTGGTGATGCTCGGCTACGCGTCGCTGGCGTCCGTCTCCCGCTACATGCGCACCGGGATGCTCGACGTGATCCGCCAGGACTACGTGCGCACCGCGAGGGCGAAGGGGCTGTCGGAGCGGGTGGTCGTCTACAAGCACGCCCTGCGAAACTCGTTGATCCCGATCCTCTCGCACCTCGGCACCATGGTGCCCTTCCTCCTGGGCGGCACCGTCATCGTGGAGCGGATCTTCGGCATCCCAGGGATGGGCCTGCTCATGTTCGAGGCGATCCTCGCCCGCGACTACTCGCTCATCATGGGGATCACCACAGCGACCGCCATGCTCACCATGCTGGCGCTCCTCGTCACCGACCTCCTCTACGCCGCGGTGGATCCGCGCATCTCGTACGGGAAGAAATGAGTTCCGCCGCAAAGATCGCTGCCCCAGAGCCGGCCGAGCAGGTGACGGCCGAATCGTCGGCGCCGACGAGTGGACCCAAACAGCAGGCATCGCAGGCGCGGCTGATCTGGAGGCGGTTCGCGAGGGGGCGGCTCAACGTCGCGGCCTTGGGCGTGGTGTTCGTCTTCGCGCTCCTGGCCGTCTTTGCGGACTTCCTCGCCTCCGACATGCCCATCGTGCTGCACCTGGACGGCAAGACCCACGTGCTCCCGAACCTGGCGTCGGAGACGAGCCGCCCGCCGGAGCTCCGTCGCCTCGATCCCGAGGGTCTCTGGGACGCGATGGACCCGGACGACTGGGCGATCTTCCCGCCGGTGCGCCGGGGTCCATACGCCGTCGATCTCCTCGCGCGCCTCGAGCCGCCATCCTCCCGGCACTGGCTGGGCACCGACGCGATCGGAAGGGACGTCCTCGCCCGGATCGTCCACGGAACGAGGATCTCGCTATCGGTCGGCGTGGTCGCGGTGGGTCTCTACGTCTTCATCGGGATCGTGCTGGGAGCGCTGGCGGGTTTCTACGGAGGGAAGATCGACCTCGTGGTCTCCCGGCTGATCGAGGTGAAGATGGTCTTCCCGACCTTCTTCCTGATCCTGACGATCATGGGGATCGTCGAGCGACCGACCATCTGGCACCTGATGCTGGTGATCGGGTTCACCGGATGGCCCGGCGTCGCGCGCCTCATCCGCGGCGAGATCCTGCGGGTGCGGGAGCTGGACTACGTGGCGGCCGTCCGGGCCCTGGGCGGCTCCGACGCCAGGATCGTCCTCCGCCACGTCATCCCCAACTCCATCGCGCCGGTCTTCGTGGCGGCCACCTTCGGCCTCGCCGGCGCGATCCTCACCGAGAGCGCGCTCTCGTTCCTCGGCTTCGGCACGCCGCCGCCCACCGCCTCCTGGGGCGAGCTCCTCACCCAGGCATACGAGCACGCGGTGACGAGCGGCGCCTGGTGGCTCACCGTCTTCCCGGGCGTGGCGCTCTTCCTCACCGTCACCTCCTACAACCTGGTGGGCGAAGGCCTGCGGGACGCCCTCGACCCGCGGCTGTGAGAGCCGGCCGCTCCGGACCGGGATCCACAGGGTCCCCGGAACATGGGATGCGACGCATCCCATGGATTCCAAAGGGAAATCGGGGGTAGGGTCCCCGCCCGAGACGTGGGGAGGATGGGGCCGATGTCGGGCGCCGGTGTTAGGATCGTGAAATGATGAGCAATGGATCCAAGGTCAAGCTGGGCGAGCTCCTCCTCTCCAGCGGCGCCATCGACAAGTACCAGCTCGAAGCGGCCCTTGGTTACCAGAAGCGCTGGGGCGGGAAGCTCGGCGAGATCGTCGTCGACATGCAGTTCACCGGCGACGACCGGATCTGCGGCGCCCTCGCCAGGCAGCTCGGGGTGCCGGCGGTCGACCTCGGCTCCCGCGAGATTCCCCTCGAGGTGATCCGCACCATCCCCAGGGCAGTCTGCGAGAAGTACAAGCTCTTTCCGTTCGAGGTGGTGCGGCAGGAGAGGGGGCCCGCGCGGCTGTGGGTGGCGATGGCCGATCCCACCAACATCGAGGCCATCGACGAGGTGCGCTTCCGCAGCGGCATGAACGTCTCCGTCGCCGCGGCGCCGTCCTCCGCGGTCGACGCGGCCATCCGCCGCTACATCTACGGCGAGCACGATCCGAGCGCCTTCGAGCCGCGCAACCCCTTCGTCCCGCCCAAGCTCTCCGATCCCGCCCCGTCCGACGACGCGGTGGTGGACCTCACCGATCTGTTCGCGGACGAGTCCAGGCCCGACGCCCCCAAGGCGGCGCTCGAGGGCGAGATCATGGCGAAGCTCGAGTCCCTGGCGACCGGCCGGGGAGGCGGCCGGCCGATCCCTGCCTGGAAGATGGTCGGCGCCTTGGTGCAGCTTCTGGTGCGACAAGGTATCGTGCACGACGCCGACTTCCTCGACGATCTCGCCGAGGACCAGCGCGGCGAAGGGATCTTTGGGTGACGTGCCGCTGCTCTCGGTAGTTGGGCTGAAGACCGAATTCCGCACCGACGATGGTGCCCACCTGGCGGTGGACGACGTCTCGTTCGAGGTGCGTGCCGGCCAGACCGTCGGCGTCGTCGGCGAATCCGGCTGTGGGAAGAGCGTCACGGCGCTGTCCGTCATGGGACTCGTGCAGCCTCCAGGCCGCGTCGCCGGGGGACGGATCCTCTTCCACGGTGAGGATCTCCTCCAGAAGAACGAAGCGGAGATGCGTCGCATCCGGGGAAACCGGATCGCCATGATCTTCCAGGAGCCGATGACCTCGCTCAACCCCGTCTTCACGGTGGGGGAGCAGATCGCGGAGGCGGTGCGGCTCCACCTGGGCAAGACCCGCAAGGAGGCCCACCAGCGCGCCGTCGATCTCCTCGGCCTGGTGGGGATCCCTTCCCCGGCGGAGCGGGCGAGGTCCTACCCCCACGAGCTGTCCGGGGGCATGCGGCAGCGGGTGATGATCGCCATGGCCCTCGCCTGCGATCCCGAGCTCCTCGTCGCCGACGAGCCGACCACCGCCCTCGACGTCACCATCCAGGCGCAGATCCTCGATCTCCTCCGCAAGCTCCAGCGGGAGCGGGGGCTCGCGGTCCTCCTGATCACCCACGACCTGGGGGTGGTCGCTGAGACCTGCGACCAGGTGGTGGTGATGTACGCGGGCAAGGTGGTGGAGCGCGCACCGGCCCGCGATCTCTTCTCGGGGCCGCGCCACCCTTACGCGGCGGGGCTGCTCCGCTCGCTGCCCGGCGTCGCGAGGAAGCTGGGGCGCTCCCGCCTCGAGGCGATCCCCGGCGTGGTGCCGCCGCTCGCCCAGATGCCGGCAGGTTGCAGGTTCCGGCAGCGCTGTGATCGGGCGCAGGCGATCTGCGCGGCGGTGCAGCCGCCTCTCACGGAGGCCGGCGCCGATCGGCAGGTGGCCTGCCACTTCCCGCTGCCCGCGGCAGAGGAGGCGGCGTGAACCCGATCCTCGAGCTGCAGGGCGTCCGCACCCACTTCCCGGTGCGGGGCGGGATCCTCGGAGGCGAGGTGGCGAAGGTCCACGCGGTGGACGGCGTCGACCTCGTGGTGATGCCCGGCGAGACGCTCGGCCTCGTCGGCGAGTCCGGCTGCGGCAAGAGCACCCTTGGGCGCACCATCCTGCGGCTGGTCGACCCCACCGAAGGGACCATCCGCTTCGACGGCCGCGACATCACCAGGCTCTCGCAGCGCGCCCTGCGCCCGCTGCGCCGCGAGATCCAGATGATCTTTCAGGATCCCTTCTCGTCGCTCAACCCGCGGATGAGGGTGGGGGAGATCATCGGCGAGCCCTTCGCCATCCATGGGATCGCGGCGGGCGCGGAGCGGCGCCGGCTCGTCTCGGAGCTCATGGAGCGGTGCGGCCTCCGGCCCGACATGGCGGACCGGCTCCCCCACGAGTTCTCCGGCGGTCAGCGGCAGCGCATCGGCATCGCCAGGGCCCTCGCCGTCTCGCCGCGGCTGGTGGTCGCCGACGAGCCCATCTCCGCACTGGACGTCTCCATCCAGGCGCAGATCCTCAACCTGCTCCTCGACCTCCAGGCGGACCTCGGCCTCACCTACGTCTTCATCAGCCACGACCTCCACGCGGTGGAGTTCATCGCGAGCCGGATCGCCGTCATGTACCTGGGGCGGATCGTCGAGCTCGCTCCGGCCGCTTCGCTCTACGAGGCGCCGCGCCACCCCTACACCCGCGCGCTCCTCTCGGCGGTCCCCTCCGTCGACGCCGGGCACCGGAAGGATCGCACCATCCTCCAAGGGGACGTCCCCAGCCCGATCCACCCGCCGTCTGGCTGCGCGTTCCACCCGCGCTGCCCCGACGCGGGCGAGCGCTGTGCGCGCGAGCGCCCCTCGTTGATGGCGGTGGGCGAGGGCGGCCACGCCTCCGCGTGCTTCCTCCACGATCCGGCCGGCACGGGCACCAAGCTCCGCGTCGTCGCCGCCTGACCCAGCTCGTCCGATTACGCGCAGGCGCGCCTGCCTGGACTTTCGCGCGGCGGGCCCATGGCCCCCTCGTCCTATTACGCGCTCGTCGGCTGCGCCTCGGCGCCCGAAGATGGTAGACGAGGCGCCCGCCCATGCGCCTCCCGCTCTTCTACTTCTTCCTCTACGCCGCCACCGGGATCACCATCGGCTACCTGCCGCCGTGGTTCCGGTCGCTCGGGCTCGACGGCGGCCGGATCGCGATGGCGACGTCGATCCAGCCGCTCTTCCTCGTCTTCGTCCCGCCGATCTGGGGCTACCTCGCCGATCGGAGCCGCCGCCCCGTCGCGCTCCTCCGCCTCGCGTGCTGCGGCGGCGCCGTCGCCTTCTCCTTCCTCGCCGGCGCCCAGGGCTTCGTCGCCGTCGCCGCGATCCTCGCCATCTACTCGCTCTTCGCGACCGCCAACTCGTCCCTCGCGGACAGCGTGGCGGTCGTCGAGGCAAAGGCGAGGGGGACCGAGTACGCCCGCATCCGCCTGTGGGGCTCGGTGGGCTACGTGGTCTCCGCGTGGGCCTTCGGGGCCTGGCTCTCGTCGGGAGGCGCGACGGGCGACGCGGTGCGGGCCGCGTCGCTGCTCATGGCCGCTTACGCAGCGGCGACCTTCCTCCTTCGGGAGCGCCCGTCCACCGAAGGGAGCGCGGCCGATAACCGCGCCGCAGCCGCTGGTGTGCCAGCGCCGCCGGAAGCGGCTCGCCGCGCACCCGACCTGCGCGCCGCAGCGGGGCTCCTGCGACGCCCCGCGCTCCTCGTCTTCTTCGCCGCGGCGACCCTCCACTGGATGGCGCTCGCGCCGTACCACGTGTTCTTCGCCATCCACCTGCAGGACCTCGGCGCCCCGGCCTCTCTGGCGGGGACCGGCTTCGCGGTGGCGGTGTTGGCGGAGGTGGCGGTGATGTGGCGCTTCCGCGACCTGGCGTCTCGCCTGCCGCCGGCCTTGCTCCTCTCCTTGGCGTTCGGCTCCGGCGCGCTGCGCTGGCTGGTCACCGGCCTCGCGCCGTCCGGCGCGGTGGTCGCGGCGGCGCAGGTGCTCCACGGCCTGGGCTTCGGCGCGTTCCTGGCCGCCTCGATCGCGTGGCTCGAGGAGCACGTGCCGTCGCATCTGCGGGCGACGGGGCGGGCGCTCTTCTCGTCCCTCGTCTTCGGCGTGGGGGGCGTGGCCGGCAACCTCCTCGCCGGCGCGCTCTACGACGCGGGAGGAGGGAGCCTCGCCTTCGTGGCGGCCTCCCTCCTCGAGCTCGCGCCCGCGCTGCTCATCCTCGCGCCCGTCGCTTCCCGCCGGGCGGCGGCCGATCAGCCCTCGTTGTAGCGGACGTACTCGAAGTCGATCGGCTGATCGTTGATCCCGCGGGGGGGCGGCGCGATCCAGTTGGCGAAGTGCCCGGGGGTGTACACCGGATTCACCATGAGGCTCTGCACGTACTCGCGATCCGCGGCGGAGGGCAGCCACTCGTCGTGGCGAGCCTCGTACTCCGAGGCGGAGATCTCGCGGCCGTCGGGGGAGAAGGTCTTGCCCGCGAAGATCCCCTGCGCCCGGTGGAAGCGGCGGGAGGGCAGGGTGAACTGGAAGTCCACGCCGGCGAGATGCTTGTTCCACCGGTTCAGCGCCTTCTGGCAGTCCTCGACGTAGGCGTCGCGCAGGACCTCGTTCATCGCGGAGCGCAGCGGGATCTCGCGCTTCACGATCCGATCGTCCTCGTAGACGTCCATCTCGTAGACGGCGTCGATCGCCAGGTGGTCCTCGAAGGACTCCTCCTTCGCGCGGCCCTTGAGGCCGGCGCCGAAGAAGTTCGCGGCGTTGGTGGAGACCTCGCTGCCGAAGAGATCGAGCGACACCGTGTACCAGAAGTTCAGGTAGCGCTGGACGAGCGGCAGGTCGATCGCGCCGACGCTGCGGGGATCGACCCCCTGCTTCATCAGCTCGACGGATCGCTGGATGATCCGACCCACGCCCGTCTCGCCCACGAACATGTGGTGGGCCTCCTCGGTGAGCATGAACCGGCAGGTGCGGGAGAGGGGATCGAAGCCCGACTCTGCCAGCGCCAGGAGCTGGTACTTGCCGTCGCGGTCGGTGAAGGTCGTGAACATGAAGAACGACAGCCAGTCCGTGCAGGGCTCGTTGAACGCGCCCAGGATCCGGGGCATGTCGGAGTCGCCGGAGCGGCGCTGCAGGAGCGCCTCCGCCTCCTCGCGGCCGTCGCGGCCGAAGTACGAGTGCAGCAGGTACACCATCGCCCAGAGGTGCCGCCCCTCCTCGACGTTCACCTGGAAGAGGTTGCGCAGGTCGTAGAGCGAGGGGCAGGTCTGGCCGAGGCGGCGCTGCTGCTCCACCGAGGCCGGCTCGGTGTCGCCCTGGGTGACGATCAGGCGCCGCAGGGTGTTGCGATGCTCGCCCGGCACCTCCTGCCACACCGGCTTGCCGTAGTCGTCGCCGAAGCCGATGGTCCGGTTCGGCACCGCGTCCGCCAGGAAGATCCCCCAGCGGTAGTCCGGCATCTTCACGTAGTCGAACTGCGCCCAGCCCTTCGGATCCACCGAGATCGCGGTGCGCAGGTAGACGTCCTTCGCCTGGAAGCCGTCGGGGCCCATCTCCTTCCACCAGGAGATGAACTCGGGCTGCCACTGCTCGAGGGCGCGCTGCAGCCTCTTGTCGGAGGAGAGGCTGACGTTGTTGGGGATCTTCTCGTTCAACGAGACGTTGCTCATGTCTTTCTCCCGCGAACGTGACCGCCCGCGAATCGTCCTCGTGTCGCGCTAGGTGCGCCGCAGGTCGAAGTCCGGGCGCTGTCCGGCCTTTCCATACAGGGAGAGAGCGCCCTTCTCACCCGTGGCGTTGGGTCGAATGAAGATCCAGTTCTGCCAGGCGGAGAGCCTGCCGAAGATCTTCGTCTCCATCGTCTCCGGCCCCGCGAACCGGAGGTTCGCCTCCATGCCGGTGAGGGCGTCGGGGCTCATGGCCGCTCGCTCCTCGATGGCGAGGCGGACCTCGTCGTCCCAGTCGAGCTCGTCCGGCGTGAAGGTCACCAGGCCCGCCTCCAGGGCGGCAGCGGCGTCGAAGGGACCCTCGTGGGCGAGGACCTTCCGCAGGTTCTCCGGCTCGCCGAGGAACCGCACCTCGAGGCGCGACAGCCCCGAGCTCATCGGAAGGGGGCCGCGGTTCATCGCCGAGAGCTCCAGGTGCACCGGGCGCTCAGGATCGTCGAGCATGTAGGTGCGATCCGCGGCGAGGGCGAGCTCGAGGAGGGTGCCGGCGAACGCCGACCCCGGCTCGACGAGGGCGTAGAGGGTGCGCGCCATGAGATCGAGGCGCTTGAGCACGCGCTTCTGCAGCAGGCGGATCTCGCGGACGAGCCAATGCGAGGCGTGGCGCTCGAGGGTGCGATCGACGGAGAGGACCGAGGCCGGATCGCCTTCGGTCCGCAGGAGCACGAGGCCGATGGTCGGCTCGTTGAATCGGAGGTGCAGGAGCGCGTCGTCGAGCTGGCGGAAGGCGGCGATCGCCCAGGCGGACGAACCGGCGGCCTCGAAGCCCGTGGGATCCTCGGGCTGGGGCGAGGAGGGCGCCCGCACCGTGATGGTGGCGGTCCTGCCGGCGCGGTCGATGCGTAGCGAAACGTTCCCGTACTCGATGGAGTCGGCGCTTCGCTGGGCGTTCAGGGGAGAGAGCTCGATCCCCTTCGCGCCCTCGGGGCGATCGCTCTTCCGTGCCAGCTCCGCGGAGACCTCGCGCACCCGCGCGTCGAAGCGGGAGCGGGGCACCACCTCGTCCACGAGGCGCCACTCCACCGCGCGCTTGCCGCGGACTCCCTCGGCGGTGCTGGAGAAGAAGTCGGCGTGGTCGCGGCGCACCTTGCGCTTGTCCACCACGCGGGTGAGTCCGCCGGTGCCCGGGAGCACGCCCAGGAGCGGCACCTCGGGCAGCGACACCGCGGAGTTGCCGTCGTCCGCCAGCAGGATCTTCTCGCAGGCGAGGGCCAGTTCGTACCCGCCGCCCGAGGCGGTTCCGGCGGCGGCGCAGAGGGTGGCGATCCCGGAGGACTCCGCCATCTCCTCGAGGTAGAGCCGGGTCTCGTTGGTGAACTTGCAGAAGTTCACCTTGAAGCCGTGGCTGCTGCCGCCGAGCATGTGGATGTTCGCGCCGGCGCAGAAGATCTTGTCCTTCAGCGAGCCGATCACGAGGGCCCGGACCTCCGGGTGCCCGAACCGAAGGCGCTGGACGGCGTCCGCCAGCTCGATGTCGACGCCGAGGTCGTAGGAGTTCAGCTTGAGCTGGTAGCCCGGTGCGAGGCCGCCGCTCTCCTGAACGTCCATCCAGAGTCGAGCCACGTCGCCGAGCACCTCCAGCTTCCAGTGCCGATAGCGGGAAGGGTGCGTTTCGAAGGAGATGGGATCCATGGGGCGCGAGCCTAAGGGGATCCCCCCTCCAGCGGCAAGCGCTTCGGGCTCTCGGAGGCGAATGTTGCCGCATCGGTCGCCCGACCGATGCAGCTCCGCAGGCCGGTTCCCTACGCTCGCCCTCGTTCACGCAAGAGGAGGCGAGCGATGGATCATCCGACGTCGAAGCGCGGCCAGCAGGGGCAGGCCCTCACCGAATACGCGCTGATCGCCACGGTTCTCGTGGCCTCGGTCTGGGTCGCCGCCGGTCCGCTGGGCCTGCTCGCCGGTCTGCGGCGGTACTTCTCGTCCATCCACTTCGTCCTGTCCCTGCCGCTGCCGTGAGCGCGCCGCCCCTCCAGCCGGCCCGCCCCTTGAGGTGGATCAAGTTCGGCGCCGGGGTCGCCGCCGGCGCCTTCGCCATGGCGATCGCGGCCCCGTCCTGGGAGGCGGCGTGGTTCACCGGGCCGTACGCGGAGCTGGCCGCTCCCTCCCGACTGGTGCCGGGCCTCGCGCTGGGCGTGTTCGTCGCCGCCGCTTGGGCCTGGCTCGTGCTGGACGCGGCTCTCGACGTCCGTGCCCCCCGGGGACTCCTCGCCGCGCTGGTCGGCGCTGGAGTGGCCGCCGCGTCGGCTCCGTCGATCTACGCCACCCCAGGCGCGGAGCGTCCCGCGGCGCAGCTCCTCGCGCCTGCCCTCGAGTCCGCGCGTGCAGCCGCGGCGGCCGGCCTCGCCCAAGGGGCCTCGCCCGGCGCGCTGCGGGAGCGGGTCGCGGCGCGCCTGCCTGCCCCGGCCCACGTCGATCGCTGGCTCCGCCCGGTTCCCTTCGGCGCGGTGGTCCTCGAAGGGCGCGACGGCCCGGTGGTCGCGCCGCGCCCCGGCGACCCGCCGGGGACCGTCTACCTCGCTCTCGCCGCCGGCGGCGACGCCGGCTGGCTCACCGCCTCGATCCTCGACGGCGGCCGAATCTCGATCCTCCGCGACGCCGGCGCTCCGCTCGTCCTGGGCGTGGTCGCTTGCGCGGCGGACCCTTCCGGAGGTGCAGGATGTTGAAAGGTCGCACACCCCTCGTCGCCGCCGCCGGCCTCGCCCTCCTGGCGGGTGTCGTGGCCTTCCTCTCCCTCCAGGCCCGGGACCGCGAGATCCGCGAGGGCTGGGAGCTCGTGCCGGTGCTCGTCGCGTCCGCGGACGTCGAGGAGGGGACGGCAATCACCTTCGAGGTGCTGGCGACCTCGCGGATCCCCGAGCAGTTCGCCACGGCCTCCGTGGTCAAGCCCGACTACGCCGAGAGCATCGTCGGCCAACGGGTGCTGGTGCCGCTGCGGGCGGGGGATCCGATCCTGTGGTCCCACTTCGAGACCGCCCGCGGCCTCGACAAGCTCTCGAACGGGATCATGCGCAAGGGCCGCGCGATCACCGTCCCCGTCACCGATCGCTCGTCGGTCGGCGGGTGGATCCGGCCCAACGATCACGTCGACGTCATCGGCACCTTCCGGGATCCCGCCACCCAGGAGATGGTCAGCGTCACCCTGCTGCAGAACGTCCTCGTCCTCGCCACCGGCAAGTCGTCGGGTGCGCTCCCAGGAGATGGCGGCCGCTACGGCGACATCTCGCTCCTGGTCCTCCCCGAGGAGGCGGAGATCCTGGTCCTCGCGCAGGAGCTCGGCTCGATCACCTTCGTGCTGCGCAACCCCGAAGAGCTCGACCTCGAGGAGGACCGCGGCAGGGCCACCATCGGCACGCTCCTCACGGGCGAGCGGACGAAGGCGCTGCGGCAGCTCCGCTACCAGACCATCCAGGTGATCCGCGGCTCCACGTCGGGTGCGGAGCGCTCTGGCGCCCTGGGGATGCCGTGATGGACGCCGCGGTCAACGCGCTGGCGGCGGCCCTCGCGGCGGCGTCGGTCTTCCTCTTCGGCTGGCTCGCGACGGGGATCGTCGCGTCCGCGGCGCGGCGCCTCCAGGATCGCTACACCGTCCGCTCGGTGGGGGAGCTGAGGGACCTGCTCCTCTTCGTGGATGGAAAGGCCCTCGCGGTGCTGGGGCTCTGCGTCGGCGCGCTCCTCTTCGGCTTCGGGCTGCTGGCGGGCTCCGGCATGGTCGCGACCTTGGGCGGCCTCTCGGGCGCCGTGGCGCCGTGGTGGATCGTCCGCGGATACCGGTCGCAGCGGATCGTCTCCTTCGAGCGCCAGCTCGTCGACGCCCTCCAGGCCCTTTCCAACGCCTTTCGGGCCGGGCTCACCTTGCCGCAGGCCCTCGACTCCCTGGCGAGGGAGGCGCCGTTCCCGCTGGGGCCGGAGCTCGCCCTGGTGGTCAAGGAGCTCAAGCTCGGGGTCCCGACCGAGGTCGCCCTCGACAACCTGGCCTCCCGGGTGGACTCGGCGGACCTGGCGCTGGTGGTCGTCTCCACCAACACTGCCCGCCAGCTCGGCGGGAACATGGCGGAGTTGTTCGAGACCATCTCGGGGACCATCCGCGAGCGCTTCCGGCTCCAGGGGAAGATCGCGGCGCTTACGTCCCAGGGGCGGATGCAGGGCTGGGTGGTGGCGGCCCTCCCGCTGCTGCTGGGGCTCGCCATGCGGTGGATGCGCCCCGACCTCGTGGACCCGATGCTCGATCACCCCTTCGGCTGGATCCTGGTGGCGCTCGTCGTGGTGCTCGAGCTGGTCGGGTTGCTGCTCATCCGGCGCATCGTCGCCGTCGACGTCTAGGAGAACGCCGTGGCCTCCTTCGGAATCTGGATCTCGATCCTGCTCGGCATGGGCGCCGCGTACTGCGCTGCCCTCGCCGCCGCCGGCTGTTGGAGCGGGGGCTTCGCCGCCGAGCTGCGCCGGAGCGAGGGCCCGCTGCTGGCGAAGGTCCGGGCGGCCTCCCGCACCCGGCTCGGCCCCATCACCAGGAGGCGCGTCCCGGCGTCGTGGCTCGCGTGGCTTCGCCTCCGGATCGTCCGAGCGGGCGATCCCGCCGACCTCCTCCCAGAGGAGCTTTTGTGGCTCTCTTGTCTCGGCGGAATCGTGGGCGGCGCGTTCGGCATCCTGCTCGCGGCAGCGCTCGGAACGGCGGTCGCGCTCCTCCCCTGCGCGATCACCGGCGCGGCGCTCCCGCACCTGCGGCTGCGCGAGGCGATAAAGGGGCGGCAGCTGCGCATCGTCCGCGAGCTGCCCTTCGCCCTCGACCTCCTCACGCTGTCGGTGGAGGCGGGGCTCGACTTCGCCGGCGCCCTCGGAAAGGTGGTGGAGAAGGGCCGCCCCGGGCCGCTGAGGGACGAGCTGGGCCTCGTGCTCCGCTGCCTGCGGATGGGGCGCACCCGCGAGGAGGCGCTCCTCGAGGTGATCCCCCGGGTCGACCTGCCGGTGATGACGTCGGTGGTCACCTCGCTCGTGCAGGCGGATCGGATGGGGACCAGCCTCGGCAAGACCCTGCGGATCCTCTCGGGGCAGCTCCGCGCCGACCGGACGCAGCGCGCCGAGAAGCTGGCCGGCGAGGCGCCCGTGAAGATGCTCTTCCCGCTGATCGCGTTCATCTTCCCCACGGTCTTCCTGGTGCTCTTCGGCCCGATCGTCTTCGCGATGACCCTCGGTGGAGTGGGGGAGTGACCATGCCGAACCTCCTCTCCCTCCTCCCGATCAAGGGCGCGGTGGTGCGGCCGGCGCTAGTCGCCGCTGCCTTCGCGGCGGCGCTGGCAGCGGGCTACTCGAGCGCGCAGCGGTATGCCCCACCGGCGCCCCTCTCGATCGAGGTCCACGCGTCGGAGCTGGCCGGCGACGAGATCTTCGGCCCGGGCCGGGAGGCCACGCACCCTTCCGCGGAGCGGGTGACCTTCATGCTTCCCCTCGTGATCGCGGACACCGGCCCGGCCCAGGTCCGCCTCCGCTACGCGGTGGCCCGGACCGCGGAGGAGCGGATCGAGATCCACGTGGAAGATCGACCGGTCGCGTTTGCGGGGCCGTCCTCCGACGGGTGGCGCGACGGACGCGAGCTGCCGATCCCAGCGGAGCTGATCCGATCCGGCGCCGGGCTGCGCGTCTCGTTCGTCGATGCGCTCCACGGCGTCGCGTCGGGGCCTGCAGACTGGAACGTCGCGATCCCGGAGCTCGTGGTGGATCCGATCCCCTCCTGCGCCGCCGCCACGTGCCTCGAGCAGGCGGAGCGGCTCCACGCCCTGGGCCTGCGGGAGTTCGAGGCGAAGGCCCTCGGGCCCAGGAACCTCTTCGACTCCTGGATCCACCTCCACCAGGCGGCGCTCTTCCTCGAGGCGATGGGCGAGGAGTCCTCCGCGCTGCCACGGACCCGATCGCTGCGGGATCGGGCCCGCGGCGAGCTGGACGATCGGTGCTCGTCCCTTCGCTTCACGGTGATGCGGAGCGTGGCCCTGGAGGACCGCGCCAAGGCAAAGCGGGCGGCGGACGAGATGCTCCGCAGCTTTCCGGAGAGCCAGCATCCCTGCCACGACACGGGGAAGCGGATGCTCGCCCTCCTCGCCGACACGGAGGCGCCATGAGCCTGGACGAGACGGTCCCCGACATGGAGATCCCGGCTGCAGCCAAGAGGCGTTGGGCGAGCGATCGGACGGTGGCGGATCTTCCCGTCCCCGCGGCGTCGTGGCGAGAGCGGACGCTCGCGGACGCGACGCCGCCGGACGCGATCCCATCGGCGATCGCGCCGGCCTTCGACGGCGGCCTCGCCGCAGCCGGGACGGGGGCGATCCTCACTCGCAGACACGAAATCACGGCGCCCGACGCCGTCGCGCTTCACTCCCTCGAGGGCGACTGGCCCGCCGGCGGCATCACGCCTCCGGACGGCGTCGCGGCGATCGGTGGGGGCAAGCCCCGTGGTCTCGACCGCGGGGCCGACCTCCCGAGCCCCACCACACGACCCGCCGAGCCCCTGCCTCGATGGCTCCATTCGCTCGGGAACCCGCTCGTCGCGAACGGCGGAAACGGTCGGCGCCTTGGCCTTCGCTCCGGCGCGTGGATCGGGTGCGTCGTCTTCGTGCCGGTGGCGGTCCTCACGGCGGTGCTCGCCTCGTCGGCAGGGCGCTCCGCGGCGGCGCCAGCTCCCGAGGCCCTCTGGGCGGAGGGGCCCTCGGCCCCCATCCTCTTCGAAGCGGCGCTCGATGCGATCCGCGACGACGGCTGGGACGAGGCGATCCGTCTCCTGGAGCGGGGCGCAGCGCTGGATCCTTCACGGGAAGAGATCGCCCGCTACCTTGAGAGCGCCCGGCAGGAGCGCCTCGCCGCCGAAGCGGTCGCGGATGCGCGGCGCTGCCTGGAGGAAGGGGACGGCGCGTGCGCGGAGGCGGCGCTGGGGCGGGTGCCCCCCGAATCCCTCGTCACGGAGCGCCACGTCGGCGCGCTCCGAGAGCGCCTCGCCACGGTGACCGAGCCTGACGAATCGCACGAAGATGCACGCGCATTCGCCGGCTCGAGCATGGAGGTCGGCGCGAAGGCGGATCTTTCGAAGCTCGAGTCCTCCCTCCGGCACGAGCGAGGCGCGGCGAGGGTGAAGCCGGCGAGCCGGAGGATCCCAGGGGCCGGGGCGCCAACGGGCGTGGCGGCGCGGCGGCAGGCTTCGCCGGGCGGAGCGCCCCGGGGCCCCGCAGCGATCGACGAAGGCAGCCGATCCCGGGGCGGCGCCCTTGCAGCCGTCCGGATGGTGCAGGCCGGCGTACGGGCGCGCCTCTCGGACGACCTGGAGCTCGCCGCCGAGCGCTTCTCCCAGGCCCTCGTAGCCGATCCGGCGAACGCAGCGGCCCGCGCCGAGCTGGACGCGCTCCGGGGGAGGCTGCCGGAGATCTTCCGCCGCGCCTACGCCCGAATGGAGGGCGAGCCGGAGCGGGCGGCGAGGGGGATGCGTCTGGTCGCGCGCCTCGCGCCAGCAGGCGATCCCCTGCGGGGCAAGGCGGAGAAATGGCTCGCCAGGCTCCCCGCAGGCAGCGCCCGCTGACGTATAGTGACCCCGTTTCCGCGACTCCTCCCTCCTGCCGGGCTCTCTGGTTGGCCACGCGATCCCAGCTCGATCTCTTTGGAAAGGCGCTCCCCGGCGAAGGCGAGGGAGACGGGGAGGCCATGCCCGCCAAACGCCCGACCGCCAGGGGCCCCAGAGCGCCGAAGCCGCCGAAGCCGCCGGAGGGCGCCGCCGGCCCGCCTCCCGCCGCAGCGCCGGCGCCGGTCCAGCAGGGCCCGAAGGTCTACGGCGTCGGCGAGCTTGCCCGGCAGATCAAGGGCACCCTCGAGGCCGAGTTCGGCGAGGTGCTGGTCCGCGGCGAAATCTCGAACCTGCGGCAGCCCGGCTCCGGGCACCTCTACTTCAGCCTGAAGGACGACGCCGGGAGCCTGCGCGCGGTGCTCTTCCGAGGGCAGGCCCGGCTCCTCCGGTTTCGCCCCGACAACGGCCAGGAGGTCGTCGCCCGGGGACGGGTGGGCTTCTACGAGGCAAGCGGCGACGCCCAGCTCGTCTGCTCCTGGCTGGATCCAGTCGGCGCCGGCGCGCTCGCGCTGGCCTTCGAGCAGCGCAAGGCGAAGCTCGAGGCAGAGGGGCTCTTCGACAGGGCCCGCAAGCGGCCGCTCCCGTTCCTCCCCAGGCGCGTCGGCGTGGTGACGAGCCCGACGGGCGCCGCCATCCACGACTTCGTCCGGATCCTCCACCGCCGCTTTCCCCGAATCGAGGTGCTGATCGCGCCCGCGAGGGTGCAGGGCGCAGGCGCCGCCGAGGAGATCGCCGCGGGGGTGGAGCGGCTGGGGAAGCGCGGCGACTGCGACGTCGTGGTGGTGACCCGCGGCGGCGGCTCGATCGAGGATCTGTGGGCCTTCAACGAGGAGGTCGTGGCCCGGGCGATCGCCGCATGCCCCGTCCCGGTGGTGTCCGCCGTGGGCCACGAGGTGGACGTGACCATCGCCGACTTCGTGGCGGACGTGCGGGCGCCGACGCCCTCCGGTGCGGCGGAGATGATCGCGCCGGTGGAGCGGGAGCTGCGGGCGGGGCTCGCGGTGGCCCGCTCCCGCCTCCACCGCGCAGCGGCGGGCGGGCTGGACGCGCGGCGGGCGAGGGCCCACCGCCTGCTGGCGCGGCTCGGGGATCCTTCCCGAAGGATCGCGGACGAGCGCCTGTCCCTGGACGGCCTCAGGCAGCGGGCCTGCGAGGCCGTCCGCGGGCAGCTCCGGGACGAGAGGCGCGGCCTCGCCGGGAGGCAGGAGTCGCTCCGTCGGACGAACCCGGTGGCGAAGCTGCAGCTCCAGTCGCGGCGCCTCGCCCAGCTCGCCGAGCGGCTGCGGCACGCCGGCCGCGCCGCCGCACCCCGCCGCCGCGAGGCACTGCGCCTCCTCGCCCGGGAGCTGCGCAGCCCGCGGGAGCGCATCCTCCGCGAGTCGCGGCGCCTGGGCGCGCTGCGGGAGCGCCTGGACGGCGCCACCTCGAGGGACGTGCGCGAGAGACGATCGCGCCTCGAGGAGCGCGCCGCCGAGCTGCGCGCGCTGTCGCCGCTGCGGGTGCTCGCGCGAGGCTACTCGATCGCCTTCGCGGCCAGCGGCGCGGTGCTCCTGCGGGCGGCCGACGCGAAGGCCGGCGACCGCCTCCACCTGGAGCTCCACGACGGCGCGCTCGAGGTGGAGGTGAAGGGCGACGCTCCGCCGCGGAAGCCGTCGCCGATTGACCCTCGAAAGGGCGGACGCTAAACGTCCGCGACGATCCCCGAAAGGACCTCCCGTGGCGAACGAAGAACGACCCGAAGCGGCCCTGGACGACGTGGCCTACGAGAAGCTGATCGACGAGCTCGATGGCGTCGTCCGCCAGCTGGAGGCGAGCGAGCTCTCGCTCGAGGAATCGTTGAAGGCGTTCGAGCGGGGCGTGAAGCTCGCCAAGGCCGCCGAGGATCGGCTGGATCGCGCGGAGCAGCGGGTGGAGGTGCTGATGCAAGGCGACCGCCGACAGCCGCTGCCGCCCCAGGAGGGCGCGGAGCGTGCGAAGGGTCGCGCCGACGCCGGGGACGACATCCCCTTCTGACGTCCCCCGGAGCCGTCGGCCTCGCGGGGGCGGCGGAAAAGCGGACGACTGATCGACACGATCGCCTGGAGACGAGTTCGTGAAGCGTAGAGGCGTTGCATGAGTGAGACCGTGGGATTCGATCTGGGGCGCTATCTGGAGGAGCGGCGGCGCCTCGTCGACGTCCTCCTGGATCGCGCCGCCACGCGGTGGGAGGCGGACGTGCCCGCGCGCCTGGCGGAGGCGATGCGTTACGGCCTCCTCGGCGGCGGCAAGCGGCTGCGGCCCCTGCTGTGCCTGGCGGCGTTCGACGGCTGCGGCGGGGACCAGGGAGCGCGGCCGATCGCCGAGGACTTCGCCGTAGCGGTGGAGCTCGTCCACGCGTACTCCCTCGTGCACGACGACCTGCCCGCGATGGACGACGACGATCTCCGCCGGGGCAGGCCGACCTGCCACAAGGTCTACGGCGAGGCGACCGCGATCCTGGCGGGCGACGCACTCCTCACCGAGGCGTTCGGCGTTCTCGCCGCCGGAGACGAGCCCGCCCGAGGCAGGCTGTGCAGGCTTCTCGCCGCCGCCGCGGGCGGCGTGGGGATGGTGGGCGGCCAACAGCTCGACCTCGAGATGACCGGGCGGGTCGCCGGGGACGGCCCGCTGCCGCCGCTGCCCGCGATCGAGGAGATCCACCGGCGCAAGACCGGGGCCCTCCTCGCCGCGGCCGCCGAGGGAGGCGCCATCGCCGCCGGCGCTCCGGACGACCGGGTGGCGTCTTTGCGCCGGTATGGGCAGGCCCTCGGCCTCGCGTTCCAGATCGCCGACGACGTGCTGGACGTGGTGGGCGACGCCGCCTCCACCGGGAAGTCCGCGCGGAGCGACCAGGCGAAGGGGAAGCCGACGTATCCCGCCCTGGTCGGGCTCGAGAAGGCCCGCGAGCTGGCGGCGAAGGCCCGCGACCGCGCCGTGGAGGCCGTCGCGCCGTTGGGCGGGCAGGGCACGGCCCTGAAGGCGCTCGCCTTCTACGCGAGCGAGCGGGCGCGGTAGGGCGTGCCTTCGTTCCGGCGACCGGCTCCGGTATGAGGCCGAAGGCCGATCGGTCGAATGAAAACCGCCAGGGTGGCTCGGGAGGCCGGCGCGCGAAGGCTTGCACAGGCCCGGGGGACCGTCGAGGCGACCTGGGGCTTGCCTGGCCCGCGCGGGTAGGGCAAGGGATGGCCGGATGGGTTGCATCCCGCCCTCCCGCGTGTTGATGGCTGGCTGTGGATTTTTCCGGCCCGATGGCCGCCCGGGTCGAGACGGTTTCGACGCACGCCGGGCGGCGCACATGGCCGGACGGAGATGAGAATGGCGCTTCTCGAGACGATCGATGGCCCCGAGGATCTGAAGCGGCTCCGGGAGGATCAGCTCCCCGCCCTGTGCGCCGAGCTGCGCGACGAGATCATCGCGACCTGCGCCGCCGGCAACGGCGCGCACCTCGGCGCGTCCCTGGGCGCGGTCGAGCTCGTGGTCGCGATGCACTACGTCTACGACAGCCCCCGCGACCGCCTCGTCTTCGACGTCGGCCACCAGGCCTACGCCCACAAGCTCCTCACCGGCCGCCGCGCCGAGTTCCGCTCGATCCGCAAGGAGGGGGGCCTCGCAGGCTTCCCGGAGCGCGCCGAGTCGGAGCACGATCAGTTCGGCGTCGGCCACGCGTCCACCGCGATCTCGGCGGCCCTCGGCATGATCGAGGCGAAGCGCACCAAGGCCGAGGTGGGCAAGGTGATCGCCCTGGTGGGCGACGGCAGCCTCACCGGCGGCGTCGCCTTCGAGGGGCTGAACCAGGCCGGCTACCTGGAGCGGGATCTCGTCGTCCTCCTCAACGACAACGAGATGTCGATCAGCCCCAACGTCGGCGCGCTCTCGGAGTGGTTCTCGAAGAAGTTCGCCGGGCACACCTTCAACCGCTGGCGGCGGAACGTGAAGGACGTGCTGCACGCGCTCCCGCGCGGGGAGCAGGCGATCGAGGGGATCCGCCGCGCGATCGACTCGTCGAAGGCGCTGCTCACCCCGGGGATCCTCTTCGAAGGCCTGGGCTTCCAGTACATCGGCCCCACCGACGGCCACGACGTGGTCTCGATGGTGCGGATCCTCCGGCAGGTCTCGGAGGAGATCGAGGGGCCGGTGGTGATCCACGCCCGCACCACCAAGGGCAAGGGCTACGCGCCGGCGGAGAGCGATCTGCGCACCCGCGGCCACGGCCTCGCGAACTTCGAGGTGGCCACCGGCCGCTCGATCGCGAAAAAGCCGAAGATCCCGAACTACACCGACTTCTTCGCCGAGGCGGTCTCCGAGCACATGGCGAAGGACGCCAACGTCCTCGCGATCACCGCGGCGATGCTGGAGGGGACGGGTCTCGTCAAGACGAAGGAGCGGTTCCCCGACCGCGTGTACGACGTGGGGATCGCCGAGCAGCACGCGGTGACCTTCGCCGCGGGCATGGCTTGCGAGGGGATGCGGCCCATCGTCGCCATCTACTCCACCTTCCTGCAGCGGGCGTACGACCAGATCATCCACGACGTGGCGCTGCAGAACCTGCCCGTGTCGTTCGCCCTGGATCGCGGCGGCCTGGTCGGCGCCGACGGAAAGACGCACCAGGGCGCGTTCGATCTCGCCTACCTGCGCTGCATCCCCGGCATGGTGGTGATGGCGCCTGCCGACGAGCAGGAGCTGCGCAACATGATCGCGACCTCGCTCGCGATCGACGCGCCGACCGCCTACCGCTTCCCCCGTGGCTCCGCGGTCGGCGTGCCCGTCGGCCCCCCGCAGATCCTCGAGGTCGGCAAGGGACGGATCGCGCTCTCCACCGGGCCCAAGCCCGACGCGCTGATCGTGGCGGTGGGCACCATGGTCCACCCGGCGATCCAGGCGGCGAAGGCGCTGCAGTCGGAGGGCGTGCGCGCGGTGGTGGTGGATCCCCGCTTCGTGAAGCCGCTCGACGCCGAGCTGATCTGCGACCTCGCGTCCCAGGCGGGCAGGGTGGTGACGGTCGAGGAGGGCTGCCTGCCGGGCGGGTTCGGCTCGGCAGTGCTGGAGCTCTTCCAGGAGCGCGGCCTGCTCGTGCCCACGGAGCGACTCGGCCTCCCCGACGAGTTCGTCGCCCACGGGAACGCCGACCAGCAGAAGTCCCGCTTCGGCCTGGACGCCGAGGGGATCGCCGCAGCGGTCCGCCGCGTGATCGATCTGCCCCAGGGCGCCAAGGGCGCTCGGGCGGGCTGACGAAGAGGTCGCGAGAGCGCGCGACGCCCGGAAGATCGATGGCCAAGAAGGATCGCATCGACAAGCTCCTCGTCGAGCGGGGCCTCGCCGAGACCCGCACCCGCGCCCAGGCCCTGGTGATGGCGGGCGAGGTGCTGGCCGGCGATCACCGGGTGGACAAGCCCGGGCAGCTCGTGGACGTGGAGCTCCCCATCCGCCTCAAGGGCGAGGGGATCCGCTGGGTGTCGCGGGGCGCGCTCAAGCTCGAGGCGGCGCTCGACCGGTTCGGGATCGATCCGTCCGGCTGGACCTGCGTCGACCTCGGCGCCTCCACCGGCGGCTTCACCGATCTGCTCCTCGACAGGGGCGCCGCCGCGGTCTGGGCGGTGGACGTGGGCTACGGCCAGCTCCACGAGAAGCTGCGCCGCGACCCCAGGGTGCATTCCTTCGAGCGCAGGAACGCGCGGCACGTCACGCTGGAGGAGCTCGGCGCGGAGCCCTTCGACCTCGCGGTGATGGACCTCTCCTTCATCTCGCTGTCGCTGGTGCTCCCGGCCGCCCGGGGCCTGTTGAAGCCGGGCGGGCAGCTCGTGATGCTGGTGAAGCCCCAGTTCGAGGTGGGCCCTGCCGACGTGGGCAAGGGCGGCGTGGTCCGGGATCCGGAGAAGCGCCAGGAGGCCATCGATCGGATCGAGGACGGATGCCGATCGCTGGGCCTGGAGGTGGGAGGCGTGGTCGATTCGCCGATCCTCGGCCCTGCGGGGAACCGGGAGGCCCTGCTCTGGGCGAAGCTCCCCGCCTGACGGCGCAGGTGCAGGCAAATCCTCAAGTTCCGCAATTCTCCAAAATCTTGACCCATGCCCGTCGCCGCCGCTAGGTTGGGACCAACCAACCGACGGGGCGCAAGGCTCGTGCATGGCCAAGTATTTCACGACGTTCGAAGCGAGCCGCCTCCTGGGGGTCTCGCTCCCGACGATCGTCAACTGGGTGAAGGCGAACCGGCTCAAGGCCCACAAGACGCCTGGCGGGCACCGCCGCATCTCCCGGGACGACCTCCTCAAGTTCCTCCAGAAGTACAAGATGCCCGTCCCCAAGGAGCTCGGCGACGAGGAGACCTCGTCCACCCGCGTCCTGGTGGTCGACGACGAGCCCGACGAGCGGGAGCTCCTCCGCGCGGTCCTGGAGCACGCCGGCTTCGAGGTGCAGCTCGCCCCCAGCGGCTTCGACGCGGGCCTGCTGGTGGGGACCTTCCGACCCAACCTGGTGATCCTCGACCTCGTGATGCCGGGGATGGACGGGTTCGCGGCGCTCTCGTCCCTCCGCGCCCGCGACGAGACGGCGGACACGCCGGTGATCGCCTGCAGCGGCCTCGCCGACGAAGACACGGCCAGGAAGGTCGAGGCGGCGGGGTTCGACGCCCACGTGGTCAAGCCCTACCGGCACGAGGTGCTCCTCGCCGCCGTGGAGCGGCTGGTCGGGTCGAGGCCGGCCCGGGAGAAGACCGGCTCCGGCGGGTGACCCCGCAAGGGAGGAGAGGCGCCTCCCGGGGCCGGGTGGTGTAGGATCCCTCGGATGCGCTCCTTCTCTCGATCGCTGTGTGCGCTGCCCCTGATGGCTGCGATCGCCGCGCCGATGGGCACCCGCGCCGAAGAGGGGGCCCCCGAGGCGATCGAAGCCGTCGTGCCTGGGGTCGCAGACGACCATCCGCGCCGGCCGGCCGTGGATCCGGAGGCGATGGAGGAGGCCCTCCACCCTGGCGCCGAGCCCGCGTACGCGAGCCCCAACGCCTACCGCCACTATTTGCGCGCGAAGGTCGCGGAGGCGAGCGGCGACGCGACGGCGGCCATCGACGAGCTGCGGCTCGCGCTCGCGTTCGATCCGGAGTCCGCTGAGCTGCAGCTCGCGATCGGCTGGATCCACGCGCGGGAGGGGCACCTGGGCGCCGCTGCCGCCGCTGCCGAGCGGGCGGTGCGCCTCGAGCCCCGCCGGTGGGAGGCGCATCTGCTCCTGGGCAAGGTCCGGGTGGAGCAGAAGGCGAGGAAGGAGGCCGCGGCGTCGCTGACCCGGGCCGTGGGCCTGGCGGCGGCGGAGCCCGGTGGCCGCGAGCGCCTGGAGCGGTTCCTCACGCGCTTCGGCGATCCGACGCTGCGCGAGGCGGTCGAGGCGCGGGTGCAGGAGGCCAACGCAGCAGCCGGCGCCAGGGCCGACCAGGGGAGGTAGGCGTGGACGCGATCCCCAGGCAGGAGGTCGTAGCCCGGGGCGAGGGTGGCGTGCCGCTCTTCTGCAGGCGGGTCGGATCCGAGCACGCCGCGGGCCACCTGATCTTCGTCCATGGCTACGGCGAGCACGCCGGGCGGTACCTGGAGCTCTTCGATGCCCTGGCGCTGTCTGGTTCACTCTGCGTTCATGCGCTCGATCTGCGCGGGCACGGGCGCTCCGGCGGGAGGCCGGGCTTCGTGGAGCGGTTCGACGACTACCTCGACGACGTGGACGTGCTCGCCGAGCGGATCCCCGCGGATCGCCCGGTCTTCGTCATGGGCCACTCCATGGGCGGCCTGGTGCTGGCCCGATGGCTGGAGGAGGGACGCGGCGCGGCGGCGGGCGCCGTGTTCGCGTCGCCCTACCTGCGGCTGGCCCGCCCGCCGCCTCCGCTGAAGGTGGCTATCGGCAGGGCGATCGGGCTCGCGATCCCGTGGATCCGGTTGCCGAGCGGCCTGCGGATCGAGGACCTCACCCGCGATCCCGGCTGGCGCGTGGCCACCCGTCGCGATCCGCTCTACCGGACGATCGCGACGCCGCGGTGGTTCGACGAGAGCAACGCGGCCCAGGCCCTCGCGCTGGCGGAGGCCGGCCGGATCGCGGCGCCGTCGCTGGTCCTCGTCCCGGAGGCGGACGCCATCGCCTCGCCCGACGCCGCCCGCGCGTTCTTCGCCGCCCTGGGCGCGGCCGACAAGCGCTTCGTCACCTACGCCGGCGCGCGGCACGAGCTCTTCCACGAGCTGCCGGACACGCGCCGGGAGGCGATCGCCGAGGTGGAGCGCTTCGTGTCCGCGCGCCTTTCGGCGTCGGGGATCGCCGGCACGATGTGATAAGGCGTCTTCGCATCGAGGGCGTCACTCGCGAACCGACGCGAGCCGTCGACGCTTCGGCGAGGGAGTCGCATGGTCAGCGCCCAGATCCCGGCCGGGACGACGATCAAGGGAGAGATCGAGGCGCGGGGTGATCTCGTTGTCTCGGGGCGGATTGAGGGGATCGTGCGGGTGGCCGGATCCTTGCGCGTGGAGGCCGGCGGCGAGGTCGAGGCCCAGGTGCACGCGGCGCGGGCGCAGATCGGTGGCGAGGTGAAGGGAGACGTCGTCGCCACCGAGTCGATCCATCTCCTCGCCGGATGCCGCGTCGAAGGGGAGCTGCGCGCACCGCGGCTCGACATCGAGGAGGGCGCGGTGGTGCGTGGCTCGGTCGTGCTCGGCGAGGGCGCGAACGCGGTCACCCAGACCGCTCCGATCGACGGTCCACCGCCGATGCCGGCGTCGGCGCTCGCGATGGGCGAGCGGCGCAAGCGGATCGTCGTCCCGCCACCGAACGATTGACGTAGGATGCGCGAGCGAAGATGGCCCCTCCTCTGAAGCCCCTGCGGGAACTCTCGTACGTTCCCTTGGCCGACGTCGGCGTCGACGGCACCTTCCGGCTTCGGCACCCCGGCGACGTCTCGTCCCTCGCCCGATCGATCGCGCAGGTCGGTCAGCTCTTTCCCGTGGACGTACGGGAGACCGAGGGCGGCCTCCAGGCCCTCGCTGGCTTCCGACGCCTCGAGGCGCTGCGGCTCCTGCAGCGCAACCGCGTGCTGGTGCGCAACCACGGGCCGCTCTCGGACGCCGCCGCCGCAACGGTGGCCGCCGCCGATGCGATCGACAACCGGGCCCTCGCGCTGGAGGATCTGCGGGAGCTCCACGATCGCTACGTCGCCATGGGCTGGGGCACGCCCTCGCTCCTGGAGCTCATCGGCCGCTCGATCGAGAAGGAGGGCGAGCGCCTCGAGGATCTCGCCGCGAAGCTGAAGGGCGAGGCGCCGCCGGATCGCAGCATCCCGGACGAGGACGGCGACGAAGAGGTCTCTCCTGCGCGCGACGCCGGCGCCGCGGCGGCGCTCGCGCCGCTGCCGCTCGATCCGCCAGCCGCGCCCCGCCTCGGGCCGGTGGACGCCGACGGCGGGGCGGAGGTGACGCCGGACGAGCTCGCCAGGCAGATCGCCGCGCGCCTCTCGGAGGCCACACAGGATCTCGCCGCGCTGGCCGAGCACTGGAGCCTAGTGCCCTCGGGCCTGCGGGCGATCCTCACCGATCAACTCGACTACTACGGCCGGCTCGGGAGCTGGCTCGATCCCTTGGACGGAGACGAAAAGTGACCCCTTCCCTCGACAACGATCGCCAGCGCCTCCTCGATCTCCTGCGCGCGCTCTCCTTCGAGCGCCGCAAGGTGACCCTCGCCTCGGGGCGCGAGTCGGACTTCTACGTCGACTGCAAGCGCACCAGCCTCACGGCGGAGGGGCACTGGCTCATCGGCAGGCTCCTCCTGGATCGGATCCTCCGCCACGATCCGCAGGTGACGGCGGTGGGCGGGCTCACCCTCGGCGCCGACCCGATCGCGTCGGCGGTGTCGATGGCGAGCTGGCTGGCGGCGCGGCCGCTCCACGGCTTCCTCGTCCGCAAGGAGGTCAAGGGGCACGGCACCGGACGGTGGATCGAGGGTCCCGCTTTGCAACCGGGCAGCCGAGTGGCCATCGTCGAGGACGTGGTGACGACCGGCGGATCCGGCCTCAAGGCGTGCGAGAAGGCGGAGGGCGCGGGCCTGGTGGTGAGCGGGGTCTTCGCCCTCGTCGATCGCCTTGAAGGCGGCAGGGAGGCCGTGGAGGCCCGTGGCTACCGTCTCGAGTCCCTCTTCGACCGCGGCGACTTCCTGGAGGAAGTGCGCTGATCGCCAGGGCGCGCCTTGCCCGCAGACCCCGAGGGGCGCCGCGAAGGGGTCGAATTCGATCGCCGCGCTCTTGATGGTGGCCGCGATCGGCTGCGCCACCGGGGGCCTGCGCCCCGGGGTGCGCGGCGACACCGTCCCCAGGCTCGACGACCCCAGCTACCAGAAGGAGCTCGAGCGCGCGACGCGGTTCGAGTCCTGTTACGACGGCCTGGACGCGCGGGCCTTCTTCGGGATCACCTTCGAGAGCGACGAGTTCCGCAAGGCGAGAGCCGTCGCGACGGCCCGCATGCAGGGGATGTCCCGTGACGACGAGGAGGCGCTCCTCGCCCGCGAGCAGGAGGAGGGCGCGTGGACCCTGGAGTTCCTGGTCAGCCTCTACACGCCGCGGCTCCCGTGGAACGACATGACCTCGGAGCGCTCCATCTGGGCGATCGAGATCCCGCGGGTGGGTGAGTCGCCGGTGACCCCGACCTCCATCGAGCGGATCTCTCGCCCAGACGCCAACCTGCAGGCGCTCTACCCGCACGTGTCGCCCTTCGGCGCCACCTACCGCCTGCGCTTCCCCCGCACCGACCCGGAGGGGCGGCCCGTTCCGGGGCCGGGAACGCCGGAGCTCGTCCTCCAGATCGCGTCGGCGCTCTGCACGATCGATCCGAGCTGGGCGCCGCCCGACGGCTGACGCGTTCGCCGGGCGACGGCAGCGCCGCCTCGGCTCTGCCGCGCTTCGCTCGTCGGCAGCCCGTGGGCTAAACGCTCGTGCGCGCCGTCGCGCCTGCGCCGAAACGGTGGCGGGGGGCTCATCCCGCGGCTACGATGCGGCGGTTTGGAACGTATCGGTTCGAGCCTCTCGCAGCTCATGGGGATCCGGCAGGGGGAGCGGCGACGCACCGCCCTTGCCGCCGCATATCACCTCGCCTTCGTGGCGGCGGTGGTGCTGGTCAAGAGCGCCTCGAACGCGCTGGTGGTGGCGCGCTTCAAGGCGGACGCGCTCCCGATCCTGTACATCGCCAGCGCGATCTCCACCGGCCTCGCGGCGTGGGGCGCCGCGAGCTTCGATCGGCACAGGGTCCGCACGTTCCCCAGGCAGGGGTTGATCCTCGCGGCGGTCTGCCTCGCCGGCCTCGCCGGGGCGCTCGTCCTCGGCTTCCGCTCGTCCGTCATCGTCCTGTACCTCTTCGGCGAGGGCTTCGCGACGCTGGTCTCGATCCGGTTCTGGGGGGCTTCGTCGGAGCTCTTCGATCCGAGGGCAGGGCGGCGGATCTTCGGGATCCTCGGCGCAGCCGGGATGGTGGGCGCGATCGTCGCCGGTCTCGGCGCCCAGCTCCTCGGCGAGCGGATCGGCGCGGTTGGCCTCCTCCCGCTCGGCGCGGTCTGCCTGCTCGGCGGCGCGGTGGCGGCGAAGCGCCTGCGCCGGGACGTGGGCAAGGCGGCGCAGGCGAGGCGGCCCGATCGACCTTCCGGCACGAAGGAGGCCCGGTCGTACCTGCTGAAGAACCACTACCCTCGGGCCCTCGCCACGCTGATGCTGCTGCTCGCTGCGCTGACGGCGCTCGCCGACTACGTGTTCCGCCACCAGGCGGGCGAGCGCTACACCGAGGCGGAGCTGGCCGCGCTCTTCGGCGCGCTGAACCTGTGGATGGGCGTGATCTCGGTGCTCTTCCAGGTGACCGCCGCGGGGAGGATCCTCGAGCGCTTCGGCGTCTTCCGCTACCTGCTGGTGACGCCGGTCGCGAGCGCCTTCGCCGCGCTGGGGACGCTGGTGGTCCCCGGCGTCGGCCCCGCCTTCGCTCTGCGCCTGGTGGAGTCGTCGGGCAGCCTCTCGCTGAACCCGACGGCGTTCCAGCTCCTGTACGGCCCCATCCCCGACTCGCTGCGACCGCGCATCCGCTCCCTCATTGACGGCCTGGTGAAGAAGGTGGGGTTCGCCGCCGGCGGCCTCCTCCTCCTGGTGCTCGGGAGCCGCGCGGGGGTGGGGGTGCTGGTCTTCGCGGTCGTGGCGGTGGTGGCGCTCTTCGTCGTGGTGCTCACCGCCTCGCGCCGGCTCTACATCCAGGCGATCGAGGATCGGCTCGCGCCGGCGGCGAGCCGCGGAGCGGGGCATCTGGCGAGCGCCGAGGCGCGGGCGGCCCTGCGGGCGGCGCTCTCCAACGCGGATCCGGTGCGTGCCCTCACGTCGATCGCGCTGCTCCGCAACGATCCGCGCTTCGATCCCGTGCCGCACCTGCGGGCCCTCATCGAGCACCCCGACGCCCGCATCCGGCTCGCCGCGGTCCGCCTGGTGGCGGATCGCCAGGTGCCCCACGCCGTGGCCCACCTCGAGCGGCTCTTCGAGGAGGACGAGATCGAGGTGCGCTACGAGGCGGCGATCGCCCTCGGGACGCTCGCCCCGGAACGCGCCCGCGAGCTCCTGCTCCCGCACCTCACCGATCCGGACTCGCACCTCTCCGGCGCGGCCATCGCCGCGCTCGCGCCCACCGAGGGCGTCGGCGGCCCGGCCCGCCGAGCCCTCGCCGCGCGGCTGGGCGATCGGGACGCGTCGCCGGCGGAGCGGATGGAGAGCGCCAAGGCCCTGGGGAGGATGGGCCCCTCTCCCCACGCCGCGCAGCTCGCCGGCTACCTGACCGATCCCGACCCCGCCGTGAGGCGGGTCGCCTGCGCCGCGGCAGGCCGGACCCTCGAGCCGAGCCTGGTGCCGTCGCTGTGCATGCTCCTCTCCGACCGCGCGGTGCGCTCGGCGGCCCGCACCGCGCTGGCGGCGTACGGAGACAAGGTGGTGGCGCCGCTCTCCCACCTGCTAGACGATCGCAGCAGGCCGCTGGCGCTGCGCCTCGAGGTGCCGCGGGTGCTTCGCAAGATCGGCACCTCCGCCGCCGCGAGGGCGCTGCTCTTCTCCAACATCCAGGAGCACGCCTACCTGCGCTACCGCATCGCCACCAACCTCTCGCGGCTCCACGACGACCACCCCGAGATCCAGGTGGACGGCACCCGCCTCAAGGAGGCGACGCTGCGGCGGCTGCGGGCCTACCAGTATTTCCTGCCGGTGTACCGCGATCTGGAGGCGGCGCTCCCGGCCGGCTCGCTGTTGGTGCGGGCGATGGGCGACCGCATGCAGCAGAACCTCGAGGTGATCTTCCGGCTCCTGCAGCTTCGGCACCCCGAGGGCCAGATCCTCGCCGCGTGGAAGCGCTTCACCGGCGGCGACGCGCGGGAGCGGGCGTACGCGGTGGATCTGCTGGATCATCTCCTGGACGACGAGATGCGGCGCCCGATCCTGCCCGCGCTCGAGTGCTACCACAGGCTCCCGGAGGCCTGGGGCGGGGTCCCTGCGCGTATCGAGCGGGCGCCGGCGCGGGTCCTCGAGATCGCCGTCTCCGACGACGAGGTCTTGAGGGCGCTCGCCACCTTCACGGCCCGCACCGTGTGGCCCGAGAACCCGCCGCTGCCGCCGGGCGCGGAAGGAGAGAGTCAGTTGGACGCAAGCGTGATCGAGAGGGTGCTCCACCTCGAAGGAGCAGAGATGTTCGCCCGGTGCGACATCGACGACCTGCTCGCCCTCGCCACCATCGGCAAGGAGGCCTCCTTCCGGCAGGGCGAGGTGATCTTTCGCGAGGGCGAGGAGGCAGACGCGCTCTTCGTCGTCCTCGAGGGGAGGGTGCGCTTCGACAAGGGCGGCAGCGAGGTCCTCACCGTCGGGCTCCGAGACGTCTTCGGCGAGACCAGCCTGCTGGACAGCTCGCCACGCCCGGTGACGGCGACGGCGGTGTCGCCGGAGGTGCGGGTGCTCGCCATCGATCGCCAGGACTTCCTCGACCTGGTGGCGGATCGACCGGAGCTGCTCAGGGGGATCTTCGAGGCCGTCACGCGGCACCTGCGACGCCTGATCGACGTGGCCGCCGGCGGGCAGCCCGGCGAGACGTCGGCGCCCGTACGGCGGGTGTCCTGAAGAGCGACGGCCCGATCCAGGGCGACGAACGATTCGTTCACCTGCCGTGAAGGGAGGGCGCCGCGCGGCGCGGCGCCCCGGCCCGGGTCACTCGCTCGGCTGCGACCCGGGCTGCGAACCCATCTCCGAGCCCGGCTGCGTCGAACCCGGCTGCGGGGTGGCCTGGATCTGCGTCGCGACCACGTCGCTGCCGACGACCTGGAACTGGGCGCGGACCTCCATTCCGGGCTTCAGCTCGTCGGAGGAGACGTCGCGGCCGTTCATGGTCACCTTCGTCTTCTTCGATACGATCTCGAGCTCGGCGTTGGGCAGGCCCTGACGCGTGAGCGTCACCTCGTCGCTCTCCGCCTTGGAGATGGTGCCGGTCATCTCGTAGGCCTGGCCGGGGTTCTGGAACGCCTGCTGCTGGTTCGATTCGTCCGCGCCGGCGGCGAAAGGCAGCGCGAGGGCGAGCGCGAGCGTGGTTGCGAGTGCAAGTCGAGTCATCGGTTCCGTCCTCCGTGTTGGTGCACGGGAGAACCTACGGCCGGTGCCGGGAATCGAGAACCACGCCGGGCGCACGCCGCCATGGCGGCTGGCCGGGCGGACGGTCCGCGCGCCGCGCTGCCGACGGCCTCGCTTAGCCGTTGCGGGAGATGACGGTGTCCCGGAGCCAGCGGGCGTCGTCGCGCTCCGGGTGATCGGCCAGGTAGTGGAGGCCCCGGCTCTCCCTGCGCTCCAACGCCGACCGGACGACCATGTGCGCGACGTCGGCGATGTTCCGGAGCTCGATGAAGTCGCGGTTCAGCTTGTACTGCCAGTAATAGAGCCGGATCTCCTCCCGGAGCAGATCGAGGCGGGCCTTGGCGCGCTGCAGCCGTTTGGTCGTGCGCACGATGCCCACGTAGTTCCACATGAGCCTCCGGATCTCGTCCCAATTGTGCGCGACGACCACCGCCTCGTCCGGCTCGGTGGCGGAGCCCTCGTCCCAGTCCGAGACGTCCGGCGGATCGGCCACCTCGAGGGTGAGGCGCCGGGCCGCGTCCGCAGCGCGGGCGCCGAAGACCAGGCCCTCGAGGAGCGAGTTGGACGCGAGGCGGTTCGCGCCGTGCAGGCCGGTGCAGCTCACCTCGCCGATGGCCATCAGGTTGGGGACCGAGGTCCTGCCGTCCAGATCGACCAGGACGCCGCCACACTGGTAGTGGGCGGCGGGCACCACGGGGATCCCCTGGGTGGCCACGTCGATCCCGAAGGAGCGGCACTTCGCCACGATGTTGGGGAAGCGCTCCTCGAGGAACGAGGCGGGCAGGTGGGTCATGTCGAGGAGCACGCAGTCGTCGCCGGTGCGCTTCAGCTCCGCGTCGATCGCGCGGGCCACCACGTCGCGGGGCGCCAGGGACGCCATCGGGTGGTACTGCTCCATGAACGACGTGCCGTCCCGCCGCCGCAGGATCCCGCCCTCGCCGCGCAGCGCCTCGGAGATGAGGAAGCTCTTCGCGTCCGGGTGGAAGAGGCACGTGGGGTGGAACTGGTAGAACTCCATGTTCGCCACCACCGCGCCGGCGCGCCAGGCCATCGCCAGCCCGTCGCCGGTCGCGACGTCGGGGTTGGTGGTGTAGAGGTAGACCTTCCCCGCGCCACCGGTGGCGAGCACCGTGACCTTGGCGAGGAACGTCCGCGCATTCCCCGTGCTCTCGTCCAGCACCCACGCCCCGAGCGCGCGGTTCGGCCCCGGGATCCCCGCCCGCGCGGAGAGGATCAGGTCGATCGCCGTGTGGTTCTCGAAGATCCGGATGTTCGACTCGGCCTCGCACGCCGCGAGGAGCCCGTCCTCCAGCGCCACGCCGGTGAGGTCCTTCGCGTGCACCACGCGCCGGGCGCTGTGCCCTCCCTCGCGGGTGAGGTCGAGCTCCCCCTCGGACTTGACCGAGAAGCCGATCCCCAACGCCAGCAGCTCTCGGATCCGATCCGGCGCCTCGCGCACGCAGAGCTCGACCGCGTCCCGGTGACACAGGCCGGCGCCGGCCTCGAGGGTGTCGTTCGTGTGGGCTTCGAAGGAGTCCGCCGGATCCAGCACCGCAGCGATGCCGCCCTGGGCCCACTTGGTGTTGCTGTCGTCGCGGTCTCGCTTGGTGAGGAGGGCGACCTTCCCCCACCTGGCCGCCCGGAGGGCGAAGGTGAGACCGGCCACTCCGCCGCCGATCACGAGGGTGTCGAAGCGCGTCGTCATCGCCACAAGACCGCCAGTCGCCCCGACGAGCCCGGCCGTCCTCGGCGCGGCGGAGGGGCGAAGGCGCGGACCGTAGCCCCCGTGAGGTCGCGCCGCAAGGGAGACGGGGGCGGGAGGCACGCGGGCGCCCGCAAGGCGGGCGCCGAATCTTTGTCAGGATCGCGCCGCGTGGTAGTTTCCACCTTCGAACGCCGTTCGTCCCTTCGTAGAGAAGATGTCCCGCAGCCTGCCCGCACTCCTCCTCGGCCTCCTCGTCGCCGCGCCTTCGCTCGCCCGCCCGGACTCCATCCGGAGCTGGACCGACGCGGACGGAGTCGTGCACTTCAGCAACGTCGGCCCCAAGAGCCGCTCGCCGGCGAAGTTCAAGAAGTCGGCGGACGGAAGCGTCCGGGTGATCCTCGACGGCAGCAAGTCCGCGAAGAAGGCCACGTCGGCGTCGGGGCAAGCGAGGCCCTTCAAGCCGCGGGACGTGCGGGACTACGACGAGCACCTGCGCGAGGCCTGCGAGCGCTACCGGATCCCCTTCGCGTTCGCCCGGGCCATCGCCGCGGCGGAGTCGAACTTCAACCCCACGGCGGTGTCCCACGCCGGCGCGCAGGGGCTCATGCAGCTCATGCCCGCCACCGCCGTGTCCATGTACGTGGACGACGCCTTCGACCCCCGGGAGAACATCCACGGCGGCGTGCGCTACCTGCGGGTCCTCACCAACCTCTTCGACGGCGACCTGGTGAAGGTGATCGCCGCGTACAACGCCGGCCCCGATGCGGTCCGCAAGGCGAACGGCGTGCCCCGGTTCGAGGAGACCCAGACCTACGTGAAGCGGGTCCTCGAGCTGTACAAGCGCTTCAAGGCGGAGCAGGAATCCACGTGAGCGCACCCCACGCGGGATCCGGTGCGGAGTGGTCCCACGACGGCGCCCAGGCGCCCGCCGACGCCGAGTTCGTTCGCAGCCTCCACGAGGGGAGCGATCAGCTCGCGGCGGGCGACGTGCCCGCTGCGCGCCGCGCCCTCGAGCGCGCGGTCGAGCTGCGCCCGAAGGATCCCAAGGCCCGAGGGCTCCTCGGCCTCTGCTACTTCAAGCTCGGCCTCCTGGACGAAGCCGACGGTCTCTACGCCGGCCTCGTCCGCGAGAACCCCTTCGACGTCACGCTCCACGTCAACCTGGGCCTGGTGCAGATCAAGAGCGGCAGGCACGACGCCGCGATCCGCACCCTCGAGATCGCCACAGGCCTCGCCCCCGAGCATCGGCGCGCGCAGAACTATCTGGGCCTCGCCTATGCCCAGAGCGGCAACCCGGTGAAGGCGAGGGAGGCCTTCCTCCGGGCCGGCTCTGCTGCGCAGGTGCTGGAGATGGATCGCCTCATCGCCGAGGCGAACGGCGCCAAGCGCACCCAGACCGCACCGTTCCTGGGCGCGCTGCCCCAGGAGCCTCCGCCGCCGGAAGGCCACGAGGCGCCGCAGGGCGCCCAGTCCTTGGCGGAGTTCACCAGGGCCACCAGGCTCTTCTGGCCCCGCGGCTCGCCCTTCGCCGTCGACGAGGGCGGCGTCGCGATCGACTTCTCGGCTGGGATCTTCACCCGGGTCGACGGCCTCGTCGCCGCCCGCGGCGACACCGGCTGGATCCCGCTGCGCAAGCGCTTCGCCGGCAGGGTGATCGATCGCCCCTTCGGCTCCGGCGCCAGGCAGATGTGGCACGCCACCGGCGGCGGGCAGCTCCTGGTCTCCTCCCACCTCGACGGGAAGGGCCGCTGCTTCACCGCCATCCGGCTCGAGGAGGACGCGTACCTCGTCGAGGAGCGGCTCTTCGCCTTCGAGGAGTCGATCGACGCGGAGAACGGCAGGGTCCCGGGGCGCGGCCTCGATCTGCCCCTCGTGCGGCTGCGCGGCGACGGCCACCTGCTCGTCGTCTCGGAGCGCGCGCTACGCAGCGAGCCCATCTTCGGCAACGAGAGCCTGCGCGTGCCGCTCTCCGGTCTCGTCGGTTGGACCGGTCCGCTCACGCCGCGGCTGCTCGCCATGTTCGACGGTCCGGAGGGCACCTGGGTGGAGCTCACCGGCCAGGGCGACGTCCTGCTCCTGGGCTGACGAGGCTTCGCGCCTCGCGAGTCGTGCATCGAACCTCGGCCGGTGTTAGCGTGCCGCGCCATGGTCGCCAAGAACCCAGGCAGACGGCCGCTCCGCGACGAGCTCGTCAACCTCCCGAACCTGATCACCTACCTGCGGATCCTCGTGATCCCGGTGTTCGTCTGGTTCGTCTCCAGGGGCGATCCCTTCTCCTCCTTCGTGTCGGCGGTGCTCTTCACCTTCGCCGCGCTCTCCGACATCCTGGACGGCTGGCTTGCCAGGCGCATGAACCTCGTCAGCGTCGTCGGCAAGCTGATGGATCCGCTGGCCGACAAGCTGATCGTCACCGCGGCGCTGGTCATGCTCGCGCAGATGGGGCGGATCGAGGCGTGGCTCGTGATCCTGATCCTCTCCCGCGAGCTCATCGTCTCGGGGCTGCGCCAGATCGCGGTGGGCGAGGGGCTGGTCATCGCCGCGGGGCAGGGGGGCAAGTGGAAGACCGCCCTGCAGCTCACCGGCATCATCGGCGTCCTGGTCCACTACAGCTACCCGGTGGATCTGTTCTTCGTGAAGGCGTACCCGTTCGATTTCCAGCTCATCGGCGAGTGGATCCTCGCGGTGTCCCTGGTGCCCTCGATCGCGTCGGCGCTGCAGTATGTCGGGGACTTCCTCGGCGCGGTGGCCCGCAAGGAGAAGGACGCCTCCGTCGGCCGTCGTGACGCCGCGTGATGCGGGGCCGCTTTTTTGTTTGACCGGGCGCGCGGCGTTGCCCTATATACGGCGCCGTTCGCGAGGCGCTGCATCGGCCGGACGGATTGTGCGGGTGTAACTCAGTGGTAGAGTACGACCTTGCCAAGGTCGGAGTCGTGGGTTCAAATCCCATCACCCGCTCCAGATAGGCAACGCGAAGGCCCGGGCCGCTCATAGGCACCCGGGCCTTCGTGTCTTTGGGCCCGGCCTTCAGAGATCGGCGCCCTCGAGCGCGCTCGCCACGTCGACGGCGAGGCGGGAGAGAGACTCGCGGCACGCGTCGAAGGGGGTCATCCCGCCGGCGCGCAAACCCCGCCGCGACCCACCCAGCTCCGCGCGGCCCGTGGCGGGATCCACCAGCCGGTACGCCAGGGACGTGGTGCAGAACCACGGATACCCGCCTGCCTGCCGATGCGAGACGGTCTCGGCCTGGAGCACGCCCTCCAGCCGCAGGCCCGCATCGCCGCAAGGGGCCACCGCCCATCCGCTCGCCGTCATCGACGCGCCGAACGCGCCGGCCAGCTCGCCTCCCGTCCCCCTCGTCTCGACGCAGAGCGAGAGGACCTGGGCGCGGCGCAGCGCCTCCAGCCGGGCCTCCAGGTCGCGCAGCGCCCGCAGCTCTTCGGGGGGCTCCTCCACGCGGCCGGCGAGGGTGTCGCGCAGGGCGAGCTTGGGCGCGAGGGACGCGCCGATGGTGCGCATGGGCCGAAGGGCCCGGGTCAGGCTCCCGAGGGAATCGGCGGGGCCGACGGAGGCGAGGCGGGGGCGCAGGCGGCCGAGGTCCTCCTCGATCTCGAGGTCGAGATCCGCTCGCGCCCTCTCGCGATCCAGCAGGCAGAGCACCCGGTACCTGCCTCCCTCCGAGGTGATCTCCAGCGTCCGGATCCAGCCCACCCGATCGAAGCGGGTGGAGACGCGGATCTCCTGGGACAGCGTCTCGGCGCCGTCACCGCGATCCGACCAGGCCTCCACCCGCTCGGTCGCGCGCAGGTCTGCCCTGAGCTGCATCGCGATGGACGCGTACGCCCGTCGGCGCGCCTCGTCCACGCCGTCCCCCTCGCCCGTGCCGAGCACGTAGCGATGCGACGGGAAGCGGCCATCGATCTCGGGCGCCGGCTTCGCGCCGCCGGTCGCGCAGGAGGCGCAGGCGGTCGCGACGGCGAGGAGGGTGGGGACGAGCGGGCGCACGCCCACGACGATACGAGCCGCCGGGTGCCGCGGCGTTCCCCCGTTCGGAGTCCATCCGCGGTCGTTCGGGGAAAACCGAGCCGGCCGGAAGGCGAGCCTGCGTGGGCGTCCTCGGCCATTCGCAAGGACCGCTTCGTGAACAGGCCGTTTCCTGCCGCCCCTTACGGCTCTAGCGCGATCTCGACCACGCCTTCACGGGTGGAGACGCGGGCGAGGCGGGGCGGGCGATCGGCCGGGAGGGGCTCGACTCCGGACGAGAACTGCGCCGGCCCCAGCACCAGGCGCTCGTCCGGTAGGACACGATCCTGTCGGAAGGTGCGGCCATCGACGTCGATCGCCACCTCGGTCCATGCTTCGCCCGAGCGGTTCTCGATCAGCAGCGCCCAGCTCAGCGAAGAGGGTCTGACCACCACGTAGGCGTCGAGGCGATTGCGGGCGGGGCGGCCGTCGCCGCCCGAACCGGCCACGCCCAGGCAGACGAGCGAGAGCACGATCCAGCCGGCGACGATCCCCGCCTTCCACGTGAACCACCGATCGCGGTGGCGCAGGTCCTCCCGAAGATCGCCCAGGGTGCGCCGCCCCCACACCCAGACGTGGTCCACCAGCGCGGCGAGGCCCACCCGGACCTTGGCGCCGGCCGCTCGGGTGCCGCTCCGCAGCCCTGACTCCCGGGTGGCCTCGGGGCTCAGCCAGGACCGGGCCCGGTGTCGGAGGTGCGGATCGTCCGCCGCTTCGGGGCGAGCTGCGGTGGTGGCGACGGAGGGGCGCGTGGCCGGCTCGGCCGCGTCGGTCGGCAGGGGCTGCGACTCCTGGCCCCGCAGCGCGTGGGCCGCGATCGGTACGTCGGCGACCAGCGTCTCTTCGGACGAGCGCTCTGCGGCGGGGGGAGGGCTCATGGTTCGTCGGCCACTGTACCAAGCGCACGGCTGCGACGTCGATTTTGCGGGTGCAGTCCGTCCACACACGGGAGGGTTGCGGCCTGCGCCCGATTTCGCTACCTAGTGGCCGCGAGGACGCCGCGTCAGTCCCTCCCTATCTTTGGCGGGAGTGCGGCGTCGGTCGAGCTTGGAACCACGGGGCCGCGACGATTGCCCGCGGCCGTGCAAGGAGTTGGGTAGCGATGGCGACGATGATCACCGAGGAGTGCATCAACTGCGGGGCTTGCGAGCCCGAGTGCCCGAACGGCGCCATCTCCCAGGGGGAAGACATCTTCGTGATCGACCCCAAGCTCTGCACGGAGTGCGTCGGCTTCCACGACGAGGAGGCCTGCGCGGCCGTCTGCCCGGTGGACTGCTGCGTGCCCGATCCGAGCAACGTGGAGACCGAGGAGACCCTCATCGCCCGCGCCCGGCAGATCCACCCGGACACGGACTTCGGCTCCGACTACCCGTCGCGCTTCCGCAAGAAGTAGGTGGCCGGGGACCTCCACCTTCGCACCTTGCGCGGCAGTGACGCCACCCGCTTCGGGCGCGTCGCCGCGGGGCTGCTGCAGGAGGTGGAGCAGAGCGGAACGCCCACGCTGCTCATCGCCGAGCTGGCGGGTGAAGCGATCCTCCTGGGGCGGCATCAGCGCGCTTCCTCCGCGCTCTCTGCGTCGGCGCTCGCCGGACCCGTCGCACGCCGCGCGGGCGGGGGCAGGGCGATCGCGGCGGGGGCGGGCCGTTTCGGGGTGGCCCTGGCGCTCCCCGAGGCGGGCGCGCTGCTCTCCGGGCCCATCGGCGCGGACAAGATCATCAACCGCTACGTGCGGGGGCTGAACGCCGGCCTCACCGCCTGTGGGGCGGGAGCCGGCGCCCACTATTTCGGCCGCGACTTCGTGTCGGCGGAAGGGCGGCAGATCGGCGTCGTCTCCCAGGACGGCACGCCCGGGGGCGCGGTCCTCTTCGAGGCCGTGGTCGCGATCGAGCGCTCTCTCTCGCTCCCCGAAGGCGCCCGCGGCTACCCGGTCCACGGCGATCCCCGCGCGGACGGCCCGCCACACGGCGCGCTGGCGGAGCTGTGGAGGGGGCCGCGGCCCTTCGAGGAGATCGCCGACGCAATCGCCCGGGGGTACGAGCGGGTGTATGGCGTTTCCGTGACCGAGGGTGAAGCGGCAGCGCCCGCTCCGGAGCGCACCGCAGAGGCGGGGGCCGAGCGTGCTCGGGCCGTCCCCGCGGAGGCAGGCGCCGCGCCCATTGCCGAGAGCGCTGGGGAGCTGTTTCCTCCCGTCCGCGAGGAAGAGGCGGGCTTCGAGGAGAGCGGCGTCGCGGACATCCCCATCGGCTTCGTCGAGGCGCTGATGAAGGCGGACGGGGACGTCCTCCGCGAGGTGCGTCTGCGCGGCGACTTTGTCGCGCCGGCCTTCGTGGTGCAAGAGCTCGAGCAGTCGCTGACGGGTAGGCCCCTCGAGTTCGGCGCCCTCGGCGCCGCGGTGGACGAGGCCTTCCGGCGACCGGGCGCCGCCATCCTCGGGATCACCCGGATGCGGATCCTGCCCGACGCGATCCTGGCGGCCGCGGGCCGGCTGTGATCGATCGCGGCCGGAAGCTCGACCGGCTGGCGTGGAAGTACCGGCAGCTCGCCACCCTCCGCGCCCGCCGCGAGGAGCTGGAGCGCGCCGGCGCCAGCCGCTTCGATGAAGCCGAGGCCCTCGAGCGCAAGCGCGCCTTCCGGCGCATCGCTCGTGAGTTCCCGGGCGCCCTGCGGGAGCTCGACTCGCTCCCTGCGTCCGTGCTCCGGCAGCGGGCGGAGGCGGTGGAGGCGGCGCGCTCGGCTCCGGCGGGTGCGACGATCGAGCCGTGGATCCCCCTCGCCCTCGATTTCCACGCGATCGTGCGGGCGCAGCTCGCCGAGAGGCGCCGGCCTCGGGGCGGGGAGGGTGGCGTTGGAGCGCAGGGCAGGGGTACCCTCGTGACCGCATGGGAAGTCCTGGTTCGTCGGCACGGCAGCTCGAGGCCCGTCCTCGAGGCGATGCTCTTCCGAGACGCGTGCAGCTGACCATTTGGAGGGCCGTGCCGGCCTTGCTCCTCGCGGCCTCCCTCGGCGCCTGCGCCGGCCCTGCTGCGTCGCGGACGTCGTCATCGAAGTCGGTAACCTCAGAACCTCGATCTCCCTCTGCCCGGGCCGGCAAGGCGCCAGGCACGGAAGAGGGCATCGCCTCCTACTACTCGAGGGCTCTCGAGGGTCGGAGCACGGCCAGCGGCGAGCCCTACCGCGGCGCGGCGGCCACCTGCGCCCACCGCACCCACTCCTTCGGCACCAGGCTGCGAGTGACTTCGCTGCGGACCGGGACCAGCGTGCTCTGCCGGGTCAATGACCGCGGCCCCTTCGTCAAGGGCCGCATCGTCGATCTCTCCCTGCACCTCGCGCGCGAGCTCGGCATCGTCGAGCAGGGGATCGCCCGCGTCCGCGTCGAGCCCGTCAAACGTTGAGAACTCGACAGAGGCGTCGAAGATCCTCTCTACGTAATCCTGACACCAGGAATAACATCGCCGCCTACGCCCACTCGCGGGAGGACGGCGCCTGCCGTCCTGAAACGGTTTCTGCTCGCCGGCGGAAAAGGGGACGCTCGCCATGTCCGACTTCGACGAGATGGTCCGCGTCGTCGCCTTCGCAGATCCGGCAAAACCGATCCTCGAAGACGTCGTCCCGATGGTTCGCACGATGCTGGGCGCAGACCAGGCGCTCGCATACCGGGTCTCGTCTGGGGAGAGCGGCTTCGCGCTGGACTTCGCCCACACCGTCGGGCTGGGGCCCCACAGAGGCTTCGTCGACGCCGTCTCCGGTTACGTCTCGAAGGCGACGTGTCGCATGACTACGTATGACTTTCCCATCCCGAACCGGCGGGAGCGGAACTCCGTCCACCTGTTGCGAAACGAAGAGCTCCGACGAAAGCAGGAGGAGGCCCCGCTCGTACGTGACCTGTTCCCAGCCCTCGGGCTGGCCGGGCAAGACCAGATTCGAGTGCTCGTCTGCGATGGCTCCCGGCTCCTCTCGTGGGTAGGCGCGTTCCGCCTGGACCCCTTCGGACCAGAGGAGGAGAGAAAACTGGAGCGGATCATTCCGCTTCTCGAGCACCGGCTCCGCGTCGAGGAGGCGGTCGGACGGCTCACGGCCCAGGCTGCCGCCCTCGATGTCGCCATCGAGGCCCACCGGGAGCCGACCGTCTTCCTCGATTCGAAAGGCGCGCCCCTGCATGCGAATGCGGCCGCTCGGGCGTTGTCGCGGGACGAGCTGGCGGCCCTCCTCGCCGACGGGAAGCGGTTGCTCCAGACCGGGGCCAACTCGAAGCGACTGACGGTCCACCGGATCGAGTGCCACGGCCTCTCACCCCATCACCTGCTGATGCAGCATCGCGCCGAATCAAGCGTCGAGGAGCGTGCGCGCTTGTCGACTTGCAGGTGGGGCCTGAGCAAGCGGCAATCCGAGGTGCTGGCCCTGCTTCTCGAGGGACGCTCGAACCGAGAGGTCGCCCAGGCCTTGCAGATCGCCGAGGGCACCGTGGAGTTGCATGTCTCGGGGATCTTGAAGAAGGCGTCTGTCCGGAGCCGGAGCGAGCTGATCGCCGCATCATGGTCCCGGCTCCCGGTGCATTGACGACTGTGGGCGGAGAAATGATTCACGTCGAAGTGACGGGCTGCAACGGGCGAGACGTGGTCCTTCTCCATGGGTGCCCCACGCCGCCCGAGCACATGCGGGGGCTTGCCGAACGCCTGGGCCGCTCCTGCCGCGTGTCCGTCGTTCACCTCCCCGGCTACGGAAGGAGCCCGACCCCCTTGGGGCCGTACACCGTCGACGACGTCTCCGAGCGCATCGAGGCCGCCCTCGCCGACCTGGGGCTCCGCGACGCCGCAGCGGTGGGATACTCCACCGGCGCCTACCGTGCCCTTCTCCTGGCGGTGCGCCGGCGTCTGAACTGGAAGGCGGTCGTGAGCCTCGGGGGTTTCGCGTCCTTGGATCCCGGTTGGCGGGACGCTTACCTCTCGTTGGCCAACGCCGTTCGCGGTGGCGCCGACCTCCGCGAAGCTCTCGTAGAGCTCGTCCTTCCACCCGATCGTGCCTCCCGGAACCCGGACGTCGTACGAGAGGTGCAGGCCTGGCTCGGCTGCATCGCCGCCGACGCGCTGGCCCTGGAGCTGGAGTCCTTTGCGCGGGCCCCCGATCTCCTCGAGGCGCTAGGTTCGCTCCAGGTTCCTGTCCTCGCCCGCGTCGGTGAGCTCGATCAGGCGCAGCCGCCGGTCAAGTCCCAGGCGATCGTCTCCTCCGTGCCGCGCGGAGAGCTGCAGATCGTTCCCGGAGTTGCGCACGATCTCCTCTTCGGGGACATGCCCGGCACGGCGGATGCGATCCTGGCGTTCTTCGCCCGGTGTGCTTGAGAAGACCCCAAGGGGTTTCCCCCAGTTGTGGCAGCTCGGCGCCTTCGGCACGGTACCCACCGTGCCGTCGATTGTTTTTCGAGCGCCAGCGCCTCCGATAGGTGGGGGCCGTGTAGCGGCTCCTTGTTCGTGCGGCGGCGCACGACCAAGTCGATGCCGGATGCATTCGAAGGCGGCTCCGCCTTCTCGGACTACGTGGACCGCGTCCCGGTCCAGGTGGTCGAGTAGCGCGCGAGTACGTGAACGATTTTCGTCGAAGTAGACCAGCTGCTGGGCCCGCGAGGCGAGGAGCAGTCCCGGCGGCTACCTCGTAGATCCATCCTCCCGCGTGAAATAGATACCAGGATTGCCGCTTTCGCCCACGAGTCTCAGGACCCGAATTTCTCCGCCGTACAACGTCCCGACGAACTCGGCTGGCTCTGCGGAGTTCGTAAATCCAAGGACGATGTGGAAGCTGGCGCCCTCGATTCTCACTTCCTCGACGGTTCCAAAGAATCGGTCGCTGCGCTCACCCCATCCGTCGATCGAGTACCATTCCGTCGCCTCGGTAAACTCGATTCCGATTCCTCCAAAAAATCGACTCCGAAAGCAGTCCGTCCACGTTCCATGGAGCTCTTGTAGGACGGCTTCGGCCGAAGGGAGTGCCAGGGCGTACCCCGAAAGCGGGCAGCCGAACGGGGTGTCAAATTCCTCGTCCATGGCTTCGTGCGTAGAAAACGAGTCGCACGAACCGCAAACGAGAAGCATCAGGAGAAGCCTACCCGCCTTCGCCATGGAACCCTCCTTCCGAGAGCCCCGCCGGCGACTCGTCCGGATCCGGAGCCCGTTCCATTCCGGCATGGAACCCGTCCGGAAGGTCCTGCAACGCGAGCCTGTTGGTCTCCGTAAGCGAAAGTGTCATCCAAGGTCCCCATTCATCAGAGACCATATGGATCCGGACGCCCCCGCCGACTTCCTCGAGGTCGAGGACTCCCGTTCGTGTGAAGTCCGGAGTCAACCCCCCTGGATCCAATCGCTGCAGGAGCACCCACCTCCCGTTCTCTTCGAATTGGACCCCGCTGAAGTTAGAGAGTTTCAGCCCGCCGCACTGGACCCAGCGTCCCGGGAGCCGTGACCGAATCCCATCCTGATCGACGGAAGCGGGAGATTCGTTCCATGGTCGGCACTCGCTGAGACTAGTTTCCCCCGCGCATCCTGCGAGCGTCGCGAGCGAAAGAAGTATAGGCAGCTGTCTCAAGGCGCCCCCCGAATATCCGATAAGGTTTTCGACCAAAGACGGTCTCGCGAAGAACCTTATTACGTTGAGTAGGAATACGTCATCTGCGGCCGGTCCTTCTCCGTGGACGCGACCCCTGCCTCCGCAGGATGGGCGGGCGCCTGGCCCTCGGCCACTGCGGCCGCCTGATCCTCGCTTGCAGGAACGAGAAAGGGCGCGAACCGTCGCGGTCCGCGCCCTCTCTAGATTTCAGCCTTCGCCGCGGCGGATCAGCTGCAGCCGTTGGTGGCGCCGCAGTTGAGGCACTTGTAGCAGGCGCCGTTGCGCACGGTGATGCTGCCGCAGGTGGCGCACGGCGGCGCGTCTGCCTGGTTAAGGAACATGGAGGTCAGGGCCTCCGTCCCCAGGGCGACGGCGCTGTTGCCGGCCTGGGCGGGCGAAGGAGCCAGAGCCGCCTTCACGGGAGCCGCCTTGGGAGCGGGGGCTGCGGCAACGGGCGCGGCGGGCGCCACCTCCGCCTGGGCCTCTCCCTCCGCCGGGAGGAACTTCAGCGACAGCCAGCGGAAGATGTAGTCGGTGATCGACTTGGCGATGGGGATCGCCGGGTTGCCGGTGAAGCCGGACGGCTCGAAGCGGGTGTGGCTGAACTTGTCGGCGAGGACCCGCAGGGGAACGCCGTACTGCAGGGAGAGCGAGACGGCCGTGGCAAAGGAGTCCATCAGGCCCGACACCACCGAGCCCTCCTTCGCCATCACCACGAAGAGCTCGCCCGGCTGGCCGTCGTCGTAGAGGCCCACCGTGAGGTAGCCCTCGTGGCCGCCGATCGAGAACTTGTGGGTGATGGCCGCGCGCTCGTCGGGGAGCTTGTGGCGCTGCGCGAAGCGGCCCAGCTCCTTGCCCACCTTCTCGCCGAGCTTGGAGGTGTTGAGGGGCTGGGAGCGCTTGCAGCCGTCGCGGTAGACCGCGATCGCCTTGAGGCCGAGCTTCCACGACTCCATGTAGGCCTGCTCGATGTCTCCGACGGTGGCGTCGTTCGGGAGGTTCACCGTCTTGGAGATCGCGCCGGAGAGGAACGGCTGGCAGGCAGCCATCATCTTCACGTGGCCCAGCCAGTGGATCGAGCGGGTGCCGTTCGCGGGCTTGAAGGCGCAGTCGAACACCGGCAGGTGCTCGTCCTTCAGGCCGGGCGCCCCTTCGATGGTGTCGTGCTCGTCGATGTACTGGACGATCTCGCTGACCGCGCGGGTGGGGTAGCCGAGGCGCTCGAGCGCTGCGGGGACCGTGTTGTTCACGATCTTGAGCATGCCGCCGCCCACGAGCTTCTTGTACTTCACCAGCGCGATGTCCGGCTCGATGCCGGTGGTGTCGCAGTCCATCATGAAGGCGATGGTGCCGGTCGGGGCGAGGACGGTGACCTGGCCATTGCGGTAGCCGTGCTTGCTGCCGAGGGCGATGGCGTCGTCCCACACCTCGCGGGACGCCTCCGCCATGGCGGCCGGGACCGTCGACGGGCGCACCACCTCGTCCACGGCCTTGCGGTGCTTGCGCATCACGCCGAGGAACGGGTCGCGGTTCTCCGGGTAGCCCGTGAACGGCCCGCCGTGCTCCGCCGCGATCTTGGCGGAGGTGGCGTAGGCGTGGCCGCACATGATCGCGGTGATGGCGCCGGCGTACGCGCGGCCCTCGTCGCTGTCGTAGGGGAGGCCCCGGTTCATGAGCAGCGCGCCGAGGTTGGCGAAGCCCAGGCCCAGCGGCCGGAACTTGTGGGAGTTCTCGGCGATCCGCGGGGTGGGGTACTTGGCGTTGTCGACCAGGATCTCCTGGGCGAGGATCGTGATCTCCACCGCCTTCTTGAACGCCGTGACGTCGAACTCGCCCTCGGCGTCCCGGTAGTGCATCAGGTTCAGTGAGGCGAGGTTGCACGCCGAGTCGTCGAGGTACATGTACTCGGAGCAGGGGTTCGACGCGTTGATCCGCCCCGAGCGCGGGCTGGTGTGCCACGCGTTGATCGTGGTGTCGAACTGCAGGCCCGGATCGCCGCAGAGGTGGGCCGCTTCGGCGATCTCGCGGAAGAGCTCCCGCGCCCGCAGCGTCTCCATGGGCTTGCCATCGCGCACCGCGCGGGTGGTCCAGTCGCCGTCGAGCACCACCGCCCGCATGAACTCGTCGGTGACGCGCACCGAGTTGTTCGAGTTCTGGAAGAAGACCGAGCCGTAGGCCTCGCCCGTGAACGACGGATCGTAGCCCTGCTCGATGAGCGCCCAGGCCTTCTTCTCCTCGCTGGCCTTGCAGTGGACGAACTCCCGGATGTCCGGGTGCTCGGCGTCGAGGATCACCATCTTCGCGGCGCGGCGGGTCTTGCCGCCGGACTTGATCACGCCGGCGAAGGCGTCGAAGCCCTTCATGAACGACACCGGTCCCGACGCGGTGCCGCCGCCGGCGAGCTGCTCCTTCGAGGAGCGGATCGGCGACAGGTTCGTGCCGGTGCCGGAGCCGTACTTGAAGAGCATCCCCTCGGTCTTCGCGAGGTCGAGGATCGACCCCATGGAGTCCTCGACGCTGTTGATGAAGCAGGCGGAGCACTGCGGCTCCTCCTCGACCCCGACGTTGAACCACACGGGGGAGTTGAAGCTCATCTTCTGCCGGTAGAGCAGGTGGGCGAGCTCCGCCTCGAAGGTCTCGGCGTCGGCCTCGGTGGCGAAGTAACCGTCCTTGCGGCCCCAGGCGCCGATGGTGCGGACCACCCGGCCGATGAGCTGGCGCACGCTGCGCTCGCGCTCGGGACCGAACGGACCGCGGAAGTACTTGGACGAGACGACGTTGGCCGCCAGGGCGCTCCAGGCCTTGGGGACCTCGATGTCCTTCTGCTCGAAGATGGGCTTGCCCGTCTCGTCGGTGATCGAGGCGGTGCGCAGCTCCCAGGCGATCTCGTCGGCGGGATCGATGCCGGGACTGGTGAAGTACCGCTCCACCGTGAGGCCCTTGGGCCCGGCCTGCTTCTTGTCCGACTTGCGCGCAGACGGGCGTGCCGCCTGCTCCTTCTCGACCTCGGTTGCCGCCATCGTTCTCGTCCCTTCCGCTTGGAGCGGCCTCGTCGCCAAGAGGGCGTCACCACGACGCCATGGCCCCGAGCCCCGCGATTCAAACCGCCTACAGGCCCGTCTTCGTCTGCCGCGGCGCCGCCGCCGCGTCCGTGCTGCGTTGGATGCCGGCCATAGAACCAAACCGCGGGTTCCTCCGTCAAGGGCTACGGATACGATATGCTGTGGGTCATGCGCGGGGCTGCCACAAGACCTTGTGGTTTGCCTGTGGTTTGGTCGTGAAATCGCACGGTTGGAGACGGTCGGATCCCAAAGCGTGACACGCCATGTATGGCCACTCCTTCGCTACCCATGAGAGGGGGCGCCCCGGGGGATGCCGGGGGCCGTCGCATCGCGCCTGATCGGGTGGCGACGCGGCGGTGGCCTTGGTATCCCACCAGGCATGCCACCTCCCTACGAGCGCCATCTCTTCATCTGCACCAACCGCCGCCCCGACAGCGCCCCCAAGCCTTCCTGCGCCGCCAGGGGCAGCGAGGCCATCCGCGACGCCTTCAAGAAGGAGCTCGCCAAGAGGGGCCTGCACCACAGCATCCGTGCCAACGCCTCCGGCTGCCTGGACGGCTGCGAGTGCGGCCCGGCCGTGGTCGTGTACCCAGAGGGCTTCTGGTACGGCGAGCTCAAGCTCGAGGACGTTCCGGTGATCGTCGAGGAGCACCTGATCGGCGGGCGGCCGGTCGAGCGGCTGCGCCTGGACTTCGACGAAGTGAAGAGGCGCCGCGCTGCCGGCTCGAAGCTGCCGCAGACGACGTAGACGCAGGCGGGGGGGGCAATCAGCCGCCGAGCGCGGCGACGAGGCGATCGGCGGCTTCGGCAGAGAGCAGCGGCACCACGCCGCCGCCGCTCTGGATGTTGACGATCGCCGACGACGAAGCCCTGCACACGCCGCCGGAGGGCGCGGCGCCGTCGGCGCCGAGGTTCGCGTAGGCGGAGACGTCGACGAAGGCCGACACCGGCCGTGCCCCTTCGGCGGAGGCGACCCATAGCGGCCGCGCCCGGAGGGGCACGCGCTCCTGCACGACCCAGCCGGGCTCCGACGCGCAGGCCTCCACGAGCGCGCTCCACGACAGCTCCGCGCCGAAGCGGGCGGCCGCGCGTGCGCGCGAGGCGTCGTCGCCGTACTCGGCGCCGAGGAAGACGCCCTTGCCTCCGAAGTCCCAACTCCGCTTGATCACCCACGCGGCCTTCTGCTCCCGCAGGTGGGCGACGAGCTCCGGGATCCGCGCGCCGCCGGCGTCGGTGGCGGCGCCGGGCCACAAGCGCCGCGTCCACGGCACGTGGGCCCGCACCAGCGCCGCGTCGTCGGCCGAGACGCCCAGGACGCCCGCGCGCGCCTCGTCGACGCTCGCGGCGGACAGCTCGGCCAGCATGCCCTTCTGCTCGAGGTGGGGATCCACCGGGTTGTACAGGTGGTGGCCTTCCGGCCGCTCGAGCATCGCCGCGAAGGGCGTCGCCGGATCGACCTTGGTCGCGAACACGTGGCGGTAGAGCACGTCGGGCGCGAAATCGCCGACCCGGGCCCGGCCGACGGGCGAGAGCGCGATGTCGTCGGCGATCACCGTCCGCGCGTCGTGTCCGCGCTCCCGGAAGCGGGCCGCGAGGAACTCCAGCTCCCCGAGCTGCGAGTCGTCGCGCCGGTGGACGAGGGCGATCGAGGGGAGATCCTCTGCGCCGCCTTCGGCCCGGTAGCACGCGACGAGCGAGCGGAGGAGGTCGACCGCGTTGGATCCGTTCGCGTCGAGGATCGCGGCGGTGTCGTCGGCGCGGCCGTGGGCGGCCAGCACCGCCTCGACGAAGGCGCGGGCGGCGATGTCCGAGTAGCCCTGCATCGCCGGGATGGTGGCGTTCAGCTCGAGGACCCGATCGCGCCCCGACGGATCCACGAAGAGATCGGCGCGCACGGTGGCGAGGCGCTCGATCGTGCGATGACGGGCGGCGACGATCCGGCGCTCGACGGGGGCGAGCTCGCCCAGCAGATCGTCGGCGAGGGAGGCGCCCAGCGCGCCGTCGAGGATTCGCGAGGCGGCCTCGGCGAGGGGGCGGGTGATCCCTCCGGCGATCCTGGAGCGCCGGAGGGTCGCCTCCCGCGGCTCGACCACCGGCGGAAACGCCACCGGGATCGGCCTGCGGCCGTCGTTGCCGAGGTAGACGAGCCCGAGCTCACGGGCGCGCGTCTCCAGGCCGGCGGCGATCTCGTCGCGTTTGCTAGGGGGGAGCGCCTCCAGCATTCCCTGGAGCGGATGCGGGGGAGTGCGCACGCGTGGTCCCACGGGGCTGCAAAAGGCCCCTGCCCGGCGTAGTGCCTAGGGGTGGAAGATCGCCCAGACCGCGGAGACCGTCAGCAGGATCCCGAAGGTCCACAGGGCAGCCGGGGGGGCGGGGAGGGCGCGCGCGTCCTGGTACTTGGGGTCGGGGTTTGCCACGGGGGTCATCGGTCGTCGTCTCGAGGGGGAAATTTGCCGAAACTCTACTCCCCGCTCGGGGCCGTGCAAGGAAAAACCCCGTTCATGGGATTGCGCGCTTGTGATCTGCGACAGGGTGTCGGGTGGAGAACCGAGCGCGAGAGGTTCGAGCGCCTCGGGAGCGAGGCACCGGCGGCTCCCGCCGGTGGGAGGTAAGATCCACCTTCTCCCCGCGGTCGAAGCCACGGGCCGTTCGACTCGTGAACGAGAGGAGCACTCCATGGCAACGGTCACAGGCGGCCACCTCGTCGCCAAGATGCTCGCAGCGGAGGGGATCCGGCACGTCTTCACCTTGTCCGGTCTCCACGTGGCGCCGATCTACGCGGGCTGCGTCGAGGAGGGGATCGCCATCGTCGACACCCGGCACGAGCAGGCGGCGGCCCACGCGGCGGACGCCTACGCGCGCCTCACCCGCGGCCCCGGCGTGGCGGTGGTGACCGCGGGGCCGGGGGTCACCGACGCGGTCACAGGCGTGGCGAACGCCTTCGCGGCCAACGTCCCGCTGCTCCTGCTGGGCGGCGCGGCCCCGACCTTCAACCAGAGCCGCGGCGCGCTGCAGGAGATGGAGCAGGTGGACCTCTTCCTGCGGATCACCAAGTGGGCCGATCGGGTGCCGTCGCCGGAGCTGGTTCCGGCCTACTTCGCCAAGGCCTTCCGCACGATGCTCACCGGCAGGCCGGGGCCTGTCTTCCTGGAGCTCGCCTGGGACGTGCTCTCCAACGGCGTGGAGGATCCGGTGCTGCCCACGCGCTACCGCACCCTCTCCAGGCCGGCGCCCGATCCCGCCTTCCTCGGCCTCGCCGCCCAGGCGATCGCCGAGGCGAAGCATCCCGCCGCCATCGCCGGCGCGTCCATCTGGTGGGACGACGCCGGGGCCGCCTTGCGGGCCTTCGCCGAGAAGGCGCAGGTGCCGGTGTTCCTCAACGGCGCGGCGCGGGGCGCGCTCGAGCCCGAGCATCCCTGCTTTTTCCAGCACGCCCGGAAGGAGGCGCTCACCGAGGCGGACGTGGTGCTCGTGATCGGCACGCCCCTCGACTTCCGCCTGGGCTACGGCGACGCCTTCCGCCCGGACGCGCGCATCATCCAGATCGACTCGGATCCCTCGGAGATCGGCCGCAACCGGGGCGTGGAGATCGGGATCCAGGCCGACTCGCGTCTCGCGCTCGAAGAGCTGGAGCGGTGCCTCCCCGGCCAAGCCGATCGAGGCGAGTGGCTGCGCTCCTTGCGGGAGCGGGAGAACCGCAAGGCGGAGAAGCTCGCCGCCCACGAGCGGGATGCCGGCACGCCGATCCACCACTCTCGCCTGGCGAAGGAGCTCTCCGACTTCGCGAACGACGGCGGTCGCGATCCCATCTTCGTCGCCGACGGCGGCAACTACGTCGCCATGGCGGCGAAGACGATCCGCCTGCAGCGCCCCGGGCGCTGGCTCGATCCGGGTCCGCTGGGGTGCCTCGGCGTCGGCGCGCCCTTCGCCATCGCGGCCAAGCTCCTCCACCCGGACAAGCCGGTGTTCGTGGTGCAGGGAGACGGCTCGTTCGGCCTCAACGGCTTCGACTTCGAGACCGCCGTCCGCTTCGGCCTCCCCATGGTGATCGTCGTGGGGAACGACGCCGCTTGGGGGCAGATCCGCCTGCCGCAGATGGCGCTCTTCGGCCCCGACAAGAGCCCCGGCACCCTGCTCGCGCCCACCCGCTACGACCAGGTGGTCGAGGCGTTCGGCGGGTGGGGCGAGCTCGTCACCGATCCGGCGCAGATCCGACCTGCGCTCGAGCGGGCGCTGGCCTCGGGCAAGGTCGCCTGCGTGAACGTGATGTTGGATCCGGACGCGCCGATGAAGTCCGGAATGATGGGCTACGCCGTGTGAGCTACTTGGTGCACTCGCCTTCGTGGGCGACGCGGATGCCGGCGTTCAAGGCTGCGCAGCCGTTCGAGTACGTCTCTCCGTCGACGCCGCAGACCGGGGTGTAGTCCATGGTGCAGAAGAGGGCGCCGCAGGCCTCCTCGTGCGCCACCTCCGCCCCATCGCAGGCCGCGACGCACGCGTTGGAGTACGTGGTCCCGCCCCAGGCGCAGACGGGATCCTCCACCGCGGGACAGAGGCAGCCGCACTCCCCCTCGGCGGCGACCGTTACCCCGGCACAGTCCGCGTGGCATGCGTTCGAATAGGTCTTCCCGTCGTCGCCGCAGACCGGCGCCCAGTGCTCGGTGCAGAGGCACCCTTCGTCTTCCGTGATGGGGCCGAGCGCGCCTGCGGCGCCGTCCAGGCCGCTGGCCGAGGAGGAGGGACCTGGCGCACCAGCGTTCCCACCGCCGCAGGCGGCGAGGACGAGGGCGAAGAGCGGAAGGAGCAGGTTTCTCTGGAGCATGGAGTCGTCTTCTCGGCGGCATCGTGGGGAGGAGAGGCCGGACGTGCCGAGCATCGGGCGTGACGGGAGTCTCCCATGACAGGAGTTCACCGTGGGTTCGGTTTTGCAAACACCTTGGACCGCCCGGGCGAACCCGCGAGGGCGCGCTCGATCGGAGCCCGAGCAGGCCCTGGCACGCCGGGAGGGTGCCTCTTAACGGGGGATGCCGTGGTCCATAGCTTCCATGCGGGCGCGAAAGGCGGCCCGGACGGAGGTGTCATGGAAGGCCAGAGCCCGCAGCCGACGAGGCTCTTCTCACCGGACGAGGCGAACGCGCTCGTCCCCTCGCTCCAGCTCTCGTTCGCGACGATCTCGCAGGTACGCCTCGACGTGGAGGAGCTTCTCGGCGACCTGGCGGGGGGCGATCCCATGAGGGTGGCAGGCATCCTGCGGGGCGAGGAGCCGCCGCCCGAGGGGGAGGAGGAGCGGGTCGACAGGCTGCAGACGCTGATCGTGGAGCTCGGGCAAGCGGTGGAGGGCGTGGTCTCCCACGGGGTGATCGTGCAGGAGATCGATCCGGGGATGGTGGACTTCCCCGCGATCCTCGATGGCCGCATCGTCCTGCTCTCCTGGCAGTTCGGAGAGCGGGAGGTGCAGTACTTCCACGAGGTGGAGGAGGGCTGCGACGCCCGCGCGCCGCTGCCGGACGCGAGCCCGATCCTGCAGTGATCCTACGCCTCCCGAGGGCGACGGCGGCGTGCACCAGCCGGGAAGGCGTTGCGCGCCGCCGGTCGTTTCGCTAAGGAAACTGCTGGTTTCGAAGGAGCGAAAAGCGTCCATGCCCAAGGTCGAGCTTCGTGTCGAGTTCCTCTTCTCGGCCGCCCACCGGCTTCCGTTCTACGATGGGCCGTGCTTCCGCATGCACGGCCACAACTACAAGCTGCTCGTCTCGGTCGAGCGCGAGATCGATCCGCGCACCGGCATGGTGATGGACTTCGAGGACCTGCGAAAGCAGGTGTGGGAGCACGCGCTCGATCGCTGCGATCACCACACGCTCAACGACTTCCTCGAGAACCCCACCGCCGAGAACATCTCCGTGTGGATCTGGAACGAGCTGGCGCCGAAGATCCCGGGGCTCAAGGAGCTCGTCCTCTACGAGACGCCCGAGTACTCCGTCGTCTATCGGGGCTGATCCGGCCCCTTCGTGATCTCCTCGGGGCCCCTGCTGCGATAGGGTCTTTTGCGTACGGGCCACGAGCGGCTCGGCGAGGGAACCCATGCACGAACGATCGACGGCCAAGGGAGAGACCCCGCGGATCGCCAGGCCCGACCCGGCGAAGATGGCCGAGGGGATCCGGCTCTTCCTCCAGGGGTGCGGCGTGGACCTGTCGGATCCGAACGTGCGCGACACGCCGGAGCGGGTCGCCAAGGCGTGGGCCGAGGAATTCCTGGACGGCTACGATCGCGATCCCCACGAGGTCCTGGGCGACTTCTACGAGGAGCGGATGCCGGCCGCGGACGAGATGGTGGCCGTGACCTCCATCGACTTCCAGTCCATGTGCCCGCACCACCTCCTGCCGTACCGCGGCGTCGCCCACGTGGCGTACCTGCCCGCCGGGAAGGTGGTGGGCTTCTCGCGCCTGGCGAGGCTGGTGGACGCCTTCGCCCACAGGTTGATCCTCCAGGAGACGCTGGCACGCGAGGTGGCGGAGGCGATCCGCCGCGAGCTGGGATCCGCCGGAGCGGCGGTCGTCCTGGAGGCCGAGCAGACCTGCATGACCACGCGGGGCGAGCGCAGGTCCCAGGCCCGGGCCTTCACCGAGGCGTTCAGCGGCGACTTCGCCGAGCGGGCCGATCTGCGGGAGCGGTTCGTGCGGCGCATCGGCGGGCTGCGGGGGTAGGGCGACCCGATTCCATTGAATGGAGGCGCATCGTGGAGACGTTCGCGGAGCTGGAGGCGATCCTGGGCCCGGGAAAGGTCCGCCCCTGGGATCCGGAGGCGCTCGCCGGCTACGCCCGTGACGAGTCGGGGCTTCCGCCGCAGGCGCCTGCTGCCGTCGTGTTCGCCGAGAGCACGGAGGACGTCCGGCAGGTGATGCTCTTCGCGTCGGCGCGGGGGATCCCGGTGTCCCCCTGCGGCGCCCGCACCGGCAAGAGCGGCGGATCGCTGCCGAACGAGGGCGGGATCGCGCTCTCGCTCGAACGGATGGATCGGATCCTCGAGGTGCGCCCCGAGGACCTCACCATGGAGGTGCAGGCCGGCTGCGTCACCGGCAGGGTGATGGAGGCGGCCGAGGAGGCGGGGCTCTTTTATCCGCCCGATCCCAACTCCTGGGAGACCTGCACCATCGGCGGCAACGTCGCGGAGAACGCGGGCGGCCCCAGGGCGGTCAAGTACGGCGTCACCCGCGACTACGTCCTCGGCCTGGAGGCGGTGCTGCCGAGCGGCGAGGTGATCCGCACCGGGCGCCGGACCATCAAGGGCGTGGCAGGCTACGACCTCACCGCGCTCCTGGTCGGCAGCGAGGGGACGCTGGCGGTGGTCACCGAGATCACGCTGAAGCTCGTCCCGCTGCCGCGGGAGGTGCGCACGGCCCTGTGCCTCTTCCCGGACGCCGGCGCCGCGGCGCGGGGCGTCGCCCGGATCCTCGTGGCGGGGATCCTCCCCCGCACCCTGGAGTTCTTCGACGACGTGGCCATCGACGCGTCCAGCCGGCGGGGGCCGTTCCGCTTCCCCGCCGTGGCGCGGGCCGCCATCCTCGCGGAGACCGATGGCGACGACGGCGAGGGCGTGATGGCGCAGCTCTCGCGCCTGGGCGAGGTCGCGCTCGCCGAGGGCGCGGTGGACGTGCTCCTCGCCCACTCGGAGAGCCAGCGGCGCGACCTCTGGGCCACGCGGCGGCAGGTCTCCGTGGCGCTGCGGGACCTGCACCCGCTCAAGATCAGCGAGGACGTGGTGGTGCCCCGCTCGCGGCTTCCGGAGGCGGTCGAGCGGTTCAAGGACCTGGGGCGGGAAAGGGGCTTCCTCGTCTCCACCTACGGCCACGCGGGGGACGGCAACCTGCACGCCAACGTGCTCTTCGATCGGGAAGAGCAGCGGCCGGCGGCGGACGCCTGCGTGGAGGAGCTGGTGAAGATCGCGCTGGAGCTCGGCGGGACGATCACGGGCGAGCACGGCGTGGGCCTCGCCAAGCGCGACTTCCTGCCGTGGGAGCAGGGGCGGGCGGTGGTGGATCTGCAGCGGCAGCTCAAGGCCGTCTTCGATCCGCGGGGCATCCTCAACCCCGGGAAGATCTTCCGCGACCGCTAAAGCCGGGGACCGAGCCGCCCCGCCCGTTGCACCAGCGGTCCTCGACGCGGCCTGGCGAAGGCATTGTCGCATCCCACGCCATTCGCGGCCGTGTCGCACTCGCGGCCCTCGCCGCGCCTCGGCGAAGGCGTCGTCGCGCCCCACGCCTTCCTCGGCTGGCTGGGCCCGGCGGGGCATTTTGGCTGCCCTCGGCCGGTTTTCACGTCCCTGGAGGGGTCGGCGAAGCGGCCCATCCGCCACCAGTCGCGACAATCAGTTTCCCTAATTCCCGGGTCGCCCGGCGCTTCACGGCCGAAACGGAGCGAGCGGTCGGGCATCTTTCATGGTGACGTAACGTTACCGGGCCAGGGCGCGACCCGGAAGAGAGGCTTACCGACCATGGCACGATCCAGCGAGTTCGAGGACCTTCAGCCCTACCTGCGGGCTCTCCCTCGTTACCGGGCGCTCACCCGGGAAGAGGAACGCGACCTGGCCGACCGGGCCCGGGCAGGTGACGAGCGCGCACGCGAAGAGCTGGTGAAGCGCAACCTGCCGTTCGTGGTGGCGGTGGCCAAGCGGAGCCTGGGCCGAGGCGCCCGGCTCGACGACCTGGTGCAGGAGGGCAACATCGGCCTCCTCAAGGCGGTCGAGAAGTTCGACACGGGCAAGGGCACGCGCTTCTCCACCTACGCCATCTGGTGGATCCGCGCCTATGTCCAGAAGTACCTCAAGGAGGTCCACTCCTCGGTGCGGGGCGGCGAGGACGGCGCCCGCCGGGGCCTGCGCGACCTCTCCCTCGACGTCGCGGTGGACGAAGACGGCGAGATCACCGCCCTCGACCGGCTCCCCGACGACAGCCCCACGCCGGACGAGCGCTACTTCGCCTCCCGCTCCGACGAGATGGTTCGGGACCGGCTGGAGCGCTTCCGCAAGCGCATCGGCCCGCTGGGCTGGGACATCCTCGAGGAGCGCCTCAGCTCCGACTCGCCGCAGACGCTGGAGCAGATCGGCAAGCGGTGGGGGCTCTCCCGGGAGCGCGTGCGGCAGGTAGAGCTGCAGACCCGCACCTTCCTGCGCCGGGCCCTCGAGGACCTGCACGAAGCCGCCTGATCTCTCGGGCCTGGCCTTTTGCGCCGCCCCGAAGCGTGAGCACGAACGGCCGACCCGAGAAGGTAGCGGGTCGGCCGTTTTGCGATCTGCGGCTCGAGGGCCGCCGCGACGAACCACCGCGGCTGTCTCGGCCGGCGGTGGTGCGCGGTCGGGCGCCGATCAGAGGACCACTAGCTTCTCGCCCTGGAGCGTGCGGGCCTTCTCGGCGGGGGCCAGATCGCTGTGGCAGGCGCCCTTGTGGCCGACGTCGGCGCCGACCTGCTTGCGGGTCTTGGTCGCCAGGCGGTGGATCTCCTCCGGCGAGAGCACGCCGCGTTTCTCGAGGATCTCCTGCTGCTCCGGCGTGAGTGCCGCCGACTTGATCGCCGCCCCGCGCTCGAACCCCTGCGCCTTGCCGGAGGTGAACTCGTTGATCTCCTTGGAGATCCGCACCGAGCACCAGTCGTGCCCGCACATGGCACAGAAGTCCGTGTCGACGTCGAGGTCCTCGTCGTGGAAGGCGCGGGCGGTGTCGCCGTCGAAGGCGAGCTCGAAGTGCTTCTCCCAGTTCAGGGCGGCGCGGGCCTTGGTCAGCTCGTCGTCCCAGTCGCGGGTGCCGGGGATCCCCAGCGCCACGTCGGCGGCGTGGGCGGCGATCTTGTAGGCGATGCAGCCCTGCTTCACGTCGTCCTTCTTGGGCAGGCCCACGTGCTCCTTCGGCGTCACGTAGCAGAGCATGCTCGCGCCGTGGAAGGCGGCGGCGGTGGCGCCGATGCAGCTCGTGATGTGGTCGTAGCCGGGGAAGACGTCGGTGACGAGGGGCCCGAGCACGTAGAAGGGCGCGCCGTGGCAGACCGCGCGCTGGTGCTTCATGTTGAACTCGATCTGATCGAACGGCACGTGCCCCGGCCCCTCGATCATCACCTGGCAGCCCTTGCGCCACGCGCGCTCGGTGAGCTCACCGAGGGTGGCGAGCTCGCGCAGCTGCGCCTCGTCGGTGGCGTCCGCGAGGCCGCCGGGGCGCAAGCCGTCGCCCAGTGAGAACGACACGTCGTACTCGCGCATCACGTCGCAGATGCGGTCGAAGAGCGTGTACATCGGGTTCTGCTTCTGGTGCGTGATCATCCACTTGGCGAGCAGCGATCCGCCGCGGGACACGATGCCGATCAGGCGCTTCTGCACGAACGGCAGGTGCTCGCGCAGCACGCCGGCGTGAATGGTGAAGTAGTCCACGCCCTGGGCGGCCTGCTTGCGGAGGCCCTCGAGGATCACCTCGTCGTCGAGATCCTCGATCTTGCGGCCGATGATCATCGAGTAGATGGGCACCGTGCCGATGGGCACCCTGGACGCCCGGATGATCGCCTCTCGGCAGGCGTCCAGATCGCCGCCGGTGGAGAGATCCATCACCGTGTCCGCGCCCCAGCGCTCCGCCCAGCGCAGCTTCTCCACCTCTTCGTCGGTGGAGGAGGAGACGGGTGAGGCGCCCATGTTCGCGTTGATCTTCGTCTTCGACGCGCGGCCGATCGCCATCGGATCCAGGCGGTAGCCGAGGTGCACCTTGTTCGCCGGGATGATCATCCGGCCGGCGGCGACCTCGTTGCGGACCTGCTCGGGGCTGAGGTGCGGCTCCCGCTCCGCCACGCGCTTCATCTCGGGCGTCACCGTGCCGAGGCGGGCGTGCTCGAGCTGCGTCACCGGCACGAAGCCCTCTGGCGGGATCCACCTGCCGTCCACCTGGCGCCAGTCGGGCGGCATGAAGTCCCAGGCGGTCTTGTCGCTCGGCTTCGGCATCCCCGGCGTGTCCGGGGACGCGAAGGTGAGGGCGCCGCCGACCTGCGGCGCCAGCGCGAAAGAGCCTGGCGTCGTGCCCTCCTTGCGCGAGGAGGGGTTGTGGGCGCCGTGCATCGGCAACGCGGTTTCGTTCTTCATCGGCTCTTCCTCCAAGCGATCCGGGCAATGGCCGACGGAGAGGAGAGGCGGCGCGCGGGCGCCTGCCCGCGTATCGCTTTCCCTACGCCGGTCCGAACCGGATCAGGTTCCACGGGTGCATCTCAGCGCCATCCGGGCGCGCCCCGAGCGAATCGGCGCGGACTCTAATCGGCCGGGGAGCAAAAGGCCAACCGCTCCCGCGTCGACCGTCCGAAACCGGCCGCACGGCGGACCTTGACCTCGCCCCCGGCCGGTGGCCTCTTGTCGCGATGCCGGAGATCGTCATGCTGCGGGCCTCTCTGCCCGCGCTCGAGCTCACCGCCCGCTTCCTGGAGGCGCTGTCCCGGGGCGCCGAAGTAGATCTCATCGTGGAGGGCCGCCGCACCGCGCTCCTCCCCGCGCTCACACGGCGCATCGCCAAGGGCAAGAGCGGCGCCGTCGCCGCCGCGGCGGCAGGCCTGCCGCTCTTCGCCAAGGAGATCGCGATCCTTGCCCAGGCCAAACAGCTCGGCCTCAACTGGACTGCGCGCAAGGTCCAGGGGGCCCGGGAGGTGGTGGTCGAGATCCGCCGAGCCCGGCAACCTTCAAGCTAGTTTCAACGTTCCAAACTCGGGGGGCCGCGGACACAGTCGACCGAGAAGCGCCCGGAACGAATCAAGGATTTTGAGACAGCTGCCGTCCACATTCTTTAAGCGACCTCCTGTGTGCGAACCGGCTTGTTGATTCACACCTCGGTCGGGACCTCAGGCGGTTTCGGCAGGCCTCGAGGAAAGCGCTCTGGATGAGCCTGGTACGCGGCAAGCAGACCCTTCGACCTTTTTTAACCCGCGCGGCTGCGAGGCCGTAGTAGACATCGAACGGCGTCATCAGGCCCAAGCTCGAGCTGACTTAGACCTGCGCAGGCGCGAGATCGACGAAATGCTCCTCATGAAGGACGTCGAGCACCTCCTGCTGCTGCTCCGGCGTCTACGCACGATGCGATGGAGGCTTCGCCTTCCGAACCTTCAGAGGCGCGGGGTGGCGGTAGTAGGTAGTGCGCGGCATTCCGAGCGCCTTGCATGCCACGGCGATACCGTCGACGTCGCCACCTTGCTGATGACCTTCACGATTTCTCCTCGCTGCTGTCGGCAAGGTCGATCCCCAGCAGCTCCGTAACATTTTTCCGAGCACGACCATTCTTCGCCCGTGTCCTGAGCTTAGCGTTCTCGCGCTCCAACTCGGCGATCTTCCGGTCCCTTTCGTCAGGACCCTTCGCCTGAGTCGCGCTTCTTTGGCGCCAATCCCGCGATTCTCATCTCCCGCCAGGCGCGTTACTGCTGGACCATTTGCGAGGAGTACAGCCCCTCGCGGCGGAGGATCGCGCCGATCTTTCCGGGCCCTTTGCAACGGTCGATCTCCTTGAGGATCTTTCGCTTGAACTCCGCGGTGAAAGTCCTGCGCCCAGGGCTAGCAGACACCTCGACCTCCAGGGGGCGTTAATACTTTGCCACTTCCATTCGTCGTTCCGAGAACTCGCGTTCGTCAGCAATCTACCCGAAGGTCCTGTCTCAGGCACGTTGTCACAGAGGGCCGTTAGCCTCCCCGCTTCTTGAACAACACCTCATTCGTTGATGGAGAAATAACATAGGTAATGTCACCGTCCCTGATGTTCGCCGAACGCGGATATGCGTATATCTCGTAGTTTCCTCCGTTCGAGCGGAGCGTGAATCCGTAATCGTCGGCCGTTCTGGATGTGACGTTGTCTTTCTGCAGGTCTAGAGTTAGCTCTCGGTAGGCGACCCATAAAGTCCGGACAGCAGTGCCCCTGAGTGTGAGAATATCCTTGGATGATAGAGAGGAACTGGGAGTGAATATTGTCAAAAAAGCCAGCACAAGGACTGAGTGGACTCTGATTGAAATCATCGGAGCACCTCGCTAGGGGAGTCGACCAAGTGTAACGGTTGTGCCGTAGTCATGGGGCCTTTCCTTTAGGCCAAAACCGCGGAGGATCTAAGCGCCGCACATAGCGGCTCGGCGTTCCTATGTAGATGGGAGTTCATTGAGAATCGCACCATTTCGAACGGGCAGCCAAAATTCTCCCAGAAGAGATCGGGATCACCATGGGTATGGTAATCCCCAACTCTCGAAGTCCCGGGTTGCACCTGCCCTTGTCTGAAGAGTGCTCTTCTCCGCTCGTGGATTGACGTCCCCCCGGAAAACTGGACAGCAACTGGACTGAGTAGTTCGCTTCGATTCGGGCCTAGGAAAAGGACGATTCGATGCGGAAGTCGAGGTTCACCCAGGAGCAGACCGCGTACGCGCGACGGCAGGCCGAGCAGGGCACCGCCGTCGCCGAGCTCTGCTGGAAGATGGGCGTCAGCGAGCAGACCATCTACACCTGGAGGAAGAAGTATGCCGGGATGGGGATCGTCGAGCTGCGGCGCGTGAAGCATCTCGAGGAAGAGAACCGTCGGCTGAAGAGCCTGGCTGCCGACCTTACGCTCGACAAGCACGTGCTGCAGGAGGTCCTGCGAAAAAAAGACTGATGCCCGCTGCGCTCCGTGAGCGAGTCGAGTGGATCGTCGCGGCTTTCCATATGAGCAAGCAGCGCGCCTGCAAGCTTGTCGGGATGGCTCGGTCGTCGTTCTACTGGCGCAGTCGGGCAAAGGATCAGACGCCGCTTCGGCGTCGACTGCGGGAGCTGGCCGCGGCGCGCCCACGGTTCGGCTATCCGAGCCTCCACGTGCTCCTCCGCCGAGAGGGCTGGCACGTGAACATCAAGCGTGTCTACCGTCTCTACAAGCTTGAAGGGCTCGGTGTGGAGCGCCGCAAGCGGAAGAAGCGCGGCAGCGTACTGCGTGTCGTCCCGGACGCGCCGACTCGGCCGAATCAGCGCTGGAGCATGGACTTCGTCCAGGACGGCCTCTTGGACGGCAGGAAGTTCCGTGTGCTCACCGTGGTGGACGGTTTCACACGCGAATGCGTCGCATTACACGCCGACTTCTCGCTTATAGGGCGGAAGGTCGCCGGGGTTCTCGACTCCGTCGTCGCCACCCGGGGTAGTCCCACAGAGATCACTGTCGACAACGGCACGGAGTTCTACTCGAAGGCGATGGACGCCTGGGCCTACCACCGAGGGTGAAGCTCGACTTCATCCGTCCGGGGCGGCCGATGGAGAAAGGCTACATCGAGAGCTTCAACGGACGGCTCCGCGACGAGAGTGCCTTAACGTTGAGCTATTCTCTGACCTGCGTGATGCCCGGGCGAAGCTCGGGGCGTGCCGGTGGAACTACAAGGAAAACCGCCCGCACGGCTCGATCGGCAACCTCACACCGGTCGAGTTCGCATCCCTCTGTGAGGAAGACAGAGGCCTGATCGAGGCGAATTCCTCAGCCTAAAACCTGTCCAGGAACCGGGGGGACGTCAACATTCACCGAGCTCACGCTACGAGTGGGCCAGTGATGGGGGGCAGGTCACACTGGATAACGACGAAGCTCGCAAAGACGAGAAGCGCTAGAGCAGCAGTAGCCCTTAACCGACCCATGGCACCGTCAATTCCTGCGACCTAGGGGGCTACTGTGTATCAGTACTCAACCAGTTGTCAAACCGGGAGCTGCCTTTGGCGCATACGTTGCTGGGGTTTCCGGTGTTGGCATTCAAAACGCACCTAAGGTAATGACGGCGTATACGGTAGTGTTCACCCGATGCGCACGCGCAGGAAGCGGCGCTTGCCGGCCTTGAGCTCGTATTCGCCGGCGGCGAGCGAGGCCTGGGGATCGGTGGCGCGCTCGCCGTTGACCGAGAGGCCGCCCTGGGCCACGAGGCGGCGGGCCTCGCCGCGGGAGGACGCGAGGCCCGTCTGCTCGAGCACCGCCGCCAGGGGGATGTGGTCCTGGCCCTCGGGGAGGGGCAGGGCGCGCTCCTCGATCTCCTCCGGGCGCTCCTTGCGGACGATGACCTGCTCGAAGTGCGCGACAGCTGCCTCGGCCGCCGGGGCGCCGTGGAAGCGCGCGACGATCTCGCGGGCGAGGGCGACCTTGGCCTCCTTGGGGTGGCCGGCGCGCAGCGCCTGGATCTCCGTGAGCGAGCGATCGGAGAGCAGCTCGTAGTAGCGCCACATCAGATCGTCGGTGATGGACATGAGCTTGCCGAACTGCTCGTTGGGCGGCTCGGCGATGCCCACGTAGTTGCCCAGGCTCTTGGACATCTTGTCGCCGACGATCTTGCCGGTGGCGGGATCGAGCTTGGCGTCGAGGCCCTCGAGGATGGGGCCGGTGAGCACCACCTGCGGCCGCTGGCCGTAGTCGCGCTGCAGGTCGCGGCCCACGAGCAGGTTGAAGAGCTGGTCGGTGCCGCCGAGCTCCACGTCGGCGCGAAGGGCGACGGAGTCGTAGCCCTGGATGAGCGGGTAGAGCAGCTCGTGGATGGAGATGGAGCGGCCCTCGCGCAGGCGCTTGGAGAAGTCGTCGCGCTCGAGCATGCGCGCCACCGGGTACTTGGCGGCGAGGCCGATGAGATCGGTGGCGCTCTGCTTCGCGAACCACTCGCCGTTGAAGCGGATCTCGGTTGTCTCCGGATCGAGCACCTTGAAGACCTGCGCCTTGTAGGTCTCGGCGTTGGCGAGGACCTGCTCGTCGGTGAGGGGCGGGCGGGTGGCGCTCTTGCCGGTGGGATCGCCGATGCGGCCGGTGAAGTCGCCGATGAGGAAGATCACCTGGTGGCCGAGCCGCTGGAAGCGCGCCATGCGCTGCAGGAGCACGGTGTGACCCAGGTGCAGGTCGGGCGCGGTCGGATCGAAGCCGGCCTTGACGCGCAATGGGAGGCCGGTCTCGCGGGACTTCACCAGGCGTGCGAGGAGGTCCTCGGCGGTGACGACGTCGGCGGCGCCGCGGGTGAGCTCCTGGAGCTGCTCCTCGGGGGTCGGCAAAGCGCGTTCGCTCATGCCGGGCCTTCTAGCATCCCCCTGGACTCGAAGCGCAAGGTCCGCGTGGGCGTGACGAGGAGATCGATCGGCTGATCGTGGCCCTCGCGCGGCAGCTCGGGGAGGAGGAACCGGTCGAGGCACGCGCCGATCCGCAGCGCCCGCGGGGCCGCGGCCAGGGTGGCGTCGTAGTAGCCGGCGCCGTGGCCCATGCGCCCGCCGCTCTCGTCGAAGCCCACGCCGGGGACGATGAAGACGTCGATCTCAGAGAGGGCCCGCTCGCTCCCTGGAGCCGGCTCGTGGATTCCGAGCACCCCTGGACGAAGGGAGTCGGCCGTGCCGAAGGCCAGGACCTTGGAGCCCTTCACCACCCGAGGGAAGAGGCACGTCACGCCCCGGGCCTCGAGAGCGCGCCATAGCGGCTCGACGGCCAGCTCGCCCTTCATCGGCTGGTAGAGGGTGACGACCTTGGCCGCCGCGATCACGGGGAGCTCCAAGGTGCGGCGGACGATGGCCTCGGAGCCGGCGGCGAGCTCATCCGTGGGCACGGCGCGGCGCTCGGCGATGAGGCGGGCGCGCAAGGGGCGCTTGAAGGGATGCATGCGCCGGCCTTCCATGGTGGCGCCGGCGAAAACTCCGGAGGCGCCGGGTTCGAGCCGCCGCGGGGGTGCTGACGAGAAAGGCCCCCGCCTCGGCCGTGTGGGCAGCGTCCATTGAACCCTGCCGCAAAGCAGGTGGGGGAGCTGTGACGGAGCCTTCAGGCTTCCTTCTCCCGGAGGGAGGGCTTGCACAACGGCCCGCCAGGGAGCGCCCCCATGGACGCGTTATCGGTTCGAATTTCAGCTACCCATCACGAGCCAGGCAGGGGTGGAACAGCAGGGGAAAAGACGCCCCGGCCCTCGCAAAAATGCCGGGAAAAGCGCCGATTCTTCGCCGCAGATCGTAGCGACCGCCTCTTCGAGGTGTCAACCGGATCGGCGCTCGGGGAGACGCCCGTCATCGCATCGCCAAATAGTTGCGCGGCCCAGGCGCGCTGGTAGGTTTCGCCGGTGCCGGAAGGGGGCCTTCGCTCGATGAGTGGGCGATGGGGCTGGAGGCTTCTTGCTTTGGCAGACGTCGTTCGATTCGGACCCTTCGAGATCCTGACCCGCATCGGCAGGGGCGGCATGGCAGAGGTCTCGCGCGCCGTCTTCGCCGAAGGCCCTCGCAAGGGCAGGGTGGTGGCGCTCAAGCGCATGCTGCCCGAGTACGTGAAGAACCAGCAATACGTCGATCTCTTCTGCGCCGAGACGGATCTGTCCCGCCTGCTGGTGCACCGCAACATCGTCGAGGTGCTGGACGCCGGCCAGGTGGACGGCACCTACTACATGGCGATGGAGTTCATCGACGGCCGCGACCTCGGCGCGATCCTCGCGCGCTGCCGGGAGCGGCAGATCCAGCTCCCCGTCGACTTCGCCGTCTTCCTGGTGCATGAGCTCCTGCTCGCGCTGGACGCCGCCCACAAGGCCACCTCGAAGTCCGGGCAGCGCCTCCACGTGGTGCACTGCGACGTCTCGCCCTCGAACCTCTTCATCTCGAAGACGGGGGAGATCAAGCTGGGCGACTTCGGGATCGCCAAGGTCCGATCGGTGGATCCGTCCAGACGAAAGGGGATCTGGGGCAAGGTCCACTACGCGTCGCCCGAGCTGGTCCGCAGCGAGGACGTGCTCCCCCAGGCCGACGTCTGGGCCGCGGCGGTGATGCTGTACGAGCTCCTCACGCTCTGCCGGCCATTCAACGGCGAGACGATCGAGGAGATCGCCCGGGAGATCCTGGCGGCGAAGCCCCCGAGCGTGACGGACCTGCGGCCGGAGATCCCGGAGGCGGTGGAGAGCGTGCTGCAGATGGCGCTGGATCCCTCGATCGATCAGCGCTTCCACGACGCGGGCGCCTTCGCGATGGCGCTGCACCCGCTCTTCGACGATCAGATCGGCACGCCCCTGGCGATCGCCGCCGTGGTCCGCGGACTCTTCGGCGCGTAGTTCGAAGCCCCGGGAACACTCGTAGCGGCCGGAACCAGAGAGATATCAGCCGAGCCGGGCGGCCCGCAGGGCGCCGGGCAACACGCACTCCAGGAGATCCAGCTCCGCATCAGTCGTGTCGGGCCCGACGCTGAAGCGGATGGTCGCCTTGGCCAGCTTCGGCTCGAGCCCCATGGCGAGCAGCACGTGGGACGGCTCCATCGCGCCTGTGGAACACGCAGCGCCGTGGGCGGCGGCCACTCCAGCGAGATCGAGTCCCACGAGGAGGGTCTCGCCGTCCGCGCCGGGAAAGGTCGCCGAGACGATCCCCGGAACCCGGGGGACGTCAGAGGCCTGGATCCGTCCATCGGCCGCTCGGACGATGGACTCCAGCCGCGAACCGAGGTCCCCGAGCCTGGCCGCCCGGGCGTCCCACTCCCTCGCCGCGACCTCGACGACGGCGCCGAAGGCCGCGATCGCCGCTAGGGCGTGGGTGCCCCCGCGAAGGCCCCGCTCCTGGTGGCCGGGAACCCGGGGCGAGAGCGTCGTCCCCCGGCGCACGCAGAGCGCGCCAGCGCCGGAGACGCCCCCGAGCTTGTGGGCGGAGAGGGCCATGGTCCGGCACCTCGCCCAGACAGGCGCCAGTTCGACCTTCCCGGCAGCCTGCACCGCGTCCACGTGGAGCTCGGATCCCGCGTCCCGCGCCAGCGACGACAGCTCCTCCACGGGCTGCAGGGCGCCGGTCTCGTTGTTGGCGAGCTGCGCGACGACCAGGCCAACATCGTGATCCCCGACGACGCCGCTCTCCACCGAGAGGATCCTGGCGGCAGCCTCGAGGTCGTACCGGCCGTCGGGCGAACACCGAAGCTCGCCCACGATCGCCCCGCGCTCTCGCGCGACCTGCGCCGCGAGGCGCGCCGACGCATGCTCGATCGCGCCGACGACGAGCCTGCCGACGCCGCTCCCGAGGATCGCCATGGCGTTGGCCTCGCTGCCACTCGAAGTGAACACCACCTCGGACGGCAGGCAGCCCACCAGGCCGGCCACACGGGCGCGGGCCTCCTCGAGCACGGCGCGGGCGGCGCGCCCCTCCGCGTGGATGGACGACGGGTTGCCCACGCCCAGCGACAGCACACGCTCGATCGCCTCGCGAGCGGCGGGGTGGATCGGCGCGCCGGCGGCCCAGTCGAGGTAGGCGCGCGCCACGTCAGTGCGGGTCGTACTCGAGGAGCGGCACGCCCGGCTTGTCGGCCACGCCCCACTCCTCGAAGAAGCGCTGGACGAGCTCCTGCTTGAACTCGGCGAGCTGCGCCTTGGTCAGCGTCCCCACCGGGATGCGCGCCCCGGCCATCTGCCCGTGCCCGCCGGCGCTGCCGCCCTTCTCCTCGACCACCTGGCGGATGAGGCGGCCCGCGTTCATGCGCTTGTCGTTGGTGCGCAAGCTGAGGAAGAGGCTCTTTTCGTACTCCGCGAAGGCGAGCGACCACTTGATCCCCTCGAGGAAGAGGTGCCGCTCGGCCACCTCGGCGACCATGTCGGGCGAGTAGATCTCGCCCAGGTCGGTGATGACGGCGTTGCCCTGCACGCGGCCCTTCTCGATGGCCGTGTGGTAGAGGCGGAAGTACTCCGCCGGCAGCTTCGGATGCTCGATCTGCGCGAGGGCGTCCTTGTCCACCAGCGGGAAGAGCCAGAGGTACGCGTCCACGTCCACGTCCTCGGTCTCGCGCCACAGGTCCCGGGTGTCCGCCTTGATCCCATAGAAGAGGGCGGTGGCCACCTCGCGGGTGGGGGTGAGCTTCAGGCTCCGCAGGTAGCGCGCGGCGATGGTGCTGGTGGCCCCGAACTCGCCTCCGACCTCTGCGATCTCCGCCTTGCGGCTGTCCTCCCGCTCCGGATGGTGATCGAAGATCACGTCCGGGGAGCGGGAGGCGGGCAGGGAGTGATTGCCCATCCGCGGCTGGGTGTCGACCAAGCAGAACATGTCGTGGGCGTCGAAGTCGATGCGGGACACCGGGACGACCGGGAGCTTGAGGACCTTGAGCAGGGCCCGATTCTCGGCCCTGCCGACGATGCCGCCGTAGGTGATGGTGCTCTTGAGCCCGGCCTTCTCGTCGAAGATCTGGGCGAGCGCCAGGGCCGCAGCGATCGAGTCGGGGTCCGGGTTGTCGTGGGTGAGGATCAGCGGGTGCTTGCGGGTGCGGGCGAGGGCCACGAGCCGGCTTGCGCGCTGTTCGAGGGTTTCGGAGGCCTGCGGCTCCCGGGAGCTCACGGCCATCGTGGGCCTGGCGCCTCTGGATGCCGAGCGACTTTGGGTTCGCGCACTCGCGAGCGAAGCTCCTCTATTAGACGGATTCGCCATCTTAGAAGGGCCCTGGTTCCTGGTCAAACGAGCGGGACATTCGCGCTTCTCGCTTTCGAGCAAGCTAAACATCGGCGACCCTGTCGGGGGTTCCCGAAGCCGGGTTCGCGGGGCGCGGCTCATACCAAGGCTCGATCGCGGGCGCAACCTGGGCTCGGCACGAGCGGGCCGGCGCCGGGAGGCCTCGTCCCGGGCCTGGCGGAGAGTCGAGGGCGAGGTGCTACACCGCTCGGCGACCGGTCCCCGCGAGCAGGTCCAACCAGCGGAACGAGCTCTCCAAGGAGTTGCCCAGAGCGTCGAAGAGCAGACTCCGCAGCACGGCGGAAGGGTGGCGAAGGGCGTCGTGGTACCGCTGCCGGTCGGTGGCGTGGATGATCGCCAGCGGGTAGCCCGCCCGCAGCAGGAAGAGGCTCTGCAGCAGCCGGGCGATGCGCCCGTTGTGGTCCGAGAACGGGAACACCCGCATGAAGGACCAATGGGCCTTGGCCGCCTGGTGGATGGGGTGCAGCTCCCGGAACTCGACGGAGGCGAGGCCCTTGATCACCTTGCCGAGCTCCTCCTCGATCCGGTCGGGCTGGGCGAGCTCGTGGGTGTAGGTGCGGTGGAGCGGCATCTCCTGCCGCCAGGTCTCCCGGCGCCTGGGGACGTCGGCGCTGGAGAGGATTCGATAGAGGTCCTCCAGGAGGGGCAGGCCGACCCGGCTGCGCTTGCCCGCCTCGGCCCGGACCCGCTCGAGGGCCTGCCGGTGGGCCCTCACGCCTGCCACCAGGTTCATGAAGGAGGCGTCGCCCACCACCTGGTGCTCCAGGGCCTGGACCAGCTCCTCCGGCGTGATCACCAGGCCGTCGAGAGCGTTCTCGTGGTGGATCCAGGACATCTCGTAGCGGCGATGGAACTCCGCGGCGAGATCGGGGCGGGCTTGGAGCCTCTCGGCCAGCTCGCGGTTCCGGGTGTCGAGAGCGAAGACGCGCGTGCTCATTCCTCGGACGCTAGCGCCGGAAATGTCCTGTTGTCAAGGGAGCTTACGCGCTTGGAGCCTCGCCCGAGGGGCTGCCGGGCGAGCGTCGCGGAGGGCCGATTTCCTGCGAAAAGGGAGGCTTAGAGCCACTCCCAGATCGACCGCTTCACCTCGGCGGCAGGGAACTTCGTCGCGTGCTCCTCGCCCAGGGCCTTGCCGCCTTCCGCACGGTAGGCCTCGATGGCGGCCTCGTCGATCGCGTCGTAGACCACGAGGTGGTGGACCTTGCTCTCGTCGTCGCCGTGGATCTCGAATCGGCGCGCCCGGACGAACGCCCCGGCGGCCAGCACCGCGGGGATGTGCTCGGAGTCGTACCACTGGGCCCAGTTGGCGCTCTCGGAGGCGGGGAGGGTGATCTCCACCACGTAGGCGGCTTTCGGCTCCTCGCCGAAGCGCACGCCCCGTCGGACGCCGTTCTCCAGCTCGCCGAACTCCAGGCGCGCCTTGACGTCGGGGAAAGCCGCGGTGAACGCCTGCGCCAGGTCGTCTCGCTCGCGGGAGATCAGGTAGTTCTCGAGGGCCGCGAGGCTGGGGAGCTCGAAGAACCAGTGGAAGCGGGCGGAGCCGTCGTCGCCCCGGACCTTTGCGCGCGCAGCGATGGCGCTGCGGCCCATGGCAGCCACGGCTTCGACGACGTGCGAAGCCTGCCACCGGGAGAACTCCTCGGCACGGGCGGACGGGACGTCGATACGAACGAGGTGAATGACCATTTCGCGGGCACCTTAGCGATACCGGATGCGGTTGTCATGGAAGAACGACAGCAAATCGCAACGGATCGGTGGATCGAGGGTTCACCTCGGGTCGGTGGGATCAAGCGGCGGCCGGGAAGGCCTCCAGGGGCGGAAGCGGCGCAAGGAGCCTGCCGACCAGGGGGATCTCCGGCGCGAGCTCGTTGCGACCCCGGTCGACGGCCCGGACCACCGCGTTCACGGTGGGGATGAGGTCGGTCGGAGACGGGGTGGATTGGAACGCCTTGAGGACGTGGGCGTAGCGGCCGGCGGGCCGGGTGTTCTCGGCGGCGATCCGCTGCAGCGGGAGCCACAGCGGCGTCGAGAGCCTGGGGGAGAAGCCGTCCAGCGCGAGGATGAGCGCGTTGCGGGTGCCGATCCTGCCTGCCTGGACCGCCTGCCACGCCGCCTGGGCGGGGACGTTCTGGGTGAGGCCGCCGTCCACCAGCCGGAAGAGGCCCCGGCGATCGAAGAGGGTCCCGAGCAGCTCGTGCATCCGGTCGTCCGCTCGCAGCACGTCGTAGTGGATGAGGCCCGGGACGGCGCAGGAGAAGCCCACCGCGTCGAGGACGTCGAAGTCGTTGGTCCAGTCCTCGAGGCCCACGTGGATGCCATCCAGCACCTTGGGCGAGGCCAGCTCCACGCTCGCCTGGGCCACCTGGGCGAGCCGCGAGCGCAGCATCCACGGCCGGAACGCGAGGCCCCGGGGGTCGACGAGGCTCTCGTAGTAGGAGATCGGGTGGGGCAGGGCGCCGCGGCGGATGCCGGACAGGGTGACCAGCATCGGGATCGGCAGGTCGCGGAAGGTGAAGGCGCTCCCGTCCTCGTGCTGCACGTGGCGCAGCAGGCTCGAGCGCAGGTAGAGGCGCAAGGCCGCTGGGAGCCCGTAGCGGCTCTCGGTGGAGAGCACGCGAAAGAGCCGGCTCCAGCTCAGGGAGCGGATGGCGCCCAGCAGCTCGCCGGGATCGTGCCGGAGGGAGCGGGCCCGGAAGAGGCCGAGGACCGCGCCCATGCTCGTGGCGGAGATGAGGCTCGGGGTGGCGCCCAGCTCTTCGAGCAGCGAGAAGGCGCCCAGGTAGGAATAGGCCGTGCCGCCGCCGCCGCCCAGGGCGAGGACCAGCTTCTTCTCCCGCACCTCCGCGTCGAGGGTGTCGGCCCCCAGCGCGCCTGCGTGGCGCTCGAGGATCCCGGCCCGAACGCGCTTCACCTCCGCCGCCAGCGAAGGGGCCAGCCTGGCCGCTCCGGCGAGATCCGTCGCCTTCACGCAGGCGAGGACGCGCTCGCGAAGGGGGGCGACCTCCTCCTCCAGCGAGACACCTCCCACCTCTCCCAGCCGCGCCATGGAGATGGCCCAGCGCAGCGAGGCCTCCTCGGGCTCCCGGAGCGCGCCGGGCGCCGCCAGCGAGGCCCGCACCAGGGACACCTCCAGCTCGTCCAGCGGGCGCAGCCGCTCGAATGGTTCGAATCCGGACACCGGCCCGATCCCTACCCCGGCCACGGGGGCGGAGTCGAGCCGGATGCCGAATCCCGCCGTCGAGGCTCACGCCTGATCGAGGATCCGCCGGAACGAGCGGCGCACCGTCGCCATGGTGCGGGCGAGCTCGTCCACGAGCCGGGCTCCGGGCCTCTCCCCCGAGATGCCGACCCGCCTCGCGAGGGCGTCCCTCTCCGCGGAGGTGGGGGGGATGCGCTCCATGGGCCGGTCGTGGACGATCTGCATCCGCAGCTCGAGGCGGCGGAGGAACCGGTAGCCTCGGCCCAGGATCTCCGCGTCCACCTCGTCGAGGGCCCCTGCAGCGGCCAGCCGGGTGAGGGCGGCGAGGGTCGACGGGGTGCGCACCTCGGGCCTCGCCCCGCCATGGAGGAGCTGGAGGAATTGAACGGCGAACTCCACGTCGAGGAGCCCGCCCGGATCGGTCTTGGGGCTCCCGTGGCCTGCGGCGGCGAGGCGGTCGCGCATGGAGGAGATCGCCTCCGCGAGGGCGAGACGGTCGGGGCGCGCCTCGAAGATCGCCGGTACGAGGATCCGCTCCCACGCCTCGGTCGCCGGCGCCGGATCACCGGCGATGAAGCGCGCCCGAAGCAGGGCCTGGCGCTCCCATAGCGCGGCCCGCGGCGACGACGACCCGGCGGGCGGCGCGTGGTAGGCGGCCAGCGCCGGCAAAGACACCACAAGCGCGCCCTGCGATCCGGACGGCCGCAGTCGGGTGTCGATCCGGAAGAGCGTCCCCTCCCGCAGCGGGAGCTGCAGGTGGGAGACGAGCCGCTGCGCCAGCCTCGTGAACCACTCGGGATTCGACACCGAGGCCTTCTCGCCGCCGGCGCTGCGCCCCTCCGGATCCGCGTAGAGGAAGAGCAGATCCAGATCGCTCTGGTAGCCCAGCTCTCCGCCGCCCAGCTTGCCGAGGCCGATCACGGAGAGGTGGCCGCCGCCGCCGGGCTCGCCGTATCGCGCGACGAGCTCGCCCCTGGCGAGGCCGAGGGCTTCCCCCAGGCAGCAATCCGCCACGGCGGACAGCTCGGCGACCACGCCCTCGAGATCGAGGGCGCCCGACACGTCGTTCAGGCAGATCCGGAGGAACTCCTCGTTCTTGAACCGGCGCAGCGCCGCGAGCTTCGCCTCCGGATCCTCGTGGGCGGCGACGCGCTCCGCCGCCTGGGCCGCCAGGAGCTCCCGCCCCTTGCGCGGCGCGGCGGCGTCCCGGCGGAGCAGCGAGTCGAGGAGCTCCGGGTGGCGGACGAAGTAGCGGGAGAAGGGATCGCTGGTGCCGAAGAGCTCAACCAGGAGCCGGGAGGTGGCCGGGCTCGCGGCGAGGAGCTCGAAGTGCGCTTGGGGCGCACGCAGGGTCGCAGCGAAGTCGGCGAGGTTGCGCAACGAGGAGTCCAGCTGCGGGCTTCGCACCACCTCGGCGAGCAGCGCCTCGGCCTGACCCTCGAGGGAGAGGGGCGGGTGCGCGGCGAACGGTGTCCCCGCCTTGCTCGCGAGGCGCTTCAGCTCGCCGAGCGCGGAGGCGGGATCGACGAACCCGCTGGAGGCGAGGGCGCGCTGCCGCTCGTCGTCGGAAAGATCCCGGGAGAGGGCGCGCTCGATCCGCTCGTCGGCGGCGCGGGGGCCGGCGCGGGCGACGCCCAGGAGGTCGGCGAAGCGGGAGCGGATCTCGCCGCGGTGCCTGGCGAGCTCCGCGACGAAGCGATCCCGCGCCCGATCGTCCGGGGGCGCAAAGCCCATGCGCCGCGCCAGCCTCGCGAGCTCCGCAGGATCCTCGGGGAGCTCGTGGGTCTGGCGCTCGGCCACCATCTGCACGCGGTGCTCCGCCCGGCGCAGGAAGACGTAGGCGTCGTGGAGGGCGTCGCGGTCGGAGGCGGAGAGGAGCCCGGCGAAGCGGAGCTTCTCGAGCGCGGGCAGGAACCCCCGCTCGCGCAGGGATGGATCCTTGCCGGCGTGGAGGATCTGCAGCGCGGAGACGATGAACTCCGCCTCGCGGATCCCGCCCTCGCCCAGCTTGAGATCGCGGTTGCCCCGCGATGCCTCGCGATCGATCCGGGACTTGATGGCGCGGATCTCCTCCACGGCTTCCAGGTCGAGGTAGCGCCGGTAGACGAAGGGCTCGAGCTGCCGCAGCACCTCGCCGCCCAGGTCGAGGTCGCCGGCCACGGGCCGCGCCTTGGTCAGCGCGATCCGCTCCCAGGTACGCCCCTTGGCCTCGTAGTAGCGGAGGAGGTGCTCCGCGCCGATGGCGATCGGGCCTGCGCGCCCCTCGGGGCGCAGATCGAGGTCCACCCGGAAGACGATGCCGTCGGCCGTGGGGGCCGACATGGCCTTCACCAACCTCTCGGCGATCCGCGCGTAGAGCCGGCGGTTGGGGATCGATCCGCCGGGGCCGCCGGCGGTGACACCTTCGGTGACGTAGACGAGCAGGAGGTCCACGTCCGACGAGAAGTTGAGCTCGCCGGCGCCGAGCTTGCCCATCCCCAGGGCGACCAGGCCCGCGGCAGGCCGCCGCTCCCCGCCTGCGGGGGCCCCGTGGTGCGCCACCTCCTCCGCGGCGATGCGCGACAGCGCCGCGTCCAGGCAGGCGGTGGCGACCCGGGAGATCTCGCCGGCGACGTCGCCGAGGGAGGCGCCGCCCCCCAGATCCCGCGCGGCGATCCGGGCGATCTCCTCGTACTTGAACCGCCGGAGGGCTTGGAGCAGCCCATGCTCGTCGCCGGCCTCGACACGGGAGAGCCGCGCCCGCAGGCGCCGCTCAAGGAAGCGCGAGGGCTTGGGACCCTCGAACCACGGCGTCGCGGCGAGGAGTCCGACTCCGCGGGGATGTCCGACGAGTTGGCGGGCGAGAAAGCGGCTGCCGGCGAACAGAGGGACGAGGCGCTCTACGAGGGGGCCGCCGAGGGGTGGCGGCCTTCCCAGGCGATCGGCGTAGGCGCCGACGAACCGGAGGAGGGAGGCGCGGGCGCCTTCGGGATCGGCGCTCCGCTCGCATGCTGCCAATGCCCGGTCCGCGACGTCCGCCGGCAGACCCGTTGCCAGGAGGGACTCGGTGGGATCGCGCGCGTCGATGGGCATGTTCGGGAGGAGCGTATCCCTTCATGGCGTCGATTCGCACGGAACTGAACGAGCGGCTCGCCCGGTCGCCACGGGCGGGTTGAAGTTTCGGCGTGCCGGCCCAAGATCCCCACGACGCTCGTCCAGGGACGACAGGGGAGTTCCGGCGGTCCGCCTCGGATGGCCGGTGCTCGAGCGACGAAGGTGCGCGCATTGGCGACCATTCGAGAGGCGGACTTGGCCGTATTCGACCCAGAGCGCACCAGGGAGGCGGCCCGCGGCTCCGGGACCGACGCCTCCGGGGCGCCGTTCACGAAGGAGGTCCTCTCCCACGTGCTGGCGGCGAAGGCCGAGGGCAGGCGCCGGGTCGAGTCGGCCCTGGGGAGCAGGCACACGCCGGCCAGGCGGGTGCTTCGGGCGATCGTGGGGGCCTGCGCCGCGGTGGACGGCTGGGCGCGGCGCGGCTTCGCTTCTCTCTTCGGCGTCAAGACAGAGGAGGCGGAGAAGGAGGGCGCCGGGAGGCCGCAGCCGCCGGACGAAGGCCCAGGCGCCCCTGCCCACGCCGCCGAGGCGAGGCCGGAGGGCTACCTGGTCTCCCGGGTCGCGGGTGAGGACGCGCTTCGGGAGGCGCCACACCCGCTCACCGAGGATCGCCTCGCGCCGCCGGAGCCGCCCCCTCGACCTCAGCCTGCGCTGCCGATCGAGTGGCTGGGCGAGCTCCCCTGGGCCTACGACGACGACGCGTTCGTCGCGCTACCGCGGGATCCGATGACCATGTGGCTCTTCTGGGACTTTTCTCCTGCGACACTGGCCCGGGCGCGGGAGGGGATCGACGATCCCCGGGTGCGACTTCGGGTGTATGACGAAAACACGGTCGTGCGGGAGCTGGATCTCGCGCTGGAGTCGCGCTCGTACTACGTGACCGACCTCCCCAGCGGGCGCAGCTACCGCGGAGAGCTGGTCTTCGTGGGGCGCAACGGCGAGAGGCTCATCGGCCACCCGTCGAACGCGGTCCACCTTCCGCCCGTGGGACCTTCGCCGGTGATCGACGATCGCTTCGCGACGATCCCGTGGGGTTTGCCCCTTGGTCCCAACCTCGACGTCTTCGCCCACGGCGCGCCGGGGCCCGACATCTCGAACCTCGAGCGGCAGGCGTTGCGCTCCGCGTCCCACCCGGATCAACGCCTGGGCGCGTCCGAGCGCATGTCCGTGCGCGGGGGCGGCTCCCTCTCCGCGAGGATCCTCTCCTCGTCGCCGGGCGGCCCGGGGCGCCGGGACACCGAATGACGCAGGGCTCCGTCGTCATCCAGCTCCACGCGCACCTGCCGTTCGTGCGGCACCCCGAGCACGAGCGGTTCCTCGAGGAGGACTGGCTCTACGAGGCGATCACGGAGACGTACATCCCCCTGGTCTCGCGCTTCGAGACGCTGGCCGACGAGGGGATCCCGTTCCGCGTGAGCTTCACCCTCACGCCGCCGCTCGTGCAGATGCTGCGGGACGAGCTCCTGCAGGGGCGGTACGGGAAGCACCTCGACCGCCTCTGCGAACTGGCCGAGAAGGAGGTCCACCGCACCCGGCACGAGCCTCGGCTGCACGACACCGCTCGCTTCTACCACCATCACTTCAACCACACCCGCTGGCTGTGGCACGAGCGCTACCGCCGGGACATGGTGGGCGCGTTCCGGCGGCTGCAGGATCGCGGCGTGGTGGAGATCGTCACCTGCGGCGCCACCCACGGGTTCCTGCCGCTGATGCAGACGCAGCCCGAGGCGGTGCGCGCGCAGGTCCGGATCGCCGCGGCCCACTACCGCCTCCACTTCGGCCGGGATCCCGTGGGGATCTGGCTGCCGGAGTGCGGCTACTACCCAGGCGTGGAGCGGTTCCTGTCGGAGGAGGGGATCCGCTACTTCTTCGTGGACACCCACGGGATCCTCGACGCCACGCCCAGGCCCCGCTACGGCGTGTTCGCGCCGCTGTACACGCCCGCGGGGGTGGCGGCCTTCGGCCGCGATCCGGAGTCGAGCGAGCAGGTGTGGAGCGCTGGCACCGGCTATCCGGGCGATCCCGTGTACCGGGAGTTCTACCGGGACATCGGCTACGACCTCGACTACGACTACGTCCGCCCGTACATCCAGGCCACCGGCGAGCGGAAGAACATCGGGTTCAAGTACCACCGGATCACCGGCAAGGGCATGGACAAGGATCTGTACGACTGGCGGGCGGCGTTCCGGCAGGCGGATCGCCACGCCGGCAACTTCATGTTCAACCGGGAAAAGCAGATCGAGCACCTGGCGATGGTGATGGGGGATCGCCGCCCGGTGGTGGTCGCGCCGTACGACGCCGAGCTCTTCGGTCACTGGTGGTTCGAGGGGCCGGTCTTCCTGGAGATGCTGATCCGCAAGGCGGCACACGATCAGAAGACCTTCAAGCTGGTGTCGCCGTCCGACTACCTGCGGGACAACCCGACCCAGCAGGTGGCGACGCCGCCGCTCTGCTCGTGGGGGGCCGGCGGGTACGCGGGGGTGTGGCTGGACGGCTCCAACGACTGGATCTACCGCCACCTCCACAAATGCGCCGATCTGATGATCCGGCTGGCGAACGACTACGTGGAGCCCACCGATCTGGAGCGGCGGGCGCTGAACCAGGCGGCGCGGGAGCTCCTGCTCGCGCAGTCGTCGGATTGGGCGTTCATCATGAAGACCGGCACGATGGTCGAGTACGCCGTCCAGCGGACGAAGGACCACGTGCTGCGGTTCCTGCGCATCGAGGAGCAGGTGCGCCGGGGCGCGATCGACGGGGCGTGGCTCGCGCAGGTGGAGGGGCGGGACAACCTCTTCCCCGAGCTCGACTACCGGGTGTACCGGTCCTGAGCACAATTGCCGTCGGCGACATCCACGTGGCGCCGGCGCCGCCCTGCGCGGTACCATCGGCGCCGTGGTCATCGCCCACCTCACGGACATCCACGTGGCGAACGAGGGGGACTACGCCGGCCCCGGGGGCGAGGCGTGGCTCCCCAAGGTCGCCAAGCACTCGGAGGAGATGCTCGAGCGGCTCCTGGCCGACCTCGCCGCCCATCGGCCGGACCGGGTGGTCCTCACCGGGGATCTCACCCTGACCTCGGAGGAGGCCCAGTTCGCGCGGGCCCGAGCAGCCCTCGATCGACACCTCGGGGAGACGCCGCTGGCGGCGATCCCGGGGAACCACGACAGGTGGTCCTCGTCCGCCCAGGCCCGGCTGGAGCGCCACTTCGGTGACACGATGCGCGGCGAGCTGGGGAAGGGCTTTCCGTACTGCCAGCTCGCCGGCGAGGTGGCGATCGCGGCGGTGGATTCGTCTCCCTTCGTTCCTGGCGCCGATCCCGCCGAGGTGAAGGGGCGGGTGGGGGAGGAGCAGCTCGCGGCCCTCGCGTCCCTCTGCGCCGGGCCGGAGCTGGCCGGGCAGTTCGTCATCCTCCTCGTCCACCACCACCTGCGCCTGTCGGAGGAGGACGCGCTCGCCCCGGATCCCAAGGATCCGACGCCCCTCGAGGACGCGGCGGCGGTGGAGGAGGCGCTGTCCCGGCTCCCGATCGGCCTCGTGCTCCACGGCCATCGGCACAAGCAGATGCGCCTCGACCTGGACCTGGGCGGCAGGCAGGTGCCGGTGCTCTGCCCGGGGAGCGCCACCCGCGTGGATCATCGGCCGGAGCGCACCGCGAGGTACGGGCTCTACGAGGTGGACGGCGGGGGCCTGCGCCGGGCGCGGGTGCGGCGCTGGGACGACGGCGCGGGCGGTTTCGTCTGGGGATCGTTTGACGCGGGCGAGGCGGCTCGCTAGATCCCGCGCCATGTCCAGCGCCCCGTTCGAGAGCATCCCCGACGTCGAGAGCCGCCTCTCCGAGGCCGGCTACCTGCCGTCCCGCGAGATCGCGACCACCGTGTTCCTCGCCGAGAAGCTGGAGAAGCCGATCCTCGTGGAGGGGCCGGCGGGCGTTGGCAAGACCGAGCTCGCGCTGGCGCTGTCCAAGGCGACTGGGCGCCCTCTCGTCCGCCTCCAGTGCTACGAGGGCCTCGACGAGAGCAAGGCGCTCTACGAGTGGGAGTACGCGAAGCAGCTCCTCTACACCCAGCTCGTGAAGGAGAAGATCAGCGAGACCCTCGCCGGGACCGCGACCCTCGCCGACGCAGTGGACCGGATCGGCGCCAGCGAGAGCGTGTTCTTCTCCGAACGCTTCCTCCTGCCGCGGCCGGTGCTGCGGGCGCTCGTGTCGGAGGAGCCGGCGGTGCTGCTCGTCGACGAGATCGACAAGGCGGATCCCGAGTTCGAGGCGTTCCTGCTCGAGGTGCTGGCCGACTTCGCGGTGACGGTGCCGGAGATCGGGACCATCCGGGCGAAGCACGTGCCGCGGGTGATCCTCACCTCGAACGCGGCCCGTGAGCTCTCGGACGCGCTGAAGCGGCGCTGCCTCCACCTCTTCATCGACTTCCCGAGCCGGGAGCGGGAGGTGGAGATCGTCCGCAAGCGCATCCCTGGGATCCGGCGGGCGCTGGCGCAGCGGGTGGTGGACGTGGTCCACCGGGTCCGCGCGCTGGATCTCAAGAAGGCGCCGTCGATCGCCGAGACCCTCGACTGGGCGAGGGCCCTGGCCATCCTGAACGCCGGCGACCTGGAGCCCGAGCTCCTCTCACAGACGCTGAACGTGCTGCTCAAGCACGAAGCCGACGTGCAGCGCGCCCGCGAGAGGGTGCGGGACCTCGTCCAGGCTTAATCGGCGGCCTTCTCGGCGGGAGGCGCCTCCTCCGCGACCGGATCGAAGTAGCCCTTCATGCCGATCTTGATCGCGGTCTTGTCGAAGCCGCCGCCGCCGCTGCGGCGATCGACGATGAACCACTTCCCGCCGCTGCGCCCGGCGATGTAGGCGTTCTTCTCGCCTTCCTCCATGCCGTCCTCCTCCACCCGGTAGCTCTGCTCCACGGTGTGGATGACGACTGTCCCCATCGGCGCGTCCTCGACCGACTCGACGGTCCACTCGGTGAGGAGGAAGTCGCCCTTGGCCCAGTACCAGGGCGCCATCCGATGCCGCTCGGAGCCGAGGTTCTTCTTGGTGGTGGCGATCTCCTCGAGGGTCTTCGGGTGGATCAGCTTGCGCAGCTCCGGCCACTTCTTCTGCTTCCAGAGGTCGAGGTACGCGCCGATCACCTTGCAGGCCTCGAGCTGGTCGCCCTGCATCTCCTTGCAGTTCTCCGCCGCGCGGGCGGGGGTGGGCTTCGGCGGACCGCGCTTCTTCTGGGCGAGGGCGTCGGGGGCGTGAAGGACGAGCGCCAGCGAAGCGGCGGCGAGGAACGTTTTCGTCATGGCGATCTCCCTTGTGAAGCCAAGTCGACGGTGATCCTAGCGCCCGCCCAGGTTCCTGCAAGGGCGAAGCTCGGATCGGCCGCGCGCAAATCGCCTGCGTGAAGTTTGCCTCGCCCCGAACGACGACTAAGATCGCGCCCCACCATGACCAAGCGGATCCTCATCGTCGAGCACGAGGGAGCGCTCGCGCTCGAGATGGCGGCGGTTCTCCACGCGGACGGCTTCTCCACCTCCATCGTCCCGTCGGCCGGCGACGCGTTTCGCGAGATGGAGGAGCGGCGCCCCGACCTGCTCTTCGTCCGCGCCGAGCTCCCGGATCAGAACGGCTTCAGCCTCTGCGCGCGGGTGAGGCGGAGCGCGGACCTCCGCTCGATCCCGATCGTGCTCGCCTCGACCGACAGCGCCCCCGAGGCGCTCCGTCAGCACGCGGCCCACCCCAGCTTCGCTGCGAACGCGTACCTGCTCGCTCCCTACGGGATGGACGATCTGCGGGCGGCGGTCCACGGCCTGCTCCCTCCCGACGCGGTGTCGCCGGAGGAGGTGGTGGCCGAGCAGGCGCCGGAGGCGGCTGCACAGGGCACCGCCGCCTCGAGCGAGGACGTGGACCTAGGCGCGTCGCTGCAGGAAGACCTGGGGGACGCGCCCCACGCCACGGGGTTCCCCGAGGCTTCCTCCCCGCCGACGCCGCCCAAGCTCCCGCGTCGGGAGCGACGCAGCGCTCTCACCGACGAGGACAAGAGCTTCCTGGAGCGGGTCTTCGGGACGATCGCCGATCGGAAGAGCGAGCTCCTCGTCGAGGCGCGCTCGCCGCGCAAGTCGCGCGTCGGGAGGGATCTCATCAACACGCCTGAGGGGAAGCTCCAGCTCCTTCGGGACGAGCTGCGCAGCCGCGAGGCGCAGATTGCGCGGCTCTCCGAGGTCTGGGCGATCCGCGAGCGGGAGCTCTCCCAGAGCGACGACAGGCTCCACGAGAAGGAGGTCGAGATCCAGGGCCTCAAGATGAAGGCCGAGGATCTCGTCTCGCGGCTCGCCGAGGCCCGGGGGCTCTTCCTCCGCAAGGAGCGCGAGCACGGCCAGGCCGTGGACGAGATGCTCCAGCGGCAGTTCGCGCAGGAGAAGGAGCTCATCGAGGTCGTCGCAGGGAAGGAGAAGGAGCTCGACGCCCTGAGGCGCGAGCTCTCCAACCGTGAAACCGAGTCCGCCGAGCAGACGGCGGCCCTCGAGGCCCTGGCGAAGAATCGCGACGAGAAGGTGGCGGAGCGCGACTTCGCCGCCGCGGAAGGGATCCGCCGCGAAGGCGAGCTCCTTCGGGTGCTCGCGGGCCTCGAGGTCTCGGTCGCGCTGCTGGAGCAGGCCGCCGCCAAGGCCGCGGACGATCGGGAGCGCCGCGTAACGGAATCGGCCGGCCGGGAGGCCACCGAGAGGCGCTCCCTCCTCGCCGACCTGCACCGCGCCCTTCGCGCCGGCGCATCCCTCGATCAGGACCTCCGCGCCGCCCGGGCGACGCTGGAGGAGGCCGTCTCCCGCAGCGCCGATCGGGAGGTCGAGATCGCCGCGGTCCTCGCGGAGGCCGACGCCGAGCGGGCGCTCCTCGAGGAGGCCGTGACCGCGCTGGAGATCGAGCTTCACGAGACCGATCGCCTCGCCGAGTCGCTCCGGCTCCAGCGGGACGGCGTCGACCAGGCGCTGCGGATGCGGCTCGAGGAGCGGGACCACCGCGTCGCTGGGCTGGAAGAGGAGCTCGCCGCGCTGCGCGAGATGCTCGAGCGCCGTGAGGAGGAGCTCGCCGGCGAGCTGGCGGCTCGGGTGGAGCAGATCGGCGGGCTCGAGGGCGAGCTCGAGGTGCTGCGGTCCGAGCGCCAGGAGCTGGAGGCGGAGCTGCGCGCCGAGCTGGCCCACGCCCGCGCCGAGCAGGAGTCCCTCCGAGTCGATCTCGCCGCCGCCGCCTCCGAGCGCGACGCGGCGAGGGCCGAGGTCGCCGCCCGGTTCGTCGAGCTCGAGGGCGTCAGCGAGGAGCGGGACGCGTTCCGGTCGGACCTGGAGCGCACCTCGTCGAGCCTCGAGGCCACGAACGCCGAGCTGGAGGCCATCCGCGCCGAGCTGTCGGCGGAGCGTGCCCGCCGGGAGGAGGTCGCCGCGACCCTCGGAGAGGCGCGCGACGCTCTCGCCGCTCGGGACCAGGAGCTGGAGGAGGCGCGGAGCGTCATCTCGGACCGGGAAGACGAGCTGGCCACGGTCCGATCCTCGGTGGCGGAGCGAGAGACGCAGATCACCGCGGAGCTGGCGGAAGCCCACGCCCGGGCCGCCGACGCGGAAGGGACCGTGGTCGCCCTGCAGAGCGAGCTGGCCGCCAAGGAGGAGCGCTGGGTCGCCGATCTGAACGAGCGCAGCGAGGCGATCGGCGAGCTCGAAGGGAAGCTCCACGCGGCGGAGGCCGAGGCCCGCCGCGCGGACGAGGAGGGCCGGCGCGCGCTGGGCGCGAAGGTCGAGTCCCTGCGCGCGGCCGAGCTCAAGGTGCAGCAGCTCGAGGCGGAGTTGACCCAGGCGGAGCGGGCCCATGGGCTCGAGGTCGCCGCCCTCCGAGCGCAGCACGGCGAGGTGGCCCGGGAAGCCGATTCCCTGCGTAGCGCCACCGCCGGCCTCACCGAGAAGCTCGACGAGGCCGAGGCCCTGCGGGCCCAGGCCGAGCGGGAGTGGAGGGCATCGGCCGCGAGGAAGGACGCGCGGCTCACCGAGCTCTCCTCGCAAATGGCCGCCGATCGCGACGCGTTCCGAAAGCGGGAGGAGGAGCTCCGCAGGCAGCTCGAGGAGCTCCAGGCCACGGCGGAGGCTGCCCGCAACGAGGCGGCCCGGGAGATCGAGGTGCGGGATCGCTCCGTCCAGGAGCTCACCGTCCAGGCGCGCACTGGCGCGAGGAAGGTGCAGGAGCTGGAGCAGGCGCTCGCCGGGACCGCCGCCGACAAGGCTCGGAGCGAAGGCGAGCTGCAGGAGAAGGTAGCGCAGCTCGAGGCGAAGGTCGCGGAGGCGACCGCGCGGGTCCAGGCCGCTGCCCGTGGAAAGCGCGAGGCCGACGCCCGGGGCGCCAGGGAATTCGAGGACCTGGCGGCGCGCCATCGCGCCGAGCTCGAGCGCCGGGATCAGCAGAGGAGCATCGAGGTCTCCCGCCTGCAATCCGCGCTGCAGGAGAAGACCAAGTCGCTCAAGGTCGCCGAGCTGGAGCTCGCGCGGATCAAGGCGCGGCTCGTCCGCGAAGGAGCGCCCAACGTCGCGGTCGCGGTGCCCCGGCCCCAGACGCCGAAGCCGGAAGAGACAGCGGTGGAGATCGAGGTCGAGGTGGAGAAGGCATGAGGCTCCGCGCGCTGGCGGCGGCGGCGTTGCTGCTCGGCGCGCTCGGATGCGACGACGTCGTCCTCGACGGCCCGGAGCGGCTCAAGCCGCCCAGGCGCTGCCCGCCGGGGCTCGAGCTCGATCCCGACAGGGCGCGCTGCGTACCCCAGCGATGCGTCGACGACGACGGCTGCGATCCCGATCGGCGCTGCGACATGATCCTCGGCGAGTGCGTCCCCTGCGAGGAAGGCGCCTGCTTCGAGGGCTGACGAGCCTTTTGTGGCAACCCGCCGCAGCAGGCGGCGTCGACTCAACGGGATCCTACCCGCTCGCGCGCTCGCGCGGCTCCGGGGGCGCGAGGACCGGGGCGTGTTCGTCAGGGATGCGGACCGGCGCCCGCTGCGAGCTGCGCATGTGGGGGCCGAAGGCGGTGGAGCGGTTGCGCCCCTCGCGCTTCGACGCGTAGAGGGCGAGGTCCGCCGCCTCGAGGAGGCCGTCCACGTCGCCCGCGTCCTCCGGGAAGGACGCATGCCCCACCGACACCGTGATCCGGCCGCAAGGCTGGGTCTCGCCGCCAGGGAAGGTCTCCCGTTCGACGAGGCGCCGCAGCTTCTCCGCGGCGACCCCGGCCTCGACGCGAGGGACGTTCGGGAGGATCACGCAGATCTCCTCGCCGCCGAAGCGGGCGACCGTGTCGATCCGCCGCACGTTCGCCTGGAGGAGCCGCGCCATCTCCTGGAGGACCACGTCGCCGGTGGCGTGCCCACACGTGTCGTTCAGGTTCTTGAAGTGATCGATGTCGATCATCGCGACGGACAGGGGCGTCTTGTAGCGCCGGGCCCGCATCACCTCGAGGTCCAGCCTGGCGAAGAAATGGCGGCGGTTGTGCAGGCCGGTGAGCGGGTCGGTCAACGACAGCTTCACGGTCTGCTCGAAGAGGCGGGCGTTCGAGATCGCGAGCGCCGCCTGACCTGCGATGTTCCGCAGCAGCTCCACGTCGCCAACCGTGAAGGGGTCCGACTCGGTCCGTGAGAAGACGAGGAGCCCCTCCACCCGATCCTTGTGCTTCATCGCCACGGTGAGGAGGGTGCCTTCCTTCGGAGCCCAGCCCAGCCCCTCGAGGCGGCTGCGATCCATCGGGATGGCCCGGGTGATGGCGTGTTCCCGGCTCTGCACCACCTGCCGGCAGGTCTCGTCGGTGAACGGCAGCCGGATGCCGCTCGGATCCAAGGCGGGCAGGAAGCCGAAGGTGGTGCGCACCACGAGGGCGGACTGCTCCTCGTCCACCTGGAGGATCGCGAACGACTCGAAGGTCCGCGTGGCGCCGATGAGCTCGGTGAGCCGGCGGAAGAGCTCGTCGAGCTCGAGGGTGGAGGTGAGCGATCGCGTGACGTCGTGGAGGAGCGTCAGCTCGTTCAGCCTGGCCTCCAGACGCAGGTTCGCCAGCTCCACGGCCCTGGCGTCGAAGTGCGAGGCGGGCGTGGCCTCCGTGTGCGCTTCCGACGTCTGCCCGTCGCCGAGAGAGCGCAGCGCCGCCTCGGCGGCGGCGACGTCGTCGGAGGGGAAGGCCCGCCACGCGAATGCGGCGCCGGCGACGGCTGCTGCCAGCGAGGCGGCGAGGACCGACAGGGCAGGGCCACCGGCCACCACCGCCACGAGGGTGGCGGCGAACGCGCCGATCGCACCTCCCGAGAGAGAGGCGATCCCCATTCGCATCGCAGACGTCTTCAGATTCACGCCGCTCGATCCCCACACTCGTTTCACGGCCGGCCCCCGCCGGCACCGTGTGCGAGCGGGAGGACACTAGCAGTCCCTCCCGCCCCCCGCAAAGGTCCGATTTCTTCGAGCCTCCCGCCCGGCGGCTGGGGTACCGCCGGACACGATCCGGCGCGACCGGCTTTTCCCAGCCAACGGGGGCGACCATCGGGTCCCGGACTCGCGAACGCCCCCTCTTCCCCGGTATCCTCGCCGGAGATGGAAGAGTTCCTGCGCAGCGAAAGACTCGCCGAAGAGGGCTTCGTCCATGGCTTCTCCACCAGGTCCGGCGGAGTGTCCCGAGGCCCCTTCGCCTCCCTCAACCTGGGGCCCGCGACGGGGGACGATCCCGCGGCGGTCGAAGAGAACCATCGCCGCCTCGCGGATGCGGCGGGATTCCCCAGGGCGGACCTGCGCCTGGTCCACCAGGTCCACGGAGACCGGGTGATCCGCCTCGACGGGCGGGAGCCTCCACCCCCGGGCGCGGAGGGCGACGCGCTCCTGGCGGCGGTCCCGGGGCTGGCGCCAGCCGTTCGGACCGCAGACTGCGTCCCGATCCTCCTGGCGCATCCCCGGTCGGGGATGGTCGCCGCCGTCCACGCCGGCTGGAGGGGCGCCCGGCTGCGCATCGCCGCCGCGACCGTGGCGGAGCTGGCGGCGGCGGGGGCGGCCCCGGCGGAGCTCGTCGCGTCGGTGGGGCCCGCCATCGGCAGGTGCTGCTACGAGGTCTCCCCGGAGCTGGCGGAGGGCTTCGTCGCCACGTATGGCGCCGGAGTGGCCGACGGCCGGCGCCTAGACCTGCGCGAGGTCGTGCGGCTCCAGCTCGCCGGCGCCGGGATCCCCGCTGCAGCGGTGGACTTCGTGGGGGGCTGCACCGCCTGCGACCCCGCGACGTACTTCAGCCACCGCCGCGACGAGGGCCGCACCGGCCGGCACCTCTCGTTCATCCGCAGCGCGTGATCCCCCCGGGTTCGAGAGGCAGGTCAGCTCGCCGCGCCTCGCCCGGCCTCGGCGCGCCTTCGTTTCCACACGCTCCGGGGCGTCCGGTTTCTTGACACCCCGGGGGGCGGCTCCTAGCATCCGAGCCCAAATCCACAGGTTTTTCGGGGATCTCTCGTCTCTTGAACCGACGCTTCTCCGCATGGCTCGCAGCCCTCGCTCCGGCGGCCCTCATGGCGTGCGCACACGCGCCGGCGCAGGCCCCCGTGAGCGCCGAGGAGCTTCGCGCGCTGCGCGAAGAGGTGCGGGCGCTCCGGGCGGAGCGGGATCAGGACAAGCGCAAGATCCGGGCGCTGGAGGCCCTCGTGGCCACCTCGCCCGTGGCGTCGCCGGAGCCGGTCGTCGCGCAGGACGCGAGGCTCTCGACGCTCCCGCAGCTCGAGACCATCCGCCTCGTGCCCCCTTCTCCTGCCGCCCCGGACGAAGACGACGAAGAGGACTCCTACGTCTTCATCGCCGACGGCGGCTCAGGCTCGTCGACCTCCAGGGCCGCGGCGCGCGTTGCCCCCGGGCGGCGGACCGGCGGCCCCGACGCCGCGCCGGCGCTGCCGGTGAACGTGGAGCTCGCCGATCCCGACCAGCCGGAGCGCTCGCGCTTCGAAGAGGGGATCGCCACGCTCGAGGCGGGAGAGGCCAGCCAGGCCATCGAGCTCCTGGAGGCCTTCATCCGTTCCGCGCCGCGGGATCCGAGGGCGGACAACGCGGTCCTCGCCATCGGCGACGCCTGGCTCGCGCTGGAGAAGCCGGGCAACGCACTGCAGTCCTTCGAGCGCGTGGTGCGGGAGTATCCCGCAGGGGACGTGGTGCCGGAGGCGCTGCTCCGGTACGGAGAGACGTGCAGGAACCTCGGCCGTGAGTCGGCCGCCCGAGCCGCCTTCGAGCGGCTCGTCCGTGATCATCCGGCGAGCATCGCCGCCACCCGGGCCGAGCTCCACCTCGCCGCTCGATGAAGGAAGAAAGAGGAGCCGCCATGCGTCGCACCCTCGAGAGAATCTCCGCCCTCGCCATCGGCGTGCCGGCGCTGCTCTTTTCGCCCATCGCCTCGGGCCAGGAGACGTCCACCGGCGACGAGGTCACGATGCCCGACCTCGCCGGCGATCCCTCGCACCGCGACCTCGGCGGCGCGCCGGACGACGTGGAGGTGGTCGACGGCGACGAGGAGGAGACCGCAGCGCCCGCGGAGGCCGCCGGCGCCCCGGGCCGCAAGCACGTGGTGGAGAAGGGCGACACGCTCTGGGACCTGTCGGAGAAGTACCTGGGGAGCCCGTGGTACTGGCCGAAGGTCTGGTCGTTCAACCCGCAGATCGAGAACCCGCACTGGATCTACCCCGGCGACGAGGTCCGCCTGGGTACCGAGGGTGGCGAAGCGGTCGCCGCGGCGCCCGCCGGGCCGGTGGACGATGGCGACGCCGAGGAGGACGACGAGGTCAGCGTGGCCGGCAAGATCGGCTTCCACGGGCCCGCCAGCATCCGGGTCCCGGCGGTGGGCTTCGCCTCCTCGGAGCAGCTCGGATTTGCGGGCCGGATCGCGAAGTCCTTCGAGGAGAAGGACCTGCTCCACGACGGCGACAGGGTCTACCTCGAAATGAAGCGGCAAGGCGGCGTACGTGCCGGCGATCGGCTGGTCGTGTTCCGCGAGGATCGCGCAGTGAAGCATCCGGAGACGGGTCACAGCCTGGGTTCGATGGTTCGGGTCCTCGGCACCGTGCGGGTCGTCTCTGCGGACGCCCGGCAGAAGTACGTCACCGCCGTGATCGACCGCTCGATCCTCGAGATCAGCCGGGGCGACCTGGTGGGTCCGATGGGCCTGGAGCTCGCTCGTCGCGTCGACCCGGTCACGCCCGAACGGGACGTCTCCGGCGTCATCGCCGCCACCCTGGAGGAGGAACTGGCGGAGCTTGCCCAGGGACACTTCGTGATCCTGGATCGGGGTACGCGCAGCGGCCTCGCCCGTGGAAACACCCTCGACGTGATCCGGGCCAGCGACGGCCTGGAGGACGACGGCATCTCGGCGCGGTTCGACGAGGCCATGCCGGCGGAGAGCATCGGCCAGGTGCTCGTGGTCGACGCCCGGGAGCAGACCTCGGTCGCCCTGGTGCTGCGCTCCCTCCGCGAGCTGCGGCGCGGCGATCGGGTGGAGATGCGCACCGCCCAGGCTTCGAGGTGATCGGGTGGACCGACGCGCGGCGATCGTTCTCGGGGTGATCTTCGGCGGGCTCTTCCTCACGCTCTTCGCGTTCCTCGTCCTGGCCATCTCGGTGGTGGATCGGGCCGGCGGCGGCAAGACCTACGGCGCCGGCAACGTCGGCCTCGTCGAGGTCAAAGGACCCATCACGGACAGCGAGAAGGCGGTCCGGGACCTTCACCGCTTCGGCGAGGACGACGACATCAAGGCGGTGATCGTCCGGGTGGACTCTCCCGGCGGCGCGGTGGCGCCGTCCCAGGAGATCCAGGCGGAGATCGAGCGGCTCAAGGAGAAGAAGCCGGTCGTGGTCTCCATGGGGAACATGGCGGCTTCGGGCGGGTATTACCTGGCCACCTCCGCCACCCGGATCATCGCCAACCCCGGCACGATCACCGGCTCCATCGGCGTGATCGCCCAGCTCCCGAACCTGACGGAGATCGCCGATCGCGTCGGTTTCCACATGAACACGGTGAAGAGCGGCCCCGCAAAGGACGCCGGCAACCCCTTCCGCCCGTTCACCGAGAGCGACCGGGAGATCTACCAGAACGTGATCGACGACGTTTACCGGCAGTTCGTGGGGGCCGTCGCGTCCGGGCGGAACCTCCCCGAAGAGCAGGTGCGCGCCATCGCCGACGGCAGGGTCCTCACCGGAGAGCAGGCGAAGGAGGCGGGCCTCGTGGACGACCTCGGCAACTTCCAGGACGCAGTCTCCCTCGCAGGCGAGCTCGGCGGCGTCGAGGGCGAGCCCCGGCTGGTCGAGCCGAGAAAGAACGAAGCGTTTCCCTTCGAGCGCTTCCTCTCCCAGAGTGTGCGCGACGCGGTCCGCGCGGCAGCCGGAGAGCTGCGCGGCCAGCTCCAGGGCGGCTCGGCGGCGCCCGGCCCCCAATACCTCCTGCCCGGGTATTAGAGCGATGGAACGCCTCTGGGCGCCTTGGCGCCTCGCATTCATCGAGGGAGGGGAGAAGCCCGCCGGCTGCATCTTCTGCCTGTTCCCCGCCGAGGATCGCGACAGGGAGCGGCTGATCCTGGGGCGGTCGGCCCACTCCTTCGTGATCCTCAACAAGTTTCCCTACAACAACGGCCACCTGATGGTGGTGCCGCGGGCCCACGTGTCGAGCCTCGACGCGCTCCCCGACGAAGCGTTCGACGATCTGCAGCGCACCTTGCGCCTCTCGATCGGAGTGCTGCGCGACGCCTACGGTCCGGACGCGATGAACGTGGGGATGAACCTCGGCCGCGCGGCGGGCGCCGGCATCGCCGACCACCTCCACTGGCACGCCGTGCCCCGGTGGGCGGGCGACGTGAACTTCATGCCGGTGCTCGCCGAGACCCGGGTGATCCCCGAGCACCTCGACGCCACCTGGGCCAAGCTGCGGCCCTCGTTCGATCGCGCCCTCGGCGGCTGAGCGTCGGGAGAAGGCGCCTTCGCGAGCGCGCACACGCGGTCCTCCCTGCGCGACTTTCGCCTTCGGCGGTGGTCCGGCGTGCCGTGCTATCGTCCGTGGGTGGATCCCCTCGTCGCCAACCTCCTCTGGGCCGCGCTCGTCGGCATGGCCGTTGGCGCCGTCCTCGGCGTGCTCCTCGCCGCCTCGGGCAAGAAGCGCAGCGCGGAAGGAGGGGAGGGACGCGCCTACCTGTTGTCGTTCCGCTACGTCCTCGAAGGCGACTCCGACGGCGCGATCGACGAGCTCGGAAAGACGGGCGAGGGGAGCCCCGACGGCCTCGCCGCCGCGTTCGCGCTGGGCGCCTTCTTCCGCCGCAAGGGCGATCTCGTTCGGGCGGTGCGGCTGCACGAGAGCATCCTGGCCACTCCCGACCTGCCGGCAGAAGGGCGCCGATCCGCGAGGTTCGAGCTCGGCGTGGACTTTCGACGCCTCGGGATGTTCGCCCGATCGATCGAGTTGCTGGAGGACGTGGCCCGCGAGGCTCCGGGCGATCGAGAGGCGCTGCGGGAACTGCGGGAGATCTGCGAGGAGATCGGCGACTGGGAGCGGGCGGCGCTGCATCAGGCGCGGCTGGAGGCGCTGGGGGTCTCGTCGCCTTCGCTGTCGGCGCACCTCCACGCGGGCCACTCGCGGAAGCTGATCGCGGAGCAGCGGCTGGACGACGCGGCGGCGGCGGTCGCCAAGGCGCTCGCCGCCGACCCCCTGAGCGCCGACGCGAAGGTCGCCGAGGCGGAGGTCTTTCTCGCGCGGGAGGACGGCGTGGCGGCGATCGGTGCCCTCGCCGAGGCGCTGCGCCTGCGCCCCGAGGCGCTGTTCTCGATCTTCCCGCTCCTGGAGGCCGGCTTCGCGGCGCAGGGATCCTACGAGGAGCTCGAAGCGTTCCTTCGGGCGCGCCTCGAGGAGGATCCGGGGGATCCCTTCCTCCGCATCGCGCTCTCCCGCACCCTGCGGCGCCGGCGCCTCGTCGCCGACGCGGCGGCGGAGCTCAGGGCCGTGCTGGAGGTCCACCCGGACCTCGCCGAGGCGAGGCTCGAGCTCGGCGAGATCCTCCTGGACGGCGCAACCGCGCAGGAGATGCGCACGCAGCTTCGGGCGCTGCTCAAGGGCCCTGGCAACCCGCCCCGTCCGTTCGCCTGCTCGGACTGCGCCATGGAGCTCACCCAGTTCTTCTTCCGCTGCCCCCGCTGTTTCGCTTGGGACACCATCGCCCGCTCGGACGCCTCCCGGAAATCGGGCGGGAAAGAACCTGCGGATCGTGGTATCGGGCGGCCTGGTGCTACTACGGCGACCTGAAGGCGTCGCCCAAGGCAGGTTCGAGAAAATGCGGGAGAAAGTCCGCCAGATCTTCGCCGACACCATCGCCCGGTGCGTGACCCTGGGCTTGCTCCCCGAAGGGGCCGAGAGCGCCGACTTCGCTGTGGAGACGCCGCGGAACCCGGCCCATGGCGACTTCGCGATCAACGCGGCGATGGTGCTCTCCAAGCTCGCCGGTCGCCCCCCCCGCGAGATCGCGCAGCTCCTGCTCGATCACCTCGGCGACACCGAGGCGCTCCTCGAGAAGCGAGAGATCGCCGGCCCGGGCTTCATCAACGTGGGCATCGATCCCGCCTGGTTCTTCCGGGCCCTGCGCGCGGTGGAGGAGGAGGGCGCGTCCTTCGGCCACGTGGGCGTCGGCGGGGGCAAGCGGGTCCTCGTCGAGTACGTGTCCGCCAACCCCACCGGCCCCATGCATGTGGGCCACGGCCGCGGCGCGGTCACCGGCGACGCGATCTCCAGGCTCCTCGCCGCCGCCGGCTTCGACGTGGCCCGCGAGTACTACGTGAACGACGCCGGCGGACAGGTCACCGCGCTTGCGCGCTCGGTATGGATCCGGGCGCGGGAGCTGTGGGCCGAGACCCACCCAGACTCCGGCCTCGAGGCGATCGCCCTGGGCGAGGACGACTACAAGGGCGAGTACATCCGCGACGTCGCCGCGGTTCTCCTGGACGCGTGGCCGGAGGCCGAGCGCGCCGCCCTGGTGCAGGGGCCGTTCGAGCCGCTGCGCGACCGGATCGCCGGCGCCGCGGTGAAGGTCGTGCTCGACACGATGATCAGACCCGATCTCGGCAAGCTCGGGATCCATTTCGACAGCTGGGTGTCCGAGAAGGCGCTCCACGAGTCGGGTGAGGTCGAGCGGGCCATCGCGGAGCTGGAGCGCCGCGGCTTCGTGGAAGAGAAGGTGCTGGCGCCTCCCAAGGGCATCGAGCGCGATCCCGACGCCCCGGCCGACGAGCGGCCGCAGCTCGTGTTCCTCTCGACGGGGTTCGGAGACGACGCGGACCGCCCGCTGCGCAAGGCCGACGGCTCGCTGACGTATTTCGCAGCGGACCTCGCCTACCACTGGGACAAGCTGCAGCGGGGCTACGACCAGCTCATCGACGTCTGGGGCGCCGATCACGCGGGCTACGTGCCCAGGGTCCGCGCCGCCATCCAGGCCCTCGGCCGTCCGCCGGAGGCGCTGGAGGTGGTGCTGGTCCAGATGGTCAACCTGCTCAAGAACGGCCAGCCCGTGAAGATGGGCAAGCGCTCGGGCAACTTCGTGACCCTGCGCTGGCTCCTCGACGAGGTCGGCTCCGACGCGGTGCGGGTGTTCTTCCTCATGCGACGCGGCGACGCGATGATGGACTTCGACGTCGACCTCGCCAAGGCGCAGAGCAAGGACAACCCGGTGTTCTACGTGCAGTACGGGCACGCCCGCTGCGCGTCGATCCTGCGCAAGGCGGTGGAGGCGGGGCTGCCGCGGCCCGCGTTCTCTCCGGAGCACGCCCACGCGCTGGTGCTGCCGGAGGAGCTCGAGCTCACCAAGCGCATCCTGGCGTTCCCGGAGGTGGTGGCGGCGGCGGCGCAGGCCCTCGAGCCCCACCGGATCGTCTTCTACATCCAGGAGACCACGGCGGTCTTCCAGAGCTACTACGAGGTGGGGAAGCGCGGTGGCGAGCGCGTGATCTCGGACGATCCCGCGAAGACCGCCGCCAGACTCTTCCTCATCGCCAGCATCAAGCAGGTCTTCGCCAACGCGCTGGCGCTTCTCGGCGTCTCTGCGCCAGAGCGGATGGAGCGGGAGACCGAAGGGGATTGATCGAATGAGGGACGACGGACGCAAGGAGAGGATCGACCTCAGCCTGGATACGAAGCAGGTGGTGTCGATCGTCCTCGGATCGGCGGCGCTCCTGGGGATCGTGTTCTACCTGGGGGTCACCGTCGGCAGGGATCTGGCGGCGGCGCCGGTGGCGCCCGTCGATCCGCTCGCCGCGCTGGACGAGAAGGCGGAGCGCGGCGAAGACCCGCTCACGTTCGACGACGATCTCACCAAGACGGAGCAGCGGGCGCCGCCGGCGCCGAGGGAGCAGCCCAAGGCCGAGAAGCCCGCGCCCGCCGGGGACGCCACCGCAGAGGCGGCGGCCGCCCCCACGACCCCGGCACCTCCTGCGGCGGATCCCACGGACGTCGAGGCAGGGACGTCTCCGCCGACGGAGGTCGCCCAGGCTGAAGAGGCCCCGGCCCCGAAGGCGCCGGTGCGTGATCTCTCGGCCGCGCTCCTCCAGGCCCAGGCCACCAAGGCGGATGACGGCGCGCCGAAGGCTCCCTCCACCAAACCGGACGACCAGGCCAAGGCCCCCGCACCGGCGAAGGCCGCCTTCACCGTGCAGGTGGCCTCGCTCCCCAACCGAGCGGAGGCGGACGCGCTCGCGGGGCGGCTGCGCAAGCAGGGCCTGTCGCCCTGGGTCGCCGAAGCCGAGATCCCGGGAAAGGGGACGTTCTACCGGGTGAGGGTCGGAAGGTTCCCAAACCGCGAAGAGGCGGTACGCTACCTCGACGACCTCAAACGCGAGACCCGCATGGACGGTTTCGTCGCATCGGTGGAGTGATGGAGATCAAGCGCGTCGACAAGCCCTGGGGCTGGGAGATCTGGTGGGCCCAGACGGACAAGTACGTGGGGAAGCTCCTCCACGTGAAGGCCGGGCACAAGCTCTCGCTCCAGTACCATGAGCGCAAGGACGAGACCCTCCACCTCCAGTCGGGCGCGATCCGCCTGATGATCGACGAGGGGGACGGCCTCGTCGAAGTGGCGATGGCGCCAGGGGAGAGCCGCCACATTCCGCCGGGGACGATCCACCGGATCGTCGCCCTCGAGGACAGCGACGTCCTCGAGGTGTCGACCCCCGAGGTCGAGGACGTGGTGCGGCTCGACGACGCCTACGGCAGGACCCGCAAGATCGGCTGACGAAGGCCCCCGCACATCGGCGCGCCCGCTCGGGGCTCTGGCCTCACGGTCGGATGAACCCCGACCCGCCGCGCCTTGACAACGTCGTTCCCCAGGTGCTCGGATTGAAAACCCCGGGCAACCGACCCCGTCTCGATGGAACGGAGGGACGATGCCGATCACGCAGATGGTGTCGAACCGTGCGGCGCTGTCCACCCTTGCCGCGCTGGCGATGGTGTCCAACGCGTGCTCGTGCGACACCGGGCACGGGAAGCTGCTCGACCCGGAGCTCCTGGTGGAGCCGCCCGGACTCGTCGACTTCGGTACCGTCCCGCTCGGGTCGCGGAAGGTCCGCACCGTGACGCTCCGGAACCTGGGAACCACCACGCTCACCGTCCGGAGCGAGGAGCCCGGCGGGCCCTTCGAGTTCTCTCTCCCCATCGGCGGCCTGACCCTGCCGGTGGCCGGGAGCGCCGAGCTCCAGCTCACGTTCGCGCCGTTGGAAGCCACCGACGGACCTGTCGCCGCCTCGGTCGAGCTGTTCACGAACCAGAGGAAGGGGACCGGGGTCCACCGGTTGGACCTCCGCGGCCGCGGGGTGGTGCCGGGCCTCGACTGCACCCCGAGCGAGATCGACTTCGGTCCCATCCTCGTCGGGGGAAAGAAGAAGGCCCGAACGATCTGTACCAACCGGCTCGAAGTGGAGACCGAGGTGGAATTGGCCGGCTTCTCGGGCCGGGCACGAGATCAGTTCGCGGCGCAGATCGTCGACCCGGACGGCGTCCAGCCGCTCACCGTCCGTGCGGGTGGATGGTTCGAGATCGAGATCGTCGCGACCGCCACGACCGACGGCCCGAGTGGTGCGGTGTTGCTCCTCCAGGACACCGGGGCGTTTCAGACCCAGCTCGCTCGAATCGAGGTGAATGCCACTGGCGTCCCAAGCGCCGTCCTCCTCGATCCCAACGACTGCCAGGACTTCGGCTTCGTCCCGGTAGGGGGGGCCACGGAGCTGGCGTTCACCGTCCGGAACATCGGCCTCGAACCGGTCGTCATCGAGAGCGTCACCGCGAGCGGCACGGGCGCGAGGGAATTCACGGTCACCTCGTCGCTGCCGATGACGGTGCCCGGGGACAGCGTGGAGTACCTCTCCGTGGCATTTCAGCCGGACGTCGGTGGACGACGAACCGTCGACCTGAGGTTCGTCGTCACCGGCTCGAAACCGGAGGCCACGGAGCTCACGGCTTGCGCCACCGGCGTCGGAGGCGGCCCCGTGCTCTCCTGTACGCCGGAGTCGATCGACTTCGGCATGGCCGCGGTCGGCATACCGGTGACACGCACGCTGCGCTGCGCCAACGCAGGGTTCGAGTTGCCGGGACAGGTCATGGACGCGCTCATCATCGACCACCTCTACTCGAGCGGGAGCGCGTTCCAGGCGAGCGCGGAAGACATCCGAAACCCGGACGGGATGGCCGGCGCCAGACCCGAGGGCTACCTCATCGACGAGTCCTTCGTCTTGGATGTGGTCTACACGCCGTTGGCCGAGAGCTCGGACTTCGGCGAGGTCGTGATCGAGACCCGCGCGACGCCAGGAGGGATGCTCACCACGCCCGTCTCCGGCCGAGGTCGCGACGTCCCTCCCTGCCAGTTCGAGCTCCAGCCGGACTCCCTGGATTTCGGCACGGTCGACCGAGGAAGAACGAGGACCCTGCCGTTCCGCCTCGTGAACACGCTCGTCACCGGGGCCTGCCTGATCAGCGATCTGCGGCTCTCCGACGAAAGCGACGCGGCCTTCTCGATCACGCCGATCGACAACCTGGAGCTCGCGGCCGGAGAGACGCTGAGCGTGCCCGTCACCTTCGCGCCGGGCCGCTACCAACCCGACCTCACGGGGGCGGTGCAGTTCCAGATCTCGAGGCCCGACCAGCCCCTGTGGACCGTACCCCTACGAGGAACCGCTGCGAGGCCCTGCCTGAAGATCGAACCACCCGCGATCGACTTCGGCAAGGCGGGCCCCGGCTGCCGGACCCTAGAACGGCTCGTGGAGATCCGGAACGAGTGCCCGGCACCCGTCACGCTCGACGGTGTCCAGATCTACGAGTACGGAAGATCCGACTCCTTCGTGAGGGGCTCGCACCTGAACTTTCCCTTGGTCCTTCCCTTCTTCGAGCGCGTAGAGATGCGGCTGCACTTTGCGCCGCGCGTTCTTGGAGACCATTTCGGGATCCTGCGGGTGGCGGCAGGCCCCGACAGCAACCTGGTCGAGCTCGAGGGCATCGGAGAGGTCGGCGGCGTCCAGACCGACACCTTCTCCTTCTCCCCCAACCAGACCATCTTCCCCCTCCGTGGCAGCCCCGACGATCGAAACAGCGACGACAAGAGGGACGAGAAGGACGTCGACGTCACGATCGCCGGCTGGCCGGCTCCTCACTTGACCGGGACGGGCCTGCTGGTGTGGACGTTCGACCAGTCTTCCGACGCGATCCGGTTCCACGCCCCGGTCGTCACATTTCCCGTGGAAGTGACGTACGACGTCAGGTGCATTCCAGAATAAAGGTTTCACGGATCGAAGGCACCCTTGATCCGAAAGCGAATGGTGCGGAGCTCGTCCGCATGGCGTTGGTCGAGACCTCACGGGCATCGAAGGCGGAACCGTTCGTTATCCAACTCGGGCCAGGGGTGTTCCATCTGACCAGCAAGCTGGTACTGCGGAACTTCGTGTCCTTGGTCGGAGCGGGCCCCGAATCCACTCGCTTGATTCTCGACAATTCCGAGATTCGGATGGGTGGGGACGTTTCCATCCGAAACCTGGCGATCGAGGGAATGCGATCGAGTTCCGAATCCTACGTGACGGGCACCGGCGAGCGGCTCGCAATGAGCAGGGTGCGTTTTTTTACGTCAACGCCTAACGGTGCAGGCTGGGTGGTCTCTTTCGAGTCGAGGACAGGAACGATCGACACTTCGGAGTTCACGATCAACGGAGGAGGATCGACCGTGATTTCGAGTAGCGGCGAAGAACTCTCCGTCAGAGATTCCTCGTTCGTGATCTCGGATTCGAGCGGCTATTCGGTGGTGAGTGCCGATGGCGCCGTGTCGGTGAGAGATACGTCGATTGAGGTCGCAGGAGAAGGCATCGGAGTCAGTGGGTGGGGTCGGACGGAGGTCGTCGGAAGTACGATCCGAATCTCTGGACATGGCATCGGGGTCGAGATCGGCTCGAATGGTTCGGTCGACCGCGCCTCGATTCGCGGTTCGACGATCGAGGTGGTTGGGGAAGGATCTCGGTTCGGTTGGCCGGATGCAATCGCGGTGCGTGCGGCGTATGCGCCGATTCCCTTTTCCTTGCCGATCGAAAGTAGCCGCCTGTCGGCACCGATCGCGGCGGTCGTCGCGCCAGGCAGCTCGCTTCGGTTCGGCGGGTCGAAGGTGGATGGCGAAGTCCAGGGCGCGGACGTGAGATGCGCCGCCTCCTATGACGGCGAGTTCAGGCCCCTGAACGACGATTGCACGGTTACCCCTCCCTGAGGAAAGCGGAGGCGTCGGGGCATCCGGCCGTTCCGGCCCCGACGCCTCCGCGGGTGAACTTGACCGTGGGAAATATCGTCACGTAGGGTATCTGGCCTCATGGCCCGCAAGAAGATCAGCACCACCATCTACATCACCCCCGAACAGGACGCGCAGCTGAAGGCCTTGAACCGCGCCACGAAGGTCCCCGTCGCCGAGTACATCCGGCAGGGGATCGACATGGTGCTCGAGGCCCATCGGGCGCAGATCCCCGGCCAGCAGCTCAGCATGTTCGAGCGGGGTGACGTGGACTGAATCCGCCGGAGACGGCGGGCTCGGGAGCGTGCGGGGATTTCCTGCCGCGCGTACCCCCCCGTCACGAAACCTCCGCCGGCGAGGAGAACCGAGCGGTTGTGCCGCGGCCGAGCGATCGCTAGCTTGGCCGCGACGTGTCGGGTCGCGACAAAGGAGCGGAAGATGAAGGTGTTGGTGACGGGAGGGGCAGGGTTCATCGGTAGCCACGTGGCGGATGGGCTCTTGGGGGCAGGGCACGAGGTCACGGTCCTCGACGACCTCTCCAGCGGCAAGCGCGAGCAGGTGCCCCAGGCGGCGCGGTTCGTCCACGCGGACATCCGCTCCGAGGCGGCCGCGAAGCTCATTCGGGACGAGCGCTTCGACGCGGTGGTGCACCAGGCGGCCCAGATCGACGTTCGCAAGTCGGTGACGGATCCCCGCTTCGACGCCGACGTGAACCTCTCGGGGCTCCTCAACCTCCTCGAGGCCTCCACCTCGGCCGGCGTGAAGCGCTTCCTCTTCGCGTCGTCGGGCGGCGCCTGCTACGGCGAGCAGGAGACGTATCCCGCCCCCGAGTCGCATCCCTCGCGGCCGGTGTCGCCGTACGGGGTGTCGAAGGCCGCAGGCGAGCTCTACCTGGGCTACTACGCCGCCGAGAAGAAGCTCTCCTACTGCGCGCTCCGCTACGCCAACGTCTACGGCCCCCGCCAGGACCCCATGGGCGAGGCGGGCGTCGTCGCGATCTTCTCCGGCCGCTGCCTGGCCGGCAGCACCTGCACCATCTACGGAGACGGTCGCCAGACCCGCGACTACGTCTACGTGGGCGACGTGGCCCGGGCGAACCTCCTGGCCCTGACCAGCGACTTCGTGGGGCCGATCAACATCGGCACCGGCGTCGAGACCGACGTGGTGGAGCTCCATCGCCGGATCGCCGAAGCCACCTGCTCGGGCCAGGGCCCGCAGTTCGCCGCCCCGCGGGCGGGCGAGCAGCGGCGCTCGTGCATCGATCCTGCGAAGGCAGCCCAGGTGCTCGGCTGGCGCCCCGAGGTCTCGCTCGAGGAGGGGATCTCCCGGACGGCCGCATTCTTCCGCGAGCGTCTGGCCGCATAAGATCGCCAGGCGCGCGCGGCGGGCTGCGGAACACGGTGCCTTCGGCGCACGGGCGTGCAGCCGGGCAAAGGCTCGGTCGGAGGCGAGAGGCGCCCGGATCGATCCCGACCGCCCGGGTGTTCCCAATGGAACGCCGGGGCGGCGTGTGCTAGGACCACGCGCTCGCCCACGCCTTACCTGACGAAGACCTGGATGCCCGCCGACAACGCTCACATTCGCAACTTCTCGATCATCGCCCACATCGATCACGGCAAGTCGACCCTCGCCGACCGCCTCCTCGAACGCACGGGGACGATCAGCCAGCGCGAGAAGCAGCAGCAACTCCTCGACTCGATGGATCTCGAGCGGGAGCGGGGCATCACCATCAAGGCCCAGACCGTCCGCATGTCCTACAAGGCCAAGGACGGCAAGGACTACATCCTCAACCTCATCGACACCCCGGGCCACGTGGACTTCCAGTACGAGGTGAGCCGATCGCTCGCCGCGTGCGAAGGCGCGCTGCTGGTGGTGGACGCCACCCAGGGCGTCGAGGCCCAGACCCTCGCCAACGTCTACCTGGCCCTCGAGCACGATCACGAGGTGATCCCGGTCATCAACAAGGTCGACCTCCCGTCCGCCAACGTGGAGGGCGTCCGCGAGGAGATCGAGGAGGTGATCGGGCTCGACGCGTCCCAGGCGGTCCCCGCTTCCGCCAAGGAGGGGATCGGCATCGAGGAGATCCTCGAGGCGGTGGTCGCCCGGGTGCCGCCGCCCAAGGGCAGCCAGGAAGCGCCGCTCAAGGCGCTGATCTTCGACTCCTGGTACGACGCCTACCGCGGCGTCGTCATGCTCGTGCGCATCATCGAGGGCACGCTCACGGCCAAGCAGGAGATCCTCCTGTGGAGCAACAAGCGCAAGTTCGAGGTGCAGAGCGTCGGACACTTCACGCCCAAGGCCGTGGCGGCGGATCGCCTCATCGCCGGCGAGGTGGGCTTCCTCATCGCGAACATCAAGGACGTCCACGACGCCAAGGTGGGCGACACCGTCACCGACGCCGCGAAGCCCACCGACGCGCCGTACCCGGGCTTCAAGGAGATCAAGCCCATGGTCTTCTCGGGGATCTTCCCCGTGGAGAGCCACGAGTACGAGAACCTGCGCGACGCCCTGGAGAAGCTGAAGCTCAACGACGCCGCGTTCACCTTCGAGCCAGAGGTCTCGCAGGCGCTGGGCTTCGGCTTCCGCTGCGGCTACCTGGGCCTGCTCCACATGGAGATCGTCCAGGAGCGCCTCGAGCGGGAGTACGGCCTCGACCTGATCACCACCGCTCCTTCGGTGGTCTACCGGGTGCACACCACCGATGGCGAGACGCTGCTCATCGACAACCCGGCGCGCCTTCCCCCCGCGCAGAAGATCGATCACATGGAGGAGCCCGTCCTCCGGTGCAACGTGCACGTCCCCAACGACTACGTGGGCGCGATCCTGAAGCTCTGCGAGGATCGCCGGGGCACCCAGCGCGACCTGAAGTACCTGGGGCCAAAACGGGTGCAGATCACCTACGACATCCCCATGGCCGAGGTGGTCTACGACTTCTTCGACCGGATGAAGTCCGCGACGAAGGGCTACGCCTCCCTCGACTACGAGCTGGCGGACTTCCAGGTGTCGCCGTTGGTGAAGCTCGACATCCTGGTGAACGGCGAGCCGGTCGACGCCCTGAGCATCATCGTGCACCGCGATCGCGCCTACCAGCGCGGCAAGGACGTGTGCGCCAAGCTGCGGGAGGTGATCCCCCGGCAGATGTACGAGGTGGCGATCCAGTCGGCGATCGGCGGGAAGATCATCTCCCGCGAGACCGTAAAAGCCATGCGCAAGAACGTCCTCGCCAAGTGCTACGGCGGCGACATCAGCCGCAAGCGCAAGCTGATCGAGAAGCAGAAGGCGGGCAAGAAGCGCATGAAGCAGGTAGGTACGGTCGAGATCCCGCAGGAAGCGTTCCTGGCGGTGCTCAAGTCGGAGGATTGAACCACTTGTCCAACCATCCCCAGCCAGCCGAGCCGACCGTCCGCGATCCGGCCGCCCCGCAGCCGAAGGAGAAGGCGAAGGCCGTCAAGCACAAGGGCGTCATGGGCTTCGTGCGCTCGGTGGCGCCCGCGCTGGCGATCGCCCTGGGGATCCGCGCCTTCCTCTTCGAGCCCTTCTCCATCCCGTCGGGCTCGATGCTCCCCACGCTGCAGATCGGCGACTACGTCGTGGTCACCAAGTTCGCGTACGGGGTCCGTGTCCCCTTCACGAACAAGATGCTGTTCCAGGCGGGGATCCCGGAGCGTGGGGACGTCATCGTCTTCGAGCGGCCCACCGTGCAGCCGGAGACGCTGATCAAGCGCGTGGTGGGTCTGCCCGGCGAGATGGTGTCCATCGTCGACGGCGTGGTCACCATCGACGGCAAGGTGCAGCCCCGCTCGCTCATCGAGCGCGGATACGCCTTCGACGACTACGATGAGCACCGCGGCAGGTGGCGGGCGGCGTCCGCCGACCTCTACACCGAGGGCCTGTCGCGCGAGGGCGGGAAGGAGCATCCGCACTTCGTGATGGAGCAGATCCACGGCCAGCCGCTCCAGGGGCCGTGGCGCGTGCCCGAGGGCATGGTCCTCGTCTTCGGCGACAACCGGGACAACTCGGCGGACTCGCGGGTCTTCGGTTACGTGCCCCTCGGCAACATCCGCGGCCGCGCCGACGTGGTGGGCTTCTCCTGGGGCAAGGACGGCCTGCGCACCGACCGCATCCTCCGCGGCCTCGACTCCAAGGTGCCGGGGAGCCGCTGACCGCCATGGCGCGGGCCGACAAGCGGGCCTCGATGCTGGCGGAGCTCCTCGAAGAGAGCCGGCGCATCGCCCGCGCACGACAGCGCAAGCTCGGACCCAACGCCCTCGCAGAGTTGGCCGCCCTCCAGGTGGAGGCGCGGCACGCCCTCGCTTCGGGCGATCCGTCGCGGATCGAGCTCGCGTACCAGGCCCTCGAGGCGTCTGCCCGCACCCACCGCCTGGCCAGGCTGCGCAAGAGCCTCCTGCGCGAGTACCTCGAGGTCGTCATCGTCGCCTCGCTGGTGGCGCTCGCGTTCCGCTCCTCGGTGGGGGAGACCTTCCGCATCCCGTCCGGATCGATGCTCCCCACGTTGCGCCCTGGCGACGTCGTGCTCGTGAACAAGCTCGCGTACGGCCTGCGGCTGCCCTTCGTCGGGCCGATCACCGAGCCTTCGGCGCCGGAGGTCGGCGACGTCGTCGTCTTCCGCGATCCCCGCGCGCCGGGCGCCATGATGGTGAAGCGGGTGGCGGGCGTTTCGGGCGACACCGTCGAGCTGCACGACGAGACGGTGCTCATCGACGGCGAGCCGCAGGGTCGCACCCTCGCGACGGCGCGCTTCGAGTTCTGGAACTTCCGCGACGACCTCCGCTACTGGCATCCGCAGACCGGCGCGCTCTACGTGGAGACGCTCGGCGGCCGGCGCCACGCCACGGTCCACTCGCGGATGCTCCCGAGTCCCAGGCAGGATCTCGGGCCCTTCCGGGTGCCGGAAGGGGCGATCTTCGTCCTGGGCGACAACCGGGACGACTCCGACGACGGCCGCAGCGGCGGCTGGTACGTCCCGCTCTCCAACGTGATCGGCCGGGTGGACGTGATCGCGTTCTCGTGGGGCAAGGGCGGCGCGTGGCCGTGGGGCGAGGAGGGGATCGTCGGCGAGCGGATCCTGCGGGCGATCGATCTCGACTCGGAGTGGCAGGCGGTTTCGCAGTCCGGGACGGCGCCCGCGAACCCGAGCGACACTCCCGATCCCGACGGCGAGGGCTGACCCTGCTCCGCAGAACCGGCGCCGGCGAAGAAGCACATTTTCAGTGACGTTCCAGGCTGAGGGCCGCCGCGCGCCTCCAAGTGCCCGGACTTCCTGCCCGACAAACCCGGTTCCAGGGCGGTTCCGCTGATCGAACCGCCACCCCGCCGACATGCGGGGTTGAATGGGATCGATCGAAGGCGGGTGCGAATGCGCTGGTTCGACGACGAGCGAAGAGCGTGGTGGGTTGCCGCGGCGATGGCCCTTTCGCTGGGCTGTTCCGGTTCTTCCGAGGACGCGTCGGAGGCCGGGTTCGCCGAGACTTGCTTCGAATCCGCTTCTGCCGACCTTCGCGTGGATTTCGGAGACGCGTTCATTGGTGATCGGGAGCCGGGGTATTTGCAGGTATCCGCTGGATGCGATCTCCGGCGGGTCTTCGTCAGCCGCGTCGCTGCTCCCTTCGGCACCGACGTACCCCCGGAGGGCCTCGAGGTTCCCGCGAGCGCCGGGAGCGTCTCGATCCCGTTCTGGTTCGAGCCGGCCGGGGTCGACGAGGCCTCCACCGAGGTCTGGATCATCCGCGAGACCGCACACGGGATGACCACTTCGTCGGCGCGGCTGGTCGGGAGCGGTGCCGTGCCGTCGCTCGATTGCGAGCCGGAGTCGATCGCCTTCGGGGTGGTGGGCGTGGGCGCGACCCGACGAGGGCTGGCGATTTGTCACAATCCCCATGGCATCCCCATCGAGCTCCACCTCGCTCCCCTCGAAGGGCACTCCGACTTCTCGGCCACGATGCTCGACGAGGGCGATCTGCCAACGGATCTGCACGAGGTGCCGCCGGGCGGCACCACATGGATCGAAGTGACCTTCACGCCGAGCGGGGATGGAGGGCGGGCTTCGGTCGTGCCGATCCGCCGCGCGGGCCTCCGCGACGAGCTGCTGGCGGAGATCCCGGTGCTCGGGATGTCCTCGGCGAACCGAATCGTCGTGGAGCCCGAACATTGCCTCGACTTCGGCTACGTCGAACCCGGTGGAGCGTCCAGCTGGGCGTGGACGTTGAGGAACGTGGGGACCGCGGCCTCGACCGTTCGACGCGCGTCCGTGGCGGGGGAGGAGCAGCAGAATTTTCGGCTGGGGACCCCCATTCCCTTGGAGATCCCAGCAGACGGAGTTGCCTACGTGGAGATCGCCTTCACGCCCCAGGACACCGGGTGGCATGAGGCGACGGTGGTTTTCGAGACCGACGATGGCCCCGTTCGAGGCTGCGCACGCGGATGGGGAGGCCCCTTGTGGTTCGATTGAATCGTGTGACGGAACCGTCGGCCTGGGTGGGAGCGATCCTTTTGATCGCGAGCGCGGTCGCCTGCAGCGACGGGCCTCTCGGCGAGCCCGATCCGCTGCGGGTGGACGTCGAGACCTTGGAGGATCCGAAGGGCAGGGGAGACTCCGTCGTCGATTTCGGGAACGCGCTCGTCGGGAAGCAGGTGACCAGGACCGTTACGATCCGGAACGACGAGAAGGAGCCGGTCGCAGTCGACGTCCAGGGACTCACCTCACCGTTCGGAACGACCTATCCCGTGACTACGCTGGACGTTCGAGCGGAGGGCGTGTTGACGTTCGTCTTCACCTTCGAGCCCCAGGCCGCCGGGGCCGCAGCGGCGCAGGTGAGCGTGGAGGCTCGCCTCGGAAGCCGCACCAAGCGGATCCCGATCCTCCTCGTCGGGGCCGGCGTCGAGCCCGCCTTCGAATGCGAGCCCGGGCCACTCGACTTCGGAAGGGTCTTAACACGCATGAAACGGTCGCTCGCGTGGCGCTGTGAGAACCGGACCAAGCTGTGGACCTGGGTCCGGTTGGACGACTTGTGGGGTGAAAGCGCGGACCGGTTCGAGGCGCACATCGTCGCGAAGAGCGGGGGCTTCGCCCGGACGATCGAGGTCGCTCCCGGCGAAGAGGTCGGGGTGCAGGTCACCTTCGATGCGAGAGCGGCAGGGGACGCCGAGGCCTCGGTTGCGCTGCTCGAATCGGACGGCGTCCGCCTGGGAGAGCTCGACATGCGGGCGATCGCCGTCGACGAAGAGTTGATCGTCGAGCCGGATGGCTGCCTCGACTTCGGTGACGTCGCCTTCGGCGCGAGCGCCGAGCGCACGCTGTTGGTGACGAATTCGCTCCCGTTCTCCGACGAGATCGCGATCGACGTTCCGGGGGATGACGACGGGGAGTTCACCGTCGTGCCCTTCGGATCGATCCGCTTGGAAGACTTCGAGTCGAGGCACTTGACCGTACGGTTCGAGCCACGACTGCCTGGCGAGCGCGAGGTTAGCGTCCGGCTCGATCGGCGGTGGGGCGGCACGATCGTGGAAGCGTGCGCCCGCGGGGTGGGACATGGACCCAAGCTGACCTGCGACGATCGAATCGACTTTTCCGAGCTCGTCGCGGGCTTCTCGTCGACCAGGCGCATCCGCTGCCGAAACGACGGCTTCTTTCGAGGAGGAGAGGCCGAGCGGCCCCTGCAGGTGAGCGCCGTCCGCTCGACCGACCCCGCCTTCAAGGCGAGCGTGATCGGCGGGATCCGTCCAGGTGGATACAAGGTCGGCGAGGGGTTCGAGATCGACGTGACGTATGCCCCGAGCTCCGGGGGGACGCACGATGGCGCGATCGAGATCCACGGCGAAGGCGCGCCCGGCGGAAGCGCCGCCGTCGCGGTGGCCGGGAGCGCCATCGAGCTGCCGCCCTGCAGCGCGGCGGTCGAGCCATCGTTTCTGGACTTTGGGATCGTCTCGCCGGGGCGAGTCGCGACGGCGTACGTAGGGGTCCGCAACCTGCTGACGAGCGGCTCGTGCAGGGCCTCGATGTTTCTCTCCTCCGACTCCGATCCCGCGCTCGTGTTCGGAGCCGGCCGGGCCCAGACCCTCGAACCGGGGGAATCGATGGTCCTCCCCGTCCTCTTCTCGGCTCCCGCTTCCGGCACCTACGCGAGAGGGAGGCTGATCGTCGAGGTCTCCGATCCTCGGGATCCGATCCGGGAGGTCGTCATCGAAGGCCAGGCGGGCGTGCCTTGCCTCGGCTTCGAACCGGAGGCGATCGAGTTCCCGTCCGTCCCTCGCGCGTGCGCGACGCCGGTCCGCACCGTGACGATCCGCTCCTGCCCGGGCGCGACGATCGAGTCGATCGAGCTGGCGGCGGGGCTGGACGCGGATTCCTTCTTCATCTCGCGACCGCAGCTGCCGGCCACGCCGGCAGACGACGAGCCGACGAGCTTCGACGTATGGTTCTCGCCACAGAGCCCGGAGACGGTCCGCGGCGCCGTGATGGTCCACGACGGGCAGGGCTCCCATCGGCTGCCGCTGCAGGGAAGGGCGAGCGACATCCAGACCGACACGCTGGTGGTCGATGATCCCGCTGCGCCGCTTCCCCTCAGCGTCCCGCCCGCGGACATGAACAACGACGGCATGTCGAACGAGAGGGACATCGAGGTCCAGGTGGATGGTTGGTTGACGCATCCGGTCGACGAGCTCCACGCGCAGGTCTGGTCGTACGATCCGGACGCCCAGGCGATCCGCTTCGAGCCGGCGTTTGCGCCGGAGCCTGGCGCGACGGTGATGATCTCCTACAGGTCGACCTGCCTCTCGGGCCCCGCAGGCCCCGACTGACGGAAGCATTCCTTGCCTCGAAAAGCGGCGGTGCGCGAAGATGCGCGCCATGCGACTTCGTCCAAAGGCGCCGCCCCCCTGGAGGAACGAGCGGGGCGCGGCGAACCTCCTGGTGCTCGTGTTCCTGGCCGTCACCGCCGTGGGGGCCTACTTCGGCTACGCCTACTTCCCTCACTGGTTGCGCAACCGCGACGTGCTCCAGGCGATGAACGAAGCCGGCTATCAGGCCTGGCGCGAGAGCGACGAGACCCTGTTGCGGATGATCCTCAAGCGCACCGACGACCTGGTCCTCGTCGAGGACGAGGAGGACGGGGAGCAGTACCCTGGCATCGACGAGTCGATGATCGAGATCAGCCGCGACGCGAAGAACGTCTACATCGAGGTCTCGTACGAGGTGCCCATGTACCTGCCGTGGACCAGCAAGGTGCGGCAGCTCCGCTTCGACAACCGCGTCCAGAAGGATCTCGAGGTGCCGACCCGATGAAACAGGTCCGCCGCCTCCTGGACGGACCGGAGGTCGACCGCGCCATCGCGATGCTCGAGGCGGCGATCGTCGCCGCGGAGCCCGACCCGTCCCGCCTCTGCCTGGTGGGGATCCGCCGTGGCGGCGTCCCCCTCGCCGAGCGCCTCGCCAATCGCATCCGGGAGTCGACGGGGCATCGGCCCCCGCTGGGCAGCCTCGACATCACCCTCTACCGCGACGATCTCGGCGCCCACGCCGTGCCCAAGGTCGGCCCGACCATGATCGACTTCGCGATCTCCGATCGCACGGTCGTGCTGGTGGACGACGTGCTCTACACCGGGCGCACCGTCCGCGCCGCGCTCGACGAGCTCGCCGACTTCGGCAGGGCGCGCCGGGTGTACCTCGCCGTGCTGGTCGAGCGGCCTGGTCGCGAGCTGCCGATCCAGGCCGACTTCGTGGGCGAGGGCGTCACGGCGAATGCGGCCCAGCGGGTGGAGGTCCGGCTGCGTGAGCAGCACGGCGGCGCCGATGAAGTCGTCCTGCTCGAATAGCGAGGCGCCGCCGGCGATGAGCGGATGAGTGACGAGACGCTCGCCGGGGGCCTCTACGCCGATCTCGTGGTGGGCGCCCATCGCATCGCCCTCCTCAAGGACGGAGAGCAGGCCTTCCCGGCCATGCTCCAGGCGATCCGCGACGCCCGCTCCAGCATCTGCCTCGAGACCTACATCCTCCGATCGGATCGCACGGGAGAGCGCTTCGCCGACGCGCTGATCGAACGGGCGAAGGAGGGCGTCGAGGTCAACGTCCTCTACGACGCCTGGGGCTCCCGGGTCTCCACCCCGTTCCTTCGCCGCCTGCACGACGGGGGGGTGCGCACGCTCGCCTATCACCCGTTCGCCTTCGACGGGCGCATCGGGCGGATGCTCAACCGCCTCGTGCGCCGCGACCACCGCAAGATGCTCGTGGTCGATCGGAGGGTGGGATTCACCGGCGGCTTGAACATCGCCGACGACTACGCCTCGGTGGCCGACGGCGGTGGCGGCTGGCGCGACACCCACATCCGCCTGGAGGGCCCCGCGGTCCTGGAGCTCCTGGCCTACTTCCTCTCGGTGTGGCGCAAGCAGCGAGGCGCGGCCCTCGACGAGGCGCGGTACGCCAACGAGGGGCGCAGGCCCGATCCCAAGGTGCGCGTGCTGGGGAACGGGCCCCGCCGCGATCGCAAGTTCGTCCGCGACGCCTACCTGCGTGCGATCGACCAGGCGCGGCGGCGGATCCTGATCACGAACGCCTACTTCATCCCCACCGCGCGGATGATGAGGGCGCTCAAGGGCGCGGCGAGGCGGGGGGTCGCCGTGGAGCTCCTGCTCGCGGGGACGACCGATCTCCCCGCCGCCCGCTACGCCGCCCACACGTTCTACGGCGCGCTGCTCCAGGCGGGCGTGCGGATCTTCGAGTGGTACGGCCGCGTCCTCCACTCCAAGACGGCCGTGGTCGACGGGAAGTGGGGGACCGTGGGCTCCACGAACCTGGACACCCTCTCGTTCCGCACCAACCTGGAGATCAACACCGTCTTCGAGGACGAGGGGCTCGCGTGGGTGATGGAGCGGATGTTCGACGAGGATCTCGAGCAGTGCGTGGAGGTCCATCTCGAGGAGTGGCAGCGGCGGCCGTGGCACCACCGGCTCGTCTCCTGGGTCGCCAGCCGCTTCCGGCGCTGGCTTTGATCGGCCCGGCGCCCACCCCATAGTCAGACGTTGAACCCTCCCGATCCTTGCGCTATACGTCCGCCTCCAGAATGCCCTTCGCCCACCAGCATCTGCTCGGGATCGAGCCTCTCTCCCGGGCGGACATCGAGCGCATCCTCGATCTGGCGACCTCGATGAAGGAGGTGCTGCGGCGCGACATCAAGAAGGTGCCGGCGCTCCGGGGCAAGACCGTCATCAACTGCTTCTTCGAGAGCTCCACCCGCACCCGCTCGAGCTTCGAGATCGCGGCGAAGATCCTCTCGGCAGACGCGGTGAACTGGGCGTCCTCCGGATCGTCGGTGAGCAAGGGCGAGAGCCTCGTGGACACAGCCCGCAACCTCGAGGCGATGCGCCCGGACGTCCTCGTGGTCCGCCACGCGTCCGCAGGCGCTCCCCATCTCGTCGCCTCGCGCGTGGGCTGCGCGGTGGTGAACGCCGGCGACGGCGCCCACGAACACCCCTCGCAGGCGCTCCTCGACGCCTTCACGCTTCGTGAGAGGTGGGGTTCGCTCGAGGGGCGCCTCGTCACCATCGTCGGCGACGTCCGCCACAGCCGCGTCGCCCGCTCGAACGTCCTCTGTCTGAACCGACTGGGCGCGCGGGTGCGCCTCTGCGGCCCCCCGACGATGATGCCCCCGGGGATCGAGGCGCTCGGCTGCGAGGTCTTCTCCGATCTCCGCAAGGCGGTCGACGGCGCCGACGCGGTGATGATGCTCCGCATCCAGAACGAGCGCCTCGCGGAGAGCGTCTTCCCAACGACCCGTGAGTACGCCCGGGTGTGGGGCCTCTCCGCCGCGAAGACGGCCTGGCTGAAGGACGACGCGCTCATCCTCCACCCGGGACCGATCAACCGGGGCGTCGAGCTGGAGCCCGACGTGGCCGACGGCCCCCACAGCGTGATCCTCGATCAGGTGGAGAACGGCGTCGCCGTCCGGATGGCGATCCTCCTCCTCCTCGCCGGCGCGCCGGAGGCGCAGGCATGAGCAGCGAGGCTCCCAAGCTGATCCTCGCCGGCGGACGCCTCGTGGATCCCGCGAGCGGCGTCGACGGCGTCCGGTGGATCTCGATCGATGGCGGGACGATCACGGCGATCGAAGAGGGGCCCCCCGCGTCCACCGACGGTGCCCGGGTGATCGACTGCGCGGGCAAGATGGTGCTGCCCGGCCTCATCGATCTCCACGTGCACCTGCGCGAACCCGGCGAGGAGTACAAGGAGACCATCGCCACGGGCGCCCGGGCCGCCGCCGCCGGAGGCTTCACCGCCGTCGTCGCCATGCCGAACACGCGGCCGGTCGTGGACAACGCGCACCTCGTCCGCTTCGTCGTCGACAAGGGCAGCGAGGCCGGCGGCGCCAGGGTGTACCCCAGCGGCGCGGTCTCGAAGGGGCAGGAGGGCAAGGAGCTCGCCGAGATCGGCGACATGCGCGCCGCCGGGATCGTCTGCATCACCGACGACGGCAGGCCGGTGATGAACCCCTCGCTGATGCGCCGGGCGCTCGAGTACGCCAGCGCCTTCGATCTCACGGTGATGGTCCACGAGGAGGATCTCCACCTCGCCGGCGGCGGCTGCATGAACGAGGGCCCGGTGGCCACGCGCCTGGGGCTGCGCGGCTCGCCGAACGCCGCCGAGGACGCGATGGTCCTGCGCGACGTGGAGCTCTGCGCCCTCACCGGCGGCAGGCTCCACATCGGACACCTCTCCACCGCTGGCGCGGTGCGCGCCGTCCGCGAGGCCAAGCGGCGCGGCCTGCCGGTCACCGCGGAGGCGACGCCGCACCACTTCACCCTCACCGACGAGGCGGTCGTCGGCTACGACACCCGCGCCAAGATGTGCCCGCCGCTTCGATCCCGCGCCGACGTGGACGCCGTGCGCGAGGGCCTGGCGGACGGCACCATCGACGCCATCGCCACCGACCACGCCCCCCACTCGCCGGTCGAGAAGGACGTGGAGTTCGAGAAGGCCGCCAACGGGATCGTGGGCCTGGAGACGGCGCTGGCCCTATCGCTGGCGCTGGTGAGGGACGGTGTGCTGACGCTGCCCCGGATGGTCGAGCGGCTCAGCCTCGGCCCGGCGCGGTGCTTCGGCCTCCCGGGAGGGCAGATCGAGCGGGGCGGGGTCGCCGACCTGACCGTCGTGGACGCCGACGCGGAGTTCCGGGTGGACCCCGGCTCCTTCGTGTCGAAGGGGCGGTACACACCGTTCGAAGGCTGGACGCTCCGGGGCCTCGCCACCCACACCATCGTGGGTGGGCGCCTGGTCTTCGAGCGACACGGAAAGTCGGAAGGAAGCGGGCGATGACCATGACCTCGCGGCGGGCGATCCTCGCCCTTGCGGACGGGACCACCTTCGAGGGCGAGGCGTTCGGCGCCGTCGGCGAGGTGTCCGGCGAGCTCGTGGAGAACACGTCGCCCACCGGGTACCAGCAGCTCCTCTCCGATCCCGCTGCCACCGGGCGGATCCTCGTCTTCGCCTACCCGGAGCTCGGCAACGTGGGCGTGAACGACTCCGACTTCGAGTCCGCCCGCGTCCAGGCGGCCGGCGTCGTGGCCAAGCACGTCGCGATCGCCCCCTCGAGCCACCGGTCCCAGCGCCCGCTCCCCGTGGAGATGGAGGCGGCCGGCGTCCCGGGCATCCAGGGGATCGACACGCGCATGCTCGTGCGGATCCTGCGCCGCTCCGGTCCATTGCCGGCGGTGCTCTCCACCAGCCCCGACGCCGACGCAGCCGAGCTCGTGGCGAAGGCCCGGGCGCTCCCGCCCGCTGACGCCACGGATCGGGTGGAAAAGGTGAGCACCACCAAGGAGTACACCGTCGACGCGGTGGGGGCGACCCGGCACCACGTGGTCGTCTACGATTACGGCGTCAAGCGGAGCGCCCTGCGCGAGCTCGCCGCCCGTGGATGCAGGCTCACGATCCTCCCCGCGGGGACGCCCGCGGCCCGGGCGCTCGAGCTGAAGCCGGACGGCGTCTTCCTCTCGTCGGGACCGGAAGGGCAGGGCAGCGCCGCCGGCGCGCCGGAGATCGTGAAGGGGCTCCTGGGCCGGGCCCCGATCCTCGCCACGCACCTGGGCTGCCAGGTCCTCGCCCGCGCGATCGGCGCGACCACCCGTCGCCTCGATCGCTCCCACCGCGGCGCCAACCAGCCTGTGAACGAGCTGGCGGCGGGCCGGGTGCAGATCACGTCGCAATCCCATGGGTGGGCGGTGGACGAGGCGAGCCTGGAAGGCACGGGCGCCGTCATCACCCACACCTCGGTGAACGACGGCTCGATCGAGGGCTTCTCCGTTCCGGGACTCGGGATCCTCGCGGTCCAGTTCCAGCCCGAGGCCTCGCCGGGTCCGCACGACGCCCTCGGGGTGTTCGATCGATTCGTCCAGTCGATGGGGGGCGCCGCCTGAATGCGGCGCCAGGGGTAGCAGCGTGTTCCAGCCTCAGTTCGAAAAGCTCCTCGCCTGGGCTTCGGCCCCCGAGCGCCAGACCGAGCTCCTCAGCGCCAAGGCCGCCTACTTCGAGCGGACGGGCGAGGTCCATGAGGAGGATCGCTCGTTCGAGGCGCGGCTGGCCCTGTTCGTCGAGTACTTCCTCTTCGACCGGAACATGGACGGCAGCGACCTGCCGCCCTCGCGCGCCTTCCTCGAGCGCAACGAGGCGGCGATCCTCCCCGAAGAGGTGGAGGCGTTCAGCGCCCTCGCGCGGACCGTCCACGGCGTCTTCGAGGTCCGCAAGCTCGGGACCAGGCTCGGCCTGAGGGTCCGCGAGATCCTGTCCGGCGAGGACTACGACATCGTCGAGCGCCGGGGACTCGTGGGACTGAACAAGGGAGACATCCTCGAGGCCCGCCTCGTCCCCGTGGACGGAAACCACGTCTTCACCGGCAACTTCCTCTACCACCCGGCGGAGGCCCGCAGGGCGATCCTCAAGGAGGCCAAGCGCCGCCGCAAGGCGGGCGTCGACGCCGCCGCGTCCCGGGACTTCGCCCACGAGCTGGCCCGCCTGGCGCTGAAGCTGGAGCGCTACAGGTCGGTGCCGGTGGAGAACATCTACAAGTTCGACTGAAATCTGCGGCGCACGGCTTAGAGCCGGTGGATCGTCATCAGGTTCGTCGACATCGGCTGGTTCGGCACGCCGCTCGAGATCACCACGGCGTCGCCGCGCCTGGCGCACTTCTCGCGCAGCAGCGCCTCGGTGACGACCTTCAGCATCTCGTCCGGCGTGTGATACGGCGGGATCATCAGCGGGATCACGCCCCAGCACAGCGCCATCCGCCGGTAGGTCTCCGGGAGCGGCGTGAGTGCGAAGATTCGCGCCGCCGGCCGATGCTCGGACACGAGGCGCGCCGCCCGGCCGGTCTGGGTGCAGGCGACGATCGAGTCGAGGCCGAGCTGCTCCGCCGCCGAACAGCAGGCGCGGGCGACGGCGGACGAGAACGAGTCCGAGCGGGCGAGGTTGTGGGGCTTCAGCGATCGGAAGCGATGGCTCCGCTCGACCTCGGTGACGATCGCCGCCATGGTCGAAGCGGCCTCGACCGGGTGTGCGCCGCTCGCCGTCTCCGCGGAGAGCATCACCGCGTCGGCGCCGTCCAGGATCGCGTTGGCGACGTCGGAGACCTCCGCGCGGGTGGGGCGGGCCTCGTGGATCATCGACTCCAGCATCTCGGTGGCGACGATGACGATCTTGCCGAGGGCGTTGGTCCGATCGATCAGCATCTTCTGGATCAGCGGCACCCGCTCGAGCGGCAGCTCCACCCCCAGGTCGCCGCGGGCGACCATGATCCCGTCTGCCACCTCGGCGATGGCGTCGATGTCCGCCACCGCCTGGGGCTTCTCGATCTTCGCGATGATCGGCGCGCGCTCCCCGGCGAGGCGCTTCACCTCGCGCACGTCGTCGGCGGAGCGGACGAAGGAGATCGCCACGTAGTCCACGCCGAGCGACAGACCGAAATCGAGGTCGATCGCGTCCTTCTCGGTGAGCGAGGGCGCCGACACCCGGGTGCCGGGCAGGTTGATGCCCTTGTTGTTGCCGAGCTCCCCGCCGAGGACCACCCGGCAGCGGATCTCGGTCTTCTTGGGCTTCTTGACGACGGTGAGGCGCAGCCGTCCGTCGGCGAGGAGGATCTCGTCGCCGACCCTCACGTCGGAGACCAGCCCGGCGTAGGTGGTGGAGAAGCGGGTGGCGGTGCCGAGCGTCTCCTCGGTGGTGATGGTGACCTCGCGGCCCGCCACCAGCTCCACCTTCCCGCCGCGCATCTTGCCGGTGCGGATCTTGGGTCCCTGGAGATCCTGCAGTACCGCCACGGGCCTGCCCGCGCGCTCGGCAGCCTCGCGCACGAGCCGCAGCCTGCGCTCGTGGTCGGCGTGGGTGCCGTGGGAGAAGTTCAACCGGGCCACGTCCATGCCGGCGGCGACGAGCGCGTCGATCTGCTCGGCGGTGTCGGTGGCGGGGCCGAGGGTGCAGACGATCTTGGCCTTGCGCATTTCTTCCCAGGTCCTGTCTGCCGTGGGGAGGGGACGGCTGCCCTAACGCTCGTCTTCGTCGTCGTCGTCGTAGGGCTCGTCCTCGTCCTCGTCGACATCGTCCTCGTCGACGTCCTCGTCCTCATCCTCCTCGTCGGGCTCCTGCTCCTCCTCGTCGTAGGGCGGGGGAAGATCGTCGGACTCGACGGTGAGGGCGAGCTGGAACCGGGGGCGGAGCTCGGCGACCTTGGCGAAGAGCTCGTCGAGGGCGTTGCCGAGCTCCTCGACGGCCTTGCGCGGCGCCTTCTGTCCACAGTTCGGACACGCGATCGGCTCGCCCTCCAGGACGGAGGAGATCTCCTCCTCGAAGGAGGCGTCGCACTGCTGGCAATTCAGGTCGATCGTCATGGGCCGGTTAGGTAGCCAAGGGCGTAGCAGCCGGTCAAGGAATCTCGCTTCGTTTCGTCGTTCGGATGAGTGAATTCCTCCGCGATCATCGCCCGCCAGGTCATACCTCCTGTGGTATAAGGCGCGCCCCAGCGATCGACCAACCCCAGGAGGAGATGGAAATGGCGAACTTCGACAAGCTGCAGCGGCCGAACACCGGCTCCAGGATCACGGTGGGCCCCAGCGGCGAGCTCACGGTTCCCGACGACCCGATCGTTCCCTTCATCGAGGGCGACGGCACCGGTCCCGACATCTGGCGCGCCACGCGCCTCGTCCTGGACGCGGCGGTCGAGAAGGCCTACGGCGGTTCGCGCAAGATCCACTGGTTCGAGATCTACGCGGGCGAGAAGGCGAACGAGGTGTACGGGCCGAACACGTGGCTGCCCAACGACACCCTCGAGGCGATCAAGGAGTACGTGGTCGCGATCAAGGGTCCCCTCACCACGCCGGTGGGCGGCGGCATCCGGTCGATCAACGTGGCGCTCCGCCAGGAGCTCGACCTCTACTCCTGCATCCGCCCCGTCCGGTGGTTCGAAGGGGTGCCGGCTCCGGTGAAGGAGCCCGGCAAGCTCGATGTGGTGATCTTCCGGGAGAACACCGAGGACGTGTACTCCGGCATCGAATACAAGTCCGGCACCGCCGAGGCCGAGAAGCTGCGCACCTTCATCAACACCGAGCTGAAGCCCAAGGAGGCGATCCGCGAGGGCTCCGGCATCGGCATCAAGCCCATCTCCGCCTTCGGCACCAAGCGCCTCGTGGAGGCGGCGATCAAGCACGCCATCCAGTACGGCCGCACGATGGTGACCCTCGTCCACAAGGGCAACATCATGAAGTTCACCGAGGGCGCGTTCCGCGACTGGGGTTACGAGGTGGCGAAGGAGAAGTTCGCCGACGTCGTGATCACCGAGAAGGACCTCTGGGAGAAGCACGACGGCAAGCTCCCCGCCGGCAAGATCCTCCTGAACGACCGGATCGCGGACAACATGTTCCAGCAGATCCTGCTCCGCCCCGACGAGTACCAGGTGCTCGCCACCCCGAACCTGAACGGCGACTACCTCTCCGACGCCGCCGCCGCTCAGGTCGGCGGCCTCGGGATCGCGCCGGGCGGCAACGTGGGCGACCGCGCCGCCGTCTTCGAGGCGACCCACGGCACCGCCCCCAAGTACGCCGGCCAGGACAAGGTGAACCCCGGCTCCCTCATCCTCTCGGGCGAGATGATGCTCCGCCACATGGGCTGGAACGAGGCCGCAGACCTCGTGGTCCGCGGCATGGAGAAGGCCATCGTGAACAAGACCGTGACCTACGACTTCCATCGCCAGATGGAGGGCGCGACGCTGCTCAAGGCGTCGGAGTTCGCGGTCGCCGTCTCCAAGGCGATGTGACGACGCGGCATGAAGCGGGGTCGATTCGTCGCATTAGGCGACGTTCATGACCTTGCCGGCACGCCTGGGCGTCGCTTATGACGTCCAGGAGAGGAGAAATCCGAGATGGCACGCAGAAACAAGATCGCGGTGGTCGGCTCCGGAAACATCGGCGGGAACATCGGCCTCCTGTGCGCGGAGCGTCGCCTCGGCGACGTGGTGCTCTACGACATCGAGCGGGTGGCCGGCCCCACCAAGGGCAAGGCCCTCGACATCAACCAGCTCAACGCGGTGCGCGGCCTCGACACCCGCCTCGTCGGCACGAGCGACTTCGCCGACGCGGCCGGGGCCGACGTGGTCATCGTCACCGCCGGCGTGCCCCGGAAGCCGGGCATGAGCCGCGACGACCTGGTCGGCGTGAACATGCCGATCATCTCGGACGTGGCGCAGAAGGTGAAGCAGCACACTCCGAACGCCTTCGTCATCGTCATCTCCAACCCCCTCGACGCCATGGTCTACGCCATGCACAAGGTCGCGGGCCTGCCGGACAACATGGTCTGCGGCATGGCGGGGGTGCTCGACTCGTCGCGCTTCCGCTTTTTCGTCTCCGAGGCCCTCGACGTCTCGATCGAGGACGTCCACGCGGTGGTGCTCGGCGGCCACGGCGACGACATGGTGCCCCTGACCCGGCTGTGCTCGGTGGGCGGCGTCCCCCTCGAGAGCCTGCTCCCCAAGGAGAAGCTCGACGCGATCGTGGAGCGTACCCGCAAGGGCGGCGGCGAGCTCGTGCAGCTCTTCGGCACCGGATCCGCCTACTTCGCTCCGGCGGAGTCTGCGGTGGCGATGGCCGAGTCCTTCCTGCTCGATCGGAAGCGGGTGCTCCCGGTGGCGGCTCGCCTCCACGGCGAGTACGGCATCGACGGCTATTTCTTCGGCGTCCCGGCCCGCATCGGCGGCGGAGGCGTGGAGAAGGTGTACGAGATCGCCCTCGACGAGAACGAGAAGGCGATGTTGGGCAAGTCTTTCGACGCCGTGAAGGCCGTCGTCCAGTCCTGCAAGCTGTAGGTCATCTCCCCGAAAGCCCGGCACCGGCGCCCGCGTGGCGCCGGCATTCGTGCGGCTCGTCAAGGTCAACTGGACGACAGGCAGCCGCGATCTGGTAGGTTTTCGGCTCTCTCAACCTCGGGAAGCGCGAATGCATACGGCAAAGACCATCGGCGGACCCCGCGCGGGAAAGTCGGTCCTGGGCGATCTCGCCCGGTCCTCGATAGGCGCCAAGTGGCTGATGGCGGTGACCGGCGGCCTGTTCTTTCTCTGGCTGATCCTCCACGTCGCCGGCAACCTCCAGATCTTCCGCGGCCCGGAGGTGGTGAACTCCTACGCGGCCTTCCTCTCCAACGAGCCCTTGCTGCTCTGGGGCCAGAGGATCGGCCTGTTCGTGGTGGTGGTGCTCCACATCTGCGCGGGCCTGCGGCTCTGGTACCTCAACCGCAACGCGCGGGCCGAGCGCTACGCCGCCGGCTACCGCTACCGCCGCGCCACCTGGATCACCCGGACGATGGCCTTTACGGGCCTGCTGCTCCTGGCGTTCATCCTCTTCCACCTCGCGCACTTCACGTTCGGCTGGGTGTACCCGGCCGAGTTCAAGCCCATGAACGCCAGCGGCATCGCCGATGTCTACGCGATGATGTTCGGGAGCTTCCAGCGGGGCGGGATCGTCGCGATCTACGTGGTCGGGATGGCGCTCCTCGCCCTCCACCTCTCGCACGGGATCTGGAGCGCGTTCCAGACCATGGGCCTCAACGGGAAGCGCTGGACCCCGTTCGCGCTCCAGGGGAGCCGGGCCGCAGCGCTGATCCTCGCCGCCGCCTTCGCCAGCATCCCCATCGCGGTCCTGATCGGCATGGTCCGGCACTGAGAAAGAGGCGTTTACCGTGAAACTCGACTCCAAGATCCCCGCCGGACCGATCGAGAAGAAGTGGGACAACCACCGCTTCGACATCAAGCTCGTGAACCCGGCGAACAAGCGCAAGTACCGGGTGCTGGTGGTGGGCTCCGGCCTCGCCGGCGCGTCCGCCGCGGCCACGCTCTCCGAGCTCGGCTACCAGGTCGACTGCTTCTGCTTCCAGGACAGCCCGCGCCGCGCCCACTCGATCGCCGCGCAGGGCGGCATCAACGCCGCGAAGAACTACCAGAACGACGGCGACAGCATCTACCGCCTGTTCTACGACACCGTGAAGGGCGGCGACTTCCGCTCCCGCGAGGCGAACGTCTACCGCCTCGCGCAGGTGAGCGTGAACATCATCGACCAGTGCGTCGCCCAGGGCGTCCCGTTCGCCCGGGAGTACGGCGGCCACCTCGCCAACCGCTCCTTCGGCGGCGCGCAGGTCTCCCGCACCTTCTACGCCCGAGGGCAGACGGGGCAGCAGCTCCTCCTCGGCGCGTACTCCGCGCTCGAGAAGCAGGTCGGCCTCGGTGCGGTGAAGATGCATTCCCGCCACGAGATGCTCGAGCTCGTCGTGATCGACGGCCACGCCCGCGGCATCATCACCCGCGACCTGGTCAGCGGCGAGATCGAGGCCTGGGCGGGCGACGCCGTGGTGCTCGCCACCGGCGGCTACAGCAACGTCTTCTTCCTCTCCACGAACGCCACCGGCTGCAACGTCACCGCCACCTGGCGCGCCTACAAGAAGGGCGCGGCGTTCGCGAACCCCTGCTACACGCAGATCCACCCGACCTGCATCCCGCAGCAGGGCGAGCACCAGTCCAAGCTCACGCTGATGTCGGAGAGCTTGCGCAACGACGGCCGCATCTGGGTGCCCAAGGCCCACGGCGACAAGCGACCGCCCTCGCAGATCCCCGCGAGCGAGCGCGACTACTACCTGGAGCGCAAGTACCCCAGCTTCGGCAACCTCTCGCCCCGCGACATCTCCTCCCGCGCCGCGAAGCAGGTCTGCGACGAGGGGCGCGGCGTCGGTCCGGGCGGGCAGGGCGTGTACCTCGACTTCGCCGACGCCATCGCGCGCCTGGGCGAGGACGTCGTCCGCGACCGCTACGGCAATCTCTTCCAGATGTACGAGCAGATCACGGGAGAGAACCCCTACCAGGTGCCCATGCGCATCTACCCGGCGCCGCACTACACCATGGGCGGCCTCTGGGTGGACTACAACCTGATGAGCACCATCCCCGGCCTGCACGTGCTGGGCGAGGCCAACTTCTCCGACCACGGCGCCAACCGCCTCGGCGCGTCGGCGCTGATGCAGGGCCTCGCCGACGGCTACTTCGTGATCCCGTACACCATCGGCGACTACTTCGCGAACGCGAACCAGCCCAAGGTGACCACCGATCACCCGGAGTTCCGCAACGCGATCGACGCCGCGACCGGAAAGCTGAACCGGTTGCTCTCCGTGAACGGGAAGCGCACCGCCACCTCGTTCCACCGGGAGCTGGGGCGGATGCTCTGGGACAAGTGCGGCATGGCCCGAAACGCCAAGGGGCTGCAGGAGGCGCTGAAGCGCATCCCCGAGCTCCGCGAGGAGTTCTGGCAGAACGTCACCGTCGCAGGCGAGAGCGGCACCATGAACCAGGCCCTCGAGAAGGCCGGACGCGTGGCCGACTTCCTCGAGTTCGCCGAGCTCATGGTCGTCGACGCCCTCGAGCGCGAGGAGTCCTGCGGAGGCCACTTCCGCGAGGAGTACCAGACGGAGGACGGCGAGGCCCTCCGCGACGACGAGAAGTTCGCCCACGTCGCCGCCTGGGAGTTCCAGGGCCTGGAGAAGAAGCCCATCCGGCACGTGGAATCCCTCGAGTTCGAGAACGTCCACCTCGCGACGCGGAGCTACAAGTGAGCGGATCGAACACCATGAAGCTGAAGCTGAAGGTCTGGAGGCAGAGGGACGGGAAGTCCCCCGGGCGCCTCGAGACCTACGAGGCGACGGACGTCAGCCCCGACATGTCCTTCCTCGAGATGCTCGACGTGGTGAACGAGCGCCTGGAGGAGAGCGGCAAGGAGCCGATCGCCTTCGACCACGACTGCCGCGAGGGCATCTGCGGCATGTGCTCGCTGGTGATCAACGGCCAGGCCCACGGGCCCAAGGGCGGCGTCACCACCTGCCAGCTCCACATGCGCTCCTTCCGCGACGGGGAGGAGGTCACCATCGAGCCCTTCCGCGCCGGCGCCTTCCCCGTGATCCGGGATCTCGTGGTGGATCGGGGCTCGCTCGACGAGGTGGTGGCGGCGGGTGGCTTCATCTCCGTGCGCACCGGTGGCGCGCCCGACGGCAACGCCATCCCCGTCTCCAAGGAGGAGGCCGACCTCTCCATGGACGCCGCGGCCTGCATCGGCTGCGGGGCGTGCGTGGCCGCGTGCCCCAACGCCTCGGCGATGCTCTTCGTCGGCGCGCAGATCTCCAAGTACAAGCACCTTCCCCAGGGCCTGGTCGAGCGGACCGCCCGCGCCAACGCCATGGTCGCGGAGATGGACGCGCAGGGCTTCGGCAACTGCACGAACCACCGGGAGTGCGAGGCGGTGTGCCCCAAGGAGATCCCCATCCGCGTGATCGCCGAGATGAACCGCGAGTTCATCCGCTCGCGCGCGAAGGGCAAGCGGGGCGGCAAGGACTAGACATTTCTCGCGGGGCGACGGGCGAAAGCTGTCGCCCCGCGGATCAGATGTGATAACCGGCCGCATCGCCGGTTTTCCTTTTCCGGCTGAAAACAGCCACGCGCTGGCGCCGAGCGACCTTCGGCCGCGCAAAGGAGCGATCGTGAAGATCCACGAGTACCAGGGGAAGGAGGTCTTCCGGCGATACGGCGTCCCCACGCCCCGCGGGATCCTCGCCGTCTCGCCGGCCGAGGCGGAGGCAGCCGCCAAGGAGCTCGGCACGCCGGTGGTGGTGGTGAAGAGCCAGGTCCACGCCGGCGGCCGCGGTAAGGGCACCTTCGTCGACTCAGACGGCGGGCGCGGCGTGCGGCTGGCGAAGTCGCCGGTCCAGGCCCGCGAGTTCGCGGAGGCGATGCTCGGCAAGACCCTGGTCACGGTGCAGACCGGCCCCGAGGGCGCCAAGGTCAACAAGCTCTACGTCGAGGAGGGCCTCGACATCGGCCGCGAGCTCTACCTCGGCCTCACCCTCGACCGCGAGACCTCGCGGATGACGATCATGGCGTCCACCGAGGGCGGCATGGAGATCGAGGAGGTCGCCGCCGAGCATCCGGAGAAGATCCTCCGGGTGGCGATCGATCCGGCGGTGGGCTTCCAGCCGTACCAGGGCCGGGAGCTCGCCTTCGGCCTCGGCCTCGAAGGCCCCACGGTGGGCAAGTTCGTGAAGTTCTGCGACGCCCTCGCCCGCTGCGTGGACGGCACCGACGCGAGCCTCGTCGAGATCAACCCGCTGGTGATCACCAAGGGCGGCGACGTCCTCGCCCTCGACGCCAAAGTGGACTTCGACGACAACGCGCTCTTCCGCCACGCCGACTTGCTCGAGTACCGGGATCCCCTCGAGGAGGATCCGCGGGAGCGGGAGGCCAAGGTCTACGACCTCGCGTACATCTCGCTGTCCGGGAACATCGGCTGCATGGTGAACGGCGCCGGTCTGGCCATGGCCACCATGGACATCATCCAGTACTGCGGCGGCATGCCCGCCAACTTCCTGGACGTGGGCGGCGGCGCAGACGAGAAGAAGGTGACGGCGGCCTTCAAGCTGATCCTCGCCGACCCGGCCGTGAAGGCCGTGTTCGTCAACATCTTCGGCGGCATCATGAAGTGCGACGTCATCGCCGACGGCGTGATCGCCGCGGCGAAGGAGGTCGGCCTGCAGGTGCCGCTCGTGGTCCGGCTCGAGGGCACCAACGTCGAGCTGGGCAAGGCCAAGTTCGCCCAGAGCGGAATGAACATCCTCACCGCCGACACCATGCTCGAAGGCGCGCAGAAGGCGGTCGCCGCCGCGGGAGCCAAGTGACATGTCGATCTTCGTGAACGAGGACACCACGGTCCTGGTGCAGGGAATCACCGGCTCCGCCGGCAGCTTCCACGCCAGCCAGATGCTCGCCTACGGCACCAAGGTCGTGGGCGGCGTCACCCCGGGCAAGGGCGGACAGCTCTTCGAGAAGAAGGTCCCGATCTTCGACACCGTCGAGAAGGCGGTGAAGGAGACGGGCGCCACCGCCTCCGTCATCTACGTGCCGCCCCCGTACGCGGCCGACTCGATCCTCGACGCCGTGGACAACGGCGTGAAGCTCGTGGTGGCCATCACCGAGGGCATCCCTGTTCTCGACATGGTGCGGGTGAAGCGGGCCATCGAGGGATCCGGCGCCCGGCTCGTCGGCCCCAACTGCCCGGGCGTGATCACGCCGGGCTCGGGGGAAGGCTCCAAGGGCGGCTGCAAGATCGGCATCATGCCGGGGCACATCCACCGCAAGGGCTCCATCGGCATCGTCTCCCGCTCGGGCACGCTCACCTACGAGGCGGTGCACCAGGTGACCCAGCTCGGCTGGGGCCAGTCCACCGCGGTGGGCATCGGCGGCGATCCGGTGAACGGCACCAACTTCATCGACTGCCTCCGCGAGTTCGAGGCGGATCCGGAGACCTCCGCCATCATCATGATCGGCGAGATCGGCGGCAGCGCCGAGGAGGACGCCGCCGCCTTCATCGCCGAGAACGTGAAGAAGCCGGTGGTGGGCTTCATCGCCGGGCGAACCGCGCCTCCGGGCAAGCGCATGGGCCACGCCGGCGCGATCATCTCCGGAGGCAAGGGCACCGCCGAGGAGAAGATCGCTGCCATGGAGAAGGCGGGCGTCCGCGTCTCGCCCACGCCGGCGGAGCTCGGCTCCACCCTGAAGGCCCTCCTGGCCGAGCGCGGCGTCAAGCCGTAGAAGACCTCTCGAGCGGCGACACGTCCGCCGCGTTGGAGCAGCAAATGGCAATCGAACGTACCCTCTCCATCCTCAAGCCCGACGCCCTCGAGAAGGGCGTGATCGGCAAGATCGTCGACCGCTTCGAGTCCAAGGGCCTCAAGCCCGTGGCCATGAAGATGAATAGGCTGACCGAGGCGGAGGCCGGCGGCTTCTACGCCGTCCACGCCCAGCGCCCGTTCTTCAAGGACCTGGTCTCGTTCATGACCTCGGGCCCCGTCCTCCTCATGGTCCTCGAGGGCGAGAACGCCGTGGCGGCGAACCGCGACATCATGGGCGCCACCAACCCGAAGGACGCCGCCCCCGGCACGATCCGCAAGGACTTCGCCGAGAGCATCGACGCCAACACGGTCCACGGCTCCGACAGCCTCGACAACGCGAAGATCGAGATCGCCTACTTCTTCGCGCAGACCGAGCTGGTGGCCTACGACTGGAAGGCCCGCAAGTAAGGCGCGGCGGCGCCCCCTGTGCGGCCGTGGATTTCTTCCGGCCCCCGGGGCGTTCCCGCGTCGAGCACCGTCCGGCGTCGGTTTGGGCCGATCCCGGGGGCTGCTCTCGACTCGAACGCTTCCTTCTCCAAGGGAGCTGCAGGAGCGGCCGGGCGGCACCCGGCCGTTCCCAAGAACGACGATCGCCGGTAACCTGGGGGTTCTACCCTCGGGATGGCTTCCGAAAGGTCCCGCCGCAGGCGGCGGTCCTCTCGGGGAGCCGGCGATCGGAGCATCGTATTTGGGATCAAGTACCGAGACTCTGGAGTACCTCGTCGCGGGGGGCGTGGCGCTTCTCGTCTCCACCCTGGCCTCGTCTACCTCCGCGGCCCTCGCCGCGCTGGGTGAGCACCGGGCGGAGGCCATCCTCGAAGCCAAGGAGCGCAAGCCGCCGGCGGGCCTCGCCCGATTCGTGAGTCGGCCGGACGCCGTGCGCCTCGCGCTCATCGTCGTCGACGCCCTGGCCAAGGCCGCGTTCGGAATGGCCGCCGCGTTGGCCTCGCTCTCGGCGCTCGACGCGAACGACGGCGCGTTCCCGGCCCTCCTCGCCCTGTCCCTGGGCGGGAGCATCCTCTTCCTGCTCATCGTCTCGACTGCGGCGCGGGCTCTAGCCTGCCGGGATCCCGAGCGGAGCCTCGCCTGGGCGGCGCCGGCAGGGGCCGCGCTCGAGGCGGCGTTCCGGCCGCTGATCGCCCCCCTGGGCGCGCTCTCCCGCCTGCTCCGGGGACCCGGTGCCAGGAGCCAGAGCGGCACGACCGAGCAGCTCGAGTATCTGATCGAGAAGGGCGCCGAGGCGGGGGTGCTCGACGACGACAAGCGCGAGCTCCTCGAGTCGGTGATCGAGTTCTCCCACGTGCGCGTCCGGGAGATCATGGTCCCGAGGCCCAAGGTGGTCGCCCTCGCGGCGGACGCCTCCTACGAGGAGGTGGTGAAGGCGGTGGTCGACTCCGGCCACTCCCGCGTCCCCGTCTTCGAGGACTCCGTCGACAACGTGATCGGCGTGCTCTACGCCAAGCGCCTCCTCGAGGAGTTGGGCAAGCAGGGCGGCAACAAGCCGAAGTTCCGCCTCGCCAACTGGGTGAGCCCGCCGTTCTTCGTGCCCGAGACCATGCGCATCAGCCACCTGCTCGCCGACTTCCAGCGCCGCGGCCTGCAGCTCGCCGTGGTGGTGGACGAGTTCGGCGGCACCTCCGGGGTCGTCACCCTCGAGGACGTGGTGGAGCAGATCGTCGGCGACATCCGCGACGAAGACGACGAGGAAGAGCAGCCGATCCGCGTCCTGGCCGACGGCGCCTTCCTCGCCGAGGGCCACGTCTCCATCCGCGACGTCGAGGAGTACCTGGAGGAGGCGCTCCCCGACGAGACCGAGTTCGAGTTCCCCGAGGACGGCGACTACGACACCCTCGGCGGCTTCATCACCGCGATGGCGGGCAGGGTGCCGGAGGAGGGCGAGGAGGTGCGCTTCGGCGGCTTCGTCTTCATCGTCCGCGCGGCAGACGAGAAGCGCGTGCTCAAGGTGGAGCTCGCGGCGGAGGCCAAGCCCGCCGCCGACGCACCCGCTGCCGCCTCGGAGCCGGCGTCGGAGGCGCGCGCCGGCGAGGGCACGGTGGATCCCCTGGAGCCGCTGGCCGCCGCCAGGAGGAGCTGAACGACCGCCCGACGCGGCCGCTCGCGACACGCGCCGAACCGCGTTCCGGTCGTTGCCCGCGGCGTCGAAACGAGGTATCCGCCGCTCTCCTCCGCGGGAGCCCCGGGTCTAGAAGATGAGCGTCAGCCTTCCCATCGTCGAATCGTCGTCGTCCGACCGGCCGGATCTGCGCTCGCTCCCTCTCGACGCCCTGCGCGAGCTGGTGATCGGGATGGGGGAGAAGCCCTTCCGCGCAGTGCAGCTCTATCGCTGGGTGCACCGGCGGTACGCCACGTCCTTCGACGAGATGACCGACTTGTCCAAGACGTTCCGCGAGACCCTCGCGGCCCGCGCGCGCCTGGGGGAGCTCGTGCTCGACAAGGAGCAGCGCTCCACCGACGGGACGATCAAGTTCCGCTGGCGCACCGAGGACGGCAAGGCGATCGAGTCGGTGTACATGCCCGACCTGGAGACGCGCCGCCGCACCCTGTGCATCTCCACGCAGGTCGGGTGCGCGATGGGCTGCGGCTTCTGCGCCACCGGCACCATGGGCCTGTCGCGAAACCTCACCACCGGCGAGATCGTGGACCAGGTCCACCGGGTGAACCGCTTCCTCATCGAGGCGGGTCTCGAGCCGGGGCCTCGGCCGCTGACCAACCTCGTCTACATGGGGATGGGCGAGCCGCTGCACAACTACGAGAACGTGCGGGAGTCCCTCGGGATCCTGCTCTCGGAGGACGGGCCGAACTTCTCCAACCGGCACGTCACCGTCTCCACCGCCGGGATCGTCCCCAACATCCTGCGCCTCGGCGCAGAGACGGACGTGAAGCTCGCGGTGTCGCTGAACGCCACCACCGACGAGATCCGGGATCGCGTCATGCCGGTGAACCGGCGGTGGAAGATCGACGATCTCCTCGAGGCCTGCGAGCGGTTCCCGATGAAGCAGGGGCGGCGCATCACCTTCGAGTACGTGCTCTTCGCGGGGATCAACGACACCGACGAGGATCTGGAGCGCCTCGCCGCCCTGGTGCGGCGGGTCCCGGCGAAGGTGAACCTGATCCAGTACAACAAGAACGAGGGGCTGCCGTACGAGCCGTCGCCTCCCGAGCGGGTCGACGCCTTCGTCACCGGGCTGATGGAGCGCGGCGTGCAGGCGATGGCCCGCAAGAACCGCGGCCGCGACATCCTGGCGGCGTGCGGCCAGCTCGCCGCCGAGGGCGGCCCCGGCCGCAAGCCCGCGAAGGGCACGCTCACCGGGCAGCTCACGCGCCCGATCTGAAACGAGAGGAAGGTAGGACGACATGTCGATGCTGGTGGTGGGATCGGTTGCGCTGGACTCGCTGGAGACTCCCTTCGGCGTGCGGAAGGACGTGCCGGGAGGATCGGCGACGTTCTTCTCCACCGCCGCGTCGTTCTTCGGGCCGGTGCAGCTCGTGGGCGTGGTGGGCGAGGACTTCCCCGAGGAGCACGTGCGCTTCCTCGCCGATCGGGGCGTGGATCTGGCGGGCCTCACCCGGGCCAGCGGGCGCACCTTCCGGTGGAGCGGCCGCTACGGCTACGACCTCAACGAGGCCCAGACGCTGGACACGCAGCTGAACGTCTTCGGCGAGTTCCGCCCCGTGCTCCCCGACGCCTTCCGAAAGCCGGACTTCCTCTTCCTGGGCAACATCCACCCCGAGCTGCAGGGGCAGGTCCTCGATCAGGTGCAGGCGCGTCCGAAGCTCGTCGCCATGGACACGATGAACTTCTGGATCGAGGGCACGCGGGAGAAGCTCCTCGAGGTCCTGGCGCGGGTCGACCTTCTCTTCATCAACGATGCCGAGGTGCGGCAGCTCTCCGGCGAGCACAACGTGGTGAAGGCGGCGCGCTTCGTCCTCGCCCACGGCCCGTCGCGGGTGGTGGTGAAGCGGGGCGAGTACGGCGCGCTCCTCTTCGAGAAGGATCGGACCTTCGCCGCCCCCGCGTATCCCCTGGAGGAGGTCTTCGACCCCACTGGCGCAGGCGACTCCTTCGCCGGCGGCTTCATGGGCTTCCTCGCGAACCGCGGCGCCGACCTCGACGCCGACTCGCTCCGGCAGGCGTGCGTCGCCGGCTCCACCCTGGCGAGCTTCTGCGTGGAGCGCTTCTCCCTCGATCGCTTCCGCGACCTGTCGCGCAAGGAGATCGACGAGCGGCTCGCGGCCTTCCGCACCCTCACCGACTTCCAGCCGATCGCGTAGGCTCCTCGAGGCGCCTTCGTCTCAGAGGACGGCGATCGCGCCGGCGAGGCGCAGGCCCGCGCAGGTCCCGCCAGCCTCGGCGAGGACGAGCACCCCGGACGTCGTCGCGGCGAGGTGATCCGCCGGCGGGAGCCCGACCGTCGACGCGACCGGACGTCCCGTCGCTGCGTCCAGCAGCGCCGTCTCCGCGCCAGGGAGCACCACGACGCCGCGGATCACCGCAGGGGCGCCGCCGGGGCCACAGGGCGCGTTCCACCGCACCCTGCCGCGCTCGAGCCGGGCCACGCCCTCCGATCCCCTGGCGAAGAGGGCGCCTCCGGATCGGGCCATCTGCGGCGATCCGGCGCCGAGGTTGGGCCTGGCGATCCACCGCGCGATCCCGCCGGCATCGATCCGGACGATCTCGGCCACCGACGCGCCCATCCCTGCGGCCACCACGCCCCTGGCGTCGGCGGAGAGCGTGCCCAGGCGCGACAGCGACGTCTCCGCGCTGAACGACGACGCCCCGGTGGCGGCGTCCATGCCGTCGAGGATCACGCGGCCGCCGCCGCGACTCGCGCACACGAGTCGCCTGCCGGCGATCGCCAGCGCCGTCGGCTCGCGCTCGAGTGGCACGCGCCACACGACGCCGCCGGCGCGCGCGTCCAGGCCGTAGATCATCCCGTTGTCGGACGCGATCACGAGCAGTCCGCCGCTCGCGGCCACGGTGCAGGAGCGAGCCGCGGGTGGCACGAAGCGGAACCGCTCGGCGCCGGTCCTCGCGTCCACCGCGACGAAGTCCGCGCCGCCGACCTTGAGCCAGGCGAGGCCGGCGCGCGGCGGCCGGTACACGGCCTCCAGACGATCGGCGTCGATGCGCCTCCGCCAGACGAGGGCGCCGTCGGCCTCGTGGCAGGAGAGCGCGCCCTCGTCCAGCGTGAACGTGGCAGCGCCGGCGGAGACGAACTCGCCTGCGGGGCCGAAGGCGATCCGCGCGACGATCGCCCCGTCGTCCAGCGAGAGGCGCGAGGCCCCGCCCTCGTGGGCGATCCACGCGTGATCGGCGAAGCCCCGGAACGAGTCGATGCGCGGAAGCTCGCGCCTCCACGCCTCCCGGAGAGCGATCCGGCGGAGTGCCCCCGGCGCGATGGGAGGCTCGATGGGTTCTCGCTTCGGCGCGCCCGCGAGCGGCGGAGCGGGGTGCGTGCTCCGGACCGCGCCGGCGCTGCGCTCGTCGCACAACGCGAGGTGCATCCTGGCGTCCTGCAAGGCGCCGGCGAGGTGCGAGCTGGCCGCGAGCCGCGGGTTTCGAGCGCGGATCACGCCGCCGAAGTCGAGGAGCGCCGAGAAGATCGCCCTCGCGACGGCGTCCGGCGCGCAGCGCAGCGTGCGCCCCGCGACGGTGACGGCGCCCCCGGCGAGATCGATCTCGAGCGGCGCCTCGAATGGCAGGATGAACGAGCGGGCGCCGCTGCGGGCTGCCTCGAGCATCCGCGCCGACGCGTTGGAGAGTTCCCGAAGGAGCAGGAACGGCGCGCCTGCGGACACGGCCAGCTCCTCGCCGTCGGGGCCGTGGACGTAGACGTGGCCCGGCGCCAGGAGCGCGTGGAGGCCGGCGCCCGTCCGGTACTCGCGGATCCGCCCGTCCGGATCGTGCTGATCGAAGCCGAAGGAGAGTCCGTCCCGCGCTGCGGGCACCGAAGCGGCGCCGGGCATGTCCTCCGCCGGAGCCGTCTCGTCGTAATGACGCGAGGCGGATCGGCCCCCCCGCAGCCTCGCCAGTCGGCGCGCCGCGGCACGCAGCCGCCCAACCGGCGCCGGAGACGCTGCCCCTTCGGCAACCGCATGGGCAGCCAGGCGCTCGGCCGCACCGGCGATCGCCGCTTCGACGAGCTCGTCGAGGTCGACCCGGAGATCGCGGAATACGACGCAGGCGGGGCGCCGCAGCGACGCGAGGGAGAGCAGGGCGTCCTTCCCCGAGACGCCAATCACCAGCTCGTACGCGCCGTCGGAGAAGGAGACGTCCAGCTCGGTGCGCGTTCCCTCGAGCAGCCCGCACAGGCCTCCCACCAACGCTTCGAGCGTCTCGTCGACGGGGCCGAAGAGACGACCGCCCGAGACCTCGACCTCGTCGATCTCCAGGCGGAGGATGGCGTCTTCGGCCCGAGGCCCCGGCGCCACGGGGTCGGCGATCATGCGGATCCGGATCACGGCCGTTCAACCATGGCCGAAGGGGCCTTCGTCCCGCAACGCCGGCGTTCTCGAGCGGTCGAATTACTGGATTGACTCGTAACTTCAAGCACTTTACGCTCGCGACCGATCTGTCCACCAGCCTGCGGGACCATGCGCGGGCGCCGTCGCCGTGGCCTCCCCGTGGATCGGATGGAGCGCCGCCGCTGCGGTCCGAAAGAGAAGACTCCATGACCTTTTACGAGGCCGCCGTCCAGGTCCTGCTCCAAGCAGGGCATCCCCTCCACGCCAAGGAGATCACCGAGATCGCAGTCCGGGAGAACCTGCTCTCCCACGTGGGCAAGGAGCCGGAGGTCACGATGGCCGCGCGGCTCGCCGCCATGGCGCGGCGGAGCCACGACGGTCGCCTCGTCGCGGTGGAGCCCGACACCTTCGGCCTCACCGACTGGAACCTGGTGACCCAGCCCGAGGCGCTGGAGCAGAGCGGCAAGCCCGAGGTCCACGACGAGACCGAGCCGCCGCTGCGCGATCGCGAGCGGCATCCCAAGGTCGACGCCGCGAACGTTCGGGTGGCCGGCCGCGGGGATCGCCGGCGCAAGCACGAGGAGGAGCGCAAGAAGAAGAAGCGCCTCGCGCCGGCGGCGGAGCTCGTCTTCGATCTCATCGGTCGCGTCGGGAAGCCGCTGCCGCTCTTCGATCTCGCGGCGGCGGTGCGCGAGAAGGAGCTGGTTGGCGACGATCTGGGCCGCGAGGGCCTGCAGGCGATGCTCGCCGCCGAGAACCAGCGCCGCGAGGAGGAGGGGCGCCGCCCCATCTTCGCGTTCCACGACGAGGGGCTCGTGGGCCTCCACGGCGGCCCGGAGCCGGCCGGCGAGCCGCAGGACTATCCCGCCCTCATCGCCCAGGCCCTCACCAGGATGGCGGAGGAGCGGAAGGCGGCTCCCGCGGCGGCGGCGAAGGCTGCCGGCGGCGTGGAGCGGGCCGCGGAGGAGCAGCGGCAGCGGGCGATCCGCCAGCTCCGCAAGCGCTTGGCCGACCTCGACACCCAGGGCCTCGAGTCCATCGTCGGCGTCATGCTCGTCGAGATGGGCTATCGCGACGTGCGCGTGGCCAAGCGGCACAAGGACGGCGCGCTCTTCCTCACCCGCCGGCGCATGGGCCTCACCGAGGTCCGGTTCGCCGTCCGGGTGATCAAGGGCGGGCGCGACGTGCGCCGCGAGGAGATCGCCGAGCTGCGCAAGGACATGGCCAGCCACGCCGCGCAGATGGGCGTGGTGGTTTCGCCGTCGGATCCCACCCGCGAGGCCCGCAACGAGGCGTCGCAGGCGTCTGCACCCTTGGTTACGCTGCTCTGCGCAGACGCGCTGGCGGACCAGCTCGCCGAGAGGGGCGTGGGCGTCGCCACCCGCACCGTGCAGTACGTGGACTACGACGAGTCGGCCTTCCGCGCGGCCCTGCGCCGCGGTCCGTCTTCCCTGGTGGAGGGCCAGGCAGAGGCGCCCTCCAGGAAGGGCAGCGACGTCACCGCGGAGGAGCGCCGCGAGAGGCGGGAGCGCGAGCGCAAGGAGTGGCGCGAGCGCAGGGAGAAGGCCCGGGAGGAGCGCCGGCGGAAGAAGGCCGAGGAGCAGGCTGCAGCCGGGGAGAAGCCCGCCGGGGAGAAGCCCGCCGGGGAGGAGGCGCCCACGCCCGAAGGTGAGGCCGCGGCAAAGGCCGCCAGCGAGGCGCAGGCCCCCGCAGCAGAGGGTCCATCCGCGGCGGAGACGTCCGGCGAGGCGCAGGCATCGGCCGAAGGAGGTGGGTCCGAAGCGCAGGCCCCAGCGGCCGAGGGCGCGTCCGGACCGGCGGCGTCCGGCGAGGCGCAGGCCCCGGCGGCCGAGGGCGGAGCCAAGGACGCCCCCGAGCCCTCGACCCTCGCCGAGGGCGCCATCGAGGAGCACATCGAACTTACGATCGACGAGGCGCCCCTCGCCGAAGAGACCGAGACCGATGAGGCGGCGCCCGAGAAGCGCTCCACCGCGAGTGGGGATGACGCCTGACGCGAGGCGCCTGGCGCCAGCCGCCACCCTGCTCCTCGCGCTGGTGATCTCCGGCTGCAAGGAGGGGCGGGCTCCCACGGGCGATCCCTTCGTCCCCGTGGAGGTGGCGTCCGAGCAGGTGGCCATCACCTGGCTCGGCATCGACGCGCCCGCGATCGCCTCCCGCGCCGCCGATGCGCTTCGCGGCACCGGCAGGCTCGCGCCGATCCCCTCCGACGCCAAGGCAGCGGAGGGCGCCTGGAACCCGCGCCTCGAGATCGCGTTCGTCCGCACGATCCCGCCTTCGTCCGAAGGCGGCCTCCCCGCAGCAGACGTGGGCGTGCGCCTTACCGTCGCGCGCTCCGCAGGCGATCGCCTCCGGGCCGACGGCAGGGGACGGGCGGAGCTCCCGCCGGGCGATCCGCTGGGGCGGCAGGAGCGTTTTCGGCGCGCTCTCGACGCGGCCCTCGCCGAGGCGTCTTCACAGATCGCGGCGCAGCTCCAGGCTGTCTCCCAGAGCGACGACGAGCTCATCGCCCAGCTCGCCTCCGACGACCCGCTGAGCCGCGACCTCGCGATGCGGACGCTCGCGGATCGCAAGAGCCACGCCGCCATCCCCGCCCTCGTCTCGAGGCTGCGCGCGGACGATCGCGATCTGCAGCTGCGGGCGATGGGCGCCCTGGTCGAGATCGGCGATCCCGCGGCGTCCGCGGCGCTGGTGGAGACGACCACCCAGCGGGATCCCGCCTTCGTGGTGCAGGTGATCTTCGCGCTGGGCGAGCTCGGCGGTCCGGACGCCGAGGCCTACCTCTTCACCGTCTCCACCGGACATCCCGACGCCGCGGTCCGCGCCGCCGCAACCGAGGCGATGCGCGCGCTCGAGAAGAAGGCTCCGCCTCAAGTGAGGGACGAATGATGCCCGCAAGACTCCTCCTCCCCTTGGCCTTCGCGCTGGCTTCGTGCGCCACGGCGAACCCGATCGCCACCGCGTCGTCGCCGGGCCTCGAGAGCGCCGAGCTCGCCTCTTTCCTCCCCCTCGCCGTCGGCAACGAGTGGCGCTTCCGCACCACGGACGACGATCGCGGCGGCGCCGTCGTGATCCGGATCGAGGGGGTGGAGCGCGGCTTCCACGTGGACAACCTGGGTGGGCGCTTTCGCTTCGATGCCGAGGGGCTGCGTGACCAGGAGCGCTACCTCATCCTCCTCCCCCTCGAGGCAGGCCACCGGTGGGAGAGCCGCCTCGCGAGCGGCGCCGTGGAGAAGTACGAAATCGTCTCTACGGACGAGACGGTACGGGTGCCGGCCGGCACGTTCTCGAGCGCCCTGGTAGTGCGCGCCACCACCCGCGTCGATCCCTCCACCGAGCTGGAGCGGGAGTGGACGTGGGTGAGGGGGGTGGGGCCGGTGCGGATCGCCGCCGCCGCCGTGCGCAAGGACGCGCGGATCCCGCAGCCCGGCCTCGAGCTGGAGGCGTTCGTCCCCGCTCCTCGCTAATGCAGGACTGATCGCTTCGCTCATGGGAAGGCCGCTCGCTTGCCCGCCGGCCCCCCTGCCGTGTAGGGTCCGCCCCTTTTGATCCGAACGATCGAGGAGCGGCACGTTGGTCCCTACCGAGATCCGCGTCATCTATGGCGACACCGATCAGATGGGGGTCGCCTACTACGCCAACTACCTGAGGTGGTTCGAGGCGGGGAGGAACGAGTTCCTCCGGGCGAAGGGTGCGCGGTACCGCGACGTGGAGCGTGACCTCGGCGTCCTGCTGCCGGTGGTGGAGGCCCACCTGCGCTACCGGGCCCCGGCGCGCTACGACGATCTCATCCGGGTGGAGACCACCCTCGCCGAGCTCCGGCGCGCGAGCCTGCGCTTCGAGTACCGCGTGGTCCGCGCCGAGGACGACGTGCTCCTCGTCGAGGGCTGGACGGCGCACGCATGCATCGACCGGGAGCTCGCGCCGCGACGCTTCCCGGACGCGCTGGTCGAGCTGCTCGGCGGCCGATCGGAACACGGCAACGGGACCCCGGCAGGGTCGTAGACGGGGCTTCGCCCCTTTTGAGAGGAAGAGGGAATGGATCGGAATCTTGCGCTGGAAGTCGTGCGGGTCACCGAGGCGGCGGCGCTCGCCAGCGCTCGGCACATGGGTCGCGGAGACGAGAAGGTCTGCGATCAAGCGGCGGTGGACTCGATGCGCAAGGCGTTCGACACGCTGCGCATCCGCGGCACGGTGGTGATCGGGGAAGGGGAGCGCGACGAGGCCCCGATGCTCTACATCGGCGAGAAGGTCGGCTCCGGCAACGGCGACGCCCCCGAGGTGGACATCGCCCTCGATCCCCTGGAGGGGACGACGATCTGCGCCACCGGTCGCGGCAACGCGCTGTCGGTGATCGCCATCGCCGAGAAGGGCGGCTTCCTCCACGCCCCCGACACGTACATGGAGAAGATCGCCGTGGGCCCCAAGGCCAAGGGCGCGATCGATCTGCGCAAGAGCCCCACGGAGAACCTGCGGCGCATCGCCGAGGCCACGGAGAGGTACGTGGAGGACCTCACCGTGTGCATCCTCGATCGTCCCCGGCACGAGAAGCTGGTGAAGGAGGTCCGCGAGGCGGGCGCCCGGATCAAGCTGATCGGCGACGGCGACGTGGCGGGGGCGGTGGCCACCTGCTTCGAGGAGACCGGCGTCGACGTGCTGATGGGCATCGGCGGCGCGCCCGAGGGCGTGATCGCCGCCGCGGCGATCCGCTGCGTCGGTGGCGACATGCAGGGGCGTCTCTCCTTCCGCAACGACGAGGAGCGGGAGCGGGCCAAGGCCATGGGCGTCGACGACCTCGAGAAGGTCTTCGGCCTCCACGACCTGGCCAAGGGCGACGTGATGTTCGCCGCCACCGGCGTCACCGGCGGCGACTTCCTCAAGGGCGTCCGCTTCTTCGGCGGTGGGGCCGCCACGCACTCGGTGGTGATGCGCTCCTCCTCCGGCACCATCCGGTACGTGGAGTCGACCCACAGCTTCGATCGCAAGCCGAACTACGGCTGGTAGCCCCGCCCGCAACAGGGCCTTCGAGCAGCCGGGCGTCCCGACCCTCGGGCGCCCGCGCGCTTCGGATTTCTCCGTGCGACCCGGAGGTTCGACGGCTATATGCCGCAGGACTTCCAACCAGGAGCCAAGATGAGCCAGGTGACCGAGCGCGACGTGATGTCGGCGCTCTCCAAGGTGAACGACCCTGAGCTGCACCGCGATCTGGTCTCGCTCGACATGGTGCAGGACGTCCGGCTGCTCCCGGGCGGCGCGATCAAGCTGCGCATCGATCTCACGACGCCCGCGTGCCCGCTCAAGGGCCAGATCCAGGGCGACGTCGAAGCTGCGCTGCGCGCGCTGCCAGGCGTCAACTCCGTCGAGCTGGAGTGGGGCGCCAAGGTGCGCAAGAGCCAGCCCGCCGCCAAGGGCGCCTTCATCCCGGGCGTCAAGCACGTGGTGCTGGTCGGAGCGGGGAAGGGCGGCGTGGGCAAGAGCACCGTCGCGCTGAACCTCGCCGCCGCCCTGCGCCTCGAGGGCGCGACCGTGGGCCTGCTCGACGCGGACTTCTACGGGCCCTCGGTCCCCATCATGACCGGCCTGCAGGGCAAGCCCACGAGCAAGGACGGCAAGACCCTCGAGCCCCTGGACGCCCACGGCCTCAAGGTGATGTCCATCGGCTTCCTGGTGGATCCCGACCAGGCCATGGTGTGGCGCGGGCCCATGCTCCACAGCGCGATCACGCAGCTCCTGCGGGACGTGAACTGGGGCGAGCTCGACTACCTGGTCCTCGACCTTCCCCCCGGCACCGGCGACGTGCCGCTCTCCCTCAGCCAGCTCGTGAACGCCGCGGGCATCGTGCTCGTGTCGACGCCGCAGGACGTGGCCCTCGCCGACGTGGTGAAGGCCAAGGCGATGTTCGACCGGGTGTCGGTCCCCGTCCTCGGCATCGTCGAGAACATGAGCGAGTTCGTCTGCCCCCACTGCAGCCAGGGGACGCCGATCTTCGACACGGGCGGCGGAGGCCGGGCGGCGGAGGCGATGAAGATCCCGCTGCTGGGCCGCATCCCGCTCGACCTCGCCATCCGCATGGGCGGCGACCGCGGCATCCCGGTCACCGTCGAGCACCCGGACTCGAAGCAGGCCGCCGCGTTCCGCGAGATGGCCCGCAACATCGCCGGTCGCGTCTCGGTGGCGGCCCTCGACACCAAGCTGCCGGTGTTCAAGCTGGGGTAGGATCGCTCGCACCAGGAGAGTGCCCTTGAGCTCGCCCGAACCGCTGCTGCACGAGACCGACAAGGAAGGCTTCCGCCCCAAGGCCGCCGATCTGCTGCGCAAGGCGGTCTTCTCGGGGGTGGGCGCGCTCTTCATGACGGAGGAGGGCGTGCGCTCGATGGTCAAGGAGCTCAAGCTCCCCAAGGAGGTCCTCGCCGGCGCGATGGCCCAGGCCGAGCGCACCAAGGCGGAGATCGTCCGCATGGTCGGCACCGAGCTGCGCAGCTTCCTCGAGGGAGCCAAGCTCCGGGAGGAGCTCCTCGAGATGCTGACCCAGGTCACCTTCGAGGTGAAGGCGGAGGTCGCGATCAAGCCCCGGGCCTCTGCCGCCGCGTCGAAGGACGCTGCCGAGGAGCCCGAGGCGCGGATCTCCATCAAGCCCAAGGTCAAGCGGACCAGGAAGAGCCGTTCGACGTGAGCTTCCGCGCGTTCCTCACCCGGCGCCTGCCCGTCCTCGGCCTGCTCCTCGCGGTGCTGTGGCTCTTCCAGGGCGGCGGCGCCCACGAGGTGGCGCTCACCTGGGTGCTCCCGTCCGAGCCCCCCGTGACGGAGGCCCGCGTCCGCGTGGTGGACGAGGACGGCGCGGTGGCGTCCGCCATCTCCTGGGGATCGGAGCGCCGGCCGGCCGACTTGCGCCGCGACCATCGTGCATTCCTGGCCCCGGGTGCCTATCGGATCCAGGCGCTCCTTCGCCGCGCGGACGGCACGACGAAGGACGTGGAGCGGGAGCTGCGAATCGATCGGGAGGACCACTCGATCCGCGTCCACCTGGAGTGAGACACGAACTCTGCGAGCCGAAGGCGAGCGAACGCCAGGAAGAGCCCAGAGCGCGCTGCGCGCGTGAATCAATCGCCTCCGCCTCGCGCGTAGCGATTGATTCACAGGCTCTGAGCCTCGCCATGTGATTTGCCGGGATGGGGAGCGCGTGCTAGCTGTGAGGCCTCGTGACCCGTCCCGCCGCCGAACACCTCGCCCGCTGCCCGCTCTTCGCGGACTTCTCGCCGACCGGCTTGGAGATCTTCGCCGCGATCGCCTCCGAGCGGGTCGTGCCCCAGGGCGCCTCGATCTTCGTCGAGAACATGGTGGGCGACGCCCTGTACGTGGTGATCGACGGATACGTCCGCATCTGCCTTCGGGACGGGGAGGGGAAGGATCGCCCCTTGGGCCAGATCGCGGAGGGCGCACACTTCGGAGAGCTCTCCCTGCTCACGCCCGGGGCCACCCGGATGGTTTCCGCCGTCGCCGAGACCGAGGTGAGGGTCCTCGAGATCCGCCGGAAGGACTTCGCCAGGCTCCAGTCCCAGAAGCCGCAGGCCTGCCTGAAGCTCGTGCTTGCCATCGCTTCGAGCTTCGGCAGGAACCTCGCCGAGAACCGCGAGGTGCTTCGAGCCGCGCTGCTCCCCGCCGTCGCGGCGCGGTGACGCGGGGCGCGGGCGTCGCCACAGCCCTCGCCCTCCTCGTCTTCGCCAAGCCCGCCGCCGTCCACGCCGAACCCATCGCCGAACCGCCCGCTGCGTCCGACGAGGCGCCGCCTCCGGAGCCGACCCGGCAGGACGTGGCGGAGGCGGAGGGCGCGCTGCAGGCGGCGAAGGTGCCCCGCCGAAGCAGCTGGCGCATCGACGCCCGCGTCTACGACGATCTGCGGGTGATCGAGGGCACGGTGGAGGCCGACGTCGTCAACGACTCCGGCGCCGTCGCCGATCGGTTCACCCTCTGGCTCTACCCCAACACCTTCGCGACCCCCCTCGCGGGGATCGTCCCTGCCAACCGCGCCTTCTACCAGCCCTTCGGCCCGGGGCAGGGCGGCATCGAGATCGGCAAGATTCTCGTGGACGGGGTCGAGGTGATCCCGGCAGCGGCGGTTCCCGGTGCGACCCCCACGGGCACGGCGTGGGGCGTGCGCCTGCCCAGGCCGCTGGAGGAGGGCGAGTCGGCGAAGGTGAACCTCACCTTCCGCACCTTCGTCCCCGAGAGGCTGGGGCCATTCTCTCGCGCCCACGGCGTCCTCACGGCGCTTGGCGGCTGGTACCCCTACCTCGTCGCCGGCTCGCCCGACGAGCTGGAGCTCCTCGACAGGCGCCCGAGGGCGGGCGACTGGACGGTCAGCCTTCGCCTGCCGGAGCGCACCTTCGCGCTCGTCGGTGGCGAGGTGGCGTCCCCGACGCAGCCCGTCCGGCTGCGGGCGCGGGAGTGGGTCGATCTCGTGGTGCGGCCCCAGGAGCTGCGGCCCGTCGAAACCCGGCACGGTTCGTTCTGGGCCGACCGGCCTCCGCCGACGCCGGACGATGGCGACGCCGCCATACCCACCCCCGCGCCGCTGCCCACCGAGTGGATCGGCGATCGCATGATCGAGCTCATGCACGATCTCGATCGCTGGGCGGACAAGCAGGGCCTCCTCCCGGAGGAGGGGCCCATCGCGTTCGTCACCGTGCCCATGCGCTCCGAGATCGCCCTCGCCACGCCGGGGATCGTCGCGGTGTCGGATCGGGCCTTCAAGGTGATGCCGATCCCCGTGCTCATGCGCTTCCACGGCAAGGCGATCGCCCGGGCGTACTTCACGCGCCGGCTCCTCCCCCTGATCCGGGAGCGGGAGGCGCCGGGCATGGTCCCGCAGATCGCGGACGCACTCGGGACGGTCTTCGCCGCCCGCTTCGCCGAGCAGGTCCTCGACCAATCCCACCGCGCCATCGGCGTGCTCGGCGTCTTCGACTTCGTGCCGTCGGTGGACGACTTCCTGCGGAGCCCGAACAGCGCCTTCGCGAACGTCTACTACCAGGCCGTGGCGGACCCGATCACGGTGCGCGACGAGCCGTGGACGTTCAACGTCCTCGCACCGAGGGGCCGGCTGCTCCGCGAGAAGCTCGAGGACCTCTTCGGTCCGTTCGAGTTCCCCGTGATCATGACCCGGTATCTCTCCCTGCGCGGGTGCCAGCCGCCTCCGCTCCACGTGAACGAGCGAGGTGCGTGCACCCTCCAATCCGTGGCCGAGGAGGTGGCGGGGCGGGATCTCTCCGGGTACTTCAAGGCGTGGACCGAGCGCTTCCCGGAGCAGGACCTGCGGGTCCGCATCGTCTCGACGGAGGCCCTCGGCTGCGACGGGGAGGAAGACTGCGAGGAAGGCGAGATCCCGCGGTACCGGTCCCTGGTCGAGGTCTGGCGGATTGGCGACACGCCGCCGGAGCTCGTCGAGATCGAAGCCCGCGGCGTGGACGGCAGCCGGCTCCCGCTGGAGTGGAGGGCGGCAGACGGCGAGGTGAGCCACCTCTTCACCATCGACGCGGCGGAGCCCGTGGCGTGGGTCCGGGTCGACCCCCGCAACCGCGTGTTCCAGACCCCCTCCGAACCGGGAGAGCTCTCGGCGCTCGGGGATCGCGTCCCGCCGCGCCTGCACCTGCTGCTGACGAGGCTGACGCTCTCCTTTTCGACGGCTGACCGCGCCTTCTTCGGCGACATCGACGTGCTGCTTCGGCCGCGGGACGCGGTGCGACGCCGGCTCGCGATCGGCTTCAGCTACCAGCAGTCGAGCGCCCAGGTGCACACGGGCCTCGCCCTCGGCTTCGGTCGCCTCGTCGGGGCTTCCCGCTACGAGCACAACGCCGGGCTGGGCCTCGTCGCCGCCCTCCTGCGCAAGGACTTCCCCAACCCCGACGTGGCGGAGGGGTACGCCGTGGGCCCGACCCTCTTCTACAGCTACGACGACAGGCTGGACTCGCTCTTTCCGCTCTCGGGCACGGCGGCGCTCGCCACGTTCGCGCCGCAGGCCGGCGGCAACCGGGGAGGGGAGAGCCACTTCTTCGCGAGCGCGAGCGCGGGGGTCGTCCACCTCTACCCGGTGGCCTACTCGCAGACGATCGCCGTCCGCGCCAAGGGCTCCATCCTCATGGGGAGTCCGCCCGTGCAGTCGCTCCTTCCCTTGGGCGGATCCGACGCGGGGCTGCGGGGCTTCTCTTTCACCGAGGTGCTCGCGCTGCGCCTGGCGATCGTCTCCGCCGAGTGGCGCTTCTCCCTGGCCCGGGATCTCGACTTCGATCTCGGCTTCACCCGCATCCAGGAGTTCGGCGGCGCGGTCTTCGCCGACGGCGCAGCGGCTGGCGGGATCTTCCGCCCCCACGCCGTCGAGCCGGGCTCTCGGTCCGGGCTCTTCGCCGACTACGGCCTGGGCGTACGGTTCCAGCACGCGCTCTTCGGGGTGATCCCCATGCTCTTCGGGGTCGACGCGGCGATGCCGGTGGGGCGGACGACCTCCATCCCCTCTCTGGCGCCCATCACCGTGCAGCTCCGCGCGGGACAGGCCTTCGCGACGCCATGACGCCACCGCCGGCCGGGGCGACCTCGCTAGGTGCCGTGGGAACGATCTTCGCGGGAGGCGCGTTCGCCTTGCACGGCGGACGCATCGCTGGGTAGCCTAGCGCGCTTCAAGGGGGCAAACCCCGCCTCGGCCAGGAGTGGACCAACCGATGCATCGCAACCTCGCCCGACTCACCACCGCCCTCGTCGCCTCTCTCCTCCTCGTCCCCGGGCTGGCGCCTGCCCAGGACTGGGCGAGCTCCGTCTACTCGGAAGGCGGGGTCGAGCTGCGGATCGACGAGCGGATCTTCACCCTCTACGCTGCCCTCAACGAGCTCGGTCTGGACGACGCGCCGGTGAGCCGGCACGACCCGCTCCCCAAGCGCGAGTTCGATCCGGTGCGCCGGCAGGTCCGCGACGCGATCGTGATGACCCCGGATCTGCGCGCCAGGTTCGAGGCCTTCTTCGATCAGCATCCGCTGCCGCTGCGGGCCTATGTGGCCTACACCCTGGCCCTCGGCGACGCCCCCGCGTTCAAGCTGGAGGGCAAGGCGCCGGCAGGCTCCGAGTCCCTCAAGGGCTTCGAGGCGCTCCTGGCCGAGTTCTACGGTGCGGGACGCGTCAAGGAGATCCTCGCCAAGCTCACCGACGGACAGCGCGAGGTCCTCAAGCGCTTCCGCACCGGCGTGGACGCGCCCATCTCCGACATCCGCCAGGCCCTCAAGTCCAAGGCGGGCGACGACGCACCGCAGGTCGTGGTCGTGGTGAATCTCCTGGACGGCCGCGGCGCGGCCCACGGGATCTCCATGGTCGACGAGGTCTTCCTGGTGGTGGGCCCCGAGACGGCGGGCACGGGCCCGATCGATCCGTTGCCGATCGCCCGGGCGTTCGCCCGCGCGGAGCTCCAGCCCATGGCCAAGGGCAAGGGTGCGGCGTTGAAGGGCAGCAAGGAACTTGTCCGGGATCTCCAGGAGTTCTACCCGGTGGGTTCGAACGTGGACGACTGGGTGATCGAGAACCTCGCCCGGACCGTGGCGATCAAGGCTGTCGTCTCTGGCGACAAGGCCGGAAAGGCCATGGACGACGAGGTGCGAAACGGCTACCTGCTCGTCCGCGAGTTGAACCGGGGCCTGGCGATCTTCGCCAAGGCCAACAAGCCTCTGGACGCCTTCGTCGCCGACTTCCTTCGCGAGATCGACGCCGCGAAGCTGGCGCGTCCTTAGAAAGGGCGGCGGTCGGACGTGGAGCAGTTCCTCTTCGAATTCCTCGGTTCGGCGTCGGGCCCGGTGGTCTACGCCCTGGTGTTCGGGGTGTTGCTGGCCTGCGGGCTCGGCTTCCCCCTCCCCGAGGACGTCGCCCTGATCACGGGCGGCTACATGGTCTACCAGGGCCACGCCAGCCTGCCCGTGATGATGGCGGTCGGGTTCGCCGGCATCCTGGCCGGAGACTCGCTCGTCTTCGCCCTGGGTAGGCGGGCGAGGGGCCGGGTCGCCACCGGCCTCCTCGCCAGGCACCTCACCCCCGAGCGCATCGCCAAGGTCGAGGCCCAGTTCGAGAAGCGGGGCGCGATCATGGTGATGATCGCGCGCTTCCTCCCCGGCGTAAGGGCGGCGACCTACTTCGTCGCCGGCGGCGCCAAGATGAGCTACGGCCGCTTCATCGCGTACGACGGCCTCGCGGCGCTGCTGTCTGCGCCTCTCTTCGTCCTGGCGGGCGACCACTTCGGCAAGCAGATCCGCCACGTGGTCGGGTGGGCGGAGCAGTTCCACTACTGGCTCATCGCCGCCATCGCCGTGGTCGTCGTGTTCCTCGTCGCCCGGACGATCTGGCGCCGCCGCAAGGCCAGGAAGACCGCAGCGGCCCCGGCCGCGCTGGCCGCCGAGACGCTCTCGCTGCGGGTGGCGCCTGCGTCGAAGCCCGACGACCGGACCATGGGCGCACGGGACGAGGGGCGCGCCATCGGCTGAGCGTCGCGATTTTCGAAAGCGGCGTTTGACGACGAATGGCGGCTTCTGTATAGATGGCCGCCCTCGCGACGCGGGGCCTCAGCGTCTCCCACGCAAAGCGGATGGAAGAGGCGACGGCGCAGGCCGTGTTCGGAGAGGACCATCGCGGCCTCCCGCGCGCGCCTTCCCCGCGCGGCCCGGAAGGTCGCCCGGAGGAACGCCGGTGCTCGACCCCGACAAGATCCAGGAAGCCCTCACCTTCGACGACGTCCTGCTGGTTCCGGACGAGAGCGAGGTGATGCCCCGCGACGTGGAGACCTCCACGCGCCTCACCCGCGGCCTCCACCTCAACATCCCGATCGTCTCGTCCGCCATGGACACGGTCACCGAGGCGCGGACCGCCATCGCCATGGCCCAGCAGGGCGGCATCGGCGTCATCCACAAGAACCTGCCCGTCGCCGCTCAGGCTCTCGAGGTCGCCAAGGTCAAGAAGTTCGAATCCGGCATGGTGGTCAACCCCGTGACCATCGAGCCGGAGGCGCCGCTCCACCGCGCGGTGGCGCTCATGACCGAGCACGACATCTCGGGCATCCCCGTGACCCGTGGCGGGCAGCTCGTCGGCATCCTCACCCACCGCGACCTGCGCTTCGAGCGCAACCTGGAACAGCCGGTCGAGAAGGTGATGACCCGCGACCTGGTCACCGCGCGGGAGGGCGTCACCCAGGAGGACGCCAAGGTCCTCCTCCACAAGCACCGCATCGAGAAGCTCCTCGTGGTCGACGAGGCGGGCAAGCTGGTGGGCCTCATCACCATCAAGGACATCGAGAAGACCCAGCGGCACCCCAACTCCAGCAAGGACTCCATGGGCCGCCTCCTCGCCGCAGCTGCGGTGGGCGTGGGGCCCGATCGCGAAGAGCGGATCGAGGCGCTGGTGCAGGCGGGCGTCGACCTCGTGGTCGTCGACACGGCCCACGGCCACTCCCGCAACGTGATCGACGCGGTGCGGGCGACCAAGGAGCGCTTCCCGGACCTCCAGCTCGTGGCCGGCAACGTGGCCACCTTCGGCGGCGCCAAGGCGCTCGTCGACGCCGGCGTCGACGGCGTGAAGGTGGGCGTGGGGCCGGGCTCCATCTGCACCACCCGCATCGTGGCCGGAGTGGGAGTCCCCCAGCTCACCGCCATCTCCGAGGCGGTCAAGGCGTGCGCCCCGGCCGGCGTGCCCGTCATCGCCGACGGCGGGATCAAGTACTCGGGCGACGTGGTGAAGGCCCTGGCGGCCGGCGCCAACACCGTGATGATCGGCTCGCTCTTCGGAGGCTGCGAGGAGGCGCCGGGCGAGGTGATCCTCTTCCAGGGCCGCTCCTACAAGCAGTACCGCGGCATGGGCTCGGTGGGCGCGATGAAGGCGGGAAGCAAGGACCGCTACTTCCAGGGTGACGTCGAGGAGGAGATCAAGCTCGTGCCCGAGGGCATCGAGGGCAGGGTGCCGTACAAGGGCCCCATCGCGATGATCGTGCACCAGCTCATGGGCGGCCTGCGCGCCGGCATGGGCTACCTCGGCTGCCGCAACATCGAGGAGCTGCGGGTGAAGCCGCGCTTCGTCCGGATGAGCTCCGCCGGCCTGCGCGAGAGCCACGTCCACGACGTCATCGTCACGCACGAAGCGCCCAACTACCGCCGCGACTAGCCCGAGAGCCCCACGACAAATGAGCGACATCCACGCCGAGAAGATCCTCATCCTCGACTTCGGCAGCCAGTACACCCAGCTCATCGCCCGCCGCATCCGCGAGCAGCACGTGTACTGCGAGATCCTCCCCTGCACCGCGTCCGAAGATCAGATCCGCGCGTTCGCTCCCAAGGGGATCATCCTCTCCGGCGGCCCCGCGTCGGTGGAGACCGTTGGCAGCCCCATCGCCCCGCAGGTCGTCTTCGATCTCGGCGTGCCGCTCCTCGGGATCTGCTACGGCCTGCAGTACCTGGCCAAGGCCCTGGGCGGAAAGGTCGGCCCCGCGCCCCACCGCGAGTACGGCCGCGCGGCCATCCGCATCGACGCCGCTTCGCCGCTCTTTCAGGGGTTCACCCTTGGTGAGAGCTGCGACGTCTGGATGAGCCACGGCGATCGCGTCGAGGCGCTCCCCGCCGGCTTCCACGCCGTGGCGTCGACCCCGTCGTCGCCGTTCGCGGCGGTGGCCCACGAGACCAGGCCGATCTTCGGCCTCCAGTTCCACCCGGAGGTCCACCACTCGGCCCGCGGCGGCGAGATCCTCGCCAACTTCCTGCGGCTCTCCGGCTGCCACGGCCAGTGGAACATGGCCGACTTCTCCAAGCAGCTCATCGAGCAGATCCGCGCCCAGGTCGGGAGCGGCAAGGTGATCTGCGGCATGTCCGGCGGCGTCGACTCCGCCGTCACCGCGCTCCTCATCCACAAGGCGGTGGGCGACCAGCTCCACTGCATCTTCGTGGACCACGGCCTCCTCCGCAAAGGGGAGCGGGAGGAGGTGCGCGAGGTCTTCCAGGATCGCTTCCACGTCCCCCTCGAGATCATCGACGCGGAGGAGCGCTTCCTCGAGAAGCTCGCGGGCGTCACCGACCCGGAGACCAAGCGCAAGATCATCGGCCACGAGTTCATCGAGGTCTTCGACGAGGCGGCCAAGCGGGTGGGCGACGCGAAGTTCCTCGCCCAGGGCACCGTCTATCCCGACGTCATCGAGTCCATCTCGTTCAAGGGGCCGTCCGCCACGATCAAGAGCCACCATAACGTGGGCGGGCTCCCCGAGAGGATGAACCTCGCCCTCGTCGAGCCGCTGCGCGAGCTCTTCAAGGACGAGGTGCGGCAGCTAGGCCGCGAGCTCGGGATGCCCGAGCACATCGTCAACCGGCAGCCCTTCCCGGGGCCGGGCCTCGCCATCCGCTGCCTCGGCGATCTGACCAAGCCGCGCCTCGAGACCCTGCGCGAGGCCGACGCCATCGTCCGCGAAGAGATCGCCGCAGCCGGCCTGCAGGATCGCGTCTGGCAGGCGTTCGCCGTGCTGCTGCCCGTGCGCTCTGTCGGCGTCATGGGTGACCAGCGCACCTACGAGGAGACCTGCGCGATCCGCGCCGTCGACTCGGTCGACGCCATGACCGCCGACTGGTCGCGCCTCCCGCACGAGCTCCTGGCCAGGATGTCGTCGCGAATCTGCAACGAGGTGAAGGGCATCAACCGCGTCGTCTACGACGTCTCGAGCAAGCCCCCCGCCACCATCGAGTGGGAGTAGGCGCCCCTCCTGTTCCGTACCTCATGGCAGAGGCGCCCGTGTGATCCAGGATAGGGGCACCCGGGGATTCAACGATCGAGCAGTGACGTCAGACGTAGTCGCCGTTCGGTCAACGCCTGATCCGAGGCAGCCGGGAGGGCCTCCACCCACTGCCTCACGCGTGCGCCGTCGAGTGCCAGCTCTTCGGAGCGCGCCTTCTCTACCATCGCTTCGCAGTCCGCGAGGTCCTGCGCCGAGAGGCGGGACGCCTTCAGCATCAGGAAGAGGGTCGGAGTGGGGCGGAATACCGTCCCGCGCGCGCCCCGCAGCAGCGGCTCCACCTCCTGGCGCCAGCCGGGGATCCGCTGCACGAAGAAGTCGGCGGCGGAGTTCACGGCCTCGATCGGCAGCCCCAGATCGGAGGCGACCTGCATGAGCGCGAACCTCTCCTGCAGCGTTCCGGACATTCCGATGACGTCCAGGTCCTCGGTCATCCGCCGGGAATCCAGCCACAGGCTCACCAAGGCGCCGCCGATCAGCAGCCAATCGCCCTCGAGACGGTCGCCGATCGCGCGCACGATCCTCTCGATTGCCTGCCGGTCGAGGCTCTCCCGCATGCGATAGACTCTACCAGCATGATCGACCTCGAACCGCTCGTGAAGATGGGCCTCCCCTGGGGGCCGCCAGTCGTCCGTGAGTCCGGACCGACCTCTCTTCATGGCGCTCGGGATGCGGTTCGTCGCCTCGTCGAGGCGCCGGATCTCCCTCCCACAGAGCTCCGGGAGCCTCTCCTCGCCTGGCTCTCCGCGTTCCGGCACCACTGGCCGGACACCTGGAAGCGGGAGCTCGGCGCGCCCGGTGTCGACCTCCTCGAGCGCCTCTCCGCTGCGCCCTACGACGCCAACCGCTACCTGAAGCTCAGGCGCATCGCGATCGAGTCCCTCGCGCGAATCATCTGAAGAACGTCCGCCATCCGATTGGCGCGGCCTTCATCGGAAGGCCGCTCGTGCGCCGGCCCGGATCGACGGACGAGCGGAAGCCGAAACGCGTCGGCTTCGTCGCCCTGTTTCCTCGTCAGTCGCTCTCTGGGCAGGGCACCCGGTAATCGACGGAGACGCTGCTGCCCGGCGCAGGTCGGAAGGGTGGCTCGAAGCGGATCGCGTTCAGGCCCGAATCGTACTGCCAGGCAAGCTCTCCAAGCGGAGTCAGGGGGCTCACGAGGACGCCATCGACGCGGACCACGAGATCGGCCCCGTCCACGACGCCGTCGCCGTCGTCATCGTCGGGCGCCTCCGCCAGACGGAAGGTCGTCCCGACACCGTCGAACACGCCCCGCGAGAGATCCAGGAACATCGCTGGCCAGTCATACAACGGTGTGCAGATCGAGTGGAACGTCCCTCCCGTTGCGTCGACGCCGTAGATGAGCCGATCGCCGTGGCTGGCGGAGCAGGACCTGGGCGCTCCCACTCGAGGGCCGGTGATCGCGTGAAGCCTTACCGACTCCGGTGCCCCGGGCTTGAGCGACTGGAAGAATGCGACGTAATCGGAGGGCAGCATGCCGTGGCCGGTCGACTGGTCCAGCTCGTCCGTGAAGGAGACGATCGCGAGGTCCGCATCGGCCCGAAGGAACCCCAGGTTCCCGTCGTCGGGCTCGATGGTGCGGGGATCGTCCGCGTGATCGACCAGGGGGGAGGAGAGCGCGCGCCGCGCCGCCTCGTACGGCTGCTCGTCGAAGTGGCAGTAGCCCACCTGGGAATTGACCCTCCAGGCTGCGTCCTGGTCCGCCATCGACATCGAGGCGTCGATCACCCTTGGCGAGCTCCCATCGACCGGGAAGAGCCGGCCGTTCTCGCCTCCCGAAGCTCCACCGGGGCATTGGACGTCCGACACTGCAGACAGCCCCGTGGTCGTCACGCCCACCTGGTAGTCGACCCCCGCCGCGGCGGCGACGAATTCACTCCACCACAAAGAGACCTCGTACGCGCCCTGCACCGACGCGGAATTGTCGATGACCCAGAGGACGTCGATCTTGCGTTCGGCCGTGAAGGCATCGGAGTGCTCCCAGCAGGCCGGGGCGGGATCTGCCGGCTCGTCGTCACCCGGATCGGCTGGATCGTCGTCTCCCGGGTCCGAAGGGTCGTCCTCGCCCGGATCGGCCGGATCGTCCTCCCCCGGGTCCGAGGGGTCGCCTTCGCCCGGATCGGCAGGGTCGTCCTCCTCAGGGAGGTTCGGATCCCCGATCGCCGGGTCGTCCGGCTCCTCGTCTCCGCCATCCGAGATCGCTCGGCCGATCACCCGGACCCGCACGACGGGAAAGAAGGGATCGTTCGAGCCGAGATCCACCAGGAACCGATAGGGACCGGCCTCCTGCACCAGGACGGAGATCTCCAGGTCGGCATCGCCCCCTTGCGGGACCTCTCCCGGGAGGCTCACGCTCACCTCGGACGGCGCGCTCGTCTCGACCAGGCGAAGGGGAGTGGCGCCGGAGTTGCGAACGCGAAGCGCCGTGTTCGCGGGTTGCCCGACCGGCGCTTCCCGGATCGCGAGCTCGAAGCGAGCACCATCGGGATCAAGGGAGGGATCGAGGTTGGTGAGTCCGGCGCCCTCCCAGGACGCGACGGGCGATACGCTCTTCAACTCGTCGACGGTGGGGCCGCAGGCAGCGACCGCTAGCGCGAGAATGCTGCAGACGAGCAGGGGCGATTTCATTTTCACTCCTCCTGATTCGTCGTCCCATGTCGCGGTATCGCCCGCCCGATCACAGGCGGTCGGCGCCCAACTGCTGGCTCCGTCCGCCAGTGGGCTTTGCCCCCGGTCGTCGTCTCACGCGTTCAGGCTCAACCGCCGGTTTCGTCGCATTCCGCGCGGTAATGGACGGTGACCCTGGCCCGGTTGCCCGGTCGGAACAACGGCTGAAAACGGATCGAGCCCGAAGTCGAATCGTACGACCACACCCGAGCTCGACCAGGCGTGTGACTCTGCACCACTCGCCCATCGATCCGGACCTCGACATCGCGATCGTCGATCCTGCCGTCCTGGTTCTGATCCACGGGGCGTCCGGACAGGTAGAACCAGTTGTTGAGGTGCGAGAACATCGCCACGGACATGTCCTCGAGGCTGGCGGCCAGAGGGGAGCTGGTGAACTCGCACAGGGACAGCCAGTAGCCGCCGGTGGCGTCCACACCGTCGAGGATCCGGTCCCCGTGGCTGGCGTTGCACGTCCTGGTCGCGCCCGTCCGGGGACCTACGAACGCATGGAGCTTCACCCGGTCGGGCCTGCCAGGTTTCAGGGACTGGAAGAAGCTCGTGTACCCAGCCGGCGTGAGTCCCCAAGTAGTCGACTGGTCCGGCTCCTCGTTCAAGAAGACGATCGCGAGATCCGCGTCGGGCCGGAGGAACCCGAGGTTGCCGTCGTCGGGCTCGGGAGTCCTGGGATCGTCGGCGTTGTCGATCAGGGGAGGGGAGAGCGCCCGTCGGGCCGCCTCGTACGATTGTTCATCGGAGTGGCAATCTCCGACCATCGTGTTCACCCGCCAGGCGGCTTCCTGGTCGGCCATCGCCATCGCCGAGGTGATAATCCGCGGGGTGCTGCCGTCCACCGGGAAGAGCCGTCCGTTCTCCGCCCCGTTCGCGCCGCCTGGGCACGAGCTACTGCCTGAATAGAGTCCAGTCGTAGTGATACCGAACTGGTAGTCGACGTCGCCCGCCGCCGAGACGATCGCCGAGAATTCCCGACTGAGGTACCAGCTGTACATGCGCTCCGAGTTGTCGAGCACCCAGAGAACGTCGATCTTCGCCTGCCCGCCAATGAACTCGTCGGTCCGATCCCAGCATGCCGGTTCCTCCGGCTCTTCCGGCTCTTCCGGCTCCTCCGGCTCTTCCGGCTCCTCCGGCTCTTCCGGCTCCTCCGGCTCTTCCGGCTCCTCGGGCTCTACCGGTTCCTCGGGCTCCTCCGGCTCTTCGGGTTCCTCAGGCACGGAGAGCGCGCGGCCTACCAGTCGGACCCGTAGGAGCTGGTATTTCGGGTCGTTCGTCGAGAAATCCAGGAGCGACCGAAATTCCCCCTCCTCGGCGGCCACTCGATGGACCGCCACCTTTCCCCGCCCCGCCGGCTGGACATTGCGCGGAACCGTCAGGACCACGTCCGACGGAACCGCCAACGGTTCGATGTAGAGGGTGCTCCTCCCGGCGTTGGAGGCGCCGAAATACGTTATGGAGGCCTCGCCCACCCTTGAATCGGCCACCGTGATCTGGAGGTTGGCACCGTCAGGGTCCAGTGCCGCATCGAGTACGACGAGGCCGGCGCCGTCCCACAGCGCGGCGGGCCCAGCTACGTCGCCGAGCACCGGTTCGCCTCCACAGGCGCCCGCGAACAAGGCGACGAAGAGGGCAAGGAACTTGGGCTTCAAAGATCTGGTCCAGGCCATGACGTCCACCGCTCCTCTGCACCGTTTCGACTCTCCCATGTGCGACGCTGCACGGTCTTGATCACCCGATCCTCATCCTCCATGCGGGCGGAATTGGCCGCCAGGATCGAGTAACAGCTGAAGTTACGGTAGGTTGACAGTGAGCCCCGGTCCGTTGCACCATGAGCCTGGACATCGAGGACGGAGGGGAGGGGCGATGGTCGAGGAGGCGAGGTCTCCCTCCACGAGGAGACGGGCAAGGGACCGCCTCGGCCCGTGGCTCCTCGTCGGGTTCGCCGGCATCGCAGCGTCCTGCAGCACGCCCACCGTGTTCCGTCCGGCCCGAACGCTGCCCGCCGGGTCCGTAGAAGGATCGCTCTCGCTGGAGACGGTCGGCCTCGGGGCATCCTCCCTCCAGGGCGCGTGCCCCGCGTGCGCGCCGAAGCAGAAGAGCCCGGCGTTGAGTCCTACGGCAGCGCTACGCATCGGACTCGTCGATCGTGTGGACCTCGGCCTGGCGTTCTCGTTTTTCGGAGCGAAGGCCGACTTGACCTTGGGGTTCGTCGAGGGGAGGACGGTCGATCTCTCCCTGGGGCCCACGCTCTCGCTCGGCGTCGACGGCGCGTCGACTTCGCTGCCGATCATCGCCGACCTGAACCTCTGGCGCCCTCTGTCCGTCGTCGGGTTCGCCGGCCCGATCTACCGCTTCGGCCGATGGAAGGCAGCCAGCAACGACGGACCGGAGCCCCTCTTTGCCTCGATCCCGGGTCAGATGTCTGCACAGGGTGGCATCGGCCTGGACGTCCGACTTCCTGCGTCCACGAGCCTGCGTCCTTTCGTTTCGGTCGTCGGCACCCCCGGCGCGTCGTCGGGGTCGTACGCCTACGCCGGTCTGGCTTTCGCTTTCGGCAACCAGCGAAACTTTTCCCAGTGAGGTGGATTCTCGTCCTGCTCCTCGCCTCCCTCGCAATGGCCTCCTGCACGCCGGTGGCGTTTCGGCCGGCGCGCACGGTCGAGAAGGGCGAAGTCGAGCATTCCCTAGGGATCATGGGGCTCTCGGGACCCGGCCCATACGACCGTGCGGTGGTGCCGGGCGCGAGCTACGCTCTCCGATACGGCGCGACCCCTTGGCTGGATCTCGGTGTAGGCGCGGCCACGCCCGGCGCGGTGACGCTGGACGCCACGCTCCAACTCACCAAGGGGTCCAGCCTCGACCTTGCGCTGGGCCCGAGCTTCGCCTGGGATCTCGTCACGGATCTCCCGGCAGTCGGGATGCCGGTCCTCGTGGACCTCAACCTCGGCTCAGCCGTGTCGATCGTGGCGTATGGGGGGCCCATCGCGGTCCTCGGCTATGCCTCGGATGACAGCCGTGTCGTCGGGCTCATGTACCAGGCCGGAGCAGGGCTCGATCTGCGCCTGCGACCGGGCGTGAGCCTGCGACCCCACGTCGGTGTTCTGGATACCGTTCGGGGAAACGACGAATGGGTCGGTTTCGCAGGTTTCGGCGTGGCGTTCGGCGGTGGTCGAGGTTTCTAACGATTTCTCTCGGTAGGGGGCCGGCATCGAAGGCCCCCCGGTTTCGCGCGCTCCCAGGGGTTACATAACGTCCCTTAGGCGAACCACGAACGGGAGCGAAAAGGGGCCCTGGTGCCAGCTCCTGGCCTCTGCCGCCGGACGCCGGTGGAGGCCGATGGCGAATGTTCCCGGAAACGAACCCCCGCTACTGGGCGCAGTTCGCTCTCATTGCGGTGGAGCAATCGGCAGTCGAGAATCGGAGGGAACGTGAAGCGAACCATCGTTGCGGCAGCGTCGTCGATCGCGCTTCTTGGCTGCGGGACCGAGGCGCCAACCGAACCGGCCCCTTGGGTCCACTCTGTCGAGTTGCGATCGCGGCCCGGCGACGTCGTCGTGCTGTCGGACGGCCGAATCCTCACGTCGACGGATCGCGCGATCGCCAGGTACCTCCCGGACGGCACGCCGGATCCGTCCTTCGGCGCCGACGGCTTCGTGGACATGGATCTCGTCGACACGTTGCTCGCGGTCTCCGACGATCGGATCTTCGTGTCGGGCCGCTGGCCGGTGTTCTTCCATGGGTCGTACGGTGCCATGTACGAGGTCCTCGCTTTCGACACCGACGGCCACCCGGCCGAGAGCTGGGGAGTCAATGGAGGCCAGTCCTTCCCCGACTTCGAGATCCAGGCGATGCAGAAGGTGCCGACCGGACTCATGCTGGCCGGTTCGCTTCCTTCGGATCAGGTGGCCTGGACCATCCTCGATCCCGAGGGAGGCATCGTCGCGGAGCGAACCTTCGAGGCCCCGGAGGCCGTTCGGGTTCTCTGGGCGTCGGAGAGCCGCCTGGTCCTTTCGTCTGCGACCTCCCGAGACGGTCCATGGGAAGCGCTGGGGTACGACCTCACCCAGGATGGCTCGCTCCGCCCCATCTCCCCGGGTCGGACCGACCTGCGCATCACGAGACTGGAAAGCGCGGAAGGTCGGATGATCGGATGCGGCTCCATAGAGAATCGAGTGGTTTTATTTTCCTTGCATGACTTCGAAGCAGAGGTTGGACTGAAGGAAGATGTTTTGGTTTCTGAATCTGGAAGCTGTTTGGATTTCCTGGCAGACGGCGATGTGTCTCGTATTTTACTTCGCGATTCCCGGCTGGAGAAGGCGGTCGTTCTGAGCTTCGACTCCGGCGGCCACGAGCTCCCTCTGCTCGATCAGGCCTTTTCGGCTCCGAAGGCCCCGGGATGGGACGCAGGGGTGTTGGCGCGCAGCGAAGGAGGCGGACTCCTGTTCGCATACGGAGATCGTGAGTCCGCGAGGCTCGTGATGTACGCCCCCGGACGATGAACGAAGGCTACGCCCATCATGAGATCGTCGGCGCCGCTGCCGATGGTCGATCGGTGCTCGACTGGCTCTCGGCGACGTACGCGCACTCCGACGCCGAGACGTGGCTCGCGCGGATCGCGGCCGGCGAGGTCGAGCTCGATGGCCGGCGCGCCCTGCCGGACGAGACGCTCTACGCGGGTCAGGTGCTGGTCTGGCACCGGCCGCCCTGGAGCGAGCCGGAGGTGCCGCTGCACTTCGAAGTGCTCCACGAGGACGCACAGGTGCTCGCGGTGGCGAAGCCTTCGGGTCTGCCGACGATGGCCGGCGGCGGTTTCCTGCGGAACACGCTGCAAGCGATCGTCGAGCGGGCTTACCCGGGAGCGAACCCGATTCACCGGCTCGGTCGCGGCACCTCCGGCGTGGTGGTCTTCGCCATGACCTCGGAGGCGGCGGCGATGATGTCGCGGGAGCTGCGGGAGCGGCGGATGCGCAAGGTGTACCTCGCCCTCGCGAGCGGCGACCCGCCTTGGGACGAGCGGACGATCGAGGTGCCGATCGGCCCGGTGCCCCACCCCCTTCTCGGGACGATCCACGCGGCGACGTCGGGCCTGGGGGGCAAGCGAGCGAGAAGTCACGTCAAAGTGATCCAGCGGCGCGGAGAATCATGCGTCCTCGAGGTCGAGATCGAGACGGGGAGGCCACATCAGATCCGCATCCACCTCGCTGCGGTCGGGCATCCGTTGCAGGGCGATCCGCTCTACGAGGCCGGAGGTCTCCCGAAGCCGACCGCCCTCCCCGGCGATCTGGGCTACGTCCTGCACGCCTGGCGCGTCGAGTTCGAGCACCCCACCGGCGGCCGGATCGAGATCGAGGCCCCGCCCCCATCGCGGCTCGGACTCGAGCTCTGACGGGAGCACCACGCCGCCGGAACAGACGTCCCTGCGTTTCGAGCGCTGACGGGCGCACGACTCCGCCGGAAGCGACGCCTCTGCGATTCGAGCCCTGACGGGGCGCGGGTGCGGGTGGCATCAGGGCCGCCCCCTGCTCACCCTCCCCTCGTCGCCGCTCCCGTCCGGGAGCACGCCTGCCGCCCGGGAGGAGGGGGTGGAGGATGCGCTTCCGTCCACCCAGGCGCCTGCGAATGCATCGGCCCTGGGCGGCGCCGCTGGCGTATGCAGCGGTCTCGATCGGCCTGGGACTTCGAGGCCCCCAGCTCGGCACCCTCATCTTCGGCACGCCCGCTTCCCTGCTGAGCCCCGACAGCGCCATCGCCCTCCTCGCCGCCGTCGGCACCGGCATGATGGCGCTCACCGGCGTCGTGTTCTCTCTCATCTTCGTGGCGTTACAGTTCGGAAGCACCGCCTACAGCCCGCGCCTGGCCGACGAGCTGGGGAGCCAGAGGATCCTGCCCCACGCGCTGGGCGTGTTCTCCGGGACCTTCCTCTACTCCACCTTCGCGATCCGAGCGGTCGACCTGGGGGGCGCGTCCGGGATCACGATGCCCGCGGTGGTGATGGCCTTCGTGTGGCTGGCCGCTAGCGTCCTCGTCCTGATCCTCCTGGTCCCGCAGATCCAGGGACTCACCATCGCGACGGTGCTGGATCGCCTGGGGACCACGGCCATGAACGACATACCGGCGCTCCTGCCGCCGCTCGGCGTCGGGAGCGGGCCTGCCGCCGTCCCGCCGGATGGGGAAGCGACGCAAGTGATCCGGCACCTGGGCACCACCGAGTACCTGGTGGCGATCCACGAGCCTGCCCTCGTGGATCTCGCCGTCCGGAGCGGAAGCTTCGTACGCATCCCGCACGCGATCGGGGATCCGATCCTCCAGGGAGAGCCCCTCGCCGAGGTCTTCGGCGCGGCGCTGCCCGAACGCCGCGTGCGCCGCGCGATCCTCCTGAGCAGGAGGCGGAGGATCGACTTCGACTTCATGTACGTGCTCCGCCTGCTCTCCGACATCGCGATCCGCGCCCTCTCGCCTGCGGTGAACGACCCTACGACGGCGGTGATGGCGCTCGACCGCACCCAGGGGATCCTCCTGCTCCTCGGGCGCGCGGATCTCGAATCGGGGACCGAAGCCGACGACCGCGGTGTGGTCCGCCTCCAGTTCTCCACGCCGACCTGGGACGACGCGGTCGTCCTCGCGCTCGCCGAGATCCTCCAGTACGGCAGCGGCTCGCCGCAGGTCCAGCGCCGCCTCGGCGTCCTCCTGCGGGATCTCGAGGCGGGCCTTCCGGAGGTCCGGCGCCCTGCCCTCCGCCGCATCTCCGATCGCCGGGACGCCGCGCTCGCGGCGTCGTTCCCGGAGGGCGATCGGCGAGAAGAAGCGACGCGCCTCGACCGCCAGGGCCTCGGCCACACGCTGGAGTGACTCGATGATCGCAATCAAGATTACAGCGACGGTCGCGGTCCTGTGGGTGATGTTCGTCGAGGGGCTGGGCCTCGAGCTCCGCAGCCTCGTCGCGATCCTCCGGAGGCCACGGGTGCTGGTGCACGCGTTCCTCGTCGTCGACGTGCTCGTCCCGCTCGCAGCTTGGGTCCTCATCCTCGGGATTCGACCCGACTCCAGGGTGGCCGCGGCCGTCGCGCTGGTGGCCGCGTGCCCGATCGCGCCCCTCGCGCTCAGGCGGACGAGGGGCGCGGTGGGCCAGCGCGAGCTCGCCGGGGCGATCCATCTCTGCCTGGGAATCCTCTCGGTCGTGACCACGCCGGTGACGCTCGCCCTGCTCGCGACGGCCCTGGGGTACGCCGCCCGGGTCCCTGCCGGAGAGGTGGCCAGAGGGGTGTTCCTCGTTTTGGTTCTCCCGCTCGCCGTGGGACTCACGGTCGGGACGTGGTGGCCGCGACTCGCGCTTCGGCTGCGCCGACACGGGGGGCGCGTCGCGCTCGCGGTCCTCGCCCTGGTCTTCCTCCTCGTGCTCTTCAGCCAGGCGCATGCGCTCGCCGGCGTCGGGCTCCGCGGCTTCGCGACGATGTTCGCCTTCGTGGCGGCGGCGCTGCTGATCGGCCACTTAGGGGGGCCCCGGGATCACCGGATCCGTCCGATCTTCGCGATGGAAGCATCCTCGCGAAACCTGGGCCTGGCGTTCTTCATCGCCGCCGCCGTGATGGGCCAACGGGCGGCGCTGCCGTTCCTCGTCCCCTATGTCGTCGTCTTTCTGTTCGTCACCTCAATCTACCTCCGGGTCGTCCGCTCGCGCGTTCCGAGGACGGCACGGCAGGATTGACGGCACGCGAAGGAGGAGCCATGCAGAGCGCGCCAAAGCCGAACATCCTCGTCATCTTCGGTGACGACATCGGGATCTGGAACCTGTCCTGCTACAGCTCCGGGGTGATGGGCTACCGAACGCCGAACATCGATCGCCTCGCCACCGAGGGCATGCGCTTCACCGACATCTACGGCGAGCAGAGCTGCACCGCGGGGCGCGCGTCCTTCGCCACCGGGCAGTCTGTGTTCCGGACGGGCCTCAGCAAGGTTGGGATCCCCGGCGCGCCGATCGGGATCCAACCCGAGGATCCGACGATCGCCGAGCTGCTCAAGCCCCTCGGGTACGCCACCGCCCAGTTCGGAAAGAACCACTTCGGCGATCGCAACGAGTTTCTGCCGACGGCCCACGGCTTCGACGAGTTCTTCGGCAACCTCTACCACCTCAACGCCGAACAGGATCCCGAGGACCCGGACTACCCGGATCCAAAGGACTTCCCGCGGTTCAAGGAGCGCTTCGGCCCCCTCGGCGTCCTCCACGCGTGGGCCACGAACACCGATGACCCCACGGTGGAGCCTCGGTGGGGACGGGTCGGCAAGCAGCGGATCGAGGACACGGGGCCGCTCACGACCGAGCGCATGAAGACCTGCGACGACGAGTTCGTCGCGGCGGCGAAGGACTGGATCCGGCGCCAGACCGCGTCGAAGACGCCGTGGTTCTGCTGGCTCAACACCACCCACATGCACCTTCGCACGCACACCAAGCCGGACAGCGTCGGCCAGGCAGGGCGCTGGCAGTCGCGCTACCACGACACGATGATCGACCACGATCGGAACGTGGGGGAGATGCTGAAGCTGCTGGACGGCCTCGCGATCGCGGAGGACACGATCGTCCTCTACACGACCGACAACGGCCCCCACATGAACTCATGGCCCGACGGCGCGATGACCCCGTTCCGCAGCGAGAAGAACACGAACTGGGAGGGCGCCTTCCGCGTCCCAGCGCTGCTCCGCTGGCCCAGGAGGATCCCGGCGGGGGTGTCGAACGACATCGTCTCGCACCACGACTGGATCCCCACGCTCCTCGCTGCGGCGGGAGAGCCCGACATCGTGGAGAAGCTGCGGTCGGGGTACGAGGCCGCCGGCAAGACCTTCAAGGTGCACCTCGACGGCTACGACCTCCTCCCCCTTCTGACGGGACAGGAGAAGAAGAGCCCCCGGACCGACTTCTTCTACTTCAGCGACGACGGCGATCTGGTCGCCCTGCGCTACGACAACTGGAAGGCCGTGTTCATGGAGCAGCGCGCCCAGGGGACGATGGCGGTCTGGGCCGACCCGTTCGTCCCGCTTCGCGTGCCCAAGCTCTTCAACCTGCGCACCGATCCGTTCGAGCGGGCGGACACCACCTCCAACACGTATTGGGACTGGTTCATCAGCAAGTCCTACCTCGCCCTCACGGCGCAGGTGCGCGTGTCCCAGTTCCTCGAGACGTTCGCGGCGTTCCCTCCGCGGCAGAAGGCGGCGACCTTCACGATCGACCAGGCCATGGAGCGATTGGAGCGCTCGGTCGGCGGGTATGGGCACTGATCCCCTCCTGCCAGCCCGCTGCCCCGCCGTTCCCGGGAAAAATGCGGGGCTCGAGCGAAGGATCCGCGCCGCCGTGGCACTCTCCCTTCGACCTGCCGGCCGTTCCCCCCCGGCGGGGCGAGGAGAGTCAATGAGGTTTCGAGCATTGTCGTGCGCCGTGGCGCTGTTCGCGTTCGCGGGATGTGATGCGCCGGTCCACCACGGCGGTACCACCGACGGGCGGCAGGCCGTCCAGAACGGGAACGGGAACGGAGAGGCCCTGACCTGCACGGACGCGCAGGACTCGTTCCGTACCTGCTGGGCCGCCGCGCCCTCCTGCGAGAGGCTGGAGTACGCGCTTCGTACCTGTGTGGGCGGTGAGGCTCCCGGAAATGACGACGGGCGGCCCCCTCGGCGAGATCGGAACGATCCGCCCCCGCCTCCCAACGGAGACGGCGACGCAGGCGACGACGACCGCGGCGATCGCAACCGCCGACGGGGCGGCGGAGACGACGGCGACAGCCCCGGCCACGGAGACGACGGGACCGGCCCGGACGGCCGAGACTGTGATCCGTACGACACCGTCTGGCCGAACCCCTGCCCGCCCCCCCCAGGGATCCCGGACCACTGCCAGCCGCTCGCCGACGATCTGATCGCCTGCATGTACCCATGTGAAGACGAGCGCGACGTGATGGAGATGGTCTGCGCCACCGAATGCGACGCGGCCCGCGATGCCGCCGACGCCTGTATCCAGAGCACGCCGGCCTGCACCGACCGCGGACAGGGGATCCGGGCCTGCCTCCGCGGCGCCTGGCAGATCTGCGCCGCAGACGCCGACACGGCCCTGCCCTCCCAGGCCTGCATCGAAGCCGTAGCGATGTGCCTCACGCAGGGTGATTCCTGCAGGGCCACGTGCGGCGATCTCGTCCGGACGGCGCGCCTCACCTGCGAGGCCGGCGGCCATGGCCACCACCACGGCCACCACGACCCCGTGCTGTGTGAAGACGAGGGATCCGGTGGCAGCGACGATCCGTACGTCGACGGCTGGTTGGTCGAGCCGTGCCCGGGCGAAGAGTCCGGGGGCGGAGCGGGCGGCAGCTCGGGCGAGGGCATCAGCGACGGATCGGACGACGGCTTCGGCCCGAGGTGAAGCTCGACCAGGCTTTCGCGGGGTGGGCGCGTCGTGAGACGATCGCTCGCCCCGCAGCTCGATCGTGCAAGATGACCCGAACCTGCCTCACCATCCTCGCCCTGGCGGCGCTCGCGGCCTGCGAGAGCGGAACCGCCCTCCAGCTCGTCTCCGCGCGGGTGTCGTCCGCCGGATTCGCGGAGACGCCGAACGGCATCGGCGCGTGGAGCGGCGGCGAGCTCCTCGGCTGGTCCCCCCTCGACGCGGGGGGCGCGGGCCTGCTGGCGCTCCCTGCGGCAGATCGGATCGAGCTGTCGCTGACCGATCACGCCGGCCGCCCCATCGCCCGGGTGGAGGCACGGCCGGGTGTCGTCCTCGAGCTGCGTATCTGTCGGCCTGGCAAGGAGACCTTCGACCTCGGAGAGGTCCGGCACAACGCGGACCGGTGCAGGCCGCCGCCCGAGTGCCGAGGGGAGTGGGACGACCTTCACATCTGCCAGGAGCGCATCGAAGACGATGATTGCGTCGTCTGTCCGCCCGACGATCTCTGCGACGAACTGCGCAGCGATCTCGCGTTCTGCATGGGCGGGCGTGACATGCATTGCGAAGAAGGCCCCCCGGTCGCGATGGCGCAGCGAGGCCCGCCCCCTGGGGGGATCGGTTGTAGGGACGCGCCTTGATTGGCCCTCTCCTCGCGTTGGCGATGGCGGCGTCGCCCTGTAAGCCGGCGCTCGCGCTCGACGGAGAGCCCGCTGCAGTCGAAGCCGTCCGGAGGGAGCTCCGCCACGCGCCGGCATCCGAGGACTCGGGGTGTCCGGCGTTGCCCGCCCGCATCGATGTCGTGCATGGGGCCCTTGTCGTCACGGTGGAAGGCGCGACACTGAAAGTACATGATGCTCGTACCGCCGCCGCATGGCTCGAGAGCCGGCAGCGGTCCGACCTCTCGGCGCCGCTCATCGACCTGGCGCTCCTGGGCGAGGTGCGGGCCAAGGAGCCCGCGATCGTCGTGGCCACATCTTCCGATCCTCTCCCGCTCGAGGTGGGCCTGCGCGCCGAGCTTGGCTGGACGGGAGCCGGCGCCGAGACGGGTGCAGCCGCGACCTTCTCTCTGGGCCGATGGCCGGTCGAACCCGTGGCGATCCTCCGTGGAGCGACCAGCGAGCGCTTGGAGCCCGCCGGCCTCGCCCCTGCGAGCCGGTGGGAAGCCGAGGCGCTCGCAGGCGTGCGGATGCCTTGGCGGCGGGGACGGATCGCGCTCCTGCCGGGCGTGGGGATCGGCTTAGGAATCGACGGCACCTCCCGTGAACGATGCGCGGGTTGCCTGCAGGTGGTGGACGACGACGCCTCCTCGGTGGCCGCGTCCATGCGCGCCGAGGCCTTCGTGGATACCAGCGTCCGACTCGCACGCGGGTTCGCCCTCGCGCTCTCGATCTCCGCGAGCGCCAGCCCCTTCACGGACGGCGCCCCCACCCTCCCTGCTTGGCTCCCTTCCGATCGTGAGGGAGCCACCCACCTGGCGCTCCCCGCCCCTCCCGCCTATCGCCTCCGCGTGGGAGCGGGCGTGAGCTGGAGCCTCCAGTGAGATCGAGGGTCGTCCCGATCCGCCGGGTGACGACGCCGCCTCCCGAGCTCAGCGATGAGGCGTTGGTCGCTGCCTGCCGTGTGGGGGACCGGGGCGCGCTCGCGGTGCTCTTCCGCCGCCACCACGCCGCGATCCATCGCTTCTGCGCCCGCATGCTGGGCGACGATCCCGAGGACCTCGTGCAGAGCGCCTTCCTCGTCGCCTGGGGAGACGCCGCGCGGTTCCGGGGTCAGGCGTCTGTGCGCGGGTGGCTCCTGGGGATCGCGGCGAACCTCGTCCGCCGCGAGATCCGCTCCCGGGGGCACGAGCGACGCGCCTTCGAGGCGATGCGCACCAGGCCGCTCGCGCTCGCCCCCGATCCCCGCGTCCTGGTCGAGCAGCGACAGCTCGTCGCGCGGCTCTCGGAGGGGATCGCGGCGCTGCCGCCCGACCTGCGCGAGACCTTCATCCTCTGCACCATCGAGGGGATCCCCGGCCCAGAGGCCGCTCGGATCCTCGACGTCCGCCCCGGCACCCTGTGGCGGCGACTGCACGACGCGCGGAAGCGGCTCCTTCCGCTCCTCGACGGAGACGAACCATGAGCCCTTCCTGCCCCTCGTTCGAGGAGCTCTCACGCAGCATGGGAAGCCCGAGGTCGCGCCGCTTGTCCGCACACCTTGCGGGCTGCTCGAGCTGCCGACGCACCTGCGCCGCCCTCGCCGGGCTCGAGGACGCGGCCCGCCGCCTCCCTGCGGCCGAGCCCGATCCGAACCACTCCCGCCGCATGGAAGAGACGATCGTCGCCCTCGCGCCTCCGCAGGCGAGCTCCGGGAGGGGCAGGCGCGTGCCGACGTTCCTTGCGACGGGCGCTGCTATCGCTGCAGGGTTCGCGCTCGTCGTGGCGCTGCTTCCGGCAGAGGAGCGCGTCCCGCTGCGCAGCCTCGAAGTCTCGGAAGGGGCGAAGTACGAGCGGATCACCCGGCACCCGGCAGGCGACGGCGGAGCGACCCTCGAGCTGGTTCGCCTGGAGCGAGGGACCGTCACGCTGCAGGTGGAGCACCTGGATCCCAAGGAGCGCTTCGTGGTGGCGACCTCCGACGCCGAGGTGGAGGTGCGTGGCACCCTCTTCGAGGTGGACGCCGACGGCGGCCTCCTGCGCCGCGTCTCGGTGAGCGAGGGCAAGGTCGAGGTGCGGGTGAAGGGCGAGGCGCCGGTGCTGCTCCTGCCCGGGGATCAGTGGGTGCGCAGCGACGCTTCCGCGCCTGCAGTGGTGGATTCCGTTGCCTTGGCAGCCGCCGAGGATCCGCCAGTCGTCGCGGCAGCGGTGGTGGAAGAGCCGCGGGCGATCGGCGCGCGGAAGACCCGCCGACGGGCGGCCGTCCCCGTCGCGCCGTCTCCCCTGGAGCCGCCGGCGCCCGAGCCCGTCGATGTGCCGGCTGTGCCCGCGCCGAAGTTCCCCGCGGAGGAGGCGTTCGCCTCCGGCTGGGCGGCCCTGCGGGATGGAGCCGCCCGCGACGCAGCCGCCAGCTTCGCCGCGGCGTCGGAGGCCGAAGGCGAGCTCGGGCAGGACGCGGCCTACTGGGAGATCGTGGCGCTCGCCAGGGCAGGAGAGTCCGCGGACGCCGAGAGCCGGATGACGCTCTTCCTCGAGCGGCATCGATCGTCTCTTCGCGCGGGAGAGGTCGCGCTCATGCTCGGCCTGAGGGTCGCCGCGCGAGGCGATCGGAGCGGCGCGCTGGCCCATCTCCGCAAGGCAGCGACCGCCGCCGATCCGCGCGTGCGCGCGACGGCCGGGGAGGCGCTCGATCGCCTGGACGATCCCGATCGGCTGCGCTGAGCGACGGCAGGTTGGCGATTGCGAGGGTCCGCACGCGACGGCAAGATGCGTGGGATGAACCCGCTCCTACGCTTCGTCGCCGCCGCGCTCCTCGCGCTCGTGTCCCTCCCTGCGCCGGCGCAGGAACCCGCGCCGGTAGCGGAGGCGGCCTCCGAGGATCCCAAGGCGCTGCCGATCCGCGCCGAGGCCAGGCCCGTCACCGGTGAACCCACCATCCTCGCCGCGGATCTGCCGACCGAAGGGATCGCCCCGGAGTCGGCCATCATCCTCACGTCCGAGCACGCGCTCGTCGACCTGCGGGTGCGCCTCCTGGACGAGGCGGGCAAGCTCGTCCCCACGAGGGATCGCGCGACCATCGGCGCGGGCACCGTGTACGAGGTGCGGCCGGCAGCTCCGCTCGTCACCGGCACCGCCTATCGGATCGAGATCGACGGCCAGCAGTCGAGGCAGCCGACCGACGTCGCGGGAACGTCCTACGCCCCGCAGTCGTTCGCGTTCCGCACCCTCGGCGAGAAGCCCCCTCCCCCGCCGCCGCCCGCGAAGAAGAGCAAGCGGAGCCGGCGCCGGTAACCCTTCATGAGACCCCACCTGCGCCCGCCCCTCCTCCTCGTCGCCTTCACCCTCGCGGCGTGCGCCGGAGGCCCCGCCAGTCGAGCCGTGCCCGAGCTGGAGAGCCGCGAGGTGTCCTTCGCGAGCCACGGCCTCGAACTCAAGGGGACCCTCACGCTCCCAGAAGGCGACGGCCCGGCGCCGGCCGTGATCCTCGTCCACGGCAGCGGGCCCAACTCGCGGGACGAGCTGGCGCGCGGTCAGCTCAACATGGCCTTCGGCTTCGACATCCCAGTCTTCCGGGAGCTCGCAGAGGGGCTGTCGCGCGCCGGCTACGTGGTGCTGCGCTTCGACAAGCGGAGCTGCGGTCCGTTCAACGGCTGCGCCGAGAACGGCTACCCCATGCCGGATCCGGACATGAGGCTCCAGGTGCTCCTCGACGACGTCTCCGCCGGCATCGACCACCTCCTCGCCCAGCCCGAGGTCGATCGGGATCGCGTCTTCGCGGTCGGCCACAGCGAGGGCGGCGTCTTCGTGCCGGCGTTGATGACCATGCGCCAAGAGGTGAAGGCCGGGGTGATGCTCGCCGCCAACTACCGGCCCCTCGACGAGATCGTGGCCCAGCAGGCGGAGGAAAGCCGGGTGCTGGCCAGGGAGCTCGGCGCTTCGGAGGAGGACATCGACGAGGCCCTCGCCCAGATGGACCTGCTCGTGCGGCGCCTCGCGCAGATCCGCGCCGGCACCGCCGACGGCCACGGCCCCGGCGGCGCCTCCCTCGCGTACTGGCACGACACCTTCGCGCTCTCCGAAGCAGCGTCCCAGACAGTGGAAGCTCTCGATCGCCCCCTGCTGGCGATCTCCGGCGACTACGACTGGAACGTGCCTCCGTCCGAGACGAAGCTGTGGGAGAGCGCGTTCGCCGGCACCGTGCATCGCGCGACGGTGCTCCCCTGCGTCACCCACGCCCTCAACTGCGTGGCCCAGCCCGACTACAAGAAGATCACGCCCTCCGACTTCGGCCGCCACGTGGATCCGAAGGTGATCGCCGAGGTGGTGTCGTTCCTCGGCGTGCAGACTACGGGAGCCGCGCGGTAGGCCGGACCCGAGCGGGGCTCGTCAAGGCAGGCCTTCGATCGTCTGGCCCTTCGGGTAGCTGATCGCGTACCGGAGCTCGATCACACGCTCCTCGCCAGGGGCGAGCTTCAGCGTCCACGCCTTGACGCCCGGCTTCGCCTCGTCGGCGGCGTCGGGCCTGGTCGTGCCGTCGAGCACGCGCACGCCGATGTCCTCGTCCTGGCTCACCGGCACCAGATCGCGGAGCACGAGCTCCACCACGGCGGCGTGGTGGTTCTTCACCGTGGTGCGGGTGCGGTAGCGGATCTCCTCGGTCTTCGAGAAGAGGCCGGACTCGTCGCGGCTTCGCTCGAGGACCTTGCGCTCCACCCGGATGCGCGGATCCGGACCGAAGGCGAGCTTCAGCTCTCCGTCCGGCGGTACGTCCGCCAGCGACGAGCGCCCTGTGTAGGCGCCGCCCACGAAGAGCTCAACCGGCCCCGCGAACAAGGGCACGCCGGTGTCGTTCTTCGCCTCCGCCAGGAGATACGCGCGCTCGTCGAGACGGGGCGATGCGGTCCGCGTCAGCTTCGTCTCGAGGGCGAAGATGCCCAGCTGGCTCTTCCGCGCCTCGCCGGTGCTGGGCACCGACGCCTTGCCGGCGGCGGTCACCGTGGTGGCGACGATGCCCTCCTCGAAGCGCGCCGGCGGCGGCATGGCCTCGAGATCGGCGTCGTCGTAGGCGTAGGACTCGCTCGCGGACCCCGCCATGGACGGCGCTGCCGCGCGCTTCTGGAGGTAGGGGCCGCGAGGCCGGGCTTTGCGCAGGTAGAGCGGCTCCAGCTCGCTCAAGTGGATGCGCTGCTCGGGCCTGGCAGTGGAGACGGCGAGGGTCACGCCCTGCCAGTCCTCGCCGGTGCGCTGCTCCACCACGGCCTGCAGCCCCAGCTCCATCTTCCCCGTGGCGGGATCGAGCCTGGCGTCCCAGGCCGGGCGCCACGACGCGTCGGGCACGCGGTAGACGACCTCAATCGCGAGCGATCCCTCCCGCGCCACCGCCAGATCGATCGCCACCCTCTTCCCGGCCTTGGCGCCGGTGGAGCGGAGCCGGTTCAGGTCGGCGCGGGCCGCGTCGATCTTCGGCGCGAGATCGCGGCGGTCGGCCTCGACGCGGCGCACCCGCTGCTGGATCGCGGCGTACTCCTTGCCCAGGTAGTCGACCATCGACGCCCACTCCTTGGGGTTACCGCCGCGGGCGCCGAGGTTCTCGCTGCGATCCTTGGCGTACGTCGCCCGGAGGGCGTCCAGGAACTCCCGCTTCTTGGCGGCGATCGCCGCCTCGTCCTGCAGCTCACGATCCCGTTCCTCCAGCGCCCGCAGCGCCTCCTCCGCCGCGCGCAGAGGCGCCGACGTGCTCTCCGTGAGGGGCTGCGCCTCCACCGTGATGCCCAGGATCCTCGCCCGAGCGGAGCCCGTCGTCTCCACCCGCACCGAGTCGTCCAGGAGCCGCGGCGTGAGGCCTTCCAGGAAGATCCTCACCTCTCCCGGGGGCACGCTCGTCCGCGCGCGGCGCGTCACCAGCGCGGATCCTGGGTAGACGGTCACCTCCTCCAGGGCGCTGGGCACCCGCAGGTCGGCGGCGGCGAGGGAGGGCAAGAGCAGCAGTAGGTGGGGGGCGATTCGGCGAGCGACCATGCAGCTTGAACGCTCACGCTCGGCGAAAATTCAAGATCCGCCGTAGTGCGAGAGAATTTGCCCGATCCTTGCCCCGACCAGCACCTGAGCAGGGCTCCCTTCGGGGCCACGAGTCGTGGTGCTTTGGATTCAGGCAGGCCGACCCTCGAACCTTCGATCGAGAAAAAAAGATCACTCAGGGCGATGCCTCGAGCGGTACGCCGATGGAGTCGAACGCGGCGAGGTCATAGCGATAGACGAAAGAGGACAAATATCCGTCGCCGTCCGCCACCTCGCCCGGGACGAGGTAGAGAAATCTCGAGTCGAACGCGAACGCACCGTCGCGAACGCGGCTTTTCTGGGCGCGCTCGAGAATTCTCATTTCCCAGTCGGTCAACCTGGCCAGAAGAAGGAACCACTCATTCCGTCCGCTTGCGTTTGGCTCGAAGGCCACCTGAACGGCCATGAAATCACCCCAGGTCGCGACTAAGTTCGAAGCGACGATGGGAAAGGGAAGCGCCGGGCTGGTGTACAGGGTCGACCCCGTGGTCGGAGCCCACCACAGCGAGCCCTTCTCAAAGAACTCGAAGATCCCATCTGCCGAGGCGACACCCTCGCCCATGATTCCTGCGACTCGGGTAGGGCTCAGGCCCAACCCGAGGTTGTACCCAGGGATGGAAAGGAGGTCGAAGGCTCCCGTCTGCGAGGTCCACCCCCGCACGGTGGAGGCGAACACCGATTGCGAAACATCCGACCATACGAACAAGTCGTCGTTGGCGGCGCCCGCCGTGATTCGTCCCAGCTCGGCGCTCGCGAGTAATACGCTCGAGTTTAATTCGGGACCAACCAGCGCGACGAACTCCTCGCAAGGGAAGAAGAGCTGCCGACTTGTGTCCGTATCTACCGGCGAGCATCCGTGGAAGAGAGAACGGTCATGCCTCCAAGGCTGCCGCCAAGCCCAGCCACTGGGCGTCAGGCTTGCAAGCGAGAGGATCCCTGCCTCGCCGTCGACTTGGGAAACGTTTATCCGGGTCGTCGCCGGGCTCCGGGGCGCTACGATGGTATAACACGGAGAGTACTGCAACGCCTGAGAACTCTCGGTACGAACAGCAGCGACGGTTTCGCCGGTGGAGAGATCGACGATCCGATCGACGTACAGCGAAACATCCAACCCTAGGTCACTGGACCAGACCCCATGCCCAATGGAGAGCAACGTCGTTTCACCCTTCTCTAGACGCTTCGTGCCCAGGACGGGACGGGCGGGCTTCCTATGAAATGGAGCAATCAGGCTGGCACGCTCGCAGCCCGTCCCGCAAGTCTCCCATTCGAGCTTCGGAAACGGCAGTCTCTTCGGATCGCCCTCCAACGGCGTGCAAAGGCCCTCCGGCGTTCCAGGGATGGGCTTCCAGATCGAAGGATCGTCGAGCCAGGTAAACTCGGGTGGAAGAGCGAGCCGCCCGCCCCCGGATCCCCCTATGTTTGTCGAACCCCCGGTTCCTCCCGCCCCTGCGGTGCCTCCATCCCCGGACGAGCCCGCTCCTCCCGATCCACCGCTCGCCTGTAGCCCTCCGGCTCCACACGACCCTGCATTCGATATGTCTGGACAAAGCTCCATCTGGTCCGATGGCGTCGAACGGCATCCAAACCCCCAAAAGAGCAGGGCCGCTACCAAGGCACCAGCAGACGCGGGTGCTCGCGCTAGAGGAGTGAGCAAGGCGAAACTCCTTCGTCAACGGATGACCAGCGCAAGGGCTCGAGCGAGAGCCTCTCCTCGGCTCTACTTTCTGGAAGCACGGCCAGAGCCGAGGTGGAACGTGCGGATTGTGCCCTGGTCGCTCGGCCCACCACCTCCTACAACATAGACCAAGCCCGTCGTTGCCGAGAAAACGGCTCCAGCTCCCGCCGTGATCTCGACTGCGAGGCGAGGCCGCCCGCATGGGCAACCAAAAAGCGAATCAGCGCAGCTCGCCGGAGGCGAGGAGCGGCAGCAGGGGGATGTCGGCCTCGCAGAACGGCAGGGCGGACAGCTCGGTGCGCCGCACCCAGGCGAGCTGGGCCGCCTCGAGGGGGACCGGCGTGGCCTCGGGGGCGATCGCGCAGCGGTAGAGCGCGAGCTCCACCCGCAGGTCCTGATAGCCATGTGCGGTCTCCCAGAGCTTGGGACCGACGGAGGCGTCGACGTCGAGCTCCTCGCGGCACTCGCGGGCCAGGGCGGCCTCGTCGGTCTCGCCTGGCTCCACCTTGCCCCCCGGGAACTCCCAGAGGAGCGCGCGGCTCTTGCCCGGCGGGCGCTGCTGCACGAGCACGGTGTCGCCCCTGGACACCAGCGCGGCGACCACGCGGATGAGCCGCATCAGCGCGTGCCCGCCAGCAACTCGAGCTTGTAGAAGTACCCGAGGTCGGAGAGCGCGTAGACGTCGCTTCCCTTCGCGGCCGGCGGGGCCGAGAAGCCCGACCCCGGCGCGAACCGGCCCAGCGGCTTTCCGGTGTCGGCGGCGACGAGGAGGATCCCCTGCGGTCCTGCGAGGAGGGCCATCCGCCCGGCGACCACGGGTCTCATCACGTAGGTCTTGCCGAGATCGATCGACCACTCCACGGCGCCGCTCGAGAGCTTGATGCCCATCGCCCTGCCCGCCCCGCCCACCAGGAGCAGATCGCCCGACGTGGCGAGGGACGCGGCGCCCTGGGCCTCGACGCGCCAGCGCAGCTTGCCCGTGGCGGCCTCGTAGGCGTGGACCCCGTCGTTGAAGACTGTGGCGTAGACGATCCCGTCCCGCACGATCGGCGCGGCGTCCGAGTCGGGGAACTTCTCCAGCGAGCTCCCTGCACCAGGGGTCTGCCAGAGCAAGCGGCCGTCCGCCGGATCCAGCGCCACCAGGGCGCCGTCGGAGAACCCGGCGAAGAGACGATCCTCGACGAGGGTGACGGCAGTTCCCCCCCGGATCGACAGCGTTGCCGGCGTGCTGCGCCGGTAGACCCAGAGGGTGTCGCCCGTGGCGGGATCGAGCGCGTGCACCGCGTCGTGGTCGGTGCCCACGAAGACCGCGTCCTCTCGCGAGGCGGAGCGCGCGAGCGCCTGGCCGCCGAGGTTCGTGGACCAGAGGGTGGCGCCGTCGAAGCGATCGAAGCAGTGGAACTTGCCGTCGACGTCGCCGACGAAGACGAACTCCTCGGTGAGCTCGGGTGTCCCCACGGGGCCCGAGCCGAGGTCGTTCTCCCAGATCTGCCGGCCCCTCGCGTCGACGAGCTGCACCAGCCCGCGACGGTTCCCCACCACCACGTCGCCGGAGACGCCGTCGATGGCGGGACCTGCGAACTCCCGAGGCCGGTACTCGAGGATGGCACGCTCAGTCAACGAGCGCTGCCAGTCGACCCGGACCGCGCGGAACCGCGCAGGCTGCGCGCCGCCCCGCTGGATCTCCGGCGTGGGCGGCAGCCGGGAGGCGTGGGCCGGGGGGAAGGCCAGCAGCGCCGCCATCGGGACGATCGCCCGGGACAGGGCCGCGAGCCCGCGCTGCGCCTTCCGTTCACTCACGACACGGACTCCCTGCAAACGGGAACTACTTCGCCTCGCCGTCGGCGGCGGGCGCAGGCGGGTGGCGGAAGTCGATCTGGGCGATTCGCTCGGTCGCGGTCCGGATGGCAGGGCTGTCGGGGAACTCGCTCTTGAGCGACTCGTAGGCCTCGCGAGCCGCCTGCCAATCCCCCTTGGCCTCGAGGATCCGGGCCTTGCCTAGGAGCGCCCGATCCTTCAGCGAGGCGTTCTCGCCGGCCATGGCGTCGAGGGCCGCGGCGGCGGCGCTGTGGTCGCCCTTGGCCTGCAGCACGGCGGCCTTGCCCTCATGGGCCAGGAACCGCATCGGGCCGGACTTGGGCGCAGTGGAGAGGTACTCCTCGTAGAGCGTGAAAGCCGCGTCTACGTCGCCAAGGGCCAGCCGCGCATCGGCCTCGGCGAGGGTCGCCGCGAGCGCGCTCGTCGTGCCGCCGTGCTCGGTGCGGACCGCCTTCATCGCGTCGGCGATGGCCTTCTGCTTCTCCTCCTCGGATGCGAAGGTCTTCTCCTTCGAATCCTCGGCCGGCGCCTTGTCCACCTTGCGGTCGATCAGCTCCAGGGCTGCGGAAAGCGCCGCGCCCGCCTTGGGATCGGTGGAGGGACCGCCGCTCGCGATCAGGCCGATCGCGACGAGCAGCGCCGCCAGCACCACGCCGCCGATCGCGGTCTCGCGGGGATGCTTCGTCGCCCAGTCGAGCCACGAGGTGGTCGTCGTCGTGAACTTGTCGGGGCTCTGCAGCTCCCGCTTGGTCATCTTGGTCGACAAAGGCTTCGCCTCCTGGGTTGACGCAGGAAAAACCGCGCAACCCTAGAAAATCCATGCAACTGGGTCAACGGAATCCGAACGCCGGAGCGCTCGGATTCCGTCCCGTCGCACCCTCGGCCGGCTACCGTCACGAGCGGCTCGGCGCCCAGCGGTCCGTCGTCGATCCCGGCCGGCCCGCGGCCCCGGGCCGATCACCTGCGCCGGCGCTTGATCGCACCGGCGCGGGCCGCGGCCTTGGACGTCGCCACCCGCTTCGGCGGAGGCCGCAGCGACGCCTTGCGCTTGAACACCAGCCGCAAGGGGACCTCCAGGCCGAAGACGTCGCGGAGCTTGTTGGCCACGTATCTGCGGTACTCCGGCGGGACCAGGTCCGGCCGGCTCGTCTGCACCACGAAGGTGGGCGGCCGGAAGGCCACCTGGGCGATGTAATAGACCCGCGCCCGCGTCCCTCCCACGTGAGGGAGGCCGTGGTGGTTCTGGATGTCCTCGAGGAGCCGGTTGAGCCGCGGCGTCGGCACCCGCGAGGACGCCTGGTCGTAGAGCCGCGCGGCGAGCTTCAACACCTGGCGCACCTTCTCGCCGGTGAGGGCCGACACGAAGAGCGTCGGGGCGAAGCTGAGGAAGGGCATCTTCCAGAGCAGGGTCTCCCGGAACTCCGCCGCCTTCTTCTCGTCGGCTTCGATGAGATCCCACTTGTTGACCACGACGACGACCGGCTTGCCCTGCTCCACCGCGAGGCCCGCGATCTTCGAGTCCTGCTCCACGGCCATCTCGGTGGCGTCGAGGAGCACCACCACCACGTCCGAGGCCTCGGCGGCCTGGAGCGCGCGGACCACCGAATAGGCCTCCACCCGCATGGCGATGGAGCGCTTGCGGCGGATCCCCGCCGTGTCGGTGAGGATGAAGCGCCGCTCGCCGTCGACGATTTCGGCGTCGACCGGATCCCGCGTGGTGCCGGCGATGGGGCTGGTGACGAAGCGGTCCTCGCCGATCAGCCGGTTGACGAGGGTGCTCTTGCCCACGTTGGGACGGCCGATGATCGCGAGGCGGATCGGCCTCGTCGGATCGATGCCGGCCGCACCTTCGTCGAGCTCCTCCGCCTCCTCGGGCTCCTCCGGCTTCGGCTCGGGAGGCGGCAGCGCCGCCAGCAGATCGCCGAGGAGATCCTCGATGCCGCGGCTGTGCTCGGCGGAGACCCCGTGCACGTTGGTGATGCCGAAGCGGTGGAACTCGGAGAGGAAGCCCTCCTCCTCCCGGCGGGACGAGTCGAGCTTGTTCACCACGAGGAAGATCGGCTTGCCGCTCCGGCGCACCATTGAGGCGATCTCGGCGTCGACGCCGGTGGGGCCCTCCTGGCCGTCCACCACGAGGAGCACCGCCTGGGCCTCGTCGATCGCCAGCCGCGCCTGATCCCGGACCTGCTGGATGAGCCTGTCCGGCGTGTCTGGCTCGAAGCCGCCGGTGTCCACGAGGAGGAAGTCGCGCCCGTCGTGCTCCGCCTTGGCGTAGTTCCGGTCGCGGGTGACGCCGGGGACGTCCTCCACGATCGCGATCCGCCTGCCCACGATCCGGTTGAAGAGAGTGGACTTGCCCACGTTGGGCCGGCCCACGATCGCCACAACCGGCAACACCCGCGCTTCGCTCACGTGCCGTACCCCAAGCGCCGAAGCGCGTCCTGACGCTCGCTCCACCGCGGTTCCACCGACACCTGGAGCGAGAGGAAGATCCTGCACCCGAGCATGCGCTCGATCTCGCGGCGCGCCGCGGTGCCAATCTTCTTGAGCATGGCCCCCTGCCGGCCGATCACGATGGCCTTCTGGGAGTCCCGCTCCACATAGATGCGCGCGAAGATCCGCACGAGCCCGCGGCCCTCGCGCTCCGATTCGTCGAAGCTCTCGATGATCACCGCGGAGCTGTAGGGGATCTCCTGGTGGGTCCCCCGCAGGATCTGCTCCCGGACGAACTCCGCCACGAGGAAGCGCTCCGCTGCGTCGGTGAGCATGTCCTCCGCGAAGATCGCCGGCCCGTCGGGGAGGTGCGTCGCCACCAGATCCACGAGCGCGTCGGTGCCGTCGCCCTTCAGGGCGGAGAGCGGGAAGATCTCCGCCTTGGGCAGGGCCTCGCGCCACGCGGCGATCACCGGGAGCAGCTCCTCCTTGGGGAGCGTGTCCACCTTGTTGATCCCGAGGATCACGGGCTTGCCACTTTGCTCGAGCTTCTCGACCACGAAGCGGTTCGCCTCGCCGATCTCCACCCGGATCCCGGCGGGGACCGAAGGATCCCGCATCAGGCCGGGCTCGACGAGGAAGAGCACGACGTCGACCTCGGGCAGGATGCCGAGCGCCTGGTCGACCATGAAGCGGTTGAGGTGCCCCTTCGCCTTGTGGATGCCGGGCGTGTCGAAGAACGCCACCTGCAGGTGCGGCTTCGTGAGCACGCCGAGCATACGGTTGCGCGTCGTCTGCGGCTTGGCGCTGACGATGGCGAGTTTCTCGCCGAGCACGCGGTTGAGCAGCGTGCTCTTGCCCACGTTCGGACGACCGATGATCGCGCAGAAACCCGCGCGATGGGACGATGTGGGGTCCTTCTTCACCACATGTTTCAGGCTCTTCAAGCCCCCTCGTTCGAGAAGGTGACCTTCTCGAGGACCACGTCCTTGGTGGGACGGTCGCTGGGCCCGACGTCGACCCGTGCGATGGCTCGCACCACCTCCATCCCGTCGACGACCTCGCCGAAGATGGTGTGGCGGCCGTTCAGCCACGGGGTCGCGATCTCGGTGACGAAGAACTGCGAGCCGTTGGTGCCGGGGCCGGCGTTCGCCATGGCCAGGAGGCCCGGCTTGTCGAACTTGCGGCCGCTCTGGAGCTCGTCCTCGAACTTGTAGCCGGGGCCGCCGGTGCCGCGTCCGAGGGGATCGCCCCCCTGGATCATGAACTCGGGGATCACCCGGTGGAAGATCGTGCCGTCGTAGAGGGGCGCCTTCGTCTTGGCGCCGGTCTTGGGATCGGTCCACTCCTTGGAGCCGGTGGCCAGCCCCACGAAGTTCGCCACGGTCTTCGGCGCCTCCTGCGGGAAGAGGCGGATGCGGATCGTCCCCATCGAAGTCTCGAGGGTGGCGTGGAGCGTCTCGTCCATTCTGGGTTCCATGTGTGCCTCCGAAGGAAGCGAGGGGCGGTCGACCCTCGAACCGACTGCTTCTAGGCGTCGGGGAACTTCCAGGCAAGGAAAACCCAGACGTCGACCGGGTCAATCCTGTGCAGGCCGCAGTTCTTCCAGGGCCGCCCGGGCAGCGAGCTGCTCGGCCTCCTTCTTGGTGCGCCCTTCCGCCCGGGAGACCGCTCGATCTCCGATCGTGAGCTCGATCACGAAGGTCTTGGCGTGGTCGGGCCCGCGCTCCTCAACCACCCGGTAGCGCGGCAGGCCGCCCAGGACGAGGTGCGACAGCTCCTGGAGCTGGGTCTTGAAGTCGCGGTTCGCCGGCGGCGTCCCGGCCCGGTCGAGGGCGTGGCCGAACAGGCGATCCACCATCGTGAGCACGCGCGGGAGGCCGCCGTCCAGGTAGACGGCGGCGATCACAGCCTCGAGCGCGTCCGCGAGGAGGCTGGCCTTTCTGCGCCCCCCCGTCCGCTCCTCGCCCCGTCCTAGCCGAAGCAGCCCGCCCAGATCGAGCGCACGGGCCACCTCGGCGAGGCCGCTCTCGTCGACGATGGACGCGCGCAAGCGGGAGAGCGTGCCCTCGGTCGCGTCCGGGAACCGCTCCATCAGCCGGTGGCTCACCGCCAGATCGATCACCGCGTCTCCGAGGAACTCGAGGCGCTCGTTGTCGGGCACGCCCTCGTCCTGGTGCTCGTTGACCCAGCTCTTGTGGGTGAGCGCCGTCAGCGCATTGCGGCGATCGAGGAGCGGCAGGCCGAGGCGCTGCTCGAGCTGGTCGACGGGATCTCGCATTCATCGGGGAATCTACGCGATTTCCCGCGTGGCGAGCGCTCCATTTCCCATCGCCCGATGTTTCGCCGCCGGCCGGTCGTGTGGTAGGGCGTGCTCCGAACGCCTCGATGAACACCCTCCGGAAGAATCCGACGATGACGAGAACCATCCCGCTCCTCCTCGCCCTCGCCCTCCCGACCAGCGCCACCGCGGCCGCCTCGCTTCCCACCGACGAGCTCGAGGGCCGCACGAAATCGCAGCGCGCCGCCGAGTCCACCCCCGAGATCGATCGGCCGGTGAAGCTGATCGCCGAGTTCGGGACGGCGCTCGCCCGTGGCAACACGGAGGTCTTCCACATCAACGGGGACGGCAGGCTCATCCTCGCGCCGGGCGCCGACTGGGTCCTCGAGACCCGCGCACGGGCGCTCTACGAGACGTCCAAGGGCGAGGAGATCGCGAACAACTGGCTGGTGTCGGAGCGGGCGGATCGCTTCCTCTCGCAGCGCTTCTCGCTCTTCGCCGCTGCCGCCATCGAGCGGAATGTCTTCTCCGGCCTGGATCGCCGCCTCTCCGGCCAGCTCGGCGCCGCGTTCCTCGCCTGGGAGTCGCGGGACGCCGAGGCCGACGACCTCATCACGAACCGCCTCCGGCTGGAGATCGGCTTCTACGGCGCCCGCGAGGACCTCACGCTGCCGCCGCGCTCCCCGCCGGACGCCGTCCTCGAGGAGAGCATGCGCCGGATCTACGCCGCCAGGGCTGCGGCGTCCTACGTCCACGCGATCAGCAAGAACAGCAGCGCCGGCGTCGACGTGGAGGTGATCCAGGACTTCGTCGACACCGCGAACGTGGTGGTGAACAGCTCGGTCTACGTGGCGGCGGCGCTCGCGGAAGGGTTCGCGCTGAAGATCACCGCAGCCCACCACTTCGACAACGTGCCGCCGCCCGCGGATCCGCCCCTGAAAAAGAGCGACTGGCTCCTCACCGCTGGGCTCGTCGTCAGCCTCTGACGCCGAGTCGCTCGGGCTCCCGCAAATCGCCCCGTCAGCGCAGCCGGGAGGCGATCGTCTCCACCAGCTCGTAGGGATCCGCCTCCTTGCGGGCGATGCGGGTGGCGAGCTCGTCGAGCTCCCCCTGCTCGCGTCCGATCCGCTCGAGCGCCGAAGTCACCAGCCGATCCCGCAGGATCGCGAGGAACTCGGCGCGGGCGCGGGTGGCCTCCCGGGCCAGCCGGCCGCCGGCGGACTCGAGGTGGGCCCGGTGTCTCGCGATCTGCCCGGCCAGCTCGTCGAACCCCTTGTTGCGGGTTGCGATGGTCCGGACGATCGGCGGCTCCCAGGTGTAGTCGTCCTTGCGCTCGGTGGCGGGCGCTTCGGCGTGGAACCGATGGAGCGAGTCGTGATCCGCGGGCATGGTCACGTGCCGCAGCTCGATCATCGCCCGCAGCTCCCGCTCCGTGCGATCCGCCTCGGGTCGATCCGCCTTGTTGATCGCGAAGAGATCCGCGACCTCGAGGATCCCCGCCTTGATCGCCTGGATGTCGTCCCCCATCCCCGGCACCACCACCACGATGGTTGTGTGGGCGAGGGACGCCACGTCGATCTCGTCCTGGCCGACGCCGACGGTCTCCACCAGGATCACGTCCTTGCCCATGGCGTCCATCACGCGCGTGACGTCGGACGTCGCCCGGGAGAGACCGCCCAGAGAGCCCCGGGTCGCCAAAGAGCGGATGAACACGCCAGGGTCGAGGGCGTGGTCCTGCATGCGGATGCGATCGCCGAGGATCGCGCCGCCGGAGAAGGGGCTGGTGGGATCCACCGCCACCACGCCCACCGTCTTCCCCTCCTTGCGGTAGTGGGCGATGAGGCGATCGGTGATGCTCGACTTGCCGGCGCCGGGGCTGCCGGTGATTCCCACCACGTATGCGCGCCCGGTGTGGGGATAGAGCTTGCGCAGCACCTCCACCGCGGCAGCGTCGCCGTCGTCCAGGCCGCGCATCAGCCGCGCGGCGGTGCGGACGTCACCGGCCCTCACCCGCTCCGCGATGTCCTCGGTCGTCAAGGGGGCGTTCACCTTCACCGCAGGATCTCGCGGCTGATGACGATGCGCTGGATCTCGCTGGTGCCCTCGCCGATCTCGCAGAGCTTGGCGTCGCGCAGGTAGCGCTCCACCGGGAACTCCTTGGTGTAGCCGTAGCCGCCGTGGATCTGCAGGGCCTTGTTGCAGGCGCGGGTCGCCGCCTCCGACGCGAAGACCTTCGCCATGGAGGCCTCCTTCGTGTAGGGCCTGCCCTCGTCGCACAGGGCGGCGGCCCGCTGCACGAGCAGCCTGGCGGCGTCGATCTCCGTCTGCATGTCCGCGAGCATGAAGCGGATCGCCTGGAAGTCGGCAATGGGGTGGCCGAACGCCTTGCGATCCTTCGCGTAGGCCGCCGCCTCCTCCAGCGCGCCGCGCCCGAGGCCCACGGCCAGGGCGCCGATCGTGATCCGGCCCTTGTCGAGGATCTTGCAGGTGTCGATGAAGCCGCTGTCCACCTCGCCCACCCGGTTCGAGTCGGGGACGAAGCAGTTCTCGAACACGAGCTCGGCGGTGTCCGACGAGCGCATGCCCAGCTTGTGCTTCACCGGCACGGTCTGGAAGCCGGGGGTCCCCGGCTCCACCACGAACGCGGTGATGCCCTTCTGCCTCTTCTCCCGGTCGGTGGAGGCCAGCACCACGTAGACGCCGCCCACCGTCCCCTGGGTGATCCACATCTTGCTGCCGTTGAGCACCCAGCCGTCGTCCTTGCGCACCGCGGTTGTGAGCAGGCCGGCGGCGTCCGAGCCGGATCCCGGCTCCGACAGCGCCCAGGCACCCATCGCCTCGCCGGTGGCGAGCTTGGGGAGCCACTTGGACTTCAACGCTTCGCTCGCGAACGAGCGGAGGTGGTTCGTGCAGAGGCCGTTGTGCGACGCGACCGTGAGGGCGAGGGATCCGTCGTACCGGGCGATCTCCTCGATCACCGTGGCGATCCCCAGGGCAGAGAGCCCCACTCCGCCGTACTCCTCCGGGACGCCCATCCCAAGGAGCCCAAGCTCGCCGACCTTCTCCACCGTCCTGGTCGGGAACTCCTCCGTCTCGTCCCATTCGCGGGCGAACGGCTTCACCTCGGTCTCGCAGAACTCGCGCACCGTGTTGCGCAGCGCGACCAGATCCTCGGGCAACTGGAAATCCATGATCCTCTCTGGGTCTCGAACCTTGGCCTGGTAAGGCCCTACACGGGGTAGACGGAGTGCTTCTTGCGCGGGCGCTCGACCCGCTTCTCCGAGTAGAGCGCGAACCGGGCGATCAGCTCGTCCCGCAGGTGCTCGCCAGGGACGATCTCGTCGATCACCAGCTCGGCGGCGAGTTTCTTGATGTCGATGTCTTCTTTGTACTCGTTGCGGAGCTGCTCCACGAACGCGGCCCGCTCGCCTTCCGGCTTCTCCTGGATCTTGTTGAAAAAGACGGCATTCACCGCCGCCTCGGGGCCCATCACCGCGATCATGGCCTGCGGGAGCGCGATGGTGCAATCCGGCGCGAACCCCGGGCCTCCCATGGCGTAGAGGCCGGCCCCGTAGGCCTTGCGCACGATCACGCTGATCTTCGGCACCGTGGCCTCCGACACGGCGGAGATCATCTTGGCGCCGGCGCGGATGATCCCGGCGCGCTCGACCTTGGTGCCGATCATGAAGCCCGGCACGTCGGCCAGGTAGAGCAGCGGGATGTTGAAGGCGTCACAGAGCTGGATGAAGCGAGCCGCCTTGTCCGCCGAGTCCACGAAGAGGACCCCGCCCTTGTAGTTGGGCTGGTTGGCGAGGATCCCCACGGGCCTGCCGCCGATGCGGGCGAGGCAGGTGACGATCTCCTGGGCGAAGAGCTTCTTGATCTCGACGACCGAGTCCTCGTCCACGATCTCGGCGATGAGGTTCTTGATGTTGAAGGGCTTGTTCTGGTCGGCGGGGATGATCTCGTCGATCCGCTTGCCGCTCGCCTTGGGGGCGCGCGCCTCGGCCATCGGCGGCTGCTCGTCGCAGTTGCGGGGGAAGTACGAGACGTACTTCTTCGCCCACTCGATCGCCTCGAGCTCCGTCTTCACCAGCACGTCGCCGCAGCCGGAGACCGAGCAGTGCATCTTGGCGCCGCCCATCTCCTCCAGCGTCACCTTCTCGCCGATCACCATCTCGGCCATGCGGGGCGAGCCAAGGTACATGGACGCGTTGCCGTCCACCATCACTACCACGTCGCAGAACGCGGGGATGTACGCGCCGCCCGCCGCGGAGGGGCCGAAGAGCAGGCAGATCTGCGGGACCATCCCGGACAGCTCCACCTCGTTGAGGAAGATCCGCCCGGCGCCGCGGCGGCCGGGGAACATCTCCACCTGATCGGTGATCCGCGCGCCGGCGGAGTCCACCAGGTAGAAGAGCGGACAGCGCAGGCTCTTCGCCTGCTCCTGGATCCGCAGGATCTTCTCGACGGTGCGTTTGCCCCAGGAGCCCGCCTTCACCGTGGAGTCGTTGGCCATCACCGCCACGGTGCGGCCGGCAATCCGGCCCAGCCCCGTGACCACGCCGTCGGCGGGCAGCTCCGGATCGAGGCAGTTGGCGAAGAGGCCGTCCTCCACGAACGAGCCATCGTCCAAGAGCAGGCGGATGCGCTCGCGGGCGAAGAGCTTGCCGGCCGCCTCGTTCTTGGCGTGGTGCCTGGGGGCGCCCCCCTGGCGGATCCTCGCCTCGAGCTCCTCGATGCTCCGATCGGGGCTCGGCGGGGCTGGGTTGGTCGATTCGGCGCTCAAGGTTCAACCTCCCGGGAAGGCGGCCTTTGTCGTCCAGCGCCGAGCCTCCCGTCAACCCTTTCGCATCACTCGCCGCGGTAGACCGGCTTGCGCTTCTCACGAAACGCGGCGAGGCCCTCGAGCCGGTCCTTGGTGGAGATGGTCCTCTCGTACTCTCGGAACTCGAGCTCCAGCGCGTCGTCCAGCGGAAGCTCGAGCCCCTCCTGGATCGCGGCCTTCGCTGCCGCGAGGGCGATCGGGCCGCCGGCGGCGATCTCCTCCGCCAGGGTGACGGCGGCGCCCACCACGTCGTCGCTCTCCGAGATCCGATTGACGACCCCCAGGCGCAGGGCCTCCTCGGCGCCGATGGCGCGGCCGGTGAGGATCAGGTCCTTCGCCACGCCCATCCCGGCGAGCCGGGACAGGCGCTGGGTCCCGCCGCCGCCGGGGATGATCGCTAGGCGGGTCTCCGTGAGGGCCATCCGCGCATGCGGCGCGATCAGCCGAAGGTCGCACGCGAGCGAGAGTTCGGTGCCGCCGCCGAAGGCGGGGCCGTTGATCGCGGCGAGGAAGACCTTCGACGATCGCTCGATCGCGCGGAGGGTCCGACGGAGGTCCGCCAGGAACTCGCGCACCTCCCCTTCGCTCATCCCGGCGCGCTCCTTCAGATCCGCGCCGGCGCAGAAGGAGTCTCCCGCCCCGGTGAGCACGACCACGCGCAGCGCCCGGTCGCCTTCCGCGGCGGCGATCCGCTCCTCGAGCTCGGCGCGCATCACCCGGGAGATCGCGTTGCGGCGCGCGGCGCCGTCTATGGTCCAGACCTCGACCCGGCCCTCGGCGCGGGGCTCGACGATCCACTCGGCCATGTCCACTCCTCCCGGCATTCGGGCAGCGGCTGCGCTCGCCCGCTCCCGAGCTCGAGAGTTCCTGCCACGGATCCCGCGGCCGATCCAGCCGCGCGATCCGCGAATCGGCCAACGCCGATAGGGCGACCATGGGGCCTTGCGCTCCTCGCTCGCGAGGAGTGGCTGGCGCGCAGCAGGATCCATGGCAACATGCCGCCATTCTCCGGCCGGTAGCCGGTCGGCGTTTTTTTTGGCATCCGAGGGATTCGCGAGCGAGTGGAAGCAGGCAACAGACGAACGAATGGAGCCTGGTGGCAGCCGGATCAGGTTGGCCGGTGGCTGCGGGGCCACCACCTCGAGAGACTCCCGGGGATCCTCACCGACAGCGTGCCGCTCGATCTGCGGCTGGTCGGCCGCACCCTCCTCCATGCGGCGCTCGTGGGTCTCGCCGCCGGTCTGGCCGGAGCCGCGTTCCTCGCGTCCCTCGAGGGCGCCCAACGGTTGCTGCTCGAGGGGCTGGCGGGCTACCGCCCGTTGCGCGCCCATGGCGAGCACCTCTTCGGCGAATTGCCAACCGTGGCTTTCCGCCCATGGGTGCTGCTGCTGCTCCCCGCCTTCGGCGGCCTCGTCTGCGGGTGGCTCGCCCGGTATGCCCCCGAGATCGCCGGCGGTGGCGGTGACGCCGCCATCGACGCCTTCCACCGGGGGGAAGGGAGGGTGCGCCGCCGGGTGCTCCTCCTGAAGCCCCTGGCGTCCCTTTTCACGCTGGGGACGGGCGGCGCCGGCGGCCGTGAGGGCCCCACCATGCAGCTCGGGGCCGCCATCGGCGCCTTCGTCGCCCGGCACCTCCACGTGGGCGTCCGGGAGCGGCGGATCCTCCTGGTGGCGGGCATCGCCGCTGGAATCTCGGCGGTCTTCCGGACGCCGCTGGGCGCGGCCCTCCTCGCCGTGGAGATCCTCTACCGCGACGGCTTCGAGTCCGACGCGCTGGTCCCGTCCATCCTCGCCAGCGTCATCGCGTACTCGGTCGTGATCTCCATCTTCGGCGAGAGCACCCTCTTCGCCCACGCGCACGGCTACCCGTTCCAGCCCCGGCACCTCGTCTGGTACGGGGTGATGGCGCTCTGCCTGTCCCTTCTGGCGGTGCTCTTCCTCGCCACCCTGCGAGGGACGCGCAGGATCATTGGGAAGGTCCCAGGGCCCGCCTGGCTGCGGCCAGCGTACGGCGGCCTCCTCCTCGGCGCGCTCCTCACTCCGGTGCTCGTGCTCCTCGGAAACCGCATCCCGGCGCCGGGCCAGGGACTCGGGATCCTCGGGGGCGGCTACGGCGCGGTGCAGGTCGCCATCACCGGATCCGACTGGCTGCCCGGCGGCTGGGCCGCGGTGGCGCTGCTCGCGGCGATGTCGGTGGCCAAGCTGGTCGCGGCGTCATTCACCATCGGCTCCGGAGGGAGCGCCGGCGACTTCGCCCCTTCCCTCGCCATCGGCGGCCTCTTCGGCGGCGCGTTCGGCAGGGCGGCCCAGCTCCTGGTCGATCCCTCCATCGACCCAGGCGCCTTCGCGCTGGTGGGGATGGGCGTGTTCTACGGCGGGATCGCCCACGTGCCGTTGGCGTCCCTCGTGCTCGTCTGTGAGCTTGCAGGCAACTACGATCTCATCGTGCCGCTGATGCTCACGCAGGGGATCGCCTTCGTCGCCCTGCGCAACCGCGCGCTGTACCACGCCCAGCCCGCCACCCTGGCCGACTCTCCGGTCCACCGGGACATCCTGGCGGCGCAGCCCCGGGAAGGGACTGCGCCGCAGGCGGGCGGCGCCAGCTCGAGCACGAACGATCTCTCCGCGAAGTAGCCGCTACGGAAGAGCGAACCACCACGTTCCAGGGCGCTCCCCCACCGGGGAGAAGATGAATCCCCGCTCCCATGACCATTCGATCGTATCGGCCTCGATCGGGGCGTCGTGGACCAGGACCGCAGCGCCGTGGTGCTCGATCCAGGAGAGGTCGTCGTCGAAGAACCAGGTGCGGCCGCCTTCTTCTACGTAGCCATACTCCGCCCGCTCGAGGAGCCACTCGGGCGCGGCCTTTCCGGCCACGACGCGGTAGAAGCCGTCGACGTCGCCCACCTTGCCGTTGAAGTACAGCGCCTCGTTCATCTCGGCGTGGAAGAGCGAGCGGTCGATCTCCTGGGCGACGCGCTCGACCGCCCCATCCTTCAGCGACACGACGAATGCCGCGCCCGTGCCGCCGCTGCGCCAGGCTATGAACCACCCATGCTCGACTCCGAGGGGGCCGGAGTCGATCGACGAGGCGTCGGCCACGTGGCGCAGGGTCCCGTCTGCTTCCACGATCTGCACGGCGTCACCGTCCCAGAACAGCGGGACCTGCCAGAAGCCGTACAGCGCCCTTCCGCCGGGTGCCAACGTCGTCGTGCCCGCCTCGTCGAGCCGCCTCAGGCCGTCGGCGTCGGCGAGGAAGAGCTCGTCCTCTCCGGGCGGGATCCACCACTGCGCGGTCAATCCGTTCGCGGGATACCAGACCCGGTGGCCGAGGTGGATCACCTCGGTGTCGGAGAGGAAGGCCCAGGGGGTGTCACCGAGCCTCTCGACGCGCCCCGAGCCGAAGTCGCCCACCCGGCTCTCGTTTCCGGCGGGATCGCAGACGAAGAAGCCGAGACCGCTGCCCATGAGGAGCGTGCCGTCCTCCTCGATCGCTTCGGCCGAGCCCAGCATCGGCAGGTCGCAGATCGCCAGCTCCGGCGCGCCCGTCTCCGGGAAGACGACCTGCAGCGCGGGGCCGTTCGCCGCCACGAACGCGGCAGCGCCGCCCTTCGGCGACCACGCGCCCTTTCCGAGGAGGCGTCCTGCCCAGATCGAGGTGGCGCCGATCTCGGCCGACTCCCCCGTGCCCAGGTCGAAGGCGCGCGCGCACCAGCTCTCGCCGCCGCAAGGCTCGTCCAGGAGGCAGACCAGGCCGGTCGCCGCCGCCGACTGGGCGCACTCGACCGGATCGAGCGGGCCGAGCGCCGTGTTCGTCCCCCGCTCGACGTCGACCACGTGGAGCTCGCCGCCGCACGAGATCAGGACTCGGTGAAACACGTCGGTGCCGTACCACGACGTGGCTTCGCAGAGCAGCGGCACTTCCTGCAGCGTGCGGACGCTCACGAACCGGAGGAGGCTCGGTTCGCCCGGCGCCGTCCACACCAGCGCCTCCTCGCCCGGGACGAGCGCCACGGACTCCGCGGACGCGGTCACCGTCCGAACGCCCTCGGCGTCGGCGATGCGGGACGCGCCGGTCCCGTCCTCGTGACATAGCCAGAACTCGGAGCCGCGCAGGATCTCGCCACCGGCGCAGAGGTCCGTCCTCGCGCTGCCCTCGGCGGAGACCCAACGGACCGCTCCGTCCTCCATCTCGACGGCGATCGCCCGATCGCCCAGCCATCCGAAGTCCACCGCGCCCCTCGCGACGTCGGAGACCCGCCCGTCGGCGAACCCCGCGTAGCGGATGTCGAAGGTGGAAGAGGCTTCATCCTGGATCTCCAGGAACACGATCCCGTCGTCGGTCTCCATCGCCTCGACCACGTTCCTCGACGGGATCGCCTCGGCGACACGGGTCTGCAGGTCGATCCACACCAGGGTGCGCGCCGGCGTCATGCCGAAGAACCGATCGGGACCTAGGCCGAACAGGCTCCAGAGCGTGGGGCCATACCAGTCGCTCTCCGGGTCGAAGGGCATCACACCCCAGCTTGACCACTCCCAGTCGTTGTACCCGACCCAGACGGCGCCGAGCTCCGCCCCTTCGATCCACGCCTCGTCCGCATCGACGTCGATGCGGTTGGCGACGGTGTCCCGGGCGAGCAACCGATGGAGCACGCCGTCGTAGTCGAAGTAGAAGGTCGAGCCTCCGACCGTGCCGATCAGGCGATCCGGCGCCGGCGAGGCGCTGGTCACCTCGCCGGTGGCGAGGTTCAGCCGCACCAGGCTCGTCGGCCCCTCGGTCTCCACCAGAAGCGTCGCGAAGGACTCTTCGCGGTCCACCGCCACCAGGATCGAGTGGGTGGGGAAGACGAAGCGCTGCGTGAGCGTGTCGCCGTCCCAGAGGTGCGTGCCGTAGCGGCCCGAGAAGTAGGAGATGATCGCCTTCCGTCCCGAGGGCGTCGTAGCCCCGTCGCCAAAACGGGAGTCGACGAGGACGCTCCGGCGCATCGTCACCTCGGGTCCGCTCCAGTCGCCGGGCCCGACCGCCACGGCCGGGATCCGAACGTCGGGGAACCCTTCCGCCCGGAAGACGAGCGAGTGGATCCCCACCGGCGCCTCCGGGAGCCGGTAGGCGCCGGCGTCGTCGGTCGTCGCCACCGCGAGGAGCCTGTCGCCGTTCAGCAGCCGGACCTCGATCCCGTCACGGCGTGCCTCGCCCAGGCGGCGCGCGTTCCCCCGCAGGCTACCCATGTCGTGGGCCGCCTCGAGGTCGATCGCCGGGACGACGGTGTGCCGCTCCGACTCCACCTCCACTTTGGTCGAGACCGGCAGGAAGCCGGCCGCCACGACGACGATCTCGTAGGCGCCGGGCTCCACCGCATCGAGCAAGAACGTCCCGTCAGGCGCGGTCTGCGATACGAACTCCGTCCCTGCGAGCGCCACGGCGACGCCCGCCACCAGCTCGCCTCCCGCCCGGACCACACCGGAGACGCTCCCCGGTAGCGGAAGTGGCTCGAGGGTGCGATCGCCGATGTCGAAGGTCACCTCGTCCACTTCGGCGTCGATCGTCGCTGCGGTGAAGCCCGCGTGGCGGGCGGTGATGCGCGCGGCGCCGAACGGCACGTTGGAGAACACGAACGACCCGTCGGCGGCTGTGAAGACCGCGACGCCGGTCCCGTCCAGCGACACCAGGGTCCCGGCGTGATCCGAGCGGCCGCCGAGCAGGATTTTTCCTCCGACAGAGGTCGCGATCGTGGCCCGGGCGAGCGTCAGGGTCTCCAGCACCGTCGCCCGCTCGGCGCGCACGCTCGCCTGTGCCGAGGCCGGGACCCAGCCGTCGGCCTCCATCTCCACCACGTAGTCGCCGGGGGGGAGCTTCTCCAAGGTGAAGGATCCGTCCTCAGCCGTGACCGTCCCACGATCCGTGCCCGCCAGATACACACGAATCTCCGCGTGCACCGCATGCCCCTCGCGGAGGACCGTCCCTTCGATCGCCCCGACCGTGCACCGCCCGGCGGCGTCACCGAAGCGATCGCAGGTCTCGGCGGGATCCCCCGACCTCTTCTTCACACAGCCCGTCGCCATCACCAGGGCGAGCACGCCCATTCCCAACAGTCTTGCGATGCTCATGTCAGCGCGCCTCGTACCAGAAGGTGGCGTCGGGTGCCTCGCGGGCCAGGATGACGACGTCCTCTCTCGAGTCGGAGAGCCACGCCTCCTCCGCCCGGATGATCCCGTGGATCCCCGCCTCGTCGTTCATCCAGATGATGCCGTCTGCTCCGAAATACAGTCGCCCCACTGCATCCATGTCCAGGATCTCTGCGTCCTCCGCCAGGGTCGTGAGCACGCCGGTCTTCGTAGACAGGCTCATCAACGCGAATCCCTGTGCGGACTCGAAGTAGATCGTGCCGGCGCCGTCTCCCCAGACGGAATCGAAGCCACTCGCCACCGCGACCGTCTCGATCCCGCCGGTGGAGAGCGTGAGGTACGACAGCTTCGTCCCGTCGAACGTGTTCGGCCAGCCGAACAGGATGGCCTTGTCATCGTCGACCTCCTCGACCCAGTCCACGTTCTCCGCGATGGGGGTGATCGTCCCGTCTCTCATGGACCAGAGGGTGCGGCCTCCGTCTCCTTGAGTGAGGAGGTAGTTGGCGCCGCCGAGCCGGATCAGATCGCTGAAATCGTCGGCGATCTTCACCGCTCCCGCCGGCCCGATCGCCATGAAGTCGTTGTGGTCCGACGTCGCGAAAGCGCCCTCCGGCAGCAGGTGGAGCGACCAAAGGTACGGGTCGGAGGGCATGAACCAACCTGCCTCGAGATCGGCGACACCCTCCGGCGTGACGACGAGCGACTCCCCCGGGATCGGGGTCGGTTCGAAGCGCCAGTACGTGTGGTACCCGGCGGAGATGGCCTGCCCCGCCGCGGTGCACAACCACAAGGAGTCGTCCCAGAGCTGCCAGAGGCTCGCCGAGCCTCGCACGACCGCGTGCGCGACCAACGGATCATAAGGAAACTCGCAGGAGGCGCCCGCCCACGTCCCGTTCTCGCGGACCGCGAAGAAGCCACCGCCGAAGGCGACAGAATCCTCGTCCGGCGCCCAGGAGATCGGCATGTCGGTCCAGCTCGTGGTTCCCAGGCTCACCGACGTCCCCGAGGCCAGATCGTAGACCGTGCCACACGTCAAAGACCCGCAGCTCTCCACGCAGACCGCCGTCGACATCGAGGCAGAGACCTCGCACCGGTCGGGAGGCGCCTCACCGGCCGGCCTGATCTGAGCGAACGCGCCGGAGGTCAGGTCGATCACCTGCGTCCCGGTCCCTTCGCTCGAGAGGATCCAGAAGTTCGGGATCCGGGTGCCGGTGAGCTGGGACCACGGCAGAGAGTCCCACTCGATCGTGGTCGGGTTGTCCAGGTGCCGCAGGTGCTGGCGATCGTCCGACGACGTCCACATCACGAAGCGTGGCCCGACGGCATCGATCCAGCGCGGATCGGTATCCAGGAGAGTCCTCGTCCGGGTGAGGGGATCGAACACGAAGAGGTTCCGATCGGCGCCGAAACACGCGATCGTCCCCGACTCCTCGTCCAGATCCCATACGTCCTCGTCGTCGCAGACGACGCCCTGCTCTGCCCCGTCGATCGCGTACCACAGCAGCGGATCCGCGGGATCGTGGGGACGAGCAAGGACCAGCCTCGGCCCGGCCTGGATGTATTCGTTTGCGTCCGCCGCCACCAAAGTCGTCGCGCCCGTGGCCAGGTCGACCCGCTTGAGCGGGTGGAGGCCGTCTTCCATCCACTCCGAATAGGCGAGGATCCCGAGGGGCAGATCGCCGAAGAGACTCCCGATGGAGTCCGAGAGCTTGAAGGTGTCGCGGGCATCCACGTCGACCCACCACGCCTCGGTCGCGCCGTTCGACGCCGAGACCCCGACGCCCTCGCCGGCGAAGAGGACGGGGGGCGTGCGTCCCAACCGGATCGACACGCCGCGGGTCTTCGAGGCGCCAAAGAACCAGTCGCCCGGGAACCCGACGAAACCGGACTCCAGGTCCGCGAGGGAGAAGAGGGCCCCGCCGCACTGGGTCTGGAACCTGAGCATCACCCGCCAGTCGTCTTCGGCGTCGCCGAGCCACGATTCGGTGCCGATGTACGAGAGCTCGCACCCCAGCTCGATCGGCTCTCCCTCGACCGCCTCGGGGCGCAGCGCGTAGAACTCGCCGTCCTGGGTCTCGAGGAAGGTGATCCCCGGCCAGGTCCAGTAGTTCCAGAGGCCACCGGGCGTCACCGGCTCGATGGCGCCGTCGGCGATCGTGAGGCGATGGAGCGTCCTCCAGTCGTCCTCCAGGGCGACCGTCATGTACCGCTCCTGCTCGTCGAACCCATAGGCGAAGAGAGCGGTCTCCGTCAGAAGGCTCGACTCCCGGGTCGCCAGGTCGAAGCGCCAGACAGCGGGACCGTCATCGTCGTCGTGGGTCTGGAACACGGCGCGCCTGGTTTTCGGGAGCACGACGGACCACGACGGGAAGCGGTCCGCGATCGACACCGCGCTTCCGAGGTCGACGTCGGGAGCGGCATTGGGGCCGGCGCCGACCGCCACGCCGCGGACCACCTCGGGCTCCAGGCCCTCGACCGAAGCGTGTAGATCGTAGAGGCCCTCCGGCAGCCCCGAGATCTCCCACCGCCCGTCCGCGCCGGTCGTGGCGGAGAAGGTGTCGTCGCCCGACGTGAGCATCACCTCGATCCCGGTGTGATTCGCCTCGCCGAGTCGCCGTGCCCGGCCGGCCACCCAGGTGTCGTCGCCGCCTCTGGCGACGACGAGAGAGAGCTCCGTCACCCGCCCGGACTCGACGACCACGCCGGTGGCGACCGCCGGCCCGAAGCCAGGCAGGCCGGCCCGTACCTCCCATGTGCCCGGGCGGACGTTCGTGATCTCGAAGGCCCCGTCACCGCCGGTGCGCGCAGACATTTCAACGCCCGCGACGATCACGGTGGCGTTCGCCGCGGCGGCGTCGGAGCCGGCGATGGTCACTCGACCTGCGATCGTACCTCCGGCCGGGACTGCGGCGAGGGTCACCGCCCCAAGCGTCACCGTATCGCCGGCTACGACGATCGGGAGGTCGGCTGCGACGTACCCGGAGTGCTGCGCCCGGAGCGTGTGATCGCCGGCGGCCAGCGGCGGGAACGAAAACGAGCCGTCGGGGCGAGTCAGCGCCACCTCGGGGCCCCCCACCACCGTCACCATCGTACCGGCGTGCTCGTCCGCGCCCCCGAGGAGGATCCGCCCCTCGACGCGCGCGCGGACCACTCGGTCCAGCGCGACGGGGCCGACCTGGGCCACCTCGCCTGCGTGGACGTGAACGTCGACACCCGTGACCGAGCCGCTCGGGTGCACCAGCAGGAGCGTGTGGTCGCCTGCCTCCACGCCGTCGAACCAGAACCTGCCGTCGCTGGCCGTCACCGCCTCGCGCGGGCCGTCTCCCAGGCGGACGCGGACCCCGGCGTGGGAGCCGTCGCCGGGAGTCAGGCGCACGGTTCCGTCGATCGCGCCCGCATCGCATGCGCCGGAGGCGGAGACGAAGCGGGGATCGCAGCTCGATTCCTCGGGAGAGGCCTTCTTGCCACAGCTGCATCCTCCCAGCGTGGACACCAGCGCCAGGACGATGGCCATGCCGAGCCAACGGTGATCGAGTCGCATGCTCTGCGCTCCTTGCGTGACGTCGTCTCCGACGTGCGTGAAATCTGGAATACCCCAACCGCCGGCCCTGCCACCCGGCTTCGGGGCATTCCTGCCATGAACCCGAGCGCGAGATCCACTTACTTTGCGTGGAACGTGTGCGCCTCCCGCGTACAGACGATCGGCGCCGCCCCTCGAAACCGGTTGCGAAATGCGCGGGCGCCTGCTGCGATCGCCGTTTCCCTCGGAGAAGAGACCGTGATCCCCCTCGAATACGGAACGCCGACCGACGCCGAGCTCGACCCCCTCGGCTCCATCCTCGCCCAGGCCTTCGCCTTCCCGCTGGCCGACGCCCGCCCGTGGATCGAGCGAGCGGGCCGCGAGAACGCCCGCGTGGTGCGGAGCGACGCTGGGGTCGTCGGCGGCCTGCTCGTCTATCCGATGGGCCAGTGGTTCGGGGGCCGGAGCGTGCCGATGGCCGGGATCGCGGGGGTCGGCACCGATCCCGCCGCCCAGGGGACGGGCACCGGCACGAGGCTCATCCGCGCCGCCGTCGCCGACCTGGCCCAGAGCGGCTTCGCCCTCTCCTGCCTCTACCCCGCCACGCAGCCCCTCTATCGTCGGGCGGGCTTCGAGCAGGCCGGTGCGCGCTGTACCATGCGTGTGCCGGTCGAGCACCTCGCCTTGGGGGATCGCGCCCTCTCCTTGCGACAGGCCACCCGGGACGACCACGCCGCTGTCCACGCCCTCCATCGGCGCGTGGCGGCGCGGGGCAACGGGCAGATCGATCGATCGCCGCTGCTCTGGCTGCGCTTGACCGAGCCGTGGCTCGGGCCCCGGCCCACCGCGAACGTGGTGGAGAAGGACGGCGCCGTCGTGGGCTACTGCTACGTGGCCCGCAAGCAGAAGCCGAGCGGACGCCAGGAGCTCGCCGTCGCGGACCTCGTCGCCGAGACGCCCCAGGCCGCCACCCGCCTCCTCACCTTCCTGGGCGATCACCGCTCGCTGGCCGACGAGGCGGTCTGGCATGGGGGCACCGCCGATCCGTTCCTCCTGCTCTTGCGGGAGCCGCGTTACCGCATGGAGATCGAGGACGTGTGGATGCTCCGGGTGCTCGACGTGAAGCGCGCGTTCGAGGCCCGTGGCTACCCGACGTCGCTGTCGGCCAACCTCCACCTGGAGGTCTTCGACGAGGTGGTGCCCGCGAACCGCGGCCGCTGGACCGTCGAGATCCACGGCGGCGAGGCGCGGGTGCGCCAGGGCGGCGACGGGACCCTGAAGGCACACGTGCGTGGATTGGCGGCGCTGTACACGGGGCATCGCTCCGCGTGGGCCCTGTCCCTCACCGGCCTCGTGGAGGGCGACGCCGACACGCTCGACGCGGCGACCGCCGCGTTCGCCGGGCCGGCGCCGGCGATGACCGACTTCTTCTGACGCCTCGCGGTAACCTCTGGCCTCACGCCTCGAGCAGGCTGAAGAACTCCTCCTCCTGCGCGAAGTGGAGCGTGAGGATGGCGTGCAGGCCGTAGAGCGCTCGGCGCAGGTCGCGGACCTCGTCGAACGTCGGCCCGGCCGGGCCCAGGCGCTCCACCATCCTCGAGAAGAGCCGCGCCAGCCGCTGGATCTCGTGGTGCGTCTGGATGAGCGGACCCGTCGGATCGCTGCGTCGCATGAGCCCTGCGACCACCGGGTAGGCGGTCTGCTGCTCCTCCCGCTCGTGGGGGAGGAGCTCGTCCTCGAGCATGTCCCGCACGCGGACGAGCTCGCTCCTCGCCTCGACCGGGGGGATCGAGTCCAGCCGCGCGGCGAGGGACGCCAGGTCCTCGATCTGCGGCTCGAGCTTCTCGTGCGCGGACTTGAGCTCGCCGCCGAGGGCCAGCGCTTCTCGGGAGCGCCGGCGGGAGATGCCGCCGCCTCCCAGGCTCCGCAGCGCGTTGAGGATCACGAGGACGTCGATCCCTTCCTGCAGGATCGCGCCTGCCACCGGCGGGATGAAGCCGGCTGCCGCGAAGCCCATCGCCACGATGGAGAGCGTCATCCCCACCACCACGCTCTGCGTGGCGATCGCGCGGGTACGCTTGGCGATCCTGGTCGCCTGCACCAGCCCCTCCAGGCGATCGGAGGTGAGCACGACGTCGGCCGCCTCGGAAGCGGCGGAGGCGCCGCGGGCGCCCATGGCGATCCCCACGTCTGCCTGCGCCAGCGCCGGCGCGTCGTTGATGCCGTCGCCCACCATCGCGGCCACGCCCTCGCGCCGCACGCGGCGGATCACGTGCACCTTCTCCTCGGGCGTGCGCTCCGCGAACACACGGTCGATGCCCAACGCGTCGCCGACCAGGTCTGCGACGTCGGGGTGGTCGCCGGTGACCATGTGGATCTTCGCGATGCCGGCCGACCGGAGCTCCCGCAGCGCCCGGGGCGCCTCCGGCCGGATCGGATCGTGGACGAGCATGCCCCCCGCCACCTCGCCGTCGACCGCCACGTAGACCAGCGACGATCCCTCCACCGCCGCCCGCAGCTCGAGCGAGCGCATCGCGGATCGGGCCCCCCGCCCGGGACCGGCCCACGCGAGCTGGCCCACCGCGACCCGGCGGCCGTCCACGGAGCCGCGGATCCCGGTGCCCATCTCCTCGCGCACGTCTTCGGGGAACGACAGGCGCGAGCCCCGTCCGTGCGCTTCGGCGAGGATCGCGGGCGCGAAAGGGTGCAGCGACACCTGCTCCAGGGACGCGGCGAGGCGCACGACCTCGTCCGGCTCGAAGCCGGTTCGGGTCTCCACCGCCGCCACCTTCGGGCGACCGGACGTGAGCGTCCCGGTCTTGTCCAGGAGGAGCACCGTGACGTCGGCGAGGGCTTCGAGGGGGCCGCCGCCCTTCACGATGACGCCGGAGCGGGCGGCGCGCGAGACGCCGCCGATGATCGCCGCCGGCGCCGCGAGGATCAGGGGGCATGGCGTCGCCACCACCAGCACGGCGAGCGCCCGAACCGCGTCGCCGGAGGCGATCCACGCGGTGCCGGCGAGGATCAGCGTGAGCACGACGAAGCGCACCGCGTATCGATCGGCGACGCGGACGAAGGGCGCCTTCGACTCCTCCGCCGCGCGCACCAGGCGGATGATGCCGGCGTAGGTGCTCCGCTCCGCCGACGCGGTCACCTGGAGATCGAAGGGCTGGCCTGCGTTGGTAGCACCGCTGCGGATCGGCATGCCCCGCGTCACCTGGACCGGAGCGGCCTCGCCCGTCAGCGCCGACTCGTCGAGCACCGCGCCGTCGGACGAGAGGATGCCGTCGGCGGGGAGCACCTCCCCGGGCTTCACGAGGAGGACGTCGCCAGGAGCGACCTTGTCCACCTGAACGTCCACCACGTCGGCGCCGTGTCGGAGGTGGGCGATCCGCGGCGCGCGCTCCAGCAACCTGGTCAGCTCCCGCCTGGCCCTGCCGACAGCGTACCGCTCGAGCGTCGTTCCGCCGGTGAGCATCGCCGCGACGATCGCCCCGGCCAGGAACTGCCCGAGCGCGAGCGCCCCCGCCATCGCGAGGATCGCGATGAGGTCCACGCCGGTCTTTCCACGGAGGAGATCCCGCGCCGCGGAGACCAGCGTCAGCGCGAGGACCAGGAGCGTCGCAGCCGCCCAGGCCCAGCGCCCCGCCTGGTCCTGGCCAAACGCATGGAGGATCGCGCCGGCGGCGAGCCCTGCTACGACGGCGGCGAGCCGGAGCCAGGGCGACTCCGCCAACGTGGGCGGAGGATGTTCGCCCTTGCGCGCCATCCTTCGAAGATGGCCCTTCGGTCTGGCGCGGGCTCGCCCCGCACGGGTGGAGCGCCTACTCGCCCTCGAGCAGGTAGGTCGCGTCCGGCGCTTTCGCGTGGAAGACGATCGTACCGGCGATCGCGGACGCCACCCGCCGGGACTCGCCGGCGATCACCGCGCGAGGTGCGATGGGGCTCTCCTGCCAAGTCCACCCGTCGGCGACGAAGATCCAACGGTCCTCGTCATCCGCTCCGACGGGCTGGGCGCCTGCGGCCGGGTAGAGGATCGAGGACACGAAGGTGTCGAGGTGCGCCGTCGCGAACGCGAGGCCATCGTCCGTGGGCGTGTCGAAGAAGAGCCGCCTCCCCTCGTTGGCCCGGGTATCGGCGACCCGGTACGGCACGAGAGTCGTGTTGGCCTCGCGGTCGATGAGCGCGAGCGACACGCCATCCGGCCCCTCGTCGTAGAACACGAGGGTCGAGGCCCCGAAGGGCACGAGCAGGACGCCGTCCTCCAATAGCGTGGCGACGTTGCCTGCGCCATCCGTCACGAGCAGGTCGAAGGCGAGGTGGTCGCCGACGAGGAGCCCCGCCCACGGGACCATGGGGCCGAGGAAGAGGACGTTCTCGTCCTCGACGAGCCATGTCGGAGCACCGGCCTCCGGGATGCGGATGAGTCCGAACCCCGAGGTGATCAAGGAGCCGCCCGGAAAGGGGATCTCGTGGCCATAGGCCTCGACCAGATGCAGCACGCTCCCGTCTGCGAGGTCGACCAGAAAGCCGCCGAGGAAGTACCGGTGCGAGGCGCCGATCCGCGCGATTCCGTTGGACCACGGCACGAAGGGCTCCGAATGCATCCCGTCGCTCGCGCAGACGTGCGCCTGGCCCGCGAGGTCGAACCAGAGGCTGAACTCCTTCGAGACCTGCGACGGCGTGGCGTCCACGAGGCCGCAGCTCGTCACTTGCGGTGTCGCCCCGTTGGTCGTCGCATGGAACGCGCCGCTCCCCGACCGGATCGCCACGCCTCCATCCGGACCCCAGACCGCGTTGAAGTAGGGGGACGTCGATGTCGACACGTCGATGGAGGTATCGGCATCGAAGTCGTAGAGACGCACGCAGGTCTCTCCCGCGCATGGATGGCTGCAGACCGCGAACCTCCCTCCGGAAGCGACCGAGCACTTGGTGGCGGAGGTGGAGAGATGCCGCACCATCTCCCTGCTGAAGCTCAGGAGGAAGCTGCCCGGTTGCGTAGAGCAGTTGGCGATGTTCGAACCACTGAACTCCATGTCATCGGCCGCGCAGTCGATCGTCAGCTCCTTCTTGCCCCCATTCGAGCGGATGTGGAGCAGGCCCGCCGAGTCGTTCCAGTAGAGGTGGAGGTAATCCTCATCGACGATGGGAAGCCCCATCGCGTCTTCGGACCATGTCTGCGCCAAGCCCTCCCGATCGAGGACGCGGAGCGTGTGGGGTGACTCGCCATCCAGGCACGCGAAGAACGAGTCGACCAGCTCGCCCCTGGAGTCCGAGCAGAGGATCCCGGACGAAGGCGGATCGCTCGAAACCCAATGGATCTCCTGGCCGCCGTTCCGTCGAGCCACGAGCGACTTGAAACCGAACCAGCTGACCACCTGAAGGTCCAGGTCGTTCACCAAAGACGTCACGGTACCGGTGTCGATGGACAGCGATGCGATTTCGCCGGTCGAGACGAGGAGAAACATGGAGTTCGCCGGCTCGAATCCGTATTGCGCGACGTTGGTCGCAGCCACCGTCGTGGTCCGGGCGTCGAGATCCGACCAGTAGAACGTCCGCAAGGCAGGGGCGCCGTCCTGTCGAACGGGGATGCCCGTCGTCACCACCTTCCCGGGCACCGCCCCCGCCGTGACCTCGACGCCGACCGGTCCGAGCCAGCCGTCGAAGTCGACCGCCATCGCCATGACACTCCCGTCCTTGCGGGAGCCCACCACCCTCCAGCCGCGGCCCTCGACCAAGGCCCCACCGATCGAGAGGATCGGGCCGTCCACCTTGGTCACGACCCGGGGCTCGATCTCGCCTGCCTCGATCGCAAAGAGCGTGTAGTCGCCGCCACCGCCGACGAACAGCGTCAGCGCCCGATCGGAGACGAGGGCCGTCACGGGCTTCGACTCGATCCGCATGAGCCCCCCCTGCACGACGTCGAGCCGGTGCAGCTCCCCTGGTCCCTTCAGCGTCGCGAAGCGCTCGGCCGCGTCGACGGCGACCACCTCGAGGGCCTCGTCGCTCAGCTTGGTCCTCGTCGACCGGTCGGCGTCGTAGAGGTACGTGCCCTGGGTCGTCGCCACCACCGCCTTGCGCCGGGTCGCGAAGATGCGCGAGGAGGTCGAGTGGCCGTCGACGATCTTCTGCGCGGGCCCCAGCGCAACGTCCGGCACCTGCGTATGCCGCAGGTCGCTGACCAACACGTCCCGCACGGTCACCGACGGGAAGCGGGGATCGGAGAAGACGACGTCGTGCCGGCCATTGGGCGCCTCGTCGAGCCGCCATCTTCCGAAGGCGTCGGTCTCGGTGACGATCGGCGTCCCGGAGAGGCGCACCTCGATCCCGCCGTTCGCGCCTTCTGCCGAGTGCTTCCTCGTCGCGACTCCATGGAGCTTGGACGATTCCTCGCCAGCGACGAGCGCGAAGTCGCGGACGGTGATCGACTCCGCTGCGATCGAGAGGCCGTTCGCCACCGCCGCCACGTAGCCGCTGCGGCTGGCCCTCACCTGGTAGATCCCGGGGAGAATTCCTTCGACCTCGTATCGGCCGTCTGGGCCGGACGTTCCGGACCACGTGTCGCCTACGGTGACGGTCGCGCCCTCCACGGGAGCGCTCGTCTCCGAGTCGGTCACCATGCCCGAGAGCTCTCCCTCCCCGGCGAGCCGCTCCATCGTGAACTCGACCGCGTTCGGTCCCCGCTCGAGGACGATCGTCTGATCCAGCGGCACGTAGCCGTCGTGCCGCGCGTGCAGGACGTGGGCGCCGGGCGTGAGGTCTCCGATGCGAAATGCGCCGTCCGGCGACGTCGACACCATCAGGGTGGAGTCATCCAGCCGCACCAGCGTGCCGCCATGACTCGGGGCGTCCGCCAGGAGGATCTTCCCTTCGATCGACGCGGGGCGGTTCGCGTCGGACTCGAGGACGATCGTGCCCACGTCCGTCGTCTTTCCCGCCCCCACTCGTACGCTCACCGACTGGGTGATGTAGCCGGTCGCCGCCACGGCGAGCTTCCAGGTGCCGGGTTCGACGCCCCCGAAGGAGAACGGACCGCTCCCGGCGCCATTTTTCAGGTGGATGTCCCGCCCCCCGGCATCGGTCTCCGCCACCAACGAAACCGTGGTGATCGACTGGTCGCCCTCCTCGAGCTGAACGCTGCCGACCACCGAGCCACGGGTGCAGGATCCGTCCGGGTCCAGGTGTGCAGCGTCGCATCCCTTGGCGGGCGGGTCATCTCCGCACCCGGCCAGCGCGAGCGCCAGGCCCATCAGTACCGCCACCGCCGGTCGAACCGCCCTCATCTCGAACCCCGCTTCCGCGCTCCCGACGCGGAGCAGCGGTCGCGTCGACCATACCACCTGCAATCGGACCCTCGACGGCCGCACCGTCGGTGAATCGTGAGGAGGCATGGACTCCTCTCGTGCCGACCGCGGAGCTCGAAGGCTCGGTCCACAGCCGAAACCCGGGACGCGCTTCACGATCCGGTGTCCGTCCTTGAACATCGCAGGCATCTCGTCCTGAATAGAACGGCCGCCCGTACGTCCCAAGGGGCGTTCTACGGGCAACCCCGATTGAGGACTCCACCGATGATTCGACTTGCAGCCGCTCTTGCCCTCGCCGTGCTCCTGCCGGCCCTTCCCGCCAACGCCCGCCTGCTCGACGACATGAACGAGCACGACGGCTTCTTCCTCCGGTTCCACCTGGGCGGCGGCTCCATGAACGCCAAGTGGAGGGACCTTCCCGCGAATTCGCTGATCGATGACCTGTCGATCGACGGCCCCAGCGGCACTTTCGCCTTCTCGCTGGGCGGGGCGGTCGCGCCGAACTTGATCCTCTTCGGCGAGTTGACCAGCGACGCCGCTTCCAATCCACGAACGACCATCAACGGAGACAGGGGCAGGAGCGACTCGTCGCTGAGCGTCGTCGGCTTCGGCCCCGGCGTCTCCTATTATTTCATGCCGGTGAACCTCTACCTCTCGGGCTCGGTGCTCTTTACGAGAGCTACGGTGTCGGCGCCAAATCGCGCGGACGGCCAGAGCGACCAGGGACTGGGCTTCAAGTTCGCCGTCGGCAAGGAGTGGTGGGTCTCCAGGGATTGGGGCATCGGCGTGGCAGGGTTCGGCATGTTCGCGAGCATCCCTGACGGGGAGGCCACCATAAACTGGAGCAACTACGGCCTCGCGTTCACCGCCACGTACAACTGACGCTCGATCGGATCCCCGGGCAGGCAAGCGGCCAGCCCGGGGGGGGCCCCTTGTCAAGAAGTCGCTTTCCGCTATGAATGCGACAGCTTACGCGTTCGCCCCAGCGGCGGCCGCGGGCCCCTTCCTTCAGAGGATTCGATGTTCCGCCTTGCCGCCGCTCTCGCCGTGGCCGCGCTCCTGCCGGCCCTCCCCGCCCACGCCAGCCTGATCGAAGGCAAGAACCGCCACGACGGCTTCTTCCTGCGGTTCCACCTCGGCGCCGGCCAATTCGACGCCGACTGGAAGGATGGCCTGGCAGACTCGATGACGGTCGCCGGGCGGAGCGGCCACCTCGGCGTGGCGCTCGGCGGCGCGATCCTCCCCAACCTGATCCTCTTCGGCGAGGTCACGAGCGAGGCCATCTCCCGCCCCACGGCCCACTTCATGGGCTTCGAGGAGGAGCTGGGCTCGGCCCTGGGCCTCGTCGGCTTCGGTCCGGGCATCGCCTACTACATCATGCCCGTGAACCTCTACCTCTCCGCATCCGCGCTGGCCATTCGGGCGACCGTGACGGGGGACGAGGGCCGCTTCGAGACGGCGAAGGGCCGCGGCGTGAAGTTCGCCCTCGGCAAGGAGTGGTGGGTGTCGAGGAACTGGGGCCTCGGCGTCGCGGGAATCACGACCCTTGCGTCGGTCCCGCACTTCGATAGCACGGTGAAGACCAGCAACTTCCTGCTCGCGTTCACCGCCTCGTACAACTGACACAGCGGTTTCGGCACCGGACGGGGGCGGTATCGACCCAAGTTCGTCGAGTACCGAACGACGGCTCACCTGGCAGCGCCTCTCCCGGCTATCATCGGGACTCGAGTCGTCTACGAAAGGGGGCGTGATGGTGCTCCGAACGGCCTGGGTCTCGTGCTCGCTTGCGGCGTTCGCCCTGATGCTGCTGGCGCGCCCTGCGGCGGCGGACTGCGTCGCTCCGTGCAGCGCCTGGCTCTGCGGCGGCGGCGCGACCTCCGTCCTGGTCGGATCTCCAATCGGCCCGGGGACGATCCGGGTGGACGAGCTCTGGGGCGCACCAACCGCGATGATCCGCGTGGGCGATCCGCTCGGCCCCATCGGCCAGCTCGAACTCGGAGAGGGCCAGCGCGCGTTCCTCGTCTTCGACGCGATCGGCGGACCGTGGGTGGGGTTCAACTGGTTGGTGGTGGACGCCAAAGGCGACGTCGCCTGCCCCGAGGGCCCCCTGCACCTGGCCGACGCCGTCGCGATCAGCACGTCGTCGGACTGCCATGCCGCCGCCACCCGCGCGGGCTTCGGGGACAAGCCCTGCAACGACGTGATCGAGTCGACGTCGATCTGCGCCGCGGGCGGGAGCGCGGGCGACTCCCTGGCGATCTTCGCCGGGATCGGGCTCCTCGCCCTCGCTTCCCTTCGCAGCGTTCGGACGAGATAGGAACGACGGCTACTCTTTGGTCGAGGCCTTCTTGCGGGCGCCGAGGTGGGCCTTGAGGTAGCGGCCCGGCAGCTCATGGCCGACGAGCGATTGCGCGAGCTCGCCCGCGGCGACGAGGCGCTCGAGGTCGACGCCGTGGCGCACGCCCAGGCCGTCGAGCATGTAGACGAGATCCTCGGTGGCCAGGTTGCCGGAGGCGCCGGGCGCGTAGGGGCAGCCGCCGAGGCCACCCACGCTCGCGTCGAGGGTCGTGATGCCCATGGAGAGGCCCACGAGAGCGTTGGCGAGTGCGGTGCCGCGGGTGTCGTGGAAGTGGAGCGCGAGCTTCTCCTGCGGGATCCGCTCGAGCATCATGCCCACGATGCGCTCGGTCTGGCCGGGGTTGCCGACACCGATCGTGTCTCCGAGCGACACCTGATAACAGCCCATCCCCAGCAGGGTCTCGGCGATCTCCACGGAGCGCGCCGGCTCGACGTGGCCCTCGTATGGGCAGCCCCACACCGTGGAGACGTAGCCGCGCACCCGCATCCCTGCGGCGCGGGCGGGGCCGATCACCTGCTCGAAGGCGGCGAAGGTCTCGGCGATGGTCTTGTTGACGTTCTTCTTGTTGTGCGTCTCGGACGCGGACAGGAAGACCGCACCCTCCGGCACCTTGGCGGCGATGGCGCTCTCGAGGCCCTTGGCGTTGGGCACCAGCGCGGACCAGGTGACGCCCTCGCGCGAACCCACCCGCGACGCCACTTCGAGCGAGTCGGCGAGCGGCGGGATCCACTTGGGCGACACGAACGACGTGATCTCGATCCGCTTCAGCCCCGCGTCGGCGAGGGCGCCGATGAGCGCGAGCTTGCCGTCGGTGGGGACGATCGCGGACTCGTTCTGGAGGCCGTCGCGCGGCCCAACCTCGTAGATCGAGACCTCGGGAGGAAGGCTGCGTCCAAGGAGCGTTGGCATCTCGGTCCTCCCGTTCGGTGCAGGGATGCTGCGATCAGGCTGCCTCGGCCCGATGCCGGATGTTGTCGCGGACCCAGCCGATCACCTGCTCGGTGGTGGTGCCAGGGAGGAACACCTCCCGTACGCCCTTCTCCCGAAGCGGAGGGATGTCGTCCTGGGGGATGATCCCGCCGAGGAAGACGGCGATGTCGCTGGCGCCCTGCTCCTTGAGCAGATCGATGACCGCCGGGGCGAGGGTCATGTGCGCCCCCGACATGATGGAGAGGCCGATCCCGTCGACGTCCTCCTGGATGGCCGCGGCGGCGATCATCTCGGGCGTCTGGTGGAGGCCGGTGTAGATCACCTCGAAGCCGCCGTCGCGCAGGGCGCGGGCGATGATCTTGGCGCCACGGTCGTGGCCGTCGAGGCCGGGCTTGGCGACCAGGATGCGGATCTTGCGTGCTGCCATGAATCGAACTCCGACGCAAAAGCCGGACGCGCCATGGGCGCCCGGCCGCAAGGGGATCCGAGGAGACTCTCGCACGAAACACGCGCGAAGGCCCTCTCGGCCCGCCGAACTAGAACCGACCCGCCTCGCGGTAGGTGCCGAAGACCTTCCGGAACACGTCGCAGACCTCGCCCAGGGTGGCGTAGGCCCGCACCGCGTCGAGCACGGACGGCATGAGGTTCTCGCCGCTCTCGGCGGCCTTCTCCACCTCCGCCAGCGCCTGCTCCCACTTCGCGTGGTCGCGGCTCGCGCGCACCTGCTGCAGCCGGGCGATCTGCTCATGGGCCAGCGCGTCGTCGATCTTGAGGAGGTCGATCGGCGTGTCGCGGTCGGACTGGAAGGCGTTGATGCCGACGATGATCCGGTCCTTGCTCTCCACCTCCTTCTGGTGGCGGAACGCGGACTCGGCGATCTCCTTCTGCGGGTAGCCCTCCTCGACGGCGCGGATGATGCCGCCCATGTCGTGGATGCGATCGATGTACTCCATCGCCCGCTTCTCCATCTCGTCGGTGAGGTACTCCACGTAGTAGGAGCCGCCCAGCGGATCGACGACGCGATCGGCGCCGGACTCGCTGGCGATGATCTGCTGGGTGCGCAGCGCGATGGTGACGCTCTCCTCGGTCGGGAGCGCGTAGGTCTCGTCGAGCGAGTTGGTGTGGAGCGACTGGGTGCCGCCCAGCACCGCTGCGAACGCCTGCAGCGCGACGCGCACCACGTTGTTGTAGGGCTGCTGCGCGGTGAGCGACACGCCCGCCGTCTGCGCGTGGGTGCGCAGCATCCACGAGCGGGGATCCTTGGCGCCGAAGCGATCGCGCAGGACCCGCGCCCAGATCCGCCTGGCGGCTCGGAACTTGGCGACCTCCTCGAAGAAGTCGTTGTGCACGTCCCAGAAGAAGGAGAGCCGCGGCGCGAAGTCGTCCACGTTCATGCCGCGGGCGACGCACTCCTCCACGTAGCCGATGCCGTCGGCCAGGGTGAAGGCGAGCTCCTGCACCGCCGTCGCCCCCGCCTCGCGGATGTGGTAGCCCGAGATCGAGATCGGGTTGAACTTGGGCATGTGCTTCGACGCCCATTCGATCATGTCGATCACGATCCGCACCGCGGGGCGCGGCGGGACGATCCACTCCTTCTGCGCGATGTATTCCTTGAGGATGTCGGCCTGGATGGTGCCGCCGAGCTTCTCGGGGCCGATGCCCTGCTTCTCCGCCGTGACCACGTAGCAGGCGAGCGCGTAGATGGCGCTCGCGTTGATGGTCATGGAGGTGGTGACCTGGTCGAGGGGGATCCCGCCGTAGAGGATCTCGAAGTCGGCGAGGCTCGAGACCGCCACGCCCTCCTTGCCCACCTCGCCCCGACTCATCGGATGGTCGGCGTCGTAGCCCATGAGCGCGGGCATGTCGAAGGCGGTCGACAGGCCGTTCATGCCATGCTCGAGGAGGTACTTGAAGCGCGCGTTGGTGTCGGCCGGGGTGCCGAAGCCCGCGAACTGGCGCATGGTCCAGGTGCGGCCGCGGTACATGGAGGCCTGCGGCCCGCGGGTGAACGGGAACTCGCCGGGGAAGCCCTGATCGCGCAGGTAATCCTCGCGGGCCCGATCGGCCGGGGTGAGCAGGTCGGGGATGGGGATCCCCGAATCGGTGGCGAAGGCCTCCCGGCGCGGCTTCATCCGCGCGTTCGACGCGGCGAGGGCACCCTTCTCCCAGGCCTTCTTCGCGGCGGCGATCTTGCGCAGCGCTGCCTTGTCGTAGGTGAAGGTCGGCGCGGCCTTGGGGGCCTTGCGGGCCGGCGCCTTGGGCGCCTTGGCCGCCTTGCGCGCGCCGGCCGTCGCCTTGCCCGCCGCCTTCTTCGCCGCGTTCTTCACGGGGGCGAGGGCCGCGGCGAGCCGCTTCCCGGGCTCCTTCACCACCACGCGGGCGCGGGGCTTCGCCGCCGGCGCCTTGGCGGTGGGGAGCGCCTTCTTCTGGGCGCCGCGGACGGTCTTCGTCGCCGAACGAGCTGTCGTCCTCGCCGCGTCGCGAACCGCCTTGGCTGCCGGACGAGCGGTCGTCTTGGCCACGCTCTTCACGGTCTTCGCCGCCGAACGCACGGGCGTCTTGCCCGCGCTCTTCACGGTCTTCGCCGCCGAACGCACGGGCGTCTTGCCCGCGCTCTTCACGGTCTTCGCCGCCGAACGCACTGGCGTCTTGCCCGCGCGCTTCACGGTCTTCGCCGCCGAACGCACGGGCGTCTTGCCCGCGCTCTTCACGGTCTTCGCCGCCGAACGCACGGGCGCCTTGCCCGCGCTCTTCACGGTCTTTGCCGCCGACCGGGCGGAAGCCTCCGCCGCGGCGCGCGCGGGCGCCTTCGCCGTGGAAACCCGGGCCACCTTGGCGGAGCCCCTCGCGGGCGTGCGCACCGTCTTCCGAACGCTCGGCTTCTTCATCGATCGTCTCGCTTCGCGCAAAAGCGCGTCATCAGCGGAGGATCTCGCGCGCGATCACCACGCGCTGGATCTCGCTCGTGCCTTCATAGATGGTCGTCACCCGTGCGTCGCGCAGGTGCCGCTCCACCGGGAACTCGTCCACATACCCATAACCGCCGTGGATCTGAACCGCCTGGGCGACCACGCGGTTGACCGCCTCGGAGGCGAAGAGCTTGGCCATCGACGCCTCCCGCGTGAAGGGTCGCCCGTGCTCCTTGAGCCAGGCCGCCCGGAGGGTGAGGAGCCGCGCGGCGTCGAGCTCGGTCTTCATGTCGGCCAGCTTGAACGACACGCCCTGGAAGTCCGCGATCGGCCTGCCGAACGCCTCGCGATCCTTGGCGTAGGCGACCGACGCCTCGAGGGCCGCGTACCCGATGCCGAGCGCCTGGGAGCCGATGCCGATCCGGCCGCCGTCGAGGGCGATCATGGCCCACTTGAAGCCGTCGCCCTCCACACCCATCAGGTTCTCGGCGGGGATCTCGCAGTCCTCGAAGGTGAGCGGCACGGTGTGGGACGCCCGCAGGCCCATCTTGTCCTCGGCCTTGCCGACGAGGAGGCCCTTGGTGCCGCCCTCCACCAGGAAGCACGAGATCCCCTTGGCGCCGGGCGCCTTCGAGGTCCGCGCCCACACCACCATCACCCCCGCGACGTCGCCGCTGGTGATCCATTGCTTGGCGCCGTTGAGCACCCAGCGATCGCGCTTCTTCTCGGCGAAGGTGGCCATGCCGGCAGGATCCGATCCCGCCTGCGGCTCCGAGAGCGCGAACGCGCCGGCGATGTACTCGCCGGAGGTGAGACGCGTCACGTACCTGCGCTTCTGCTCCTCGGAGCCCGCCCTGCAGATCAGCTCGGCGCACATGTTGGTGACGCCCATGGTCACCGACGCCGAGGCGTCGCCGGCCGCGATCTCGGTCATGGCGAGGGAGTAGGCGATCGCGCCCGCCTCGGCGCCGCCGTACGCCTCGGGGACGTTGACGCCCATGAGGCCCAAAGCGGCCATCTCGCCGAGCTCCTTCGCGGGGAAGGCCTCGTTGCGATCGCGATCCCGCGCGCCGGGGGCGAGCTTTTCCCGAGCGTAGGCGCGGGCGGCGTCGCGGATCGCCGTCTGGTGTTCGTTCAGCTCGAAGTCCATGTCACTTTCCCTTCGGACCGGCCTTCTTGCCGCCGACGGGCTTGAGATCGAAGGGGAACTCCACCGGCTGCGGATCCTGGGGCCGGGGGAACTCCCAGAAGCGGATCGCCTCGACGATGCACTCGGTGACGAGCGGATCGGCGATCTCGCTCTTCTTCACCTTCACTTCGGCGGCCAGGCCCTGCAGCGTGATGGTCCAGCTCATCACCACCCGCCCGGCGGGCGCTGTCTTCGAGTTGGCGCCCCGCCGCGCCATGGCGTCCTCGTAGCAGCCCTGGAGCTGCTCGCCGTGGGAGCGCACCACCTGGAGCACGTTCTCCCGCGTGAACGGGAGATCGCGCGGCCGAGGCGGCATCGTCTCTTCCGGGGACGGCGGCAGGGTCCCGCCGGGCCGCTGCATCGGCGCGGGCACGGGAGGGACGTCGCGGGCGGGTCCCGACGCGGGCGCACCGAACGGGAGCAGCATCGCCACCAGCGGAAGGACGCGTCGAATCATGCCTACCCCTTGAGGACGGAAGCGGCGATCACGATGCGCTGGATCTCGCTGGTGCCCTCGTAGATCTCGGTGATGCGGGCGTCGCGGTAATGGCGCTCGGCGTCGAACTCCTTGGAGTAGCCGTAGCCGCCGTGGATCTGGATGGCCTTGTGGGTCACTCGGTGGCTCATCTCCGACGCATAGAGCTTGGCCATGGCGGACTCCGCGCTGTGGCGCACGCCCTGATCCTTCAGCGCCGCCGCCCGCAGGACGAGCAGCCTGGCCGCGTCGAGCTCGGTGGCCATGTCGGCGAGCATGAACGAGATCGCCTGGTGGCTCGCGATGGGCCTGTCGAAGGTCTTGCGCTCCTTCGAGTACAGCAGCGCCTCCTCGTAGGCCGCGCGGGCGATACCGAGGGCCTGGGCGGCGATGCCGATGCGACCGCCGTCCAAGGTCCCCAGCGCGACCTTGAAGCCGTCGCCCTCCTTGCCCAGCATCTGCGACGCCGGGACCTTCACGTCTTCGAAGAAGAGCGAGCAGGATCCGGAGGCCGAGATGCCGAGCTTGCGGTCGGCGGGCGCGCGGGTGACGCCGGGCGCGTCGAGGTCGACCAGGAACGCGGTGATGCCCTTGTTGCCCTTGGACTTGTCCGTCATCGTGAACAGGACGATGGCGTCGGCCTGGGGCCCGTTGGTGATCCAGTTCTTGGAGCCGGTGATCCGGTAGGAGTCGCCGTCGCGGACCGCGACCGTCTTCTGGGCTGCCGCGTCCGAGCCCGCCTCGGGCTCGGTGAGGCCGAAGCAACCCAGCTTCTCGCCGGTCGCGAAGGGCGCGAGCCACCGCTCCTTCTGCTCGTCGGTGCCGAACTTCATCACCGGGTCGCAGTAGAGCGAGTTGTTGACGCTCATGATCACGCCGGTGGAGGCGCAGCCGCGGCTGATCTCCTCCATCGCCAGCGCATAGGACACGTTGTCGGCCCCGGCCCCGCCCCACTCCTCCGGCACGGCGATGCCGAGGAGCCCGAGCTCGCCCAGCTTCTTGACCGCCTCTTTCGGGAAGCGGTGCTCCTCGTCCCAGGCCCGCGCGTTCGGGGTGAGCTCGCGCTCGGCGAACCCCCGGCAGGTGTCGCGCAGCATCTGCTGGGTCTCGGTCAAATCGAAATGCATCTGAATCTCCAGGCGGTACGGAGCGCATCTTCCACGGATGTGGCCGAGGTGACAAGGGAAGATGCCGCGCTGGATTGATGCTGGGGGATCACCGCACCAGGACCTCCGCGAACAACGTCGCGTTTCCCTTGTGCCATTGGTTCACCTTCAACCCGGCAGGGACCCGGAAGCAACGGGCGATGGGGGCGAGCGCAGGATCGAGATCCACGGCGTCGCCTCCTGCCAAGACTCCGTCTTCCACCCGGTAGCGGATCGTGACCGGGATCCCGGTGTTCTGCTCCACCGTGAGATCCGGTGGCCGTCTCCAGGTCCACTCGCCACACGCCGAGATCCACCGTTCGAGGACCGGCTCGACCTCCCTCATGATGAACGGAGAATGTGGCGTGCGATCGTCCGATCGCTGGCTTCGACGCGCCTTCGCCAAGAACGTCCACCGTACGGTCTCATATCGATCGTCCACGAACGCCGGGATCCGTAGGTTGGCGACGCCCCTCGTCATCCCCGCTTCTGCCGTGCGCCACGCGTCGCAGACCTGCTTGTGCGGGCCGAGGTCGCAGCCGCGACGAAGAAGGCGAAGACCCTCCGGGTTCGGCGCCCCCCGCTCGCCAATCACGAGCGCGCGCCCGATCGTCGCGCACGCGAGGGCGTCGCCGTGGTCACACGCGCTCCGCAGCGCCTCGTCGATCTGGCCGGTGAGCTCCTCCGCCAGGGCGCATGCCTGCTCGTCCCCCTTTCGGCACAGCTCGGCCTGCCGGCGAACGGTCCGCCCGTCCGGGAAGTGTGCGCTCCTCCCCTGGAGCCCACGTGCGAGGTTCCAGCAGGAGCCGACGCTGCCGTCCCGACAGGCTGCGGAGATTGCGACGGCGTCATCCTCCGCGAGCGCCGCCTGATGCTTCGAGCCCCGTGCGATGGCGGCGGCCTCGCACCCCATCGGCTCGCCCATCCGGCAAGCGGACAGGAACGATTCGATCGCTTCGCCTTCGTCGGGCTTTCCCATCCACCCGGCCCAGAGGATCGCGCCGATCCGATAGCACGACCTGGCGTCCCCGGCCCGGCACGCCTGCCGGTACACCATCACGGCGTCGTCCACGTGGCGGTTCGAGAGCCGATCGCCCGCGACGCCACACGCCGACGGCGGCGCCCCGCTCCTGCAGGCGCGCTCGATCGAGAGGTGGGATCGGTCGGGCGCAATCTCGTCGATGATGGCGCCCATTCGGAGACAGGCCCTCCAGCTCCCGTTCGTGCACTCCTTCTCGCACCTCACCATGTCGTCATCGGCACAGACGTCCACCGTCGAGCGCACGTCGGGCCACTCGAGCGAACGCCCATGCTGCGACGCCGTCGACAAGGGCAGCACGACTTCGGTCCAGGAGAGCGAGTCCGGTTCGATCGCGGGGATCCACGACTTGACGGCCGAGGACTGGTCGCCCTGCACCACCTCGAGCGAGACCGGCGCCGCGCTGGCCGGGCAGCGTTCGAAGGTCCCCCGGACGTGCGCGACGCGATGACCGGTTCGGCCGATCCTCAGGTCGGCGGTCTCCACGGTCCGGGGCGCGGTCTTCTCGGCGAGGAAGCCGGCACGCAATCCGGTCGCCGACCGCAGGGGATCGTCGAACTCGACGAGCCACTCCGCGGTGCAACCCCCATCCCCGAGTGCGCGGTGGCGCATCGAAGCCCTGGAGATGCGCGCGCCCAACATCGTCTGGATGTCGCGGGCGCTGGCCGCGGCCTGCATCCCCTCCCCTTCCTTCGTGGATGGCAGGTACGCCACCAGTCGCCCGCTCGCAGAGAACACCGGTCCAAGGCCGCGCTTCGACGGGAGGTAGTCGACCGACAAGCGGTCGCTCCAGGTCTCGAGCGACGCGATGGTTCCCCACGTCACGACGGGTAGGTACGGCAGCTGCTCGGAGGGAGGAGGAGGGAACCCACCGAGCGCGACGGGCTCGCTGAGCCGGAGCTCGTCGAGACCGATCGACACCGGTTCGGGCGGGTCTTCCCCCCAATCGACGTCGAGGATCGAGAGGCCCAGCGCGCGATCGCTGCGGACGATCCTGGCCGGCTCGACGACGGGCCGACCGTTCCGTCGCGAGGTGACGTCGATCCCCTCCGTCTCCCAGAACGACGACAGAACGAAAGGCCGACCACCGATCTCGACGATGACACCCGGTCGCCACCGGTTCCCCCCGCTGACGACCACCGTCGCCTGCAGGATCCGCTGCTGGGCCTCTTCGCCAAAGGCCGGTTGGATCAGGCGCGAAGAGGCGGTGCCGCCGCGGTCCGGAGACCAACCGGGCTCCTTCTTCCCAATCATCTCGACGATCGCGTCCGACGGCAGGGCATAGGCGGCGGCCGCCTTCTCGACCCGCTTGACGGCCATGCCGATCACGCGCAGGGAACCATCGACGATCGGCCCGCCGCTGTGCCCGGGATCGAGCCTCATCTCGAGGGGGAGGAGTCCCTTCGGCCCTCCGAACGCGTTCAAGTCGAGGTGTCGCCCGGTCCTCACGAAGAGCGAAGGAGGGCCGTGTCCCTTCGGTCGAGGATATCCGAGCGCGAAGACCGGCTCTCCGGCCTCGAGATCCTCGACGGCTCGCCACTGGACCGGCTCCTCGCAGGGCGGCGCCGCCAAGAGGAGCGCTGCGTCGAGCGCGTGACTCTTCTGCATCACGTGGGCTCGGACGGACCCTCGGGCCCCGAAGACCTCGACGCCCGCTGCCTCGCCGACGACGTGGGCGGCGGTCGCAAGGACGCAGCCCGACGGGATGCTCGCAACCGGGAACGCCGTCCCCCAACCGGAAGACGATTTCACGAGGAGCGGGTGAGGTGCGCCGTCCTCCGGAAGCTCGAGCTCGGGCGGAGGCAGCTCGTTCAGCCGGAACGAGTGCACGATCGCCCGCAAGTGCTCTTCGAACCGGGGAAACCAGAACTCGGGCGCGCTGGCGAAGACCAGGAAGAGTCGGTCTCCCGCGCCGAAAGCGGCGAGGATGCCGCGATGTCGGGACAGGCCCGAACGAATGCCGACCTCCGAGACCGACGCGACGTCCGTGGAGGAGGAGAACGGTTCGGACGAGGCGATCTCGAACCGCTTGTCTCGAAGGACCTCCTTCTGCATCCGGACGAACTCGTCGAACTGCAGATTTCCGACCCCTGGAAGCCAGAACCGAAAGACCATCAGCTCGATGCGGCTGCGCGGATCGACGAGGGCGCCTTCGAGGTTGGGCTCGATCTCCGGAGGGACCTCCGCCCGCTGCGCGCGCCAACGCCCCCGCGGCAGATCCAGCGCGAAGGCGGCGTCCGGCCGCGGGAAGGTCACCGGGCCCGGGTGAAACTGCCGCTGGGCGAAGGCGCTGGCTTCCAGCAGCAGCGACGCGCCCGACAGGTTCCCCAGGATCTCCACGGCCAGCAGGGCCGCGATCGCGAACGCACCCAGGGTTGCAACGGCAGGAGCCGCGGCGCGTCGCCTCCCCGATCGCTCCCGGGAGGCGACGCCGGGGCGCGCCGCGACCTGGACCAGCGACGCGCGGGGGGCCCGAGGCGGTCTGGCCTCTCGACCGAGCCACCTGGCCGCCAGGACGAATGCACCCGTGAGCGCGTAGACGAGAAATGCGCCGGGGAGCGCGACGAAGGTGGCTACGCCGAGCCCCAACGGAATCCCCGCGTAGCAACGGATCGTCTCCAGCTTCGAGACGGGATGCCCTCGCTCCGCCCGGTGCATGAGCAAGCCGTCGAAGAACGCAGGGGCTACGAGCCCCCAGGGGACGGGCACTCCGGTGCGGAAGGCGACGACACAATCGATGAAGATCGCGGCGGCGCCCATCCCGAGGAGAAGGGCCTCTGCCCTGCGAGTTGGCGAGGGACGTGGGGGCGCGACGGCGGCATCAGCAGACATGGCTCTCCGGAGGGGATCCGGAGAGCGTATTCGTCATGACGCCGAACGCAAATCGGCGACTAAATCCGAAAGGCCTCAGCGCCCATGAAAGTTGGCGGGCCGCTTCTCGAGGAACGCGCGCATCCCTTCCTTCTGATCCTCGGAGCCGAAGAGCACGCCGAAGGTCTCCTGCTCGAGGAGGTTCGCGGTGCGCGCATCGCAGGACGCGCCCTCGATCACCACCCGCTTCATGGCCGAGATGGCGAGGGGACCCTTGGACGCAATCTTCTTCGCGATGCCGTCGACGGAGGCGCGCAGCTCGGCGGCAGGGAATACCTCCAGGGCGAGGCCGATCTCGCGGGCCTTGTCGGCGGAGACGATGTCGCCGGTGAAGCAGAGCTCCAACGCCCGCATGGATCCGATCTTGCGCGGGAGGCGCTGGGTGCCGCCGAAGCCGGGGATCACCGCGAGGTTGACCTCGGGCTGGCCGAACTTGGCCTTGTCGGACGCGTAGATGAGGTCGCAGGCGAGCGCGACCTCCATCCCGCCGCCCAGCGCGAAGCCGTTCACAGCCGCGATCGTCGGCACGGGCAGCTTCTCGAGCTTCTCGAAGACCCGATGCCCCACCGACGAGAACACGCGGGCGCGGGTCGCGCCCATGTCCGCCATCTCGGCGATGTCGGCGCCCGCCACGAACGCCTTCTCTCCGCCTCCGGTGAGCACGAGGACGCGCAAGCCGGGATCGGCGGTCAGGTGGTCGAGGGCCTTCTCCAGCTCGAGGAGGGTCTCCGTGTTGAAGGCGTTGAGGGCCTTGGGCCGGTTGAACTCGATCCAGGCGATGCCGTCCTCACGGACGGCGAGGGAGAGGTTGGTGAACTCCATGGTGAGAAACTCCTATTCCTCTTGTGTATGTACGCGGAAGACGACCTCTTCGGCCACAGGCGATCCCACCGGCACGAAGAGGAAGAGCGCGTCGAAGTCGGGGCCGGCGTAGATCCACGCCTCGAGCGCCCCCTCGGTGATGCGCTCGTCGGGCACTCCGTTTGCCGACTCGATCTGCGCGCGGGTGGATGGCAGGCCCGAGGCCCCGCCGTCGCCCAGGGCGACGCCGATCTCGACCACCCGATCGCCGATGAGGACGACGCTCATCCCGTCCCAGAAGAGCTGGGATTCGTTGCGACCCCGGTTCTCCACCCGCTCCGGATCGCCGAGCCTGTCGCGCACCTCCCGCCAGGAGGCGTCGAGCCACAGGCCCCGGATCGGCAGCGGGCGCCGGATCACTTCGCGGCGTAGGTGTGGAAGCCCCTGCCCGTCTTGCGGCCGTACCAGCCCGCGTCCACGTACTGCTTGAGCAGCGGGTTCGGCCGGTACTTGGGATCGCCCAGGCCCTCGTGGAGCACCTTCGCGATGAAGTACACCGTGTCGAGGCCGATGAAGTCCGCGAGCTCGAGGGGCCCCATGGGCTGGTTGGTGCCGAGCTTCATCGCGGTGTCGATGTCGGCGGCGTCGGCGACGCCCTCCTGCAGCGCCTGGCAGGCCTCGTTCAGCATCGGGATGAGGATGCGGTTGACGATGAAGCCGGGGAAGTCGGTGGAGAGCACCGTGGTCTTGCCCATCCGCTCGGCGAGCGCCTTGGTGGCGGCGTAGGTCTCGTCGGAGGTCTGGGCGCCGCGGATGATCTCCACGAGCTTCATCACCGGCACCGGGTTCATGAAGTGCATGCCGATGACGCGCTCGGGCCGCCGGGTGGCCGCCGCGATCCGCGTGATGGAGATCGAGCTCGTGTTCGTGGCGAGGATCCCGTGATCGGCGATGACCTCGTCCAGGCCGCGAAAGAGCTTCTTCTTCAGCTCCTCCTGCTCGGTGGCGGCCTCGACCGCCATGTCGAAGCCCTTCGCCGCGGACACGTCGCCGGCCGGCGCGATCCGGCCGAGGATCTCGTCGCGAACGGCGACCTGCATCTTCCCCTTCTCGACCAGCCTGTCGAGGCCCTTGGCGATCCGCGCGTGACCGGCCTTGGCGGCCTCGAGGTTCACGTCGATGAGGGCGACGTTCAGTCCTGCCTGGGCTGCCACCTGGGCGATGCCGCCGCCCATCTGCCCGGCGCCGACGACGGCGAGGCTCCCGATCTGCATCTGCTCTTCTCCCGGGTTGGAATTCGGGCGGTTTGTACCCACCGCCGCGCGGATGGGTCAAGCGCGCAGCACCGGGCTGTCGTCTCGTTTCCGAGAGGCGCGGCCGCCGTCAGGGCGCCGTGTTGAACGAGCCGTTCGACCGGAAGACCCTCCGGATGGTCGGTTCGAAGTAGATGCGGCCGAATCCAGCCCCCGTCCCGTCGGTGAGCGTCTCGACGTCCAGGCCTTCGCCGATGATCGCCCAGACCTCGAGGTCGATCCTCTCGCCCGCGGGCAAGGTACGGCCCAGCTCCCCGAAGTCCTCCACCGTCAACGTGGAGGCCGAGGGCGGCAAGAAGTAGGAGCGGTGAAACGACGGGCCGGTGAGCATCACCCAGTAAGACGTCACGTTGGCCACCGGCGTCCACGCCACCACGGGCGTCTGGCTGACGCCGGAGGCGCCGGTCACCGGGCGCACCACCTGGAGCGTCGTCTGTTGGGGTAGCGCGAGGCCGGTGACGCCGCCGAACACGACGTCCTCGAGCACGAGCGCCTCGTTCCCGTCTGTGTCGTACCCTTGGAAGTACACGCGCGCGCCGTCGGCCGGAAACGACGCCTCCCCGTCGCCGGTCAGAAAGACAGGCACGTCCATCTTGAACGTCGCCGCGGAGACCCGGAAGGACGCCAACCCGACCTGGGTGGAGGAGCTGTAGACACCGGGCTCGACCGAGAAGGTCGTCTCTGCCACCTCGACCGGATCGGAGCCGAGCTCGATCGCGAGCGGATCTGGGAACGGGGTGCCGCTGGAGAGGGCGAGCTCATCGGACCTCCCCGTCGCCAGGAACCGCAGCCTCCCCTCTGTGTCGCGCTTGACCGCCACGGCGACGACCCTCGTCCGCACTTCCGTGGGCCCGCACCATCCTACGGACGCGAAGGTGCCGTCGCCTGCAGTCATCGACTGCGGGCCGGGCTCGAGACCGGCGGGCGCCAGGAAAACCTCCTGGTCTGCGCCCAGCGGAAAGAGGCTCCCGTCTTCGCTGGTGACGACGCCGCTCACGTCCACGGAGCGAAACGCCGTAAGCCCGATGCCGACTGGCACGACGGGATTTCGCCGCCGCAGCTCCGCCAGGTGGAGCGTCAAATCGCCGTGGGCAACGGTGAGATCGTACGTCGACCCGACGTCGTCGAAGCGGAAGCGTCCGTCCAGTCCGGTGACCCGGAAGTCGGCAAAGTTCCCGTCGAGCGCGACGAGGACGCCGGCCATGGGATCGCCGGCTTCGCCGACCACGACACCGGTCACGTTCGTCGACGCCGGCGTCCCGCCGGTTCCGCCGGTTCCGCCTACGCCACCGGTACCGCCAGTGCCGCCCGTACCTGGATCGCCGCCCGTGCCGCCCGAACCAGCTTCTCCGCCCCCGGCACCGACGCCGCCCGTTCCTCCCTGGCCGGGGTCACCCCCGCCATCGCCGCCGTCGCCGCCACATGCGGCGAAGAACGAAAGCGCCACGATCACAGTCAATACACGGTTCATCTACGACCTCTCGATTCGACGGCAACCGGCCCCGGCCGACCGCCCGTTTGCCTATTCATCTCGCACCGTGGGGGCGCGCCCCCCAGCTCCTCGTCGAGCCGTCAAGGGGACGTCGTGAACGTCGAGCTCTTGGCCACGTACACCTCCACGAGGTCCTGGGCGAAGTAGAGGTTGTGAAAGCCCGTGCCGACGCCGTTCGCGAGGACGTTCGACGTCATCGACTCGCCGACGAACGAGTAGACCAGCCAGTCCACGGTCGTCCCACCGGCGATGTTGCCGCCCATCGGGCTGAGGTCCGGGAGCTTGAACGTCGACTTCGAGCCCGAGAGGACGAAGGTGTAGGACTTCCCGTCGGCCTCCATGGTCACCCAGTTTGCGGACGCCTTCGGCACGGGCGTCCATCCGAGGGTCGCGGTCGGCGGCAGGCCAGTCGCGCCCATCGCCGGGACGACCGCCTTCAGCATCGTCTTCTCGGGGAGGCTGAGCTGCGTCGTTCCCCCGAGGATCGCGGAGCCGGAGGCGTACGCCACGTTCCCGTCCGGATCCGACCCGGTCAGGATCAGCTTCGTGTCGCCGGGCGGAAGGCCGAAGGTTCCACCGACGGCGTTCAACATGGTCATCGCCAAGAAACGAGCTCCATGCACCGTGAAGTACGAGACGGCCAGGCCCGGCGTGGAGTCGTACCTGCCGAATGAGGTGGCGATCTCGGTGTCGACCGGCTCGATGGGTCCCAGGCCCAGCATCACGTCGAGGCTGAGGGTCTCGCCGTGGCGCAGCGTCGTCGTCGCCTTCCCGGCGTCGAGGATTCGGATGGCGTCCGCGTCCTGCTCATACAGAATCGCAACCGCCTCCGCCGGTCGCTCCCTGGGACCGAACCACGAGGTCTCGTCCGCGAAGCTGCCGTCCGCGCTTACGTCGATCGGCCCGAATGTCTCGCCGGTGAAGGACATGGAGAGCTTTTCTCCCGCAGGGAGCGGGAAGAGATCTTCCATGTCGCTGGTGACGCTCCCGGAGACCTCCATCGTCGACGCAGAGACGAAGGCGAAAGCGGGGCCGATCGCGATGATCGGGTTGCGCCGGCGGAGCTCTTCCAAGTGGACGAAAATCGTCTCGCCTGCCGCGACCGTGAGCGAATAGTCGTCGCCGACCGCGGGGAAGACGAACGTGCCGTTGATGCCGGTGATGAGGAAGTTCTCGAAATCGCCGTCCAGCGCCACGAGGGCGCCGGCCACGGGCTCACCGTCGTGGTCGACCACCGTCCCCTTGACGTCCCTCGAGGGCGGCTGCCCACCCGTGCCGCCGATGCCACCCGTGCCGCCCGTGCCGCCGTCGCCGCCCATGCCGCCGGTACCGCCGACGCCACCCGTGCCACCGTCACCACCCGAGCCGCCGGCGCCGGCATCGCCCCCGCTGCCTCCTGCGCCAGCGCCGCCCGTCCCTCCGTCGCCCGAGCCGCCGCCATCGCCGCCGCAAGCGGCGAACATCGAAACTGCGAAGATCAACGCGAACACGCGCATCATCTGCATTCTCCAGGTTTGACGGCGGCGGTCCTGCCGCCCGGTCCCCGCTGGACGCTCCCCTGAACTCGGTGGAAGATGTATGACGAGATCCCACACCGTCCGAAGAGAGACTCCAGCCTGCCCGGGCCTAGTAGTGGCGACTCTCGCCGTCTGTCAATCCCAATCCCCAACACGCGGCGAGCAGTCCTCTTGCGGTACCTCGCCATCTCGAACGAAGATGAACCCAGCCGGCCCGAAGAGCGGCCGGCCGGAGCAAGACGCTTGGGTTTCCTGGGGAAGAGCCGCGCGGAGCGGATCCGCCGGAAGTTGGAGCAGCGGCCTCGCCGCATCCTCGTCGTCGACCGGGATCCGGCGGTGCTGGAGAAGCTCGCCGAGCTGCTGCGGGGCGAGGGCTGGGAGGTCGAGACGCTGCGGAGCGGCGAAGACGTCCTGCTCCGCTCGAATCTCAACCGGTTCGACCTCGCCGTAATCGACGCCCACACGCCTGCCGACGGCGGCGCCCCCCTACTGCCCGCCCTGCGACAGACCGCCCAGGGCGCGGCGCTGCCGGTGGTGTTGATGGCGATGGACCTGGCGGGCGAGACCCTGGCGAAAGGCCGCGAGCTCAAGTGCGCCGGCTTCGTGACCAAGCCCGTGGACGAGCGGATCTTCGCGGAGACGATCCGATCGCTTCTTCCCTGAGCGCGCGTTCGGCCGCGCCCCGTCAGAAGCCGCGGCCGAACTTCTCCACGTAGGCGCGCGAGTACTCGACGTAGTTGCGCCACGTGCGATCGAGGAGCTCCAGCTCTTCCGCGGTCAGCTCCCGCTTCACCTTCGCGGGGGAGCCCACCACGAGCGAGCGCGGGGGCGCCTGGAAACCGGGTGTCACCAGCGCGCCGGCCGCCACCAGGCAGGCCTCGCCGATCACCGCACCGTCCATCACCGTCGCCCGCATGCCGATGAGGCTGCCGTCGCCGACGTCGCAGCCGTGGAGCATCACCGCGTGGCCGAGGCTCACCCGATCGCCGAGGCGCAGGGAGAAGCGATCCTTGAGCACGTGCAGGCACGACAGGTCCTGCACGTTGGTGTCGGCGCCGATCTCGATGGTGTGGACGTCGCCGCGTACCACCACGCCCGGCCAGAGGGAGGATCGGGGGCCGATGGCGACGCGGCCGATCACCTGCGCCGACACGTCCACGTAGGCGGTGTCGTGGATGCGCGGCCACTCGCCGGTGAACGGACACGGACGGATCATGGGAGCCTCGTGAAAGGAGGCCGGAAACCTACCAGACTCGAGGCCCGGACTGGCGTTACGTGCTCTCGCGGGCCGGCCCGGCAGCGACCGGCGTCCGGGCCCGGCGGCGAAAGGCCCCGGCGAGGACCACCCAGGCGGTGGCGCCGGCGGCGCTGCCCAGAGTGTCGGCGATCAGGTCGAAGATCGAGGAGTCCCTGCCCGGCACGAAGAACTGGTGGAGCTCGTCGGTGGCGCCGAACGCCGCACCCAGGAGCGTGGTCACGAGGATCACCCGCCCGGCGCCGGCGCCGGAGAGGATCCGCATCGCCCGCGCCACGAGGAGGCCTAGGAGCGCGTACTCGAGGAAGTGCTCGACCTTGTCGAAGCCGAACCAGGCGGCGAGGGGGCTCCTCGCGAAGAACTTGATGATCGCGGCGAGGATCCCCGGCTCGGGGAGGCTCGTCCGGGACGAGAGCACGACGATGGCGGCGGCGTAGAGCAACACGGGGCCCAGCGCCCAGACCCATCGCCACGCGCTGCTCGAGGTGCCGCGACCCGCCACCCGCTCACCCCACCACGGCGAGCCGGTGAGCCGCCTCGCGATCCGGGCGCTCGAACCCCACCTCGACCCCCGACAACGCGTTCGGGCTGGCGTCCTCGATCCGCACCCGCACGATCGCGCCGTCCTTCGCCACCCCGTCGAAGTTGACCACTCGGTTCTCGGGCGTGCGACCGAACCGCCGGTTCGGGTCGTACCGGCTCGGTCCCTCCACCAGCACGTCGGCCTCCGTGCCGACGCAGGCGGACGCGTACTCGGTGGAGTGCTCGCGCAGCAAGGCCTGGAGCCTCACCAGCCGCGCGGTGGCGACCTCCTTGGGGACCTCGCCCCACTCCTTCATGTGCCGGATGGCGGAGGTGCGGGGCCGCGGGCTGAAGATGAAGGAGAAGGCGTTCTCGTAGCGGACGCGCTCCACCAGCTCGAGGGTCTTTTCGAAGTCCTCGTCCGTCTCGCCCGGGAAGCCCACGATGATGTCGGTGGTGACGGCGATGCCGGGCCGTGCCGCCCGCAGCCGGTCCAGACGGTCGAGATACCACGCGATGGTGTAGTCGCGGCGCATCAGCTTCAGCACCGGCTCGGAGCCGCTCTGCACCGGCAGGTGGAAGTGCGGCATCACCTTGGGCTCTTCCGCGAAGAGCGCGATGAGCTCGTCGGACAGATCGTGGGGATGGCTGGTGGTGAAGCGCACCCGCTCAACCCCCTCCACTGCGGCGGTGCGGCGCAGGAGCTCCGCGAAGCTCACGCCGCCCTCGAATGAGTTCACGTTCTGGCCGATGAGCGTGATCTCGCGCACGCCCACCGCGGCCAGATCCCGGACCTCGCCCAGGAGATCGTCCACTCCGCGGGAGACCTCGCGGCCGCGGGTATAAGGCACCACGCAGAAGGAGCAGACGTTGTTGCAGCCCTTCATCGCCGAAACGAAGGCGGTGGCCTTGCCCTTGGCGAAGGCGGCGTCGGCCCTGGGGAAGACGTAGGTCGACGAGTCGAGCCACGCGGTCTCGGCGAGGCGGACGTTCTCCGTCTCCACCCGGTCCAGGATCTCGGGGAGGTTGCCGACCTGGTCCGGCCCGAACACGAAGTCCAGGTACGGGACCTTGCGCAGGAGCTTGTCCTTCTCCTGCTGCGCCACGCATCCGCCCACGCCGATGCGCGCGCCCCGCGCCATCTTGATCGGCCGGTAGCGGCCCAGCGCCGAGAGGAGCTTCTGCTCGCTCTTCTCCCGGATGGCGCAGGTGTTGAGCAGGATGAGGTCGGCGTCGTCGGCCGCGCCCGTCCGCTCGTACCCCTTGCGGGCGAGCGCCTCGATCATGCGCGAGGAGTCGGCTTCGTTCATCTGACAGCCGAAGGTGTGGACGAAGACCTTTCGCAAGCGAGGACTCTCCCGAAGATTCGACAGCACTCCCTACTGGAGCATCCTCGAAACCGCAAGGGTCTGCCGCCGCGCCGATCCGCACCGCCTTCCCTCAGATCGGCGCAGTCAAGAAAAAACGACACGCAATTGGTCTTCAAAGCTCGATCGTCATTCAAGAAGCAACGAAATCACACGTCGCGTGGCATGATGTCGGGACTGCTGGGTGGAGGAGGATGGTGGTGACACGCGAAGATGGAGGCGCGTCGTCGGGGCGCTCCGGCCGAGAGCGGGGAGAGCAGTGACCTTCGCCGCGCTGGTCCGGGAGAGGCAAGACGAGATCGTCCGGCGGTGGGAGGCGCGGGTGGAGCGGGCCGTCCCGGGAACCACCGTCACCGATGAGCAGCGCAGGCAGGTCACCCGCCTGCTGGAGCGGATCGCCGATGGGCTCCGGGACCAGACCGCCCGGGAGGCGCCGAGCACCTACCAGGCCACCGCCCGACGGTACATGTCGATTCCACTGGTCGGGGACTCCCGGCGCGCGATCCAGGACTACGTCCTCTTGCGAGACGCGGTCTTCGACGTGGCGGAGGAGGCCGGAATCGCCCCCGCGTACCGTGACCTGCGCGTCCTCCTGGACGCGATCGCCTCGGAGATCACCGCGGACGCCCTGACCCTGGCGGAGAGCGAGCGGGAGCTCTTCTTCCGCACGATCCCCGACCTGCTCTGCGTGGCCAGCTTCGACGGCTATTTTCTCCGGGTGAACCCGTCGTTCAACCGAGTGCTGGGGTGGACAGACGAGGAGCTGAGGTCGCGCCCGATCCGGGACTTCGTGCACCCCGACGACCGGGAGAGCACCCTTCGTGAGATCGCGAAGATCGCAGGTGGGGCCTTCACCCTGCGCTTCGAGAACCGATACCTCGTGAAGGGCGGCGGGTACCGGCTCCTCGCCTGGGCAGCGAGCCCCGTCGTGGAGAGCGGCTTCATGTATGCCGTCGCCAGGGACGTGACGGAGACTCGCCGATACGAAAAGGAGCGCGAGGAGACCCTGGCGGCGCTCCAGCATGCTGCGGAGTTCCGGGAGCGGTTCGTCGGGATCGTCGCCCACGATCTGCGCACGCCGCTTGCCTCGATCTCGACGGGGTCTCAGCTCCTCATGCGCATGGAGGGCGTGCCGGAGCGCGTCACCCGCGTCGCCCAGCGGCTCAACGTCACGGCGCTGCGGACGTCGAAGATGATCGGCGACCTCATGGACTTCACCCGCGTCCGCCTGGGCTCCGGCATCCCGATCGAGCGCTCGCCCGCGGACCTGGCCGCCATCGTGAGGCAGGTGGTGGACGAGACGGACTCGGTGTACCCCGGCCGCTCGGTGCAGCTCTCCGCAGAGGGCTCCGTCCCCGGGCGTTGGGACGGCGATCGCCTCGCCCAGCTCGTGGGCAACCTGGTCAAGAACGCCCTCGACTACAGCCCTCTGGATTCGCCGGTTCGGATCCGCCTCCTCCGCGAGGAAGACGAGGCGCGCATGGAGGTGCGCAACCGGAACCTCGAAGGGCCCATCCCTCCCACGCAGGTCCGCGAGCTCTTCGAGCCCTTCTACAAGGGCGCCTCCCGGACGCGGAAGCGCGAGGGGCTCGGCCTGGGCCTCTACATCGCGAACGAGATTGCGAAAGCCCACGGCGGAACGATCGACGTCACCTCCGACGCGCGAGAAGGCACCTGCCTGTCTGTCCGCCTCCCCACGGGCTGATCAGCCGACGACGATCTTCTGCGCCATGGCCTCGAGGTCGGCCATGTTGCGAACCACCACCACCTGGTCGACCGCCTTCTCGAAGAGCTGCATCTCCGAGTCGCCGAGGGCCCAGGAGGAGCGATCCTCGGGGCAGATCCACACAACCCGGCGCGCGCGGCGCTTCAGCTCCTGCAGCGCCCAAACGTTGGACTGGTTGTAGTTGTTGCGGCCGTCGCCGATGACGAGGACCGTCGTTCGCCCGGTCACCGCCCCCAGGTGGGACCCAACGAAGAGCGCGAAGGCGCGGCCGTAGTTGGAGTTGGCGTAGACGTTGATCGCCTGCCCCGCCACGGCGAGGTCCACCGCCCGCGAGGCGTCCACGTCCTTGAAGTAGGAGGTGATCTCTCCCACGTCCGAGACGAAGGCGAAGGTGCGCACCCGCGAGAAGAGGGATTGGAGCGTGTGCACGAAGAGCAACATCATCCGCGACACGTCGCGCACCGAGTCCGAGACGTCGCAGAGCACCACCACGTCGGGGCGCTGGGGCTTTCGGCGCCGGAACACCAGGCGCGCGGGGAGGCCGCCGAAGGCCATGTTCTTGCGCAGGGTCCGCTGCGGGTTGAGCGCGCCCCGCTTTCGCTCCCGCTGCCTCCGCACGAGGCGGCTCTTCAGCTTCTCGGCCAGGCGCCGCACCGCCGCCTTGCTCTGCTCGAGCTCTTCGCGGGAGAGCTCCGTGAACGCCTTGCGCGAGAGGGAGTCGCCCTCCTGCTTGCGCCGCGAGCCGCGCGCCCGCGCCTCCTGCTCGACGTAGCGCCGCGCCGCCGCCTCCACCTCGCGCAATCGCTCCGAGAGCCGCCGCCCCACCAGCTCCACCGAGGCGGGATCGACCCCGCGCTCATTGAGCTTCTCCGCCAGCTCGTCGAGCTCGGTTCGGGCCTGGGCCACGCCGGCGCCCGTGGCGAGGCGGCGGGCGTAGAAGCCCGCCTGGAGCGGGTTGGTCATCCCCTGGAAGTCGAGCTGCAGCGCCGACCCCCGCAGCAGCCGCGCCACCTCGGCGGCGTCGCCGTGGAGCAGCGCCTGGGCCATGGGCGACATGCGCTGGGCGAGATCGCGCAGGGTGTAGAGGAGCATCTCCAGCTCGTCGCCCTCGAGGACGCCCTCCTCCTCGATGCGGCGCAGGATGCTCGTCTCCAGCCCCTCGAGGACCCCCTGGAGCCCGGAGAAGTACAGGTCGAAGAGCTGATCGAAGGTGTCGTGGTCGGCGGCGCGCTTGAGCATCGTCGCCTTCAGGGCACCGCGGACGGTCTCCCGATCGTCGAGGCCGGCGACCGTGAGCGCCTCGGCGGCGTCGCCCACCTCGGCTGGAGAGACCCGGATCCCGTTCTGGCGAAGGAGCTCGGCGAGCTCGACTATGCGCGCTTCCATCAAACCGTCCGCTCGAACGCCACGAGGCCTTCCACGTGGAAGGTCTGCGGGAACATGTCCACCGGGCGGGCGAGGATCGGCCGGTAGCCCGAGGCGCGCAAGGCCTTCGCGTCGCGGGCGAGGGTGGCGGGATCGCAGCTCACGTAGACGATTCGCTTCGGCGCCAGTCGGGCGAGGATGGGCGCCAGGCCCTTGGCCCCGGCGCGCGGCGGATCGAGGAGCAGACGATCGAAGCGCCGCCCTTCGGCGGCGAAGTCCTCGGCGACGAGGGACGCGTCGCCGCCCACGAAACGGATGGGCGCCGCCTCGGCGAGCGCACGCCTCGCGAGGGCGAGCGCCGCGCCCTCGGACTCCACCGCGGTGACCCTGGCGCCGCGGGCCGCGAGGGCGAAGGTGAAGTTGCCCGCGCCGCAGTAGAGCTCGAGGACCTCGTCGCCCGGCAGGATCCCGAGTGCCTCCACCGCAGCCGAGACGAGCGCCTCGTTCGCCGCCGCGTTGGCCTGGGCGAAGACGTCCGGCCTCCCCAGCAGCCGCACGCCCGGCGCGCCAGGCGCGTCCCGGGCCACCACCGGTTCGCCGAAGATCCGCGGGGCCCGGCGCTGACCCGGCGGCAGCGCCCTCCCCCTCGGGCGCTGCGCGCCGACGGCGCCGGGCGCGGCGATCACGCCCTGCAGCCCCTCGATCCGGAGGAGATCGCCGGCCTTCGCCTCCCAGCCCGGCGGCGCCCCCGCGGCCGGCTCGAGGTACGCGGCGCCGGCACCGTCGTCGCCCACGCAGAGGTCCACCGAAGAGAGGTGCGGGATCGGCCGCTCCTTCAGCGCCGCGATCACCCGCAGCGCGAGCGCTTCGAGCGGCGGCGACAGGAGCGCACACTCCTCCACCACCTCGAGCTCGTCGGACTGGCGGCGCAGGTACCCCGCCCGGCGGCCCCGCGCAGTGAGCTTGCAGCGGATCCGATAGCGGAGCGCCGAAGGCGATCGCGCGATCGCAGCGGCGTCGTCGATGGACGTGCGCGCGATCTCGCCCACCCGGGCGAGGGCCTCGTAGAACGCCTCCTCCTTGGCGCGGAGCTGTGCGTCCTCCGACAGGTGCTGGAGCTGGCATCCCCCGCAAACGCCGACGTGCCTGCAGGCGGGCGCCACCCTGCCCGGCCCCGGCTCGATCAGCCGCACGAGCTCGGCCCGGGCGTGCCGCCCCCGCTCCTCGACGATCCGCACCTCCGCGAGGTCTCCCGGAGCGGAGAGCGGCACGAAGATCCGCTTCCCGTCGGCGGCGGCTCCCACGCCGTCGCCGCCGTGGGCGATCGAATCGATCCGAATGGGCAACATGAAACCGGAGGAACGCCCGCGCGCCGCGCTTCATGCGCAGGCGCGATGTGGCGCTACCGGACCATCGGCTTGATCTCGGGGGCGACGATCATCTTCGCCTCCGTGATCTTGCGCACGTCGTCCACGGTGACGCCCGGCGCCAGCTCCTTGAGCAGGAGGCCGTCCGGGGTCACGTCGAAGAGGGCGTGGTCGGTGACGATGGTGTGGACGCAGCGCTTTCCGGTGAGCGGAAGGCCGCACTCCTTCAGCACCTTCGACTTCCCGTCCTTCGACACGTGCTCCATGGTGACGATCACGCGCTTGGCGCCCGACACGAGATCCATCGCGCCGCCCATGCCCTTGATCATCTTCCCGGGGATCATCCAGTTGGCGAGGTCGCCGTTCTCCGACACCTCCATCGCGCCGAGGATGGCCAGGTCGATGTGGCCTCCCCGGATCATCGCGAAGGACTCCGACGAGTCGAAGTACGCGGTGCCGCGGATCTCGGTGACCGTCTCCTTGCCGGCATTGATGAGGTCGGGATCCTCCTCGCCCGCGTACGGGTAGGGGCCGATCCCCAGCATGCCGTTCTCGGACTGGAGGATCACCTCGATGCCGGCGGGGACGTAGTTGGCGACCAGCGTCGGCATGCCGATGCCGAGGTTCACGTAGAAGCCGTCCTGCAGCTCCTGGGCGACGCGCTGGGCGATCTGCTCGCGGGTAAGGGCCATCTTGCACCTCTGGGTCGAACGGGATGGAGAGATCAGGCGCGGGCGCGGGTTGTGCGGCGCTCGATCCACTTCTGGTGATCGCGGCCCTGCACGAGGCGGTGCACGTAGATCGAGGGGACGTGGATCTCGTCCGGCTCGATCTCGCCCACCTCCACGATGTGCTCGGCCTCCACGATGGTGATCGCCGCCGCCTTGCACATCATCGGGCTGAAGTTGCGGGCCGTCTTGCGGAACACGAGGTTGCCCCACTTGTCCGCCTTCCATGCCCTGACGATGGCGTAGTCCGCCTTCAGCGGCTTTTCGAGCAGGTACTCGCGGCCATCGATGACCCGCGTCTCCTTGCCCTCGGCGATCTTGGTGCCGACGCCCGTCGGCGTGTAGAAGCCGCCGATGCCGGCGCCACCCGCCCGGATCCGCTCGGCGAGGGTGCCCTGCGGGTTCAGCTCCACCTCGAGCTCACCCGAGAGGAACTGCCGCTCGAACTCCTTGTTCTCGCCGACGTAGGACGCGGTCATCTTCCGGATCTGCTTGGACTGCAGGAGGATCCCCAGGCCCAGATCGGTGGTGCCGCAGTTGTTCGAGATGATGGAGATCCCCTTCACGCCCTTGCGGTGGATCGCCTCGATGAGGTTCTCCGGATTGCCGCAGAGCCCGAAGCCCCCGGACATGAGGGTGATGCCGTCCTTCATGTCGGCGACGGCGGCGTCTGCGCTCTCGTAGATCTTGTCCAAGCCTGCCTCCTCGAGTCGTTTGCCAAAGGTGCCACGGCGGCCTCTCGAAGGCCGCCGGAAGAGAAGCGCTACCGCTCCACCACCATGGCGATGCCCTCACCGCCGCCGATGCAGAGGCTGGCGAGACCGCGCTTCTTGTTCATGTCCTTCATGGCGTACAGCAGCGTCACGAGGATGCGGGTGCCGGAGGCGCCGATGGGGTGGCCGAGGCTGACCCCGCCACCGCGCACGTTCACCTTCGAGGCGTCCAGGCCGAGGAGCTGGTTGTTGGCGATGGCGACCACCGCGAACGCCTCGTTGATCTCGTAGAGGTCGATGTCGCCGACCTTCATGCTGGCTCGGTCGAGGGCGCGGCGGATGGAATCGGCCGGCGCGATCGTGAACTCCTCGGGCTTGCGGGCGGCGTGCCCCACCGAGACGATCCTGGCGAGGATCTCCCGGCCCTCCTTCTCGGCGCGCTCGCGGGACATCAGCACCACGGCTGCGGCGCCGTCGTTGATCGACGAGGCGTTCGCGGCGGTGACGGTGCCGTCCTTCTGGAACACGGGCTTGAGCGTCGGGATCTTCTCGGGCCGAGCGTTCTTGGGGCCCTCGTCGTCGGAGACAACCGTGACGTCGCCCTTCTTGCCCTTCACCTCCACCGGCACGATCTCGGCGGCGAACTTGCCGCTCTTCTGCGCCTCGACGGCGCGGCGGGTGGACTCGACGGCGAACTCGTCCTGGGCGCCGCGTGGGATGTTCTGGCTCTTGGCGCAGAGCTCTGCGGCCGAGCCCATGTGGAAGTCGTTGTACACGTCCCAGAGGCCGTCCTTGATCATCGCGTCGACGAGCTGGACGTTGCCCATGCGGGCGCCGGTGCGCTGGGTGTACGAGAGGTACGGCGCGTTCGACATGGACTCCATGCCGCCGGCCACCACCACGTCGGCCTCGCCTACGGCGATGGCGCGGGCGCCGTAAACCACGGCCTCGAGGCCCGAGCCGCACACCTTGTTCAGCGTCACGGCGGGCGTGTTCTCGCCGATGCCCGCGAAGATCATCGCCTGCCGGGCGGGGGCCTGGCCCACGCCGGCCTGGAGCACGTTGCCCATCACCACGAGGTCGACGGTCGCCTTCTCCACGCCGGCGCGCTCGAGGGCGGCGCCGATCGCCACCGCGCCGAGCCGCGGGGCGGGGACCGAGGAGAGCGAGCCGAGGAAGGCTCCGATCGGCGTGCGAGCCGCACCGACGATCACCACTTCGCGCTTGTCCGACATGCCTGGTCTCCGAGCGGTCCCTTGGCGGGCCGCGAAAGTCGGGTCCAAATAGCCACCCGCCACGGGGTGGGTCAAGCCGCTCCTCTCGTGGCGCCCGACGTACATACGGCTGCCGAACGCGCGCCGCCCCAAAGATGGCATCGGGCCGGCGCCATCAGGCCCTGGCGATGATCCCACCGCCGACGATCTCGTCGCCGCGGTAGAGGACGGCCGCCTGGCCAGGGGCCGGGGCGCGGACGGGCTCGAGGGCGTGGACCTCGAACCCGGCGCCGGAGGCGCGGACGGTGCACCGGGCGCCTTCGTGTCGGTGCCGGACACGCACCATGAGCACCTCGTCCGGCGGCGGTGGATGGCCCTCCACCCACGAGGCACGCTCGGCCGCGAAGAAAGTGCGCGACAGATCGGCCGCCGGGCCGACCACCACCTCGTTGCGATCGGGGCGCAGCGCCTCAACGTAGAGGGGCAGGCGCACGCCGCCCGCTCCGGCCGGCGCCTGGGGCAGGCCCTTGCGCTGGCCGACCGTGTAGGCATGCAGCCCGGCGTGTGAACCCAGCACCGTTCCGTCGCGATCGACGACCTTGCCGGGGGCCGGCGCCCTCCCCGCCTTCGCCGCCGCCCTGGCGACGAACGCCGCCGTGTGGCCGTCGGGGATGAAGCAGATGTCCTGGGACTCGGGCTTGTCGGCGGTGGGGAGGCCGGCGCGCCGGGCGATGTCGCGGGTCTCGGCCTTGGTGAGGCCGCCCACGGGGAACACCAGCTCTGCGAGCTCTGCCTGCCCCAGCTCGTAGAGGAAATAGCCCTGGTCGCGGGCCGCGTCGACGCCGCGCAGGAGCCGGTACGGGCCGTCGCCCTCGATGCGCGCGTAGTGACCTGTGGCGAGCCTGGCGCCGAGGGCGCGGGCGCGCGCGAGGAGATGCCCGAACTTCACCTCGCGGTTGCACGCGGAGCATGGGATCGGCGTCTCGCCCTCCAGGTACGACGAGACGAAGGGCCGGATCACCTTCTCCTCGAAGAGATCGGTCGCCTCGAAGACGTAGAACGGGATCCCGAGGGTATTCGCCACCGCGCGGGCGTCCTCGAGGTCGTCGGGCGAGCAGCACCGGCCCGGCGCGCTGGGCCGGTCGGAGCGCGACAGCCGCAGCGACACGCCGATCACCTCATGCCCCTGCTCGTGCAGGAGCGCGGCGGCGGCGGAGGAGTCGACGCCTCCCGACATGGCGACCACGACGCGCATCGGCCGCCTTGTAACACGGCGGGGGCGCCGGGCGTGCCCGCCGTCATCTTCGCGGCGGCGGGTGCCAGAGGGCGATTACCGGCGGCGCAGGATCCCGCGGCCGACGATCGCCAGGCCCAGGCCGAGGAGCGCGAGGCTCGCGTCTCCGCCCGCCGACTGGCAGCCGCCGCCCTTCTTCTTGCCACCGCCGCCGGAGCCTCCCGTCGACTTCTTGGCCACGACGAGCGAGGCTGTCCCGCTGCCGACGCGGTGGTGCGAGTCCCAAGCCTCCAGCTCGACCTGCACCGTCACCTGGCTCTGGCCGTCGGGGAGCTCCACCTGCGGCGTCCCGCTGAGCACGCCCGAGGAAGAGAGCGTGAGGCCGGCGGCCGACGCGGCCTTCCAGGTGATCGTTCCCCCGCCGCCCTCTGCGGCGAGCGTGGCCGAGTAGGCCTCGCCGAGGGTCGCAGGGGGCAGCTCCGCCGGCAGGCCGAGGTCCCGATCCGGCACGACGTCGAACTTCACCATGCAGTCGATCTCGAGGCCCACGGCGTCGACCGCGTGGAGGCTCCACTCGTAGGTGCCGACGACCTCGGGCTTTCCCGTCACGGTGCCGGCGACCGGATCGAAGGTGAGGCCAGGAGGCGGCGCGCCCCCCTCCATCACCGCCCCTTCCGGCTCGATGACGCTCGGCAGGCGGGTCACGTCGAGCGTCGTCCAGGTGTAAGGGCGCGTCCCCCCCGAAGCGGCCACCCGGGCGCTCGCCGAGGCGAGGAGGGTCATCGGATCGAAGGTGGAGTTCACGCAGAACAGCGACGGCGCCTTCTCCACGGTGATGGTGAGGTCGCCGCTCGCGGTGACGCCCACCGAGTCCGTGACCGAGACGGAGAAGCGGAACGTCCCGTCCTCCGCGGGCGTGCCGGCGATCCCGACGCCCTGCACGAGCTCGAGACCGTCGGGCAGCGTGCCCGACGCCAGGGCGAACTCGTAGGGCGGGACGCCGCCGGTCGCGTAGAGCTCGAGCCTGAATGGGGCGCCGACCTGCCCCGAGCTCGGGCCGCTCGTCTCGAGCTGCATCGGGAGGGCCTCGACGCTCAGGGAGAAGTCGGCGGACACCGTGACGCCAGCCGACTCGACCTCCACCGGGAACGTGCCGGCGAAGAGCGCGGTCGGCACGCCCGACAGCTTGCCGTCGGCCCCGAGCACGAGTCCGGAAGGGAGCACGCCGCCGTCGGCGAGCCGGAACTCGTAGGTGCCGTCGCCCCCGGTGGCGACGATCTGCGCCAGGTAGGGCACGCCGATGTTGGCCGCGGGCAGCTCGATTGCCTCGAGGGAGAGGGGATGCCGCAACTGCACGGAGGCGAACCTGCTGTTGTTCGCTCGGGAGGCGTCCTGCTCGGTCCCGGGTTCGATCGACACGCCGATCCACCACTTGCCCGCCTCGAAATCGGCTGGGATCTCGATCTCGTCCGTCATCGACACTGTCTCGCCCTCGAGGATCGGCGGCACGACGCCCGACGCGAGGACGTAGGCGTCGTCTCCGAAAGAGGCCGTCGGCGAGAGCACGAGGTCGTAGGTCATGGCTCCGGCGTCGGCGACGCCGAAGTTCTTCGCCTCCCAGGTCAGCTCGGTCGGGGTCTCGACCTGGATCCACTGGGGCGCGAGCAACCTGTTCACCGCCACGTCGGCCATGGGCTCGCTCGCCACGATCGGCCCGTAGACGAGCATCGTCCCCCTGCGATCTTCCAGATCCAAGACCTCGTCGGGATCCGCCCGGGCCACGACGTAGTAGGAGCCCACGGGGACGGTGGCGGGTATGGTGAAGTCGAACTCCACCGAGATCGTCGTCCCCGCCTCCGCGTCGACGGGGCCCGCGGTCCGGCCGAGGAGGATCGAGTCCGTGTCGACCCCAGGGATCTGGCTGAGCCAGACGTCGACGTCGAAGCCCATGGCGTCCGTCGGGAGGCCGTTCTCGATCCCGACCCTCACGTTGAAGGTCCTCCCGAGGTAGGCCACCGGATCGGCCCCGAGCGTCTCGATCCCGAACTGGCTGGCGGGCTCGTAGATCACCGCGTGGCCCAGGGGAAAGTCGGCGCGATCGCAGGTGACCCCGCAGGAGGCGCCCGTCAGGCCCGGGCCGTGGAGGCCTTTGGTGCCGCTCGCGTTCTCGACGCCCATGGTCGCGTTGATCTCTGCCTCGTCCGTGCCCGTGATGAAGACGCCGTACCGGGCCTCGATCTTCTCCGACCCTTCCGTGAAGACGAGCTGGAACTGGGAGACCGACTGGAACATCGTGTAGCGGCGGCAATGCCACTGGAGGATGAACTGCCGGTCGGGTGCGGTGCCGACCACCTGGCTGAGCAGAGGGAGGTTCGCCGGGGAGTTGACGTCGTTGCAGGTGGACTCGATCCACCACACGGCGACGAGATCGTTGGGCACGGCGGGACCGGGAAGCGCGTGACCGGTGAGCGCGCGGGCGAAGTTGTTCGCACCAGAGACGTCGCCGCCGGGCCCGAAGGTGACGTAGCCCATCGACGACATATTGATGACCGTGTGATCGACGCCGAAGAAGCGGACGGGGAACGGGAGGGTGACCTCGTACGACTTGGCGACGATGTACTCGTCGGCACCGCTCACGGTGACCATCGGCTCGCCGCCGGCGATCGGCAGCGACTCGTACTGGATCGGCACCAGCGTCGCCTCGTACTCGTCGGCGGCACCGGCAGACGCCGAGACGGCGAGCGCGAACAGGCAGAGCAGACCACGGGTTGCGTAGCGGACGTACGACACGAACCACCTCGGAGAGCAGGCGGGCCTCGACAGCGCCCGGATTCGCGAGATCCTATTCCGACACCGGGGGCCAAGGAAATCTGCGCCTGCTGTTTTGACTGTTTGGATTTTCACACGGCCGCTGGGGAGCGTGAGCGCCACCACTCCCGAAGGAGCGCCTCGAGCGCCTCCGCGGTGTTCGCCTCGGGGGACTCCAGCACCTCGCCGAGGAGGTGCTTCAGCGCCTCGCCCACGAGCGGCGACGAGCCCACGCCGAGGAGGCGCATCACGTCCCTGCCGCCCAAGGCGAGGTCCCGGATCCGCAGCACGGGGCGCGCGGACAGCATCGCCCGCACGCGGCGCTCGAGGGCGGCGACGTTCTCCAGGCCCTCCTCCACCGCGACGCCCCTGCCGCGGATGTCGGCCTCCCGGACCGCGACGAGCGCGTCGAAGCGCTCCTCCCCCACCCTCGACAGCATGCGCCGCACGGCGCCGTCGCTCCACTCGTCGGAGTAGACGAACTGGTGCTCGCGAACGAGGAGCGACACCTCCTCCGTCACCTTGGTTGGAAACCGCAGCCGCTCGCAGATCTCCTTCGCGCGCCGGGCGCCGCTGACCTCGTGGCTGTAGAAGGTCAGCTCGCCTTCGGCCTTCGGCGAGGGCGCCGCCGTGGTCGGCTTGTCGATGTCGTGCAACAGCGTCGCGAGGCGCACGACCAGGGTGGGTATGGCCGCCTGCACCGCGTGCAGCACGTGGTGGTAGACGTCGTAGCGGTGCCAGCGGTTCTGGCGCATGCCCAGGCCCTCGAGGAGCTCGGGGAGGATCAGGCGCAGCAGGCCCGTGCGGCGCAGGAGCTCGATACCGTAGCGGGGATGCGCGCTCACCAGGATCTTGGAGAGCTCGGCCTGGACCCGCTCCACCGCCACGCCGCGGAACGCCGTCAGGTGCAGCGGGATGGCGCGCCTCGTGGCACGATCGACGCGGAAGCCGAAGCGCGCGGCGAACCGGCAGGCGCGCATCGCGCGGAGCGGATCCTCGGCGAAGCGCTCGGTCGCGCTCCCCACGGCGCGGATGATCCCCGAGGCGAGGTCGCTTCGTCCTCCGTGAAGATCGAGGAGCCGGCGATCCAGCGGATCGAACGCCATCGCGTTGACGGTGAAGTCGCGCTTGGACAGATCCTCCTCGATGGTGCCGACGTCGTCGGGCAGCGGCGCACCCCTCTCCGGACGGCGCCCGCGGTAGGTGGTCACCTCGAAGGGGTGCCCGTCTTCGACCACCGTGACCGTGCCGTGGGCGATGCCGGTGTCGACCACCCTGGGGAAGAGCGCGGCGACCCGCTCCGGATGTGCGTTCGTGGCCAGATCGAACTCGGCCGGCGCACCGCCGCAGGCGAGGTCGCGCACCGCGCCGCCCACGACGAAGGCCTCGTGGCCTGCGTCGCGCAACCCCGCCAGGACACGGCGCAAAGCCGGTGACGGCGCGAACGACGAGAGCCCTTCCGGAATCCCTTCCATCGATCGGAGGTTAGGCGATGGGCGCGGCTTGCGGCCACTTCCCGGAGACGCCTCGCTGCGTAGCTTGTGGTGAATCGCACGACGAACGAGAGGAGCGACACCGATGGAACCGCAGCTCCGAGAGTTCTTGAAGGACGCAGGCTATCGAATCCTCGAACGACACCATGTGTGGTGGGAATGTTTGATCACGGGCAGCGGTGAGTCCTGGCGGGGCTCCGGCGGCAGCGCCGAGGAGGCCTTCGAGATCGCTGTGGCGCGCTGCTTCCCATCCGCCGCGTCGAGGCGTGCCCTCGAGCGGGCGATCGCGGCCCCGGCGCTCGTGCGGTCGGCGGGCGAAGAGGCCGAGGAAAGACGCGACGCCGGGATCGGCGAATCAGGAAGGGAGCCGGAAGCCTCCGCGGAGGAAGCCGCCGAGCTCCCCGTCGCGCCGGGCGCCGACGAAGCGATCCCGAGTTCCGCTCCGGGACGGGAGGAGGAAGTCCTTCGGTCGGTAGCCGTCCCAGCCCCCACCGAGGACGAGAAGCGCGCGGCGTCCACGGCGCTCGACGCGCTCGCCGCACGGATCGACGCGAGCCGCCTCGAGGCCTCGCGTCTCTCCCCCAGGCGGCAGCGGCTCCTGCTCCTGTCGTGGCTCGCCGAGGCCCGATCGTGGCAGTCCGATCCCCGGGGCGTCGGCGTCACCACGAGCGTGCTCGCCATCGTCAAGAAGCTGCGCGTCCTCACGGAGTCGTGGTGGCCGGGCACGGTCTCGGCGTTCCAGGTCCACACCACGCCGGCCAGCACCCGCAGCAGGGACCTTCGCGGGTTCGCGACCGAGACCCCACAGACCTGGTCGGACGTCGCCCGCCTCGCCACCGAGGCGCTGCGCAAGGTGGAGGAGGAGGAGGCCGCCGCTGGTTGGGACGCCGAGGGCTGGGCCGACCGCGCGCAGACGCTCCCCCCTCCGGCCGATCCGGAGGGGATGCTCGATGCGCTGGTCGCCGAGCTCGAGGCAGCGGGCGGCCCCCTCGACGGCCCGCAGCCCAAGGGTGGCGAGGTCCCCCAGGCACAGGACCTCGAGCGATGGGCGCGTCGCCTCCGCTGGCTCCGCGGCGCTTCCCCGGAGGATCTGCGCTGGGGCGCCGCGGCCGCTCGCCTGCGGTTCTGGGCCCAGCAGCCGGGCGGCTTCTCCACGGCCGCCCAGTACCTCGACCCGGCCTACCGGCCCCCCAGGACCTGGTCGACCCTCTTCGAGGCGAACGAGCGGCGAAACCAGGAAGCCCGCACGCTCGAGCAGGTGCTCCGGAGCGTACCGGCCGCAGGGGCCGACGATCGCGCGCTCCTCGCGTGGCTCGATCGGGCGCTGCCCCTCACCAGCTCCCACCAGAACACGATCCTCCAGGCGTGCGCAGGCCTGCACGATCGGGTCCTGGAGCTGGACGAGGCACAGCTCGGCGAGAGCGATCGGCGCATCCGGCGCAGGCTCCAGAAGTTGAAGCAGGCGATCTCGATGCGGGAGGAGGAGCCGGCGCCCGAGGCCCACGAGCTCGTCGCCCAGGAGGAGGAGCCTCAGGAGCCGGAGATCCTGCCGGACGAGCTGCTCGCCCTCACCAAGGGGAAGCGGGCCCTCTTCGTCGGCAACCGCAACGACGGCGCCCTTCAGGAGCGCCTCCAGGAGATGCTCGATCTCGAGAAGCTCGAGTGGTCCGAGGCGACCCCTCGCAGGGTCGACGCAGCGGTGGATGCGATCGCCGCCCGGACCTACGACCTCGTGCTCGGCGCCACCGGCTTCATGGGGCACAAATACGACGCCCGCCTGGCTCGCGCGTGCAGGATCGCCGGGATCCCATACGTGCGGGCGGATCGGGGCAGGCCGGGAGCGGTGGCGCGGGCCCTCTCCCGCGACCTGGGCGGTCCGCTCGCCGCGGCCCGTTGAGAGTTCGTGATTTTTCCCGAACACTCTGCGAGCCGAAGGCGAGCGAACGCAAGCAAGAGCCCAGAGCGCGCAGCGCGCGTGAATCAATCGCCTCCGCCTCGCGCGGAGCGATTGATTCACAGGCTCTGATCGCTTCGTTTCGGCTATCTTCCTGCCGACTGGAGGACGTCATGCTGCGCGAAGGCGATCGGATCCCCGACGTGACCCTGACAGGCCCCGAGGGCCGCCCCGTGCGGCTGCGCGACCTCGCGGGCGACCGCGCGCTCGTCGTGTACTTCTACCCGAAGGACGAGACGCTCGTGTGCACCGCCCAGGCGTGCAGCTTTCGGGATCTCCACGCCGAGTTCCTCGCGGCCGGCGCCGTCGTGGTGGGCATCAGCGGCGATCCGCCCGCCTCCCACGCGGGCTTCTCCGCCAAGCACCGGCTCCCCTTCCCCCTGCTCAGCGACGAGAGCGGCGAGGCACGACGGGCTTTCGACGTGAAGCCCTTCCTGGGCTTCCATCCGGGACGGGTCACCTTCGTCGCCGATCGCTCGGGCGTCATCCGACTCGCCTACGTTTCGCAGCTCCGCGCCCGCCCTCACGTGGATCGAGCCCTCGAGGTGGTGAGGGCCCTGGCGTCCGGCGATCGCGTCTCCGGCGCCGCCGAGGGCCGGTAGCTCTTTCCTGCGCACCGCACCCGGGCTCGACCGCGCGCCGGGCGGCGCTCCGTCGCGGGGATCCCCGTCAGCGCACGAAGCGGACACGGATCGGCGGCGAGCGCGACTCCACCGGGTGCCCCGCCGCGTCGAGGGCGGGCGAGAACCGCGCCGCCCGCGCACAGCGGAGCGCGGCCTCGCCGAAGCCGTGGCCAGGATCCGAGAGGAGCTCCACCGAGGCGACGCTCCCGTCCACCCGCACCACCGCGCGCACCCGCACCTCCCTCTCCCAATCGTGGATCGCCCGGGCGTCGTCGGGCCATGGGCAGCTCCAGTCACCGTCTGGCAGGCGCACGCCCCGCGCCAGGCTGGCCCCGCTCCCTTCGCTCGATCCGACGGCGCCTCCCTTCGCCACGTTCTCGCCCCGGGACGCGATGGTGTTCGTCCCATCGCTCGACGAGACACCGCCGACGAAGCGGTCGCCGTCTCCCGAGACGATGTCGAAGTCGGTGAAGTCGAGGACCTCCGGCGACGCGGCGATCGCCTGCGCGGTGCGGGAAGGCGCGACGGCCAACGGCGCTTGCTGCGCCGCGGGCTGGGCCGGCCGACCGACGACGGCCGGCTTTGGCGCCGTGGCGCGGGGCCGGGGCTCGGGGGACGTGGGAGGCGGCGGACGCGCCGGGGCCGGCGGGGGCGCCTCGATCTCGAACATGCGGATCGGCTGCGGCTCGGCCCGCGCCGCGGGCGCCTCGTCCGGGCGCGGGACGCTCCCGATCCCCGCTCCGACCACGCCGTGGATCACGACCGCCGCGGCGACGGCCACGGCGCTCCGCGCGCCCGCCCCACGAGCGGGGCGCGGGCACACGACCTCGGAGATGCTCTCACCGACCCGCGGCACCGCCGTCCTCCGCCTCGGGCCATGACGCGCCGAAGGCCACCCGGACGATGCCCGCCTCCTTGAGGCGATCCAGCACCCCGATCACCCGGCGGTGGGGTACGTCGCCGTCCGCCTGGATCACGGCACGGAGCTCCGGGTTGGCAGCGAGGGCGGCCCTCGCGCGGACAGACAGCTCCTCGTCCGCCACCGCCTCGCCGTCGATCCACAGGGCGCCGTCCTTCGGCACCGCCACGGCAAAGATTGTCTGCAGCTCCTCGCCCTGTCCGGCCGTCGGGAGGTCGAGGGGAACCGCCGGCTGCACCACCATCTTGGCGGTGACGATGAACACCACCAGCAGCACGAGGACGACGTCGACCAGCGGCGTGACGTTGATCCCCTCGATCGTCCCGCCGCGCCTCGCCCGACGTGCCATCAGGCGCGCTCCCGCTGATTCGCAGGCCCGGCCATGCGGAGCTCGCTGGAGCTGAGGTGGGCGAGCACCAGCATCGAGAGCGCATCGGCGTCGTCCAGCACGGAGGAAATCTTCCGCTGGAAGAGGTTGTTCGCGGCGACCGCCGGCAGCGCCACGCCGATCCCGACGGCTGTGGCCACGAGGGCCTCGGCGATCGCGGACATCACCGCCGCGGACGCGGCTTGGCTCGAAGCGGCGGCGGCCTCGGTGCCGAGCGCGTCGAAGGCGAGGATCACGCCGATCACCGTGCCGAAGAGCCCGACGAAGGGCGCGTTGTTGCCCAGCGTGCCGAGGAAGGCGAGGCGCCGCTCGAGGCGCGACCGCTCGAAGGCCTCTGCGCTCTCCATCGCGCGCCGGGCGCTCTCCGGTCCGTGGCCGGCGAGGCGCAGGCCCGCCGCGGCAATCCGCGCCGCGGTCGACCGATGGGCCTCCAGCCGCTCGAGCGCCTCGGCGGCGGCGCCCCTCGCCAGGGCGTCGCCGAGCCACCGGGCCAGCCCGCCGACGTCCCCGCCGCTGGAGCGGAACACGAGCCAGCGCTCGATCATCACGCCGACGCTCGCGACCGAGAGCGCGAGGAGCGTCCACAGGATCCAGGCCGTGCCCGAGGCGAGGAGGAGGTTCTTCGAGTGGTGGACGATGTCCATTCAGTACTCCAGGGTGGTCACGAGGTAACCGGCCCTCCCGGGCCGCTGTACCCCGAAGAAGTCGAAGGTCTTCTCGTCGGCGAGGTTGTCGACCTCGATGGTGACGCCGAGCGAGGCGGAGCCCACGGTGAACCGGTACGACACTCCGGCCGCCTGCACGAACTGCGCTGGGATCGCGTTCTTAGTGGACGGGTCCCCCAGGCTCTCCCAGCCCAGGAGGAAGTCGTGGACGTAGCGCGCGCTCCAGAACGGCGAGAGCCGATCCCGCTCCCGGAGCGTGTCCCGCAGCTCCAGCCGCGCGGAGACGTTGCCAAAGAGCCAGGGCCGGTAGACCATGCGATCCCCCTCGTAGGCGGCGAATGGCCCGTCGGTCGAGGTGTTGCGGAAGTCCTGCCACGTGAGGTTCCCGTCGACGTGAAAGAGGTCGCCAGGGGCGCTCCAGCCCGCGGCGACCTCCACGCCCAGCGCCGTGCCCTCCCCCACGTTCCGGTAGGCCGAGCTCTGCAGTCCGGTCTGCTGCAGCAGGATGAAGTCCTCGACGACCCGCGCGAAGCCGTTGATCCCGCCGCGGAGCCTGCCGACCGGCGTGTGGACGTCGCGGGCGTCGACGCCGAGGTTGGCGTTGCGGCTCGTCTCCGGGGACAGCTCCAGGTTCGGCTCCACCAGGCCGCCGTCGCCGAAGAGCTCGTCGGGCGATGGCAACCTGGTGGCGAGCTCGAAGCTCGCCTTCAGCTGCGTCGTCCGGGAGAGGCGAAGGCGCGTCGCCGCGCCCCACCCCGTCCGCGTGAGGCGCTGCTCCACCTGCTCCACCCCGCCCCGCGCCAGCGCCCGCCAACCTTCGGCCTGGTACCGGTAGTCCTTCGCGAAGACGATCGTCTCCAGGCGGTCGTCGAAGAGATCGATCTCGTACTCGACGCCCGAGATCCAGGCGACCTGCGTGCGACCGCGCGCCAGCGCCGCTGCGGCGTCGCCGTCGGCGAGCAGCCGATCGTCCGCGGTGCGGTGGATCCCCGTCGGCGATACGGCGAGGCGGAGCGACTGGTCGTCGGCGAAGTCCCATGAGAGGGCGAAGCGTCCGTACACCGCGTCCTGCTCGGTGATCTCGTCCCGCTTGCGCTCCGACAGCTCGCCCGTGGTCCGTGTGGCGCCGGTCGGTCCGAACCAGTCCCAGACCCGGTCGCCGTCGTCTCGGAGGCGGGTGCGCTGGCGCCCGTAGCCTGCCACCGCGTCCAGGCGGATCGTCCGGCTGAACGCCCGCTCGTACAGGAGCTGGCCGCCCCATCCCGACGCGCTCCAGGTGGCCTCGCCGAAGGGCACGCTCGACGGCGTCATCACCAGCGCGTTCTGCAGCTCCTTGTCGAAGCCGGAGCCATGGACGCGCAGCGCAATCCGATCCGCCCACTCGAGATCGACGAAGCCGAGATCCAGGCCCGCGCCGATCGCCGCGTAGGCGTCGTGGAATCGCTCCACCGTGGCCGGCGACATCTTGCCCGTGTCCCGATCGGCGGCCTCCACCTCGATCGCGTAGTCGTTGTCGCTGCGGTCCGCGAACAGGTGGGCGCGGGCGAGGAAGCCGGTGCCCTCGTCGTGGTGGTGACCGGCGGCGGCGAGACGCCAGGTCCCGAAGGCGCCTCCCTGGAGCGACGCGACTACGCCATTGCCCCTCGGCCTCGTGTCCGTGACGAGGTTGACCGCGCCCCCGAGCGCGTCGGCGCCGAAGCGGATCGGCACCACGCCCCGGTAGACCTCGATCCCCTCCACGAGCTGCACCGGGACGTTCGCGATCCCGTAGGGGAAGCCCACGAGTTCGAGGGGGACGCCATCGAGGAAGAACCGGACCTGATCGTCCGAGAGCCCGTTCAGCGAGAAGCGGGTGCCGCTGCCCAGGCCCCCGGCACGACGGACCTCGACGCCTTCCTGGCGGGCGAGCACCTCGCCCAGATCCGCGGAGCGGTGCTTCGCCTCTGCGGTGTCGATGAACACCACCGCCTCCGCCGATTCCCGCCGTCGCTCTGCGTCCGATCGGCCCCGGACGGTCACCTCCAGCTCCTCGTCGGCCGGCTTTGGCTCGGGGGAAGGGTCCGACTCCGGCGACGGCTCGGGCGGCGGGATAGGCTCGGGCGGGGGCTCGAAGGCGTGGCGGTATCGGACCCGGGCGGCCAGAGGAACGCCGTCGCGCGTGGCCGGCTCGAAGCGGAAGCGCAGGCAGGCCTCTCGAGCGAGGTCGTCGAAGGGCCCACCCGCCGGTTCGACGACCTCGGCGGAGGTGACGTTCCCCGCCTCGTCGATCGTGAGGACGAGACCGACGCTGGTGGCCGCCCCGGTGGCGCGCTCCGGCCAAGGCGCCGGCTCGAGGGCGATGGGCCTGGGCGGCACGAGGGACGGCTTCGGCTCACCGATCCCGGACGCTTCGGCGGAACCGGGGATCGCCGCGGCCACGGTGGCGGCAAAGAAGAGAGGGAGGGTTCGAAGCACGGTCATGAACTGCTACTGGTTTTGCGAATCGTTCTCCGCTTACGGCGGCGCACTCTCTGCGATCTTTCCGCCAGACGCAAGGACCTTCCCCAGGAACGGGCCTTTCCTGCACGGCCGAGGCCGGATCAAGACGCTTGACTTCTCCGCTGCCGCCCGGTTCCATGGCCGCGCTGGTCATGATAACGGTTCGCATTCTCGACCCCATGGAGTCAACGCGATGATCGCCACCCTCCTCTTCCTCGCAGGCGGCGCAGCCTTCCCGGTCGCGGCGGTGCCCCCGTCCGGTTCGTCGCCACTCCCGACTTCAATCCGCGCCGCCGGAGGGGCCTCGTGGGCGATCGCCGCGGCGATCGTGGTGGCGGACCACGGCTGGACCGTCGGTCTGGCGCTGGCCTGCGGGGCCTCGATGTTGGCCCTCATGGCCGGCGCCCTCCTGATCCCGCTGCTCGCCGGGCGCAGCTGACCATGGCGGTCCACGTACACGGCCCCGGTCGGATCACCGCGGCGATCCTGGGCGCGCCGGCGGCGGCCCTGGTGGCGACGCTCGCGATCTGCGGCGCCCTCCCCTTCCCCGGCGACGCGAAGCTCCTCGCGTTCACCTTCGCCGGCCTCCCCGCCGTCGCGCTCGCGCCCTGCGCCGCGCTGCTCGCGAGGAGCGGGACGCGGGCCTGGATCGGAGTGATGTCCGTCTTCACAGCCGGGGCCGCCCTCCTGGTGGTCGGATGAAGCTCGGTCCCCGCTCCTACGCGATCCTCTGGGACGCCCACGCCTGGGCCGGCGCCGTGGCTTCCGTCCTGCTCTTCGTCGTGTTCTTTCTGGGCGCCTTCGCGCTCTTCGCGGAGGAGCTCTCGCCGTGGCAGGAGCGGACCTTCCGCGCCCCGATCGCAGCGGACGACGCCATGGCGCTGGCCGTCGCGCAGCGCCTCGCCGACGCCGAGGCGGCCGAGCGGCAGGGCTGGTTCGGGATCTCGCTCCCCACCGATGAGGAGCCCTGGCTCCGGGTGTGGAGGCCGAGCGGTTCGTCGCTCGCTTATTCGTTCGTCCACCCCGTGTCGGGCGAGCGCTTCGACCAGCGCAGCGACCTCGGCGACTTCCTCAACCAGATGCACTTCTTCGGGCCGCTGCCGCACGGTCAGACGATCGCTGGCTTCGCGTCCCTCGTGCTCGTCCTGCTGGCCGTGACGGGGTTCCTGCTCCAGCTCGGCAGCGTGCTCCGGGAGCTGATCCGCTTCCGCCCCTTCGCGAAGCAGCGCCGGGTCTTCTGGTCGGACGCCCACAAGGTCGTGGGCGTCATCAGCCTCCCGTTCTTCCTGGTGTTCGGGCTCAGCGGCGCCGTCCTCGGCCTGGAGGAGAGCCTGGATCCCGCCGTCACCGCCGCGCTCTTCGACGGCGACGCGGCGGCGATGGCGGAGGTCTCGGAGTGGCCCCGGCTCCCGGAGCCGTCGGGCGTCCCCGCGCCGGCCCCCGATCTGCGCGCGGCCTACGAGTCGGCGACGGCGCGCTACCCGGACGCCGTCCACCGCTGGTTCTTCATCGCCAACCTCGGCGACGAGAACGCCATCGTCGACCTGCCCGGCGAGGAGCCCGGCAAGATCGCCCCATTCACCAACGTCCGGATCGACCGTCGCGGCGAGGTGATCTGGACCCGCGACGCAGGCGGCGGAAACCTCTACGCCGGCCCCGTCGCCGCGCTCTACGGGCTCCACTTCGCGAGCTGGGCCTCGCTGTGGGGCAAGGCGATCTGGGCCCTCCTCTCCCTGCTGGGCGCCTTCGGGATCCTCGCCGGAAACCTCCTCTGGATCGAGCGCCGCCGCGTGAAGGCGCCGACGCGTTTCGATCGATTCCTCGCCAGGTTCACCGCCGGCGGCTGCGCGGGGCTCGCGATCGCGGTCGCGGCGATCTTCGCCGCCAACCAGCTCCTCCCCAGCGACATGCAAGGGCGGGTCGGCGCCGAGAAGGCGGCCTTCCTCCTGGCGTGGGCCGGAGGCATCGCGTACGCCTTCGCCGCCCGCGACGCGGCGGTCGCAGCCAAGCGGCTCCTGCTCGGCGCGGGCTACTGCGTCCTCGCCGTTCCGTTCCTCGACGCGGCGCTCACGGCGCGCGTCCCGTTCGACCCGCGTACGCCCTGGCTCTTCGCCACCGAGGCGGGCCTGGCGATCTTCGCCTGCCTCCTCCTCTCCTCCGCCGCAGCCATCCGAAGGATGGGCGCCCGGCGACAAAAAGTGTCCGCTCCGGTCACTGCCGCTTGAGCACCAACGCCCGCACACGGGCATCAACCCGGAAGCCGCCCTTCGGCCTCCTGCAGGACTCCCGATGAACCAGAGATCGTTCGCAGTCGCATGCCTCTCCACCGCGCTCCTCGTCGCCTGTGGCGAGGAGTCGAAGCCCGACGGAGGCGGCGGCGACCGCACCTTCGACCAGCCGTCGTTCGCGCTCGCCAGCACCGTCTTCGGCGAGGCCGGCGCGTCCACTTACGTCAACGTCCTCGGCAGCCTGGACGTCGAGTCGGTCGACGGCACCTCCGCGACCGAGTACCCCCAGTTCGCGACGATCGCCGCCGCCGGAGGCAAGCTCTTCGTCGGCGACGGCGCCGCGCCGGTCGCCACCCGTTACAATGTCGACGACGCCGGCACCCTGGGCAAGGAAGCCTCGGTGAGCTTCGGGCCGCGGGGGCTGCAGACAGCGCCCCTGTACTTCAACACCTTCCTGAGCCCGGACCTCGCCTACGTGCAGTACGAGCAGAACAAGCGCGTGCCCTGGAACCCGGCCACCATGGAGCTGCAGGGCGTCGCCCTCGAGACCGCGGGCCTCGACGCCCAGCGAGAGGGGCTGAACGTGATCTCCGCCTTCGATCGCGGCATCGCCGTGCGCGACGGCCTCGCGTTCCATCCGTATTACTGGACCGACGCCAACTACTACGAGTTCTCGGCCTCGTCGCAGATCGCCGTCTACCGCGCGGCGGACGGATCCCTCGCCGATCTCCTCGACGCGCCGTGCCCCGGCCTCGACGTCGTGACCTCCGACGAGGAAGGAAACCTCTACTTCAGCAACTGGGTCTTCGCTGCGGCGGCGCCCGTGCTCGACGAGTCCGCCCCCGCCACCTGCGCCGTGCGCATCAAGCGGGGCGAGCAGTCGATCGACCAGGACTGGACCCGGGACCTGGGAGACCTCGTCGAGGGGCGGCAGTCCGCGGCCTTTCGCTACCTAGGCGCCGGCCGCGCCATCGTCGCGGTCTTCCACGATGAGCGCATCACGATCGACGAGAACACCGAGCCGTCCGCGATCTCGCAGGCCAGCAACTGGCGTCTTTGGCAGGTGAACCTCGGAACCAGCGAGGGCGCGCCGGTGGAGGGACTCGACTGGATGGCGGGCGGCTACTACGCGTTCCGCTTCGGCGATCGGACCTTCCTGCTGCTCCCCAGCGCGGACTACGCGTCGACGACCGCCTACGAGCTGGGCAAGGACGGCAAGGCGGTCGAGCGCTTCACCGTCCCGGGCTGGGCCTACCAGTTCGTGCAGATCCGCTGACGGATCACCGCGAGCCGACGGAGGGCGCGCCGGGAGCGATGGGCGCGTCCTCCGCCGCGGGCTTCGGCTTCGCGAAGAGCTCGATCGCGGTGACGACGAGCACCGAGAGGACGCCGAGGAGGAGGAGCCCCGCCGACGGAAACGCCAGGAACCGCAGCGCCTCCTTCGCCTGCGAAGTGCCGCCCATGCCCGGCGCGAGCCTGCCCGCCAGCAGCCAGAACGACGAGTAGCCGATGCCGCCGAGGCCGAGCGCCCAGCCGGTCAGCGCCCGGACCGTGGGAGACGGGCGGCGCAGCACGCCGAGGAGGAGGAGGAGCCCCAGCGAGGCCGTCCCGATCCCGCCGCCGTGCATGTGCGCCCGCTTGAAGTACGTCCAGCCCCTGCCGACGACCGCCTGCACCTTGGCGTCGTCGCCCTGGTAGACCGTGTCGCGGACCGCGAGCGCGCTCTCGCGCAGGCCTCCCTGGATCTGCTCCTCCAATCCACCGAAGGCGCCGCCGAGGGCGAAGCCGAAGAAGACCGTCAGCACCGCGAGGAAGAGGCCGAAGCGCGTGATGCGGAGGTTGTCGAGGATCGAGTCGTTCATCGCGTTGTCCCTGCGGTTGGGTTGAAGGGTCTTCGTGGGATCGGTGTCGACGTGAGTGCGGGCGGGCGAACGCGATCCTCGTGTCGGAGCATGGAACAACCGAGCGGCCGTTTCGATTGCCCGCCGGCTGGGAGCATGCGGGCTTCTTCGTCGAAACAGGCCGGCTTCATCCGAGCGTCCGCGGGAGGGGCCCTGGCGCCTACGACCGGCTGGCCTCGTAGGTGGCGATGAACCGGTCCCGATCCACCTTGCCGATCGCCTCGCCGATGAGCCCGACCGGCAGGTCGTCCAGGGAGCGGAAGCGGACGCACGACTTGCCCACGTCGAGGCGCTTCCCCGAAGCGCGATACGCGGCCTCGAACCATTCCCGCAGCCCGGGCTCTCCGTAGATCGTCATCAGGTAGACCGCCATGTGGTTCTTCTGCGACCCGAGGGCCGCGAGCATCAGCGGCTGCTTGTTGTAGGTCTTCGGATACGCGGAGAGCGGGACGACATACCCGATCATCCCGAAGGCCATCTCCTCCACGAACCCCTTGGGTAGGTTCTTCCGGATCACCTTCCGGACCGCCTGGAGGGCGGCGCGGCGATCGGGTGGAAGCGAGGCGAGATACTCCTCGACGGTCGATGCAGCGCTTCGTGCCATGCCCGGACTGTATAGTAGCACCACCGTCGATGGGGCGAGGGCGATCGTCTCAAATCCGGGCGGACTCCGTGAGCCGGTGTAATGCCCGGTCGCGTCGGCACCTGTACCTGGCGCAAGCGCGAGCGCGCAGACCCCGACGAAAGGTGAAAGCCCGCTCCCATCCCCCAGGAGACCCGACGCCTTGACTCGAATCGAATCGCTCATCCGCATCGCCGCCGGCGCCCATAGGCTCGGCATGAACACCCTCCGCGCCGGCCTGATCCTCGTCCTCGTCTGGATCGGCTCGCTCAAGGTGGCGGAGTACGAAGCGGACGGCATCGTCCCTTTCGTCGCGAACAGCCCGGTGATGAGCTTCTTCTACGCCAACGACGCGCCCGAATACCGGCAGTACATGAACAAGGAGGGTGAGCTCGTCCCCGCCAACCGGGCGTGGCACCAGGCGAACGGCACCTATGGCTTCTCGTATCTGCTCGGCAGCGTGATCGTGCTCTTCGGCCTGCTCGTCGCCGCCCACTGGTGGCGCCCGGAGTTCGGCGTGCTCGGCAGCTTCCTCGTGGTCGGGATGTCGTTCGCGACGCTCTCATTCCTCGTCACGACGCCGGAGAGCTGGGTGCCGGCGCTCGGTGACGCGCACCACGGCTTTCCATGGCTCAGCGGCCGCGGCAGGTTGGTGGTGAAGGACGCGATCATGCTCGGTGCCGCGGTCGTCACCATGGCCGACTCCGCGCGCGCCAGTCTCGCCAGGCGTGGGGAGAACGAGCGAGCGCGGGCCGCCGCCTGATCAGCCCGCCATGCAGTCGCGGAGCTCGCGCTTCGCGCGGTGCAGGATCACGGCGACGTTGCCTGCCGTCGTTCCGAGCAGCTCGGCCACCCGCACGCCCGGCTGATCCTCCAGCAGGCGCAGCGTCACCACCCTGCGCTGCACCTCGCCGAGCTTCTCCACGCATTGGAAGGCGAGAACGTGCGTCTCGGCGTGGGCGATCAGCGAGTCGACGCTCTCCCGATCGTCCGCGATCCCCGCCAGGGTCGCAACGTCGGAGAGGTGCTCCCGCGCTCGATCGTGACGCCTCCTGCGGTTGCGGGCCTGGTTGCGCACGAGGATCGCGAGGAGGCTGCGGCTGTCGGCGTCCTCGTCCGCCAGCTTGCGCGCGTGCGGTAGGACGAGGAACGTCGCGAAGGCGTCCTGCACCGCGTCGAGCGCGTCTTCGGCGTGCAGCCCTTCGGTCCTCGCCACTGCCGCGAGCGCGCCGCGGTGATCCCGCACCAGGCGGGTGATCCACGAAAAGAATCCCTGGTCCTCGGTCTGGGGCATCGAGCCTCCTCCCCCTACCAACAACGATGTCGCCGGAATCCATCAGGCTCCGGGCGTCCACTGCCGGGAGGAACCGGTGGCCTCGAGGCTCGTAGGCTTCCGCGGGGCTGGCGACGGCCAGCGCGGTCAGGGAGCGGGAGGCTTCGGCGGCTCCCACAGCTCGATGCGGTTGCCTTCAGGATCCATGGCCCACCCGAAGCGGCCCTGCTCGGATTCCTCGCGGCGATCGTCCACGGTGACTCCGTTGCGGCGGAGCTGGTCGAGCATGCGGTCGAGGTCGTCCACACGGAAGTTGATCATGAACGACGCATCGCTCGGCGCGAAGTACGTCGTGTCGGCCGCGAAGGGGCTCCAGACCGTGTAGGCGTCCTGGCCTGCGCCCTCGTGGTCCCGCCACTTGAACACCGCGCCGCCCCAGGACTCCGGCGGCACCCCCAGGTTCTCCGCGTACCAGCGAGACAACGACTTGGGGTCCTTGGACTTGAAGAAGATCCCGCCGATTCCGCGCACCCGTTCCATGGAGCCCCGATCTATCACACCCAGCGTGTGCCCGAGGGGCGCGACGGCCGCCCTGCCCCACGCACGCCCGTTCCCGGTCAACGGCGGGCTCTCCAGGCGTCGCGGCTCTGGCCCCAGATCTCCATGTGGATGGCATCGAACGGGGGCGGCAAGCGCCCCATCCGCAGGAAGCTCGACCCTAGACGCTGCGCGACCTGCTTCGAGCGCACGTTCGCGGGATCGATGCAGTGGATGACCTCCGTCCACCCGAGGTGCTCGAAGGCCCAGTCGGTAGCCGCCGCCGATCCTTCCGTCGCGTAGCCCTTGCCCCAGGCGTCTCGAGCGAGGCCCCAGCCGATCTCGTTGCCGGGCCAGCCCTCGGGCCTCCACGGTCCCAGGCGCCCTACCCAACGTCCGGTCGCCTTCTCGATCACCGAGAACATCCCGAAGCCCAGCAGCGCCCACGAACCCGCCACCCCCGCAAAGCTCCGCCAGGCCCCGGGCCTCGGCTGCACACCGCCGACGAAGTTCGCCGTCTCCGGATCCGCCGCGAAGCAGGCCCACCCCTCGAAGTCTTCGAGCGCCGGAGGACGAAGGATCAGCCTGTCGGTCTCGATCGTGGGCCCGAGCATCCGCGGAACTTACCATCGAGGATTCCGAGCGCGCGTGCGAAAGGAGACGCTGCATGCTCGGGCCGGGAGTTGCGGCGTCCATGCAACGCGAATACGGCTCGAGGACACCCGTCACACGGAGAGGTTCGCGTCATGCGACATAGCGAAGTCCGGCACCTGCGTCGTTGCGTCGAGCTGGCGGCAGAGGCGTTGGAAGCCGGCGACGAGCCCTTCGGCTCCGTCCTCGTGGCCGGCGACGGGACAGTCCTCGCCGAGGACCGCAACCGCACCGGCTCCGGAGATCCCACCCGGCACCCCGAGTTCGAGCTCGCCCGGTGGGCCGCTTCGCACATGCGTCCGGAGGATCGGGCCGCGGCCACCGTCTACACCTCTGGCGAGCACTGCGCGATGTGCGCGGCAGCCCACGCCTGGGTGGGTCTCGGCCGAATCGTCTATGCCACCTCCGCCGCGCAGCTCTCGGCGTGGCTCGAGGAGCTCGGCGTTCCCCCGGGGCCGGTGCGTTCCCTGCCCATTCGGGAGGTCGCCCCCGCCGTCGCAGTGGAGGGGCCGATCCCCGAGCTCGTCGAGGAGGTACGGGCGCTCGTCCGCCGGCATGCCCAGGCGCGGAAGAGCGCCAAGTAGCGCCGCGCTACCAACCCTCCATCGAACAGAACGGCCCCGGGTCGGAGACGACATAGACCGAATCACTGCAGCCGACGGCCAGCAGCGAGCACGCCCCGTGGCCCTCCTCCAGGCTCAAGCTGTTGCAGGTGGTGCGACTGACGTCGTGGCAATGGTCCACGACGTTTGTCGTGTCGTAGAATTGGACCACGCTGCAGCGTTGGCCCTCCGGGACGACGAGGAGGTCGGTCAGGAGCCGACCTTCCGTGCCTCCTATCTCGTCTCGCAAGGTGAGATGTGCAGCCGTGCACGACGCGCGCGCATCCATCAAACACTGCGCTGCGTCCAGCTGGGCGGGACTGCAACTGCAGTCCGTGCCGGTGCATGCGTCCCAGTAACGTACCAGGTCCGGGCAGCGCAGGAAGTCCAGGCCGACCTCCCGCTTGAAATCCGCGACCGCCCGGGAGTCCCGCAGGGAATCTTCTTCGGGATCTCCGCAACCGACGGCAAGAACTGCCAGGCTCACGACCATCCACGCCTTCATGAAGAACCCTCCCGCTGCGTTCGTGGGACCTACGGTAGCCTGTGCACACCGTCCCTACAACGGGCAGCCGAAGCCAGCCGAAGCCGAAGGCCTGCAGCGGTCCCGACTGCCTCCAACCGGCTCCAGGTCCTGCGAGGTTCGGACGGCTCCAGGAACTCGTCTGACACATGAAACGGCGATGCCGGAGCATGGCCATCAAGGGCGCCCCCCCTTGTCAAGGGGCACACAAAGAAGCGATGATTGACACACTCCGAGCGCTTCCGGAGAATGTGCATCCAGCCAGCGGAACGGTCGGGGGCCGCTGGTGGCGACGCGAAGAAGGCCGCGCGTCGGGTTCCCCCCATACCGAAAGGAAGTCCAATGCGCCTCGCCGTAGCCGTCATGTCGCTCGCCGTGCTGGTCGCCTGTGACTCCGAAGAATCCGCGCGCGTGATGTTCGAAGGCGACCTGCAGTTCCTCAGCCAGCCTGCCGGCGAGTGGAGCGCGTTCGAGCCGGCACACTCCGCCTCGTTGAAGGCGGTGGACCTGCTCGGAGCGCCGGAGGTTCGCGACCTGGGCGTCTCGAAGGGGCGTCTCGAGTCGGTCAAGCTCGACATGGCCGTCATCAAGGGCGGGCTCCGGGACGGACGATTTTTCGAGATGGGGTACGAGTCGTTCCTCCGACGCGTCGAACTCTTAGCAGGCAAACCGGGAAGCTCTGAACAGATCAAGATCGGCGAGGCCTTCGTCGAGCCAGACGAATGGACCGTGGAGGTTCACTTCGATCCTCTCGACGTGGACATCGCACGTCTCGGCAGCGAGTTGGAGCTCTCCATTCTCGTCGACGGGCACGCGCCCTCCGTCGATTTTCCCAGCGGCATCTACGGCTATTTCGACGTGACGATCGCTCGATGAAGCGGACGTGCCGGTGATTCTCGTGGGCGGGTGGTGGCCCTCCCGCCCCACGAGCGTCCGAGCCGGGAGCAGGCCAGGAGGCTTCCATGATCAAAGGCGTGCACGCCATGTTCTACACGTCGCAGCCGGACGCGCTTCGAGCGTTCCTGCGCGACAAGCTTCGGATCCCGTTCACGGACGTGGGCGAGGGGTGGCTGATCTTCGACCTGCCCGAGGGGGACGTGGGTGTGCACCCGACGGATGGCGACCCGCCGTCTGGCACGCACGAGGTCTCGTTCTACTGCGACGACCTGCACAAGACCGTCGCCGAGCTGCGCGGACGCGACGTCGAGTTCCTGGACGAAATCTCGGACAGGGGTTACGGCCTGGTCATCCACCTCTCGCTGCCCGGCGGCGTTAGGGTCCAGCTCTACGAGCCTCGCTACTCCAAGGGCAGTTGACGCGAGCGCGGCCAGGCGCTCGCCCCACCGAGCGGCAGGTTCGAGCGGGACGCTCTGGCCAACAGGAACCGAGCGTCCCACCTGCGAGCGTTGAACCGAGGCAACCACGTGATCCCCTGGGACACCCCAGCCGTCGACTTCGGCCGGACCGCCACCGACTACGCACGCCACCGGCCTGGATTTCCGCCGGCCTTCTTCGACCGCCTCGAGAGCGACGGCCTGGTCGCCCCTGGCCAGCGCCTCCTGGATATCGGAACCGGAACCCTCGCACGCGGCTTCGCCGAGCGAGGCGTCTCCGTCGTTGGGCTTGATCCTTCTGCGAGGATGCTCGCCGAGGCCGAGGCGCTTGCACGGGCCGACGGTCTCTCTGTGGAGTGGGTTCGAGCGTCGGCAGAGGAAACAGGCGTTTCGGACCAGGCCTTCGACCTCGTCAGCGCGGGCCAGTGTTGGCACTGGTTCGACCGGGCACGGGCGGCCGTCGAGTGCCGGCGTGTGCTTCGCACAGCCGGGAGGATCCTGATCGCCTATTTCAGCTACCTTCCCGAGCCGGGTTCGTGCTCCGAGGCGACCGAGAAGCTGATCCTCCGTCACAACCCGGCGTGGTCGATGGCCGGGAGCGACGGACGCTACCCGCGTTGGTCTGACGACCTCCACGGCGCAAACTTCGTCGGGGTGGAAACCTTCGAGTTCGAGCTGCCGGTGACGTTTTCCCACGAAGGCTGGCGTGGCCGCTTCCGAGCCTGCAACGGCGTCCTGGCCCTCGCCCCGGAGAAAATGGACGCCTTCGACTCCGAGTTGAGGCGCTTGCTCGAGTCGCGATTTCCCGAGCCCATCGTTGCGCGACACAGGGTCTTTGCGATCGTCGGAACGAAGCCGTGATCGAGGTTCGAGAAACAGAGCGAGGTGCCCCTTTCGGCGAGTTTCGAGCGAACATGGGGGCCATCCGCATACTCGTCTTGGCCCTTGCGCTCGCGCTCTCGTCGGCTTGCGCTAGGGCATGTCGACAGTTTCTGTCGAGACTTGACATGCGTTCAGTGGGCTGCCATGCTGAATCGCATGGAACGGGGACGACTCACGAACGAACAGTGGACGAGGCTGGCGCCACTCGTGAGAGGTGCCACTCGCCGAGGTCCGCGAGGGCGAAACGATCGGCGCTTCGTAGAGGCCGTCGCTTGGGTGCTGCGCACCGGCGCCCCCTGGCGCGACCTGCCGCGGTCGTTCGGGAAGTGGGGCACCGTG